>OGSC01000004.1_pt1 | contig 423335 bp, 398 predicted proteins | sample 1573751 | NCBI WGS metagenome assembly OGSC01 (sample SAMN03295840, study PRJEB24534) | human gut metagenome | isolation source: fecal sample 8 from infant 5 | host: Homo sapiens | place: USA: Pittsburgh, PA | collected 2014-07
GCAGTTGACTTTTAATCAATTGGTCGCAGGTTCGAATCCTGCACGACCCACCAATGTAAAAAAGCGCCCTAAAGGCGCTTTTTTGCTATCTGCGATATAAAAGATTCGAACCTGCTGCAGGTTCGGGTCGAACGCAGTGAGACAACGGAGCCGCCTGCGGCGACGGCCCGAAGGGCGAGGCGAAGCCGAGTCATCCTGCACGACCCACCAATGTAAAAATGGCGCTGGCGGCGCTTTTTTGCTATCTGCAATATACAAGATTCGACAAAATTGTCGGGAACAATTTTGAACAACGCGGTAGCGTTGGCCCGAAGGGTGAGTCTCAGGATGAGACGAGTACACCTGCTGCAGGTTCGAGTCGAACGCAGTGAGACAACGGAGCCGCCTGCGGCGACGACCCGGAGGGCGAGGCGAAGCGAGTCATCCTGCACGACCCACCAATGTAAAAATGGCGCTGGCGGCGCTTTTTTGCTATCTGCAATGCGCCCATTCATCGCTTTCCCTTGCACTTCATCACCCATCCGTTCATTTCTTGTGACTTTTACCCCTTAATCCGCTATCTTGTTTAGTATATAAAACACATTCGCCTTACCTTTGCCGCGCTGTCGTAAAAGAAAGGCATTTTGTTAAGCCAGTAAAACGAGTAAGCATGATGAGCGTAATGTTCGATCCGCAAGCCGCAATCTATCCTTTTCCCCCTAAGCCTCTCCCGCTGAGCCGTGATGAAAAAGAATTTTATCGGGAAAAAATCAAACGCCTGTTAAAAGAGCGTGATGCCGTGATGGTTGCGCACTACTACACGGACCCGGAAATTCAGCAACTGGCGGAAGAGACGGGTGGCTGTATTTCTGACTCACTTGAGATGGCGCGCTTTGGAGCCAAACATCCGGCCTCAACGCTGCTGGTCGCGGGCGTGCGCTTTATGGGGGAAACCGCCAAAATCCTCAGTCCCGAAAAAACCATCCTTATGCCGACACTCAACGCCGAGTGTTCGCTGGATTTGGGCTGTCCGATTGAGGAGTTCAGCGCTTTTTGCGATGCGCATCCTGACCGGACCGTTGTGGTGTACGCCAACACCTCAGCGGCAGTGAAAGCCCGTGCTGACTGGGTTGTGACATCCAGTATTGCCGTTGAGTTGATTGAACATCTGGATAGCCTCGGCGAGAAAATCATCTGGGCGCCTGACCGCCATCTCGGCAGCTACGTACAGAAACAAACGGGTGCGGATGTACTGTGCTGGCAAGGGGCCTGCATCGTACATGACGAATTTAAAACACAGGCGCTGATTCGCATGAAGGCGCTTTATCCGGATGCCGCCATCCTGGTGCACCCGGAATCTCCGGACTCTGTGGTCAAACTGGCCGACGCGGTCGGTTCCACCAGCCAGTTGATCAATGCCGCAAAAACACTTCCACATAAGCAACTGATTGTCGCCACTGACCGCGGTATCTTTTATAAAATGCAGCAGGCGGTGCCAGAGAAAGAGTTACTTGAGGCGCCGACCGCCGGGGAGGGAGCAACCTGCCGTAGCTGTGCTCACTGCCCGTGGATGGCAATGAATGGTCTGAAGGCCATTGCCGAAGGGCTGGAGAACGGCGGCGCGGCGCACGAGATCCATGTCGACGCCACGCTGCGTGAAGGCGCTTTGTTGCCACTGAACCGTATGTTGGATTTTGCGGCTACACTACGTTCTTAATGAGGAAAAATGCGTAGGAATACGCTCTGGGGAAAAGATGGATTTTTTTAGCACACAGAATATCTTGGTACATATCCCGATCGGCGCCGGAGGCTACGATCTTTCATGGATTGAAGCAGTAGGGACGGTGGCGGGGCTGTTATGCATCTGGCTCGCCAGCCTGGAAAAAATCAGTAATTACGCATTTGGCTTAATCAACGTAACGCTGTTTGCCATTATCTTCTTCCAGATCCAGCTCTACGCCAGCCTGTTGCTCCAGCTGTTTTTCTTTGCCGCCAATATCTACGGCTGGTACGCCTGGTCGCGGCAAACAACCGCCAACGAGGCAGTTCTGCAAATCCGCTGGTTGCCTTTACCCAAGGCTTTAGCCTGGCTGGTCGTCTGCGCGCTTGCTATCGGTTTTATGACTTTCTTTATCGATCCGGTCTTTGCGGTGCTCACGCGCGTGGCGGTCTCGATGATGCAGACGGTGGGGCTGAATGTGGCGATGCCCGAACTGCAGCCAGACGCCTTCCCGTTCTGGGATTCCTGCATGATGGTACTTTCCATCGTCGCCATGGTTTTGATGACGCGGAAATATGTCGAGAACTGGCTGCTGTGGGTCATTATCAATGTCATCAGCGTGGTGATTTTTGCCCTGCAAGGCGTCTGGGCCATGTCGCTGGAATATATGATTCTGACCTTTATCGCACTCAACGGTAGCCGGATGTGGATAAATAGCGCCCGTGAGCGCGGCTCTCACGCGTTCTCGAACTAATGATGGTGTGAATGGCTGTGGTCTGGCTGCGTCTCGCTGAGATGGCAGTCAGGCCCGCTACAGGGCTGGTACTCCATCTGAATGGTGACATGCTCAATCTGATAGTGATGCACCAGAAAATGTTCAATTTGCCGCAGTAGTCCGTCGTGATCGTGTGGTGGAATAACCTGGACATGTAACGTCATCAGCGCTTTTTCTCCCACCAGCCAGACATGTACATGATGTACATCGCGCACTTCGCTAATGGCCCGCCGCAGATGCCGTTTCAGGGCGTTGATATCCAGTGAAGTGGGCGCTCCCTCCAGCAATTCATTGACGCTTTCACGCAAGAGTGCCCACGCGCTGCGTAATACCAGCACCGAGACCAGTATCGAAAGTATCGGGTCGGCGGGTGTCCAGCCGGTAAACATAATGATCAGCGCAGCGGCAATGGCGCCCACGGAGCCCAGCAGATCGCCAAGAACATGCAGGGCTGCCGCCCGGACATTCAAATTCCGTTCTTCATTACCACGATGCAGCAGCCAGAATGCCAGGATATTCGCCAGCAATCCCATGACGGCAATCACCATCATTGTCATACCTGCCACGGGTTGAGGATGGTAAAAGCGCTGAATAGCTTCCCAGACGATAAAAAAAGTAATCAATACAAGCGCAATGGCATTAACAAAGGCAGCCAGCGTGGTCAGACGAAGCCAGCCAAAAGTGCGTCGGGGTCCTGAGGGGCGGTGGGCAAAATGCACTGCCAGCAGGGCAAAAAAGAGTGCAGCAGCATCCGTCAGCATATGCCCGGCATCGGCCAGTAACGCCAGTGAGCCTGAAACCAGACCCCCCACCACCTCGACCAACATGAACAATGCTGTGACGCTAAAGGCCAGAAGTAATCGCCGCGCATTGGCGTCAGCAGGGAGATGAGAGTGAGAGTGTGAATGCGCCATAATGAGCCGTCCCGTGTAATTGGCGTTAGCAGCGTCTTACATCATTGCAGATCTTTTGCTAATCAGCAGAAAAAATTGAGGAGAGCCGAAGCTCTCCCCATTTTGGCCGCAGACTATTTTTACTGCGTTGTGCCGTCGGTTTTGGTATCTGTGTCATTGTTAATACCGTTACCGGTCTGAACTTTCTTATTGATATCCGGACACTTACCGTCTTTACACTGAGAGTTTTTATGGATCTCATCTTTTGTCATGTGCTTAGTACCGACATGAGAGTTGGTGTGTTTCTCCGTGTTCAGTTTCATGCCTGAAGAATCAGAACCATTTGTTGAGGTATTTGGCGCAAGGTTCTCTTTCGCATCCGGCGCTGTCTGTCCCGCGCTGGCGGCGGCGTTTGCCTGACCATTATTGTTTTGAGAGGTAGAATCCGCAGCGAATGCCGCACCGCTTGCCAGGGTCAGAGTTGTCGTCAAGAAAAGTGTCGCTAATTTATTCATTTTCATCATGATGCTCCTGTTCTGGTCATTGTTTACCGATACGAATCATCGGCCTGACATGCGCGAACGAACTATCACGCTCAGTAGTGAAACATGTTATATATCGCCCACTAAGGCAGAATATAATCTTGAAAAATAAATCAAACTAAGTATTAACACTTAAAAAGTGTAGCGTCGTTATCGCTATTCGCTACTTTCTGGCGGTTTTTAGGGGAATTCCAGGAATTTTCTGCCCGAACTGTAAATTCGCGTTTACACTACCTGACTGACAAGTTAGATTGGAGAGATTGCATTCATTAAAATAAGTATGGCAACGCTGGAACGATCATGAATTATCAGAACGACGATTTACGCATTAAAGAGATCAACGAGTTATTACCTCCTGTCGCGCTTCTTGAGAAGTTTCCTGCTACCGAAACTGCGGCCAAAACGGTCTCTCATGCCCGCAAAGCGATTCACAAAATTTTGAAAGGCAATGACGATCGCCTGCTGGTGGTGATTGGCCCGTGCTCTATTCACGATCCGGCTGCGGCCAAGGAGTACGCAGCGCGTCTGCTGACGCTGCGTGAAGAGCTCCAGGGTGAGCTGGAGATCGTGATGCGCGTTTACTTTGAAAAACCGCGCACCACCGTTGGCTGGAAAGGGCTCATCAACGATCCGCACATGGATAACAGCTTCCAAATCAACGATGGCCTGCGTATTGCGCGTAAGTTATTGCTGGATATCAATGACAGCGGATTACCGGCTGCCGGTGAATTCCTTGACATGATCACCCCGCAGTACGTTGCCGACCTGATGAGCTGGGGCGCTATTGGCGCGCGTACCACTGAATCCCAGGTTCACCGTGAGCTGGCCTCTGGTCTTTCTTGCCCGGTGGGATTCAAAAACGGCACTGACGGCACCATCAAAGTCGCCATTGACGCGATCAATGCGGCGGGAGCGCCACACTGCTTCCTCTCCGTGACCAAATGGGGTCACTCCGCGATTGTTAACACCAGCGGGAATGGCGACTGCCATATCATTCTGCGCGGTGGTAAAGAGCCGAACTACAGTGCAAAACATGTAGCAGAAGTGAAAGTGGGGCTGGAAAAAGCCGGTCTGCCTGCACAGGTGATGATTGATTTCAGCCATGCGAACTCCAGCAAGCAGTTCAAAAAGCAGATGGAAGTGGGGGCAGATGTCTGTCAGCAGATTGCTGGCGGCGAGAAAGCAATTATCGGCGTGATGATTGAAAGCCACTTGGTGGAAGGCAATCAGAGTCTCGAAAGTGGCGAACCGCTGGTCTATGGCAAGAGCGTGACCGATGCCTGCATTGGCTGGGAAGATACCGACACGGTCCTGCGTCAACTAGCGGCAGCAGTAAAAGCGCGTCGCCAGTAACTACATTTCATCTTTTGGCCTGTCTCTTTGTTGGCTGCATTGTTGGCTGCACTCAGAACCCCCGGTCACAGAGTTATCTATGCTCTCGGGGATTTCTTTTTTTGCCGCCCCGGCACAGCCTCAAATGATGTTGTGTATTGGCACCACAAAGAAAAAAAGCGTGGATTGCTCCACGCTTTTTTTTATGCTTTGCGAAAATTACTTCGCTTTACCCTGGTTGGCAACGGCAGCCGCTTTTGCAGCGATCTCGTCGGCGTTCCCCAGGTAATAGTGTTTGATAGGCTTGAAGTTTTCGTCGAACTCGTACACCAGCGGCACACCAGTCGGGATATTCAGTTCGAGGATTTCGTCTTCACCCATGTTATCCAGGTATTTGACCAGCGCACGCAGGGAGTTGCCGTGTGCGGCGATGATGACGCGCTCACCGCTTTTCAGGCGCGGCAGAATGGTTTCGTTCCAGTAAGGCACAACGCGTTCGATAGTCAGCGCCAGGCTCTCGGTAGTCGGCAGCTCTTTCTCGGTCAGTTTTGCATAACGCGGATCGTGGCCCGGGAAACGCTCATCATCTTTCGTCAGCTCCGGTGGCGTAACAGCAAAGCCGCGACGCCACTGTTTAACCTGCTCGTCACCGTATTTCTCAGCGGTTTCTGCTTTGTTCAGACCCTGCAGCGCACCGTAGTGACGCTCATTCAGTTTCCAGGATTTCTCTACCGGCAGCCAGGCCTGATCCAGTTCGTCCAGCACATTCCACAGGGTGTGGATGGCACGTTTCAGCACAGAGGTATACGCAAAGTCGAAGCTGAAGCCTTCATCCTTTAGCAGTTTACCTGCTGCTTTGGCTTCGCTAACGCCTTTCTCGGACAGATCAACGTCGTACCAACCGGTGAAGCGGTTTTCATTGTTCCACTGGCTTTCGCCGTGACGAACCAGAACCAGTTTAGTAACAGCCATACACTTACTCCTTCATAAGCCTGATTGAATGATAACAATTCTCATTATATTGCCCTGTAATGACCAGCAGCAACGATTACCCTTAACCATAGCGAAAATAGTGGCCCAGTGTAAGGTGCTTGTGAATTAGTGGTTACCATTTTGTCGATGATTGGCCGATATTTCAGCGAAATGGGCAAAAAAAACCCTCCGCGAGGAGGGTTGGTTATCAGGCGGGAATAAAGTGATATTCCGTCAGGCTGACATATTCATCGCCGGGTTGCAGAATGCAGCTATCGTGAGGATAGTCCGGGCGGTTCGGGCTGTCGGGTAAAAACTCGCTTTCCAGCGCCAGACCCTGCCACGCACTGTAGGCCGTATTGCCGCGTGCGGGTGTCCCTTCAAGGAAATTCCCGGAGTAAAACTGTAGCGCCGGGGCAGAGGTATAAACAGACATTTGCAGCTTATTGTCCGCCGACCAGACGTGTGCGGCAGGCTGGCTGGCATCGCCTTTGGCCTGCAGCAAAAACGCATGATCGTAACCTTTTACCACGCGCTGATCGTCATCGCTTAAGAAATCCTGTGCCAGCGTTTTCGGCTGACGGAAATCAAAGCTGGTCTGCGCCACGTTTTTCAGGTCGCCGACCGGGATGCCCATGCTGTCGACCGGTAGATAAGCATCCGCCAGCAATTGCAACCTGTGGCTGCGCACGTCGCTCTGATCGCCGTTAAGGTTGAAGTAGGCGTGGTTGGTCAGATTCACCGGGCAAGGTTTATCCGTGGTCGCGCGATACTCAATAGCGAGGCGGTTATCTTCGCCAAGACGATAAAGCACGCTGGCGTTCACTTTACCAGGAAAACCCTGGTCGCCATCAGGCGAGGTTAATGAAAGCAGCGCTTCACTGTCATTTTGTCGCTCAATCCGCCAGCGGCGCTTATCAAACCCTTCCGGGCCGCCGTGCAACTGGTTTTCACCCTGGCTTGGCACGAGCGTATAAGTTTCCCCGTCGAGGATAAACTGGCTTTTGGCGATACGGTTCGCGTAGCGCCCCACCGAGGCGCCCAGAAAGGCGTTCTGGTGGATATAGTGTTCGGGGGTGGCACAACCGAGCAGCGCTTCACGCACTGAACCATCGGAAAGCGGGACCCGTGCCGACAGCAACGTTGCGCCCCAGTCCATGACGGTGACCACCATCCCTGCGCTGTTGCGCAGGGTAATCAGACGGAAGGGCAGTCCATCTGGCGCTGCCCCGGAAGATTCATTTAGCACTGTCCCGCTCCCTGTGAAGGTTTGCACACGTAAAAGGTTTCTTTAATGCCGGTTTTAGCTTCGTACTGTGCCGCAACGGCCTCTTTCACCGCAGGCACCAGCGCTTCCGGCACCAGCGCGACCACGCAGCCGCCAAATCCGCCGCCGGTCATGCGCACGCCGCCTTTATCGCCGATGGTGTTTTTCACGATCTCCACCAGAGTGTCGATGTGCGGTACGGTGATTTCGAAATCATCCCGCATGGAGGCATGGGATTCCGCCATCAGGACGCCCATACGCTGCAGGTCGCCTTTTTCCAGCGCGCTGGCGGCTTCCACGGTACGCGCATTCTCGGTCAGCACATGGCGGACGCGGCGGGCAACCACCGGATCCAGTTCGTGCGCGACGGCGTTGAACTGATCGATATTCACGTCACGCAGCGCTTTTTGCTGGAAGAAACGCGCGCCCGTTTCGCACTGCTCGCGACGGGTGTTGTACTCGCTGCCCACCAGGGTACGTTTAAAGTTACTGTTAATGATGACGATGGAAACGCCCTCCGGCATGGAGACCGCCCTGCTGCCCAGCGAGCGGCAGTCGATCAGCAGCGCGCTGCCTTTTTTACCCAGCGCCGAGATAAGCTGGTCCATAATGCCGCAGTTACAGCCGACAAACTGGTTTTCCGCTTCCTGGCCGTTCAGGGCGATTTGCGTGCCGTCCAGCGGCAGGTGGTACAACTGCTGGAACACGGTGCCGACCGCCACTTCCAGCGAGGCGGACGAGCTCAGGCCCGCGCCCTGCGGCACGTTACCGCTGATCACCAGATCCGCGCCGCCAAAGCTGTTGTCACGCTTTTGCAGATGCTTCACCACGCCACGCACATAGTCTGACCACTGCTGTGAAGGGTGGGTCACAATGGGGGCATCGAGTGAGAATTCATCCTGCTGGTTGTCGTAATCGGCGGCAATAACGCGCACGGTACGATCCTGACGCGGTGAACAACTGATCACGGTCTGGTAATCGATGGCACAGGGCAGCACAAACCCGTCGTTATAATCGGTATGTTCGCCGATCAGGTTTACGCGCCCCGGCGCCTGGATGGTATGGGTGGCAGGGTAGCCAAATTTTTCAGCAAACAGGGACTGTGTTTTCTCTTTCAGACTCATGGTTAAACTCCGGATTCGCGGAAATGAATATCGCTGACCGCGCGCAGACGTTCGGCCGCCTGTTCTGCCGTCAGGTCACGCTGCGTCTCAGCCAGCATTTCATAACCGACCATAAACTTACGTACCGTGGCGGAGCGTAATAACGGCGGGTAAAAATGCGCGTGCAACTGCCAGTGGCTCTGATCCTGCTGGGTGAAGGGCGCCCCATGCCAGCCCATCGAGTAGGGGAAGGAGCACTGAAACAGGTTATCGTAGCGGCTGGTCAGTTGCTTAAGGGCCAGCGCCAGGTCGCCACGCTGCGCGTCGGTTAAGTCGGTGATCCGCAGGATATGCGCTTTGGGTAACAGCAGCGTTTCAAACGGCCAGGCCGCCCAGTAGGGCACCACGGCCAGCCAGTGTTCGGTTTCAACGACGGTGCGGCTGCCGTCCTGGCGCTCGCGTTCAGCGTAATCCACCAGCATGGGGGAGCCGTACTGGCGGAAATAGGCGTTCTGCAGACGGTCTTCGCGTTCGGCTTCATTGGGCAGAAAGCTGTTGGCCCACACCTGGCCATGCGGGTGCGGGTTCGAGCAGCCCATGGCCGCGCCTTTGTTCTCAAAAACCTGAACCCACGGGTAAGTGCGGCCCAGATCGGCGGTCTGTTCCTGCCAGGTTTTGACCACCGTTTCCAGCGCGCTCAGGCTCAGTTCCGGCAGGGTTTTGCTGTGATCCGGCGAGAAGCAGATAACGCGGCTGGTGCCGCGCGCGCTCTGGCTGCGCATCAGCGGATCGCTGCTTTGCGGCGCATCCGGCGTGTCGGTCATCAGTGCCGCAAAGTCATTGGTGAAGACATAGGTGCCGGGGTAATCGGGGTTTTTATCGCCGGTGACGCGCGTGTTCCCCGGGCATAAAAAGCAGTCGGGATCGTGGGCCGGCAGGGTCTGTTTCGCCGGGGTTTCCTGAGCCCCCTGCCAGGGGCGTTTGGCGCGGTGCGGCGACACCAGAACCCATTGATCGGTCAGCGGGTTGTAACGGCGATGCGGATGATCGACCGGATTAAATTGCTGCGTCATGACCCTTCCTTTAATCGCTGTAACCCTGCGGGTGGCGGGACTGCCAGCGCCAGGTATCTTGTGCCATTTCATCGAGCGTACGGGTCACACGCCAGCCCAGTTCATTATCCGCTTTGCTTGCATCTGCCCAGTAGGCAGGCAGATCGCCATCGCGGCGGGGAGCAAAATGGTACGCCACCGGCTTACCGCACGCTTTACTGAATGCGTTAACCACGTCCAGCACACTGCTGCCAACGCCTGCGCCGAGGTTATAAATATGGACGCCTTGCTTGCCCGCCAGTTTTTCCATCGCCACAACGTGCCCGTCGGCTAAATCCATCACATGGATGTAATCGCGAACGCCGGTGCCATCAGGCGTCGGGTAGTCATTACCAAATACCGCCAGAGACTCGCGACGGCCCACGGCCACCTGGGCAATGTAAGGCATCAGGTTGTTCGGGATACCCTGCGGGTCTTCACCCATATCTCCTGACGGATGAGCGCCCACCGGGTTGAAATAACGCAGCAGCGCAATGCTCCAGTCCGGCTGGGCTTTTTGCAGGTCGGTCAGGATCTGCTCGACCATCAGCTTGCTTTTGCCGTAGGGGCTTTGCGGGGTGCCCGTCGGGAAACTTTCGACATAAGGGATTTGCGGCTGATCGCCATAGACCGTGGCGGAGGAGCTAAAAATGAGGTTTTTGACGTTGGCCGCACGCATGGCATTCACCAGGCGAAGCGTGCCATTGACATTGTTGTCGTAGTACTCCAGCGGTTTGGCTACTGACTCGCCAACGGCTTTCAGCCCTGCGAAGTGGATAACCGCTTCGATTGCATGATCGTGCAGGATTTCAGCCAGCAGTGCTTCATCACGAATGTCACCCTGGATAAACAGGGCGGATTTGCCCCCCAGGCGTTCAAGCACCGGCACGACACTGCGTTTGCTGTTACACAGGTTGTCGAGGATGATGACGTCGTGGCCATTTTGCAGCAGTTGCACACAGGTATGGCTTCCAATGTAACCGCTACCACCTGTAACCAAAACTTTCATATATCACTCCATCAAGCGTATGTTATGAATTAACTTTAGCATAACAGAGATGGCAAAACTGTGATATGTGATAAATTAGTGGAATCGTTTACACAACGATATGCCACGTATTACCTGCCCAGCTAACTGATTATAAATCAGATAAATAATGACGTAATGATGCATAAATTCTGAAAATGCTTTGAAACAGAGGCGGGGGGATGCCCCGCCTGTGAAAAAACTCACTCAAACTGGTAGCGCCAGTTGTCGCCGTCCGGGACAAACTGTAAACGATGCGTGATACAAGAAGGGGCATCACTGGCATGGTGGGAGACAAACAATAATTGCGTTTCGCCTTCGCCAATCAGCACATCAACAAAGCGGCGAATCAACTGACGGTTCAGCGGATCCAGCCCTTGCAGCGGCTCATCGAGGATCAGTAAGGTCGGATGTTTAACCAACGCACGGACAATCAGCGCCAGACGCTGTTGGCCCCATGACAGGCTATGGAACGGCGCATCGGCGGTTTTCGCATTAAACCCGGCGATGTCCAGCCACTGTTGCGCCAGTTTACGCTGTTTGTCCGAAACAGCCTGATAAATGCCAATGGAGTCAAAATAGCCGGAAAGAATGACATTGCGCACGGTCGTACTAACGCGATAGTCCAGATGCAGGCTGCTGCTGACGTAACCGATGTGCTTCTTAATATCCCAGATGGTTTCGCCGCTGCCGCGACGGCGGCCAAAAAGGGTTAAATCGTTGCTGTAGCCTTGCGCATGATCGCCCGTTACCAGGCTGAGCAGCGTCGATTTTCCCGCGCCGTTCGGCCCGCTAATTTGCCAGTGTTCCCCTGGTCGAACGGTCCAGTTGAGATGATTGATAATCGGACGATCGTTATAGGAGACGACACCCTCTTTCAGCACAATCAGCGGCTCTCCGGCGGTCAGTTGATCGCGCGCTGGCGGCGCATCTGGCTCCGGCAGCGCCATTCCCGCCAGATTCTCGCTATGCGCCAGTTGCGCGATGAGCGCCTGCTGTAACAATGCCGATTTTTCGCCGATTTCCGTTAGCGCGCAGTCAGCCAGCACGCCCGCATTCTGCACAAAATCCGGGATCTCATCGAAGCGGTTCAGAACCAGCACCAGGGTGTAACCTTCTGCATTAAGCTCGGCGAGGAGGAGAGCGAGATTTTGCCGTGAATGAACGTCCAGGCCGTCAAAAGGCTCGTCCAGAATCAGTAAATCAGGTTGCGACATCAGCGCCTGGCAGAGAAGTGTTTTGCGCGTCTCTCCTGTGGAGAGATATTTAAAGCGGCGTGAGAGCAGGGACGTGATACCAAAACGTTCGGCCAACTGCTGGCAGCGCGCGGCGTCTTTGACCTCATCCTGGATGATTTCTGCGGTGGTGCGTCCGGTGTCATCTTCACCGGGGCTTAGCATATCGGTGTTATTACGTTGCCACTCTTCACTGACCAGTTTTTGCAACTGTTCGAATGAAAGACGGGTAATGCGTGAAAAGTTACTCTGGCGATCCCCTTTAAGGAGCGTCAATTCGCCAGCCAGTGCTTTAGCCAGCGCCGATTTCCCGCTACCGTTTGCACCGACAAACGCCCAGCTTTCACCCGACTGCAGCGTTAAATGATCAATCGACAGCGTCCGGGTGTCGCCAAGACGAAACGTGCCTTGCGAAATTTGCAATGATGACATTATGTATCCCATTTTTTGCAGCGATACAGACAGGGATACGTGCTGGCAGGCAACTTGTCAATCTACTTAGCACAACGTGGCGAGAATGACCTTGTCAGCATTAAAATATGCCGTGACCTCAGCCGCTTCCTTTAGATCTTGCGCCTGCTGTGCGGGCACGGTCGCACATAACTGCTGGCCGTCGGGTAGCGCCAGTAAAACTTCGTACTGCAGTTCGCCACGCTCAATATGGCTGATTCGCCCATGGAGCTGATTATCGGCCTGCTGCGCAGTGGCATGGTCGGTTGTAATGCCTACCCACGGGGCTTTCAGCAGCACCAGCACCTCTTTGCCTTGCGTCAAATCCAGGCGCTGCGCGCTTTGGGCAGTAATGGCGACTTTGAGTGATGTCGTACCATCCGCCAGAAGCACATCGACATGTTGCTGTACCTGCTGGTGGTCGAGGGCGGTAATGGTGCCAAACCACTGGTTACGGGCGCTGGTTTGCAGCGAAAAACGGGAAATGGCCGCCAGCAGGCTGTTCAGCGGCAGGGCATCGTCGTCGCTTAACACATCAAACGCTTTTTGCTGAATCTGACCCAGTAAATCATAGAGTTGAATAAGACGCTGACCGTAGCGGGTGATAACCGCGCCGCCGCCGCCTTTTCCCCCTGTCGCGCGTTCCACCAGCGTCTGTTCGCTGAGCTGATTCATTTCATTAATGGCATCCCAGGCACTTTTATAGCTGATGTTTGCATTCTTCGCCCCCTGGCTTATGGAACCCGTCTGTTCTATCTGTTTGAGTAAATTAATCCGGCGCGGGTCAGCGAACAGCCGTTCCTGGAGCTTAAGGGTAAGAAGAATTTCAGCCTGCATAGCGTAGTGTCCTGATGTAAAAAGAATAGTGTGAAGGAAAATCGACCTGGAGCCTAGTCTTCACCTGCACGCATTGTTTTTCTAAAGATAATGTCACAATTGTCGATAGGGGAAAGAGACACTCCACTGAAGGAACAGAATATGGCAGTTAAAAAACGCCCGGCCTTGCAAGGCGAATTGGACGGAGCCTGTGGTTTTTACGCCATCGCGAACGGCATACATTTACTGGAACCAGAACTGGCGCTCCCGGAAATCTTCCCGATTATTTTGCAGCAATACGTTTTTGATGGCGATCCGATGGGGTTTGTTAACGGCATTGCTCGCGGTTCGCTTAAAAATACCCTGAGTCGGACGATGGCGCTGTTGAACGCTGAGTATGAATTTTACGACCCGAAAACCCGCGAACAATGGCAGTTCACCTTCAGCATGCCCTACTGGCATAACGATAAACCTCGCGATCGCCGGGATATCCTCGATACATTAAGTCTGGCGAACCATAAAGAAGGGCGCGTGATTATTCAGGCTTACGATTATAATGATGGTGAGCAGGAATATAGCCACTGGACAGTCATTTCGAAAGTGACGGACGAGGGGCTGGCCACCTGGGATTCAAGCAAAGAAGTTAAATGCATTCCATTTGATAAAATACGAGTCGATAGCATTCAACATTCGAATATTGCCCGGCCATGGAATATTCGCAGCGCGGATACGTTTGTACTGAGTCGTCAACCCTTGTAAAAGGTGACCGACGATGGCACAAAAGGCGAGTGTTTTTCTGCCAGATGCGGTTAGAATGCCCCCTTAACACTAAATGGAGTTGACCATGTTTGAGTTATTGAAAAGCTTAGTTTTTGCCGTAATCATGGTCCCTGTGGTGATGGCTATCATCCTGGGGTTGATTTATGGCCTGGGTGAGGTATTCAACCTTTTTTCAAATGTTGGTCATCGCGACCGCCCCGCGCAACGCCGCTGAATTTAAAAAACGCCCGCAATCGCGGGCGTTTTGCTATTCAAGTTCGGCATAAGCTTGCCGATATCTCATAAATCTCAGTAATTCTTGATGAGTATGACCTCACCCGGTGAATCTCTGGTAGTATCGTTATATTTCCAGTTATATAACGATACTCACAGGAGTTACAGATGACACGTACATGGTTACGCCTTTTTGCCGGGGCGACTTTATCGCTTTCCGTTGCCGGACATGCGCTGGCTGATGAAGGGAAAATTACCGTTTTTGCGGCAGCGTCGCTGACCAATGCAATGCAGGACATTGCCGCTGCGTATAAGAAAGAGAAAAACGTCGAGGTGGTCTCGTCGTTTGCTTCGTCTTCCACGCTGGCACGTCAAATCGAAGCGGGCGCGCCTGCGGACCTGTTCATTTCTGCTGACCAGAAATGGATGGATTACGCGGTTGATAAAAAGAGTATCGATACCGGCACGCGCGTAACCTTGCTGGGTAATAGCCTGGTTGTTGTGGCGCCGAAGAGCAGTGCGCAGGGCGATATTACCGTTGATGCGGCCACTGACTGGGCAAGCTTGTTGAAAGGCGGCCGCCTGGCGGTTGGCGATCCGGAGCATGTCCCGGCAGGTATCTATGCGAAAGAAGCGCTGCAAAAGCTGGGGGCGTGGGATAAATTGTCCCCGAGTCTGGCGCCAGCAGAAGATGTACGTGGTGCTCTGGCACTGGTTGAACGTAGCGAAGCCCCGCTGGGTATCGTCTATGGTTCTGATGCCGTGGCCAGTAAGGGCGTGAAAGTGGTCGGGACTTTCCCGGAAAACTCTCACCAGAAGGTGGAATATCCGATGGCGATTACCGAAGGTCATAAAAACGCAACGGTTAGCGCGTTCTATGACTACCTGAAAACCCCGGAAGCTTCCGCCGTGTTTAAACGTTACGGATTTACGACACACGAATGATATTAACGGATCCCGAATGGCAGGCAGTGATACTTAGCCTGAAAGTTTCATCCCTCGCAGTTGTTATTAGCTTGCCCTTTGGGATTTTCTTTGCCTGGTTACTGGTGCGCTGTACCTTTCCAGGCAAAGCCCTGCTTGACAGTCTCCTGCATCTTCCCCTGGTTCTGCCTCCGGTTGTCGTGGGGTATTTACTACTTATTGCCATGGGAAGACGTGGATTTATCGGCCAGTGGCTCTTTGACTGGTTCGGTATAACCTTCGCTTTTAGCTGGCGAGGCGCGGTGCTTGCGGCGGCGGTGATGTCCTTTCCGCTGATGGTGCGTGCCATTCGCCTGGCGCTGGAAGGCGTTGACACCAAACTCGAACAGGCCGCCCGTACCTTAGGTGCCGGGCGCTGGCGCGTGTTTATGACGATTACGCTGCCCTTAACATTGCCGGGAATTATTGTCGGCACCGTGCTGGCCTTTGCCCGTTCGCTGGGTGAATTTGGGGCGACCATCACCTTTGTCTCAAACATCCCTGGCGAAACGCGCACCATTCCTTCGGCGATGTACACCCTTATTCAGACACCCGGCGGCGAAATGGCGGCGGCGCGTTTGTGTGTGATCTCCATTATTCTGGCGCTTGTCTCGCTGCTCATTTCGGAATGGCTGGCGCGCGTTAGCCGTGAACGGACGGGGAGATAACGATGCTGGAGCTGAATTTTAGTCAGACGCTGGGAACGCACCGTCTGCAGGTTGCCGAAAACCTGCCAGCTAGCGGTATCACGGCGGTATTTGGCGTATCGGGAGCGGGGAAAACCTCTCTTATCAATGCGATTAGCGGCTTAACGCGCCCGGAGCAGGGGCGTATCGTGCTCAATGATCGCGTGCTGTATGACGCTGAGAAAAAAATCTGCCTGCCGCCGGAAAAGCGCCGGGTCGGTTATGTCTTCCAGGATGCGCGCCTGTTCCCGCATTACAACGTGTTGGGCAATTTGCGCTACGGCATGGCGAAATCCATGACCGGGCAGTTTGACAAGCTGGTGGCGCTTCTGGGGATCGAACAGCTTTTAGAGCGCCTGCCAGGCGGGCTGTCGGGTGGGGAAAAGCAACGCGTGGCGATTGGTCGCGCCCTGTTAACCGCGCCGGAATTGTTGTTGCTGGATGAGCCGCTGGCATCGCTGGATATTCCGCGTAAACGTGAGCTGTTGCCGTATCTGCAACGCCTGGCGCGGGAAATCAATATTCCTGTGCTGTATGTCAGCCACTCGCTGGATGAGATCCTGCACCTTGCCGATAAAGTGATGGTGCTGGAAGCGGGGGCGGTGAAAGCCTTTGGTAACCTCGAAGATGTCTGGGGGAGCAGCGTGATGAATCCGTGGCTACCTCAGGAGCAGCAAAGCAGTATTCTGAAGGTCAGCGTGCTGGAGCAGCATCCGCATTACGCCATGACGGCGCTGGCGCTGGGCGACCAGCATATTTGGGTGAACAGACTGGATAAGCCGCTTCAGGCTGCTGTGCGTATTCGAATTCAGGCAACGGATGTGTCGCTGGTGCTGCAACCTTCCGGCAATACCAGTATTCGTAATACTCTGCGGGCGAAAGTGGTGCAAAACTACGATCTGGACGGGCAGGTGGAAGTTCAGTTGGATGTAAGTGGAAGGACGCTGTGGGCGCGAATTAGCCCGTGGGCCAGGGATGAGCTCAATATCAAACCTGGCCTGTGGCTCTATGCACAAATTAAGAGTGTATCGATCACCGCCTGATCAGAGCAGATGGCTATAGATAAAGCTGGCAATGCTGTCGGTGGTGTTATCGCCAATCACAACGTTGGCGCGGGCTTTGACCGCGTCATCGGCATTTCCCATCGCGACCCCAAGGCCCGCCGCCTCCAGCATGCTGATGTCGTTGTAGTTGTCACCAAACGCCACCACCTCTTTCATCGACAAGCCCTGTGAGGTGACCCACTCGGTCAGGCGTTTGCCTTTGCTATTGCCCTTGCGTGCGATATCGACCTGATCATGCCATGACCACTCGCACTCCAGTCCCAGTGTTTGTTCAACCGTGTGGGCAAACTGCATAAGTTTATTGGTGTCTTCGTCGGTCAGGGCGAATTTCCAGATAGCGTCAACGGCACTGGCGGCAGCGCGCAGCGAGTCCACCTGGGTGAAGACCGGGCGCTGTTCCGGCGGCAGAGTTTGTGCCCAGTTATTGGTGCGAATGACATGACCGGTTGGCTTTTCATAGAGCATGGCATTATCGACATACATCAGACCGTGGACATCGTGGGATTCGAGCATTTCAATCAGTTTAACGGCTTGCGAAACCGGCAGAGGATCGGCTGTTAACACTTTTTTTGCCTGATAATCATACAAATAAGTGCCATTACAGCAAATTGCAGGTGTATCAAGCGCCAGTGCCTGATAAAAAGGATGGATGGCAACGTGATGCCGTCCGGTAACAATAATTAACTGATAGCCGGCTGCTTTTGCCCGGGCAAGCGCCTCGATAGAAGAGGGGAGCAGCGTTTTTTTAGGTGTCAGTAAGGTACCGTCTAAATCCAGTGCTAATACACGCGAGGTCATGTCGTTTTCCGTGGTCAATGTTGAATTTGGCTTTTTCGGGATGGTACACCGAGTCGCGCCATGGGCAAAATTTGCGCGTGAAATTCAGCATTAACCACGAAAAAAGGCTATCCTGGTAAATTAACGCAGTATCAAGGAAAGGAGTATTCATGAAACAAACCGTTTATACCGCCAGCCCGGAAAGTCAGCAGATTCATGTCTGGCGTTTGAATCCCGAAGGCACCCTGACGCTTGTGCAGGTGGTGGATGTTCCCGGCCAGGTTCAGCCGATGGTCATAAGCCCTGATAAACGTTACCTCTACGTGGGCGTACGCCCGGAATTCCGCGTTATTGCTTACCGTATTGCGCCAGACGATGGTGCGCTGACCTATACCGCAGAAGCGTCGCTGCCAGGTAGCCCGACGCACATCTCAACCGATCACAGTGGTCGTTTCCTGTTCAGCGGTTCCTATAACGCGGGTTGTGTCAGCGTAACACGTCTCGACGATGGCGTGCCGACCGAGACCCTGGACGTGGTAGAAGGGCTGGAAGGTTGTCATTCTGCCAATATTTCGCCTGACAATCGCACCCTGTGGGTTCCGGCGCTGAAACAAGATCGTATTTGTCTGTTTACGCTGTCCGAAGATGGCAATCTGCAACCGCAAGACCCGGCGGAAGTGACCACCGTTGAAGGGGCTGGCCCGCGCCATATCGCCTTCCATCCGAACAAACGTTTTGCCTACTGTGTGAATGAGCTGAACAGCTCTGTCGATGTATGGCAGCTTAATGATGCGCACGGCAAGATTGAATGTGTGCAGACGCTGGATATGATGCCGGCTGACTTCTCCGATACTCGCTGGGCGGCGGATATTCATATTACGCCGGATGGCCGTCACCTCTATGCCTGTGACCGTACCGCCAGCCTGATCACTGTGTTCAGCGTGTCAGAAGATGGCAGCGTACTGGCTATCGAGGGCTTCCAGCCGACAGAAACGCAGCCGCGTGGCTTTAATGTCGATCACAGCGGTAAATTCCTGATTGCGGCAGGGCAGAAATCCCACCATATCGCGTTGTATGAAATTAACGGCGAGCAGGGGCTGCTGACCGAGAAATCCCGTTATGCGGTGGGCCAGGGGCCGATGTGGGTTGTGGTTAACGCGTACTGATTTTCAGGCATAAAAAAACCTCGCCGCGGCGAGGTTTTTTCGTTTCAAAATGCTTACTTTTTCGGTTCAGCAACAACCTGGCTGCCTACGCCACGGTTGTTAAATTCCCACATGCGGTTAAAGCGCGCATCGTTCAACTGACGCTGGATATTACCTTTATCATCCACCGCGCCCGTATTACCGGCAAACGCGCGACCAGAAGCCGCTGCGGCTGCCCACGGTTTCGCCACGTTGAAGCCTTCGTTGATCACGCTATCGCGAATCACAACCTGACCGTTGGTATTGGCATCCACGTCCAGCGAGCGGCCCAGTTGCGCCACGCCATTACCGGTCGCGGTAAAGCGGCTGTTGGTCGCCAGGAAACCGAAATTAACGCTGGACAGGGTTGCCGGTGCGAACACGTAGCCTTCTTGTTGGGTACGGGAGTTCACAACGCGGAAATCGGTGTTATCAAACACAACCGCGCCGCGGCCTGCAACGATATCCACATCCCCTTCTACATAGCTGTTGGTGACCAGCGTACGGGTCTGGCGATCGTTACGCAGGGTGTTATCGACACCGCTATTGGTCACGAAGAAGGTGTTCTGGCGACCCAGGATATTGACGTTATTCAACTGAACTTTGTCGCCGTCGCTGCGGAACGCAACCGCCTGATGGTTACCGGCGTCAACGCTGTCGCCAAGGCTATTCTGGATGGTGAGGTTCTGCAGTTGCAGACCATTGTTCTGTGACCAGAAAACAGCGGAGCACATCACGCCAACGTTGGCGTTACGGTTGCTCTGGCATTTATCAAACATATACCAGGCAGGTTTACCCGGCATGTATTTGCCTGATGGATTGACCAGTTTACGCCAGGTCGTGCTGTCCATTTCAGAGTCAATAGCCAGCCCGATTTTCACGTCCAGCGGTTTTTCGCCGGTACCGTAAATGGTCACGCTGCCAGACGCCGCAGGAACATACACCGTGCCTTCGTAATCACCCGGCATCACGGCAATATACTGACGATCGCTGGAGTGTTTGTTGATGGCTGCGTCAACCGCTGCCTGAATGGTGTTGTGCGTTACGCCAGGCGTGCCCGCGGGGCCAACCACGAAGTTTGCCTGTGCAGGCAGACGGATAGCGTAAGGCTTCCACGCGGCTGCGTTCGGCGTCAGGGAGGCGAAGTAGTTATCCGCAACGAAGTTTTTCGCTTCGCCCGCCGTCAGAACAGGGCGCGATGCCGTGCCCGGCGCAGTTTGTTGAGAAGGCTGTTGATCCGGCGGCGTTGAGCTACAGGCGGTCAGTGTCACGCCAAAAGCCAGTGCCAGCGTCAGACGAGAAACCGAGAATGTGTTCAAGGGGTACTCCAGGCTGTGCAAGTTTAAATGATTTCGTCAGAAGCCTGCTTTTTTATACTAAGTTGAGCGAAACGGGAAGCCGATTGTGCAAATCGGCCTCAAATGAATGGTTTTTTAGCTAAAAAGGGCGGTGATGGAGGCGCTGGCGAGAGAATGGAAATGCACATTAAAGCCGACCATCGCACCGCTGGCGTCGGCATCGACCTCTATAGCCGGGACATCTAACGCATAGACGGTAAAAATATAGCGGTGGGTTTCACCTTTCGGCGGTGCCGCGCCGCCATAACCGGCTTTGCCAAAGTCGGTTCGTGTCTGGATAGCGCCATCCGGCAGCGCGCTTATCCCTGAACCGGCTCCTTGTTGCAATACGCGGGTATCGGCGGGCAAGTTCGCGACGACCCAGTGCCACCAGCCGGACCCTGTGGGGGCATCCGGGTCGTAGCAGGTAACCACAAAACTTTTGGTTGCGGCGGGAACATCATCCCAGGCCAGATGCGGCGAAATATTGTCGCCGTCGTAGCCCATGCCATTGAAAACGTGGCGGTGTGGCAGTTTGCCCCCGTCCTGTAAATCATGACTGATCAGTTTCATTTCACCTCCTGTCAGCGATGCAGCAACTTGACGATTTCCTGTGCGGCAGCGGCCGATGACGCCGGGTTTTGCCCGGTAACCAGGTGACCGTCGGTGATTGCATACACGCCCCAGTCTTCACCGCGCTCGTACAAGCCTCCGGCCTGTTTTAACGCATCTTCAACCAGGAATGGCACAACCTGGGTCAGGCCGACGGCTTCTTCTTCGCTATTGCTAAAACCCGTCACGCGTTTGCCCTGGACCAGTGGGCTGCCATCTGGCTTATGGGCATGGCGTAGCACGCCCGGCGCGTGGCAGACGGTTCCTACCGGCTTGCCTTCGGCCCAATATTTTTCGATAAGCGCGATAGATACAGGATGTTCTGCCAGATCCCACAGCGGACCGTGCCCGCCGGGGTAAAACACCGCTTCATAATCCCCTGCGGCGATATCACTCAGTTTGTGGGTGTTTGCCAGGGCGAGCTGTGCGGCTTTGTCTTTGCGAAAGCGCTCGGTGTCCTGGGTTTGGGCATCGGGCGCATCGCTTTTCGGATCCAGTGGCGGCTGTCCGCCTTTGGGTGTGGCAAGCGCAACCTCCAGCCCTGCATCGCGAAAAACATAATACGGTGCGGCAAATTCTTCCAGCCAGAAACCGGTCTTTTGCCCGGTGTCGCCGAGGGTGTCATGCGAGGTCAGTATCATTAAAATCGCCATTATTCCTCCTGATTCCGGGATGAGTTAACCCTCCAGAGTGTAGCATCCCGTTATCCGGCGGGCGTTAAATCAGACAATGAACATCTCGTCCATGGCGACGGCGGCATTCACGGCCTGGGTTAAGCGCGTCAACTGTTCGCGGCTTATCGCATAAGGCGGCATCAGGTAAATGAGGCGGCCAAACGGGCGGATCCACACGCCTTGCCCAACAAAGAAACGTTGCAGCGCCGCCATGTTTACAGGTCGCCTGGTCTCCACTACACCGATTGCCCCCAATATGCGAACGTCCTCCACGTTGGCGCTATCGCTCGCCGCTGCGAGCTCGTCGCGTAACTGGCGTTCAATCGCGGCCACCTGGGATTGCCATTCACCGCTTTCCAGCAGGCCGAGACTGGCCGTTGCCGCCGCACAGGCCAGCGGATTGCCCATAAACGTCGGGCCGTGCATAAAGCAGCCCGCTTCGCCGTTGCTAATAGTCTCGGCCACATGGCGCGTCGTAAGCGTGGCGGAAAGCGTCATTGTGCCGCCGGTTAAGGCCTTGCCAAGACAGAGAATATCCGGAGCAACCCCGGCGTGTTCGCAGGCAAACAGCTTGCCGGTGCGACCAAAGCCGGTGGCAATCTCATCGGCAATCAGCAATATCCCTTCCCGGTCGCACATTTTACGGATCCGCTTAAGCCTCTCAGGGTGGTACATGCGCATCCCGCCGGCGCCTTGCACGATGGGCTCAAGGATCACCGCGGCAATTTCATGGCGATGCGCCGCCATCAGGCGGGCAAAACCCACCATATCGCGCTCGTCCCATTCACCGTCGAAACGGCTTTGCGGCGCGGGGGCGAAGAGGTTTTCCGGCAGGTAGCCCTGCCACAGGCTGTGCATGGAGTTGTCCGGGTCGCACACCGACATCGCGCCAAAGGTGTCGCCGTGGTAGCCGTTACGGAAGGTGAGAAACCGCTGCCGGGGCTCGCCTTTCGCCTGCCAGTATTGCAGGGCCATTTTCATCGCCACTTCCACGGCCACCGAGCCAGAATCAGCGAGGAAAACGCACTCCAGGTTGTCCGGGGTCATCGCCACCAGCTTACGGCACAGGGCGATGGCGGGTTGGTGGGTGATGCCGCCAAACATCACGTGCGACATGGCATCAATTTGCGCTTTCATCGCCGCGTTCAGTACCGGGTGATTGTAGCCGTGAATGGCGGCCCACCAGGAAGACATCCCGTCTACCAGCCGCTCGCCGCTGGCCAGCGTCAGTTCGCATCCTTGTGCGGATTGCACCGGATAAACCGGCAGCGGAGAGGACATGGAAGTGTACGGGTGCCAGATATGGCGCTGGTCAAAGGCAAGATCGTCCGTTGTCATAATCGACTTGTAAACCAAATTAAAAACATTTAGGTTTACAAGTATAACCCGAATCGAGATTTAACAACACCCTTTGGAGAAGCCCAATGGCTCACCAGACACGCTGGACACTGTCGCAAGTCACCTCCCTGTTTGAAAAACCGCTGCTGGAACTGCTGTTTGAAGCGCAACAGGTTCACCGCCAGCATTTTGATCCCCGCCAGGTGCAGGTCAGCACGCTACTTTCGATTAAGACCGGGGCCTGCCCGGAAGATTGCAAATACTGTCCGCAAAGCGCCCGTTATAAAACCGGGCTGGATGCAGAAAGGTTGATGGAGGTGGAGCAGGTACTGGACTCGGCCCGTAAGGCGAAAAACGCCGGTTCAACGCGCTTTTGTATGGGCGCGGCCTGGAAGAACCCGAACGATCGCGATATGCCGTATCTGGAACAGATGGTTGAAGGGGTTAAGGCAATGGGCCTGGAAGCCTGCATGACGCTCGGTACGCTCACTGACAGTCAGGCGCAGCGTCTGGCGCATGCCGGGCTGGATTACTACAACCACAACCTGGATACCTCGCCGGAATTCTACGGCAACATCATCACCACCCGAACCTATCAGGAGCGCCTGGATACGCTTGATAAAGTGCGTGATGCGGGAATCAAAGTCTGCTCTGGCGGCATTGTGGGGCTGGGCGAAACGGTCACTGATCGCGCCGGATTACTGCTGCAACTGGCAAACTTGCCCACACCGCCGGAAAGCGTACCCATCAACATGCTGGTGAAAGTGAAAGGCACGCCGCTGGCGGAAAATGAGGATGTCGACGCCTTTGATTTTATCCGTACCATCGCCGTTGCCCGTATCATGATGCCCACCTCGTATGTGCGTCTGTCCGCAGGGCGCGAGCAGATGAACGAACAGACTCAGGCCATGTGCTTTATGGCCGGGGCAAACTCCATTTTCTACGGTTGTAAGTTGCTGACCACCCCCAACCCGGAAGAGGACAAAGACCTGCAACTGTTCCGTAAGCTGGGGCTGAATCCGCAGCAGACCGGGGTGCTCAATGGCGACAGAGCGCAGCAGGAACAACTGGAACAGCAGCTCGTGCATGCGGATACCGATCAGTATTACAACGCGGCTGCGCTATGAGCTGGCAACAGCGCATCGATGAGGCGTTAGCGGACCGTCGGCAGGCCGATGCCTTGCGCACGCGCCAGTGCGTGGCGCAGGGGGCCGGGCGCTGGCTGGTTCGCGACGGGCAGCGCTATCGCAACTTCTCCAGTAACGATTATCTGGGCTTAAGCCAACATCCGGCGGTTGTTCGCGCCTGGCAGCAGGGGGCAGATAAATACGGGGTTGGCAGCGGCGGTTCTGGCCACGTGAGCGGCTACACCCTGGCACATCAACAGCTTGAGGCCGGTCTTGCCGACTGGCTGGGGTATCCGCGCGCGCTACTGTTTATCTCAGGATTCGCTGCTAATCAGGCGGTGATTGCCGCGCTGGGTAAGAAAGAAGACCGTATTGTTGCCGACAGGCTAAGCCACGCCTCGTTGCTGGAAGCGGCCAGCCTCATCCCGGCAGAACTACGCCGCTTTGCCCATAACGACGCCACGCATCTTGCGGCTCTGCTGGCAAAACCGATCGGTGGCGAACAACTGGTTGTTACCGAAGGGGTGTTCAGTATGGACGGCGACAGCGCGCCGCTGGCTGACATCGCCCTGGCGACCCGACAGGCAAACGGCTGGCTGATGGTCGACGATGCGCACGGTATTGGCGTATGCGGCGACGAGGGGCGCGGTAGCTGCCACGCCCGCCAGGTCGCGCCGGATATCCTGATTGTCACGTTCGGCAAAGGGGTTGGCGTGAGCGGTGCGGCGGTGCTGTGCAGCGAATCGCTGGCCGATTATCTGACACAGTTCGCCCGCCATCTGATTTACAGCACCAGTATGCCGCCCGCCCAGGCCGCGGCAATCAGCGCCTCACTTGCTGTTATTCGATCCGAAGAAGGCGCACAACGCCGCCATAAACTGAATGCGCTGATTGCGCAATTCCGTGCGGGCGCACAGGCGCAGAAACTCCAGGTAACAGCATCTGACAGTGCCATTCAGCCGCTGATTGTGGGCGAAAACAGCCGTGCGCTGCACCTGGCCGCGCAGTTACGGGCGAACGGTTGTTGGGTAACCGCGATTCGCCCGCCAACCGTCCCGCCAGGTACCGCCCGGTTGCGCTTAACGCTCACTGCCGCCCATGAGCCGGAAGACATTACGCAGTTGCTGGAGATATTGCATGACGCGCGTTGATAAACAAGCCATTGCCGATACCTTCGGTCGCGCCGCCCACCGCTACGACCAACACAACGGATTGCAGCAACAAAGCGCAGAATTACTGCTTTCCCGTCTCCCTTCTGCCCCTGTTGAACAGGTGCTGGATGCTGGCTGCGGGCCGGGGTTGCTGAGTCGCTACTGGCGAGAGCAGGGGGCACGGGTGACGGCACTGGATATTTCTGCGCCCATGCTGGAGGAGGCCCGGCGCAGGCAGGCGGCAGAACGCTATGTGCTGGCGGATATCGAAGCCATGCCTTTTGCCCGCGCTGAATTTTGTCTTGCCTGGAGTAACCTGGCGGTGCAGTGGTGTGATGATGTGCGTCAGGCGCTGGCGGAGTTATACCGCGTGGTGCGCCCCGGTGGGCATATTGCGTTTACCACCCTGGTGAGCGGCTCGTTACCTGAATTGAATGAGGCATGGCGCGCGATTGATGACCAGCCTCATGCCAATCGCTTTCTGGCCGCTACGCAACTCCACGATGCGCTATCCGGCTGGCGCTATCAGGCGGGCATTGAGCCCATCACGCTCTATTTTGCGGGGGCACTGGAGGCCATGCGATCGCTTAAAGGGGTTGGGGCGACCCATCTGCATGCCGGACGCAGGCAAGGGCTTACGCGAGGGGGGCTACAACGCTTGCAACTGGCCTGGCCGCAACAGCAGGGAGCATTCCCGCTGACCTATCAACTTTTCTGGGGAGTTATCACGCGTGACTGAACGCTATTTTGTCACCGGCACGGACACCGAGGTCGGAAAAACGGTGGCGAGCTGCGCGCTTTTGCAAGCGGCAAATCTTCGGGGGCTGCGAAGTGCAGGTTACAAACCGGTGGCCTCGGGCAGCGACATGACCGCACAGGGGCTGCGCAACAGTGACGCGCTGGCTTTGCAGCACAACAGCAGCGTGATGCTCGATTACGACCAGGTAAACCCCTGGACTTTTGCTGAGCCGACATCGCCGCACATTATCAGCGCAGAGTCCGATATGCCCATTACGCTTGAGGGGATGTCTGCCGGGCTGCGGGCGCTGGAAGCGGAGGCCGACTGGATATTGACAGAAGGGGCTGGTGGGTGGTTTACGCCGCTTTCAGAGACATTCACTTTTGCCGATTGGGTGGTGGCCGAGCGATTGCCGGTGATTCTGGTGGTAGGCGTTAAGCTTGGGTGTATTAATCATGCAATGTTGACCGCACAGGCGATAGAGCAGGCGGGGTTGCGTTTTGCAGGCTGGATTGCCAATGATGTTCAGCCGCCAGGTAAACGACATACCGAGTATCTTGCGACGCTACGGCGCATGTTAAAGGCACCTTTTATGGGAGAAATTCCCTGGCTTGCCCACGCGCCGTTCGCTACACAAAACGGTCATTATCTCGATCTCAACGTGCTGAATCAGGCGACATCCAGTGCGACAGAAGCTGATCGTCAAGCTGTCTGACATCCCCTTCGGCGACGTTGCGACCACGATGTAACAGACAGAAACGGTCGGCAACCCGGCGTATAAACGACAGATGTTGTTCGGCCAGCAGGATAGTCATACCGAAATCCTGGTTGAGCCGGACAAGTAAATTGCCGAGTTTATGGATAAACGCCTGTCCAAGCCCGCGTGTGGGTTCGTCCAGAATCAACAGCCGCGGGCGATTGACAAGCGCGCGCGCCATCGCCAGTTGGTGCTGATTATCCTCAGACAGCCCTGCGCCTTTCACCTGACGTAGCCCGTAGAGTTCGGGAAACAGGTCATAGATCTCACGATTGACGGTACTGCGCGGTTCACCAGAGGCCAGCATGGCGATATGCAAATTCTCCTCAACGGTCATTTGTGAAAATATCCGCCTGTCCTGGGGAACATAGCCTATGCCCATTGCGCTGCGATGCTCCGCCTGCAGGTTGAGTAAATCCCTGGGCGGCGCCCCCGCTTCTTGCCAGACCATGCTACCGCTCTCCACGGGCAGATAACCGGTAATGCAATTGATAAGCGTCGTCTTGCCCATCCCTGGGAGGCCAATAACAGAGGTGCATACACCGGGGGAGAGGTCGAGGTCGACATTCCACAGCGTATGTTGATTGCCGTAATACTGATTGACTGCACGTAAACTCAACACGGTTCGCTCCTTATCTCTGATCGGGTGACAGAGAAGATGTTGTAAAACTCTGTGCAAAAGCCTTGCCAGAACCTAAAAGCGAGATTTTTTTCGGAACCCGCTGATGAATAAGAGAGTAAAAGTGCTTTTTGCGGCTGGCAGGCGAAAATATATGCTCTTTGACAGTGCCAGGGATGGTGGGAAATGGTGCAGTCAATTGGTGAAATGTGAGCAGGATCGCATGATAATTCACCGATTCGTTAGCAGATATTCTGCGAAAATAAGCGAGAAAATTTTTTTATTGACCTCAAAGAGGCTGCCAGGTGGTTTTTGGCGACAGGCGAGGCATATGGGCTGGAAGCAGTTATCCACTATTCCTGTGGATAACCTTGTGCATTAGAGTTAGAAAAAGTGCGAGAAGCGAGTAAATACGCGGCTTGCGCCTGAATTGCTGCGAAAGGCGTCTTTTGAGATATTCCTTTATTTTTTAATTAGTTAAATAAAAGCAATCCTTGTAAGAAATCTGTCACCCACTGCCACAAAACTTTCATTACCTGTCTTGACAAGTGTTAAAAAAGGAAATGTTCTGGGGATAACCCGCTTTTGCTGGTGTTTTGTACCGTCCCAGATGATTTTCGAGGTGTGCTCATCGTGCCGGGCCAGTGAGTAGAAGAGATTCCTGATTATGCCACTGTTTTTACATCCAGTATTTTTTATTGGCAAATCTCGCTGTGGTGAGTAAAATTACTTTCCTGCCCGCTCATTCCTTCATCAGGTAGCCGTCCATGAGTAAACCATTCAAACTGAATTCCGCTTTTCGTCCCTCCGGCGATCAGCCAGAAGCTATTCGTCGCCTGGAAGAAGGGCTCGAAGATGGTCTGGCTCATCAGACTTTGCTGGGCGTGACCGGTTCAGGGAAAACGTTCACCGTGGCGAATGTCATTGCCGATTTACAGCGCCCGACGATGGTGCTGGCGCCGAACAAGACCCTTGCGGCACAGTTGTATGGCGAAATGAAAGAGTTCTTCCCGGATAACGCGGTGGAATATTTCGTCTCTTACTACGACTACTATCAGCCGGAAGCCTATGTGCCGAGTTCGGACACGTTTATTGAAAAAGATGCCTCGGTGAACGAACACATTGAGCAGATGCGTCTGTCGGCCACCAAGGCGCTGCTTGAACGTCGGGATGTGATTGTGGTGGCATCGGTCTCCGCGATTTACGGCCTGGGCGATCCGGACCTGTACCTGAAGATGATGCTGCACCTGACAAAAGGGATGATCATCGATCAACGCTCCATACTGCGTCGGCTGGCGGAGCTGCAGTACACCCGCAATGATCAGGCGTTTCAGCGCGGCACCTTTCGCGTGCGCGGCGAAGTAATCGATATCTTCCCGGCAGAATCGGACGATATTGCCCTGCGCGTTGAGCTGTTTGATGAAGAAGTTGAGCGTCTGTCGCTGTTTGATCCGCTGACCGGGCACGTTGAGTCGACCATCCAGCGTTTTACGGTCTATCCCAAAACTCACTACGTCACGCCGCGTGAGCGCATCGTTCAGGCGATGGAAGAGATCAAGGTCGAGCTGGCCGACCGGCGCAAAGTGCTGCTGGAGAATAATAAGCTGCTGGAAGAACAGCGGCTGACCCAGCGCACCCAGTTTGATCTGGAAATGATGAATGAGTTGGGCTATTGCTCCGGCATCGAAAACTATTCGCGCTACCTTTCCGGGCGCGGGCCGGGCGAGCCGCCGCCGACGCTGTTTGATTACCTTCCGGCGGATGGCCTGCTGGTGATTGATGAATCCCACGTCACCATTCCGCAAATTGGCGGTATGTTCCGCGGCGACCGCGCGCGTAAAGAGACGCTGGTGGAGTACGGTTTCCGTCTGCCGTCAGCGCTGGATAACCGCCCACTGAAATTCGAAGAGTTCGAAGCGCTGGCACCGCAAACCATTTATGTATCGGCGACGCCGGGCAACTATGAGCTGGAAAAATCCGGTGGCGATGTGATTGACCAGGTTGTGCGCCCGACCGGCTTGCTCGATCCGATTATCGAAGTGCGACCGGTGGCAACCCAGGTGGACGATCTGCTCTCTGAAATCCGCATACGCGCCGCCATTAACGAACGCGTGCTGGTCACGACACTGACCAAACGCATGGCGGAAGATCTGACCGAATATCTGGAAGAACACGGTGAGCGGGTGCGTTACCTGCACTCCGACATCGATACAGTCGAACGTATGGAGATTATCCGCGATTTACGCCTTGGCGAGTTCGATGTGCTGGTGGGCATCAACTTGTTGCGTGAGGGGCTGGATATGCCGGAAGTGTCGCTGGTGGCAATTCTGGATGCGGATAAAGAAGGGTTCCTGCGTTCTGAGCGTTCGCTGATTCAGACCATTGGTCGTGCGGCGCGTAACGTCAACGGGAAGGCCATTCTCTACGGCGATAAAATTACCCCATCCATGGCGAAGGCGATGGGGGAAACCGAGCGTCGTCGCGAGAAACAGCAGCAGTACAACGAAGAACACGGCATCACCCCGCAGGGGTTGAACAAAAAAGTGGTGGATATTCTGAGCCTCGGCGAAAGCCTGGCGAAGACCAAAGGCAAAGGTCGCGGTAAATCGCGCACACCGGCTCAGGTGGAAGCTGCCGAACTGGCGTTAACCCCGAAAGCGCTGCAGCAGAAAATTCACGAGCTGGAAGGGCAGATGATGCAACATGCGCAGAATCTGGAATTCGAAGAGGCGGCGAAATGCCGCGATCAACTGCATCAACTGCGGGAATTGTTTATTGCCGCCTCGTAACACGATGCCGCTCACGAAATTGACCTGCGCATCTTAATGTTTGCTTAATGAAAGCCGATTACTCTCCTGTGAAAAATCAGGAGAGTATCTATGCACAAAGAAAATCTGGCTCAGTATCTGGCCGTTGCCCTGTCCCTCGCCATTATCATCGGTTTTACCCATCTCTGGGTGCTGTCTTACTGAGTTCCCCTTAACGTGCAATGGGGTTGAGTTTCACCCATGCGCGAACACCGGGGCCAGGCTGACGGTTGTGCAAGAAGAATTGCGCGTCATGAAGCTGCGCGATGCGTGAAACGATACTCAATCCAAGCCCTGAACCGCCGTAGCGACTATCCATTCGCACAAAAGCTTTGCTTAACTCTCCGCTGCGGGATTCATCCACGCCTGAACCCTCATCTTCCACCGACAGCACCGGCGTCGGGCCAGCGATAAGGCTCACGATAATGGTGGTGCCGGGCGGGCTGTACCGGTGGGCGTTTTCCACCAGATTTCGCAGCAGTACTTGCAGGAGTGTGGCATCGCCTGCCACGGCGATATCTTCTGTCATTTCCGGCAACTGTAAGTGCTGCTGACGGGTGTGCAGCATTCTCTCCAGCTCACTGTGGACAGGCATGACCACATCTTCCATCAACATCACCTGCTGATAGCTGCCAGCGGAAAAAGATTGCCCGACGCGGGCGAGTTGTAGCAACTGGGCAATATTTTCGGTCATCTGGTCCAGCCGCTGGAGTAGGGGGGCGACATCCAGAGCATGGCTTTTGGCCATCAACTCCAGGTGCAGACGCAGACCTGCCAGCGGCGTACGCAACTCATGGGCTACGTCGGCGGTAAACAGACGTTCGCGATCCAGTGTGACGGTAAGGCGTGAAACCAGTTGATTGATGGCAGAGGCAACGGCTTCGATCTCACGGACCGGGTTTTCCAGAACGATGGGTTCAAGGTTGCCCGGCGCACGCGCATCCAGCTCGCGCTGTAATGCTGAAAGAGGGCGGGTTATGGTTTTCAAGGCCTTAAAACAGAGCAGCAGGGCGAGACCAATGATCAGCAGGCTTGGCACCAGCAGGCTGGCGACCGCCTCGTGCACTTCATGCTCCACCTGTTTGTGGTTGTTATGGCTGTGAATCGCGCTTTCCACTAATAGCTGGACTTGCTCTTTGCTCTCATGCCATAGCCAGAACACGCTGACCAGTTGACACACCACCAGAATGGCCCCGACGGTGAGCAGCAAGCGGCTTCGCATTGACCAATTCCTGAACTGAAAGATCGCCATGCTTATTCCTGTTTATCGGCGTGGATCAACATATACCCATAGCCGCGCACGGTACGGATACGCGATTTGCCGATTTTGTCACGCAGGTTATGGATATGCACTTCCAGCGTATTAGTCGCCGGTTCGTTGTCCCAGTTGTAAATGTCGTTATAGAGAATTTCACGGTGTACCGGCGTACCCACTTTCATCAGCAGGCGTGACAGCAACGCGTACTCTTTTGGCGTAAGCTCCAGTAACTCTTCGCTGAGCCATACCTGACGGCGGGTCAAATTCAGCCGCAAATTACCGTTTGTTAATTCGCTGTCTGCCTGATTATTGTGACGGCGCAGCAGGGCACGAATACGCGCGTTAAGCTCTTCAAGTGCGAAAGGCTTAACCAGATAATCATCCGCACCGGTGTCCAGCCCGGAAATACGATCGGAGAGTGTGTCCCTGGCGGTCAAAATTAATACCGGCAGCGTGAATTTCTCGCGGCGAACACGCTCCAGGAAATGGAGGCCATCTTCGTCCGGAAGGCCAAGGTCAAGCACCATCAGACTGTAGTGTCCGGTTGCCAGACTCAGGCCCGCTTCATGCGCGGTGGATACGCCATCGCAGGCGTATCCTTCACTTTGCATGGCCAGAATCAATCCCTGTAATAACAGCGCATCATCTTCAACAACCAGAATTTTCATTTCGGCTCTCCACGACAGGCAGTCAAAATATCATCTTGCGCACGGTATTCCTTCGTACTGACCCCTGTCATACCCAACATGGTCGAGAAGAGATTATCCTGCGAAAAGTTTTTTTGCTGTGCCTCTTTTTGCAGGCACTGATTATCTACGCCGTAACGCTTTTGATAATCCTCGGACAGCCAAATAAGCATCGGAATATGTTTTTGCGTTTCCGGGGCGATGGAATAAGGCAAACCGTGTAAATAGACACCGTCTTCACCCAGCGATTCACCATGGTCGGAAAGATAAACCAGGCTGGTGGTGAATTTATCCTGTTTCGATTGCAGTAATTTAATGGCTTTGTCGACAATATAATCAATATACAAAATGGTGTTGTCGTAAGTGTTCACCAGTTGTTCCTGCGTGCAGGTCTGAATCTGGCTGGTATCGCAGGTCGGGGTAAATTTACGAAATGCCGCCGGGTAGCGGTTATAGTAGGTTGGCCCGTGGCTACCAATGGTGTGCAATACAATGACGCCGTCATGTTGCAGATTATTGATATAGTCTTCGAGCTGATGAAATAACGCTTCATCCTGACATTCACCGTCAATACATAACCCCGGCAGATTCAGCGCAGTCACATCCTGATGAGGAACGCGATCGCAGGCGCCTTTGCAACCGCCGTCGTTTTCATTCCACAATACCTGAATACCCGCGCGCTGAATAATATCCAGCAACCCTTCCTGATGATGGGCCAGTTCTTCGTCGTAATTCTGGCGCGGCATATTAGAGAACATGCAGGGCACGGAAATGGCCGTTGCCGTCCCGCAGGAGGTGGTGTTCGGGAAATAGACCACATTATCCTGTTTTAAACGCGGGTTGGTATCATGAGCATATCCACCCAGAGAAAAGTTGGCGGCACGCGAGGTTTCACCCACGATCAAGATGGTCAGATTCTTACGCGGGCCGTTTTGCATCTGCGCACGTTGTTGCGCATCTTCACCGATACGCACCAGCGGTAAATTATCCATGCGATGATGACTATACCAGGATAAACCGGCGGTGATGCTGTTTGACGGACTGAGGGATTTAACCAGTTCTTTATTATTGCGAAACAGTGAGGCGTAATCTTTATAGAACAGCAGCGCGACGAAAACGATCAGTAATGCGGAAACCGCAATGCTCACGAGGCGGCTGATAATACTACGCCAGGCTGAGACCGGCGCTTTGATTTTAATCCACCAGGCGATAAGCACCATTAACGCGCCTGAGAGCAGCAGCACCACTACCATTCGTGGCGATAGCAGGGCGAAACTCTCTGCCGGGGTGGTATCGAGAATATTGGTCACCATTGAGCGGTCGATAATAATGCCAAAGCTCATGATGAAATATTGCGCCGCCGCGCTGACCAGGATAAAGAGGCTGATCGTCAGACGGTCCAGGCGTAAAAATGAAGTCAGAGTGAGCGCAATATTGATGACGCTAAAGGCCACGACGGGCATGGAGGCAAATACCAGCGCGTTATGCAATGAGTCTACCGGCAATAATCTAAATGCCTGGCGATAAAACGCGATGTTTAAAATCAGTGCGATATAAAGCGCGAACAAAATCAGAAAGCTCAGGCGGCTTAAGCTAGGCCGGCGAAGACGAAAAGTAGGCATGACAACGATCCTGACAAAGACAGGATGACTATTCTGGACAAGGATCTTTAAGACAACCTTAAGAAATTAAGGAAACGTGATGGCGCGAGCACAAATCGTGCTCGCTGCGCGATTAACCCAGCGCCTGAACCGCTTTTTCCAGCGCTTCACGCAACAAATGCCTGTCATGACGATAGGGGATATCGCTGGCCTCCAGAACCCCCTGAATAACAACCCGGTCGGAAACTGCAGAGACATCCACTTTCGGACCAACGATAACGGCATCAATGATCGGTTTACCCACATACTGCTCCATGATCGTCAGCTTATCTTTAAGCGTCAGGTTGGCGGCGGCCACGCTCAATTCTCTGCCGAGATTACCGATATAGACCACGGGCGCGGGGGTGCGGCGCAACGCCTGAGAAAGGTCTTCCAGCAGCAGTAAAGGCAGCAGGCTGGTATAAAAACTCCCCGGACCAATTAAAATCAGATCCGCCTCGGCAATCGCCTGAACGGCTTCCCGCGTGGCGTGTACTTTGGGAAACAGCATCAATTCCTGTACCGGGGATTCCAGCAGGTCGATATTCACTTCGCCATAGACCATATGGCCTTCGTTGTCTGTTGCCATTAAATCAACGGGTTGTTCAGACATCGGAATAAGAAACGCATCGACCTTGAGCAGGTTGCGAATAAGGTTGATCGCCTCCAGAGGCCGCACGCTGAGGTGATCTAACGCCTTTAACATCAAGTTTCCGAGGTTATGGCCGGAAAGCTCGCCATTACCGCTAAAACGGTACTCAAACATCGCCGAAGCGACGCTGGGTTCAGTAATAAGCTGGTTTAAACAGTTGCGCATATCGCCCCAGGCGATCCCTCCCTCAGAGCGGCGAATCCGCCCGGTAGAACCGCCGTTATCGGTGGTCGTCACAATACCGGTGAGTCGTGAACCTAACGATGATAAAGCTGACATCACGCGGCCCAGACCGTGCCCACCGCCAAGCGCAACGACGCGATCCAGATCCGCAAGAGTGCGATTACGCATAAACCTTCCTTATAAATGATTACCGCGCTACGTTAACCTAAATACCACCTAATGACGATGCCGCGCAGGGTGGAAAATGACGTATATCAAAGCAAAAAAGGGATTTTCACGTACTCTGTTATGAAAATGCGCGATCATGTCGCTATATACATGTTTATATAGCGATAATGATGTTGGCGAAACAAAACGCTTCGCGCTACTATCGCCATAACGAATTTATCTCGTTACGCACAACATACACTCTAGCCTCTGTACCTACGTCTGACGATATGGTGCTTTGGCCGTGGCGATACCACCGGTATCAGCCGCCAGGGTGCAGGAAGAAATGACTGCATCTCCCGTATTTGGAAAGGTGTACATGGCCACACAACTGACTGACACGTTCGCGCGTAAGTTCTTTTACTTGCGTTTGTCGATCACTGATGTATGCAACTTCCGTTGCACTTACTGCCTGCCCAACGGCTACAAGCCAGGTGGCGTCACCAATAAAGGTTTTCTCAGCCTCGAGGAGATTCGTCGCGTTACGCGTGCGTTTTCTGCTATGGGGACAGAGAAAGTCCGTCTGACCGGTGGCGAACCTTCGCTGCGTCGCGACTTTACCGACATTATTGCTGCCGTGCGGGAAAACCACGCCATCCGCCAGATTGCCGTCACCACGAACGGCTATCGGCTGGCGCGCGATGTGGCGCACTGGCGTGATGCCGGGCTGACGGCGATTAACGTCAGCGTCGACAGTCTCGACGCGCGCCAGTTTTTCGCGATTACCGGTCAGGATAAGTTTAAGCAGGTGATGGACGGCATTGATGCTGCTTTTGCGGCAGGTTTTGAGAAGGTCAAAGTCAATACCGTGCTGATGCGCGACGTCAACCACCACCAGCTCGATACCTTTCTTTCCTGGATCAAACCTCGCCCCATTCAACTGCGTTTTATTGAACTGATGGAAACCGGCGAAGGCAGCGATCTCTTTCGAAAACACCATATCTCCGGCGATGTGCTGCGCGTAGAGCTGCTTAAACGCGGCTGGATCCAGAAGCTGCGCAGCCGCAGTGACGGCCCGGCACAGGTTTTCTGCCACCCGGACTATGCCGGAGAGATCGGTCTCATCATGCCCTATGAAAAAGACTTTTGCGCCAGTTGTAACCGGCTGCGGGTCTCTTCCGTCGGCAAGCTGCATTTATGCCTGTTTGGCGACGGGGGCGTAGACCTGCGCGATCTGCTGCAGGATGACCATCAGCAGGCCGCGCTGGAAGCGCGCATTGCCGCGTCCCTTGCGCATAAAAAACAGACCCATTTTCTGCATCAGGGCAACACCGGCATTACGCAAAATCTGTCTTACATTGGCGGATAACGGCCGCAAGGAGAAAAAGCAATGAGTCAGGTTAGTACTGAATTTATTCCTACCCGTATCGCGATTCTTACGGTTTCCAGTCGTCGTGGCGAAGAAGACGACACCTCAGGCCATTTCCTGCGCGACTCAGCGCTGGAGGCGGGGCATAAAGTGGTGGCGAAAGCCATTGTCAAAGAGAATCGCTATGCCATTCGGGCGCAGGTTTCAGTGTGGATTGCCAGCGATGACGTCCAGGTGGTGCTGATTAACGGCGGCACCGGTTTTACCGAGGGCGACCAGGCGCCGGAGGCCTTATTGCCGCTGTTTGACCGTGAAGTAGAAGGGTTTGGTGAGCTGTTCCGGATGCTCTCTTTCGAAGAGATAGGCACCTCTACGCTGCAATCACGTGCGCTGGCGGGTATCGCCAACAAGACGCTGATTTTCGCGATGCCGGGCTCCACCAAAGCCTGTCGCACCGCATGGGACAATATCATCGCGCCGCAACTCGATGCGCGCACGCGTCCGTGTAATTTTCACTCCCACATTAAGCCTTAATTTATGTCACAACTGACCCATATTAACGCCGACGGCGAAGCGCATATGGTGGATGTCTCCGCCAAAGCAGAAACCGTGCGGGAAGCGCGCGCCGAAGCGTTTGTTACCATGCAGCCACAAACGCTGGCGATGATTATTGACGGCAGCCATCACAAAGGTGATGTCTTTGCCACGGCGCGCATTGCGGGCATCCAGGCGGCAAAACGCACCTGGGATTTGATTCCGCTGTGTCACCCGCTGTTGCTTAGCAAAGTGGAAGTGCAATTACAGGCACAGCCGGAACATAACCGGGTTCGCATTGAGTCGCTATGCCGTCTGACGGGCAAAACGGGCGTGGAAATGGAAGCGCTGACGGCGGCGTCGGTAGCCGCATTGACGATTTACGATATGTGCAAAGCCGTGCAGAAGGATATGGTCATTGGCCCGGTACGTCTGCTGGCGAAAAGCGGCGGTAAGTCCGGTGATTTCAAGGTAGAAGCAAATGATTAATGTACTTTTTTTCGCGCAGGTGCGCGAACTGACCGGGTGTGACCGGTTGACGCTGGACGAGATCTTTCCGTCTGTCGAAGCGTTACGCCAACACCTTGCCGCGCGTAACGATCGTTGGGCGCTGGCGCTGGAAGAGGGCAAACTGCTGGCGGCGGTAAACCAGACGCTGGTGAGCTTTGACACTCCCCTTACCGATGGCGACGAAGTGGCGTTTTTTCCGCCGGTGACCGGAGGCTGAGATGGCGCAGACACGTATCGTGGTTGGCCACGCGCCGTTTAACGTCGGCGAAGAGTATCAATGGCTGAATGCGCGGGATGAAGACGGCGCGGTAGTGACCTTTACCGGCAAAGTGCGTAACCATAACCTTGGCGATAATGTCAGCGCTCTGACGCTTGAACACTATCCGGGGATGACTGAAAAGACGCTGGCCGGGATTGTTGATGATGCGCGTGAGCGCTGGCCACTTGGTAACGTCACGGTGATTCATCGCGTGGGCGAACTCTGGCCTGGCGACGACATCGTCTTCGTCGGCGTGACCAGCGCACACCGCAGCAGCGCCTTTGAGGCAGGGCAGTTCATTATGGATTACCTTAAGACGCGTGCGCCGTTCTGGAAGCGCGAAGCCACGGCACAGGGCGAGCGCTGGGTAGAGGCGCGCGATAGCGATAAACAGGCGGCGCAACGCTGGTAACGCTTTGTCGGGATTGTGTTAATCTTGAAGATGGGTATCCACTTTTTGAGGAGTCATTATGGACAGATTCCCGCGTTCCGATTCTATCGTTTCACCCGCCCGTGCCGGTTTGCAAACCTATATGGCGCAGGTCTATGGTTGGATGACCTGTGGGCTACTGCTGACGGCTTTTATCGCCTGGTATACGGTATTTAATGAAGCCGTATTAATGGCTATCTACTCCAGCCGGGTGGTCTTCTTCGGGCTGATTATTGCGCAACTGGCGCTGGTTTTTGTGCTCTCCGGCCTGATCCACAAACTCAGCGCGGGCATGGCGACCACGCTGTTTATGCTCTATTCCGCCCTGACCGGGCTGACGCTTTCGGGCATCCTGTATGCCTACACCGCGGAGTCTATTGCGGCGACCTTTGTCGTTACCGCCGGGATGTTCGGCGCGATGAGCCTCTACGGCTATACCACCAAACGCGACCTGAGCGGTCTTGGCAGTATGCTGTTTATGGGGCTAATCGGTATCCTTCTGGCTTCCCTGGTTAACTTCTGGCTGAAAAGTGAAACGCTGATGTGGGCGGTGACCTATATCGGGGTGGTTATTTTTGTCGGGCTGACCGCATATGACACCCAGAAACTCAAAGACATCGGCACACAGCTTGATGTGAATGATAAAGCGCATCTGCGGAAATATTCGATTTTAGGGGCGTTAACGCTCTATCTCGACTTTATCAACCTGTTCCTGATGCTGTTGCGTATCTTCGGCAACCGTCGTTAATGTTATCCCGGTCGGGGGACGTACGTCAGATAGCCAGTGAAAAGCATAAGCCGCACCCGGACATAACCGGGTGCGGCTTGTTCACCTCAGGGAGAAGAGATGAAACCTTTTGGTTGGCTTTCGCCGCCGCACATTAAGCCCACGGAACTTATCGTTAATATCTGCCTGTGGCTGGCTGCGGGCATGGTGCTGGGTATCGGTGTTGCCTGGCTGGCGCTGCATCTTCCCGTTATTCGGGCATGGTTTATTCCCGGCCCTGCCATCCTTGTGATGATTGCCGCCTTATTTATCAGCGGTCTTCTCCTTTACTGCCTCTTTGAGCGCTTTAGTACGCCGCTGGCGCTGTTCTGGCTCATCTTGATGAACCTGCTGACCGGGCTACTTTTTGCCTGCATCTTCTCCTGGGCGGGAATCGCCTTAGCGCTGGGCGTAACTGGCGCGATGTTCGCCATCAGCGCGGTTATCGCCCATTATGCGGGCAGCAATATCAGCGGCGGTGGCTATTATTTGTTGATGTTGCTGGTGGGGCTTAGCCTGACGGTGCTGGTTAATATCGGGCTGCACAATGGCCCATTGGAGTGGATTGGCTGCTTGGTGATGGTATTGCTGTTTGGATTAACGACGGCGGGCAGCAGTTCACGGATTCAGCTATCCGCCCGCGAACTCTATATGAAACAATTTACCACGGTACAGGCCTGCGCCATCCATGGCGCATTGCGGGTCTGGCTGAATATTGCCAGTCTCGTGTTTGAACTGCTACGTCTGGCAAGCTATGTGATTGATGGCATACGCTCCCGCTAATTAACCTTTTGCCATCGCCTTTTCATTTTTCGCGCGCAGTTTCTTCGCCCGACTTTCCAGTATCAGATAGGCAATCAGCGCCAGCAGTAGCGGGATAAAATAATAGAGTACGCGGTAGGCCAGCAGGGCCGCGATGATAACCCCTTGTGACATATGTTCCCCGGCCAGCAGTGCCAGAAAGACGGCTTCCAGCACGCCAATCCCCGCCGGGATATGGACAATCACGCCGGCGATACTGCTGACCAGCAACACGCCCAGCACAAAGAAGAAGTTGGCCTGGTGCCCCATCAGTAGCCAGATAATCACCCCCATAGCTATCCAGTTGGCGCTGGAAATGGCCATCTGGGCAAGGGCAAATTTCCACGAGGGAATCACTAACTTCTGTCCTCTAATCGTGAAATGGCGACGTTTCGCAAAGCCGCAGGCCCACAGATAGAAGGCGATAAAGAGCAGCAACACCACGCCAATAACGCGCAGTGTCGTGTCGGAGATGTACCAGTGCGCCGGGATATCCACCACGCCGAAGGTAAAGATGATGCCGCCGAGTAAAATATACCCCAGCCAGTTGGTGGTGATGCTGAGCGAGAAAATCCGCGTGATGGTGCTGCTGGGTAATCCAAGGCGGGAATAGAGACGATAACGCATGCCGATCCCGCCCACCCAGGTGCTGAGCGTCAGGTTAAAGGCATAGCAGATAAACGACACCAGCATTACCTGGCGTTTAGCCAGTTTATGTCCGCAATAGGCGCGACCCAGCAGGTCGTAGCAGCCATAAATCAAATAACTGACCACGACCAGCGCGGCAGCACCCAACAGTACGATGCGGTTATAGTCGTGAATAACCTTCCAGACATCATCCCAGTTGACCTTCTGGGCATACAGCACTAACAGGACGGCAACGGCGATAAAAAAGAGCCAGGTGAGAACTTTTTTTGCCAGCCGCCAGCGTGGATGTGATTTCGCCATCAGGATTTCCCTCCGGAATTTTCAGAAGCGACGCGATCCTGAGTCTCTATTTCCGGCTGGATGGGGGGCTTCACCTGGGCCAGCCTTGGCGTATGTGCGGGCAGCCAGCCAACGAGTGCAGGAAAATGGCGCAGGAAGTGGAACACCACCACGCTCTTAGCGAGATTCCACCAGGTCCGCTTAGGTGCCATCGATTCGTCCACTCGCAGGCAGTCTTTGGCGATAATCGCGTTGAGGTTGTCGCGCAGCGTCTGGTTGAATTCCCGATCGTGAATGATCAGATTGGCTTCAAGATTTAGCGACAGACTTAACGGGTCAAGGTTGCTCGACCCGACGGTTGCCCAGTGATCGTCCATTAACGCCACCTTGCCATGCAGTGGGCGACGGCGATATTCGTAGACCTGAACGCCCCCTTTCAAAAGATAGTTATAGAGCAGTTCGGCGCCAACTTTGACAATTGGCATATCCGGCTCGCCTTGTACGATGAGCTTCACTCGTACGCCCCGGCGGGCCGCGTTTTTCATTGCATGCAGCAGGCGGTAGCCGGGAAAGAAATAGGCATTGGCGATAATCACTTCGCGCTTCGCATTGGCGAGCATTTTCAGGTAGTGGCGTTCAATGTCATCACGGTGATCGTCATTGTCGCGCCAGACAAACAGCGCCTGAGCTTCACCTGGCGTGCGGTTATCCTCCGCCTGGTGGCGACGTCGTTGCCACCAGCGTCTGACCGGCGCGTTTTCAGGCAGATTTTCCACTTCAAATTGCAAAATGTCAGCCACCACCGGGCCTTCAACCCGCACGGCATAGTCCTGCTTGGCTTCGGGGCCGTAGCTGGTGACATGTTCAGCGGAATAATTAATGCCGCCGACAAATGCCACCGTGTTATCGATCACCACGATTTTACGGTGCATGCGGCGAAAGACATTGGTCCGCAAACCGAACAGACGTGGACGGGGATCGTAGTAGCGGAAGACGACGCCAGCAGAGGTGAGCGTATTGACGAATTCATCGCTGAGATCCGGCGAACCATAGCCGTCGAGCAACACTTCGATATTCACGCCGCGACGGGCCGCTTTGAGTAAAACAGCATGCAACTCACGTCCTACTTCATCTTCAAACCAGATAAAGGTTTCGAGGATAACTTTCTGCTGTGCCTGCTCAATAGCGGCATACACCGCCGGATAAAAGTTTTCGCCATTTTCGAGAAGCTCAATACGATTACCCTCTTTCCATGTGCATTTCATAGGTGGATCTCCGCACTCAGAGGGGCATGGTCGGATAAATGACGCCAGTTGCGCAGCGGCAGTGCTGTGGGCGAGCTGACACCAGCATTTTTGACATAGATACGGTCCAGACGTAACAGCGGCAGGCTGACCGGAAAGGTGCGGGCAGGGCGGCCATGGGCGCGGGTAAAGATCTCTTCCAGCCCGGCCTGGACTTTTAACGGATGGTTCGCCCGCTGCCGCCAGTCGTTAAAGTCGCCAGCCACCACCACCGGTTCATTTTCCGGCAGCGAATTTACCCATTCCGCCAGCATCGTGAGCTGTGCCTGGCGATGGGCTTCACGTAAGCCCAGATGCACACAAATCACATGCACCGGCCGCTCAATATCAGGCGGCACGATACGACAATAGAGCAGGCCGCGTTTTTCACTGCCGTCCACGGACACGTCGCGGTTCTCATAGTGTTCGATAGGAAAACGGGAAAGCACGGCGTTACCGTGGTGGCCCTCAGGGTAGACAGCATTACGCCCGTAGGCGTAATCGCTCCACATAGCGTCAGCAAGAAATTCGTAGTGGGTGGTATCCGGCCAGTTCTCCACATGCAGCGGATGAACCTCATGCGCGCCCATCACTTCTTGCAGGCAAACAATATCGGCGCTGACGGTGCGCACCGCGTCGCGAAGTTCCGGCAAAATGAAACGCCGGTTAAAGGCAGTAAAGCCTTTATGGGTATTTATGGTGAGTACTTTCAATGAAAATTGACGAGTTTGTTGGGTCATAATTCTCCTGCCAGCCTCACTATCCTGATGAAAATAAATTGTAGTCTCTGTCACAAAAAGATGCGGGGTTACGGAATTTTCTGTAAATATCAGTACTCTTTGTTAAGAGAAAAATTCGTCAGGAGAGATGCCATGAAGTGGCAACAACGTGTTCGTGTCGCAACCGGTCTGAGTTGCTGGCAGATTATGTTGCATATGCTGGTTGTGGCGGTGTTAGTAACAGCCTGGATGAGCGGCGCGCTGGTGCGGGTCGGCCTGGGTCTGTGCGTCCTTTATAGCGTAACGGTGCTGTTGATGCTGTTTTTGCAGCGCCACCACGAAGAGCGCTGGCGCGGCATTGGCGATGTGCGGGAAGAGTTGACCACCACCTGGTATTTCGGGGTTGCCATGATCGTGCTGTGGCTGCTGTCACGCGTCATGCAAAACAACCTGCTGCTGGCCCTGGTCGGGCTGGTTATCCTCGCCGGCCCAGCGGTGGTCTCCCTGCTGGCAAAAGAGAAGCGTATCCCGTCAAAATCCTTCAAAGTTTAAGGTGCGAGCGGCGTAAGGTTACATCACCTTACGCCGGAACATCGCATAGGCCGCTGAACCCGTGGTGGCCGTTATCACCAGTAGCGGCCAAACGCTTTGCCAGACAATCGCGAAGCTCGCATCCTTCAAATAGATCTGCTTGGTAATGTCCGTAAAATGGCGGATAGGGTTAATCCATGTCAGATCCTGCAGCCAGACCGGCATATTCTCGACCGGCGATACATATCCCGAAAGCAGAATAGCGGGCATCATAAAGACAAACACCCCAATAAACGCCTGCTGCTGTGTTGAGCACAGGGACGAGATCAGCAGGCCAAACCCTACCAGCGACAAGCCGTAAATCAGCATCGTGAAATAGAACAGCAGTAGCGATCCGGCAAAGGGGATGTTATAGGCAAGGATCCCGGCGAGCAGCACGATGGTAGCCTGGAACGTCGCCACCACCAGCGCAGGTACCGCTTTGCCGACAAAAATTTGCCAGGTCGCCAGCGGTGAGACCAGCAGTTGATCCAGCGTACCCTGTTCCCGTTCGCGAGCAACCGAGAGTGAGGTGACGATCATCACGCCAATGGTGGTGATCATGGCGATAAGCGATGGCACCACGAACCATTTGTAATCCAGGTTTGGGTTGTACCAGTTGCGGATCACCAGTTCGCTGTTGTTCGGCTTCGTTTTCCCCTCTATCAGCTCCTGTTGATACTCTTTAACGATCTCTTGTAGGTAATTGGCGGCAATCTGCGCGCTGTTAGAGTTTCGTCCGTCGAGAATTAGCTGTAGCGGTGCCTGGGTGAAGGTATCCAGCTTGCGGGAAAAGTCAGCCGGAAAACGCACCAGTAGCAGCGCTTTTTGCTCGTCGATTGTCGGGCGAATCTCCTGTGGGCTTTTCAGCATCAGCACATGGGTGAAGGCTTTTGCCCTGGCAAAGCGCTGGGTCAGCTCCACCGCATGTTTGCCGTTATCTTCGTTATAGACGGCAATGGTGGCGTTAGTGACCTCCAGCGTCGCGGCAAACGGGAACAGCAACACCTGGATGACAACCGGCAGAATCAAAATGGCGCGGGTCTGCGGTTCGCGCAGCAGCGACTGCAACTCTTTGCGAATCAGTGTCCATAAGCGATGAAACATGGTGCCTCCCTAATCCAGCCGCCGTTTGGTTTTCACCCACGTCAGGCCAATAAACATGATTGCCGAAGCCAACAGAAACAGCACATTTATGACCAGTACCACCGGGATATTGCCTGCCAGAAACAGGCTTTGCAGGGTACTGACGAAGTAGCGCGCCGGAATAATGTAGGTCACCGCCCGGATCACCGCAGGCATACTGTCAATCTGGAAGATAAACCCGGACAACATAATCGACGGCAAAAAGGCGGCGTTAAGCGCCACCTGCGCGGCATTGAACTGATTTCGCGTAATGGTCGAAATCAGTAACCCCATCCCCAATGTGCTGAGCAGAAACAGGCTGGTGATGAAAAACAGGATCACCAGCGAACCGCGATACGGCACCCCGAGAATAAATACCGACACCAGCATACACAGCAACATCGCCAGCATTCCGAGGAAGTAGTAGGGGATAAGCTTGCAGAGCAGGAGTTCGGTACGGGTAACTTCGGTAGAGAGCAGCGCCTCCATAGTGCCGCGCTCCCATTCGCGCGCCACCACCAGCGAGGTGAGGATCGCGCCGATCACTGTCATGATGATGGTGACCGCGCCGGGGATAATAAAATGCTGGCTGATGGCGGCGGGGTTAAACCAGTAGCGCATCTGCACGTCAATCAGCGGTTCGAAACTTTCGCCGCGATCGTCGGCCCGCTGCTGTTGCCAGACCTGCCAGATCCCCTGTACATAGCCCTGAACGAAGTTGGCGGTATTGGGTTCGCTGCCATCGGTGATCACTTGTAGCGGGGCATCTTCACCGGGGCGCGCCATCTGTTCGGCAAAATTCACCGGAATGACCACCAGCCCGCGAATGCGCCCGGCCTGCATCATCTGAATTAATTGCTGGCGATTATCGCTGACCGTCGCGTCAAACCACGGAGAGCCGGTCATCGTATGGGCGAAGTCCAGCGCCTCTTCGCTGTGCTGCTCCAGTAAAATGCCCACGCGCAGCTTGCTGGAGTCCAGGTTTATGCCGTAGCCGAAAATAAACAGCAGCATTAACGGGATCACCACCGCAATCAGCCAGCTACTGGGATCGCGCACAATCTGGCGCGTCTCTTTGACGCAGAGCGCGCGCACGCGACGCAGGGAGAGAGGGCTATGCATCGTGATGCTCCTTATCCCAGTTATGGATCAGCGTGATAAAGGCATGCTCCATCGTCGGGTCGGTATGCTCCGCATCGGCCGTTTGCGCTTTCAGGGCATCCGGTGTGCCGCTGGCGATAAGTTTACCGCGATAGACCAGCCCGATGCGGTCGCAATATTCGGCTTCATCCATAAAGTGGGTGGTGACCATGACCGTGACCCCTTTCTCCACCATGCTGTTAATGTGCAGCCAGAACTCGCGGCGGGTCAGCGGGTCGACGCCGGATGTCGGCTCATCGAGGAACAGAATGTCCGGCTCATGCATCAGCGCGCAGGCCAGCGCCAGGCGTTGCTTAAAGCCCAGAGGAAGGGCGTCGGTTGCCTGATTGGCTATCGCCTTAAGGCCAAACGCGTCCACCATCCGTGTGATTTTATCCTGCTGCGCCCGTCCCCGCAGGCCGTAGACGCCGGAGAAAAAGCGCAGGTTTTGCGCCACCGTCAGGTTGCCGTAAAGGGAGAATTTTTGCGCCATATAGCCAAGATGCTGGCGTGCCTGGCCGGAGCTGGTTTTTAAATCCATATTCAGTACCAGCGCTTTGCCGGAGGTGGGGACCAGCAACCCGCACATCATCTTGAAGGTGGTGGATTTCCCCGCGCCATTTGGCCCGAGCAGGCCGAAAATCTCGCCGCGCTTGACGGCAAAATCGACGTGGTCGGTGGCGGCGAAATCGCCAAATTTTTTCGTCAGTTGCCGGGCTTCGATCACTGTCTCATCCGGCGTACCTTCCACGGTATGCAGAATGGCCCCCAGCGGCGACTGGGTGAACGCGGCACCGCCCAACAGGTCGATAAACGCGTCTTCAAAGCGCGGCGCGGTCTCTTCGATGTCTAACCGGGTCAGTGACGATGCGCTGCGCAGTGCGTCCACCGTTGATTCTTTCGCCAGAATCACCCGCACCGAACGTCCCTGAATCATCCCGTCGCTGACCTGCGGCAGTTTCAGCAGGCGTTGCAATAACTGGCGGTTGTTTTCCTGCGGGCTACTGGCGAGAAAACTGCGCCCGGCCATGGTTTGTGTCAGCGCGCGCGGTTCGCCCTGATAAAGCAATTCCCCTTCGTTCATCAGCAGCACATCGCGGCACTGCTCGGCCTCATCCAGATAAGAGGTGCTCCATAAAATCAGCATGCCGTCCCCGGCGAGGGTATGCACCATCTGCCACAGTTCACGGCGTGATATCGGGTCCACGCCGACACCGGGTTCGTCCAGCAACAGCACTTTCGGTTGCCCGACCAGGGTGCAGGCAAGCCCCAGTTTCTGTTTCATGCCGCCGGACAACTTGCCCGCCAGCCGCCCGGTAAAGGGGGCGAGGGCGGTGAATTCAAGCAGTCGGGCAAAAGTCTCCTGGCGCTGTTCCCCGGTGACGCTGCGCAGATCGGCGTACAGGTTGAGGTTTTCTATCACCGTGAGATCTTCATACAGGCCGAATTTTTGCGGCATGTAACCGAGCGAGGCATGCAGTTCGCTGTTGTTGGCGATGGGATCCAGGCCAATAACCTCCGCGCTGCCTTCATCGGGTTTCATCAGCCCGGCGAGCATACGCATCAGCGTGGTTTTCCCCGCGCCATCCGGGCCAACCAGCCCCGTGACGTATCCGGCTTTCACGGTGCAGTCCAGACGGGCGACGGCGGGTTTCTCCATCCCGGCGAAGCGCTTGACCAGGCCGTTCAGACGGATGGTTGCCTCACTCATTCCGTGCTCCATTGTCGAAGCTCACGGTAACCGGCATCCCCTGGCGCAGAGCGTCATCGGCGTCGGTGACGATAATGCGCAGCCGATAGACTAAATCGGTACGCAAGTCCGGCGTTTCCACGGTTTTCGGGGTGAATTCAGCCGTCGGGGAAACAAAGCCAATTTTGCCGTGGTAAGGCTTATTGGGGCGGCCATCAACGTACAACAATACCGTCTGACCGGGCTGGGCCTGATGTAAATTGGCTTCACTGATGTAGGCGCGAACCCAAACCGGGCGGGTCAGGGAGAGCGTCAGAACGGTACTCCCGGCATTTAACATACTACCCGGCTCCACGGCGCGGGTGAGCAGAGTGCCATTAGAAGGCGACACCAGTTGGGTATCCTGCAAATCCAGTTGTGATTGCGCCAGTTGCGCCTGTGCCTGCTCGAGGCTGGCTTTGGCCTGGGCTATCTCCTGCGGGCGATTACCAGTACGGTACTGGCTGAGTTTATCTTTTGCCGATTTCAGTGTGGCTTGCGCCTGGTCGCGGGAAGAACGCGCATTTTCCAGGTCGTTGGCGGAAATGGTCCGGCTTTTCCATAGCCCCTGCTGGCGCTGATAAAAGTTTTGCGCGTAATCGTAGGCCGCCTGCGCCTGATTGACCGCCGCCGCCGCCTGGGCAATCTCTTCATCGCGATAGCCCGCGGTGACCAGATCGTATTTTGCCTTCGCCGTCGAGACATTGGCTTGTGCCTGCATAAGGGCATTCTCGTAAGGGGCTTTGTCGATTTCGCCAAGCTTCTGCCCGGCGGTTATCGCATCCCCCTCATCTACCGCAAGTGAAGCGAGACGTCCGCCGACCCGGAAACTGAGGTTTACGGTGCGAATATCCACATTCCCGTAGAGCGTGAGGGTGGCTGCCTGTCGGCTTTGATACCACATCCAGCCCCCGCCAAGCGCGGCGAGTACGATAACGACAATCAACACGATGACGACAGGCTTTTTCATAACCCGGAACTCCTTGTTAATCCCTGAAGGATAAGATCGATATGGCACGTGATGACCTGGCAAATCAGGTCGGCTTTCTCATCGTCGAATTGCGCCCATCCGGTGCGCAGTAAAATGGTTTCCCGACCCAGGCGGAAGGCGAGGATCTCGCCGATCAGCGCATGGGTGTGCAAAATGGTTTGCGTATCATTGGCTTCTCTGCCGGTGTAAGCCGCAATCAGCCGGGTAAGATGGCTGTGCAACGGGGCGATCACCTGGTCATGAACTAACTGGTAGGCGCGGGTAGGGGAGAGCTGTTCGCGCGAGATAAATTTACTCAGATTCAGCGTGTCATCGTGGGTGAGCAGCATAATCATGTTTTTGCAGGCCCGATGAATCAGTTCACGTATCGCCTCTTTATCGGGTTCCGCCTGGGTAAACAGGATTTCGGCGGCTTCGGCGTGGGGGCGAAAATTTGCGCCAATAAAATCGGCGATCCACTGGGCGCAGGCGAGATAGAGATCCTCTTTTGAACCGAAGTAGTAGGGGATCGCGGCAATATTCTGCCCGGCCAGCGCAGCGATATCGCGCGTGGTGGCATGCAACCCATATTCGCCAAACTGTGCGAGGGCAGCGGCAATCAACTGGTTTCTGGCCTGCTCACCTTTACTGGTCGTCGAGTTCATATTCATCGGTGGAATAAAGTTAATCAATCGATTGATTAACTTTATGGCTATTTTTTCACCGTGTCCAGTCGGGTGTTATCACTCTCTTACCGCTAAAAATAGCGTGCCGTTCCCCAGGCCCCGGGCCATACGGGTTGGGAAAATCGGAGAAATATTTCTTCAATGATTAGCAGAGCGATATTTTATGCGCTGTGTCACAAAAGCTGTTACACTCCGCCCCTTCATGACATTGTGGTTTTTGTCATCTGTCATATTATTATCTCCTCGAAAACTACACCTGTTATGGTCGGGGCGGTGCGGAGTTGTTATGTCTTTTGATTCCCTTGGCCTGAACCCGGAAATTCTGCGTGCTGTTGACGAGCAGGGCTACCGTGAGCCAACCCCTATTCAGCAACAGGCGATCCCAGCGGTGCTGGAAGGCCGCGACCTGATGGCGAGCGCCCAGACGGGTACTGGCAAAACCGCGGGCTTTACGCTGCCGCTGCTACAACGTCTGGTACAAAAAGAGCCGCATGCGAAAGGCCGTCGCCCGGTGCGTGCGCTGATCCTGACGCCAACGCGCGAACTTGCCGCGCAAATCGGCGAAAACGTACGTGATTACAGCAAATATCTGAACCTGCGCTCGCTGGTGGTTTTCGGCGGCGTGAGCATTAACCCGCAAATGATGAAGCTGCGTAGCGGTGTCGATATCCTCGTCGCCACGCCGGGTCGTCTGCTGGATCTGGAACACCAGAACGCCGTCAAACTGGACAGCGTGGAGATCCTGGTGCTGGACGAAGCTGACCGTATGCTGGACATGGGCTTTATCCACGATATCCGCCGCGTGCTGGCTAAACTGCCTGCGCGTCGTCAGAATCTGCTGTTTTCCGCGACCTTCTCGGATGACATCAAAGGTCTGGCCGAAAAGCTGCTGCGCAACCCGCTGGAAATCGAAGTGGCGCGCCGCAACACCGCCTCTGAGCAGGTAACGCAGCACGTTCACATGGTCGACAAAAAACGTAAGCGCGAGCTGCTCTCCCAGATGATTGGCGAAGGCAACTGGCAGCAGGTGCTGGTCTTCACCCGCACCAAACACGGTGCCAACCATCTGGCTGAACAACTGAATAAAGACGGTATTCGCAGCGCAGCTATCCACGGTAACAAAAGTCAGGGCGCGCGTACCCGTGCGCTGGCAGACTTTAAATCGGGTGATATCCGCGTACTGGTTGCAACCGACATTGCGGCCCGAGGTCTGGATATCGAAGAGCTGCCGCACGTAGTGAACTACGAGTTGCCGAACGTGCCGGAAGATTATGTACACCGTATTGGCCGTACCGGTCGTGCTGCGGCAACCGGTGAAGCGCTGTCGCTGGTCTGCGTCGATGAACATAAACTGCTGCGTGACATCGAACGCCTGCTGAAAAAAGAGATCCCACGTATCGCTCTGCCGGGTTACGAGCCCGATCCGTCTATCAAGGCCGAGCCGATTGTGAATGGTCGTCAGAGCCAGGGCCGTGGTGGTCGTGGTCAGGGCGGTGGCGGTGGTCGCGGGCAACAGCAGCCACGCCGTAACGACGGTGGCGCGCCGAAAGCGAAAGCGCCACGTACTCAGGAAGGAAGTAAACCGGCGGGTGAGAAACCGCGCCGTCGTCGCCCGCGTAAACCCGCGGCGAGCGCCTGACGCCTGATGTGATTAAGAAGCCCTGCCCGCGTGCAGGGCTTTTTGTTTTTGGGTTTGAGTAAGGGGCTGTATGTTCCCCTCACCCCAGCCCTCTCCCTGGAGGGAGAGGGGGCCGATCGAGCTGAGTTCGGCTCTGTTTTTCTCCCTCTCCCTGGAGGGAGAGGGTCGGGGTGAGGGGGAAAAGCTTATACCGCCGTCGGCCTGAATTGTGCAATCCATGCCTGACGTTGTTCCCGCGCCCGCTGGGCCACGCGCGCCTGCGGATCAGAGTTAAAGCCGTGATACGCCCCAGGCCACACATTCATTTCTACCGCCACGCCTGCACGGATTAACGCCTGCGCAAAGCGAAGATTCTCATCAAGAAACAGATCCAGCGTGCCCACGCCGAGCCAGGTAGGTGGCAAATTAGTCAGATCCGTTGCTCGTCCCGGCGCAGCATAAGCCGACACCCCCTCCGAGCCCGGCTCGCAGCCCAACAGCGATCGCCAGCCAAAACGGTTATATTCACGCGTCCAGACAAACTCACCGGTCACCGGATTCGGGTTTTCTTCCGTCACCGTACGATCATCGAGCATCGGAAACATCAGGTTCTGAAAGGCAATACGTGGGCCATTGCGATCGCGGGCCAGCAGCGCCAGCGAGGCCGCAAGTCCGGCCCCTGCGCTGTCGCCCATCAGCCCAATATGGTCAGAATGGATACCGAGTGCGGTGGCCTGCTCGCTCATCCACACCAGCGCGGCGTAACAATCCTCCAGCGATCCCGGAAAGACCGTTTCGGGTGCCAGACGATAATCGACAGAGACAATCACGCAGTCGTGTTGCAACGCGGTGGCGCTGGTCAGCGACAGTGACTGCTCCGGGCTACCGAAAAGATGACCGCCGCCGTGAATATGCAAAATGCCCATTCGGTTCTGCCCCGGCGTTGCGGGGGTAATGACACAGACTCTGACGGCAGGATGTGCGGGTGAGGAGATAAGATGTTCTTCCACCGATAACCCAATGTCCCGGAAACTTTGCACGTTAGCCAGCGCTGCCTGCTGGCGTTGTTGGCGAAGGGCAACGAGAGCGTCTTGTGTCAGGGAGAGGGGGTGGCTATCCGCCAGTGCCGGGCGTAATTCAGGATCGACCAAATTCCATGTGTTCATCATGTAGCCTTGTCTGTCTCGGTAATATTTGCAGAGCGGGAAATCTCCCGCTCCGTCATTACCTTACAGTGTTTCGCCGTTGCTGGCGATAACCTGCTTATACCAGTCAAAGCTGCGCTTTTTGCTGCGTTTTAGCGTACCGTTGCCGTCGTTGTCCTTATCGACATAGATAAAACCGTAGCGTTTTTTCATCTCGCCGGTCCCGGCGCTGACGATATCAATCGGTCCCCACCAGGTGTAACCCATGATGTCGCAGCCATCGGCAATGGCCTCGCCCATTTCACGGATATGCTGGCGACCATAATCAATACGCGCGGTATCGTTGATGACACCGTTTTCATCTGGCTCATCCACCCCGCCATAGCCGTTTTCGACGACAAAAAGCGGCTTACGATAGCGGTCCGCCAGTTCATTGCAGACGATACGGAAACCTTTGGCGTCAATCGGCCAGCCCCAGGCGGTTTTTTCGAGATACGGATTGTCCTGACCGACGGTTCCGCCAGTATCGACGCGAAACTCACCGCCTGCCTGATGCAGCACGCTGCGATAATAACTAAAGCCCAGGTAATCGGACGGGTAACGGGCGATAAGGTCGAGATCGCCATCCTCCATGACCAGCTCAATGTTCTGCTCGCGAAACAGGCGTGGTGTCCAGGCCGGATATTCACCCAGCATCATCACATCAGAGTAGAAGATTGAACGGCGGCGCAACTGCATGGTCGAGAAAATATCTTCCGGGTTGCAGGTGGCCGGGTAGACTGTGCTCAGCGACAGCATGCAACCTATCTTTGCGTCCGGGATAATCTCATGACACAGCTTGTTGGCCAGCGCGTTGGCGACAAACTGATGATGGTTTGCCTGATATAGCTCCTGTGCCGTGGAGTTGGGGTCAACCGCTCCTGTCGCAAAGGGCATCCGGTTCATATTGTTCAGTTCGTTAAAGGTCATCCAGTATTTGACCTTCTCGCGATAACGCCTGAACACCACCTCACAGTAGCGGGTGAAGAAATTCACCAGTTTGCGGTTCTTCCAGCCGCCATACTCCTGATACAGCGCCAGCGGTGTTTCGTAGTGGGAGAGCGTAATCACCGGCTGAATACCGTATTTCAGCAGCTCATCAAACAGGTCATCATAAAATTTCAGCCCGGCCTCGTTAGGTGAGGTTTCATCGCCACGCGGGAAGATGCGCGTCCAGGCGATAGAGGTGCGAAAACAGGTAAAGCCCATCTCAGCGAACAGCGCCACGTCTTCTTTGTAATGGTGATAGAAGTCGATGGCTTCATGGCTGGCGTAGTATTTATGCGGGTCGATAACCGCATCATGTTTGCCGGAGGCGATACCGCCGCGTACCACATCGGAGATAGACGGCCCTTTGCCGTCCACATTCCATGCCCCTTCTGCCTGGTTGGCGGCAATGGCACCGCCCCATAAAAAATCGTTCGGGAAAACAGACATATCCACTCCTTAATCCGCCAAATCTTCGCCATTGGAGGCGATCACTTTTTTGTACCAGTGGTAGCTCTTTTTCAGGGAACGCTTCTGGGTGCCGTTACCCATGTCATCCTGATCGACATAGATAAACCCGTAGCGTTTGGAAATTTGCGCGGTGCCCGCGCTCACCACGTCGATTGGCCCCCACCAGGTATAACCAAACAGATCCACGCCATCGGCCAGCGCCTCGCGCATCTGTTCGATATGCAGACGCAGATACTCAATGCGGTAATCGTCGTCGATAGAGCCGTCTGGATTCACCGTGTCCACTGCGCCAAGGCCGTTTTCGGCAATAAACAGCGGCTTCTGATAGCGGTCATATAACTGATTTAGCGCCAGGCGCAGCCCTTTCGGATCAATCTGCCAGCCCCACTGGCTGGTGGGCAGATGCGGGTTACGAACACCGCCGGTGATCAGGTTGCCCTCGGCCCCTTCCAGTTTTTCCGGGTGGGCGCTGACGGTGCTGGACATGTAATAACTGAACGAGACGAAATCCACCGGGTGCTGACGCAGGATCTCATCGTCACCCACCACTTTTTGCAGCGTGACGCCTTTCTCTGCCAGCATACGGTCGGTATAAGCCGGGTAGTAGCCGTGCGCCTGCACATCGCTAAAGAACAGCGACACGCGCTGCATCTCTTCGCAGGCCTGCAAATCGTCCGGGTGACAGGTGTGGGGGTAGAGCATCTGGTAGCTGATCATGCAGCCGACTTTCGAGTCGGGAATGATCGCATGGCAGGCTTTAGTCGCCAGGGCGCTGGCGACGAACTGGTGATGCGCCCCCTGGTATTTATCCTGCTCCAGGTGCGGGTTATCCTCTTCAATCACCCCGACGCTGACGTACGGGTGGTGCTTCACGCAGTTAATCTCGTTGAAGGTCATCCAGTACTTCACTTTTTTGCGATAACGGGTAAAGCAGGTCGTGGCGAAACGCACATAGAAATCCACTAACTGACGGTTCGGCCAGCCGCCGTAATCGGTCACCAGCGCCAGCGGCATTTCGTAATGGGAGAGGGAAACAATCGGTTCGATACCGTGAGAGTGCAGGGTGTCAAACACCTCGTCGTAGAACTTAAGCCCGGCTTCGTTAGGCTCGCTTTCGTCACCACGCGGGAAGAGACGCGTCCAGGCAATCGACATGCGGAAGCATTTAAAGCCCATCCCGGCGAAGAGAGCGATATCCTCTTTGAAGTGGTGGTAAAAGTCATTGCCCTTGCGCTTCGGGTAATATTTGGTGCTGTTCGGATCCTGCGCTTCACGCACCTGCGCGTGGGTCATTCCCAGCCATTGATCGAGCCAGCGCTCTTTGGGCGTATTGATGTCAAAGGTATAGACATCGGACACGGACAGCCCCTTGCCATCGACGTTCCACGCCCCTTCGAGCTGGTTTGCCGCCGTCGCGCCACCCCACAAAAACCCTTCCGGAAATGATTTAGAAAATGTCATGCGCTTGCTCCTCATGCCGCGGATGCGGTCAGTGTCAGAAATTCGTCGCGGCTGGCAACATCGCCGTTCGCTTTAACCGGGCTGATATCGCCGTAGCATTCACTGTTGGTCACCACCAGGATGACGCTCGGATCAATGCCTTCGGCCCGTAAGGCGTCAAGATCAAAGGTGACCAGCAGGTCGCCCACTTCGATAAACTGTCCGGCCTCGATATGGCTGGTGAAGTGCCTGCCGCCGAGTTTGACGGTGTCGATACCGATATGAATCAGGATTTCCGCCCCGGTATCGCTTTGCAGCGCCAGCGCGTGGTGAGTTTCAAAGACCGATGCCACCTTGCCGTTAACAGGGGAACGTAACTCACCGGTGGTGGGATAAATTGCCAGTCCTTTGCCGAAAATCTCGTCGGCAAAGACCGGGTCGCTCAGGGTGTTAAGCGCTTTCAGCTCACCGCTTACTGGCGCAAACAGCTTCTCTTCTGAGCGGGCGATGGGCATCGGGCTTACGCCTGCGACCACCGGCTGTGCTGCCTCTTCAAACCCCAGAATCACCGTGAGGGTGGCGGCACAGACAAAGGAGATGGCGATACTGACCAGCGCCCACAAAAAGGTTGGGCCCACCAGCGCCGGAAGACCAGGCAGGCCGCTTAAAGCGAAGGCGTAGGTTTTCACTCCCATCGCCATGGCGAAGGCACCGCCGCAAGCCCCGCCTGCTAACGCTGCGGCAAAAGGCCGTTTGTAGCGGATGTTGACCCCGTACATCGCCGGTTCGGTAATCCCCATCATGGCGCTAAAGCTGGTGGTCAACGCCAGTGATTTGAGCTTTTTATCACGAGCACGCAAAAAGACGCCGAAGGCGGCACCGGCCTGCCCGAGGTTGGCAATGTAAAAGAGGATCTTGATAGGGTCGAAGCCCATGGTACTGATGTTATTGATCATGATCGGCACGATCACATAGTGCATGCCGGTAATGATGATCAGCGACAGCGTGCCGCCGACCACGACGCCTGCCACGATCCCCATATTCTCCACCAGCCAGATAATGCCGCCAGAGAGGGCATTGCCGGTATAAATCCCCACCGGGCCGATGGCGATAAGGGTAATGGGCGTGACAATCAGCAGGCACAGCAGTGGTACAAACATGGTTTTCAGCGGGCCGGGCATAAAGCGGTCAATGAGGCGCTCAACACGACTGAGCAACCACACGGCAAGCAGAATCGGGATCACCGTTGAGGCGTAATTCACGGTGGGAACCGGTAAGCCGATAAAATTCACCGGCGCGCCGGCTTTAAACAATGTCTGGATAGCCGGATGAAAGAGAACGGCGGCAAGTGCGACCGCAACGTAAGGGTTAGCACCGAATTTCTTCGCTGCGCTAAAGGAGAGCGCTAACGGCATGAAGTAAAAAACGCCGTCACTGATTGCCAGCAGGATTTGATAGGTCTGGTTAGTGGTTTCCACCCATTGCATGGCCACCATCAACGCCAGCATACCTTTCAGAATACCGGCCCCGGCAATGGCCGGAATAATCGGCGAAAAAATACTCGACAGGCCTTCCAGTACCACCGAAACCGGGTTACGCCGTTTGGTGGGGCGAGCGGCATTGTCGAGATCGGGGAGCACTGCGAGTAGGGCTTTGCACAAGGGTTCGACGTCGTTACCAATAATAAGCTGGAACTGGTCGCCGGAAATATTCACACCCATGACGCCATCAAGGGCTTCGAGGGCGGCGCGGTCAGCCTTGTCGTTATCCTTAAGCAGAAAACGCAGGCGGGTAATGCAGTGAAACAGTGAGAGTACGTTCTCTTTGCCGCCAATCCTGTCGATGATTTGGCGAGCCGTGTCCTGATAATTCATAAAAATTCCTCCAGACTGAAGTCAAAAACCGACTTCATCCACAATGACCGGCGTTTGCCGGGACCTTGTTTCCTCTGGGGTTTGCCTGAACTACCCGTCTATTTAGGGGATGAACAGTAACAAGCCTGGATGGAATAACGATATGTTTTAGACTTCCTGACGCGTTAAACTTTCCCTGCGTCGGGCACCGTCCGCTGCACAATATTCTCAATATGCACCGCAAGGTAGAGCTTTTCCGAGTTGCTCATGGGGTGGTGATAATTCTTGCTGACGAACTCATTCATTGCTTCGACACATTTCAGCGTAGTTTGATAACGGCGCTGGACCAGTTCGAAGAACTCTTCGTCGTCATTATTTAACACCACCCCATCAATCACCCGTTGGGCAAAGAACTTTAGATGAGTAATAAATCGCTGGTAATTCAGACTATGCTCATCAAGCGGGATATTAAAAAAATACTTCACAATGTTTTGTAACTGATAAATAAGCCGTGTAATTTGTGCGGTTTTTCCCATGGTGTCATTGAGCCCGGCATTCACAATATGCAGAGCGATACTACACGCCTCGCTGTCGGGTAATAATGTTCCGGTTCGCGCGACAACCATCCCCAGCGCCTGGCGGCCAATGGCGTACTCCGCGGTGTAGAAATGGCGAACTTCCCACTCCAGCGGATTGGGTAAAACTTCATTGTTTTGTTGGCGTTGCAGCGCAAAATGCAGGTGGTCTGCGAGGGTCACATAAAGCCCATCGCTGAGCTTGTGCGTCAGTACGCTGCGGGCGTGAGTGATGATATCGGCGGTTAACTGCAAAATATCCACCGGCACTTCGCTGACCAGGTCTTTAAAACGAGCAGAAATTTGCGAATCTTCCAGACGGAATATTTTATCGATGGCGTCACGGTCGATGCTGGCACCGTTGTGGGTATTAAACCCCAGCCCCCGACCGGTTAAAATAACCTCCAGACCATCTTCATCCACTGCGCTGACAACATTATTATTTAATATTTGTTTGACCAGCATCGCCAACTCCTGAAAACAAAAACGGGCAAGACATAAATACAGATATGGGCGGATTGGCCCCTCAGTCTGCATTTAGGTTTTGCCCGATAGTCGGTAACAAGCGTAATGCAGTTAAAACCTAGCACCGCGAAAAAAATTATTCAATGTGACAAAAGGCGTTGCGTAAATTCGTATGCCAAATTGTGATCCGGTCTGCGAAAACGGGCGCGGCGACGGAAAATGTCTGTCAGGTCGCAACCCGGAACCCTTACCCGGCTTAACCAGGTGATTGCGAAGAACGGTTTTATCCGGGGGAGGCCGGGTGGCGGTTTGCCGAGAGTCATTTTTGCGATCGGCTTTCCGTAATACGAAAAAGCGTTACCCCTGAAACGTGAAAAATGCCACAATAGTGGCTGTTTATACAGTGTTTCAGGTTTATCGATGGCCCTCACCGCCGCGCTAAAAGCGCAAATTGCCGCCTGGTATAAGGCGTTGCAACAACAGATTCCGGACTTTATTCCTCGTGCGCCGCAGCGGCAGATGATCGCCGATGTGGCGAAAACGCTCGCCGGGGAAGAGGGGCGGCATCTGGCCATTGAAGCGCCGACAGGCGTCGGTAAGACCCTGTCGTACCTCATTCCCGGCATTGCCATCGCCCGTGAAGAACAAAAAACGCTGGTGGTCAGTACCGCCAACGTCGCCTTGCAGGATCAGATCTACAGCAAAGATTTGCCGCTGCTGCGTAAAATTATCCCCGATTTGCGCTTTACCGCTGCCTTTGGGCGTGGGCGCTACGTCTGCCCGCGTAACCTGACCGCGCTGGCGAGCACCGAGCCTTCGCAGCAAGATCTGCTGGCCTTTCTGGATGACGAATTAACCCCTAATAATCAGGAAGAGCAGAAGCGCTGCGCGAAGCTGAAAGCCGATCTCGACAGCTACAAGTGGGACGGCTTACGCGATCATACGGATCAGGCTATCGAAGACGATCTCTGGCGGCGGCTCAGCACCGACAAAGCCAGTTGTCTCAATCGTAATTGTCACTACTACCGTGAATGCCCGTTTTTTGTCGCCCGGCGTGAGATCCAGGAAGCTGAAGTGGTGGTGGCTAACCATGCGCTGGTGATGGCGGCGATGGAAAGCGAGGCGGTGCTGCCGGAGCCGAAAAACCTGCTGCTGGTGCTGGATGAAGGCCATCATCTGCCGGATGTAGCGCGTGATGCGCTGGAGATGAGTGCCGAAATCACCGCCCCCTGGTTTCGCCTGCAACTTGACCTTTTCTGCAAGCTGGTGGCGACCTGCCTTGAGCAATTTCGCCCGAAAACCACGCCGCCGCTGGCGACGCCCGAGCGCCTGAATGCCCACTGCGAAGAACTCTACGAACTGATTGCTTCGCTTAACAACATCCTCAATTTATATATGCCCGCCGCCCAGGAGGCCGAACACCGGTTTGCGATGGGGGAGTTGCCCGACGAGGTGATGGCTATTTGTCAGCGGCTGGCCAAACTCACCGATATGCTGCGCGGCCTGGCAGAACTGTTTCTCAACGACCTGAGCGAGAAAACCGGCAGCCACGACATTGTGCGTCTGCACCGGGTTCTGTTGCAGATGAACCGGGCGCTGGGAATGTTTGAGGCGCAAAGCAAGTTATGGCGGCTGGCGGCAATGGCGCAGGCCTCTGGCGCGCCGGTAACAAAATGGGCAACCCGTGAAGTGCGCGACGGGCAACTGCATATGTACTTCCACTGTGTTGGCATTCGCGTCAGCGATCAGCTGGAAAAACTGCTCTGGCGCAGCGTGCCGCATATTGTTGTGACCTCTGCGACCCTGCGCTCGTTGAACAGTTTTTCGCGCCTGCAGGAGATGAGCGGGCTGAAAGAGAAAGCAGGCGACCGCTTCGTGAGCCTGGATTCGCCGTTCAATCATGTTGAGCAGGGCAAAATCGTCATTCCACAAATGCGCTATGCCCCGCTGGTAGAGAACGAGGCGGAACATCTTGCCGAGATGGCGGCTTATTTCCGCGAACAGGTAGAGAGCAACGCTCACCGGGGGATGCTGGTTTTGTTCGCCAGTCAGCGGGCGATGCAGCTCTTTTTGACGTTTGTGACCGATCTGCGCCTGTTGTTGCTGGTGCAGGGCGATCAGCCGCGCTACCGTCTGGTGGAACTGCACCGTAAACGTATCGACGGCGGCGAGCGTAGCGTGCTGGTGGGGTTGCAGTCCTTCGCCGAAGGGCTTGATTTAAAAGGTGACTACCTGACCCAGGTGCATATCCATAAAATTGCCTTCCCGCCTATCGACAGCCCGGTGGTGATTACCGAAGGCGAATGGCTTAAAAGCCTCAATCGATACCCTTTCGAGGTGCAAAGTCTCCCCAGCGCCTCCTTTACGCTGATTCAGCAGGTGGGGCGTTTAATACGTAGCCACAGTTGTCACGGTGAAGTGGTGATTTATGACAACCGCCTGCTCAGTAAAAGCTATGGCAAACGTCTGCTGGACGCGCTGCCGGTTTTTCCTATTTCCCAACCAGATGTACCAGACGTTATAGTGAAGAAACCGAAACAAAGCCGCCGTAAGCGCCGCTGACATTGTGAGCCTGTAAGGAGTTTTGATGGATTACCGCAAAATCATTAAAGAGATTGGCCGGGGGAAAAATCATGCCCGCGATCTGGATTTTGATACCGCCCGGGGGCTTTACACCCGGATGCTGGAGGGTGATGTACCCGATCTGGAATTAGGGGGCATCCTGATAGCTCTGCGTATTAAAGGTGAAGGCGAAGCGGAAATGCTCGGTTTTTACGAGGCAATGCAGCAACGTACGATGCGCCTTACGCCGCCGGTCGCGAAACCGATGCCGATTGTTATCCCAAGCTACAACGGTGCGCGTAAACAGGCAAACCTGACGCCACTGCTGGCTATTTTATTGCACAAACTGGGTTTCCCGGTAGTGGTCCACGGCGTCAGCGAGGATCCGACGCGGGTAGTCAGCGAAACCATTTTCGCGCTGCTGGGTATTGAGGCGACGCACCATGCGGGTCAGGCCCAGGCACGGCTCGATGGACATCAGCCAGTGTACATTCCGGTGAGCGCGCTGTGCCCGCCGCTGGAAAAACAGTTAGCGCTGCGCTGGATAATGGGCGTGCGTAACAGCGCTCATACGCTGGCGAAACTGGCCACACCGTTTGAGAAAGACGCCGCGCTGCGCCTCTCCAGCGTGTCGCATCCCGAATACGTCTCGCGTGTGGGGAAATTCTTTAGCGATATCGGTGGGCGAGGTTTGCTGATGCACGGAACGGAAGGGGAGGTTTACGCCAATCCACAACGCTGCCCGCAAATCAATCTGATTGATGCGCAGGGGAGCCGCGTTATCTATGAACGTCAGGATGAACTCACAGATGTCGTTCTGCCTGCGGCCAAAGATGCCGAAACCACGGCTAAATGGATTGAACGCTGCCTGGCCGGAAGTGAGCCTGTTCCTCAGTCGATAAAAATTGAGATGGCGTGCTGCCTGGTGGCAACCGGCGAGTCAGAGACGCTTGAGAGCGCATTAGCGCGTATCGACGCGAGTTTTTAAGCGTGGTTCAAACGAAAAAAAGCCCGTCTCATCACTGGACGGGCCAAAAAGGGTAACAACAACAGGGTCAATGAGGGTTGGAGCAGTGTCCGTCGGAGGGTCGCCGACGGGGTAAAACATTCTTATTTGTAGATAACCGCAGTACCGCTCATTTTATTATTGCTGTTCGCGGACGTGATGCTGTAACCCGTTGCGCCAGCGGCGGCGGCTTTCTCAGCCAGTTGTGCTTCAAGGCCGTCCAGCGTGGTCGCGCCGTCAGCAGATACGACACCGACTTTATTCATGCTCTGTGCCTGAGACGGGCTGATGGCCTGTGCAGCGAAAGCACCGAAAGAAAGAGTTGAAAGAGCGATAGCGGCTACAGCATATTTGATGGTTTTCATGGTCATAATCTCGCAGGTTATTCTGTTAAGGAGACGTTGTTCCGTCGATGTGATAAGTATCACGGTTTTTTGCGAGAGAGAAAATCTAAGAGAATTGACGGCCTTGTTCTAAAAAATTGAACAATTACCAAGTCAATGAAATTATTGTGATTTATTGATGTAAATTATGTATTTTGCCGTTTCGGCAGCCGCGGGATTTTTTTCTGGCACAGAATGCTACTTTATCTGCGGGATTTTGTGCGCAAGAAAGCAACCGCTTGCGCTGATGAGAGAGGTAAAGAACAGTCAACGAAGCTGGCTATCCTTCGATCCTCTGCGATTATATCCTGCATGTGTAGAGTTATGTAAATCTTTCTGTTGCTGGCATTGCAGACAGAAACGAACGCCGGGAATCGCTTTGCGACGCGCTTCCGGAATCGGTTCGCCGCACTCTGCACACTCTTTAAGGCTTTCTCCTTTCGGCAAGTCGTGACGCGCACGCGCCACCGCATCTTCAATGGTGCTGTCTATTTGATCCTGTACCGCCCCGTCATTTGCCCAACCGGATGCCATTGTGTTTTCTCCTCAGTGAGTAAGGACATACCAGTATAATGTTTGCGCAAATATTCGCCATTTCAATGTGTGGGTGAACGAAACAGTGTCCACCTGACACATATTTATACTTAGCGATCATCCGGACGACGCATGTCAAAACGCTGCGCGTCGGTAACGGTGTAATAGGCTGTCGGGCCACCTGCGCGCAGGATCGGTTGCGCTTTGGCCGTCTGATAGATGCCCTTTTCAAGCAGGGATTCATCAATATGAATGGCAACCGCCTCACCCAGTACCAGCCAGCTATCCAGCGCCTCACCGTTTGCTTTGGTCAGTTGAATGCACTGCGACAGGCGGCACTCAAAATGCACCGGACTTTCTGCGACACGCGGTGCTTTAATAATGCGGCTGGCAAGCGGGGTCAGGCCGCTAAAGGCGAACTCATCTTCGCCGTGCGGGAGTGAGGCGGATGTCTCGTTCATTCGCTCCGCCAGCGCACGGGTCGTCAGATTCCAGACGAACTCTTTGGTCTCACAAATATTGCGTACGCTGTCTTTCCAGCCGCTGCTGGCAAAGCCGATAATAGGCGGGCGGTAATTGAAACAGTTAAAGAAGCTGTACGGGGCGAGATTCTGTCGCCCTTCGCCATCGAGCGAGGAGATCCAGCCGATAGGACGCGGGCCGATAATCGCATTGAGCGGGTCGTGGGGCAGGCCATGGCCTTGAGACGGTTCGTAAAAATACATTGCGAGTCCCTTTGGGAAGCGAGTTTCTTTAGCCTCACTTATTTACCCTGCCGCCGTCAACGGGTATCTTACGCCGCTGCCAACAGGAGAAAGCCATGAAAGCCCAGAAGCCGGGATTGCACCCGCGTAACCGTCACAATAGCCGCTACGATCTTGACGACCTTTGCGCCACGATGCCCCCATTGCGTGAATTTATGATTACCAGTCCGGCGGGCGAACCGACGGTTAATTTTGCCGATCCCCTGGCCGTGAAAGCGCTGAATAAAGCGCTGCTGGCGCACTTTTATGGCGTAAAAGAGTGGGATATCCCGCCGGGCTTTCTTTGCCCACCCGTTCCAGGTCGCGCAGACTATATTCACCATCTTGCCGATTTGCTCGCCCAGGACACGGGCGGGGCTGTTCCGTCGCAGGCCAGCGTGCTGGATATCGGCACCGGTGCAAACTGTATCTATCCGCTGATTGGCGCCCATGAATATGGCTGGCGCTTCACCGGCAGCGAAGTCGACAATGCCGCATTCGCCAGCGCGCAGGCAATTATCAACGCCAATCCTGGCCTGAGCCGTTCAGTGCGTTTACGTCGACAAAAAGATCCGGCGGCGATCCTGGCGGGCATCATCCATAAAAATGAGCAGTATGATGCCACGCTCTGTAACCCACCTTTTCACGACAGCGCGCAGGCTGCGCAGGCAGGCAGTGAGCGTAAACGCCGCAATCTTGGGCTTGATAATGACGCGGCACTCAACTTCGGCGGCCAGCAGCAGGAGCTGTGGTGCGAAGGCGGGGAAGTGGCGTTTATCAGCAAGATGATTGATGAGAGCAAACAGTTCGCGCGTCAGGTTCTTTGGTTTACCTCGCTGGTTTCTCGTGGTGATAATTTACCGCCGCTATATCGCGCGCTGACCCAGGCCGGTGCCGTTAACGTGGTCAAAAAAGAGATGTCACAAGGGCAGAAGCAGAGCCGCTTTATCGCCTGGACATTTCAGGATGAGGCCCAGCGCAAGCGCTGGGCGCAAACCCGCTTTAAGGCGCAGGCTCAACAGGCGGCTGCGGCGCGTTAACCGCTTGTGGCGCAGGGGTACTGCCCGGCATGGGCAGTATCTGGTAGGTTTGTACCGGCGCGCGAACGTCGGCTAAATCGAAGTGTTTTTTCACCATGCTGTCCAGTGCAAAGCGCACTGTCCACTGTTTAAGCGGCAGCGTGGTGCATGTCACCCTCAGCGTAAACGCGGTATTGGTTAGTCCGACCAGCCCGGCAAATGTCGGCTCGCCAATAATCAGCCCACGAATATCCTCCATCTCCATCAACTCCGCGACCGCATCTTTTAACGCCTGATTCGCTTTTTCCGTGTTTTCGTGGCGATCCACATCATAGTTGGCGACAACCGAACCGATCCCGCGTACGAAGTTGGCAAAGGTGGTTATCGATGACCACGGAATAATATGGTACGCCCCGGTATCCTGGCGTACGCCAACGGAACGAATCGACATCCGTTCAACCGTACCGGTGAGCGGGCCAATGGTCACGAGATCCCCGGTGTTCATCCCATTTTCAAACTGAATAAAGATGCCGGTAATAATATCTTTCACCAGGGTTTGCGAACCGAAAGAGATCGCCAGACCCAGTGCTCCGGCACCCGCCAGCAGCGGCGCGATATTAACGCCTATCTCCGAGAGCACAATCATCACCGTGATGGTACTGATCACCACCGCCAGCGCGTTACGGAACAGGGTTAACAGCGTACGGGTACGCGCGCTGGGAAGCGGCCTGCCGTGAATATCGGAGGCGAGGCGGTTTTCGATAATGCTTGCCAGCACCGTCCAGCCCACGGCAGAGAAAAACAGAATCAGGGCAATGCGAATAATAATATCAACCGCTTTTTCGCCTGCGCCATAGGTCAGCCAGTACCAGAAATCGAACAGGCCCCAGGCGTTGAGCAACAGCAGTACGGTAGCGCAAACAATGAGGATACGTGCCGCTTTCATCGACGCAGAAAGCCAGCCGTTAAGCCGCTTTTGCAGTTCCGGGTAGTTACGCTGCACCTGCGGTGACAGGGTGATGGTCTTATTAATCCAGCGCGACAGCATGCCGGAAAGAAACGCCGCGATGCTTAAAATCGCCACACTGTGCAATGACGCTCCCATCATAAATTTCAGGCTGTTGCCGGGATCAAAGAGTGAGAAGAAGAACAGCACGATGAAGTAAGCGCTGGCGAGCCAGTGCCAGATAAGCGCGAAAGCGCGAATAAACAGACTAAAGAAGGCAAGTGAATGGTCCGCCAGATGGATCAGGTTGTGCTGGATGATGCGCTTATTGCGAAAGATCAGATACAGCGCCCAGACGGTAATACAGAGCATGATGGTCACGTTAGCCAGCGCGCCTACCTGCACATTCACCTGATTGGAGATAATCGGCACGGCGACAAGCAAACCGTAGCCGATGAGGCTGCTCAGCGCACTGAGTCGCAGATGCCAGTAGCGGGCGGTGTCGTCCTCAATACGAAATGGGCGCAGCTCCGGAATGCGTGGACAGAAGATAAGCCGCAGAATGGCTTTAAAGAATTCAATCAGTGCAAAAGCATTTAAAAACAGGCTTTGCTGAAAAGCGATGGTCCGGTTTCCATTATTCAGATTGGCGCTAAGTATCTGACCGACAAACAGCGTTAGCGCCAGCAACAGCAGGTCAACGATAAACGCCCCGATAATCATCGCCGGAAGCTGTAACCAGTTATTGCGCTCGCGGTTTTTATTACGCCCCCAGTAGCCCATTTTGCGGTACAACGGCATCACGGCAAGACGCACCAGCAGCCAGAAGGCGAACACCAGTATGGCGAGCAGTAAAAAATGTCCGGCGGCACTGGTAAAGGTTTCCGGGTTAAACGCCTTATGCGGAGAGCCGGTAATGTTGCGATAGAGTTGAGCAAACCGCAACGCGAACTCTTCACCATAGCGGCTGCTGACTTCCGTAACGTTCTCCAGTACCGTTTTTTGCTCAACGATTTGCGGGGGCGTAATGACGGGGACGGGTTCCTGTGGCGGTGTCGCTGCGACTTTGCGCAGTTGATCAATCAGCTCCTGGCGTGATTGCGGGTTATCCAGCACATCGGCCAGCGCGGCATAGGCGGCTTTTTTCTGCTCAATATCGGGGGTTGGGGTTTCGGCGGTGGGCTGTGTGCTCGTGGCCCCGGTTGTAACGCCGGGAATACCAGCCGCCTGCGCGGGCAGCCAAATAAGACTGATGAGTAACAGGATCCACGGCATGGGTGCCTCCGGCGAGAAAGTCCAGCAAAATGATAAGTATAGATGCCGGGAAACGCGTCGAAGGAAATGAGATAAATCCGGGGAGAAGGGGAGATAACCCTCTTCCCGACGGGAAGAGGGTAGCGACAACTCAGGAGACGTGCTGCAAGAATTCCTGCAAGCGCGGGCTTGGCGGGTTCTCGATAAGCGTCTGTGGATTGCCGTCTTCGGCAATACGGCCTTTATCAATGAAGATCAGACGAGAGGCCACTTTCTCGGCAAAACCGATTTCGTGCGTCACGATAACCATCGTCATGCCTTCTTCGGCCAGATCCTGCATGACTTTCAGGACCTCATGGCGCAGCTCCGGATCGAGTGCGGATGTCGGTTCATCAAACAGCATCATCTTTGGTTTTACCGCCAGCGCGCGGGCGATAGCCACACGTTGCTGTTGGCCGCCGGACAACTCAGACGGATAGTGATGCGCACGCTCGGCAAGGCCGACTTTCGCCAGCAGCTCTTTTGCCAGTTTCTCGGCTTCGTCTTTTTTCGCACCGCGCACGCGCAGCGGACCAAACATAACGTTTTCCAGCGCGGTCAGGTGTGGGAACAGATAAAACTGCTGAAACACCATCCCGGCTTCCTGACGAATCAGACGCTCGTCAACTTTGGGATCGTTCACTTTCAGGCCATCAACAATCAACTCACCGCTGGTGATCTCTTCGAGCTTGTTGATGCAGCGCAGCAGGGTAGATTTACCTGAGCCCGACGGCCCGATAATCACCACCACTTCGCCTTGGATAATGTTCAGGTCGATGTTATGCAGCACCTGGGTTTGACCAAAGTGCTTGGAGACATTTTTAAATTCAATCACAGGATTTTCATCCTTCTTTCAAGACGACGCAAAATAAAGCTCAGCACCAGGGTGATGATCAGATAAACAACCGCAACGGCACTCCAGATTTCCAGGGCGCGGAAGTTGCCGGCGATGATCTCCTGGCCCTGACGGGTCAGCTCGGCGACGCCGATAACAATGAACAGAGAAGTGTCTTTAATGCTGATGATCCACTGGTTACCCAGCGGTGGCAGCATACGACGCAGCGCCAGTGGCAGGATAACGTGGCGGATGGTTTCGCCCTTAGACAGCCCCAGCGCCAGGCCTGCTTCACGAAAACCTTTATGAATGGACAGTACCGCACCGCGGGTGATTTCCGCGATATACGCGCCCGAGTTAATCATGATGGTGATAACGGCGGCGCTAAAGGGGTCGATACGCAAATCGTTGAATGCCATGGGCAGGGCGAAGTAGATAAACATCACCTGAACAACAATCGGGGTACCGCGAATAATCTCAATAAAAACGAGTGCGATGTGGTTGGCGATCCAGCCGCCAAAGGTGCGTGCGAAACCTGCCGCCAGTCCAATAATCAAGCCGCCAACTAAGCCGAGGACCGAGATCCAAAGCGTCATTTTTGCGCCTTCAATCAGAAGCGGAATGGCAGGCCAAATGGCACTCCAGTCAAACTGCATGATGAATTCCTGTAAACCGTGGTGGAAATATACAAACACCCATAGTGCCGGTTTCCCGGCCTACGGGTGATAAGTCTGCTCACGTAGGCCCGGTAAGCTTAGCGCTGCCGGGCAACACTACCGCACAGAACAAAATATTATTTAGGCTCGGTACCGAACCATTTTTTATAGATTTCGTTGTAAGTACCGTTATCGCGCAGCGTTTTCAGCGCGCCGTTCACTTTTTCACGCAGCTCGTCGCTACCTTTCGGGAACGCGATACCGTACTGCTGTGCTTCCAGTGAATCACCTACCGCTTTGAACTGGCCGTTACCTGCGGTTTTGATGAAATAGAGAATGTTCGGGGTATCGTGCAGGACCGCATCAGCACGGTTGGTGCCCAGTTCCATGTACGCGTTGTCGATGTTCGGGAACTGACGCAGGTCTTTGGTTTTGATATTCGCTTTCGCGTAATCAACAGAACCGGTACCGCTCTTCACGGCAACCACTTTACCGTCGAGATCTTTTACGCTTTTTACGTCGTTGTTATTGGCTTTAACCATCACCATCAGGCCGCTTTTGTAGTAGCCATCAGAGAACTCAACCGCTTTCTTACGTTCTTCGGTGATGGTGATACCAGCCAGCGCCAGGTCAACGTTTTTAGTTTGCAGAGCCGGGATGATGCCGCTGAAATCCATCGGCTTTAACTCGTAATCCAGTTTCAGTTCTTTCGCGATAGCGGCCCACAGATCAACGTCGAAACCAACGTATTTGTCACCCTGCTTGAATTCGAAAGGAACGAATGCGGTGTCGGTTGCGACAACCAGTTTATTTGCAGCCTGGGAAGAAACAGCAAAGGCGAGAGCGAGTGTAGCCAGGGAAAGTTTGAATACAGACTTCATAGTTTTTCCTTTTATATCCACGGGGCGATCCCCTGCGAGAACGTACGCAGTATGAAAAAATCATGCCAGGTTTACAACCTGTTGTTTTGTAAAGAGGCGATCTTCTGAATCTGTGCCCTGAACGAAGCGCAAGTGACGTTGTGCACCATTTTGGGGCTTCATATTGGTGCGCATTAACTTCTGCACAGAAAACACGATTATTTAGCGCAGGAATGCACCATTTAACAATCTTTTCTTAACAATTTTGTGAAGTGATGATAACAGTCTGGCGGTCTTTCGGGTGGGGAAGAACAAAATGATGCACCATAAAAGTGCAAACCCCTTTGCCGGGGCGGCAAAGGGGTCATCTGAAGTATTTATGTTAGCGACAGGGCTTATTCGATGTTGGATTCGATAAACCACAGGAATTTATCCAGGTCGCGTGAAGCAGCGGTAAAGATGTCTGCGGTATCTTCATCTTTTGCTTCGCTGATGGCTTTGCGTACATCGTTCGCGACGATAGCATAACGGTCAGCCAGTTCTTTCAGGTGATCCTGGACGCTGTGAATGTCCAGCGGGTAACTTTTCAGTGCCGTTTTGCTGTTGATGACCTGCGTTGTGCCCAGTGCGACACCACCTAACTGCACGGCACGCTCTGCCATGGTATCAAGGTGATCAACAAGGGCAGTACGGAAGCCGTCGAGCATTTCATGGACGGCGATGAAGTTAGCACCGCGCATATTCCAGTGGGCCTGTTTTGTGATCAGTGACAGGTCAATGAACTGGATCACCTGGCGATTAAGCAACTCGATAGTCGCTTTTTTATCGCTGTCTGATACATCGTTACGGGTATAAAGCAGATTAGACGCTTTCGTTTTAACCAGTTTAGCGGTACTCATAATCTCATATCCTCTTGATGTTTGTGTCCCAGGTAATTATCGAAACTAAGTATAGCACCAGATTTTTGATTGCTGTTTTGGATATACCTATCGGTTCAATAGCAGCGATAAACATACATCTATACTGGATATACTGGAGAGTAATAATTATTATTTAGCCATTCGCGATGCGTATAAATTATCGGGAACGTGGTTTTGGGATGTAAGAATATATATTGAAGTGTGACAATTTATCGCAATGAAACAGCTTTTATTGGCGTGAATGCTTATTCAGCATGATACGATAACCATGCTGAATAATAATTATTACCCTATCTCCACCTTCTCGACTTTTACTTCTCTGCGTAGCGTCATGGTTGAGCCTATTGAGGCAATCACAATGCACATCAGCGCGGCAACCTGTTGAAGGGAAAGTGTTTCACTCAAGAAGATCATGCCTGATACTGCCGCCAGGGCGGGTTCCATGCTCATCAGTGTCCCAAAGGTGCGCGTCGGTAACCGGGTGAGGGCAATCATTTCCAGCGAATAAGGCAGTGCGGTCGATAATATTGCGACCGCTATTCCCAGCGGTAGCACAGACCATTGCCATAATAGAGCGCCGGACTGGAAAGTGCCTAAAGGTACAAAAACCAGCGCGGCTATTAATGAACCCAGTGCAACGGTTGCCGGACCATGTTCTTCCCCGGCCTTATGACCAGAAATAATATATACAGCCCAGCATGCGCCTGCGCCGAGCGCATATGCCGCGCCGGTTAAATCGACATGGGAAACATTGTCACCAAGCGGTAATAAATACCACAGACCGAGCACCGCCAGAATGACCCACAGAAAATCAATGGGGCGACGGGAGCCAAAAAGGGCAACGGACAGGGGGCCGACGAACTCCAGCGCAACCGCAATACCCAGAGGTATTGTCTGAATTGAGAGATAAAACATGTAGTTCATCGCCCCCAGCGATAAACCATAGGCCAGAAGGGGCAGGCGCTGTTCGCGGGTAAAACGCAGACGCCAGGGTTTAAAGATAACCACCAGAATCAGCGTACCCAGTGCCAGACGGAGCGCGGTCATTCCCGGTGCGCCCACTATCGGAAATAGCGATTTTGCCAGTGATGCGCCCCCCTGTATCGAACACATCGCAATGAGCAACACCACCACAGATAACCAAACCGGTATCTTACGAGACGACCCAGGCATCCTTTCTCCTGTCAAATTATGTCAATCAAAGTAAAACCTGCAGTCTACTTGAAATAGCCCCGGCTGGTTGAGACTTTGTTGAAAAACAGCGGCTAAAAATACGTAAAATAGATGACAGTTGATGGTTAATTAACCTGTCCGATTAGGAATAATCTGGATGAACATGCCGGGTAACACGCTTCATAATGGCATGTCCTGCGGAAAAATGATCGTTTAATGAAAGAGTTAGTAAGCTTATGAAATGTTCTGTTACATGAAATGGGCCATTAGACATCGTTTATCCCAAAGAGTTTCTTAACAATTTTTGATATATTTAAAACTTAGGATTTACTTGAAGCACATTTGAGGTGGTTATGAAAAAAATTGCATGTCTTTCAGCACTGGCCGCTGTTCTGGCGGTATCCGCAGGTTCCGCTTTTGCAGCTACTTCCACTGTTACCGGTGGTTACGCACAGAGCGACGCTCAGGGCGTAGCGAACAAAGCAAACGGCTTCAACCTGAAATACCGCTACGAGCAGGACAACAACCCGCTGGGTGTTATTGGCTCCTTCACGTACACTGAAAAAGATCGCACTGAAGATGGCGTCTATAACAAAGGCCAGTACTACGGTATCACTGCAGGTCCGGCTTACCGTCTGAACGACTGGGCAAGCATCTACGGTGTTGTAGGTGTTGGCTACGGCAAATTCCAGCAGACCGTTGACACTGCTAAAACTTCCGATACCAGCGACTACGGCTTCTCCTACGGCGCGGGTCTGCAGTTCAACCCGATGGAAAACGTTGCACTGGACTTCTCCTACGAGCAGTCTCGCATTCGTAGCGTTGACGTAGGCACTTGGATCGCAGGCGTCGGCTACCGTTTCTAATTCGGCTGGCAATAAAAAATCCGCCTCAAGGGGCGGATTTTTTTTGCCTGCTATTTAGAAATTCGTTTAGCGGTGCGTATCGAAAACATCAGTCGCCAGGCGGTCGTAGTCAATTTTCTGTAACTTAAAGTTGGTAATGTAGACTGGCCCGGCTTTTTGCTCGGACATGAACGGGTAAGAATTTTTAATCTCTTGTGTGGTAATCCCCGTCCACTGCGAGAAGAAGCTCAGGAAATCGTTCGCGGAACGGCGCGCTTTAATCACCCGATGCTTTGTGTCATCGCTCGACAGCACCATAAACGGCACCTGGAAGTTTTGTTTAAACAGGTCGTCATGCGCCAGATATTGCACATCCGTCCCACGCTCTCTGAATGTCAGACCATGGTCAGAGAAGTAGACCATTGAGAAACTGTCATTCGTGGCGACCAGTTGGGAGTAGAGTTTACCCAGCAGTTCATCCGTTGCGGTGATGGAATAGAGATAGCAAGAGGTCTCTTTTGACTGGACGAACTCGCTGTATTTACCGCCGGAGCGCTCGCAGGTTGAAGGGTGTGAGCCCATCAGATGCAGCACAATTAACTGCGGCTGGTTGCGTTTGGTTGCCAGTACCTGATTAGTCAGCTTAAGCAGATCGTCATCACGGGTGTTTTTATCCGCTTCGAAATCACCGCTTTTCAGGAACTGCACTTCATCCGCGCGTTTCGCGATACTGGCAATGGCGGTGTCGTACTCGCCAATTTGCCCCTGATTGGAGAACCACCAGGTCTGGAAGCCCGCACGGTTTGCGAGGGTGACAAAGTTATCCTGATACTGCGGCTTATCATCGACCACACGGTTGAGCGTCAGGCCCAGCGATTTCTGTGTCGAGCCGCTGGCAGAGATGTAATCCATAAAGAATGTGCCATTGGCCTGGCTTTCGAACGGCGTGTTGTTCCAGTGGCCGCCAAAGGCGCCCGCCGCGTCACGGCGTACACTCTCGCCAATCACCACCACATAGGTGTGATACTTCGGTTTGACGCCAAGGACGGTCCAGGTGTCCTTCATGCTGGCGAGCTGCGCCATGTTTTCCTGCTCTTTCACCACTTCGTAGTTGTTCACTGCCACATCGCGCACGAAGCGCAGCACCGGAACGCCGGTATCAATGAGCCTGAACTCAAAGCCGCGGAAGTGGTTTTGTACCGGGCCAATAAAATAGGACGCAACGCAAAATACCACGCCGAGCGTATCCCATTTCAGCCACGGGGTTGACGGCTGCGTTACCCGGCGACGCATTGACACAATACCCATCGCAAAGATAAACGCGCCGATAGCGTAGTGGTGCCACGGGAAAATAGTCAGAATTTCCGTCGACTCTTCCATATTGGTCGAGTGCAGGGCCAGCAGGGTATTAAAGTTCGGTGCGCCATAGGCCTGGCCAAACGGGAAATAGCTGGCGGCGACAAGCGAGGTAATACCGATGACAATTTTTTGCGCCCGGGGCGCATGCCGCCACAGTACGCACAGAGCACAGGTAAAGACCACGGCGTACAGGACACTAAATTCATAACCAAGAGCAAAATTAATCAACATTGACTGGAGAAAGTAGAAACCTGTCCACGGATTGATCGTCTGGCTGCGGAAGGCAACGGATTCTTTAAGGATTATGCTCATAGATTACTTCACGAAAACGCCATGTGCTCACCCTGGCGAAAGGGTCAAAACCTGCCGGACAGTGCGTGGAGAGGGGAAGAGGTCCGCTTCTGCGAGCCGCAATTTGTGCAGGGCTGCGCAAAGATAAAGTTAGCCGTGCTGAAGGTCAACACCTGCTACCGTGTCGTTTTGGGAGGGCGGTTGCAAATCAAACAAATAAGTGAAAATTATGTGCGGGCAATCCGATGATAACGGGAGAATGTGACGGAAAAATGAAGCGGCGTACCGCGACGCCGCATTAATGAGAAGTTTTATCGTCTTTCTGTGGCTTACCGTTAAACATATCACACAGCATGTTCAGCAGCAGCAGACGAACCTTAAACGGGGAGTGAGTAAACACGCTCATGCACCTCTGAAATTCGTTCATATTGACCTCCTTACTGACTTGTTCGCTCCCGACCATCCATGCCCGGTTGAACGTATTACATACAGATATAGCACAGGCTATATTTTATAGCTATGGCTAAGACGTTAATTTTTTGTGCTGGTTCACCTATGGTTTACAATGTGCCTTCTCTTATATGATGCGGGTATCGCGTCACCCCCCAGAGGAAGCACAATGAACCGTCGCGCAGGTAAGCAAACAATAAAAAAAGTGACGCTGGTAAATGTTGAAGAGCACGTGGAAGGCTTTCGTCAGGTGCGCGAAGCGCATCGCCGCGAGCTGATCGACGATTATGTTGAATTGATTTCAGATTTAATCCGCGAAGTGGGCGAAGCTCGCCAGGTGGATATGGCCGCGCGGCTGGGTGTCTCTCAGCCAACGGTAGCAAAAATGTTAAAACGTCTGGCGACGGTAGGGCTGATTGAGCAAATTCCCTGGCGCGGGGTATTTCTGACGCCGGAAGGGGAAAGACTCGCCCAGGCCAGCCGCGAACGCCATCAAATTGTTGAAAGCTTTTTACTGGTGCTCGGTGTGAGCCCGGAGATTGCACGCCGTGACGCGGAAGGAATGGAACACCACGTCAGTGAAGAAACGCTTGAGCGTTTTCGTCTGTTCACTTTGCAACAAGGGTTGCCGTCTGAATGAACCTTCCATTCTTTCGCGCGTTACTGCGCGATCGCTTTTTGCATCTCCTGCTGGTTATTGGTCTGGGTCTCTGTTTTGCCGTTCCTTTTGCGCCTGCCACCTGGCCGGGTGCCATTGACTGGCACACCATTATTACCCTCAGCGGTTTGATGCTGCTGACGAAAGGTGTGGAACTGAGCGGCTATTTTGATGTGCTGGGGCGTCGTATGGTTCGGCGTTTTCGTACCGAGCGGCAACTGGCCATGTTTATGGTCCTGGCGGCGGCACTCCTTTCCACCTTCCTGACCAATGACGTGGCGCTGTTTATCGTGGTGCCGCTTACCATCACCTTAAAAAAACTGTGCGAAATCCCGGTCAATCGGTTGATCATTTTTGAGGCGCTGGCAGTAAACGCGGGTTCGTTGTTAACTCCCATTGGCAACCCGCAAAATATCCTGATTTGGGGACGTTCCGGGATGTCATTCCCGGCCTTTATCTGGCAGATGACACCCCTGGCGCTGGCGATGATGGTGACGCTGCTGGTGCTGTGCTGGTTCTGTTTTTCCAGTAAGACGCTTAATTACCATAGCGGCGTTAAAAACCCGGACTGGAAACCCAGGCTGGTCTGGAGTTGCCTGGGCTTTTACCTGGTCTTTATTACGGCGCTGGAGCTAAAGCAGGAGCTGTGGGGACTGGTGGTGGTGGGCGTGGGCTTCTTGTTGCTCGCAAGACGCGTTGTGTTAAGCGTGGACTGGACATTGCTGCTGGTGTTTATCGCCATGTTTATCGACGTGCATTTACTGATCCAGTTGCCCGCATTGCACCATTTGCTCGCCAGTACCAGCCAGCTTTCGCCGTCCGGTCTGTGGCTGACGGCGATTGGTCTGTCGCAGTTTATCAGTAATGTGCCCGCGACCATTTTACTGCTCAATTATGTGCCGCCAGACACTCTGCTGGCCTGGGCGGTCAATGTCGGTGGATTTGGCCTGTTGCCCGGCTCGCTGGCAAATCTGATTGCGCTGCGTATGGCGAATGACCGTCGCATCTGGTGGCGCTTCCACGTTTATTCCCTTCCCATGCTGCTGTGGGCCGCGCTGGTTGGCTACGGACTATTCCTGGTCAGATAGTGCTGATTTGTCAGTTTATCCTGGCAAATGTATAGCTACCGCCTAAGTTTAGTGAACGGCGTAACTGTGACGCCGTTCACTGACAGGACTGTTGCGTACTATGGCAGAACATTCAACCGCCCCTGAGAACGGGCAGGAAACTCAAACAGAAGAGACGCAAAACCGCAAACGCCCCGGTAAAAAACCCCTCGTTATCCTCGGCATTGTGGTGATTGTGATGGTTGTCGTCGCGCTGGTGTGGTGGTTACTGACCCGCAATGAAGAGACGACAGACGATGCGTTCACCGACGGCGATGCGGTTACCATTGCGCCGAAGGTGGCGGGCTACGTCACTGAACTGCGAGTCAAAGATAACCAGCAGGTGAAAAAGGGCGATCTGCTGGTGGTGATTGATCCCCGTGACGCCACGGCGCAGCGCGATCAGGCGCAGGCGCAACTTGGGCTGGCAACGGCGCAGCTCCACCAGGCGCAGGCACAACTGGATTTGTCAAAAGTGCAGTACCCGGCCCAGCGCGACGAAGCGCGGGCGCAGGTGTTGAAGGCGCAGGCGGATTTAGCTAACGCGCAGGCTGCCTATAAACGCCAGCGCGGTGTCGATCCTCGCGCCACGACGCAACAAAATATCGACAGCGCCAATGCGCAGTTACGCAGCGCGCAGGCACAACTGGCGAGCGCGCAGGCGCAACTGGAAGTGGCGGATCAGGTGCAGTTGCAGATTCGCCAGCAGGAGACCAATGTCGAGGCCCGTCAGCGTCAGGTGGATCAGGCGAAAGCACAGCTTAAAACCGCCGAGCTGAATCTCTCCTGGACTGAGGTCCGTGCGCCGTTCGACGGGTTTGTCACCAAACGTAATGTGCAAACCGGCACCCTGGTGCAGGCGGGTACGGCGCTGTTTTCGCTGGTCTCACCGCAAATCTGGGTAACGGCGAATTTCAAAGAATCGCAGCTTGAACGCATGCGTCCGGGCAATAAAGTGACGGTGAAGGTCGATGCCTGGCCGGATCTGGAGCTGGAAGGGCACGTTGACAGTATTCAGCAGGGGAGCGGCTCGAAGTTCTCTGCTTTCCCGTCCGAGAACGCTACCGGTAACTTTGTCAAAATCGTCCAGCGCGTACCGGTGAAAATCGTCATTGATAAAGGGCTGGATACGAACCGTCCGCTGCCGCTGGGACTGTCAGTTGAACCGAAGGTAACCGTGGAATGACTGACGTTAGCCATGAAAACTGGCGACCGGCCAGTAATCCATGGGCCGTCGCCTGGGTGGTGACGCTGGCGGTCTTTATGGAGATCCTCGATACCACCATCGTTAACGTCGCACTGCCGCATGTTGCCGGTTCGCTTTCCGCCAGTTACGACGAATCCACCTGGGTACTGACCAGTTATCTGGTGGCCAATGGTATCGTGCTACCCATTTCGGCGTTTCTCAGCCGCGTGTTCGGTCGCAAGCAGTTTTTCCTGATTTGCATTGTGATGTTCACGATTTGCTCCTTCTTGTGCGGTATCGCGACGGAACTGTGGCAAATCATTCTTTTTCGCGTGCTGCAGGGCTTTTTTGGCGGCGGCTTGCAGCCAACGCAACAGTCGGTGCTGCTGGATTACTTCAAGCCTGAGGATCGTGGCAAAGCGTTTGGCCTCTCTTCGATTGCCATCATTGTTGCCCCCGTAATGGGGCCAACATTGGGCGGCTGGATCACCGATAACTACTCCTGGCGCTGGGTCTTTTTTATCAATATCCCGGTCGGTATTGTCACGGTACTCGCGATTTATCAGCTACTGGAAGACCCGCCGTGGGAGCGTAAATCGGACAAAAAATTGACCATCGACTGGCCGGGGATCGGCCTTATCGCCCTCGGACTCGGTTGCCTGCAGGTGATGCTGGACCGTGGGGAAGATGAAGACTGGTTCGCCTCTGATTTTACGCGCATTTTTGCTGTACTGACGGCAGTCGGCATTGTCGGCGCGATTTACTGGCTGCTATATGCCAAAAAGCCGGTGGTGGATTTGCGCTGTATGGCCGATAAAAACTTTGCTGTCTCCAGTCTGTTGATGGCGGGTATGGCGATGATCCTCTATGGCAGCTCCGTGGTGATCCCACAACTGGCGCAGCAGGATCTGGGCTACACCGCTACCTGGTCCGGGCTGGTACTGTCACCGGGCGCGGTACTTATTGTGCTGACTATCCCGCTGGTGCTCAAACTGATGCCCATCGTGCAAACGCGCTGGATTATCGCCTTTGGCTTTTTCTGCCTCGCGGCCTCGTTCTGGTGGTCGCGTACGCTGACGCCGGATATCGATTTTGAAACCCTGATGCTGTTTCGCAGTGCGCAATCGATAGGCCTGGGCTTCCTGTTTGTACCGCTGACCACCATTGCTTTTATTACCATTCCTCGCCAGCTTAATGCCGATGCGGCCGCGCTGTTCACTATGTTCCGCAATGTCGCGGGATCGGTGGGCATTTCGCTTTCCACGGCGGCGATAACCGAACGGTCGCAGGCGCACAGTGCGCATCTGGCCTATAACATGTCGCCGCTTAATGAACAATTCCAACTGGCGGTGCGCGAATCAGCGCAGGCGATCCGCAATTTCACTGCACTGGTGGGTGACCCGATGAATACAGCGATGGGGCAGATGTATAAAACGATGATCGCGCAGTCGCGTTTTCTGGCCTATATCGACGTGTTCACACTGCTCAGTATTGTCGCACTGTTATTGATTCCTTTTTGTTTACTGCTATCGCCGATTAAGAGCGAAGGCAGCGCAGGAGCACATTAATATGTCCAGGCGTGGTGTTTCACTGACATTTCTTTCTCTTTGGCTGGCAGGCTGTAGCGTGGGTCCGGATTACCAGCAGCCGTCGCCGCAAACCCCAACGCACTGGAACGATCCGGGCGATAAAACCGTGGCCTCGCAGACCGTGTCGCAGGCGGTTAACCCGCGCTGGTGGACCACCTTTCAGTCACCGCAACTTAATAGCCTGATTGAGCGTGCTATCGCCGGGAATCTCTCGTTGCAACAAACGGTGCTACGTATCGCAGGGGCGCGTGAACAGATTAATCAGGCTGGCGGCGCATTTTTACCGGCGGTCAACGGCAGCGTCAAAGCCACGCGCCAGCAACTGGGGCTGGAAGGGGAGCTGAAATCCCACGATGTTTATGGCCAACTGGACAATGTTGACCCGCAAATCGCCGGGGCGCTGGGGGCATTAACGCAGCCGGTGAACCTCTATCAGGGCAGTTTCGACGCGCAGTGGGAGTTGGATCTGTGGGGTAAAGTACGCCGTCAGGTTGAAGGGGCGCAGGCGCAGCAGCAGCAGGCGATTGAACAGCGTAACGATGCGCTGGTGTCGCTGGAGGCGGAAGTAGCGCGTGCGTGGCTGCAACTGCGCGGCGCGCAAAGCGTTATCTCCACTTTGCAGACGCAAATCGAGACGGCGCAGCAAACCTATACCCTGACGGATAACCGCCAGCGTAGTGGGTTGTCGCCGCAAATGGACGTTGAAAATGCCCGGGCCCAGGTGGGTAGCCTGGAAGCGCAACTACCGCAGTATCAGGCCCAGGAGCGTCAGGCCATGAATGCGCTGGCGATTTTGCTCGGCAAACCGCCAGGTGCGCTGGATAGCGAACTCAGGAATGCGCAGCCATTGCCGAAGCTGCCTGCGCTGGTCTCAACCGGCATTCCGTCGACGCTTGCCCGCAGACGCCCGGATATTCGTGAGGCAGAGGCGTCATTACACGCCGCGACGGCGCAAATTGGCGTCTCTGTCGCGCAGCTTTTCCCGAGCCTGACGCTGAGCGGGCAGTTTGGCTTGCGTAACAGTGAGACCGACTGGCTCACCGACTGGAGCAGCCACTTCTACAGTTTCGGCCCGCAGATTTCTATCCCTATCTTTCAGGGCGGGCGGCTGGTCTCGAGCGTGAAACTGGCCCGCGCGCAGCAGGGGGCGGCGGTGCTCAATTACCGCCAGACGGTGCTGGAAGCGCTGGGGGATGTGGAAAATGCGCTGGTTAGCTATCGCGCCGATCAGCAGCGCGAGGCCGGGCTCGATAAAACCCTTGATGCGCTGCATAACGCCTTTACGCTGGCCAGCGACAGTTATCGGCAAGGTATTGCCAGCTTTATCGATGTGCTTGATGCCCAACGTCAACTGGCGCAGGCGGAGCAGCAACGTGCGCAGGCGCGGGTGCAGAGCAGTCTGGATTTAGTGGCGCTGTATAAAGCGCTTGGCGGCGGCTGGGAGCCTTATCAGCAGGTGCGTTTGCCGGAATATTCTGTTTTTGGCGATGCCCCGCGCGGATAAGGTTTGGAGGATTGGGCAAGAAACAGACAGGATCGCCACATTCCACAGCACGCCGTATTGCGTATAACTATCTGCGTCAACCAACAGTGTGAGGAGACGCCAAATGCGTTATCAAAAACTCGGCAATACCGGTCTGTTTGTTTCTGAACTGTGCCTCGGCACCATGACCTTCGGTGGTGAAGGCGGCATGTGGGGCAAAATTGGGCAACTGGATCAGGCGCAGGCGGACAAGCTGGTCGGCAGCGCGCTGGACGCAGGCATCAACTTTATCGATACCGCTAACGTCTATTCCGAAGGTCGCTCCGAGCAAATCACCGGTCAGGCACTGAAAAACCTCAAGGTGCCGCGTGAAAATGTGGTGGTGGCGACCAAAGTGTTCGGCGAAACCGGCACGGCGGGGGTGAACTCGCGCGGCAGTTCCCGCTATCACATTATTGGCAGCGTGAAAGAGAGCCTGAAACGGATGCAGCTCGATCATATCGATCTCTATCAGTTGCACGGCTTTGACCCGGCGACGCCCATGGAAGAGATGCTCTACGCGCTGGATAACCTCGTACAACATGGGCACGTCCGCTATATCGGCGTATCCAACTGGGCGGCGTGGCAGATTGCCAAAGCACTGGGCATATCTGAACGGCTTGGGCTGGCGCGTTTCGCGTCCTTGCAGGCCTATTACACTATTGCCGGACGTGACCTGGAGCGTGAACTGGCGCCGATGCTGCAAAGCGAAAATGTGGGCCTGATGGTCTGGAGCCCGCTGGCGGGCGGCCTGCTTAGTGGTAAATACAGCCGCGATGGCAAGGGCGAAGAGGGCAGTCGTCGTCTGGCGTTTGACTTCCCGCCGGTGAACAAAGACCGCGCGTTTGACTGCATCGACGTGATGCGCGTTATCGCCGAGGCAAAAGGTGTTTCTGTCGCACAGATAGCGCTGGCCTGGCTACTTCACCAGCCGGTAGTAAGCAGCGTGATCATCGGCGCTAAACGCCCGGATCAGCTTGAGGACAATATCGCCGCGACCCATATTCGCTTAACGGAAGAGGAGCTGCGCCAGCTTGATGCAGTGAGTGCGTTGCCGCGCGAATACCCCGGCTGGATGCTCGAACGCCAGGGTGAATATCGTCGTAACCAGTTAGCCCACAAGTAACCCCGCATTTTGATTTTTCCCCGGCGGCATGTCGCTGACCGGGGATTTTTCTTCCCACCTAATTTCTCAATCCCGCTCACAAAAACGATCCTTTCGTTTTGCCTGACTTTTCACCTTTGACTATATGACTAGTCATATACACGAAATGACTAGTCATATGATGAGGGAGATGTCCAGATGAGTAAAACGTTGCCGCCAGGCTTTTTATGGGGAAATTCCGTTTCCAGTATGCAGACCGAAGGGGCATGGAATGAAGGTGGAAAAGGGCCATCGGTTTACGACATTCGCGAAGCCAGCGAGTTTGCTTCTGACTGGAAAGTCGCGACCGATTCCTACCATCGTTATCAGGAAGATTTTGATTACATGCGCGATTTGGGCATGAACTGCTACCGCTTTCAGATATCCTGGAGCCGTGTCTGCCCGGACGGTGACGGCGCGTTCAACGAGGAAGGTATCGCCTTCTACGATCGCTTTATCAACGATCTGCTCGCTCGCGGCATTGAACCGATGATCTGCCTGTACCACTTCGATATGCCGCTGGCGCTGGCGGAAAAATACAATGGTTTTACCGATCGTCACGTGCTGGACGCGTTTGTCCGTTATGGGCAGAAGATGATCGACTGCTTTGGCGATCGCGTAACCTGGTGGCTGACGTTCAACGAGCAGAATATCTACCATATGCCGGAAGCGTTTCGGGTTAGCGGCTATCTGCGTGGCGACAAAACGTTGCGCGAGTTGTATCAAATTCAGCACCACGTGATGATGGCCCACGTACAGCTAACCCAGTACCTGCATGAGACCAAACCCGGCAAACTGATGGGCGGTATGCTGGCCCATCAGCTTGTCTATCCTGCGACCTGTAAACCGCGCGATGTTTTTTGTGCCCAGCAATACGACGAGTTTCTCAATCAGAATCTCCTTCGGGTGTTTGCCGGCCAGGGCTATAGCCCGGCGGTGATGGCGGTGGTTGAGCGCGAAGGCTTTAGCGATATCTATCGTGCTGAGGATCTGGCGCTCATTGCCCGTGTGAAAAGCGACTATATGGCGTTTAGCTATTACGCCAGCAAGGCGCTTAACAGCGATGCGATCGCACCAGACGCGCCGGTGAACTATTACCTGCAACAGGGCGATGTGCCTAATCCGTATTTGCACGCCACCGAATGGAACTGGCAAATCGACCCTCTCGGTTTTCGCGCCATTATCACCCGCTACTACAACGACTGGCGTTTGCCGGTTTTCCCCATTGAAAACGGTATCGGCGTGATTGAAACCTGGGACGGGGTGAATCCTATTAATGACGATTACCGCATTGCCTATCACCGTGATCACCTGCAGGCGATGAAAGACGCCATGTTTGAAGATGGCGCGCAGGTGGTGGGCTATCTCGGCTGGGGGCTTATCGACATTCTCAGCTCACAGGGTGATATGCGTAAGCGTTATGGCGTGGTCTACGTCAATCGCGAAAACCATGACCTAAAAGATCTTAAACGCGTGCCGAAACGGAGCTACGCCTGGTTAAAACAGGTGATACACAGCAACGGCCGCGAATTGTAAACAGCAGCGTACCGTTTGATGCCGAACGAAGGGAGACCATGATGCCTGAAACAAAAACAACAGCGAACATGCAGTCTTTTGTGGATAAGTTCGTCGATTTTTCCGCCCGCCTGGCCAACCAGGTTCATCTGCGTTCCTTAAGGGACGCCTTTGCCGCCGTGATGCCGATCTTTATCCTTGCCGGCCTGGCGGTTCTGGTCAATAACGTGGTGTTCCCGTGGATCCTGGAGGGCGAGACGTTAGTGCGCTTCAAGGTCTGGGGGGAAGCGGTCATCAACGGTACGTTGAACATTGCAGCACTATTGATTGCCCCCATGACCGCCTGGTCGCTGGCGCGCAATCGCAACTTTGATAACCCGGTTTCGGCGGTGGTTATCGCGCTCTCCAGCTACATTATGATGATGCCGATGCATCTGGAGGTGGTGCCGGACGGGGCGAAAGCGACCGTTACCGTCAGCCAGATGCTCTCTTTTGCCAATATTGGCTCCACCGGTATTTTCGCCGGGGTGATTATCGGTTTGCTGTCGACGGAGTTGTTTATCCGCATCGCCAGCATCGAAAAGCTGAATATTTCATTGGGTGAAAATGTACCACCGGCGGTGGGTAAATCCTTTTCCGCTCTGATTCCGACTATTATCACTCTGTCGACGTTCGCGGTGATCGCCGCCGTACTGGCTAATGTACTTCATACCGACTTAATTCATCTGATCACTACGCTTATCCAGCAACCGCTGCGGCTGATTAACACCAGCCTGCCAGGAACCATTTTTATTTATAGCTTCGGCAACTTCCTGTTTACCCTGGGGATTCATCAGTCGGTGGTAAATGGGGTGATTCTGGAACCGTTCCTGCTTATCAACACCAATGAGAATATGCTGGCCTTTGCCAATGGTCAGCCGATTCCACATATCATCAATAATATCTTTGTGCCGACCTTCGGCATGATTGGCGGGACGGGCAGTACGATTTCCCTGTTGCTGGCCATATTCATTTTCTCGCGTCAGAAATCGGCGAAACAGGTGGCGCGGCTGTCGATTTCACCGGGGCTGTTTAATATAAACGAACCGGTTATCTTCGGTCTGCCGATTGTCTTTAACCTGCCGCTGATGATCCCCTTTGTTTTGCTGCCCGCCATCGGCATTTACTTTGCCTGGCTGTGTACCACGCTGGGGTGGATGTCGCGTTGTGTGGTGATGATCCCGTGGACGACACCACCCATTTTAAGCGCCTGGCTGGCGACCGCGGGAGACTGGCGGGCGGTGGTGGTTCAGTTGATAATCATCATCTTTGGTGTATTCTTCTACCTGCCTTTCCTCAAAATAGCCGAGAGAGTGGCCTTAAGAAACAATGGGATAGCTGAATAACAAGAAGGAAAGGCAATGGCGTCGAAATACATTTCTATTGCGCGCGAAATTAAACAACGGATCCTGAGTCAGCAGTACTCGTCCAATGAGCCATTGCCCGATCAGTTTGCCCTTGCGGCTGAATTCAATACCAGCCGCATGACCATCCAGCAGGCGATGCGTCAGTTGATTGTCGAAGGGCTGGTCTATACCCGCAAAGGATTGGGCACCTTTGTACGCAAGAATTTTATGCAACTCTCCCGCTGGGATTTACCGGGCAGCGACTATTACGGTGCGACCAAGACCTGGGAAAACGTTGGCCAGGTCACCAGTAAAATCATCAAATTCGAGCTGCGTTTCCCGACGGAAAAAGAGCAGGACTCGCTACTGCTGGGGCCAGACGAGCCGGTCTACGACTTTAATCGCTTACGCCTGCTGGAAGGGGAGCCGGTGTCGCTGGAATTTACCCTGATGCCGGTAAACCTGGTGCCGGGGCTTAACCGTGGACATCTGGAAAGTTCGGTGTTTCGCTATGTGCAGGACGATCTGGCGCTAAAGATTATGGGGTCTTATCGCATCGTGCGCGCGCTGAAACCTGGCGTTGAGGACCGTGAATATCTGAACTGTGACGAGACGGACCCGGTGCTGGAAGTGGAGCAGGTGATTTATCTGGAGGACGGCACGCCGCTGGAGTATGCCCATTGCCGTTACCGCTACGATCATGGCGGCATTATTGTGGTAAATAACGGATAAAAAAAAGCGGGTTTTAAACCCGCTTTTTTCTTGCTTGCGCAAGGATCAGTTCACACGAACCGGCATACCGGAGCGGTTCTGGATTGCCTGGTCTACGATGTTCTGGTCAACGTCAGACTGGCTGGTAACGCTCTGTACACTCTTGGTCAGCGCGATCGGCACGATTTCACCGCCGTTGAACTGCGCTTCGGTGGTGGACAGCGGGTTGTGTACTTCGATGTAGCGGCTGCCATCCGGCTCGGTGGTGGCTTTTACCGGCTCATCAATAAACTGTACGCGCGTGCCGACCGGTACGTTTTCGAACAGGAATTTGATGTCGTCGTTACGCAGACGCACACAACCGTGGCTTACGCGCAGACCGATACCGAAGTTGGCGTTGGTCCCGTGGATCGCATACAGGCGGCCAATGTACAGTGCGTACAGACCCATCGGGTTATCCGGACCCGCCGGGACGACTGGCGGCAGCGGTTGACCTGCGGCGGCATATTCAGCGTGCATTTTCGCCGTCGGGGTCCAGGTCGGACCGGCTTTCTTACGTTCTACTTTAGTGGTCCAGGCAATCGGGGTGTCTTTACCCAACTGGCCGATACCGATCGGCAGAACGATAACGGTTTTGGTCCCTGCCGGGTAATAGTACAAACGCATTTCGGCGCTGTTGATAACGATACCTTCATGGACGGTATCCGGCAGAATCAACTGCTGAGGCACGTTCATCACCGTACCGCCTTTCGGCAGATAGGCATCAATACCCGGGTTCGCTTCCAGCATATTGGAAAGACCCATCTGATATTGCGCGGCAAAGTACTCCAGCGGCTGGCTGTTGTTCTCTGGGATGGTTACGACCTGGTTTTGACCGATCACTCGGCTGCCATCGGTCGGAAGCGGATAAGTTACAGCAGACGCGGTTTTGCAAAAGCCCACGACGGCAAACGCCGCCGCTAAAAGCGTTGTTAATTTCATATTCATGGTGTGCGAGATTCGTGCCACAGGCCGTTAGGTTAATGGTTCTTTCTAATAGATGGGAGCGCATTATATGTGCATTCCCGCGCACAGGGAATTGAGATGTGTACGAAATCACACTTTTTTCCCGTTGGTTTCATTTTAGCCCTTCGTTTCCGGGCAGGAATCTAATTCGGAATTGTGGCATAATAGGGTGTTTGTCACACATTTCAGGATAATTCCGTGTTAGTCACCAGCAACGTCACCATGCAGTTCGGCAGCAAGCCGCTGTTTGAAAACATTTCCGTCAAATTTGGCGGCGGCAACCGTTACGGCCTGATCGGCGCCAACGGGAGCGGTAAATCCACCTTTATGAAAATCCTTGGCGGCGATTTAGAGCCGACGCTGGGGAATGTCTCCCTCGATCCGAATGAACGCATCGGTAAGCTGCGTCAGGATCAGTTCGCCTTCGAAGAGTTCACTGTCCTCGACACCGTGATCATGGGGCATGGTGAGCTGTGGGAAGTGAAGCAGGAGCGTGACCGTATCTACGGTCTGGCCGAAATGAGCGAAGAGGACGGCTACAAAGTCGCCGATCTTGAAACGCAATATGGCGAGATGGACGGTTACTCCGCCGAGGCGCGCGCAGGCGAACTGCTGCTCGGCGTCGGGATCCCGGTTGAGCAACATTACGGTCCGATGAGCGAAGTGGCTCCCGGCTGGAAACTGCGTGTCCTGTTGGCACAGGCACTGTTTTCCAATCCGGACATCCTGCTGCTCGACGAACCGACGAACAACCTGGACATCGATACTATTCGCTGGCTGGAGCAGGTGCTGAACGAACGTAACAGCACCATGATCATCATTTCGCATGACCGTCACTTCCTGAATATGGTCTGCACCCATATGGCTGACCTGGATTACGGCGAACTGCGCGTTTATCCGGGCAACTACGACGAATATATGACGGCGGCAACCCAGGCGCGTGAACGTCTGCTGGCGGATAACGCCAAGAAGAAAGCGCAAATTGCCGATCTGCAGTCGTTTGTTAGCCGCTTTAGCGCCAACGCCTCTAAATCTCGCCAGGCTACATCACGTGCGCGCCAGATTGATAAAATCAAACTGGAAGAGGTTAAAGCCTCCAGCCGTCAGAACCCGTTCATCCGTTTCGAGCAGGACAAGAAACTGTTCCGTAACGCGCTGGAAGTGGAAGCCCTCGCTAAAGGGTTTGATGAAGGCCCGCTGTTTAAAGGCGTTAACCTGCTGCTGGAAGTGGGTGAGAAGCTCGCGATCCTCGGTGCGAACGGCGTGGGTAAATCCACCATGCTGAAAACGCTGGTGGGTGAACTGGAAGCGGACAAGGGCACCGTGAAATGGTCAGAAAATGCGCAGATTGGTTACTACGCGCAGGACCACGAATACGAGTTCGAAAACGACCTCACCGTGTTTGACTGGATGAGCCAGTGGAAACAAGAGGGCGATGATGAGCAAGCGGTACGCAGCATTCTGGGGCGTCTGCTGTTCAGCCAGGACGACATCAAAAAGCCCGCTAAGGTGCTGTCCGGTGGTGAGAAAGGCCGCATGCTGTTCGGCAAGCTAATGATGGAAAAACCCAATATTCTGGTGATGGACGAACCGACCAACCACCTGGATATGGAATCTATCGAATCGTTGAACATGGCGCTGGAGATGTATCAGGGCACGCTGATTTTCGTCTCTCATGACCGTGAATTTGTGAGCTCGCTGGCGACCCGCGTCATCGAAATTACGCCGGAGAAAGTCATCGACTTTACGGGCAATTACGAAGATTATCTGCGCAGTAAAGGCATCGAATAATTTCTTTACGCTTTCTTCCATCCGGAAGAAAGCGTTTTTACTTTTTCTGATTCCGTGTAAACCAAATTTTAGTTCTATTTCCTTATTAAGAGAATACGGTAGACTTTTTTAACGTGCGGGATGCACGTCTGCAATAAATACAAGGAGCGTTTTTCGTGGAAAGGCATATTGGCAGAACATTTATTATTCCAGTCATTATTTTTATTTATGGTTTATGGCAATATTCGCGGGTGAGCGGCCTGGCGAAGTTGGCTTTTTATTTCCAGGATAATACCGTTATTTTTCGTTACGGCATGACTTGCCTTGGTATTGTCTTTGCTGTCCTTGCAGCCGTTACAATTGGCTATGCTATGGCGTTGTGTCATTTCAGCGCGCGCGCTTCCCGAAAGTCGCAGGATATATTAATTGCGAAATTTACCCGTTGCCGACGACTGTTGCCATTTTTAATGGTAGGGGAAATGGTATTTTGTGGGCTGGCGATAGTCTGTATAGCGCTGTCGGAAATAGCATGGTTTACCGATAATTTTCGATTGAACGGCGGGGGAATAAAAATAGTCCTAATCGCCCTGTTTACGCTTTTGAGTATTCTCTGGATGCTGTTTAAAGGCATTCTCTCTATCAAAAAATGTTTCGCTATTTTCCAGCAGGATGATTCACATATTTACGGTGTGAATGTTCTGCGCGACGATGCGCCTGCGCTTTGGTCATGGGTCGAAACGTTGGCGCAGCGCGCCGCGCTTATTGTACCGGACAATATTGTTATCGGTTATTTTGACTGCTTTTACGTCACGGCTAACGCTATTCAACTGGAACAGGGCGCGCGCCTGACCGGGAATACACTGTACCTGCCCCTGGGTTACGCCGCGCTGATGGATAAAGAAGAAATAGCGGCGGTGATCGGCCATGAACTGGGGCACTTCACCGGCAATGACACCCAGTACAGCCTGCGTTTTGCGCCGCTCTACGCTGGCATGATAACCAGCCTGCATGAGATAGCGAATGGGGCGCAGGTTGGCTCGTGGGTGGACAAGGTTGTGCTTATCCCGTCACTGGATATGGGGGCGTGGTTTCTTGACCGTTTTCATGAAACCGTGAGCCACTGGAGCCGCATTCGTGAATATGCGGCTGATGAAGCAGGCGCGCGTGCGGCATCTGCGCCCGCCCTGTCCAGCGCGTTGCTACGCATTACTGCCCTGAGCGAGTATGTGGATAAAAATGCAGATGCGGCGGCGAGCGGTGACGTTTCTCTGGTTGGCTGGGTTGAAAACCTTATCGCCGAACAGCAAAACGGCCAGCCGTTAAAAGTAGAGGCGGGGCTGGAGACGGCGCTTGAGCATCCCATGGACAGCCATCCTGCTACACGGGCACGCATTGAGAATCTCGGCGTCGCACTGCATCCCACTCTTTTTGAGCGCGCGGCTCGTCCGGTCACGCAAGATGGATGGCTGATGTTCAGCGCCATGTTTAACGATCTTCCGAAGTTATGTCTGCCGCTGGCGCAAAAAGTTGAAGCCGAAATTCACCAACAAAAAGCCGCTTATCGGGAGGCGCTTGAGTCCCATGTCCAGCAGTCTCAGACGACACTCGATTTTTGGGGGAATAAGGCAGGGGCGTGGTTTTCGCTCGTATTAGGTGGTCTGTTTGGTTTGGGTGGGCTGGCGATGCTCTTTTTATCTTTATCCCATAGCGAGCCCTTTTTCCCGCTTCTTGGCTGTATCCTGCTTTTACCCGGATTGCTGCTGATACTTGCCGGATATAAACAGATAAAACAGGCTGCGCATCCACTCTTCTCCTTAAACGAGGAGAGCATTACCAGTTGTTTTATTGCGAAACCATTGCCGCTACATAACATTGACTCCTTGCTCGTTCGCCAGTCATCGGAAACGGTAACGGTAGAGCTCTATCTTCGCGACGGGTATGAACCCGATATCACGACCAAACGCTTTATGCGCGCCATTCGCTTTGACCCAGGCAAGCGTGCCGTGACCATTTTACTGGCCGGCAAACTTATTCAGAGCGATGAAAACGGCAAACAGAAGTTGGATGGCGCGGAGGTTGCTGAGCGAATTGCGCAGTACCTCTACGCAGTGCATGCGCGGGATGAGCTAAAACAGCTACAGGCAGATAACGAAAGCCTTGCGGGTTAATTATTTGTCCGAAGCAGTATTCACCCTCTCCCTTTTGGGAGAGGGCCGGGTGAGGGGACTACAGCACCCACTCGCTCCGCGCTTCGCCGTTGATCAGAAGCTTACGTCCTTCGCCTGCCGGTAACGATACCTTAAGCGACGGCCATGCCGGACGGTAATCACCGGTTGCGGCGATCGTCAGATTGATAGAGTCCGCGTCGCAGGCCATTGTCCATTCCAGCCACAGAGCATTCCCGTTCTGATAACCCCAGCTTTCACCATCATCTTCAAACAGCAACCCATCTGAGCGCCCCGTTCCTTTCACCGGAAACAGTTTCAGCTCACGGGTATCATCCGCCGTCGCGCTAACATGCCTGATTCGCGCGCTGAGCGGCAATCCCGCCCCGGCGCGGACCAGCAATGGCAGTTTTTCCAGCGGCGCGTCGCGCACAATCCACTGCCCGCCGCAGAACCACTCGTGAGTGTAAAAATCATACCAGCCGGTCTCGTTCGCAGGCAGCCAGACACGGCGTTCGCGCTGACCTTCTTCGACCACGCTGGCCACCAGAATATCGCGGCCCAGTAGGAAATCGTCGCACTCTTCAAACGTCTGCGTGTCATGCTCGTGATCGAGGAAAGTCGGGCGCAGCATCGGTTCATCATCCGCATGCGCCTGCCACAACAGGGTATAAAAATAGGGCAACAGACGATAACGCAGTTCGATGGCGCTGCGAATGGCCGGCGTCACCCCCGGATACATCCACGGCTCATTCACCGTATGATCGTCATTCCATGAATGGATGGTGAAACGAGGGTGCATCACGCCGTTTTGTACCCAGCGAACAAACAGTTCAGCATCCGGTTTATCCCCGGAGAAGCCGCCCACATCGTGCCCCACGTTATACAGCCCGGACAGACTCATCCCAAGCCCCATTCGCGTGTTAAAGCGCAGCGTATCCCAGTTGGTCCGGTTATCACCGCTCCAGGTTTGTACGTAGCGCTGCATCCCGGCGCAGCCAGAGCGGGAGATCAGGTACGGACGTTTATCCGGGGCGAATCGTTGCTGTGCTTCCAGCGAGGCGCGCATCATCAGCAGCGGCATCACCGGGCGAATATGTTTGATGGCAATCTCGCGGCCAAAACCGTAGCAGCGGGCTTCGCCATCCCACACTTCAAACTCGTTGTTATCGTTCCACGTAGAGTCGATGCCCATCTCCAGCAGTTGCGTGGTCACGCCTTGCTGCCACCATTTGACGGTCTGCGGATTCGTAAAGTCGAGGTGCGACCCTTCATCGTCCCAGAAGCTCGAACGTTCTGGCGCATCCTTTTCTGAATCGCGAATAAACAGCCCTTTCTCTGCCACTTCGTTATAGCGTGGATGGTCCTGCAGCAGGCACGGCTTGATATTGGCCGCCAGTTTCAGGCCCGCATCGTGGAAGGCCTGGCTCATGACTTTTGGCTGCGGCACCTTGTCGTAGTTCCAGTTAAAGACGTAGCGCTTACCATTAATGGAGGTATAGCCCGAAGAGAGCTGGAACGAATCGCAGGGAATCGCATGCTCAGAACACAGGCGAATAAAGTTCATTAGCTGGTTTTGCGCATCCGGCGCATCGGTGTAATGCATAGTGGATCCGCTGTAGCCCAGACTCCACTTCGGCCCAAACAGGGTTTTCCCGGTCAGGCGGACAAACGCTTTGGTGACATCCAGCGCCCGCGCGCCGGTAAACAGGTAATAATCGATATCGCCCGCTTCGGCCTGCCAGCGGCGATAGGCGGTATGGTAATTATCGATTTCATTACCCAAATCCAGCCAGCAACTGCTCAGGTTGTCATAAAACAGACCGTAACTGATGTCGTCCCGGCGGGTGAGGGTAAACGGAATATGTTTGTAGAGAGGATCGGTACTGACCGCGTTATAGCCCATCGCGTCCAGATTGCGCATCTCATAGCGCTTGCCGTTACGCTGCAAATTGCCTGCTTTCTCGCCCAGACCATAAAACCGCTCATCGTTTTTACGGCTCAGATAATGCGCCACACCGTCGCCATGCGCATTAAGTTGATAGGCGCTGGTAGGACGATCGCCTGCCAGCCATTGCCACTCCCCGGCCTCATTACGATAGTGCCATTCCAGCCACAGCGGCTGGTGCACGGTGACCCGTAACGCTTCAGTGGCGAGAACCAACTGCTGGTCGTGTTGCTCAAGCGTCCAGTCCGGGCAGGTAAAGCCGCTGATATCTTCACGGTGACGGCCTTCCCATGGCACATCCTGCGTGGGGGCAATACTCCAGGTTCTGTCCAGCGCCAGCTCACCTTTACGTTTTAACAGCACGCGGAACAGCGTTTTTTCCAGCACATACAGGCACAGCGTATGCTGCCCATCCACCAACAGTTCAATATGGTGAGCCGCCTGTTTTTGTAAGGTCCAGTTTTTCAACGTTTTCATATCAGACATCCATTATCAGACGCGTTTTGCGCGACGTTCAGCAATAAATGACACCAGGAAAATGGCCCCAATCAGGTCAAAAAAGCCCATTGCGATAAACAGCGGATTGAAACCGATTTTGTCAGCGGTAACGCCAATCAGCAGAGAGAAGAGGAAGCTGGCGATCCATGCCGCCGAGCCGCGCATACCGTTAACGGTAGCCATCTGGCCCTTATCAAAGGATTCCACGACCAGCGCGCTCAGCATGCAGGAGATGATCTGGTGACCGAAACCGCCAATCGAGATCAGCACGATAGTGATATAGGGATCGCGGGTAATTGCGACGATGCCCAGCGAGATCATCAGAAACGCACCGGTGACGGAGCTTGCCACCACCGAGTTCACCCGAGAGCAGCCGAACCAGCGGGTATACAGTTTGGTGAGATAGCCGCTTGCCACGCTGCCCAGATCGGCGGCAAGGAAGGGGAGCCAGGCAAACATGGCGATTTGCTTAAGGTCCATCCCGTGCTCTTTCGCCAGATACAGGGGTACCCAAAAGCTCAGCACGGCCCAGGCGGGTTCCGCCATAAACGCCGGGATGGCGATACCGTAAAAGCGTTTGTTTTTGGCGACGGTTTTCAGCGCGGAAAAGAAGGGCAGTTTGACCGCAGGCGCCTCGTTGTCCTGCTTGATATAGGCCAGTTCCTCTTTGCTCAGGTTCGGGTGTTTTTCCGGGTTATAGTAAAACGCCCACCACAGCAGCACCCACACCAGCGCCAGAACACCGGTAAACATAAACGCGCCCTGCCAGCCAAAAGAGGCATGGGCAAAATAGATAATTGGCGGTGCCAGCATGGCGCCAATCGAGAAACCAACGCCAGCCCAACCTGCGGCAACCGGGCGCTCCGATTTCGGGAACCACTCGCCCAGGGTTTTGGCATTCGCTGGCGTGGCGGCCGCTTCGGATGCCCCCATCGTGAAACGCAAAATAGCCAGTTGCAACCAACTGCTCGCCCCGGCGTGGAAAATACAGGCCAGCGCCCAGATGATGGCACAGACCATAAAGCCCACTTTCAGGCCAATCACGTCAATCAACCAACCGCATAATGGCTGGAAAACGGTATAGGCTAACTGAAAAGCGCCCACAATCCATGAGTACTGCTCGGTCGTAATGCCCATACTGGTTTTCAGTTCGGGGGCAAGAATGCCGAGTGAGTTACGGGTGATGTAGTTCACCGTGACGCCCAGTAAAAACAGGACCAGCACCCACCAGCGTAAGTTTTTGACTATCCGGCGGCTTTTGCTTGCCACCACTTCATTATTGTTGATTCCCTGGCTCATTTTTTTCTCCACGCACCGTTCTGTAGGGAAGTCGTTGCGGGCCATTCGAAATTTGTTATACCGATCTGGACCGCATGGGGATTTTTTTCTGCTTTAGCCTGAAATACGCCGACAACTAGTATGGAAGTTGTACGACATCTTTACGTTAGGGGAGAAAAAAGGTCAGCCATAGTGGATTTTGTGCAAAGATTCTCATCAATTCGCCAAAGAAAAGGGCACTATGCTTTCCGGACCAGTATTCATGAGGCTTATGCTTCATGAAAATTTTCCCATCGCGGAAACGGAGCAAGATCACAGAATGGATAAAAAGCTAAAAATCACTGAAATCGCCCGGCGCACCAACCTGTCGACCAGCACCGTTTCCCGTGTGCTGGCGGGTAAGGCCAATACCAGCGAAACGGCCAGACGCCTGGTACTGGAATGTGCGCGTGAGTTAGGGGTAATGGAGGGGATTGCCGCCGGGAGGTTGCTGCTCAATAACCTGGTGATCTTCGCGCCACAGCGGGCGTTCGATGAGCGCTCCGATATCTTTTATTACCGCGTGATTCAAAGCATCAGTAAGGCGCTGGATTCTCATGAGGTGCGGCTGCGTTACTGCCCGCTGGAGGACCTGGATAGCGATGCTAATGTATTTATTTCACGAATGAATGAGCCGGAAACCCAGGCGGCAATTTTGTTGGGGATTGACGATCCGCATATTCACGAACTGGCCGCGGATTTTGCCAAACCTTGCGTACTGATTAACTGCCGTGATAAGCGGATGCGCCTGCCGACGGTGGCCCCGGATCACCGGGCAATCGGTGAGTTTGCCGCTGACTATCTGTTTGACTCCGGCCATCGCGATATGGTGGTCGTGATGTGTCTGCGCCGCTATACCATGGATCTGCGGCTGGCGGGCATCAAAGAAGCCTGGCAACAGCGAAATCTGCGCTTTCAGAGTAAGCGCGATCTGATCACTGTTCCCAGTTTTAGCGCCAGAGAAGCCCAGCAGCGGGTTGCAGAGTGGCTCGACAGTCCCGCACATAAAAACCCGCCGACCGCGTTTTTAGTCGGGGGAGATTTTATGGCAGAAGGGACCGTGCGGGCGCTGCAACAACGCGGCTTACGCGTTCCGCAGGATGTCTCGGTGATGAGCATTGATGCCTTCAACCTGGCCGCCATTCAGGATGTGCCGCTAACGGCGGTCCATGTGCCGCGCGATGAACTTGGTACTGAGGCCGTTCACATGTTGCAGCAACGGCTGATTCGCCCGCAGGCGGCAATTGGCTCGCTGCTGATTAATGGCATGCTGGTAGTGAGGGAGTCGGTACGGCGGATACGTCCGGGACAACGACGTACCGCCGTGGAGCGAGAAGGGCTGTATGACGTTTAGTCTATGCCCAGCGCCCGTTTTCCATAGGCGTTTAAATCGGCCAGCGTGAAGCGCCCCTCCCAGTTTGCTTCATAATCTTCTCGCGGAAAATCACCTGGCGATACGCCATTTTCCAGCGCGACTTTTGCTTTACGCGCCCAGGCGAGGTTTTTCTCGCACAGGGGGGCGGCGGGGATATACATCACGTTACCCCAGCCCTGTTGATCGTTTACCGGGGCGACGGAGTGAATCACATCGCAATGCCACCAGACGGAGTCGCCCGCTTCCAGCGCCGGGATGGAGGTTAACGCCTCTATCAGCAGCGGGTGCCATTTCTCCGAAATGGGGAGCACCTTACCCGGAGCCACACCGCACAACTCATCTTCCGGCACATCATCCAGCAGTGGGCGTAGCAGAATATAGGCCATTGCCTCCGGGATCGGCACGACATGCAATAACCCCTGGCCTGGGATCATATCGGAGAGCGCCGTCCAGCCCTGGAAGGTACGGAACACCGAACATTTGGTGGTGTTCTCGACGGTGTACTCTTCCACCTCAGTACGATGCGCGGCATCCCACGGATCGTATTCGTCCAGTTTGCCGTTAAAGACGTTGGCAAAGACCCGTTGATACGCCGGGAGCAGCCAGCGTTCCAGGGCGCCGGAATCGGTATGGGCACCTAAACCTTTTGACGTCGTTCCTGGCGGACGGCGACGAATACGGTCCGGGTAAATCACGCTGACATCCGGGTCAAACCACGTTGTCCCTTCGCTTTTAAAGCGCCACAGGCGGTTGAGGAACGACTGCACGGCAGCCATTTCGTCGCTCTGGCGTGCCTGCATTTGTGACTGCGACCAGTAGATAGGGTAAATTTCCGGGCGAGAGGCATCGAGAGATCCAAAGAAGTTATCGCCTGGCCCTTTGTAGACATCATCAAAGTGGTTTTGCTCAAGGTAGGCCATCATGTCGCGGTCCCAGCCGAGCGCCCGCTCGCGGGGGAAATGCCCTTTGATCACCGCACAACCGCGTTGTTTAATCAGCGCACGCTGTTGCTCGCTTACCCGCCCCTGTTTTACCGCTTCAAAGGGGATCACCGGCCAGACATCCTCGCCCTGCGCCTTTAACGCGTTGATCTCTGCGACGCGCTGGCTAATCCGCGCGTGGAGTTGATTGAATACGGCTTTCACGTCACCGATTTGCTGGCGCAATTCCTGCTTCATTTGCCGGATAGCCGCTTTATGGTCGACGGGTAAAGTTTCGCTGGTGAACGTCATAATGGCCTCGCAATCTTTCATTCGAAAGTAATTAAGCTTACAAGTGATAATTTAAGTTAAAAATAAGTTAATGCAAGTTTAAAAACTTGATGCAGAGCACAAAGCTGAAAGAAGGGCAGGGAAAGAGAGAAGGGGAAAGGCCGGAGCGACGACTCCGGCCGGGAAAATCACTGGAACGGAGGGGCACCGTCCAGTACCGCCTGAATCACATTCAGCGCGCCCTGGTGGTTGTTGTCATCGGTGCGATGACGGGCAATGGCTTTGATAGCGTCGCTGGCGTTACCCATGGCGAACGAAAACGCCGTCATGCGCAACATTTCGGCGTCGTTGCCGCTATCGCCAATCGTCACACACTCTTGCGGCGACAACTGCCAGCGTTTCAGCAGACGGGTAATGCCGTTGGCTTTGTGCAGACCGGGAATAATCAGGTCGACAAAACCAAAGCCGCTGGTCACAGGCTTCATGATGCCATCCAGCGAAACATGCAGCTTATCAATCAGTTGCGGGATGTCACTGTCCGGTAAATTGAGCGAGAATTTGAACAGGGTATCGTTAATCTGGTGATAGTCGCTGATGCGTTGCAGACGATGATAGTGCTTTGCCATCAGGTCGATAAAGCTATCCGGCGCGTTTTCGCTGACCCAGGCGCTTTCCAGCCCACAGGCGACGAAATTCAGCGCTTTGTCTTTCAGTAACTCGCCGATAACGACCTGGGCTTCATGACGGGTAAGTTCACCGTGAAACAGTTGCTGACCGTGTTCAAAAACCAGCGCGCCGTTTTCGGCGACAAAAGAGATCTGATCTTTCAGTTCCGGGAAAAAGGAGATGAGCTGGTAATACTGGTTGCCGCTGGCGACGACAAATTCAATATCACGCTGCCTGAGTTGGGCAAACTGTGCCATAAAACGATCGCGGTCGTATTGTTTGGCGTCGTCAAGAAAAGTTCCGTCCATATCAGTGACGATAACTTTTACAGTCATACATAAGCTCCTGGTCTGGGTACCACTCGTAACATTGTAATAACAGTGTGACCTGAAGCACAAATTTATTTCATTCGAAAGCAAGGTGAAAGCAAAACGGCAACCCCCCTGGTTGCCGTTTTTGGTGTTTGCACCCTCTCCCGTGGGAGAGGGCCGGGGTGAGGGCACCAGACCGCAGAGGTCATGCCAGGGTTAAAGCGTATGTTCAGTGCGCGCGATAATATCATCCTGCGCATCCGGTGACAGGGCGGTAAAGAACGCGGAATAGCCTGCAACACGCACCACCAGGTCGCGATATTGATCCGGATGTTTCTTCGCTTCCAGCAACGTCTCACGGGACACAATATTGTACTGAATATGCCAGCCCTTATGATCCTCAAAGAACGTGCGCAACAGCAACATCAGTTTCTGCCTGTCACTGTCATTCTCAAGCGTTGACGGGTTCAGCTTCTGATTAAGCAACACGCCGCCGAGGATCGCCGCCGTCGGCAGTTTCCCCACTGAACCGATCACCGCTGTCGGGCCGAGATGGTCAGTGCCTGATGCCGGGCTGGCCCCTTCGGCGAGCGGCGTTTTGGCTTTACGTCCGTCCGGCGTCGCCATGGTTGCCGCACCAAATGGCACGTTGGCGGAAATAGACGATGTCCCGGCGTAATAGTTGCCGCCAATCGGGCCGCGTCCGAAACGTGGATTATGGTAATTTTTCAGTTCATCGATATAGGTCTGGTAAGCGCGTACCAGCAGCGTATCCACGCTATCATCATCATTGCCATACTTCGGCGCGTTGTTAATCAAACGCTGGCGCAACTGCTCATGCGTCAGACCGTCGAAATCAGCGGCCAGCGCCTCCGCAAGCTGCTGTTGCCCGATGGCTCCCTGTTCGAAGACCAGTTTTTTCACCGCCGCCAGGCTATTGCCGAGGTTGGCGATGCCCACCTGCAGGCCGGACACCCAGTCATATTTCGCGCCACCCTGTTTAATGCTTTTCGCCCGCTCGATACAGTCATCCACCAGCGCGGAACAGAGAATATCGTGGACATTCTCTTCGAGCATGGTGTCGACAACATACTCAATCTCAATCGATTTCCGGGTGTAGTAGCGAATCTGCGTATCCCAGTCGGCCATCACCTCGTCGAAGTGGGTGAAGTTGCCTTTCGACAACGCATGTGCCTGCGGCAGGAACACTTTGCCGCTGGTGGCATCGCGACCGCCTTCCAGCGCTGCCAGCATCACGCGGGCAAAGTTGATAAAACTCATCCCGGTGCAGCGATACCCCCATTTGCCACCGACGGCGGTTTCGATACAGCCGATCGCCGCATAGTCATACGCATCCTGTGGTTCGACGCCAAGCTTAATGAACTCAGGGATCACGATTTCATCGTTGTTAAACGCCGGCATCCCGAAGCCGCAGCGGATCACCTGTACGCAGGCGTCGAGGAAGTCGTTACTCATGCCCGCGTGGTAGCGCACGCTGAGGTTCGGCTGGGTTGAGCGCAGGCGGCCACAGGATTCCAGAATCGCGTAAGAGAGCGGGTTCACGGCATCCATCGGCGCATTGTTGACCAGTTTCTGACCGCCAATGGTGACGTTCTGATACAGCGGGCTGCCCGCAGAGGCTTTGGAGTGCGAGCCGGAGCGGATTTTGTTCACTTCCAGCAATTTCAGCCAGCAGCCGTGCAGCATTTCAATGGCCTGCTCGCGGGAAAGCGACTGGTCCAGCTCCACATCGCGGCGATAGTACGGATACAGATACTGATCCATACGGCCAAAGGAGACAGAATGGCCGTTAGATTCGATTTGCAGGATCAACTGAATGAAGTAGCACAGTTGCAGTGCCTGCCAGAAGGTTTTCGGCGGCTCATGGGCTATCACATCGCAGTTTTCCGCCATCGCCAGCAGTTCATCGCGGCGACTGGTGCGGGTTTCTGCACGGGCCATTTGACGGGCGAGGTTGGCGAAACGCTCAATGTGCAGGCTGACGGCATCCAGCACGATATCAATCGCTTTCAGGAACTGCTCACCGTGCAAATCTTCCAGAACGGTAAGGTTAATACGTGAACGGCGTTCATCCACTTTATGGCGCAGGCCGTCCAGCCCTTTTTCCAGCAGTAGCGGGAAATTCACCGCCAGATGCGCATCGCCCGAGGTCATATTGCCTTCGGCCTTGATGATGCCGGTTTCCAGCAGCGCTTTTTGCTCATCGGTAAACATACCGTAGCAGCGATCCTGCACGGTCTGGCCACGCCACCACGGGCAAATGGCGTGCAGCACCTGTTTATTTTCTTCGCTTACCGCAAAGCCAGCCCCTGGACGATCTGCCAGGTCATCGATCTCTTTTTCAATCCAACTGACGGTATATTCCGGGAAGATCGGCGCGGCGCGCACTTCGCTTGCCTGGTTGCCGATGATCAGCTCATCGTGCTTGATCCAGATGGTACGCGCCGCCAGATGATGGGCCAGCGCCAGCGCGCGGCGTACCGGAATGGGCTTATCCATGTGCTGCTGATACATCTCGGTGTAGTGCTGCGCACGCTCGGTACACACCGGAGGTTTTACAATGTGCACCAGTGCGTTCTTATGCGCCTTAATACGGTCGGTCAGGGTCGAGAGTTGTAAAGTCGTCATGAGATTATCCTCGTAATATCGCTGTCAGCCCTTTCTCGCAGGCGTAGTTCTGGGCGAATGCCAGTAACGCCGGTGCATCAAGCGGCTTGTCAGGGGCGATGTAGGGTTGACTGAGTAAGGTGTATTTATTCATGCCCAGCGTGTGATAGGGCAAAAAGTGGATCTCGCGGACGTTCAGTTCGTCGGCGGCAAAATTGGTAATATCGGCAATGGATTTTTCATCGGCATTGAAGCCGGGAATCAACGGCACGCGAATGGTCATCTGCTTACCGGCTTGTGCCAGTCGTTTCAGGTTGTCCAGCACGCGTCTGGCGCTGCCGTCGGTCCACTGTTTAAACGCGCCGCTATCAACATGTTTCAGGTCGGCGAGAAACAGATCCACATAGGGCAGAGAGGGCTCAATGTAGCGCCATGGCACATGCAGGCAGGTTTCAACGGCAGTGTGGATCCCGTGTTCGTGGCTGGCTTTAAAAAGGGAGAAAGCCAGTTCCGGGTGCATAAACGGCTCGCCGCCGGAAAGGGTAATACCGCCGCCGCTGCGGGTATAAAAGGCTTTATCACGCAACACTGTCGCCATGATGTCCTCAACGGATTTATCTTCCCCGCAGACGGTCAGTGCCTGCGTCGGGCAGCAGTCGGTCAGAGCGTTAAGGTCGCTATCCGTCAGATTTTCACGGGCAATAAGCAGGCCGTTAAGCGCCCGGCTAATGGCTTTCGGGGCCACCTGCTGGCAAAGATCGCAGCCTTCCAGGCACAGTCTGGCGTCGAACAGTACTTCGCGTTCGCGGGCGCGGCTCTCCGGGTTCTGACACCAGCGGCAGCCTAATGAACAGCCCTTTAGAAAGACGACGGTGCGAATACCGGGGCCATCATGGGTGGAATAGCGTTGAATATTGAAAATCATAGGTTGCCCTCATCTTGCGTATGAAGATTAAATTACTTTCGAATGAAAGTTATATTGATAAAGGTCAACTCCAGGGCAGGTTGGTGCGTGTTAGTTTTAAAGCATGCTGAATCTCACATTTTGAGGGTGAAAGAATGGAACTGTATCTCGATACATCAGACGTGGCGGCGGTAAAACGGCTGGCGCGCATTTTTCCGCTGGCGGGCGTGACCACCAATCCGAGTATTGTGGCGGCAGGCAAAACGCCTGTTGAGGTGTTGCTGCCGCAACTGTACGACGCGCTGGATGGCAAAGGCCGCCTGTTTGCCCAGGTGATGGCGAACACCGCTGAGGGGATGGTGGCGGATGCCCATAAGCTGCGTGCCATTATTCCCGACCTGGTGGTGAAAGTGCCGGTGACGGCGGAGGGGCTGGCAGCCATTAAATGTCTGAAAGCGGAAGGCATTCCAACGCTTGGCACGGCGGTATACGGCGCCGGGCAGGGGTTGTTATCCGCACTCGCGGGGGCAGAGTATGTCGCGCCGTATGTGAACCGCGTGGATGCGCAGGGCGGTGACGGAGTTCAGACGGTAAATGATTTACAGCGTTTGTTGAGCCTGCATGCGCCAGGGGCGAAGGTGCTGGCGGCCAGCTTTAAGACACCACGCCAGGCGCTGGCGTGTCTGCTGGCAGGCTGTGAGTCGATTACGCTTCCGCTGGATGTGGCGCAACAGTTTATCGCCGAGCCTGCGGTAGAGGCTGCTGTCGCGAAGTTTGAGCAGGACTGGCAAGCGGCGTTTGGCCGGACATCGATTTAACCCTGTGGGGGCTACACAGGGTTCCACATCAATGTCTTTCCCGGATGGCGGCGTAAGCGCCTGATCCGGGCTACCACCGGTTTTCTCCCTCTCCCCCGGGGCTGAGGAATCCCAACAAAAAACGCGAGCACGAACGGTCCCCTCTCCTCGTTGGGGAGAGGGCCAGGGTGAGGGGGAAAATGCGGCTCGGGAGGTGGGTTCCGTTCACCTTATGTTCATGGCGAAATGGACCTCCCGAACACGTGAACGGGTAAAGGGGAACACCGCGTTCCCCTTTACAATCCCCGCGGCCCCGCAAAGAAATCGGTGCTTCGCACTGCGTTCGCCTCCCGCCCCGCTGCCTGCGGTCGGTTTGACTCGAGTTACTCGCCCCATCCCTGGGGCTCGCCCTTCGGGCCAACGCGTTGCGTTGTTCAAAATCGTTCCGGACGATTTTGTCCTGTCTCGACAAACCTCAGACCGCCATCCCTGGCGGCCTGACCTTGTCATCAGGTCTTCGTCTCACCGATTTCAGCGGGGACTTAACCCCCTCGCTGTACGCTCTGCGCCAGGGGGGGACAAAGATGTCGCTATGGTTGCTATGTGGGAAAACGAGTTAGCCGTGGCTAACAAGGTTGAAGACGTTTACAGCATCTACCGGGCAATTTACCCTGTGCGGTCTGATTCCCTCACCCCGGCCCTCTCCCACGGGAGAGGGAGCAAACACTAAAAAGGCAACTTACGTTGCCTTTTGCTGTTTACCTCCGCACACCTCACACTGGGGGTTGCGCAGCAACTTCATTTCCCGGAACTGGCAGGTCATCGCGTCATACATCACGATTTTTCCGGCGGCGGGCACGCCAAAGCGCGTCAGCACTTTAATCGCTTCCAGCGCCTGTAATGAACCCATCACCCCCACCAGCGGCGCCATCACGCCTGCTTCGACACAGGTCAGCGCGTTTTCACCAAACAGACGGCTCAGACAGCGGTAGCAGGGCTCGCCGTCCCCCCAGGTAAAGACACTGATTTGCCCCTCCATACGAATGGCGGCACCGGAGACCAGCGGAATACTCTGCGCAAAACACCCGGCGTTGAGCTGATTGCGAATGGCGACATTATCCGTGCAATCCAGCACCAGGTCGTGGGCGGCAATCTGCGCTGACAGGGCGCTTTCATCCAGCAGGGCGTTAAGGGTGTCGAGCTGAACATGCGGATTGATTCGCGCCAGGGCAGCTTTGGCGGATTCCACCTTTGGCTCGCCAATTGTCGCGTCGCTGTGCAACGTCTGGCGCTGGAGATTAGAGAGCGCCACGGTATCGAAATCCAGCAGCGTCATCTGACCAACCCCCGCCGCAGCCAGATACTGTGCGGCTGCGCAGCCAAGACCGCCTAATCCCACCACCAGCACGCGTGATGCTTTTAACCGCTCCTGGCCATCAAAATCGAAGCCGCGCAGAATAATCTGCCGGTTATAGCGCAGCATCTCTTCATCGCTCAACTCGTCTGCCATCTTAGCCTCCGAAGAGATGGTTAAAGGTTTCAACCTCGACCCATTCACCGGCTTCCACATGACCGCGCTCACGCTCCAGCACCACAAAGCAGTTGCCCTGACTAAAGGAGCTGAAAATATGTGAACCTTGCGGGCCGGTGGTGCTGACAATCAGCTCTCCGTCGCTATCACGGCTGAGGATGCCGCGCTGGAAATCAAGGCGACCCGGTGTTTTCTTAAGGCGGGTTGCCGCGCGGGCGCGCAGGCGTAGCGGCAGTGGGCTGGCGGTATTACCGCTCAGCTTCGCCAGCAGCGGCAGTACTAACTGGTAGAAGGTCAGCGCGGCAGAGACCGGGTTACCGGGTAAGCCACAGAACCAGCTATTCTTAAGATGGCCGAAGGCGAACGGTTTGCCAGGTTTGATAGCAAGCTTCCAGAAGGTGATTTCACCCAGCTCATCCAGGATAGTTTTGGTGTAATCCGCTTCCCCCACCGACACGCCGCCGGAGCTTATCACCACGTCGGCCTGCTGGTCAGCCGTGATAAAAGTTTCGCGCAGTGTGGCCGGATCGTCACGCACGATACCAAGGTTGATGACCTCACAGCCCAGTTGTTCCAGCATCAGGTGAACCGTCAGGCGATTGGTATCGTAGATTTGTCCGTCCGCCAGCGGCTGACCAGGCAGTTGCAGCTCATCTCCGGTGGAAAAGAGCGCCACGCGGATTTTACGGACGACTGGCACCTCGGCAATGCCCAGTGAGGCGAGCACCGGAAGTTCGGCGGCGGTCAGTTTCTTCCCGGCGCTGAACACGGCGGCGCCCGCGCGAATATCTTCACCCAACAGGCGGATGTTTTGCCCGGCTTTAACCTTACCGGTAAAGCGCACGCCCGCGTCGGTTTGCTCAGTCTCTTCTTGCATCACTACGGCTTCGCAGCCAGACGGTACAGGGGCACCGGTCATGATGCGCACGCAGGTGCCTGTAGGCCACTCGCCGTGAAAGGGCTGCCCGGCGAACGCTTTTCCGGCAACCGGCAGCGGTTCACCTTTTTCGAGATCGGCCAGGCGTACGGCATAACCGTCCATGGCGGCATTGTCAAAGCCCGGCACATTCAGCGGCGAAATCACATCCTGCGCCACAACGCGACCAAAACAGCTCAGCAACGGTAGGGTTTCGCTCTCGGTGAGTGGCGAAATGCGGGACAGCATTTGCGCCAGGGCTGAATCCAGCGGGATCAAGCCTGCGGTATATTCCATAATTTACTCCAGCACCACGCGTGAAAGGAGCCATTATGGCAGAAAATGAGGCCTGACTGCATGTACTCCTCAAGAGCCATAGTGAGATGCCTGCTTTACATCGCAGGATCGACTTTCTATATTCAAAAATTGTATGAAGCTGTGACGACGATAATGATATTTATAGAAAAAGCAGCAAGCTATCCTGACCGGGCGATAAAAAAATGACCAAAGCGGTAATTGCAATTCACGGTGGCGCAGGGGCCATCTCCCGCGCGCAACTGAGCCCGGAAAAAGAACGGCAGTACATTGCCGCACTATCGGCCATTGTCGAAACCGGCCAGAAGATGCTCAATGCTGGTGAAAGCGCGCTGGACGTGGTGACCGAGGCCGTGCGCTTACTCGAAGAGTGTCCGCTGTTTAACGCGGGCATTGGTTCTGTTTTTACCCGCGATGAAACCCATGAGCTGGATGCCTGCGTGATGGACGGGTATTCACTGCGCGCGGGTGCCGTCGCCGGTGTAAGCCGCTTACGTAATCCGGTGCTGGCGGCGCGTCTGGTGATGGAGCGCAGCCCCCATGTGTTGCTGGTGGGGGAAGGGGCGGAGAACTTCGCCTTTGCCGAAGGGATGGAGCCGGTATCGCCCGAGCTTTTCTCGACGCCGGAGCGTTACGAGCAGCTTCTTGCCGCCCGCGCGGAGGGGCAGACCGTGCTGGATCATGGCGGTGCGCCGCTGGATGAAACGAAAAAAATGGGCACCGTCGGTGCGGTGGCGCTGGATAAGCAGGGAAACCTGGCGGCGGCGACTTCGACAGGGGGAATGACCAATAAATTACCGGGTCGGGTAGGGGACAGCCCGCTGCCCGGCGCGGGATGTTATGCCAACAACGCCAGCGTGGCGGTCTCCTGCACCGGAACCGGGGAGGTGTTTATTCGCACGCTGGCTGCCTATGATATCGCCGCGTTAATGGATTACGGTGGTTTAAGCCTGCACGAAGCCTGTGAGGCGGTGGTAATGGAAAAACTGCCTGCGCTGGGCGGTAGCGGCGGCCTGATTGCCGTCGATCGTGAAGGTAACATTGCACTGCCTTTTAACAGTGAAGGGATGTATCGCGCCTGGGGCTATGCCGGAGATGCGCCAAGCGTAGGGATTTATCGTGAATAAGGAGAGTAGGGTGTCGCACGGGTATGAAACAGACGCCGATGTGGTGCTGGATGTCAGCAATCTGAATGTCGCGTTTCGCCATGACAAACAGCTCACCCAGGCGGTGCGTAACCTGTCGTTTACCCTCAAACGCGGTGAAACGCTGGCGATTGTCGGGGAGTCGGGGTCCGGTAAGTCGGTCACCGCCATGTCGCTACTGCGCCTGCTGGAACAATCCGGCGGCGAGGTGAGTTGCGATCATATGCGCCTGTTGCGCCGTAACCGGGAGCGTGTCGATCTGGCGACGCTCAACGCCTCTCGCCTGCGCGGCGTGCGTGGGGCCGACATTGCTATGATTTTTCAGGAGCCTATGACCTCACTGAATCCGGTCTTTCCGGTGGGTGAGCAAATTGCCGAATCCATCCGTCTGCATCAGGGACTGGGCAAAGAAGAGGCGATAGCGGAAGCCCGGCGAATGCTGGACCTGGTGCGCATCCCTGAATCACAGGCCATTTTGTCTCGTTATCCGCATCAGCTTTCCGGCGGTATGCGCCAGCGGGTGATGATTGCAATGGCGCTCTCCTGCCGTCCGGCGGTGCTGATTGCCGATGAGCCGACCACGGCGCTGGATGTCACTATCCAGGCGCAGATTCTGCAACTTATCGCCGTGCTGCAAAAAGAGATGGCGATGGGGGTGATTTTTATCACCCACGATATGGGGGTTGTGGCGGATATTGCCGACCGCGTGCTGGTGATGTATCAGGGCGAAGCGGTGGAAACCGGCACCGTAGAAGAGATTTTTAGCGCACCGCAGCATATTTACACGAAAGCATTGCTGGCGGCGGTGCCGCGCCTTGGCGCGATGAACGGCAGCGATCTGCCGCGTCGTTTTCCGCTGGTTTCGTTACAACATCCTGAAAATCAGGAGCCGGAAACCGAGCAGGACACCGTGGTGGCGGGCGAGCCGATTCTGCAGGTTCGCGACCTGGTGGCGCGCTTCCCGCTGCGCAGCGGGGTGTTAAATCGCGTCACCCGAGAAGTGCATGCGGTGGAAGGGGTGAGCTTCGACCTGTGGCCCGGCGAAACGTTATCGCTGGTGGGCGAGTCCGGCTGCGGCAAATCGACGACCGGGCGGGCGCTGCTGCGGCTGGTGGAAAGCCAGAGCGGGGTGATTACCTTTAAAGGCGAGCGTATCGATACGCTTCCCGACAGTAAGTTGCAGCCACTGCGTCGGGACATTCAGTTTATTTTTCAGGATCCCTACGCCTCCCTCGACCCCCGGCAGACCGTGGGCTATTCCATTATGGAGCCGCTGCGGGTGCATGGCGTAATGAATGAAGAAGATGCCCAGCGGCGCGTGCTGTGGTTACTGGAACGTGTCGGGCTGAAACCGGAACATGCGTGGCGTTATCCCCATGAGTTTTCCGGCGGTCAGCGCCAGCGTATCTGTATTGCCAGAGCGCTGGCCTTAAACCCGCGCGTGGTGGTGGCAGACGAATCGGTTTCGGCACTGGATGTCTCGATCCGTGCGCAAATCATCAATTTGTTACTCGATTTACAACGGGAGATGGGGATTGCGTTTCTGTTTATCTCTCATGACATGGCGGTTGTGGAGCGAATCAGCCACCGTGTGGCGGTGATGTATCTCGGTCAGATTGTGGAAATTGGCCCACGTCGCGCCGTGTTTGAGAACCCGCAGCACCCTTACACCCGTAAACTTATGGCCGCCGTTCCGGTGGCCGACCCGTCTCACCCGAGGGCGCAACGGGTGTTGTTGTCGGATGAAATCCCCAGCAACATCCATAAACGCGGCGAGACGGTACAGCGTGTGCAGTTACATAACATCGGCCCGGGTCATTTCGTCGCCCGTTCGACACCGGGCAGCACACAATCACGTTTTTGACAGAAACAGGCAGGGACACTCAGGAGAACAACATGACACAACCTTTACCACGTAAATGGCAGATTGCGTTCGCAGTTGCCATCGCGCTGAGCGCCGCGCCAGCACTGGCTGCCAAAGATGTTGTGGTCGCAGTGGCGTCAAATTTCACCACTCTCGACCCCTACAATGCCAATGATACATTGTCGCAGGCTGTCGCTAAGTCATTCTATCAGGGGCTGTTTGGCCTTGATAAAGACATGAAGCTGCATAATGTGCTCGCCGAAAGCTATACGGTGTCGGATGACGGGCTGGTATATACCATCAAGCTGCGTCAGGGTGTGAAATTCCAGGATGGCACCGATTTTAACGCCCAGGCGGTGAAGGCGAACCTCGATCGCGCGAGTAATCCGGAAAATGCGCTCAAGCGCTACAACCTCTATAAAAACATCGCCAAAACCGATGCGGTGGATGCGACAACGGTCAAAATCACCCTGAAACAGCCGTTCTCGGCCTTTATCAATATCCTGGCCCACCCGGCGACGGCGATGATTTCGCCTGCCGCGCTGGAAAAATACGGTAAGGACATTGGTTTTCACCCGGTGGGGACAGGTCCTTATGAACTGGACACCTGGAACCAGACCGACTTTGTGAAGGTGAAGAAATTCGCCGGATACTGGCAAAAAGGGCTGCCGAAACTGGACACCATCACCTGGCGTCCGGTGGTCGACAATAATACCCGAGCGGCGATGTTGCAGACGGGCGAAGCGCAGTTCGCTTTCCCGATTCCCTATGAGCAGGCGGCGGTGCTGCAGAAAAACAGCAAACTGGAGCTGGTGGCCAGCCCCTCGATCATGCAGCGCTACATCAGCATGAACGTAACGCAAAAGCCGTTCGACAACCCGAAAGTTCGTGAAGCCATCAACTACGCCATTAACCGTCAGGCGCTGGTGAAAGTGGCGTTTGCCGGGTATGCAACACCGGCAACCGGCATTGTTCCACCGTCACTGGCGAATGCGCAAACCTATCAGCCGTGGCCTTACGATCCGGCAAAAGCCCGCGAACTGTTGAAAGAGGCTGGCTATCCAAACGGGTTCAGCACCACGCTGTGGTCATCGCATAACCACAGTACCGCGCAAAAAGTGCTGCAGTTTACCCAGCAGCAACTGGCGCAGGTGGGTATCAAAGCGCAGGTGACGGCGATGGATGCCGGACAGCGTGCGGCGGAAGTGGAAGCGAAAGGGCAGAAAGAGAGCGGCGTGAGGATGTTCTACACGGGCTGGTCGGCGTCGACCGGGGAAGCCGACTGGGCGTTGTCGCCGCTGTTCGCCTCGCAGAACTGGCCGCCAACCCTCTTCAACACGGCGTTCTACAGCAACCCGCAGGTGGATAAAGACCTGGCCGACGCGCTGAAAACCACCAATAATGAGGAAAAAACCAGGCTCTACAAGGATGCGCAGGATATCATCTGGAAAGAGTCCCCCTGGGTGCCGCTGGTGGTGGAGAAGCTGGTTTCCGCTCACAACAAGAACCTGACAGGGTTCTACATCATGCCGGACACCGGCTTTAGCTTTGACGAGGCCGACCTGAAATAAGAGCGCATGTCCCCTCTCTTCGTGAGAGGGGAGTGACGGAAGAGACGATGCTGAATTATGTTTTGAAACGCCTTTTGGGTCTTATCCCGACGCTACTGATCGTGGCGGTGCTGGTGTTTTTATTTGTTCACCTCTTACCGGGCGATCCGGCACGGTTGATCGCCGGGCCGGAGGCCGATGAGCAGGTGATTGGGCTGGTACGCCAGCAATTAGGTCTCGACAGGCCGCTCTATATCCAGTTCGGGCACTACATTGTTAATGTGCTGCAGGGTGATTTCGGTATCTCGATGGCTTCCCGCCGTCCGGTAGTGGAAGAGATCGCCAGCCGCTTTTTCCCGACGTTCTGGTTGACCATCGCCAGTATGACCTGGGCGATGCTGTTTGGCCTGGTGGCGGGGATTGCCGCCGCGGTATGGCGTAACCGCTGGCCGGACAGGCTCGGCATGGCGCTGGCGGTGACCGGGATCTCCTTTCCGGCTTTTGCGCTGGGCATGCTGCTGATGCAGGTTTTCTCCGTGGAGTTGGGCTGGTTGCCGACGGTCGGGGCCGATAGCTGGCGGCACTATATTTTGCCGTCGATAACGCTGGGGGCCGCCGTGGCCGCGGTAATGGCGCGCTTTACTCGCGCGTCCTTTGTCGATGTGCTCAATGAAGACTACATGCGTACCGCGCGCGCCAAAGGGCTCAGCGAAAAATGGGTCATACTCAAGCATGGCCTGCGCAATGCGCTGATCCCGGTGATCACCATGATGGGGCTACAGTTCGGCTTTTTGCTTGGCGGCTCGATTGTCGTCGAGAAAGTGTTCAACTGGCCCGGCCTCGGGCGTTTGCTGGTGGACTCCGTTGATATGCGCGATTACCCGGTTATCCAGGCGGAAGTTCTGCTCTTCTCGCTGGAGTTTATTCTTATCAATTTAGTGGTGGATGTGCTGTACGCCGCCATTAACCCCGCTATCAGGTACAAGTAAGGATGCGATTGTTAAACTGGCGTCGAGCGGCGATTTTAAACGCCATGCCTGGGCTGAAACCGGACCAGGTGCGTACCCCGTGGCATGAGTTCTGGCGGCGTTTTCGTCGTCAGCCCCTGGCGATGACCGCCGGGTTGTTTGTGCTGATTCTGATTTTGTTGGCTATCGTCGCCCCCTGGATTGCCCCCTTCGATGCCGAAAACTATTTCGATTACGACCGCCTTAATGACGGACCATCGCCATTGCACTGGTTTGGCGTGGATTCCCTGGGCCGCGATATCTTTAGCCGCGTGCTGTTGGGGGCGCGAATTTCGCTCGCAGCCGGGGTGCTGGCGGTACTGATTGGCGCGCTGATTGGCACCGTGCTGGGCTTGCTGGCCGGGTATTACGAAGGCTGGTGGGATCGCATCATCATGCGCATTTGCGATGTGCTGTTCGCTTTTCCCGGTATTTTGCTGGCGATTGCCGTGGTAGCGGTGATGGGTAGCGGTATGGCGAATGTCATCATTGCCGTGGCGGTTTTCTCTGTTCCGGCTTTCGCCCGGCTGGTGCGCGGCAATACTCTGGTCCTTAAACATCAGACCTTTGTCGAGTCGGCGCGCAGTATTGGCGCAAGCGATATGACCATTCTGTTTAGCCATATTCTGCCGGGTACGGTGTCGTCGATCGTCGTCTATTTCACGATGCGTATCGGCACATCGATCATTTCGGCGGCGAGCCTCTCCTTCCTCGGACTGGGGGCGCAACCGCCCACACCGGAGTGGGGCGCCATGCTCAATGAAGCACGCGCGGATATGGTGATTGCTCCCCATGTGGCGCTGTTCCCCTCCCTGGCGATTTTCCTGACCGTGCTCGCGTTTAACCTGCTGGGCGACGGGCTCCGGGACGCGCTGGATCCCAAAATCAAAGGGTAATTAATACCTCACTCAGGGCCTTGAGAAACGCGGGAAGCACCGGGTTTGGATTGGCCTTTGAGTACACCAGGAAGTTGTGTGCCTGAATATTGACCCCTTCGATGTTCATAAAGGTGACATTGGCCATGCCCAGCGCGCGCGATGATGCAGGCACGATGGCGCATCCGAGCCCGGCATTCACCATTCCGAGGATCGTGTGGGTCTGGGCCAACTGATATTTAAAATCCGGCGTGATGTCGTTAAAGACGAACAGGTCGGTAATGCGGTCGTAAAAGTGGCGCGCTTCATCCGGGCTGTAGAGAAAAAAGGGCTCATTGTTAAAGGCGCTGAGGGGAATTTTTCGCTTGCGTGCCAGCGGGTGATCGCAGTGAAAGGCGGCGACAAATGTCTCCCCCTGCAGAGGCTGGTACGCCAGCAGCGGGTTGGGTGGGACATGGCGCACAAAACCAACGTCAATACTGTTATTTTCGACAGAGCTAATTTGTTTGTGCGAGACCTGCTCAAATAGACGGAAATCCACCCCCGGTAATTTCACCGACAGCGCTTTAAGCAACTGCGGAATAAAACTCCAGGCAAATACCGCCGTAAATCCCATAGATAACGTGCCGATTTCGCCGGATGCACATTGCTGAACGGAGGATTCAAGTCGGTCTGCTAATTTCAGTATTAATCGTGACTCCGTCAGCAAATGTTGACCCATATGGGTAAGCTGCACGTGACGGTTATTCCTTTCAAACAACGCTCCGCCCAGACTCTTCTCCAGAAGCTGTATCTGGCGGCTGAGCGGCGGCTGGGTCATATGCAAGCGGGCTGCGGCGCGTCCGAAGTTCAATTCTTCAGCAACGGCGATGAAACAACGCAACTGATGTAAATCCATAATTCAATTCTTATATTAATGAATACCGGATTTATATTAGACATGAATTATTGCCCTGTCCATCATCTGGTTATTAACTACGCGACGGATGATAGATATGACGAATAATATTGCTCAACAAAAAACACACATTTTATTAACCCAGGCGGTGCCAGCACCAATTGATGAAATATTACGGCGCGATTACGAAGTGCATCGTCTTTACCAGGCGAGCGAGCCGCAAAAAATGCTGGCAGATATTGGCCCACGGATTGAAGGCGTGGTGACCGGCGGCGCAAAAGGGCTTTCCCGGGAGATAATGGAATGTCTGCCGGTGCTTAAAATTGTCGCCATCAGCGGTATCGGCACAGATGCCGTCGACCTGGCGTATGCCGCAAAGCACGGTATCTATGTCACCACCACACCCGGCGTGCTGACCGATGACGTGGCGGATATGGCGCTGGGCCTGTTGATTTCCACCCTGCGACAAATGAGCGAAGGTGAGCAGGTCGTCCGTGCGGGGCGCTGGCCGCAAACCAACCTGCCGCTGGCGCGCAAAGTCACTGGCACGACGGTGGGGATTATCGGCATGGGGCGTGTTGGCCAGGCCATTGCCAGACGGGTCGCCGCCTTTGACGCCCGTATTCTCTATACCGACCTCGCGCCGATTGCCGCCCTTGATTACACCTTTATTGCTGATATTCAGGCGCTGGCGCAAGAAGTGGATGTTCTGGTGCTTGCGGCCTCTGCCGATAGCGGCGAGGTGATCATCAGTGAGTCGGTGCTGGAGGCGCTGGGGCCCGAGGGCTATTTCATCAATGTGGCGCGCGGCAAGCTGGTGGATGAAGCGGCGCTGCTTGATGCCCTGACCCACAAGCGTATTGCCGGAGCCGGGCTGGATGTGTTTGCCCATGAGCCGCACGTACCGGAAGGCTTTTTCACCCTCAATAATGTCACCCTGCAGCCGCACCGCGCCAGCGCGACCGTTCAGACTCGCCTGGAGATGGGCAACATTGTGCTGGCGAATCTGGCGGCCTGTTTTAGCGGCAACGTGCCGCCACACCGGGTATAGCCATCGTTTCTGAACCCTACAAATAAAAGTGAGAAAACAATGAGCAAACAAATGGATGTCTCGCTGGAGCAGGTCAAACGGGTCGGACATCACCGCTATTGGGTGCTGGGGTTGATTTTCATCATCACCGTTATCAACTATGCCGACCGCGCGACCATGTCGATTGCTGGCACCTCGGTAGTGAAAGAACTGGGCCTCGACCCGATGATGTTGGGGATGATCTTCTCCGCTTTCGCCTGGGCCTACGCGCTGGGGCAGATCCCCGGCGGCTGGCTACTGGACCGCTTTGGTGCCAAAAAAGTCTACGGCATGAGCCTGGTGCTGTGGTCCGTGTTCACTATGCTACAGGGTACCGTGGGCTGGATCGGGATGACCGGTAGTCTGGCGGCAATGACCCTGTTTCTGATGCGCTTTATGCTAGGCCTGGTGGAATCCCCCGCATTCCCGGCAAACTCCCGTATCGTCTCCAGTTGGTTCCCGACGCGTGAGCGTGGCGTGGCCTCGGCGCTGTTTAACTCCGGGCAATACATGGCGGTAGTGGTCTTCACGCCGATCATGGCCTGGCTGACCCATGCATGGGGCTGGGAGCATGTGTTCCTGTGGATGGGGGGAGTGGGGCTGGTGCTGGCGACCGTCTGGTTTGCCTGGTATAAGGAGCCGCATAAAGACCCGCGTCTGACAGAAGAAGAGAAAAACCTGATGCGCGAGGGCGGGGCGCTGGTGGACTTGGACAGTGAAGGGGCGGCAAAGGCGAAGAAAACCTCGCTGCGCGATGCCAAATGTCTGTTTACCAACCGCAACCTGTGGGCCATTTACCTGGGGCAGTATTGTATTACCGCGCTGACCTACTTTTTTATTACCTGGTTCCCCATCTACCTGATTCAGGGGCGCGGTATGACCATCATGCAGGCGGGGTGGGTTGCCGCACTGCCTGCCATCTGTGGCTTTACCGGCGGTCTGCTGGGGGGCTATCTGTCTGACATTCTGATTAGCCGGGGCATGCATCCTTCCCGTGCCCGTAAAACGCCGTTTGTGCTGGGAATGGGGCTGTCCACCATGCTGGTATTCGCCAATTTCGTCGACAGTAACAGCGCGGTAATTTTCCTGATGGCAATGGCGTTCTTCGGTAAAGGCTTCGCGGCCGTGGGCTGGGCGGTATTGTCCGATGTTGCGCCGAAAACCATGATTGGCCTGTGCGGCGGCGTGTTTAACGGCATCGGTAATATTGCCGGGATCGTGACACCATTGGTGATCGGTTATGTGGTGACGGTGACCGGCTCGTTTAATAACGCGTTATGGTTTGTGGCGGCGCACGGTGTGCTGGCGGTGGTGAGTTACGTAGTGATTGCGACACGCTTTGAACGTGTTGACGCGGCATAAAGAGAAAGACGCCGCCTGGAAACAGGCGGCGACAGGGTTAGACGCGGCTACCCCACAGATCGTACTCGTCGGCGTTTTCAACTTTCACGCGGATGATATCACCCGGTTTCACTTTCGTTTCCCCGTTCAGATAGACCGCGCCGTCGATTTCCGGTGCATCCGCCATGCTGCGGCCAATTGCCCCTTCTTCATCGACTTCATCGATAATGACCAGAATTTCGCGGCCCACTTTTTCCTGCAGACGCTCTGCGGAAATCTGCTGCTGGAGCTGCATAAAGCGGTTCCAGCGCTCTTCTTTGATCTCTTCCGGCACCTGATCGGCCAGTTCGTTGGCGGTCGCACCGTCTACCGGGCTGTATTTGAAGCAGCCAACGCGGTCCAGACGCGCTTCTTTGAGGAAATCGAGCAGCATCTGGAAATCTTCTTCGGTTTCGCCAGGGAAGCCGACAATGAAGGTCGAGCGCAGAGTCAGTTCCGGGCAGATTTCGCGCCACTGCTTGATGCGCGCCAGTTGACGATCCACGGAGCCAGGACGTTTCATCAGTTTCAGGATACGCGGGCTGGCGTGCTGCAACGGAATATCCAGATACGGCAGGATTTTGCCCTCTGCCATCAGCGGAATGACATCATCAACGTGCGGGTAAGGGTAGACGTAGTGCAGACGCGTCCAGATACCCAGTTTTGCCAGTTGTTCGCACAGGCCAACCATGCTGGTTTTTACCGGTTCGCCATTGTGGAAGCCCATACGGTGCTTCACGTCCACGCCATAGGCGGAGGTGTCCTGGGAGATAACGAGCAGCTCTTTCACACCCGCATCCACCAGACGTTTGGCTTCACTTAAAACGTCGCCAATAGGACGGCTTACCAGATCGCCACGCATTGAGGGAATAATGCAGAAGGTGCAGCGATGGTTGCAGCCTTCGGAAATTTTCAGATACGCGTAATGACGAGGGGTCAGTTTGACGCCCTGTTCCGGCACCAGGCTCAGGAACGGATTGTGCTTCGGTTTCGGCACATAGTGGTGCACATGCTCAAGCACCTGCTCGTAGCTATGCGGACCGGTGATTTCCAGCACTTTCGGATGGACTTCACGAATCTGATCGACTTTGGCGCCCAGACAGCCGGTGACAATCACTTTGCCGTTTTCATTAAGGGCTTCGCCAATGGCTTCCAGCGACTCTTGTACCGCGCTGTCGATAAAGCCGCAGGTGTTGACGATAACCATATCGGCGTCGTTGTAGCTCGGTACCACGTCATAGCCTTCGGTGCGCAGTTCGGTGAGGATGCGCTCGGAGTCAACGAGGTTTTTCGGGCAACCGAGAGAAACAAAGCCGATTTTCGGCTGCAGGGTCACATTGCTCATAGTTCAAAAAATAATCAGTTAAGGGATGCTCAGGGCAGGGATTGTACAGATAACGCCGGGAGATTTATAGAGGATTCTCGGCCGGGCAGGGTGAAAAAACGACTGCCTGCCTGGTAACGGCTTCGTTATAATTTAATACGACGAAAATTGCCGCTATCAAAATTCATCAACCGTATCCCGGTCAGCATGAATAACGGTAAACGCTAAATAATCCTGAACGACATTGAAGCTGATACTGGTTTCATAAACATCTTCAATATTCATGTCCTGGCATAAATTAAAGATGAAGTAGTTAATTTGATAATAAAGGACGTATGTATTGTCGTGTAGATGCTCAACCCTGCTGATAACGAAATCGTTGGTTGAGCGCGCATGCGGGCTGATGAAGGTTAAGTCCATGTTCAGAATAGGGATAAGCGCCGGATTTTGTCGGTTTTGCTCAAGATAATGCTGAAGCTGTACGGCGGAATCTGCATTGTGCTTATGAATAGCGACTGGCAGCGGAAACGTGTTCATAGCGACCCTTGTAATACGGTGTATGGCATTAACATAACACGCACTTCGTGGTTCTTCATAAACCGTTAACGGGGTATTTCGGGGTACGAAATCAAGCCGGGGAAAATACCTCTAAAGGATATCTCTGCGGATTGAATTTACACCGAAAAGGCTCCGGTGTTTGCATGTAAATATAAAAACCAAAAAAAAGCCGCTCGGACGAACGGCATAGCGACAACACGGAATTACGCAGAAACATAATGATTTACGAGCTAAATAATAGCTTGCTAATGATACCTTGTCTGCCATATTTATCGCTAAATTTTGGCTAAATGTGCGCTGTGATGACCGTCTACATAGTAAAAAAATCAGACAGAGTATGGTTTGTGCCGCTGCGCTCGTGTGAACGCCCGTGTGAAACAGTGGCGGCGTAAAGCATCATGCATTTGCATGCCCCCATGAGCAGATCCCGGATTTCATGCTCATGGGGATTTTCTCTACTCTCTATATATCTCTACATAGAAAGCGTTGCATCACGGGGTACCGTTATTTCCATAGCGCAGGAAAGCAGGGCGCAGATTTAAGCGTTCAAACCATGCCTCCACTGCCGGGAAATCCGGGTGTTCAAACGGCGTCATCTTCCAGCGGTTCACCGATAATCCCAGCACGATATCGGCAAGAGTGAACGTCTCCCCGGCGGCCCAGGCGCCCGTGCGTTGCAACTGTTGGTCGAGAATACCGACGCAGTGGTTCCACTCCCTGATACCGGCGGCAATCGCATTCTGATCGTTGTAGTCAGGGTTTTTACGCACCAGTGCCGGGAAAACGTAGCGCCATGCGCTATTAAAGTCGGTGGCCTGCCAGTCCATCCAGCGCTCCACATTCGCGCAAGCTCGCGGTTCGCCAGGAAGCAGATCGTCGCGGCCCGCTTTACGCGCCAGATAGCGGCAAATGGAGTTGGATTCCCACAGGATAAAGTCATCATCAAGGAGTACCGGCACCATCGCATTTGGGTTCATGGCCCGGAAGGTATCCGTCTGCGTCGAGGCAAAGCCGCTGCCATAGTCTTCCTGTGAATACGCCAGCCCCGCTTCTTCGCAGGTCCACAACACTTTACGCACGTTAATTGAAGACGTTTTACCCAATATTTTCAGCATGACGCGAATCGCCTTTTGCGAGATTAATCGTTTAAAAACAATACACCAGCAGCGCATCACCTGGCTACAGGGCCCTTGAGCACCAGTATGGTGCGCTGCCTCATTCTGGTTCACCAAAATGGGTGCGTTTGCCCTGAGTTATCGCTAAGTTACTGAAATGTCATTAATCGCAACCTGGCATAGTGCTTGCAATAACGCTAACGCAGTGCAACACACAATTTGATAAATAGCTGGCTAGGGTTCCGGTTCGCTAAGGCGGATGTCTGGTCCAAGAGCTGGCGACCTCTGAGAGGTTACACGGCGGGACAAAAACCCGGGAGACAGCAGCACCAGTGGGTGTCGCGCTGCCCCTTTTTTTGTACCAATCAGAGGTCAATAATGAAGAAATCTCCATTACTCCGCTCTCTCGTACTGTCGCTGGTCATGCTGACCACTCTCCCAACCTTTGCCGCCGTGAAGAAAGAGTTCAATGTCTGCTGGACCATCTACGCAGGCTGGATGCCGTGGGGCACCATCAGTAACAGCAAAATCATTGATAAATGGGCCGACAAATACGGTATTAAAATCAATATCGTACAACTCAACGACTATATCGAATCTATTAACCAGTATACCGCGGGCCAGTTTGATGGCTGCACCATGACCAACATGGATGCGCTGACCATACCGGCGGCGGGCGGCGTGGATAGCACCGCGCTTATTCTCGGCAGCTACTCCGAAGGCAATGACGGCGTGGTGATGAAAGGCGAGGGCAAAACCCTCAAGGACCTGAAAGGCCAGCAGATCTACCTGCCTGAACTGTCCGTTTCCCACTATCTGCTGGTGCGCGGCCTGGAGAAAGCCGGTCTGGCAGAAAAAGATGTCACCGTGGTGAATACCTCCGATGCCGATATCGTTTCTGCCTTCGCCACCCCGAAAGTGCAGGCGGCTGTTGCCTGGAACCCGCAACTGTCGGTTATCAAAGGCACGCCGAAAACCACCGAAGTCTTTAGCTCCTCTCAGGTACCCGGCGAGCTTATCGACATGATGGTGGTCAACACCCAGACCCTGAAAGATAACCCAGCGCTGGGCAAAGCCCTGACTGGCGCATGGTACGAAATGATGGCGCAGATGAAAGCGCAGAATAAAGAGGCGCTGAGCGCCATGGCGGCGGCGTCCGGCACCGATCTGGCGGGCTATCAGGCGCAGCTTAAAACCACCCATCTCTTCTACACCCCGGCCGATAATCTGGCGTTTATCAGCTCCCCGGATCTGGCGAAAACCATGCAGCGCGTTGCGGCATTCTCCTTTGAAAAAGGGTTGCTGGGTGACGGCGCGCAAAGTGCGGATTTCATCGGCATGGCCTTTCCGGGCAACGTTTCTGCCGGGGATGCCGCCAACGTGAAGCTGCGCTTTGACGACAGCTTCGTGAAGATGGCCGCCGACGGCAAGCTTTGAGCGAATGACAGGAACTCACGCCATGCGACACATTAACCGCCATCCGACCCGGGGCATGCGTCTGACGCTTGTTCTGCTGCCTTTCGTCATTTTGCTGGCGGCGTACTTTCTGGGCTCTGCGGTGCGGCTGGAGGCCAACCCGCAGGATAAGCTGCTGCCTGGCATGCAGCAGATGCTGGACGCAATGTCGCGAATGGCGTTCACCCCGGATAAACGCAGCGGCGACTACCTCTTCTGGATGGATACGCTGGTGAGCCTGGCGCGTCTGTTGACCGGGCTGGCGATTGCCTCGCTGATTGGTCTGTGCCTGGGCATTACCGCCGGGGTCTTTCCGATGTGGCGCGCCTCGCTCTCGCCGCTGATGACCGTGCTGTCGATGATCCCGCCGCTGGCGATCCTGCCGGTGCTGTTCATTGTCTTCGGGCTGGATGAGTTGTCAAAAGTGATGCTGATTGTGATTGGTATCACCCCGATGCTCGCCCGCGACCTTGAGCATCGCGCCTGCGAAATTCCGCCGGAAATCCTGATCAAGGCGCAAACGCTGGGCGCATCAAGCTGGACGCTGGTGCTGCGGGTGGTACTGCCGCAGCTTCTCTCCCGCCTGTTGACCTCGCTGCGCCTGCTGTTGGGATCGGCCTGGCTGTTTCTTATCTCGGCAGAGGCCATCTCCTCAACGGCAGGGCTGGGGTATCGCATTTTTCTGGTGCGCCGCTATATGGCGATGGACGTCATCATCCCCTACGTGGTGTGGATAACGTTGCTGGCATGGCTGATGGACCTCGGCCTGCGCCAGTTGCATAAAACCTGTTTTCCCTGGGCGGAAGGAGGGAAGGCATGAGTTTTATCGAAATCAACAATATCTGGCAAGAATATGGCGCCCATGTGGTGCTCGAACGCCTCAACCTGCGGGTCAATGCCGGGGAGTTTTGCTCAATGGTGGGGGCATCCGGCTGCGGGAAATCGACTTTTCTGCGTCTGCTGCTGGGCCAGGAAGCGCCGAGTCGCGGCACCATTTTGCTTGATGGCAAGCCGTTGCAGGCTGAGCCGGACCGCAGCCGTGGCGTGGTCTTCCAGCGTTACTCCGTCTTTCCCCATTTAAACGTGCTCGATAACGTCACCATTGGTCTTGAGTTGCCGAATGCGCGCTTCCTGGGACGTCTGTTTGGCGCCAGCAAACGTGAGGCACGGGAGCGTGCCGTGTGGATGCTGCAAAAAGTGGGCCTTGGGCAGGCGCTGGATAAATACCCGGCCCAGCTCTCCGGCGGTATGCAACAGCGCCTTGCTATTGCCCAGGCGTTCATTATGCAACCGCGCGTGTTGCTGCTTGATGAGCCCTTTGGCGCACTCGACCCCGGCATTCGCAAAGATATGCACGCCCTGTTGCTGCAACTGTGGGGCGAAACCCGGATGACGGTTTTTATGGTCACCCACGATCTCTCCGAGGGCTTTAACCTCGGCACCCGGCTGCTGGTGTTCGACAAGGTGCGTATCGACCCGCACGAACCCAATGCCTACGGCGCGCGCATTACTTATGACATTCCGCTCAATGAAGCGCGTCTGGCGGAAATGACCGACCCGCAGCCCGATAACGTCTACGCGTTAAGGAGTTAACTTAATGACTTTATTAGATAAAGAAACATCTGTTCTGCGTGAAGAGACGCTGCCAGGCGGCGGCAGTCTCTCCTTTATTCTCAAGCGCGGGCAGATCCTGCGCATGACCGACACCGAAGGTGGGGCAAACGTCAGCCTGATGATGCTTAACCCGCATGAAAAGAGCGAACGTCTGAACCTGCCCGATACCTTAAAAGGCCAGCACACCGCGCGCCTGACGGCAGGCCACTGTTTTTACTCCGATATGGGGCGTGTGCTGGCGGGGATTATCGCGGATACCTGCGGCTGGCATGACCCGTTTGGCGGCGTGCTGAATGCCGCAGAAGTGAAGGAGAAATATGGTCAGGGGCGTTATCAGGATTTGCGTAACGGTTTTTTCCGCAACGGCGCCGACAACCTGCTCGTTGAGATGGGCAAATGGGATTTGAACCTTGAAGACCTGCTGATGGTGGTGAACTTCTTTAGCAAAGTCACGGTGGATGAGCACGGCGCTTTTACCTTCCACAGCGGTGCGTCGAAGGCTGGCAGCTACGTTGAACTGTTTGCGCCAATGGATGTGCTGGTGGTGCTCACCGCGCTGCAACACCCGATGGACCCCGCCGCAGATTATGCGCCGCGCCCGGTACAACTGGCCTGGCGACAGGCGGCAGACGAAAACGCCGCCATTGAGGCTTTGATGACGCGCCCGGAAAACACGCGTGCCTTCACCAACACCCGTTTATTTGCCCTGTAAGGAGCCGCATGATGAATGTCACCAGCCAGAAGCACCCCGACGAGGCCGTTTTTCGCCATGTGATCCCGGCAGGGGAGCCGTACCTGTTTGAAGTGAAAAAGGGCCAGACCCTGCGTTTGCTCGACCTTGAAGGGAACCAGGCCGTGGATACGCTGTTTTATAACGCCGACAACCCCCGGGAACGCTACGATCCGCAGCGCACGTTGCGCCGCCAGGGCAATGCGTATCTGACCACCGGCAGCGTGCTGTGGTCCAATATGGGTAACCCGTTGCTGACCATTGTCGCCGATACCTGTGGCCGCCATGACACTCTCGGCGGCGCGTGCGCCCAGGAGAGCAACACCGTGCGTTATGCGCTGGATAAACGCCATATGCATAGCTGCCGCGATAACTTCCTCTGCGCCTGCCTGCACGATGGACGTCTGCACAAGCGCGACATTGGTGCCAACATCAACTTCTTTATGAACGTTCCGGTGACCCCGGAGGGCGGACTGACCTTCGAAGATGGCATCTCAGCGCCTGGCAAATACGTTGAACTGCGCGCCGAATGCAACGTCATCGTGCTCATCTCCAACTGCCCACAGTTGAACAACCCGTGCAATGGCTGGAACCCGACCCCGGCAGAGGTGCTGGTATGGAACTGAGCCGGGGTGCGCGTCTGCGCCTTTTTATTTACCGCCTGTTTGACGTGCGTGCGAACCGTTTACCGCTCAGTCAGACGCGCCAGACACCACCGCGTCCGTAAACGACCAGCCCCTTATGGACGGCCATAAGGCGAGCCGAATTTCGGCGGGACGACCCGCCACGATTGAGTCCTGACTATGTTTACGAAACTCCTTATCGCTAACCGTGGCGCGATCGCCTGCCGTATCCTGCGCACCTTGCGCACACTCAATGTCACCGGCGTTGCCGTCTGGTCTGAGGCCGACGCCAGCAGTCTGCATATTCGTGATGCCGATGAAGCCATTAGCCTGGGCGACGGCCCGGCGGCACAGACCTATCTGGTCAGCGAAAAAATTATTGATGCGGCCCGCCAGAGCGGCGCACAGGCGATTCATCCCGGCTACGGTTTTCTTTCTGAGAACGCCGCCTTTGCCGAAGCCTGCGAAGCCGCAGGAATAGCATTTGTGGGCCCGACGCCGGAACAACTGCGGGTCTTTGGCTTAAAACATACGGCTCGCGCGCTGGCCAAAGCGCATGGCGTACCGTTGCTGGAAGGCACAGAGCTGCTGGCAAACCTCGATGAAGCGCAGCACGCTGCCGCGCAGGTGGGGTTCCCGGTGATGCTGAAAAGCACAGCGGGCGGCGGCGGTATCGGGATGCGGGTGTGCTATAGCGCCGATGAACTGGCCGATGCCTTTGACGCGGTAGTGCGGCTGGGCAAAAACAACTTTAGTGACGCGGGTGTGTTTATTGAGAAGTACATCGAGCGCGCGCGTCACCTGGAAGTGCAAATTTTTGGCGACGGTAAGGGTGAGGTGGTATCCCTTGGCGTGCGCGACTGCTCGGTACAACGCCGTAACCAGAAAGTGCTGGAAGAGACCCCCGCGCCGAACCTGCCGGATGGCATGGAAGCGGCGCTGTGCTCAGCGGCCATCAAACTGGGTAAAGCGGTGAATTACCGCAGCGCCGGGACCGTTGAATTTGTCTATGACAGTGAGGCAAAACGCTTTTACTTCCTGGAAGTGAACACCCGTTTGCAGGTGGAGCATGGTGTTACCGAGCAGGTCTGGGGCGTAGATCTGGTGCGCTGGATGATTGAACTGGCCGCCGGCGATCTGCCGCCGCTGACCGAGCTGGTTGCAGGGCTTACGCCGCAGGGACATGCCGTGCAGGCGCGCGTCTATGCCGAAGATCCGGGCCGCCAGTTCCAGCCGTCGCCGGGGCTACTGACCGACGTGGCGTTTCCGGCCGACGATCGCCGCACGCTGCGCATTGACACTTGGGTGGAAGCGGGCTGCGAAGTGCCGCCGTTTTTTGATCCGATGCTGGCGAAAATCATCACCTGGCAGCCCACGCGTGCGCAGGCGATTGCCTGCCTGGATGCCGCGCTGGGCGAAACCCGTCTGTATGGCGTAGAGACCAACCGCCAGTACCTGCGCCAGATTTTAGCCTTTGCCCCGTTTGCGGAGGGCGAGCCCTGGACGCGCTGCCTGGAAGGGTTGCGCTACCAGGCCACTACCCTTGAGGTGGTGAGCGCCGGAACTCAAACCACGGTGCAGGATTACCCTGGCCGCCAGGGCTACTGGGCGGTGGGTGTGCCGCCGTCCGGCCCGATGGATGACCGCGCGCTGCGTCTGGGCAATGCGTTATTGGGAAATGCGGCAACCGATGCTGCGCTGGAAATCACGCTCAGCGGTCCGACGCTGAAATTTAATACCGACGCCGTGGCGGTAGTTACCGGGGCGAGTATCGGGGTCACGCTCGACGGTACAGCGCTTGCGATGCATACCGTGTTTACGATCTCCGCGGGCAGCACCCTGCGTCTGGGGGAGGTGAGCGGTGCCGGGGTGCGCAGCTATCTTTGCCTGCGCGGTGGCATTAATGTGCCGGATTATCTTGGCAGCAAAAGCACCTTTACCCTCGGGCAGTTTGGCGGTCACGCCGGGCGCGCGCTGCGTACCGGCGATGTGCTGCATCTCAACCCGCTGACGAACCGCGCAAGCGGTGTTGTGCTCGCGCAGGCGTTGCAGACCACACTGCCTGCCGTGCGTGAACTGCGCGTGATCTATGGGCCGCATGGGGCACCGGAATATTTCACCGGCGCGTATATCAACACCTTTTTTGCCACCGACTGGGAAGTGCACTTCAACTCAAGCCGAACTGGGATCCGCCTGATTGGGCCGAAGCCGGAGTGGGTGCGCGAGAGCGGCGGCGAGGCGGGGCTGCATCCGTCCAATATTCATGACAACCCGTATGCCATTGGCGCGGTGGATTTCACCGGGGATATGCCGGTTATCCTCGGCCCGGATGGCCCAAGCCTCGGCGGTTTTGTCTGCCCGGTGACGGTTATCGAAGCGGATTTGCACCAGCTTGGGCAACTGAAAGCGGGGGACAAGGTGCGTTTCATCCCGGTGGACGTGGCAACGGCGCGGCGGCTGGCACAGGCCAGCCGCCAGGAAGTGGAAACACTGCAACCTGTCGCCGTCAACTGGCATCCTGCCGCGCTGGCTTCCCCGGTGGTGCTGGAGACCGGGGAAGCGGATAAGCGGCTGGTGGCGCGTCTTTCAGGCGATACCCATCTGCTGCTGGAAATAGGCGAACCGGAACTCGACCTGGTGCTGCGTTTTCGCGGTCACGCCCTGATGCAGGCGCTGGAATCCCGCGCGCTGGAGGGGGTTATCGATCTGACGCCGGGGATCCGTTCATTGCAGGTGCATTATCAGCCGGAAACCCTGGCGCTGAGCCGTTTGCTGGCGATTATTCACGATCTGTGGGCCGATGTGTGCCAGCGCGAAGATCTGGATGTGCCATCCAGGGTGGTCTGGCTGCCGCTCTCCTGGGATGACCCGGCCTGTCAGAAGGCGATTGAAAAATACATGACCACCGTGCGCCGCGACGCGCCATGGTGCCCGAGTAATCTCGAATTTATCCGCCGGATTAACGATCTGGAAAATATCGACGAGGTCTACAAAACCGTCTTTGATGCCCGTTATCTGGTGATGGGGCTGGGAGATGTTTACCTTGGCGCGCCGGTGGCGACACCATTCGACCCGCGTCACCGTCTGGTGACCACCAAATACAACCCGGCGCGTACCTGGACGGCGGAAAACTCCGTCGGCATTGGCGGCGCATACCTCTGTGTGTATGGCATGGAAGGGCCGGGGGGATATCAGTTTGTGGGCCGCACCCTGCAAATGTGGAATCGCTATCGTGCGGTCGCTGATTTTGGCGGTAAGCCGTGGCTGCTGCGCTTTTTCGATCAGATTCGCTTTTACCCGGTCTCTGCCGATGAACTGCTCACCATCCGTCGGGACTTCCCGCTTGGCCGCTACCCGCTGCGCATCGAACAGACCACCCTGCGCCTGGCGGAATATCAACAGTTCCTGGCCGATGAAGCGCAGAGCATTGCGGCGAACCGCACCCATCAACAGCAGGCGTTTGCCGCTGAGCGCGATCGCTGGATTGCCAGCGGCCAGGCCCATTTCGACAGCAGCGATGTGATTGCCGACGAGGGGGACGATGCCCCGCTCAGTGCCGGGGAAAGCGGCGTCGACAGCCCGGTTTCCGGCAACCTCTGGCAGGTCAATGTGGAAGTGGGCTCCGTGGTGAAAGAGGGCCAGACGCTGGTGGTGCTGGAGTCGATGAAGATGGAAATTCCGTTAACTGCGCCGCATGACGGCGTGGTCAGTCAGGTTCGGGTGCAGCCGGGAAGCTCCGTGCGCGCCGGGCAATGCGTAGTGGTGATGGAGAAAGCACAATGACACAGACCTTTGATTTGCGCCTCGATACGCTGGCGAAACGCTACCGCAGCGGTGAGATAACGCCGCGTACGCTTATCATGCAATTGCGCGAGCGGGCGATGGCGCTCAACCCGGAATTTCATCTGTTCATTCATATTCTGAACGAAGCCGAACTGGAACCGTATCTGTCGGCGCTGGAGCAACATCAGCCGGAGGATCTGCCGCTGTACGGCATTCCGTTCGCCATCAAAGACAATATCGATCTCGCAGGCGTCCCCACCACGGCGGCCTGCCCGGCATTTGCTTATATGGCCGGGCAGGATGCCACCCTGGTGCGCCAGTTGATTGCCCTGGGGGCGATTCCGTTGGGTAAAACCAACCTCGATCAGTTTGCCACCGGACTGAACGGCACCCGTTCGCCTTATGGCGCCTGTCGCAACAGCGTTCATCCTGAGTATCCGTCGGGTGGCTCCAGCGCCGGGTCATCGCTGGCGGTGGCGCTGGGCGTCGCCAGTTTTTCACTAGGCACCGACACCGCCGGCAGCGGGCGCGTCCCCGCGTCGCTGAACAATCTGGTGGGGCTGAAAGCCACCAAAGGGCTGATTTCAACGGCGGGCGTCGTGCCAGCGTGCCGAACCCTGGATTGCGTCACCTTCTTTACCGCCACAGCCGCCGAGGCCAGTACCCTGCTGGCGCTGACCGCAATCCAGGACCCGGATGACGACTACAGCCGTCGCAATCCGCTGTGGAACAGCAAACAGGCGTTTGGCGTGCCGCAGGCCGGGTTTCGTTTTGGCGTGCCGGATAAGCTGGAGTTCCTGGGCTGTGCCGAGAGTGAAGCGCTCTTTTATCACGCCAAAGCGCAACTGGAGGCGCTGGGGGGAATACCGGTCGCGCTTGATTTCACGCCGTTTCTGGCGGCGGCAAAACTGCTTTATGAAGGGCCCTGGGTGGCAGAGCGCTACCATGTGGCAGGCCATTTGATTGAGCAGCAGCCGGATGCGGTGCTGCCGGTTATCCGCGATGTTCTGCAAAAAGCCCCGACCACCGATGCGGTCAGCGCGTTTGACGGTCTTTATCGGTTGCAGAGCTATAAACGGCAATGCGATGCCTTGCTCGATGAGTTGGATTGCGTACTGACGCCGACCTACCCGCGTCCGGTAACGCTCGCCGAACTGCGCGATGAGCCGGTGAAGCGCAATTCTGATCTCGGGTACTACACCAATTTCATGAACCTGCTCGATTACGCGGCCGTCGCGGTTCCGGTCGGGTTTATGTCCAATGGACTCCCCTCGGGCGTGACCCTGTTTGGCCGCGCCTTTACCGATCAGTATCTGCTGAGCGTGGCGGATGCCTTGCAGCGTGTGAATCCGCTGAGCCTGCCTGGGGGCACGACCATCGAGGCTGATGCCCCCACGCATGCTGCGGTAAATGATCGGGTAAACGTGGTGGTCTGCGGTGCACATCTTGACGGTCTGGCGCTCAATTATCAGTTACGCCAGCGTCAGGGACATCTGGTGGAGGAGACGCTAAGTGCACCTGCTTACCGCCTGTATGCGCTGGCGGATGGCAAGCGTCCGGGGATGGTTCGCGTTAGCGAAGGCGGCAGGGCCATTGCCGTTGAGGTGTGGGCGCTGCCGTCCAGTGAATTGGGATCATTTCTGGCGGGGATCCCGGCACCGCTCGGGTTAGGCAAAGTGGAGCTCGAAGAGGGGCAGTGGCTGACCGGATTCATTTGTGAAAATAATGGATTAGAGGGCGCAACGGACATCACAGAATATGGCGGCTGGCGCGCGTGGCTTGCCAGTCGGGGATAATGTTAAGCAGCCCTAAAGTGTAAAGAAGTTTCGTCTGCGTTTAATAATTGAAGTTGCGCATGCTTTCGCTCAAAAAACAGCCATACTATAAGTTGTGCCTGATGGCTGACAAGGGGGGGAACGTATGACCGTTGACGAACTTACACAATGTCTGTTGGACAAACTGGTCGATGCCAGAGCTGATCTTGCAACCTATATCCAGATGCGAAAAGCGAAAGGGTATATGTCAGTCAGCGAAAACGATCAATTACGCGAGCACTTCTTCGATCTTGCCAGGGAAATACGCGATAACGGTGTGCAACTGAACACATTGCAGGATGCCGATACCCGAGGGGCGCTATATCGCGCGGAGGAGGCTATCTCCTCTGTGGCGGTGTGCCTGTTAAGCGGGCGCCAGGATTGCCCAACCTATATAGCGGTGAACGTCGAAAAACTGGAAAGAGCCTTTAACGTGCTGAATTTCAGTATCAAGTATCTTTCCGAACATGTATCGCTTGCCGAAATCTAAACGCGGGGGAGGCCACTCCCCCCTTTCTTTTTAAGCTTTTGTAAAAATCCCCTTTCGCCTGGCCGTGCTGGCTAACCTTTATGCAAACCATGAATAAAGGAGTGGGTCATGCATCGTTCCGTCGCGTTTATTATTCCTGCGATATTCCTTTCAGCCTCTGTCATCGCAGCCCCCGCGCCCGTGAAGGTTGAGGTGTTACAAACCAAACTCGACCACCCCTGGTCTCTGGCTTTTTTGCCAGGCGATCAGGGCATGCTGATAACGATGCGCGGCGGTCAGTTGCGACAATGGCAGCCGGGGAACGGCCTTTCTGACCCGATAACCGGTATTCCGAAGGTCTGGGCTAACGGGCAGGGAGGTCTGTTGGATGTGGTGCTGGCCCCGGACTTTGCTAAGTCTCGACGGGTCTGGCTGAGCTACGCCGAAGCCGGGCAGGACGGCAAAGCGGGCACAGTCGTGGGGTATGGCCGCCTTAGTGATGATGCAAAACACCTTGAGGCTTTCCAGGTGGTGTTTCGCCAGCAGCCCAAATTGTCGACCGGCAATCACTTTGGCGGACGCATGGTGTTTGACGGTAAAGGCTACCTGTGGATTGCGCTGGGGGAAAATAACCAACGCCCCACTGCACAAGACCTCGACAAATTACAGGGCAAACTGGTTCGTCTGACCGACCAGGGTAAAGTCCCGCCGGATAACCCCTTCGTTGGGAAAGCCGGAGCACGGCCTGAAATCTGGGCATACGGGCTTCGTAACCCACAGGGGATGGCGATGAATCCGTGGAGTCACACCCTGTGGATGCATGAGCATGGTCCGCGCGGCGGTGATGAAATCAATATTGCCGGGAAAGGAAAAAATTACGGCTGGCCGCTGGCGACCTGGGGGATAAATTACAGCGGATTACCCATTCCCGAGGCGAAAGGGGGGAGGGTCGAGGGGACCGAACAGCCCATTTTCTACTGGAAAAAATCGCCGGCTATCAGCGGCATGGCGTTCTATAACTCCGATGTCTTCCCCGAGTGGAAAAATAAACTCTTTATCGGTGCGCTGAAAGATGAAGATGTCATTGTGATGAGCGTAAACGGCAACACCGTGACCGAAGACGGACGCATCCTTAAAGACCGCAAGGCGCGTATTCGCGATGTCCGCGTCGGGCCGGATGGTTATCTGTATGTGCTGACCGATGCGTCAGACGGTGAACTGCTAAAAGTCAGCCCGGCGCGATAAGGGGCACCGGGCAGGCTTATCAGGTTACCGGAATCATCACCACGTCACGAAACGCCGGGCGCTGCGTCAGCGTCTGGTACCAGCGTTCAAGATGTGGGCGTGGCGTCCAGCTCAGCCCGATGTTGTAGAGGTTGTAGATAAAGGGCGCGACGGCAATATCACCGGGGCCGAACTCCGCGCCGGAGAGCCACGGCTGTTGGGCCAGGGCGTCGTCAAGCAGGGCAAAGAGCGCTTCACAGGCATTGATACCCGCTTCAATGGCCGCATTGTCGCGTTTTTCGACGGGGGTGCGCACCAGTCCCACCAGCAAAATACCGTGTTTCGGCGCCAGCGTGGACAGCGCCCAGTCCATCCACTTTTCCCCCTGCGCGCGCACCGCGGGTTCATCGTTCCACAGGCGGCGTTGACCATACTGCGCGGCCAGGTAGCGAACAATGGTATTGGATTCCCACAGCACAACGTCAGTTTCGTCATCGCGCAGCAATGGCACCAGACCGTTGGGATTCATTGCCAGAAATTCGGCTTCGCGGTTCAGGCCAAACGCGCCGCCCGCGAGAATGTGTTCGTACGGCAGTTCAAGCTCTTCAAGTATCCAGCGCACTTTTTTGACGTTGGAGGAGTTATTCCTGCCCCATAGCGTAATCATGTTACCCCCTTGTGTTTACCACCCAGTCTGAGGCCTTCCATGTTGAGATAAAGTTAACGTTCTGGCAACGATTTACAAAATTATCCACGCGCCAGAGCACAACAATATGTTATTGCATAAACTTTACTTTCCAGTGCTTTTATTCACGCTTGTTATGCGCTATTACTCACGGCTTGTTGCTGCACGGTGGTGCGACGTTGATTTCAGAATGGATACCTGGGTGGCCTATATGACGCATTTTTCTTTATTTCCACGCGGCCTGGCGGCGGGAGCCGCATTGATCGTTCTCTTTTCACCTTCTCTGTATGCAGTGGAACAAGCGCCGGAGGCTCCGCCTGTTGATGCCCGCGCATGGATCCTCATGGATTACGCCAGCGGTAAGGTGCTGGCAGAAGGGAATGCCGATGAGAAACTGGACCCTGCCAGCCTCACCAAATTGATGACCAGCTACGTTGTCGGCCAGGCGTTGAAGGCAGGGAAGATTCACCTGACCGACATCGTGACGGTAGGTAAAGATGCCTGGGCTACCGGAAACCCGGCGTTACGGGGCTCTTCACTGATGTTCCTCAAGCCGGGCGATCAGGTCTCGGTGGCTGACCTCAACAAAGGGGTCATTATTCAGTCTGGCAATGACGCCAGCATCGCCATTGCCGATTTCGTGGCGGGCAGCCAGGATTCTTTCGTCAGCCTGATGAACAGCTACTCGCAAAAGCTCGGCCTGACCAACACCACCTTCAAGACCGTCCACGGGCTGGACGCTCCGGGGCAGTTCAGTACCGCCCGCGATATGGCGTTGCTCGGTAAGGCGCTGATTCACGATGTGCCGGACGAATACGCTATCCACAAAGAGAAAGAGTTCACCTTCAACAAAATTCGTCAGCCGAACCGCAACCGTCTGCTGTGGAGTACCAGCATGAACGTTGACGGGATGAAAACCGGGACAACGGATGGCGCTGGGTACAACCTGGTGGCGTCGGCAACAATGGGTGACATGCGCCTGATTTCTGTGGTGCTGGGGGCGAAAACCGACCGCATCCGTTTTAACGAGTCGGAAAAGCTGTTGACCTGGGGCTTCCGCTTCTTCGAAACGGTCACGCCTATCAAGCCAGACGCCACCTTTGTAAATCAACGCGTCTGGTTTGGCGCGCAAAGCGAGGCAAAACTGGGCGCGGGGGAGGCCGGTTCGGTCACCATCCCGAAAGGGCAACTGAAAAATCTGAAAGCCTCTTATACCTTAACCGAACCGCAGCTTACCGCGCCGCTTAAACAGGGGCAGGTTGTCGGCACTATTGATTTTCAGCTTAACGGACAGACCATTGAGAAGCGCCCGCTGATTGTGATGGAAGCGGTTGAAGAGGCCGGATTCTTTGGCCGGATGTGGGATTTTGTGCTGATGAAATTCCACCAGTGGTTTGGCTGGTTCGCCTGATAACAGCACACCGTGCCCCGTGGGGGCACGGTCAGAATACCAGTTTGATCTGCTCAGCTTTGGCGAACTCAACCAGCGCTTCGTCCGGGCGACAGTCGCTGACGATAGCGTCAAAATGGCTCAAATCTCCCATGCACGCCGGACGCACTTTGCCGAACTTACTGTGATCAACTACCAGGACATGAAATTGCGCGCTCGCCATCGCCCAGTGTTTTAGCGGTAACTCTTCCAGATTAAAGCAGGTAACCCCCTGCTCAATGTGAACCCCGGCGGCAGAATAAAAGGCCATATCCGGGCGCAGATAGCTCAGTGTCTCTTTGAAATTGAGCGGCTGAAAAATGGCATTACTGGCATGAAATTCGCCGCCGCTCAGGATGGCACGGCACAGCGGCTTTTCCTGGAGGGCAAGGAACGTATTCAGGGAGTAGCACACCCCGGTGAACGGCAGGTCGGCCGGAATGGCTTCGATAATCCAGGGGGTGGTGGTGCCGCAGTCAAAAAACACCATTTGGTGTGGCTGCACCAGTTGCGCGGCTAATTCTGCCGCACGGCGCTTTTCATCGACCAGACGGGTTTTCTGATCGCTTAGCAGATAATGGCTGGCGGTGCGCGGCTCAAGCACGATATAGCCGCCCAGTAGCACAACCGGCGCGCTGTTGGCGCTGAGATCGCGGCGAATCGTCATTTCTGAAACACCCAGAAGGGCAGCGGCCTCTTTCAGATGCAGCTTATCGCTGCGCTTGAGCGCCGACAGTAACTGGCTTATCCGTTCGTCACGTCTTGTTTCCATAATACCCCTGAATAAAAGAAAGCCCCGCGTTTAGCAGGGCGTTCATCTTACCTTTGCCGCCGGGCTTAGTCACGTACCCAGCCCCGGCGAATCGGAAAGGCAAAACAGAGGCGGTAAAGATGCTGTAGCGTGCGGTGCAGCGCCGGACCGAAGATCTGCCACAGTATCTGCGCGCTCAGACAACCGCACAGACCAACAAACAGACCGCCCACCATATCGAGCGGCCAGTGTACCCCCACGTACACGCGAGACCAGGCAATCGCCAGCGCAACCAGCATCAGTACCGCGCCGGACCAGGCCCGATGCCAGGCAATGAAGGCAATGGCAAACGTAAAAATCACCGTACCGTGATCGCTCGGGAACGAGTAATCCGGCGAATGGGGCAGAAAGTTGTAACCGACATGATCGACAAACGGGCGGTTATGAGGGAACAGATGCCCCAACACCAGCGAAAGACTCATGCTGATCGCCATCGCCATGGTGACTTTAATGACTAACTGGCGCTGTGCGCTAAGCTGTTTACGCGGCCCCCAGAGCCATAGTGCTACGGCAAGTAGCGGCACGATGCTAATTACATCGTTGGCGATAAACCGTGCGGCGGCAATCATCCATGCGGGGGAATCCGGTGTGGCGTTGATCATCGCGAACAGCGTGTAATTCAGATTTTCCAACATGCTCTTTATGACTCCGGGCTCTGGCTGATGTGAATGTTTGATGACAGCGCTCACCTTAAAAGCGGCGCGATAAACGGTAAAGTCGTTTCCGCTTATTTCACGGAGAGTTAGACGATTCTTAAGCCGATTATTGCATTGATGTGACACGGTACGCAGGGATGATTAAGTAAACCTTAAGGTTGAAAAAAGTGCTTTCCACGGTGCGACTGGCATAATTCGCTATCGTCGACCGACTGCTTTGATTACACTCTGCGCGATTTTTCACGTAAAAGAGATGGCATGCAAAACCCTACACTTACTGGTCGCCGCCTGGGACGGCAGGCACTGTTATTTCCCCTTTGCCTGGTCCTGTACGAATTCTCAACCTATATCGCCAACGATATGATTCAGCCCGGTATGCTGGCCGTGGTCGAGCAATATCAGGCAGGGATTGAGTGGGTGCCGACATCAATGACCGCCTACCTTGCGGGCGGCATGTTTTTACAGTGGCTGCTGGGGCCGCTGTCGGACCGTATTGGCCGTCGACCGGTCATGCTGACCGGGGTGGTGTGGTTCGTAGTGACCTGTCTTGCCACGCTGCTGGCGCAAACCATTGAACAGTTCACCCTGCTGCGCTTTTTGCAGGGGATCAGCCTGTGCTTTATTGGCGCGGTCGGCTATGCGGCCATTCAGGAATCTTTTGAAGAGGCGGTGTGCATTAAGATAACCGCGCTGATGGCCAACGTGGCGCTTATCGCACCGCTGCTCGGCCCGCTGGTGGGTGCAGCCTGGGTTCATGCCGCGCCCTGGCAGGGGATGTTTGTACTGTTTGCCGTGCTGGCGGCGGTGGCGTTTGTCGGGCTGCAACGGGCGATGCCAGAAACCGCCACCCGGTTGGGTGAACCGCTTTCGTTAAAAGCCCTGTGGCACGACTATGCGCTGGTGATGAAAAACGTTCGCTTCGTCGCCGGGGCGCTGGCAACCGGCTTTGTCAGCCTGCCGCTGCTGGCCTGGATTGCCCAGTCACCGATTATTATTATCAGTGGCGAACAGCTCAGCAGCTATGAATATGGGTTGTTGCAGGTGCCGATTTTTGGCGCGCTGATTGTCGGCAACCTTGTGCTGGCGCGGCTGACTTCGCGGCGTACCGTGCGGTCGCTGATTATTCTTGGCGGCTGGCCGATTGCTGCCGGGCTTATCCTCGCGGCCATTGCAACGGTAGCCTCTTCGCATGCATATCTCTGGATGACGGCAGGTTTGAGCCTGTACGCGTTTGGTATTGGTCTGGCTAACGCCGGGCTGGTGCGCCTGACGCTGTTTGCCAGCGATGTCAGTAAAGGCGCGGTTTCGGCGGCGATGGGCATGCTGCAAATGCTGATTTTCACCGTCGGTATCGAAGTCAGTAAACATGCGTATCTGGTCGGCGGCAACGGCCTGTTCAGCCTCTTTAATTTGCTCAACGGCCTGTTCTGGCTGGGGCTGATGGTGATTTTCCTGCGTGATAAAAGCGTCGGGAACTCGCTCGAAAGCTAAGGCTCCACGGCGGGTGAGGGGAGAGCGTCATTCGGCAATGATGCGCTTTCGTTACCCGCTTTAGCCTGCGGGCAGCGGGTATCACGCAAGCCTGCGCCACTCGTTATTCTGCCTGTGATTATATCGACATATCTGTTATCACTTCCGGCGTGTCACCTTTACTGAAAACGCGTATCTTTGATGGCGATATTGCGGAGCACGACGCACCTGCCTGTTCGCAAACTATTCAGAAAAACGTTAGGGACACCACCGATGACCTTTAGAAAGACGCTGATTTCTTTAGTGACCACATACACTCTTTTCCATTTAAGCCCTGTGCTGGCCGCCTCTGCGCCGACATTCACGCCTGAGCAGGAAGCGCAAATCGGTAAAATCGCAGCCGACTACCTTGTTGCCCATCCGGAGGTGCTGGTGCAGGTCAGCCAGAAATTGCAGCAGCAAGAGCAGGAGCGTCAACAGATGGCGCTTACCCAGAAGGTGATGGAGAACCAGGAAGCCCTCTTGCGTGACAAAGATACGCCGGTGATTGGTCCACAGGATGCGAAAGTGGCGGTTATCGAATTCTTCGATTATCAGTGCATTTATTGCAGCAAACTCGCCCCGGAGCTGGAGAAAGTGATGAAGACCAGTCCGGACGTACGTTATATCTTCAAAGAGTGGCCTATTTTCGCATCGCGCTGGGAGAACTCAGAGAAGGCCGCGCTGCGCGGTCTTGATGTCTGGAAGCAGAAAGGCGCTGCCGGCTATGCCATCTATCACAACAGCATTTACCATACCGGGCATAACGAAGGCCAACTGACCGTCGAGGATATCAATGCTGCTGCGAAGGCTGCTGGTGCCACGGATAAGCTGCAGGCGGATTACAGCAATATCCTTGAGAGCACCAATACGCTGGCGCAGACGCTGGAACTCACCGGGACGCCAGGGCTGATTGTGATGCCGGTTAAAGGCGCAACCCCGGAGAACATCACCGTCTTCCCTGGGCTGGCGAGCGCGGAACAGATTCAGGCCGCGATTAAAAAAGCCAGCCACTGATTCGCAACACTGCCGTCGGTAAACATTACCGGCGGCAATGCCAGTTATTGGTGTGGTGACGAATTAAAAAAGTATTAAACGTAAAACGCCCTGTTAATTATTTTTATCGAAAAAGTAGTCCCAGTACTTTCGGGGGATTTATCTGTTATTCGCCATTCTTTTTTCGCCATTGCCCGGGTGGCGCATTATGAATTTTCTTAAAAGTCTTTGAGAAGCTTTGCTGATCGTCAAATCCGTACTTAGAGGCTATTTCAATAATAGGCATACTGGTTTTTTGTAGATCTGATGTCGCTTCCATGATCTTTTTTTGTCTGATGTATCGAGCAAGGCTGAGCCCTGTATGATCTTTGAAGATTCTTTGCAGGTGCCTTTTAGAATACCCCGCTCTTTTTGCGGCGATTGCTATGGTGATGTTTTTATCCAGGTTGGCGTCAATCCACATTGTTATTTCCATGATTACCGTTGCTTGTAATTGTGGCATTTTTCTGCGCCTCGCCATTATCTCTTTTTCGTCTATCCTCACTCTCCATTTTTGAAAACGTGTAGTTAGAATGTATAGGTGATGGCACCGGTAAAAGAGAACGTATTTCGTCTGAAAACAATAGGGCTATTTGCAACATCATCATTCAGCCAGTTATAACCCGCACTTAAGATTGTTCCCCAATGCGTGTCAATTTGGTGGTTCCACAGCAGATTTGTACTTATGCCGTATAAGCCTCCGCCAGGGGTAAATGTTTGATATCCCGTGCGATCGCTCTGTTTTTGGCTGACACCATAATGAATTTGCATATAGCGGCGATCGCCGAACATGGCTGTATTCTGCAGTGCGATAGTATCGATTTCATTCTGCAAAGGAATAAGCGTAAAGGAAGCCTGATATTCTACCCCCTGGCTATCAGTGACAGGAAGAATGGCTTTTCCTTCAATGCTTACCCAAGGGGCTATGGACCAGCCAACTGCCAGCGCAGTATTCATGGCCGCTTTAATATTGCCCATTCCTTTTAATTCATTTGCGCCATCCCGCCAGTTGGAATTACGATCAGAACGCCCCAGGCTATAACCCAGCGAGTGTTCTAAATACAGGCCGTTGTCGGCCTGCAGGTCATATCCCAGACCCTTTTCCGAATCAACAAAAAACGCGCCTTTTCGCCCCTGAATAACGGGCAAGACCTGGAAAAATTGATGATTTGACCCGCTGTAACGCGGCGCGTATTGCCCTGCAATCCCCATGGTAAACGTGTCTGTATTAGCGGCAGTGTCATCCGCATTCGCAAATGACGTTACCGAGGTAAAGAGTAAACCTGCCATCAACGGTACTGTTTTTTGGGGGAACATTGAGCATCTCCGGAATCATTAAAAGCGTATTATTTCAGCGCATGGTTTTCTGATAGTTCAGTATGAAGGGCTGTTATCAATAAACAGTCAGGGAATTGTTAAGATACTGTCAAGTTCCGCTTTTTAGCGCGCTGTCTCTGATGAATTTAATCTTCTCCGGGCGGTTTATATCATTTGTCATTTTATTAATGCGCATTGACTGTCATAAAAAGGGTATTGTATGTATTGGCGTAACAGATCGGCAATTGCTGTTCTCTAAAAAACCAGGGTACATAAATGGTTTGTCGAAAAATATTGATAATTGAAGACGATACGGATGCTGCCGACGTACTGGAAGCCTACCTCCGTCGGGATAGTTTTGACGTATTGATAGCAGAAAACGGGACTAAAGGGCTGGAAATGGCGCGGCGGCTTAAACCCGATCTCATTCTGTTGGATATTATGCTGCCGGGCATAAGTGGCACCGAAGTGCTGGCTTCCATTCGGCGCGACAGTGATGTCCCGGTCATTATGGTCACCGCAATGGGGGAGGCGTCGGAACGTATTGGCGCATTGCGCTATGGCGCTGACGATTTCGTTGTTAAGCCTTATTTTCCTGGTGAAGTCGTTGCGCGAGTCCAGGCTGTATTGCGCCGCGCCGCGCGCGCTGAAAAACCCGAAGAGACACTTAACTGGCAAAACCTGTCGGTCAATACGGTGGCGATTACCGCCATTGTGACCGATCGCGAAAAACCGGCGATTGTTCTGGATCTTACGCCCTCTGAATTTTCCATGCTGACGACGCTAATGCGCCATCCCACGCGCCCTTTTACGCGGCAATTCCTGCTGGAACAATGCCTTCCGGACAGCGATGCGCTAGAGCGAGTTGTGGATACACATATTTATAATTTGCGTAAAAAATTAGAGAGCGCTGGGGTCACTGGCGTTCTGGCAAACGTGCGCGGTATTGGATACAGGTTCCAGCAACTATGAAAAGCCCCGTTCATCAGTCCCTGTGGCGCTGGATTTGCGCCCGTATCCTTGCCCTTGCCATCGGGACTGTGATTATCATTGCGCTGTGCATGTGGCTACGTTATGCCGTCCAGAATTACTGGGCTTTGCATGATATGCCCGCCAGTGTCAGAGCCGAATTCCTCGCATTGAAAGACAACCCGCATGTGAACCCGGATCGCTTCCATTACATTGTCGACACGTGGTGGGGAATCAGTTACTCGACCCCCTCCATTGCCTCGACCGACTGGATCATGGTTGGTGTACTTGTTCTGGTGATGATCCCTTTTATCGTCATTATGGGGCTACGCTACGCGCGGCCTTTATCCTCTCAGTTCAGTCGGTTACGAGAGGCGGCTGATAAAGTCACACAAGGGCAATTCGGCAGCCAGGCGGAACTTATCAAGGATGCACCTGCGGAAATGATACGTTTCGCCGTTGATTTTAACAGCATGACACAGCAACTTGCCCTGTATGAACGCGAACTGCGCGCTTCGCATGTGGCGATGGCGCATGAACTTCGCTCCCCGTTAACGGCGGCCATAGGTCGGCTGCAGGGGATGCTGGATGGCGTCTTTAGCCCTACGCAAGAGCAACTGAGTATGGTGATGAACCAGTTGCTACTCCTGAACCGTCTTACCGGGGAATTACACTTACTTTCACTGGCGGACGCCGGACAGTTGACGCTCGATCGCCATCCTCTTTGCCTTGGGGAGTTATTGCGTGAGCGTGCAGCCTGGCTAAAGCTACAGGCGGATACATCAGGCGTGAGTATTAATGTTGTTGATACTGCACCTGCGCTTTTCAATGGGGATGCGCTGCGTCTGGGGCAGGCCTTCACGATTATTATGGAAAATGCCTTGCGCTATGGCCGACAGGGTGGGCATCTAAACATTGGCATTCGTCGGGATGCTGAGGTGTTCAGCATCACTTTTGCGGATGACGGCCCTGGCGTGGACCCCGATTTCTTACCGATCATTTTCGAGCGCTTCACGCGGGCCGATGCATCGCGGGCGCGGCATTCCGGGGGCAGTGGATTGGGGCTATCCATAGCCAGGGCTATTTGCCTTGCCCACGGTGGGAATATTGCCGCGTCTTTACCTGAAAAGGGCGGTCTGTTGATAGAAATAACGCTGCCGTCTGACAACAGATAAATGCATTCTTGATGAATCCTTGATGAAAAATGAAGAGAATCTCGACTTCATAAAGATGTAATGACGCCATTACCGATCAGGAGTGGCGTTATGTCAGAAGAACTCACCGTGTTATTTCGTCAAAGTGTGCATCATCTTTTTAATGCCGCGCGTCAGTTTTCTATTCTTTCTTTTTTGCCGTTCATCGCCCCGCTGGTGTTCATTTTTTTACTGACCGGCTGTGGCGAGAAGGATACGCACAAGGCTGCGCCGCCGCGGCCCGTTCGCTACGTGGTTATCCAGACGTTATCCTCTTTGCCGGTCGATGTGCGAACCGGAGAAATACGTGCCCACGATGAAACCCTGCTCGCTTTCCGACTGAGTGGCCGCATGGTGAGCCGTCTCGTTGATATCGGCGATCATGTGCATGCGGGACAAGTGCTGGCCACATTAGAAAACCAGACCGGCACAAATGAGCTTGCCAGCGCCAGCGCCGATGTGGAGAGCGCCAAAGCAGCCGAACAAGTCGCGTTGCTGAATTTGAATCGCATGCAAAAATTGTTGCCCTCCGGCGCTATCGCCCGTACTCAGCTTGATACGGCGCGCGCTGACTGGCAATCGGCGGCCTCACGCCTTAAAAGTAGTATGGCCGCGTTGCGCAATGCGCAGGATAACCTTGCCTGGACAAAACTGACTGCGCCTGCAGATGGCGTGATTACCCGCGTCAGTGTTTCTGCAGGGCAGGTCGTCAGTGCAGGACAAACGGTCTTTACCCTTGCGACCAGTGAGGCACGCGATGTGGTATTTGATATTGCTGACCCGCAGCAACTTTCCGCACCCGATGCAAAAGAGCGGGTATTTCAGGTCGCGTTGCTGTCGAATCCAGACGTAAAGACCACCGGCATACTGCGTGATATTAGCCCGCAGGCCGACCCACAAACCCGAACCTGGCAAGTCAGGGTCGCTCTGAACGACCAGCCCGCAATGGCGTTAGGGGCAAGCGCGACCATTGAAATACCGTCGTCAACATTGCCTGGTTATAGGATCCCAGCCTCCGCGCTGAGTCGCACGGGCGATAAACCCGCCATCTTTGTTATTGGTAATAACGGAGAGGCGCAGTTACGTGAGGTCACTTTATCAGGCTACTCGGCTGCTTCCGCGTTCGTTTCATCTGGCCTGCATCCCGGCGATAAAGTCATTACCGCAGGGGTGACTAAGTTACGCGATGGCGAAAAAATTATTCCGGGGGAGCGCCAGTCATGAACGCTCCCGATAAAAAGCAACGCTTCAACCTTTCCGCCTGGGCGCTTGAACATCAGCAACTGGTAAGCATGTTTATGATGCTGATTCTCGTGGCGGGGATCCTCTGTTATCAAAAGCTCCCGCGTAATGAAGATCCGGCATTTACCATAAAAACGGCGGTGGTCTCTGCGCAGTGGCCCGGCGCCAACATTGAGGATACAACCCGGCTGGTGACCGATGTGCTGGAGAAAAAACTGCAGGAGACACCCTGGCTTGATTATATAGAAAGTGAAACCCGGGCAGGCAGTAGCGTGATTTATGTGAACTTGCGAGACGACACGCCACCGCAGAACGTTCAGGGGATCTGGTATCAGGTGCGTAAAAAAATGCAGGATATTGCAACCTCGTTACCCGAGGGGGCGCAAGGGCCTGCTGTGAATGATGAATTTGATGATACGTTCGGCACTATTTATGCTTTCACTGCAGACGGTTTCACTTCGCGGGAGTTACGCGATCGCGTAGAAGCTGTCCGGCGTAATCTGATGTCGGTGAAAGATATCGGGAAGATTACGCTTCTGGGTGAACAGCAGGAGCAGATGGTTATCGCCTTTTCCCCCCGACAACTTGCCGGTATAGGATTAGATGTTCAGCAGGTGAGCGAGGCATTAAAGGCCCAGAATGCCGTTGAACCCTCCGGAACGATTCGTACCGGAAACGATAACGTTGCCTTGCGTGTGAGCGGTGCGTTGACCTCAGAAGAGAGCCTTCGCGGTGTCACACTGCATATCAATGATCGGTACATTCCCCTGACGGATATTGCGACCGTCACGCGTCAAATTGCCGAGCCCGCCACCCCTGTTTTTCGGGTAAACGGACAGCCTGCAATAGGGCTTGCGATTTCGATGGCCTCAACCGGCAACATGTTGCTTTTCGGTAAGACGCTTAACGCCAGAATGGAGGAGGTCAAAAACCAGTTACCGCATGGTATTGAAATGGTAAAAGTTGCCGATCAGTCTGTGGTCGTGAGCGATGCAGTCAGCAGCTTTGTCCGCGTGCTTATCGAAGCCGTTCTGATCGTTCTGGCTGTTTCATTTATCTCGCTCGGTATGCGCGCCGGGCTGGTCGTTGCTGCGGCAATACCTCTGGTACTGGCAATGACATTTGTCGGCATGATGCTGGCCAATATTGGCTTGCAGCGCATCTCTCTGGGCGCGCTCATTATTGCGCTCGGGCTTCTGGTCGATGATGCGATGATAACAGTTGAAGCCATGGTGGCGCGGCTTGAGGCGGGCGACTCGCGTAAAAACGCCGCCACTTATGCGTTCAAAACCACGGCTTTTCCCATGTTGACGGGCACCCTGGTGATGATAGCGGGGTTTATTCCTGTCGGCTTTGCGGCGTCGAGTGCCGGAGAATATTGCTTCTCACTATTTGCCGTTGTCCTGATTGCGCTACTTTGCTCCTGGGTCGTCGCCATCCTGTTCTCGCCATTGACCGGCACCTGGTTGCTTCCTGCGCATATTAAGCATCATGGCGGGAGCGCAGGCAGGCTTGCTCAGGCCTATCGTGCGTTACTGGATCGCGTGTTGCGTTATCGGTTGAGGACAATCGGAATTGCCCTGCTGGCGCTTATTTTGTCAGGCGTTGGGGCGACCTACATGCAAGGGGAATTTTTCCCGGCATCGGATCGGCCCGAACTGCTGGTCAGTCTTTCGCTCCCGGCGAATACGTCACAACCCGAAACAGAACGGCAGGCCGAGCGTCTCGAAAAAGCGATAAGCGGTAATGAAAATATTGATCACTACACGACCTATGTCGGATCGGGCGCCGTACGTTTTTATTTGCCGATGGAAGTCTTGCTGGATAATGAAAACACTGCGCAACTCGTTATCGTCGCCAAGGATTTAGCGGCAAGAGACCGTTTACAACAGCAACTCGCGGCCCTGTTAGCCAGCCAGTTTGGCGAGCTGACGACGCGGGTATCCCCCCTCGAATTAGGGCCGCCAGTAGGCTGGCCGATAAAATACCGCGTGAGCGGGCCTGACTATGCCCAGGTGCGCTTAATCGCCAACCGTGTTGCCGCTAAAACGGGAGCATCGCCTTTCACTCGCGAAGTTAACCTGACCGCGGGCGAACCGGAAAGAGTGATCACCTTTAATGTTAACCAGACTGCTGCACGGACGGCAGGCGTCTCTTCAGAGGATATTGCTCAAACGCTTAATACGGTCTGGTCTGGTCGGACCGTCACTACGGTGCGGGATAATGATCGCCTCGTGGATGTGGTGCTACGTGCAAACGATAAGGAACGTCTTGATATCAGCACGTTATCGTCACTGGTGCTGACAACCTCGGCGGGAAAGAAAATTCCCCTTAGCGAAGTCGCTACGCCCGTATGGGGCGTTGACGATCCGGTTATCTGGCGTCGCCAACGGCTGCCTTTCATTACCGTGCAAACAGACCTGGCGCCGGGCCTTAATGCACAGACCGTGTCGTCTGCTCTGCGTGCGGATATCGATACATTACGCGCGCAACTGCCCGCGGGATATCATATCGAAGAAGGGGGCACGGTCGCGGAATCGGAGAAGGGAAATAGCTCCGTTTTCGCGGTGTTACCTGTGACGCTCATCGCCATGCTGGTTCTGTTAATGATTCAGTTGCAGCGTTTCTCCCGCATGTTGCTGGCACTCTTTATGGCGCCTTTTGGCTTGCCTGGCATCGTATTAGCCATGCTGCCGACAGGTACGCCGATGGGGTTTGTGGCATTGCTGGGCGTGATCGCGCTGGCAGGGATGATTATTCGCAATGCGGTCATCCTGATAAGCGAAGTGGACAGTAACCTGGCGCAGGGGATGGCTTCGCGCGACGCTATCGTTGCGGCAGCGGAACATCGTTCACGTCCCATTGTTTTAACGGCCTGCGCGGCAATACTGGGGATGATCCCCATATCACATCAGGTTTTTTGGGGGCCGATGGCCTATGCCATTATCGGGGGGCTTCTTGTGGCCACGCTGGTAACACTGACGGTATTACCTGCTTCATTGAGCCTGCTGCTAGCCAGAGAAGAGAGGACAACTAAACAGAAATAAATAAGAAAATGCGCGCGCGTTATTTCTGTTGAAGGGTTAGTGATGATCGTCAATCTGATGTTCGATGATCATCCCTTCACCGACGCTTGCCAGATGGCGGGCACGAGGTGCAACGCGGACCACAGGCGCAGGGGCAACGACCTGCGGCGCAACATAGGTTGTTTGCGCTGTCGGGGTGTTGATGGGGACTAACTCGATTTTGTAACCGTCCGGGACATTGACCGTCACGTTTTGCGCCAGAGCGCCGATGGAGAGCGTACTAAACAGCAGTGCCGTTAACAGTTGAATTTTCATTTTCGCCTCGATAATTGACGGTGGCTGGCAGAGCGCCAGCCACGCAGTGGGGCGAAGTATGCGTAATCGATCCCGGCAATGTGTTGCCGCGTGTGCGCATTACTCGGTTGCGGATTGCATGTCGTGCTCCGGCTTTGCTACCGCTTTAGCAACCAGTGCGGCAACCAGTACGAGGCCTAAGACTACCAGCATCGCGCTGCGCAATCCGTAGTGTTCCCCTAAGAAACCAAGCAGCGGCGGCCCCACCAGAAACGCCAGATAACCCGTAGTGGCGACTACGCTGACGCGGGTTGGCGCATCGGGGCCGGTATCGCTGGCGGCAGAAATGGTCAGCGGGAAGCCCAGCGATGCTCCCAGTCCCCAGAAGATCACCGACATTCCGGCAATCCATGCATTATCGACAAAAATAATCAGCCCAATACCCAATGCCCCCATCATTGCGCTGGCGCGAACCACGGCGACGCGGCTGTAGCGGTCGATAAACCAGCCGCCGGTAAAGCGCCCGACCGTCATGCCGAGGGTAAAACCGGCATAGATCAACGAGCCGGAGGTGGGGTTAAACCCGTGTCCGTCGACCATCAGTAGCGGCAGCCAGTCATTGGCAGAACCTTCGGCAAAGGCCATTGCCAGCACCACCACCCCAATCAGCAGCAGTTGAATATCGCGATAAAAGGGCAGGCCCGCTTTGTTACGTGCTTTATCTTCCGGCGTGTCTTTTCCCGTCCCTTCGGGGATGGCAGAAATAGCCAACACGATAGGCGTAATGGCGACCACGGCTGCCAGCAGAATGTGCAAGGTCGCCGGCGTACCCAATGCGGTCAGGGTCATACCAACCCCTGCGCCAGCCAGCGTGCCGAGGCTGTAGAAGCCGTGCATCATCGGCAGAACGGTTTTGTTCATTTCGCGCTCGACCACCGCGCCTTCAATATTTATCGCCACTTCGCCAGCCCCCATACTGCCGCCAAAAAACGCCAGTCCAACGGCAAACAGCAACGGGGAAGCCAGCCACAGGGCGAGACTTAACACCAGCATGCCGGCGATGGCGGCAGCCATACTGGCACGAATGACTTTGCGCGTACCAAAGCGTTTCACCAGCCAGCCGGATGAGAGGATGCCACTCATGGAGCCTACGGAGAGGCCAAACAGCACGGCACCCATCTCCGCCGTTGAGACAGATAAGATGTCGCGGATGGCCGGGGTACGGGTCGCCCACGACGCCATCAACAGTCCCGGGATGAAGAAGAAGGTGAAAAGCGCCCAGAGCCGGTGTTTTAGCGCATTACGATGTGAGGTGACTGGCATTACGTCGCATCCTGCAAGGAAAAGAGAGGACAACACTAGCAAGCATGTGTACATTTGTACACATCTGATTGCGAGGATTTATGAGCCGACGACCGAACGACCCGCAGCGGCGTGAACGCATCCTGGATGCCACGCTGGAGACCATTGCGCAGCACGGTATTCATGCCGTCACCCACCGAAAAATTGCCAGTTGTGCCGATGTGCCGCTCGGTTCTATGACCTACTATTTTACCGGCATTGATGCGCTGCTGGATGAAGCTTTTACCCGCTTTACGCAGCAAATGTCCGCGCAATATGCGGCCTTTTTTACTCAGGTTGATAGCGCTGCAACCGCCTGTGATGCCGTGACTGAGCTGATTTTCAGTGCTCAGGTGACGACACCGCACAATATGGAACTGATGTATCAGCTTTATGCCCTGATGAGCAAAAAACCGATGCTGAAAAGCGTAATGCAAAACTGGATGCGCACCAGTCAGACCACGCTGGAGCGATGGTTCGATCCGGTAACCGCCCGTGCGCTGGATGCCTTTATCGAAGGGATGACGCTGCATTTTGTGGTGGACCGGGAACCGCTGAGCCGTGCGGATATTCGCGCGATGGTGGGCAGGATTGCGGGTGAGTGAGGGAAGGGGCCAGTATTAAGACAACAAAAAACCCATCAACCTTGAACCGAAATGGCGGGGTTGATGGGCTCCACAAATTGGGGACATCAAAGAAAAGCAGTGGCACTAGTTATGACTAATGCTGAGAAAAAAAGTTCTCCAGGTGTTAATTATTTTTTTAAGTTAGGAGTTATCCTAAGCCCGGCCAGACAATGATTATCAGCGTCCCCGCCAGCGTAAGCAGTACGTTCGCTATCGCATAGGTGCCCGCATAACCCAGAGCCGGAATGTTACTGCGCGCGGTATCGCTGATAATCTCCATCGCTGGCGCACAGGTACGTGCCCCCATCAGCGCGCCAAACAGCAGTGCGCGGTTCATTTTCAGCACCCAGGCACCGAACAAGAAACAGATCATCACAGGCACCAGGCTGACAATCAGGCCCGCGATCAGCATCTGTCCGCCCACTTCACCCAGGCTGTTACCAATGCCGCTACCGGCGCTTAAGCCGACACCTGCCATAAAGACCATCAGACCAAACTCTTTCACCATATTCAGCGCACCCTGAGGGATGTAGCCAAAAGTCGGGTGGTTGGCGCGCAGAAAGCCGAGCATGATCCCGGCAAACAGCAGGCCCGCCGCGTTGCCAATACCAAAGCTGAAGGTGCTGAACTGGAAGGTGATCATGCCGATCATCAGGCCAACAATAAAGAAAGCGCAGAAGGCGAGCAGGTCCGTGACCTGACTATGAATAGAGATAAAGCCGATGCGGTCAGCGATGGCTTTCACACGACGGGCATCACCACTCACCTGCAAGACATCCCCTTTATTAAGCAGGATGTTGTCGTCAATTGGCATCTCAATCTGGCTGCGGATAACGCGGTTGAGGAAACAGCCATGGTCGGTCAGCTTAATCTGAGCCAGACGGCGCCCCACCACATTGTGGTTTTTCACCACCACCTCTTCGGTGACAATGCGCATGTCGAGCAGGTCGCGGTCGAACACCTCTTTTCCGTTACGGAAACTGGGGTCGAGGCGCGCATGCGCATCCGGATAACCAACCAGCGCGATTTCGTCGCCCATTTGCAGTACCGCATCGCCGTCCGGGTTCGCGAGAATACCGTTACGACGAATACGCTCGATATAACAGCCCGTCTGGCGATAAATACCCAGCTCACGCAGATTTTTGCCGTCCGCCCAGGCCACAAGCTCCGGGCCGACGCGATAGGCGCGAATGACCGGCAGATAGACCTTCCGGTTGGTGTCGGTGTCCAGCCCACGCTCACGGGCGATCTGTTGGGCGCTGGTCTGCAGATCCTGATGCTGCAACTTCGGCATATAGCGAGCGCCGACAATCAAACTGACCAGGCCAATAAGGTAGGTCAGGGCGTAGCCGAGGCTTAAGTGATCGAGTGCTTGTGAAAGCTGGGTACTGTCCATACCCGAATGACGTAGCGTATCACCGGCACCTACCAGTACAGGCGTGGACGTCATTGCGCCTGCCAGCATCCCCGCCGTCAGACCAATATCCCAGCCGAACAATTTGCCGAGCCCAAGGGCAATCAACAATGCGCTGCCGACTAATACCAACGCCAGCATCAGGTAATTTTTGCCATCGCGGAAAAAAATAGAAAAAAAGTTTGGCCCAGCTTCCACTCCTACGCAAAAAATAAACAGCATAAAACCTAAATTGAGGGCATCAGTGTTTATGCTGAAATGTTGCTGACCTAATAATAAGGAAACCACTAAAACGCCAATGGAATTACCGAGTTGTACAGAACCCAAGCGTAATTTCCCCAGACAGAGTCCGAGCGCCAGAACAACAAATAATAACAGTATGTAATTCCCGTTTAACAAATCTGCGACGTTTATATTCACGGAGGCTAACTTCTTGTTTACTTGTAAGCTATTGAAAGAATGGGTTATTTGGGCTACTGTTTTGCGAAGAATCTGAGTTAGAAAAACGCACTAGTGCGTCTTTATTCCCGGCAACACAATAACTGGCCGCCAGTTTAATCGTATTGAATTGCAACGGCTAGTAAGAATCTTCTATTCGCGCGGGGGTTTTTCGGCAGGGAGTGCCATAACGCTTTATCTGACCGTTCGTTCATTGCAACGGATGAAGAGTTTGATAGAGAAAAGTCAGGAGGATTGTTTGAAACATAAACGCGGACTTGCAGGCATCATTTGTTGTTTTTTACTTTTCATTGTCGTCTGTTTTTTAGAAGTGACGAATATGAAAGGTGCCTTTCGTGCGTCCGGGCATCCTGAACTGGGGTTGCTGTTTTTTACGTTACCGGGCGCTGTTGCCAGTATTTTTTCACGTCGCCGTAAAGTGATGTTGCCACTGTTTGGCGCGATCCTCGCCGCACCGCTCTGCTTCGTCGTCATGCGTCTGTTTTTTACCCCGGTACGTTCTGTGTGGCAGGAGCTGGCGTGGCTGTTTAGTGCGGTATTCTGGTGTGCGCTGGGCGCGCTCTGTTATCTGTTTATCAGCAGTTTCTTTGGCAACGGGGCGCGTTAAGGCCAGCGTCGCCCCGGTTGTTGCCTCTTTATTTTATTCTACCGAACTGTTTACGAACGAACTTATCGAACTCGGTAAAGCTGCCAATGTGTTTTTGATCGACAAAAATTTGCGGCACTGTTTCGATGGGTTTGCCTGCGGCTTGTTCCAGTGCCGCGCGAGTAACGCCGTCCGCATGGATATCAACATAGCGCCACTCAAAATTATCCTGTGTTTTGCTGACTTTTTCAGCCAACTCTTTTACGCGTGCGCACTGTGGACAACCTGCGCGACCAAATATCACTGTGTACATGAATCCTCCTTAAACCAGACGGTAAGCAGGGATATAATGCGGCTTTTGCGCCCACGCATAAAACAGGTTGTGCCTGTTATGTTAATTTCCGCAACCTTTCAACACATTTTGGCGAGCATTTCCGGCCTGAGTGTTCGCTATAATGGGGGTTTTGTTTCCAGGGAAAACGACCATGACTCCAGTTATCGATCTGCTCCGCGCTCACCGCTCTATCCGCCATTTCACCCAGGAACCCATTACCGCAGCGCAGCGTGAAGCGATTATCGCCGGTGCCCAGGCCGCCTCCAGTTCCAGCTTTTTACAGTGCAGCTCAATTATTCGCGTGACCGACCCGGCGTTACGCCAACAACTGGTTACGCTAACCGGTGGTCAACAGCATGTGGCTGATGCCGCTGAATTTTGGGTGTTTTGCGCCGATTTTAATCGCCATCTGCAAATTTGCCCGCAGGCGCAACTGGGGCTGGCGGAACAACTGCTTCTCGGTGTCGTCGATACGGCCATGATGGCGCAAAATGCCATGACGGCTGCGGAATCACTCGGCCTTGGCGGTGTGTATATCGGTGGGATCCGTAACAGCATTGAGGCGGTGACTGAATTGCTTCATCTGCCTCAGCATGTTTTGCCACTCTTTGGGCTCTGTCTGGGCTGGCCTGCCGACGATCCGCAGGTGAAGCCGCGTTTACCCGCTGCGCTGGTGGTGCATGAAAACAGCTATCAGCCTGTCGATGCGGACATCCTTGCACAATATGATGCGCAAATTGCCGCGTATTATACGTCGCGAGGCAGCAATACCCGTCAGGATACCTGGAGCGATCATATCCGGCGCACCATTATTAAAGAGAACCGCCCGTTCATCCTCGACTATTTGCATAAACAAGGGTGGGCAGTGCGCTAATTCCCGTTCATCCTGTGTCTCGCTGCGTGTATGATACGCAGGCTTTCTACTCGTCATGCTTCATGTTGCCAGTGCGTTTGCTATATCACTGGGCGCCCTGGTCATAGCGTTATCTCTGCTGCCGGGGCTAACTGACTTGCCGCCTTCCGGCAACGTGAAAAAGGTAGAGTATTGCCAGTCTATTCAGAGAGGTGCAGGGTGAAAATCGCCATATTGTCCCGGGACGGAACGCTCTATTCATGCAAACGCCTGCGCGAAGCTGCCATTGCGCGCGGGCATCTGGTCGAAATTCTCGATCCGCTGTCGTGTTATATGAACATCGACCCCGCGGCGTCTTCGGTCCATTACAAAGGCCGTCAACTTCCCCATTTTGATGCGGTGATCCCGCGAATTGGTTCTGCGATTACCTTTTACGGTACCGCCGCGCTGCGCCAGTTTGAAATGCTGGGCAGCTATCCGCTCAATGAGTCGGTGGCGATTACGCGCGCGCGTGACAAATTGCGTTCTCTGCAACTCCTGGCCCGCCAGGGGATTGATCTGCCGGTGACGGGGATCGCCCATTCACCGGATGACACCAGTGATCTGATTGCCATGGTCGGCGGCGCGCCGCTGGTGGTAAAACTGGTAGAAGGGACACAGGGGATTGGCGTGGTCCTTGCCGAAACACGGCAGGCGGCAGAAAGTGTGATTGACGCTTTTCGCGGCCTGAACGCCCATATTCTGGTTCAGGAATACATTGAGGAAGCGAAGGGACGGGATGTTCGTTGCCTGGTGGTGGGCAACGAGGTTGTCGCGGCGATTGAGCGGCAGGCGAAAGAGGGCGATTTTCGCTCCAACCTGCATCGTGGCGGCGTGGCCAGCGTGGCGACAATCACCCCGCGTGAGCGGGAGATGGCGATTAAAGCCGCACAGACTCTCGGTCTGGATGTCGCCGGGGTGGATATCCTTCGTGCCAACCGGGGGCCGCTGGTGATGGAGGTGAATGCGTCGCCTGGGCTTGAAGGTATTGAGAAGACCACAGGGGTGGATATCGCGGGTAAAATGATTGCCTGGATTGAGCGCCATGCCACGCCCGGCTATTGCCTCAAAACCGGCGGGTAGTCGATTTTCCGCGCTACATAATGGTATGCGGCCTGCTTTTTGCGTAAGCTATGGCTCCCATTTTTTCGTCAGAGGTTGTTTTGCGCATGAATTCACTCGTCGCACCTGGTCTGGACACGCTTCGTCAATGGCTTGATGAACTGGGTATCAGTTTCTTCGAATGCGATACCTGCCAGGCGTTACACCTGCCGCATATGCAGAATTTCGACGGGGTATTTGACGCCAAAATCGATCTGATTAACGACGTTGTCCTGTTTACGGCGATGGCGGAAGTGAAGCCTTCCGCCTTGCTGGCACTGGCCGCCGATCTTTCCGCCATTAATGCCAGTTCTTTGACGGTGAAAGCATTTCTTGATATTCAGGATGATAACCTGCCTAAGCTGGTCGTTTGCCAGACATTATCCTCAGGCGCCGGGGTGACGCTCGAACAATTTGCATGGTTCATGCGCCAGAGCGAAGAGCAAATTTCAATGGTGATCCTTGAAGCCCGCGCCCATCAGATGCTGTTTGTTCCCGAAGAAGAAGAGCTCAAAGCTGGCGAAGACGCGCACAATTTTCTTCACTAAACCTGCCTGACATTAGCGCAGTCGCTGCCAGAGCGGCTGCATAATGAATGTTTTAATTCTGCTTTTAACCTTCTTTTAAAGAATTATTCACCGCTATTCCCGCCGTTTCGGCTTATCACATAGACAGAATCTGCATAAAAAATTGATAAAAGGCGTTTTTTAATCTGCCCTATAGCCTCTAACCCTGGCTACAGTTATTCTTGCGGTGCTTTGAAAGCATGCGGCGTCGGCCGAAAGAATTTTCCTCTTCGACCAGTGCAGACTGACAAAATATGCATGAATTTTGCATATCTTAAATGCGTACACTTAGTTCGTATGGTAACGGACTTTCCAGAAGGAATGAGATATGACCGCTTTGAGTAAAAAATGGTTATCAGGTCTTGTTGCGGGTGCATTAATGGCTGTCTCTGCCAGCACACTCGCCGCAGAGCAAAAGACGCTGCATGTGTATAACTGGTCTGACTATATTGCGCCGGATACGGTCGCAAACTTTGAAAAAGAGACCGGGATTAAAGTTGTTTACGACGTGTTCGATTCCAACGAAGTGCTGGAAGGCAAATTGATGGCGGGCAGCACCGGTTTCGACCTGGTGGTGCCTTCTGCAAGTTTCCTTGAGCGCCAGTTAACCGCCGGTGTGTTCCAGCCGCTCGATAAGAGCAAGCTGCCGAACTGGAAGAACATGGACCCGGATGTGCTGAAAATGGTTGCTCAGCATGACCCGGACAACAAATACGCGGTGCCGTACCTGTGGGCCACCACCGGCATTGGCTATAACGTTGATAAAGTCAAAGCGGTATTGGGCGATGTGCCGGTCAACAGTTGGGATCTGGTGCTGAAACCGGAAAACCTCGAAAAACTGAAAAGCTGCGGCGTCTCCTTCCTGGATGCGCCAGAAGAGATTTTCGCGACCGTGCTGAACTACCTGGGTAAAGATCCGAACAGCACCAAAGCGGACGATTACTCCGGCCCGGCAACCGATCTGCTGCTGAAACTGCGTCCGAACATTCGCTACTTCCACTCCTCTCAGTACATTAACGATCTGGCAAATGGCGACATCTGCGTAGCCATCGGCTGGGCGGGCGACGTGTGGCAGGCGGCTAACCGTGCTAAAGAAGCGAAGAACGGCGTGCATGTTAACTACATCATTCCGAAAGAGGGCGCCCTGGCGTTCTTCGATGTCTTCGCCATGCCTGTTGATGCGAAAAACAAAGACGAAGCGTATCAGTTCCTGAATTACCTGATGCGTCCTGACGTTATCGCGCACATCAGTGACCACGTCTTCTATGCTAACGGTAACAAAGAGTCCAAACCGTTGATCAGCGCAGAAGTACGTGACAACCCGGCAATTTATCCGCCTGCGGATGTTTTCGCGAAACTGTATACGCTTAAAGTGCAGGATCCGAAAATTGACCGCGTAAGAACCCGCGCGTGGACAAAAGTAAAAAGCGGCAAATAATCAATCACCTGAACAGTGATTGCGTTGCACCAGGGCGGTGCAATTGCCCTAAACCTGGACAGAGGTCATCGGCCTCTGTCCGGTCATTTGTAGACAACTAGCTGGTACTGGTTGAGTTTTTTTGCCGGAGAGCACTTGAGTGAATGACGCTATCCCCCGCCCACAGGCGAAAACCCGTAAGGATTTAACGCCTCTGCTTGAAATCCGCAATCTGACCAAATCGTTTGACGGCCAGCACGCCGTTGATGACGTCAGTCTGACCATTTATAAAGGCGAAATCTTCGCGCTGCTGGGTGCATCTGGTTGCGGCAAATCAACGCTGCTGCGAATGCTGGCAGGCTTTGAACAGCCAACGACCGGGCAAATTATGCTCGATGGTGTCGATCTGGCGCATGTGCCGCCTTATCTGCGTCCTATCAATATGATGTTTCAGTCCTATGCCTTGTTCCCGCATATGACCGTTGAACAGAACATCGCGTTTGGCCTCAAGCAGGACAGGCTGCCCAAAGCGGAAATCGCCAGCCGTGTTGCGGAGATGCTGAGTCTTGTGCACATGCAGGAGTTCGCGAAGCGTAAACCGCATCAGCTTTCTGGCGGTCAGCGTCAGCGTGTCGCATTGGCCCGTAGTCTGGCAAAACGCCCGAAACTCCTGCTGCTTGATGAGCCGATGGGTGCGCTGGATAAGAAACTGCGTGACCGTATGCAACTGGAAGTGGTGGACATTCTGGAGCGCGTTGGCGTGACCTGCGTTATGGTCACCCACGATCAGGAAGAAGCCATGACCATGGCCGGACGTATCGCCATTATGAACCGCGGTAAGTTTGTGCAAATTGGCGAACCTGAAGAGATTTATGAACATCCGACCACCCGCTACAGCGCCGAATTTATCGGCTCGGTTAACGTGTTCGAAGGCCTGCTTAAAGCGCGTGAGGACGACGGTCTGGTGATTGATTCGCCGGGGCTGGTTCATCCGCTGAAAGTGGACCCGGATGCCTCTGTTGTGGATAACGTGCCGGTCTATGTTGCGCTGCGCCCGGAGAAAATCATGCTCTGCGAAGAGCCGCCTGCTGACGGTTATAACTTCGCGGTGGGTGAGGTGGTGCATATTGCCTACCTTGGCGATCTGTCGATTTACCACGTTCGTCTGCAAAGCGGGCAAATGATCAGTGCGCAGTTGCAGAACGAGCACCGCTATCGTAAAGGTACCCCGACATGGGGCGACGAAGTTCGCCTGTGCTGGGATGCCGACAGTTGTGTGGTTCTGACGGTTTAAGGAGCGGTGATGAGTACACTTGAACCACCGACCCGCGTCGAAAAACCGGGCGGTTTTAACCTGTGGTTGGCGCGTTTTCAGATGAAGCACGGGCGCAAGTTCGTTATCGCGCTGCCCTATATCTGGTTGATCTTACTGTTTTTACTGCCGTTCCTGATTGTCTTCAAAATCAGTCTGGCAGAGATGGCGCGCGCGATCCCGCCCTATACGGATCTGGTGGAGTGGGCCGATAATCAGCTCACCATTTCGCTCAACATCAATAACTTCCTGCAACTGACCGACGATCCGCTCTATTTTGAAGCGTATCTCCAGTCATTACAGGTCGCGGCGGTGTCGACGATCTGCTGTCTGGTTCTGGGGTATCCGCTGGCCTGGGCCGTTGCGCACAGTAAGCCATCAACGCGTAATATTCTGCTGCTGCTGGTTATTTTGCCTTCATGGACCTCTTTCCTGATTCGCGTCTATGCCTGGATGGGGATTCTGAAAAGTAACGGCGTGCTGAATAATTTCCTGATGTGGCTGGGGATTATCGATCAGCCGCTGACGATTCTGCACACAAACCTGGCGGTGTATATCGGTATCGTTTATGCCTATTTGCCGTTTATGGTGCTGCCTATCTACACCGCGCTGACGCGTATTGACTACTCGCTGGTTGAAGCGTCGCTGGATCTGGGCGCGCGCCCGCTGAAAACCTTCTTTAGCGTGATCGTGCCGTTGACCAAAGGGGGTATTATCGCAGGCTCCATGCTGGTGTTTATCCCGGCGGTGGGTGAGTTCGTGATCCCGGAACTGCTTGGTGGCCCGGACAGCATCATGATTGGTCGCGTCCTGTGGCAGGAGTTCTTTAATAACCGCGACTGGCCGGTGGCCTCGGCGGTGGCGATTATTATGCTGCTGCTGCTGATCGTGCCAATCATGTGGTTCCATAAACATCAGCAGAAACAGATGGGAGACAACGCATGAATAACTTGCCGGTAGTGCGTTCCCCGTGGCGTATTTTGATTCTGGTGCTGGGGTTCACGTTCCTCTATGCGCCGATGCTGATGCTGGTCATCTATTCCTTTAACAGCTCCAAACTGGTGACGGTGTGGGCCGGCTGGTCAACGCGCTGGTATAGCGAGTTGTTCCATGATGACGCCATGATGAGCGCGGTGGGACTGAGTCTGACCATTGCCGCCTGCGCCGCGACGATGGCGGCGATCCTCGGTACGATTGCGGCAGTGGTGATGGTGCGCTTTGGCCGTTTCCGTGGCGCCAACGGTTTTGCGTTTATGATTACCGCGCCGTTGGTGATGCCGGATGTGATCACCGGGCTGTCGCTGTTGCTGCTGTTTGTTGCCCTTGGCCATGCGATTGGCTGGCCATCGGATCGTGGCATGCTCACCATCTGGCTGGCGCATGTGACCTTCTGTACGGCTTATGTCGCGGTGGTTATCTCCTCACGTCTGCGTGAACTCGACAGGTCAATTGAGGAGGCGGCGATGGATCTTGGCGCGACGCCGCTGAAAGTGTTCTTTGTTATTACGCTACCGATGATCATGCCAGCGATTATCTCTGGCTGGCTGCTGGCGTTTACCCTCTCTCTCGACGATCTGGTTATCGCCAGCTTCGTTTCCGGCCCGGGGGCGACAACGCTGCCGATGCTGGTCTTCTCGAGCGTACGTATGGGGGTGAACCCGGAGATCAACGCCCTGGCGAGCCTGATACTGGGTGTCGTGGGGATTGTTGGTTTAATCGCCTGGTATCTGATGGCGCGCGCGGAAAAGCAGCGAGTGCGCGATATCCAGCGTGCAAGACAGGGACAATGATTCTAGAATCTTAAACGTTGTGTCACGGATGCCGCGCTTGTCGCGGCATTTTTCACAGGGAATATTGCACATTGGGATTCTTTACTAAAGCGCATCAGTCTCACGCCCGTCCGAATGTACCCGCACTGGTACAAGTGGCGGCTATCGCCATTATTCTTATCCGCTGTGTGGATGTCTTCATGCTCTGCAATGTGCTGGGCATACGGGGAATGATCGACTTCGTGGTACGCAGCGCGCAAACCTGGAGCCTGACGCTGATTTTCTTCGGCAGCCTGGTGCTGGTCTTCGTTGAAATCCTCTGTGCTTTTTCCGTGGTGAAGGGGCGAAACTGGGCGCGCTGGCTGTATCTGTTGACGCAAATTATTGCCACCGGTTATCTGTGGGCGGCATCGCTGGGGTATGGATATCCTGAGCTGTTCAGTATTGCCGGCGAATCAAAACGTGAGATTTTCCGTACGCTAATGATGCAGAAAATGCCCGACCTGCTGGTACTCTTCCTGTTGTTTGTCCCTTCTCCCAGCCGACGCTTTTTCCGTCTGCAATAACGGGGTACAATCGCCGCCCCGCAATTAAGAAGGTTTTATTATGCAGTGCGCACTCTTTGACGCCAGGCGCTGTCACTCCTGTCAGTGGATTGAACAACCGACTGGCGACCAACTCTGTGCAAAAATGACCGATCTCCGCACCTTGCTGGCGGATTTGCCGGTGACAGAATGGTGCGCGCCGGTTAGCGGCCCGGAACAGGGGTTTCGTAATAAAGCCAAGATGGTGGTGAGCGGCAGCGTGGAGAAACCGCTGCTCGGTATGTTGCATCGCGACGGTACCCCCGAAGATTTGACCGATTGCCCGCTTTATCCCGCCTCGTTTCAGGCGGTTTTCGCCGTCCTTAAACCTTTTATCGCTCGTGCGGGCTTAACGCCCTACAACGTGGCGCGTAAACGCGGCGAGCTGAAATACCTGCTATTAACCGAAAGCCAGCACACGGGCGGCATGATGCTGCGTTTTGTGCTGCGTTCACAGACCAAGCTTGAGCAGCTTCGTGCCGCGCTGCCGTGGTTACAGGCGCAATTGCCGCAGCTTCGCGTCATTTCAGTCAATATCCAGCCGGTGCACATGGCCATTATGGAAGGGGAGACGGAAATCTTCCTGACTGAGCAGCAGGCGCTGGCGGAAAATTTCAACGGCGTGCCGTTGTGGATCCGTCCACAGAGTTTCTTTCAAACCAATCCGGTCGTCGCCAGTGCGCTGTACGCTACGGCGCGTGAGTGGGTAAGAGCGCTGCCGGTACGCCATATGTGGGATCTGTTTTGCGGTGTCGGCGGTTTTGGTCTGCATTGTGCAACCCCGGAGATGACGCTCACCGGTATCGAAATCGCCCCGGAGGCGATTGCCTGCGCGAAGCAGTCCGCGGCTGAGCTGGGGCTGACCGATTTGCACTTTCAGGCGCTGGACTCCACCCAGTTCGCGACCGCCCAGACGGATGCGCCACAACTGGTGCTGGTAAACCCGCCGCGTCGTGGAATTGGCCAGGCGCTTTGCGATTATCTGAGCCGGATGGCGCCGCCGTATATCGTCTATTCAAGCTGTAATGCCCGCACGATGGCGGCAGACTTACACGCGCTGGAGGGCTATCGCGTGGAGCGTGTACAACTGTTTGATATGTTCCCCCACACGGCGCATTACGAAGTGCTGACACTGCTGGTGAAATGTTCTACGGTTTAAGGCATTCGCTCATCAGGGGGTACTGACCATGCGTATGCCATCTCGTTACTTATTCCCTCTTAAACCTGCCGCACCGGGTTCCGGTGTGGTGGCGTTCGTCGTTCTGTTTGCGCTGTTGGATGGGGTTCTTTACGGCGCTTATCGCCTGTTGCGTGACTTTGTTAGCACGGGGAATCCTTTTATTTTTGCCGTTGCGCTGTTTGTGGTGCTGTTGAGCGTTTCCGGGATTGTCGACAGCCGCAAGCGGCGCGCAAGGCTCCTGGCACTGGCGCAGGCGCGTCAGGGCGAAAGCATTTGCCAGTTTGCGCGCGCATTTCCTCGACGGGATGTGGACGCCTGGGTGATCCGCGCTGTCTGGGAAACCGTGATGGCGTGGGGCGGGCGTGACCTGGTGCGGCTGAATTTCCCCCTGCGGGCGGACGACAGCCTGGCACTTTTTGCTTTAGACGATGACGAAGAGCTTTTCGATGCGCTCTCTGATGCGGCGACAAGGGCCGGGCGTACACTGGAAAATCTTGACCACAACCCGTTTTTTCCCCTCATCACGCTGCGTGATATGGTCATGGCGTTGAATGCGCAGCCCATGACGCCAGAGCGGCAACAAAAAAGAGACATCGTTCTGGATTAGGGTAAACAGTGGGCGTAGCCCGGCCAGTGACCCCGGCACTACTGCCCGGGGTGCTGGCGGGGAGATTATTTGTCCATGCCGTCCGATTTTTTCTTCATCATGTCGTCGTCTTTGCCCATGGTCCCTTTTTTCGCCATGTCGCCGTGCTTCATCGTGCTCTCTTTTTTTGTCATCCCGTCATGTTTCATCGGCGCCTTTTTCTTCATCATGGTGCTGTCGTCCTGCTTTTTCAAACCGTCCTGGCTCATCGCGTCGGCGGCATGGGCGTTAGCCACCCCAAAGGCACAGAGGGTGGCGAGGGTGAGGATCATCTTTTTCATCGTGGTTTCCTTGCAAGGTGAGAGGGGATGTCACCTGACTCTCTTGCCTGACTCCGGAAAGTGTGGGTGACAGGCCGCAGCTTACGCCTGGACCGGTCACGACTTCCTCACGGAAATATAAATTATTTGTGATAACTCAATGCGCGACTATTGGGTAAGCTAATAAAGAGAAAGGCAACCGGAACGGGCTATGGAAACCGCAAAAAAAATACTGCTGGTCGAAGATGATCGGGATATTGCTGGCCTGCTGCGGCTTAATTTGCAGGACGAGGGCTACCAGATTGTGCATGAAGAGGATGGGGCGCGTGCGCTCGCCCAGCTTGAAAAGACCGACTGGGATGCGGTGATCCTCGATCTGATGCTGCCGAATGTCGATGGGCTGGAGATTTGCCGCCGCATCCGCCAGATGACCCGCTATCTGCCGGTCATTATCATCAGCGCCCGAACCAGTGAGACACATCGGGTTCTGGGGCTGGAAATGGGGGCGGATGATTATCTGGCGAAGCCGTTTTCGATACTGGAACTGGTGGCGAGGGTGAAGGCGCTGTTTCGTCGCCAGGAGGCGATGGGACGCAACCTGCGTCTCGATATGGGTAGCATTGCCTGTCACGGTTTAACCATCGACCCGCTCCCCCGCGAGGTGCGCCTGCGCGGCGAGTTGATTGATCTGACGCCGCGCGAGTTCGATCTGCTCTACTGGTTTGCCCGTCACCCCGGCGAGGTTTTCTCGCGCCTGGCGCTGCTCGATCAGGTGTGGGGATATCAGCATGAAGGCTATGAGCACACAGTTAATACCCATATCAACCGTCTGCGTATGAAGATTGAAAAGGATGCCGCCGCACCGGAAATTATTCTGACCGTCTGGGGGAAAGGCTATAAATTTGCCGTTTCGGAGCCTGAGGGGGAATGATGCGTCGTTTAAGTCTGACTCAGCGCCTGACGCTGCTCTTCACCGTGCTGCTCCTGCTCTGCGCCGCCGCAGCCTGCAGCGTTCAGCTCTACAGTAGCACCCGCTACGGCGATGCGATGGTGCAACGGCTTTCTGCGGGTCTTGCTCAGCAAATTGCCAGCAGTGAGCCGCTGCTTGATTCCCAGGGCAAAGTGAATCGCCAGACGCTGAAATCGCTGTTTGACCGCTTGATGACGCTCAACCCCAGCGTCGAGCTGTATATGATCTCCCCGGAAGGCGACTTGCTGGCCGATGCCGCGCCGCCGGGGCATCTTCGTCGCGAGCATATCGATGTTGCCCCGTTGCAGCACTTTTTATCCGGCGCGGCCTGGCCGGTCTACGGCGACGATCCGCGCAGTGTCGACAAACAAAAAGTCTTTAGCGTGTCGCCGATTCGCCTCGATGGTCAGTTGCGGGGTTATCTCTACATTATTTTGCAGGGTGAGAACCTGAACGCGCTGGCGGATACTGCCTGGCAAAAAGCGCTGTGGAGCGCATTGCTGTGGTCGTTGCTGTTAGTGGCGGTGTTTGGCGCACTGGCAGGCGGTCTTACCTGGTGGTGGGTGACGCGTCCGGTGAAAAAATTGACCCGCGAGGTGCAGGGGCTGGAGCAGGATAGCATCAGCGCCATCAAGCAACTGGCGTTGCGTGCGCCGGATCCTGAGGCAGGAAATGAAGTCGCGGTCCTGGAAAACGCCTTTATTGAGCTTTCCCGGCAGATAGCCAGCCAGTGGGATCAACTGGCAGACAATGACCGACAGCGACGGGAGTTTGTCGCCAATATTTCGCACGATTTACGTACCCCGCTGACTTCATTACTGGGCTACCTGGAAACCCTTTCGGTGAAGGCCGGGCATTTAACGCCGGAAGAGTCGAAGCATTATCTGAGCATCGCCCTGCGCCAGGGAAACAAAGTCCGGCACCTGTCTCAACAGCTCTTTGAACTGGCGCGGCTGGAACATGGTGGCATCAAACCGCAGCCGGAACCCTTCTCAATGGCGGAACTTTTGCAGGATGTGGCACAAAAATTCGATCTGATGGCGGAAACGCGCGACATCCGATTACTGCTGGAGTTGCCCACCAACCTGCCGCTGGTGTATGCCGATTTGTCGATGATGGAACGGGTGCTCACCAATTTGCTGGATAATGCGGTGCGTCATACGCCCAACGGTGGGAAGATTTATCTGCGCGCCCGTCAGCAGGGTGACCAGCTTATGGTTGAGGTTGAGGACAACGGGTCCGGTGTACCGGGTGCGCTGCGGGCTACGTTGTTCCAGCGCCCGTCGGTGCTGGACAAGGCCAGTGCGGGAGAGTCGCGCGGCGGGCTGGGGCTGATGATTGTCCGGCGTATGCTGCAATTGCACGGTGGCGATATCCGGCTGGTGGATGCGCAACCGGGGTCGTGTTTCCGCTTTACGCTGCCGTTTCAGGGAGCGTGAGAGCATAAAAAAAGCCGCGTCACGCGGCTTTTTCTCTTCAATTCCGCTTACTGCGGGAACCACTGATCGCTGATTTTCTGGTAAGTGCCGTCAGCTTTGATGGCTGCCAGGGCCGCGTTCAGTTTTTCCAGCAGGGCTTTGTTATCCGGGCGTACCGCGATACCAAGGCCTGTGCCGAAATACTGCGGATCGGTCACTTTCGGAGTCGCGACACCCAGTTGCGGGTTGGTTTTCAGCCACTCGTTGACCACCGCGGTATCACCGAACACGCCATCGATACGGCCATTTTTCAGGTCGATAATCGCGTTCTGGTAGCTGTCATAAGCTACGGTTTTCACTTCCGGATGTTTGTCCTGCAAGTATTTCTGGTGCGTGGTGCCGTTTTCCATACCGATACGTTTGCCTTTCAGGTCATCGAAGGTTTTATACGCATCTTTTTTGGCGATAACCACGGCGGAGTTGGCGTAGTACGGCTCGGTGAAGGAGACCTGTTTGCTGCGCTCAGGCGTGATATCCATGCCGGAGATAACCGCGTCATATTTTTTGAATTTCAGGGACGGGATCAGGCTGTCAAAGGCATGGTTGGTGAAAGTACACTCTGCTTTCATCTGGGTACAGAGCGCGTTTGCCAGGTCGATATCAAAGCCCACAATCTTGTTATTCGCATCCATGGATTCAAACGGCGGGTAGGTAGCAGAGACACCGAAATTAATTTTATCCGCGGCGGTTGCGCCAGCAGCGAAAGAGGCAAGTAATGCGGCCAGAATCAGTTTTTTCATTTTTGGAGCTCCTGTCTGTCAATCTTATTGTTTTGCGGTTGCCGTGTCTGAGGCATGGGGCTAACAATGCCATTTAATGAATTTATATGCAATATATTTGATTAGTTATTTTATTTTTCACATAAAAAAAAGCGAGCAATTAATAAGTTGCTCGCTCTCTTGTTTACTATTTATGCATTTTGTGTGGTTTTAGTTGCGACGCTCAAAGGCCAGCGCTTTACGCTCAATCAGACGCATCATCAGGGTCAGCAGGCCGTTAACGATAAGATAAATCGCCCCGGCAGCACCAAATACCATCACATCGTAGGTGCGTCCGTACAGCAACTGGCCGTGCCCCATCACTTCCATCAGCGTAATGGTATAGGCCAGCGATGTACTCTTGAACACCAGCACCACTTCGTTCGAATAGGACGATAAGGCGCGTTTGAATGCATACGGCAACAGAATCGCCAGCGTGTCTTTCTTGCTCATCCCCAGCGCGCTACAGGACTGCCACTGACCTTGCGGAATGGCGCGGATCGCCCCGTAAAACAGCAGCGTGGTATAGGCCGCGCTGTTCAGGGAGAGCGCCAGCAAGGCACATAGCCAGGGTTCCGACAGCAGGTGCCAGATAACCGGATATTCCTGTAGCACCGGGAACTGGCCCGGACCGTAGTAAATCAGGAAGATCTGCACCAGCAGCGGGGTACCGGTAAACAGCGTGATATAGCCACGGACTATCCATGACAGAACGGGCGTTTTTAGCGTCAGCACAATGGTAAAGAGCAACGACAGAACCAACGCGGCAATCAGCGATGCCACGGTGAGCGTCAGGCTGGTGTGCAGGCCTTTCAGCAGTTCGGGTAAGTACTCAAGCATCAGTCTGGTCTCCGTTCAAAGCGTGTTGCGCGCAGATCGATACGCTTAAGGATCCACTGACTGAGCAGGGTGACCACCAGATAAATCGCTGCCGCCACAATGTACCAGGTAAATGGCTCCTGGGTACGGGTGGCGATACTTTTGGTTTGCAACATCAGGTCATTAACGCTGATAAGCGACACCAGCGCGGTATCTTTCAACAGTACCAGCCACTGGTTGCCAAGGCCCGGCAACGCGTGACGCCACATTTGCGGCATGACCAGACGGAAGAAAATGGCGCTTTTTGACAGCCCCAGCGCCTGGCCCGATTCCCACTGACCTTGCGGTACCGCTTTTAACGCGCCACGTAAGGTCTGCGACGCGTAGGCGGAGTACAGCAATGACAGGGCGATCACGCCGCAGAAGAACGGGCTGACATCAAAGTTCTCGATCTGCACCTGTATCGGGAGTTGCACGAACCCCAGATTGAGGGTGAAACCGTCAGAAAGAATTAACAGTAGCTGTGACGAGCCGAAATAGATAAACAGCACGACCAGAATTTCTGGTAAGCCGCGCAAAATAGTGACCAGCGCCGAGCCAGCCCACGCAACGGGACGCCATTTGGCTGACTCCCATACCGCAAAAATCATCGCCAGAACCAGGCCGATGATCAGTGCGCAAACGGCAAGGCCGACGGTCATCCCGGCGGCGCTTGCTAATGGAAAAATTTCATTCATCAAGGATTACTTCTGGAACCATTTGTTGTAGATGGTTTCGTAGGTGCCATCTTTCTTCACTTTTTCCAGCGCAGTGTTGAATTTCTGCTGCAACTCGGTGTTGCCCTGACGAACGGCGATACCCAGGCCCGTGCCGAAATACTCTTTATCGGTCACTTTGTCGCCAACGGCAGCCAGTTTATCGTTCGATTTCAGCCATTCTGTGACAACTGCGGTGTCACCAAATACGGCATCGATACGGCCATTCTGCAGATCCAGCTTAGCATTCTGATAGCTGTCGTACGGAACGGTGGTGATTTCCGGGTGCTTATCGTTGATGAATTTCTGGTGAGTAGTGCCGTTCTGCACGCCCACTTTCTTGCCTTTCAGGGCATCGATGCTGGTGTACTTACCGGTTTGACCCACGAACAGCGCTGAGTTGTCATAGTATGGAGTGGTAAACAGAACCTGTTTCTCACGCTCCGGGGTGATGTCCATACCGGCCATTACCGCGTCGAAACGACGGAATTTCAGGCTGGGGATCAGGCTATCGAACGCCTGGTTGGTGAAGGTACAGGTGGCATCAATCTCTTTACACAGCGCGTTTGCCAGGTCCACATCGAAACCAACGATTTTGTTGTTGGCGTCGGTAGATTCAAACGGAGGGTAGCTTGCTTCGGTGGCGAAACGGATAGTCTGTGCTGCGGAAGCAGAGAGGCTGACGCTTGCAAGTAGCGCGGCGATCAATACTTTTTTCATTGTCATTTCCCCGAGAACTCAGTGAGATAAATAATATTTAAACGCGTCGGTCTGCGGCGAAGCAAAGCAGCTCGCATCCCCTTGTTCGATAATATGACCGTTTTCCATATAGACCACGCGGCTGGCGGTTTTGCGCGCCACTTCTACTTCATGGGTCACGATAACCTGCGTAATACCGGTTTCTGCCAGTTCACGAATGATGCTGACGATTTGCGCGGTAATTTCCGGGTCCAGCGCGGCTGTCGGTTCATCAAACAGCAGAACTTGCGGCTCCATCATCAGAGCGCGGGCAATCGCCACACGCTGCTGTTGGCCGCCGGAAAGATGCAGCGGATAACGATCGCTGTAGGGCTTAAGACGTAAACGTTCCAGCAGTTTGTCCGCACGGGCGAGCGCCTCATCTTTACTCAGACCCAGCACGCGGCACGGGGCTTCAATCAGGTTCTGGGCTACCGTTAAGTGCGGCCAAAGATTGTATTGCTGAAACACCATACCCACGTTCTGACGCAAATCGCGAATCGCTTTGTCAGAAGGGGCTTTGGCAAAATCGAAGTGATTGCCTGCGATGCTTAACTGACCGGAGCGCGGCATCTCAAGCAGGTTCAATACGCGTAATAATGAGCTCTTACCCGCGCCACTCGGGCCAAGCAGCACAAGTGTTTCACCCTGCGGGCAGTCAAGCGTAATGTCAAAGAGCGCCTGGTGCGCACCATAGAAGCAGTTAATGCCGTTTAATTTTATACTCATCGAGGCAATCTAATAGCAATTGAGGCCGCAAATAGTAACGTTCGCAGAATAGTTATGCAATATTTGTGCGTTAAAACTTAAATATAAACCGCATTCACACATAAAGTTAGCACAAAATACCGGGGCGTGATGGAAGCAGGCATAAATGTCGGCATTCGCGCTGGAATGCCAGACATTTTGCGGGGATTAATGCATATTTCCCACTTTCATGGGCATCTTGTTAGCGATGCTCAACAGACTGGCGCAATGTCCCGGCCGGAGCATGCGCCGCGCCACCGAGGTAGCGCACATCGTCCACAGCCCAGCACTGACCTTCACGGATCATCAGCACTTCATCCTGCCAGCTTTGGGAGCCCTGAGTCAGGGTGACCCGCAGTGGAATGTTTCGCGCATCGGTGTTCGGGATCGTGGAGGCACTGGCAACGCTCGCTTTCTCCGGCATGACGGTTCTGCTGGAGAAGGGATCGGATTTCAGGAGCGTGGTATTGCGATTATCTTTACTGGCCGCGGTGAGCGAAGCCGCCAGATCGTCGCTCAGGTACGGACGCAGTGCGGAAAAATCATTACTGCGGTGCTCAATGCGATAATCGTAAAATTGTTGTGCAACAGTATCGGGGCCGCCTTCGATACAAGGGCCGCTGCGGGTTCCGATATCCTTAAACGCTGGTGTAACCGTGGTACAGGCGCTGAGCAGCAGCGCGCACGGTAAAACGAGAGTCAAAGCAGAGTAGCGCATATTGATTTCCTTATTTTCTCTTCGGATATAACCACCTTTCAAGAATAGTGTATTGCTCCGATAATGTGCTTTATAACGCACTGAGTATCAAAAGGAGACGCTGATGCAATTTTCAACAACACCCACCCTCGAAGGCCAGCCGATTGTCGAATACTGCGGCGTCGTCACCGGCGAAGCGATTCTGGGGGCCAATATTTTTCGCGACTTTTTCGCCGGTATTCGCGACATCGTGGGGGGCCGTTCAGGCGCGTATGAAAAAGAGCTGCGCAAGGCGCGTGAAATTGCGTTTCGCGAGATGGGCGAGCAGGCAAAAGCGCTGGGCGCGAATGCCGTTGTGGGTATCGATATCGATTACGAAACGGTGGGCAAAGACAGCAGCATGCTGATGGTGAGCGTGAGCGGTACGGCGGTGAAAACACGCTGATGAGCCGCTTTTTATCCTTACTGTTGTTAGCGCTGCTTCTGGTGGGTTGTGCGGGTGAGAAGGGGATCGTCGATAAAGACGGTTACCAGCTTGATACCCGCCGTCAGGCGCAGGCGGCGTATCCGCGTATCAAAGTGCTGGTGGTGCACTACACGGCGGATGACTTTGATGTTTCGCTGGCGACGCTCACCGATAAGCAGGTGAGTTCGCACTATTTGATTCCGGCGCACCCGCCTGTCCATCACGGTAAGCCGCGTATCTGGCAACTGGTGCCGGAAAGTGAGCTGGCCTGGCATGCGGGGATCAGCTACTGGCGCAACGCTACGCGAATCAATGATACCTCTATCGGTATTGAGCTGGAAAACCGTGGCTGGCAAAACGTGGCAGGGATGAAGCGATTTACCCCCTTTGAGCCAGAACAGATTGCCGCGCTGGTTCCGCTGATGAAAGACATTGTCAGTCGTTATCACATCCAGCCACAGAACGTGGTGGCGCATTCGGATATCGCCCCGCAGCGCAAAGATGATCCGGGGCCACTTTTCCCGTGGCGTGAACTGGCGTCACAGGGGATAGGGGCATGGCCCGATGCCGCGCGTGTGGCATTCTATCTGAATGGTCGCGCGCCGTATGAAGCGGTAGAGACGGCCTCACTGCTCGATCTGCTGGCGCGCTACGGTTATGAGGTCAAACCGGAGATGAGCGCCGCCCAGCAGAAAAGGGTGATTATGGCCTTCCAGATGCATTTCCGCCCGGCATTATGGAATGGCATAGCCGATGCGGAAAGCCAGTCGATTGCCGAGGCACTGCTGGAAAAATATGGTCAGGGATGAGGACGCTTGAGGGAAGGGCCGTTTAGCGCGGCAACTTCCCGTGATCCCGCAGCCAGTAAGCCGTGCGGGCAATGCCCTCATCGACAGAGACAATAGGCTCATACCCCAGCTCGTTCTTCGCTCTTTGGATATCCAGCGTGAAATCGAAGTTCAGCTTGGATACCCCATAATGGGTGAGCGAAGGCTCTTTCGCTGATTTGTCGCCGAAACGTTCCATGCTGCGTGCGATCATATCCAGCATCGCATAAGGCACCGAGCGGATGCGGCAGTCCATCCCTAAATCGTCAATTAATTTTTGCACGATGCTACGCAGGGTACGCGGCTCGCCGTTAGTGATGTTGTACGTTCGCCCGGACGGCAGCGCATCACAAACGGGCTGGCTTGCCAGCCACATCGCATGCACCGCGTTTTCGTAGTAGGTCATATCGACCAGCGCTTGCCCACCGCGCGGCAGTAAGATGCTGCGGTAGTGGTGCATCATCTGCGCCAGGCGGGGGATAAAGACTTTATCGTGCGGCCCGAACAGACTCTGCGGGCGTAAAACTGTAAAACGGGTATTGGGGTTGGCCTGCGCAAGCAGTTGAATCACCTCTTCGCTGGCGGCTTTACTGCGGGCGAACTCGTTAGCTAAGCGCGCCGGACGGAAATCCTCACGAATGTCGTGATGGTGGTGATAATCGAAATAGAGTGATGGCGATGAAATATGAATGAAGTTACGCACGCCCCAGGCCACGGCCCATTCGCCGAGGCGGCGGGTTGCCCGGACGTTCGCCAGGTCAAAGGCTGCCTGTGTACCCCAGGGAGAGGTAAAACTGGAACAGTGCCACAGGGTGTCCACCCCGGCGAGCATCACTTTGGCCTGCGAAGAGACCAGCTCGGTCAGATCGGCGTGAATAAACTCAGCGCCCATTTTTGTCAGCAACTCGCCCATGGCTTTGTTGCGGCCCGTTGCGCGTACGCTAATGCCTTTTTGACGCAAATATTCGACGGCGTTTCGGCCTAAACCGCTGGTTGCGCCTGTGACCAGAACCTTCATAGCAATCCACTATAGTGACCCGCAATCATTGCGTGCGCATTCTTCCGTGAAACAGGGCGGTATGCAATGGGAAACATGAAAGAATAATGTCTGAATTTACTTTTTTTCTGCGTTTTGTTCTGCCAGTCGCGCAATTCGCCGCGCCATGCCCCGAAAAATAAACAGATGCGCGGGGATCATCAGCAGCCAGTAGAGCAGCCCTGGCATACCGTGCGGATGCCACCAGGCGCGCACATCCAGCAGACGGTATTGACCTTTGTCGGTGAGGGTAAAGCTCAGGCGACCCAGCCCCGGCGCTTTCATCCCGAACAGCAGTGCTAATTGCTCTTGCGGCTCGGCGATGATCACTTTCCAGCTATCAACCTGGTCGCCTGGCTGCAAAAACGGACGCTGCGGACGGCCTTTCGCCAGACGATGGCCGATCAGATGATCCAGCGCGGCGCGGGTTTGCCAGAGAACATTGCCAAAAAAGTAACGCTCTTTACCGCCGATCTGATTAACCACTTCCCACAGCGCCTCCAGACTGGCGGCGGTTTCAACGGTGAAGCCTGCCTGTTTGGGGAAATAGCCGTATTGCGGACGCCAGCGTGCAAATGCCTGCGGGGAATATCCCCAGTCGCTGGAATTCACCAGTTTCTCTTCTTCGCGAAGCGTACGACGAACCGCTTCGTCGAAAGTGATCAGCGGTTGGGGGATGAGCTGGCGAAGGGGGCCATCGTCAGCCAGCAGATCGTGCTTTAACCCCTGAATCAGCGCGCGCGCAATAGTCGGCGGCACGGACGTGATGACCTGTAAAAACCAGACCGAGATAAGCCGGGTGGGCAGAGGGACAGGAATCAACGGACGGGTAACGCCACTGACCGCCATAAAGTGTTCAAACTGTTGCTGGTAACTCAGCGTTTCCGGGCCGGCAGCCTCAAAAACGCGGTGCTCTTGCGACGGATGATGGCGTAACTCCAGCAGGTAGTGGAGCAGATTCTCCAGCGCAATGGGAGTGGTACGTGAACGCACCCACAGCGGCGGCGTCAGCACCGGCAGGTTATAAACCATATCGCGCATCACTTCAAACGCGGCCGAGCCTGCGCCAACAATAATCCCGGCGCGCAATTCCGTAACAGGAACCCCCGCGTCGCGCAGGATATCGCCGGTGAGCTGGCGGGCAATCAAATGGCTGGAGTCACTGGATCCTTTGGCCTGCAGTGAACTGAGAAAAATCACCTGCCGGACCGGGCATTGCCGCAGCGTATCGCGCACGTTGAGGGCAATTTGTCGCTCCTGGGCGATAAAGTCGCCGCTCTCGCCCATGCTATGCACCAGAAAGTAGAGGGTATCGATCCCCTGAAACAGCGCCGGGAGATTGTCCGGCCAGATAAGATCCGTTTCATGGCAACTTACCCCCGGCAACTGCTGTTTTTGCAGGCGAGTAAGATGGCGTGCCACAGCGAGAATCTCATGACCCTGCTGACTTAACGCCTGGATCAGGTGCTGACCAATGTAGCCGCTGGCCCCGAGCACCAGAATTCGTTGCGGCACACCCTGCTCCTTAACGCTGCAAAAAAGCCTGCCAGTGAGAAACAACATCGGCAAGCTGATCGCGGCTGACGTCCAGATGGGTCACCAGGCGCACAATCGGCGAAGCGTTAATCAGCACATCGCGCTCACGCATAAAGGCTCCGAGCGCCGCCGCGTTTTCTTCCCCTACGCGGACAAACAACATATTGGTGTCATTGCGCATCACGTCGGCGCCAATTTCACGCAACTGTGCCGCCAGCCAGGCCGCGTTATCGTGATCGTCTTTCAGCCGCTGGACATTGTGCTCAAGCGCATAGAGACCGGCTGCCGCCAGTATTCCCGCCTGACGCATGCCGCCGCCGGTCATTTTACGCCAGCGCGTAGCGCGCCTGATGTAATCCTTGCTTCCCACCAGCAGTGACCCGACGGGCGTGCCAAGACCTTTAGAGAGGCAAATAGTAAACGAGTCGCAGTATTGGGTGATGTCGCGCAACGTACAGCCATATTCCACCACGGCATTGAAAATACGCGCGCCATCAACGTGCAGCGCAAGGTTGCGCTGGCGGGTGAACTCCCACGCCTGTCGCAGGTAGTCGCGCGGCAGGACTTTACCGTTGTGGGTGTTTTCCAGGCTTAACAGGCGGGTGCGGGCAAAGTGGATATCGTCCGGCTTGATTTTCATGGCCACTTTATCGAGCGGCAGGCTGCCATCCGGTGCGGCGTCGATAGGCTGCGGCTGGATACTGCCCAGAACGGCAGCGCCACCGGCTTCGTACAGGTAATTATGTGCGGCCTGGCCGACAATGTACTCTTCGCCGCGCTCGCAGTGGCTGAGCAATGCTACCAGATTTGCCTGGGTACCCGTAGGCAGAAACAGCGCGGCTTCCTTACCGCCCAGCGCAGCCGCGTAACGCTGCAGTTCATTGACGGTCGGGTCATCCCCGTAAACATCGTCCCCGACGGGCGCTGCCAGCATATGTTCCAGCATGGCGCGCCCCGGGCGGGTGACGGTATCACTGCGTAAATCGATCATGGCACTTCCTTATTTACACGTCATCCCTCAGGCTGCCTCTGTGCAGGCTGTGCCCGCTAACCCCCGTCGCATTGTTATCTCCGCGTCTGGGGTTAGAAGACGTGCCATCCTGATGCATCATGAAGGATTTTGTGTCGAGACAAAAAGGATGTTTTACCTGAGCCAGTTCGTTTTCGCCAGTTCCATCACCTCATCGCCACGTCCGTTGATAATGGCGCGCAGCATATAAAGGCTAAAGCCTTTGGCCTGTTCCAGTTTGATCTGCGGTGGGATGGCCAGCTCTTCTTTGGCGACCACCACATCCACCAGCACCGGGCCATCAATGGAGAAAGCCCGTTGGAGAGCCTCATCCACATCGGCGGATTTTTCCACCCGGATACCGGTAATCCCGCACGCTTCGGCAATGCGGGCAAAATTGGTATCGTGCAGTTCCGTGCCATCGGTGAGATACCCGCCAGCTTTCATCTCCATCGCCACAAAGCCAAGCACGCTATTGTTAAAAACGATGATTTTGACAGGCAGCTTCATTTGCACCACCGAGAGAAAATCCCCCATCAGCATGCTGAAACCACCATCGCCGCACATCGCCACAACCTGCCGTTGTGGGTAGGTTGCTTTCGCCCCCAGTGCCTGGGGCATCGCATTGGCCATCGAACCGTGGTTGAACGATCCCAGCAGGCGGCGCTTACCGTTCATTTTCAGATAACGTGCAGCCCAGACGGTCGGTGTGCCTACATCGCAGGTGAAGATGGCGTCGTCGCTGGCGAAATGGCTGATCTGTTGCGCCAGATATTGCGGGTGGATGGCTTTCTCACTGGGTTTTGCCAGATCGTCCAGCCCCTTACGCGCATCGCGATAGTGCTCCAGCGCTTTGTCCAGAAAACGGCGATCGGTTTTTTCTTCCAGCAGTGGGAGCAGGGCGGTGAGGGTGGCATTGATATCACCCACCAGCGCCATATCTACCTTGCTGTGGGCGCCAATGCTGCCTGGATTGATATCAATTTGAATGATTTTGGCATCCGTGGGATAAAACGCCCGATAGGGGAACTGGGTGCCGAGCAGGATTAACGTATCGGCATTCATCATGGTGTGAAAACCCGACGAGAAGCCAATCAACCCGGTCATGCCAACATCGTACGGGTTGTCATACTCCACATGCTCTTTACCGCGCATGGCATGCACGACAGGCGCTTTCAACTTACCGGCAAACTCGATCAACGCACTGTGCGCGCCCGCACAGCCACTGCCGCACATCAGGGCGATGTTGCTGGAGTAGCGCAGCAACTGCGCCAGTTTTTTCAACTCTTCCTCAGCGGGTACTACCACCGGTTGTGGAGCCGGATACCAGTGGCTGCTGGCGCTCTCTGGTGCCGGTTTCAACGCCACATCTCCGGGTATGACGACAACGGAAACACCACGGTTAAGTATGGCTTTGCGCATGGCGATGGCCAGCACCTGCGGGATCTGTTCGGGGGTCGAAACCAGCTCACAATAGTGGCTGCATTCGCGGAACAACTCCTGCGGATGGGTCTCCTGAAAGTAGCCGCTGCCGATTTCGCTTGAAGGAATGTGAGCGGCAATTGCCAGCACAGGTACGTGGTTGCGATGGCAGTCGAACAGCCCGTTAATCAAATGCAGGTTGCCAGGCCCGCAGGAGCCAGCACAGACGGCCAGCTCACCGGTAAGTTGCGCTTCCGCGCCTGCCGCAAATGCAGCAACTTCTTCATGGCGCGTGGACATCCAGTCAATGGTGCCCATGCGGTTAAGGCTGTCGCTTAATCCGTTTAACGAATCTCCGGTTACACCCCAGATGCGTTTCACCCCTGCCTGCTCAAGTGTTCTGGCGATATAAGCGGCTACAGTCTGTTTCATCGTTACGCCTCCATCTTATTGTTCCGTCTACAAGCGTAGTCGATGAAATGTCATTATTTGTGCGTAAATTGCCCCTTATTAGTTAGGGCTTTATTTATTTTTGGATTAGGAATAATCTGCATACAGTCGAATAAAAATAGGAATCATTTCAAATGGTTAAATCTATGTTAGATTCTGTTAATAAGATGTTGGCACATGAAGACTTTGGTCGTTTATTGCTGCGTTTGACTGTCGGTGGATTGATGTTGTTCCACGGATTGCACAAGCTCATCGGCGGTATTGATGGCATCGCGGGTATGCTGGTGGCGAAAGGATTGCCTGGCTTTATCGCTTACGGTGTGCTGATTGGTGAAGTGGTTTGCCCGGCCCTGATCATTCTGGGTATTCTGGTCCGTCCGGCAGCGCTGGTGCTGGCATTTACAATGGTCGTTGCCTGGTTGATGGTGGGTATTAACAACACGGCAATGTTGGATAAGACGGGCGCATGGGCGATCGAAAGCCTGGTCTATTTCTTTGTTGCTGCACTGGCACTGGCCTTCCTGGGCGCGGGGCGTTACTCCGTTGCGCCAGCCGAGTGGCGTTAAGGTTTAAAAAAAACCCTTCCTGAAAAGGAAGGGCTTTTGCTTAACAGGGTACTGGCGGTTATGCCAGTACCAGATCGCTTTCCGGGTGACAGGAGCAGGCCAGAACATAACCCTCAGCAATTTCCTGTGGTGTTAATGTCATGGTGCTGGTGACGCTGTACTTACCGGACATCACTTTCGTTTTGCAAGACCCGCAGACACCCGCACGACAGGCCGCATTGACCGGCACCTTGTTACTTTCGAATGCTTCCAGCAACGTAGTGCCAACCGGACCGTAGAACGTTTTCGCCGGCTGTAGTTTGGTGAATGTCAGACCGCTGGTTGCCGCTTCTGCCACCGGGGTGAAGAACTTCTCATTAAAGAACTGCGTCACACCCAAAGCTTTAACGTCTTTCTCAACCTGGTCCATATAAGGCGCTGGACCACAGGTCATGACGGTACGGGCAGCAAGGTCCGGGACGCTGCGCAGGATCTCTTGCGTCAGGCGACCGGCAAGGAAGCCAGCCGTGGCGTTGTTTTCCGCCACCAGGGTAACCGAGTAGTTTTTCCACTCATCGGCAAAAATCACATCCTGGGGTGAGCGCACGCTAAAAATAACCTGCACATCAACCTGCGGACGGTATTTTGCCAGCCAGCGGCGCATCGACATGATCGGTGTTACCCCACAGCCCGCCGCCAGCAAGAGTAATTTATCACTGGTTTTGTTGTCGCAGGTGAACTCCCCTTGCGCATCAGACAGCCAGAGATAATCGCCGCGTTTGACGTCTCGCGTTAGCCACTCTGAGCCCAGACCGCCATCAAGACGACGGATGGTCAGCGTGATGTATTCGCTGACGCCCGGCGTGGAGGAGATCGTATAGGCACGCATCTGCTCAGCGCTGTTGCGAATACTGACCAGCGCATATTGTCCTGCGCGGTACGGGTAATAATCGTGGCATAACAGCGACAACGTCCAGACATCCGGTGTTTCTTGTTGGATGTGGTGAACCTGCATACGCCACGGACACTGCGGGGTTGGCATCGTCATTCTCTACTCCTTACGCGCCCAGTAACTGCTGCATATCCTGCTCTACGGTCGTGATTGAACGCAGACCGAATTTCTCATTCAGTACTGCCAGCAGATCTGGCGTCAGGAAGCCAGGCGCCGTTGGGCCGGTCACGATATTGGTGACGCCGAGTGAGAGCAGGGTCAGCAGAATCACAATTGCTTTCTGTTCAAACCAGGAAAGCACCAGTGACAGCGGCAGGTCGTTCACGCCACAGCCCAGTTTTTCTGCCAGCGTGACGGCAAGAATAATGGCCGAGTAGGCGTCGTTACACTGACCGGCATCCACCAGACGCGGCAGGCCTTCGATATTGCCGAAGTCCAGTTTGTTAAAGCGGTATTTACCGCACGCCAGGGTCAGGATCAGGCAGTCATCCGGTACGCTGGTGGCGAAGTCGGTAAAGTAGTTACGTTCACCACGCGCGCCATCACAGCCGCCAAGCAGGAAGATGTGACGCAGTTTTTCACGGCTCACCAAATCAATCAGGGTATCGGCTGCACCGAGCAGCGTCTGACGGCCAAAACCAACGGTGATCAGGTGCTCGATTTCGCTGTACGGGAAGCCTGCCAGTTGTTGTGCCTGATCGATAACGCGGGTGAAGTCATCGCCTTCCAGATGATTGACACCCGGCCAGCCGACGATGCTGCGCGTCCAGATACGGTCATCATAGGAACCGACAGTCGGGTCGATGATGCAGTTAGATGTCATCACGATGGGGCCCGGGAAGCGGGCAAATTCAACCTGCTGGTTCTGCCAGCCGCTGCCGTAGTTACCTACCAGATGTTTATATTTACGCAGTTCCGGATAGCCGTGGGCTGGCAGCATTTCGCCATGGGTATAGACGTTAACACCCGTGCCTTCGGTCTGCTGCAGCAGGTTATGCAGGTCTTTCAGATCATGACCGGAAATCAGGATGCATTTACCGGCAACCGCTTTTACGTTGACCTGAGTCGGCGTCGGGTGACCGTAGGCGCTGGTTTCGCCCGCATCCAGGATGCTCATCACTTTAAAGTTCATCTGACCGATTTCCATCGAGCAGTTGAGTAGGGCATTCATATCAGCAGGCCAGGTACCCAGCCACGCCATAATTTTATGGTACTGGGCGTAAATCTCGTTGTCGTACTGGCCGAGTACGTGGGCATGCTCCATATAGGCTGCGGCCCCTTTCAGGCCGTACAGGCACAGTAGGCGCAGGCCGAGAATATTTTCACCGATAACCGCTTTATCAATATTCGGTGTGAAGGCTGCCGCCTGACGCTGCAGATCGCCAAGGTTGTCGCTGACCAGTTGCAGTTCTGCCATCGGGTTATCAACTGCGGCTGCCGGATCTTTGCTCAGGCACTGTGCTTTTAAGGCTTCACGGTAGGCAATCGCTTCACGCGCATAGCCAACGATACGCACGGAATCGAAGTTGACGTTGGTCAGCGTAGAGAAGAAGGCGCGCGGGGCAAAGTTGTCGATGTCATGAACGATAATGCCGTATTCACGCGCTTTGCTGGCCCAGGCTGACAGCCCTTGCAGTGCGGCGATCAGCAGATCCTGCAGGTCCGATGTTTCGGCCGTTTTGCCGCACATACCCTGCGCATAAGCGCAGCCATCACCAGCCGGGGTACGGATGGTCTGTTCACATTGCACACAAAACATAGTCACACCTTATAAATTAAAGTTATATTTAAAATGCATGTTTAAGATTATGCTGCTCCCGAAAGGCTTAAAAGATGTTTTTTATGCAATGTGCAGAGAGATTGATTTAGCGCAATTTTAAGGCCGCCAGTCTACCGCTTAAGGGGTAAATGTTAAAACGAGGGGGGGCGCTTAATAATAAAGAGAATTATTAGCAATACTGGCAGAGGCGAAGATACCGGCGTCTCCCTTAAATGAAAAACGCCGGTTGCCGCTTAGAGGCAGAAGGAATGTTCGGAGTAACTGACAACGTAAAACGAAGAGATAAAATAAACCAATAACCTATTGGCTTAATTCGAATTAATCACGTTTTTCCAGCAGAGCGCGATACAAAATCCCCCCAAGGATGCCGCCAATAATTGGCATGACCCAAAATAGCCATAATTGATTTAGCGCCCAGCCACCCTGAAAGAGTGCCACTGCGGTGCTACGTGCCGGGTTAACGGAGGTATTTGTTACAGGGATACTGATCAAATGTATCAGCGTTAAAGCAAGGCCAATGGCAATAGGGGCAAAACCAGCAGGTGCATATTTATCCGTCGCGCCGAGAATAACTAACAGGAAGCCACAAGTCAGAACAACTTCTATTATGATGGCTGAGGTCATGGAATATTGACCAGGAGAATGTTCGCCGTAGCCATTTGACGCAAAGCCGCTGGCGACAGCATCAAAGCCCGCTTTACCGCTGGCAATCAGGTATAGCACACCGGCAGCAATTATCCCGCCTGCCAGTTGCGCAATAATATAGCCGATAATCTCTTTTGCCGGGAAACGACCACCCGCCCATAACCCCAGGGTTACGGCGGGATTAAAATGCCCACCAGAAATATGCCCGACAGCGTAAGCCATCGTTAATACGGTTAAACCAAATGCCAGCGCTACGCCAACAAAACCAATTCCCAGTTCTGGGAATGCCGCAGCTAATACCGCGCTCCCGCAACCACCAAATACCAGCCAGAATGTCCCGAAACATTCCGCCGCTAATTTTCTAAACATAGTATCCTCAATAAAAATCTACATCCTGTGAAGACAGCCAAAAACATTTTTCTGGCTGCTGTGTCACTATTTTAGAAATAATGACGCGTGAGGACCAGCCAAATAAATGGCTTAAATTTGATTTAAGGCAAAATGATGATAATAGCCTTTCGATGAACGAAGAAACGCAGCAGGAAATTATTTCGAATGAAATAAGCCATGCGCTAAAAAATTAAACCATAAGCGCGTCGATACGCTGGCTCACACTCAAAGATGCTTAATCTATGATAAATACGGTGTTTTGCCCCGTTTCATGCCGCTATACTTGAGCTAACTTAATGGAAAAAAGACATATTTCCCGGAGGGGCTATGATTCTGGAGCGCGTAGAGATTGTCGGGTTTCGCGGTATCAATCGGCTATCGCTGATGCTGGAACAAACCAACGTCCTGATCGGGGAAAATGCCTGGGGTAAATCAAGCCTGCTGGATGCGCTGACGTTGTTGCTCTCGCCGGAGACAGATTTATATCATTTTGTACGTGAAGATTTTTGGTTTCCGCCGGGAGATATTCAGGGGCGGGAACACCATCTGCACATTATCCTGACGTTTCGTGAATCCGAACCGGGGCGGTATCGTACACACCGTTATCGACCGCTTCAGCCCTGCTGGGTGCCCAGCGATGATGGCTATCAACGTCTGTTTTACCGTCTGGAAGGGGAACTGGCGCAAGATGAGAGCGTCATGACGCTACGAAGCTTTCTTGATGCCCAGGGGCACCCGCTGATACTCGACGATATTGATGACCTGGCGCGCCATCTTATCCGCCTGATGCCGGTGCTACGTCTGCGTGATGCGCGTTTTATGCGACGTATCCGTAATGGTTCGCTGCCGCAGACGCTGGAAGTAGAAGCAACCGCGCGTCAGCTTGATTTTCTCTCACGGGAACTGGTGACCCATCCGCAAAACCTGACGGACGGGCAAATTCGCCACGGGCTTTCAGCCATGGTGCAACTGCTGGAGCACTATTTTGCCGAACAGGGCAGCGGTCCATCCCATCAGCGCCTGATGCGCCGTCGCTCTCACGATGAGCAGCGTAGCTGGCGTTACCTCGATATCATTAACCGTATGATCGATAAACCCGGCGGCCGTATGTACCGGGTCATTCTGTTAGGCTTTTTTGCGACGTTGTTACAGGCCAAAGGGACAGTGCGCCTGGACCGCGACGCCCGACCGCTTCTGTTGGTTGAAGATCCGGAAACACGGCTGCACCCCATTATGCTTTCCGTCGCCTGGCAATTACTCAACTTGCTGCCGTTACAGCAAATCACGACCACTAACTCAGGAGAACTGCTTTCGCTCACCCCGGTTGAGCATGTATGCCGCCTTGTGAGGGAGTCCTCACGGGTTGCTGCATGGCGGCTGGGGCCGGGCGGCATGAACGCAGAGGAGGGGCGGCGTATTGCCTTCCATATTCGTTTTAACCGTGCATCGGCGCTGTTTGCCCGCTGTTGGCTTCTGGTAGAAGGGGAAACGGAGACCTGGGTGATTAACGAACTGGCACGTCAGTGCGGGCACCATTTCGACGCGGAAGGGATTAAGGTTATTGAGTTCGCCCAGTCCGGGTTAAAGCCCTTGATCAAATTCGCCAGACGCATGGGCATTGAATGGCATGTGCTGGTCGACGGGGATGAAGCGGGCAAAAAATATGCGGCAACGGTGCGCGGTCTGCTGAACGAGGAACGTGACCAGGTGCGTGAGCACTTAACCGAACTGCCGGCGCTGGACATGGAGCATTTTATGTTTCGCGAGGGGTTTGACGATGTGTATCGCCGTGTGGCGCAGTTGCCTGAAAATGTGCCGATGAATATGCGGCGTATCATTATCAAAGCGATTCATCGTTCGTCGAAACCCGACTTAGCTATTGAAGTTGCGATGGAAGCGGGGCGGCGGGGCGTGGAGTCGGTGCCATTACTTCTACGTAAGATGTTCTCCCGCGTACTCTGGCTGGCGCGCGGGAGAGCGGATTAGCGGTGTAAAATCTGACGCATCTGGTTTTGCAGTGAATCCAGTAAATCATAGCGGCGGCGATACTCCGCGCGTTTTTTACTGGCAATCTCTTCCATGGTTTTTCGCACAATCAACATTGGCAGGCGGAAGGTTCCCTCGGCGGTACGTTCGCCGCTGAGCGATTCCCAGAAGCTGTCGTAGTCGGCGTGCAGCTTATCCTGTTTTTTCTTGCGGTAGCGCCAGCTCTGGTAAATATGCGTGTCATTACTGACGGCGATAATCTGCTCCATACCCAGGTAAGATGCCAGCTCTGTACAGGCTTCCAGCAGCAGACGTTTAGGAAATAAGCCGTGGCAACTCTTGGTTGCGGCCTGGATAAACTCATGGGGTATATTCGCTTTTGCGCCCTGCAGGCCACCGATAAACAGCGTGCGTTTCCCTTCGTATAGACACAGCGCGAAGGTCATTCCCGCCAGTTGGGTTCGCTGCTCATCGCAAAAAACCAGTGTCGCTTCACCTTCTTTGTCCTGCATCGGGTCCGTATAAAAACGGATAGTGTACTGCTCCCCATTCTTGCCGGTTAATTTAGCAAAGGTGACGCCCTGTGGCGTAAAAAAACCTGAACGTACCTCGGTGGGTAAGCGCGCATAAAGGGTTTTGTAATGATAATCGAGCGCGGCGAGTGTTTTTTTCTCATCGAAGGTTAATGACAGCCACGGGCGGTGTAATCGGCAGGGCAAACCCGGCTGGGCATTAAGAATAAGCAATAAATCCGGGTGCTGTGCCAGGCTGGATAGCAGTTTCGCGGTGCCGAGTGGTTTGAGCAAAGAGCGCAGCAGAAATTTTCGCCGATAAGAGGGATTTTTCCAGGCAAAACCTGACATTAATTTGCCACTGGCAAGACGGCAAAAAAGTTGCCAGCCTGTTTTTGCACAGAGTACGGGTGAAGCGATTCCAGCGATAGTGGACATGACACAAACTCGAATTGTAAGCGTAATGTCAATATTTCAACAAAATATGTCTTAACGTCGAATAAATGAATTATGTGAAAAAAAAGAAGATTGGGTTTCGTTGAGCAATTGTTTAATGAATACTGGCATCAATAGAGTCAGTTTGGATATCTGGAAAAGTTATGAATTTGAAGGGAAGAAGTCGAAAAATCTGGCTGGTGCTGATAGTACTGATCGTACTGGCGGCAATATGGCTCTTTAAGCAGTTGAATGCGCCAGTGCCTCACTATCAAACCTTGATCGTTCGCCCGGGCGAATTGCAGCAGAGCGTGCTGGCGACCGGTAAGCTGGATGCTTTGCGCAAAGTTGATGTTGGCGCTCAGGTCAGCGGGCAGCTCAAAACGCTGTCGGTGAATATCGGGGATAAAGTTAAAAAAGATCAACTGCTCGGCGTTATCGATCCGGAACAGGCAACAAACCAGATCAAGGAAGTGGAAGCGACCCTGATGGAGTTGCGTGCGCAACGTCGTCAGGCTCAGGCTGAGCGCAAACTGGCTGCGGTCACGCTCACACGCCAGCAACAACTGGCTAAAACGCATCTTATCTCGCGTCAGGATCTGGACACGGCGATTACCGACCTGGCGGTTAAAGAGGCGCAGATTGGTACTATAGATGCCCAGATTCAGCGTAATCAGGCGACGCTCGACACGGCGAAAGCCAATTTTGATTACACCCGCATTGTTGCACCTATGGCGGGCGAGGTGACGGAAATCACCACCTTGCAGGGCCAGACGGTCATTGCCGCTCAGCAGGCTCCGAATATTCTGACCCTCGCCGATATGAGTACCATGCTGGTGAAAGCGCAGGTATCCGAGGCTGATGTCATCCACCTCAAACCGGGACAAAAGGCCTGGTTTACCGTACTGGGTGACCCGGACACCCGCTATGAAGGCAAACTTAAGGATATTCTCCCCACGCCGCAGAAAGTGAATGACGCCATTTTTTACTATGCGCGTTTTGAGGTGCCTAACCCGCAAGGCATTCTTCGTCTGGAAATGACGGCGCAGGTACATATTCAGTTAACGGGTGTGAAAAATGTCCTTACTGTGCCGCTTGCCGCGTTAGGCGATCCGGTGGGTGATAACCGCTACAAAGTGAAAGTGCTACGTAACGGTGAAGTGCGCGATCGTGAAGTGACGCTGGGTGCCCGCAATGATACTGATGCTGAGGTGACAAAAGGGCTGGATGCCGGAGAGGAGGTGGTCATTTCGGAAATCAAACCGGGGGCTAATAAATGACGGCGTTGCTCGAACTTAAAGGCATTCGCCGTAGTTATCCTTCCGGTGACGGGCAGGTAGAGGTTCTTAAAGGCATTACCCTTGATATCCATGCCGGCGAGATGGTGGCGATTGTCGGGGCTTCCGGGTCCGGCAAATCGACATTAATGAATATCCTGGGTTGCCTGGATAAGCCGACCAGCGGCAGCTATCGGGTTGCGGGGATTGATATTGCAACGCTCAATGGCGATGCACTGGCCAGGCTGCGCCGGGAACACTTCGGTTTCATCTTTCAACGCTATCACCTGTTGTCACATCTTACGGCCGCGCAGAACGTCGAAGTTCCCGCCGTTTATGCAGGCGTTGATCGTAAGGCGCGTCTGGCGCGGGCAAAGGAGCTACTGGCGCGACTGGGATTAGATGAACGGATGGAATATCCGCCGTCGCAGCTCTCAGGTGGGCAACAGCAGCGCGTTAGTATCGCGCGCGCCCTGATGAACGGCGGGCAGGTTATCCTTGCTGACGAACCTACCGGCGCACTGGATAGCCATTCGGGTGAAGAGGTGATGGCTATCCTGCATCAGCTTCGCGATCGTGGCCACACGGTCATTATCGTCACCCACGATGCGGACATTGCCGCGCAGGCTGAAAGAGTTATCGAAATCCGCGATGGCGAGATAATTAATAATCCTCCCTCTACGAAGCACGACAACGCGCCGAGGACAATGAGCGCAGGGACGGAACCCGGCAACTGGCGACAATTCTCCGGGCGTTTGCAGGAAGCGCTGATGATGGCGTGGCGGGCGATGGCGGCAAATAAGATGCGTACCTTGCTCACCATGCTCGGCATCATTATTGGCATTGCCTCGGTGGTGTCGATTGTGGTGGTGGGCGATGCCGCTAAACAACTGGTACTGGCTGATATTCGAGCCATCGGCACCAACACCATTGATGTCTACCCCGGTAAAGATTTCGGCGATGACGACCCTCAGTATCAACAGGCGCTGAAATACGACGATATGGTTGCCATCCAAAAGCAGCCATGGGTGCGCTCGGCCACGCCATCTGTCTCGCAAAATGTGCGCCTGCGCAGTGGAAACATTGATGTGGCGGCCAGCGCGAATGGCGTTAGCGGTCAGTATTTCAACGTCTATGGCATGACCTTTAGCGAAGGGAACACCTTCAACAGTGAGCAGGAAAAAGGACGGGCACAGGTGGTGGTTCTCGATAGCAATACGCGTCGCCAGCTCTTCCCGAACAAAGCGCAGGTTACCGGCGAAGTGATTCTGGTGGGAAATATGCCCGCCACGGTGATTGGTGTGGCAGAAGAGAAGCAGTCAATGTTTGGCAGCAGTAAGATTTTGCGCGTCTGGTTGCCTTATCCCACCCTCTCTGCCCGCGTTCTGGGCCAGTCCTGGTTGAACTCCATCACCGTGCGAGTCAATGAAGGTTACAGCAGTGAGCAGGCGGAGCAGCAGCTTACGCGGTTGCTGTCATTACGCCACGGCAAAAAGGATTTCTTCACCTGGAATATGGACGGTGTATTGAAAACGGCAGAAAAGACCACACGTACTCTTCAGCTGTTTTTAACGTTGGTTGCGGTAATCTCACTTCTGGTTGGCGGTATTGGTGTAATGAATATTATGCTGGTATCAGTAACGGAACGAACCCGAGAGATTGGTATCCGCATGGCGGTGGGTGCGAGGGCGAGCGATGTACTGGCGCAGTTTTTGATTGAAGCCGTGCTGGTGTGTCTGGTGGGGGGCGCGCTGGGTGTGGCGCTCTCGATGGCTATCGCTTTCACGCTGCAATTGTTCCTGCCGGGTTGGGAGATAGGCTTTTCGCCAGTTGCGCTATTGACGGCCTTTATCTGCTCAACCTTTACTGGCGTGCTGTTTGGCTGGTTGCCAGCCCGCAGCGCGGCGCGACTGGACCCGGTGGATGCGCTGGCTCGCGAGTAAATAAAAATGCCAGTCGACTGGACTGGCATTTTAACTGCGGCATGTACACAATGAAGAAAGCGCCGTCAGGCGACGGCTTCTGCTTCTACGGGCACGATGAGACTGGCATGATTGCCTTTAGGGCCCTGATGTACATCAAACCGGACGGTTTGCCCGGCTTTTAGCGTTCTGTAACCATCCATCTGAATGGTGGAGTAATGTGCGAAGATATCTTCGCCGCCGCCTTCGGGGCAAATGAAACCAAACCCTTTGGCATTATTGAACCACTTAACAGTACCCGTTTCCATGCTTCGACATCCTTCGTAAATCTTATTTAAGTAAGATGGAATGAACCGGTGGCAGAGTGTGGGTTTGTTCAAAACCTCGCCAACTCTCGCCTGTACAATTTAGAGAAATCAGGCATCGCGTCAAGCGTTTGGCAGGGGTTATGCGGGGTGCATCAATCAAAAATTTGAAGCAGTTAACGCTATTGGAGGGGTTTGTGACAGCCGTCGCGGATGACAACGATAGATGATAGTTATCTAACACCTGATGTAGATTAAAAATACATCTAGACTCATGTAATCGGCCGATTGATTTGGGTCGGAACCTGTAACCTAAGATGAAAACTGACGATGGGCAAGACCAATAACTGGCTGGATTTTGACCACCTGGCGGATGAAAAACTGCGTGACGCGCTAAAGCCGCCATCCATGTATAAAGTTATGTTAATGAACGATGATTACACGCCAATGGAATTTGTTATTGACGTGCTACAAAAGTTCTTTTCTTATGATGTAGAACGTGCAACGCAACTGATGCTTACCGTTCATTATCGAGGCAAAGCCATCTGCGGCATCTTTACGGCAGAAGTGGCGGAAACCAAAGTGGCGATGGTGAACGACTATGCGAGGGAGAACGAGCATCCGTTGCTGTGTACGCTGGAAAAGGCCTGATAAGGCATAAAATTGGGGGAGGTGCCTATGCTCAATCAAGAACTGGAACTCAGTTTAAACATGGCTTTCGCCAGAGCGCGTGAGCACCGACATGAGTTTATGACCGTCGAACACCTGTTACTGGCATTGCTCAGTAACCCCTCGGCCCGCGAAGCGCTGGAAGCGTGTTCTGTGGACCTGGTGGCGTTGCGACAGGAACTCGAAGCCTTCATCGAACAAACCACACCCGTCCTGCCGATGAGTGAAGAGGAGCGCGATACTCAACCGACGCTCAGCTTCCAGCGTGTCTTACAGCGCGCGGTGTTTCACGTTCAGTCCTCCGGTCGTAGCGAAGTTTCCGGGGCGAACGTGCTGGTTGCCATTTTCAGCGAGCAGGAGTCGCAAGCGGCTTATCTGCTACGCAAACATGAAGTGAGCCGCCTTGACGTGGTTAACTTCATCTCTCACGGCACACGTAAAGACGAGCCGGGACAATCCTCTTCTGATTCAAGCAGTCAGGCGAATAATGAAGAGCAAGCAGGCGGGGAGGAACGTATGGAAAACTTCACCACCAATCTCAATCAGCTTGCTCGTGTCGGCGGTATTGACCCGTTGATTGGGCGTGACAAAGAGCTTGAGCGCACTGTTCAGGTTCTCTGTCGTCGCCGTAAAAATAACCCGTTGTTGGTGGGGGAATCCGGTGTCGGTAAGACGGCGATTGCCGAAGGTCTGGCATGGCGTATTGTGCAGGGTGACGTGCCTGAAATTATGGCCGATTGCACCGTCTATTCGCTAGATATCGGTTCTCTGCTGGCGGGCACCAAATACCGCGGTGACTTTGAGAAGCGTTTCAAAGCGCTGTTGAAACAGCTTGAGCAGGACAGCAACAGCATTCTGTTTATCGACGAAATTCACACCATTATTGGTGCGGGTGCCGCGTCGGGTGGACAGGTGGATGCCGCTAACCTGATCAAACCGTTGCTCTCCAGCGGTAAGATTCGCGTGATGGGGTCGACGACCTATCAGGAATTCAGCAACATTTTTGAGAAAGACCGTGCGCTGGCGCGTCGTTTCCAGAAAATTGATATTACTGAACCCTCTGTCGAAGAGACTGTGCAGATTATCAATGGCCTGAAACCGAAATACGAAGCACACCATGACGTGCGCTACACCGCGAAAGCGGTACGTGCGGCGGTGGAGCTGGCGGTGAAATACATCAACGATCGTCATCTGCCGGATAAAGCGATTGATGTGATTGACGAAGCAGGCGCGCGTGCACGACTGATGCCCGTCAGCAAGCGTAAAAAAACCATCAACGTGGCGGATATCGAATCGGTGGTGGCCCGCATCGCGCGTATTCCTGAGAAGAGTGTGTCGCAAAGCGATCGCGATACGCTGAAAAATCTCGGCGATCGTCTGAAAATGCTGGTCTTTGGACAGGATAAAGCCATTGAGGCATTAACCGAAGCCATCAAGATGAGCCGTGCGGGTCTGGGCCACGATCATAAGCCGGTCGGTTCCTTCCTGTTTGCCGGTCCTACCGGAGTCGGGAAAACCGAGGTGACGGTCCAGCTTTCCAAAGCGCTGGGTATCGAACTGCTGCGTTTTGATATGTCCGAATATATGGAGCGTCATACCGTCAGCCGTTTGATTGGTGCGCCTCCAGGATATGTCGGCTTTGATCAGGGCGGCTTACTGACGGATGCGGTCATTAAACATCCTCATGCGGTCCTGCTGCTTGATGAGATCGAGAAAGCGCATCCGGATGTCTTTAACCTGCTGTTGCAGGTCATGGATAACGGTACGCTGACCGATAACAACGGGCGCAAAGCGGACTTCCGCAATGTGGTGCTGGTGATGACCACCAACGCCGGGGTGCGTGAAACCGAACGTAAATCGATTGGTCTTATCCACCAGGATAACAGTACCGATGCGATGGAAGAGATCAAAAAGATCTTTACGCCAGAGTTCCGCAACCGTCTGGACAACATTATCTGGTTCGATCACTTGTCGACTGAGGTGATCCATCAGGTGGTCGACAAATTTATCGTCGAGCTCCAGGTGCAGTTGGATCAGAAAGGCGTGTCGCTGGAAGTCAGTCAGGATGCCCGCAACTGGCTGGCGGAAAAAGGCTATGACCGTGCGATGGGGGCACGTCCAATGGGACGCGTCATCCAGGATAACCTGAAAAAACCGCTCGCCAATGAACTGCTGTTTGGTTCGCTGGTTGATGGCGGCCAGGTAACGGTAACGCTGGATAAAGAGAAAGATGAGCTGAAATATGACTTCCAGAGTGCACAAAAGCACAAACCGGAAGCCGCACATTAATCTTCCTGCCTGAAATAAAAAACCGGACTGATGTCCGGTTTTTTTATGCGTAGCATACTGGTGTTGATGTTGGCATCATCCCCGAAAAGCGGGGCGCATCGTATTCCGAAACGAAAAAAGCCGGACTGCGCGTCCGGCTCTCAAATTCTTGCACGTGCGTGCTTCAATAATTAACGGCTACGGAAGACAATGCGGCCTTTGCTCAGGTCGTACGGGGTCAGCTCAACTGTCACTTTGTCGCCCGTCAGAATGCGGATGTAGTTTTTACGCATTTTACCGGAGATATGCGCAGTGACCACGTGACCGTTTTCCAGTTCTACGCGGAACATAGTATTAGGCAACGTTTCCAGAACGGTGCCCTGCATTTCAATATTGTCTTCTTTGGCCATCTAATCCTCGGGGGTATCACTACCATATTTTTTTGAACCGGCAAGATAATGCCGAAGTTCGTCTGTTAAGTAAAGATTTGTGCGATAAAACGCAGCAAAGCGGCTTTTGCGCATTACCCTCACGCCACACTCACGGCACGCAATATGCGCAACGTGTAAAGGGGAACGAAGAAGGAAATGAAGGACGTCCCTGATACAAGCTTTCCCGAATGGTGGCGGGGTAACAGGCAGAAGCTGCTCTGAGCGTCCATTATAACACCCTGATAAAAAATGTGCCGAAAACATTCATCAGGCGGGTAAAAACAGTTCCCTGGGCACCCAGAAATGGGAAGGGAGCTTTTGCAAACGGAGCTCTCTAAGCCATTCAAGGTACTCGCGCCGCGGAATTTCCACGGCGCCCAGCGAGGCGGTATGCGAGTTCAGCACCTGGCAATCAATCAATTGACCCCCATCGCGAGCGAAGGCATGGCTGAACACCATTAACGCGGTTTTGGATGCGTTAACGCGGCGGCTGAACATCGACTCGCCGCAAAATAATCTCCCCTGCGATACGCCGTACATACCACCGACCAGTTCATCCTCCTCCCAGACTTCAATTGAATGGGCATGTCCTAACTCATGCAGTCGGTGATAAGCCAGCACCACATCCGGTGTGATCCAGGTTCCCTCATCACGATCCTCTGTGCAGCCGTCGATTACCCGCCCAAAGGCATGATTGATCGTAACGCGATAGGGGGACGATTTGTGAAAACGCTTCATACTACGGCTGACATGAAACTCTGTCGGCCACAGCACGGCACGTGGGTCTGGCGACCACCAGAGAATGGGATCGCCTGGCGAAAACCACGGGAAGATACCGCGTTGATACGCCATCAGGAGACGGGCAGGGCTAAGATCCCCACCCAGTGCCAACAAGCCATTTGGTTCACGCAACGCCGCTTCCGGCGAAGGGAACGCAAGGGTATGACGAGACAGCTGGACCAGGCGCATGACACAACGCTCCACAACGCAACAAGGAATACCCCATATATATCGTCACATCCGGCACAGCACTTTAGAATCACCCCTTAATGGGCGGCTGAAAATGACGACATCCATAGACTACAGACGTTGCTTAAACTGGTAGTATCGACCCTGTTTTGCCATTAACGCTGCGTGATTACCTTGCTCAATTATTTGTCCGTTGTCCATCACAATTATCTGATCAAAGCGACTCAGTCCACGCAGGCGATGTGTCACCATAAGCACGGTTTTTTTCTGCATCACTTCTTCAAGTAACTCAAGGATTTGGCTCTCCGTGGCAGCATCAAGCCCCTCGGTCGGCTCATCCAGCAGGACCAGTGGCGCATCGTGCAATAACGCTCGTGCGATAGCCAGACGGCGAAGCTCACCGCCGGACAGTTGACGACCGCCTTCACCCAGCCAGGCATTCAGGCCGCTGTCATCGAGTAATTTCTCAAGACCCGTGCGGGTAAGTACATCAGCCAGCGCCTCATCAGTTGCCTGCGGTGCGGCTAACAGCAGGTTATCGCGCAGCGTTGCGCTGAACAGATGCACACGTTGCGGTACCATACTGATACTCGCACGTAGCGCCGTTTCCCCGTATTGAGTCAGTGGCACTCCGTTGAGTAATACTTCTCCGTGCTGCGGGTCCCAGGCACGCGTTAATAGCTGTAGCAGCGTTGATTTACCACACCCTGTGCGCCCCAGCACAGCAACATGTTCGCCAGCGGCAATAGACAGGCTAATGCCATCCAGCGCCTTTTGCGGTTGTTCAGGATAGCTAAATGAGATGTCCTGCAGGTTGACATTGACCGCAGTGGGGGCCATCGCTGAGGTTTGCGGGAACTGCACTTCCGGCGGACAGTCGGTAATTTGCGTAATCCGTATCGCCGAGGCGATAACTTGTCCAAGGTGTTGGAATGCACCGGTAACCGGGGCCAGCGCTTCAAAAGCCGCTAAAGCACAGAACACGAAAAGGGCAATAAGCGCACCTGGCTGCGTGTTATCGCCCACGCCGCCTGCGGCGAACCACAGCATAGTCAGCACTGCAATCGCGCCAATCAGTAACATCACTGCCTGGGACGCGGCAGTCAGATCGGACTGGCGACGCTGGGCGTCATGCCAGCTTAGTTCCGTATTTTCCATCTGTTCGCGGTAGCGCTGGCTGGCGCCGAAAATCGTGAGTTCCGCCTGGCCCTGTAGCCAGGTGGTTAACTGCTGACGGTATTGTCCGCGAAGCTGCGTCAGATTTTCGCCGGTGGGTTTCCCGGCACGATAAAAGAGCGGCGGCAGGATAATCAGCGTAGCCAGCATAATTCCACCCAGCATCATCGCCAGTGGAACATCCAGTACGCTTAGCCCGACGGTGACCACAACAATCACCACAAGAGCGCCAACAAGAGGTGAAATCACGCGCAGATACAAGTGGTCAAGCGTGTCGACATCCGCAACCACGCGATTGAGTAACTCTCCCTGGCGAAAACGTGACAGGCCGGCAGGAGAGAGCGGCAGCAGTTTGCTGAATGTAGTGACGCGCAGATGTTGCAGCACGCGGAAGGTTGCATCGTGGCTGACCAGCCGTTCAAAATAGCGCCCGGCGGTACGGGTAATCGCGGCACCGCGAACCCCTGCAGCAGGGAGCATGTAATTAAAGCTGTAGAGTCCGGCGGCGCCGACCACCGCGGATGCCGATAAAAACCATCCGGACAATGTCAGCAGGCCGATACTGGCCAGTAGTGTGACAATCGCGAGGATCACACCCAGCAACAGCAACCAGAAGTGGCGTTTATACAGAGCGAGATAGGGCAGAAGTGCGCGCATTTAAATGTCCTCCTGGCGATGGGCGAGGAGCGCGGCAAAGGCTCCCTGCGTTGTGGAGAGTTCCGCGAAAGCCCCCTGTTCGATGATTTTTCCGTCATCCATGACCCATATGGCGCTCCAGTCGGCCAGCCCTTCTAACTGATGTGTCACCATCAGCGTTGTCTGGTTCAGTGAGGCATCATTAAGCGCTTGCATCACGCGCTGTTCACTGTGCGCGTCAAGGCTGGCGGCGGGTTCATCGAGCAGCAATAGCTGGCATCGGTTAAGCAGGGCGCGGGCAACCGCAACGCGCTGGGCCTGGCCTACGGAAAGACGCGTTCCCTGATCGCCACAAGCTGTTTCCAGCCCTTGTGGTAAGAGCGGTAAAAATTCGCTCACCCAGGCTTTATCCAGCACGGCCTGCAATTCAGCGGCGCTGGCATCCGGGCGAGACAGGAGGATATTTTCCCGTAATGTGGTGGCCGGAAGCTGCGGGTTTTGCCCGACCCAACTGATAAGCTGACGCCAGCTCTCCGGGACCAGGTCTCGTAACTCAATGCCATTTATCCGCAGGGAGCCCTCATACGGCAGGAACCCGGAAAGGGCATTCACCAGCGAACTCTTACCGGAGCCGCTTTTCCCCACCAGCACCACGCGCTGACCGGCTGGCAGCGTAAAGTTCAGTGGCCCGGCAAGGACGCTGCCTTCTGGCGATTTGAGAACCAGATCTTCCGCTGTGATGCTCACCGCCTCATCCGCTTTCAGCGTGATATCGCCACGCTGCGGATGGGCAAGTGGCGCTTCCATAAAGGTTTTCAGGCTGTCGGCGGCACCAATAGCCTGGGCTTTCGCGTGATAGAACGTCCCCAGATCGCGCAGCGGCTGGAAGAACTCCGGAGCCAGAATCAGGGCCAGGAAACCGGCAAACAGCGTTACGCCCGTGCCGTAATGGCCAAAATTGAGTTCGCCCAGGTAAGAGAAGCCAAAATAGACGGCCACCAGAGCGATGGACAACGAGGTGAAAAACTCCAGCACGCCGGAGGAGAGAAACGCCATACGCAGGACTTCCATCGTACGGCTGCGAAAATCCTCTGAGGCCTGACGAATATTTTCTGTCTCCGCTGCGCCACGATCGAAGATACGCAGCGTCTCCATGCCGCGTAAGCGGTCAAGGAAATGGCCGCTCAGGCGCGCCAGCGCTTTGAAGTTGCGTCGGTTCGCATCGGCTGCACCCATTCCCACCATCGCCATAAAGATCGGAATGAGCGGCGCGGTTGCCAGCAGAATCAAGGCTGCGGCCCAGTTAATTGGAAAGAGGGTAATGACAATCAGCAACGGTACACTGGCTGCCAGTGCCATCTGAGGCAGATAACGTGCATAAAAATCATGCATATCGTCGATTTGCTCGAGGATAAGCGTAGCCCAACTGCCTGCGGGCTTACCCTGAATCCACGCTGGACCAGCTTGCTGTAACCTGTCGAGCACCTGACGGCGTATTTCGAAACGGATGTGGACGCCGGCATGAAAACCGACGCGCTCACGCAACCAGACGACCCAACTGCGTAAAACAAAAATCAGCACCAACAAGGCAAAAGGCAGCAGCAATGCTTCGCGCGGGATATTTTCCATAATCATATGATTCAGGATCTTGGCGAGTATCCAGGCCTGAGCAACGATAAGAACGCCACTCACCACGCCCAGCAGGCGAGACATCATAAGCCAGCGACGGGAAATGACACTTTGCTGTTTTAACCAGCGGGTTAACTCTTGTTGACGGGTTTTATTCATTGCGCGCTTTGCAGGTGAAGTTATCGGAATTTTTGAGCTTCGCAATGTTACATCGGCGCAAAAATAAAGGCGACTTATAGTCGCCTTATTTACCTTTGTTACTGAGTTGTAACGTTTATTTACTTTGTGCTAACCCATCAAGGTAACGTTCTGCATCCAGTGCCGCCATACAGCCGGTACCGGCCGAGGTGATCGCCTGACGATAGATATGATCCATCACATCACCCGCAGCGAAAACGCCTGGAATACTGGTCTGGGTGGCATTGCCATGAATACCTGACTGTACTTTGATGTAGCCATTTTCCAGTTCAAGTTGACCATCAAAAATGGCGGTGTTCGGGCTGTGTCCAATAGCGACAAACAGGCCGGCGACATCCAGTGATTCAATATTATCCGCATTTTCGGTATCGCGAATGCGCAGACCGCTAACGCCCATCTGATCGCCCGTCACCTCTTCCAGGGTGCGGTTGGTGTGCAGCACGATATTGCCACTGGCCACTTTATCCATCAGACGTTTAATCAGGATTTTCTCCGCGCGGAAAGAATCACGACGGTGAATCAGATGTACCTCAGAGGCGATGTTTGCCAGGTACAGCGCTTCTTCAACGGCAGTATTACCCCCACCGATGACCGCGACTTTCTGATTGCGATAGAAGAAACCATCGCAGGTGGCGCAGGCAGAAACACCGCGGCCTTTAAATGCTTCCTCAGATGGCAGACCCAAATAACGCGCGGAGGCGCCGGTGGCGATAATCAACGCATCACAGGTATATTCGCCGCTATCACCGATAAGACGGAACGGACGGTTTTGCAGATCAACCTTATTGATATGATCGAACAAAATTTCGGTATCAAATTTTGCGGCATGCTCATGCATGCGCTCCATCAGGAGCGGCCCGGTCAGATCGTGCGGGTCGCCTGGCCAGTTTTCCACCTCAGTGGTCGTGGTGAGCTGACCGCCTTTCTCCATACCGGTAATTAACACCGGTTCCAGGTTTGCACGTGCAGCATAGACCGCAGCGGTGTATCCCGCAGGCCCTGAACCAAGGATAAGCAGCTTACTGTGTTTGGCCGTACCCATGAGATCCTCATTATTGTTTGGCAGACATTGGGCTGGATTGTAGGGAATTTACAGGCGTAAAAAAAGGGCACAGCGGTTTTGTTAACGATATGTGTAATAGATGGCACTAATCATTTAACGCTGAGTGAGATCCTAAATATAACTATTTCTACTGAAAAACGGGCCGTTATAAGGTGATTAAATGAGTATTGCCTAAGGGTGATGATGAATATCTGGCATGTTGTACTAAAAAAAGATGTTTTGCTTTGACAATCCCCTGCGCATTTGCGAAAACATCAAAGGAAGAAAAAAAGCAGTGTTTCGCGCGTGATGCAAATTCATGCATGTAAATACCATTTTTACCGGGCTAGCGAAATCTACGCATGGCGTGGACAGACGCCATTCGTGATGTCGATAGCTGCCGTATGGCAACGGACTTCTTAATGCAGACCCTGGGATTACATGCGGCGTTATCGTTATTAACCCGCACGTAAAGCGACGGGCAAAGACCCTGAACAGTGAAGTGCACAGGGTCAAGACAGGAGTAGGGAAGGAATACAGAGAGACAATAATAATGGTAGATAGCAAGAAGCGCCCTGGCAAAGATCTCGACCGTATCGATCGTAACATTCTTAATGAGTTGCAAAAGGATGGGCGTATTTCTAACGTCGAGCTTTCTAAACGTGTGGGACTTTCCCCAACGCCGTGCCTTGAGCGTGTGCGTCGGCTGGAAAGACAAGGGTTTATTCAGGGCTATACGGCGCTGCTGAACCCCCATTATCTGGATGCATCACTTCTGGTATTTGTTGAGATTACTCTGAATCGTGGCGCCCCGGATGTGTTTGAGCAATTTAACGCCGCAGTACAAAAACTTGAAGAAATTCAAGAGTGTCATTTGGTGTCCGGTGATTTCGACTACCTGTTGAAAACACGTGTGCCGGATATGTCTGCTTATCGCAAACTGCTAGGGGAAACCCTGCTGCGACTGCCGGGCGTGAATGACACCCGTACTTATGTGGTGATGGAAGAAGTCAAACAGAGCAACCGTCTGGTTATCAAGACGCGCTAATACGGAACAGGTGCAAAATCAGCTTTTTTTGATTACACTCCTGTTAATCCATACAGCAACAGTGCCGGGGTAACCCGGCGCTGTTGTCCGTTTTAGCTGGAGAGCCTTACTTGAGCCAGGAATACACAGAAGACAAAGAAGTCACACTAACCAAGCTAAGCAGCGGGCGTCGACTCCTTGAGGCGTTGCTGATCCTTGTTTCTCTGTTTGCCGTCTGGTTAATGGCGGCCCTCATTAGTTTTAATCCTTCCGATCCCAGTTGGTCGCAAACCGCGTGGCATGAACCCATACATAATCTGGGTGGCGCACCGGGAGCGTGGCTTGCGGATACATTATTCTTCATTTTCGGTGTAATGGCTTACACCCTGCCGGTGATTATCATCGGTGGTTGCTGGTTTGCTTATCGACATCGTGCCAATGAAGACTTTATCGATTATTTCGCCGTTTCATTACGTCTTATTGGCGCGCTGGCGCTGATCCTGACCTCTTGCGGTCTGGCGGCTATCAACGCTGACGATATCTGGTATTTCGCCTCTGGCGGCGTCATCGGTAGTTTGCTGAGCACAACCTTGCAACCGTTGCTGCATAGCAGCGGGGGCACCATCGCCTTATTGTGTGTCTGGGCAGCCGGGCTCACGCTGTTTACCGGCTGGTCCTGGGTGACCATTGCTGAAAAACTCGGTGGCATTATCCTCGGTATTCTCACCTTCGCCAGTAATCGCACGCGCCGTGACGATACCTGGGTTGATGAAGAGGAATATGAAGAAGAAGAGGAGTACGACGACGAGCCCGCAGCCCCGCGCGAATCGCGTCGTGCCCGTATTTTGCGTGGAGCACTGGCGCGCCGTAAACGCGTCGCGGAGAAATTCGCCAACCCACTTGGCCGTAAAACCGACGCAGCATTGTTCTCCGGAAAACGGATGGATGATGATGAAGAGGAGATTGCCTACAGTGCCCGCGGTGTCGCAGCAGATGCTGATGATGTCCTGTTTTCTGGCCATAGAGCCACACAACCGGATATCGACGCTTACGATCCGCTGTTAAGCGGGCAACGCGCAACCGAACCTGTTTCAGCCGCCGCTGCAGCCATGACAGCGGCACAGGCGTATGCTGCGCCAGCCAGCCCGGTGGTCCAGCCCCCGCTGGAAACGCCGCCGTGGCAGCCAGCTTCTGGCGACTATGCGGCGCAATATGAGCCAGAGCAGGTTCCGCTTTCGCATTACGCCGCGCCTGCACAGAATAATGAGTGGCAGCCGGAAGCGCCGCCTGTTGCACCACAGCCGCAAGCATATCAGGCGTGGCAAGAGCCTCAATACGAAGAGCCCGCGCCAGCGCCGGAGATTGAGCCGGAAGTGGTAGAAGAGGTGAAGCAGACGCGCCCGCCACTTTACTATTTTGAAGAGGTTGAAGCCCAGCGAGCACGTGAGCGTGAACAGCTTGCCGCCTGGTATCAGCCCATCCCGGAGCCGGTACAAGAATCGACGCGTCCGGTCGCGCCAGCGATGCCTTCTATTCCTGCTGCGCCGACAACGCCTGTTGAACCCAGCGTTGTGCCGACAGTCGCGCCTGTTGCTGCAGGCGCGAAAGATGTCGCTGCGACAGCGGCAGTGGCTACTGCACCGGTGTTTAGTCTTGCCGATGGCGGTGCTGCTCGTCCGCAGGTGAAAGAGGGCATTGGACCACAACTGCCGCGCCCGAACCGTGTCCGCGTGCCTACACGTCGTGAACTGGCGTCCTATGGCATCAAACTGCCCTCGCAGCGCATGGCAGAAGAGCGCGCGCGTGAAGCCGGGCGCCAACAAAATGGTGCGCTGGATGATGACGATGCCGACATACTGCAACAACATGAGTTGGCGCAACAGTTCGCGACGAGTCAGCAGAACCGCTATGGCGAGGAGTATCAGCACGATACGACAGCCCCCATTCTTGATGACAATGAGGCCGAAGAGGCTGAACTGGCGCGTCAGTTTGCCGCCACCCAGCAGCAGCGCTATTCCGGTGAACAGCCGACAGGGGCTCATGCCTTTTCAGCTGATGATTTTGCATTCTCGCCGTTTAAAGCGCTGGTGGATGATGGCCCTGGCGAGCCATTGTTTACGCCTGGCGTGATGCCAGAAGCTGAACAGCCAACGCAGCAGCCTGCTGTAAATTATACTGCTCAGCCTTCCGCGCCTGTCCATGCGCAACCTGCAGCGGCCAGACCACAAGCACCTGCGCCTCAGGAAAGCCTGATTCATCCGCTGTTGATGCGTAACGGCGACAGCCGGCCGTTGCCAAAACCGACGACACTGCTGCCTTCGCTGGATTTGCTGACGCCACCGCCGGCTGAGGTTGAGCCGGTTGATACTTTCGCGCTGGAGCAAATGGCTCGCCTGGTGGAGGCGCGCCTGGCCGATTTCCGTATTAAAGCTGACGTGGTGAACTACTCTCCGGGTCCGGTGATTACACGTTTTGAACTGAACCTGGCGCCGGGCGTGAAAGCGGCACGAATTTCTAACCTGTCGCGTGACCTGGCGCGTTCCCTGTCGACCGCAGCGGTTCGTGTTGTAGAAGTGATTCCAGGTAAACCTTACGTTGGTCTGGAGTTACCGAACAAAAAGCGTCAGACCGTCTATCTGCGCGAAGTGCTGGACTGCGCGAAATTCCGCGAAAGCCCGTCGCCTTTGACCGTCGTGTTGGGCAACGATATCGGTGGCGAGCCGGTGATTGCTGATTTGGCCAAAATGCCCCATCTGTTAGTTGCGGGGACCACGGGTTCTGGTAAATCCGTTGGGGTTAACGCCATGATCCTCAGCATGCTCTATAAAGCGCAGCCGGAAGACGTGAAATTCATCATGATCGACCCGAAAATGCTGGAACTTTCCGTGTACGAAGGTATCCCGCATTTGCTGACAGAAGTGGTCACCGACATGAAAGACGCCGCCAACGCATTGCGCTGGAGCGTTAATGAGATGGAACGTCGGTACAAACTGATGTCGGCGCTTGGCGTGCGTAATCTCGCGGGTTATAACGACAAAATCGCCGAAGCGGCGAAAATGGGCCGTCCAATCCCGGATCCATACTGGAAACCGGGTGACAGCATGGCGATTGACCATCCGGTGCTGGAAAAACTGCCGTACATCGTCGTGCTGGTCGATGAATTTGCCGACCTGATGATGACCGTGGGTAAAAAGGTGGAAGAGCTGATTGCCCGCCTGGCGCAGAAAGCGCGTGCTGCGGGTATTCACCTGGTGCTGGCGACGCAGCGTCCTTCTGTTGACGTTATCACCGGTCTGATTAAAGCCAACATTCCGACCCGTATTGCTTTTACCGTGTCGAGCAAAATCGACTCCCGTACCATCCTTGACCAGGGCGGTGCAGAATCGCTGCTGGGGATGGGGGATATGCTTTACTCAGGGCCAAACTCGACCATGCCGGTGCGTGTTCATGGTGCGTTTGTGCGTGACCAGGAAGTGCATGCCGTGGTGCAGGACTGGAAAGCGCGCGGCCGTCCACAATATGTTGACGGTATTACCTCTGATAGCGAAAGCGAAGGGGGCGGCGGCGGTGGTTTTGACGGCGGTGAAGAGCTGGATCCGTTATTCGACCAGGCGGTTAATTTCGTCACCGAAAAACGCAAGGCTTCTATCTCTGGCGTACAGCGTCAGTTCCGTATCGGTTATAACCGCGCGGCGCGTATCATTGAGCAAATGGAAGCGCAGGGCATCGTCAGCGAGCAGGGGCACAATGGTAACCGTGAGGTGTTAGCGCCTCCGCCGTTTGAGTGATTGCAAAGATCGGTAAAGCCGTAAAAATTCAGTCTTTTCTTCTGTCACTTGTGGCAATGCGCTTTTAGAGTGACAGAAGTGTTCTCCCGTACCGGGAGCGACGTTTTTGAGGAAAAACAATGAAAAAAATCGCGATAACCTGTGCGTTACTTGGCAGCTTTATGGTGAGCAGCGTGTGGGCGGATGCTTCCAGCGATCTGAAAAGCCGTCTCGACAAAGTGAACAGTTTCCATGCGAGTTTCACCCAAAAAGTGACGGACGGAAGCGGTGCGGCGGTACAGGAAGGTCAGGGCGATTTGTGGGTCAAGCGTCCAAATCTGTTCAACTGGCACATGACGCAACCCGATGAGAGTGTCCTTGTTTCCGATGGGAAAACATTGTGGTTCTACAACCCGTTTGTTGAGCAGGCTACGGCAACCTGGCTGAAAGATGCTACCAGCAACACACCATTTATGCTGATTGCGCGTAACCAGAGTAGCGACTGGCAGCAGTACAATATTCAGCAGAACGGCGATGATTTTGTCCTGACACCAAAAAGCAGCAATGGCAACCTCAAGCAGTTCACGATCAACGTTGGCAGTGATGGCACCATTCACCAGTTCAGCGCGATTGAGCAGGATGACCAGAAAAGTAACTACCAGCTAAAAGCCCAGCAAAATGGCACGGTAGATGCTGCTAAGTTTACCTTTACTCCACCAAAAGGCGTAACGGTCGACGATCAACGTAAGTAAGAGGCATGCGTGAGCAATCTGTCGCTCGATTTTTCCGACAATGCGTTTCAACCTCTGGCCGCGCGTATGCGGCCAGAAAATTTGGCGCAATATATAGGTCAGCAACATTTGCTGGCTCCGGGTAAACCCCTGCCTCGGGCGATTGAAGCCGGTCATCTGCATTCGATGATTTTGTGGGGACCGCCCGGAACGGGAAAAACGACGCTGGCAGAGGTGATTGCCCGCTATGCCAGTGCCGATGTTGAACGCATTTCTGCGGTCACGTCGGGCGTGAAAGAGATTCGTGAAGCTATTGAGCGAGCCCGGCAAAATCGCAATGCGGGGCGTCGCACGATCCTGTTTGTTGATGAAGTCCATCGCTTTAACAAAAGCCAGCAGGATGCCTTTTTACCCCATATTGAAGACGGTACGATCACTTTCATTGGTGCTACCACCGAAAATCCCTCTTTCGAACTCAATTCCGCTTTGCTCTCTCGTGCGCGCGTCTATCTGCTGAAATCTTTGACGACAGCGGATATTGAACAGGTATTAACGCAAGCGATGGAAGATAAGGCGCGGGGCTATGGCGGTCAGGATATTTCTCTGCCGGATGAGACCCGTCGCGCGATTGCTGAGCTGGTCAACGGCGATGCGCGCCGGGCGCTTAATACGCTGGAAATGATGGCCGACATGGCTGAGCTGGATGACTCCGGTAAGCGCGTCCTGCAACCCTCGCTTCTGACGGAGATTGCCGGTGAGCGCAGTGCGCGTTTTGATAACAAAGGCGACCGTTTCTACGATTTGATCTCAGCGCTGCATAAGTCGGTGCGCGGTAGTGCGCCAGATGCGGCGTTGTACTGGTATGCACGTATTATCAGCGCCGGGGGCGATCCCTTGTACGTGGCGCGCCGCTGTCTGGCGATTGCGTCTGAAGATGTTGGTAACGCCGATCCGCGCGCGATGCAGGTGGCTATTTCGGCCTGGGATTGTTTCACCCGCGTTGGGCCTGCGGAGGGTGAACGGGCCATTGCGCAGGCGATTGTTTATCTGGCCTGTGCCCCGAAAAGTAATGCGGTTTATACCGCCTTCAAAGCCGCACTGGCTGATGCGCGCGAACGTCCGGATTACGACGTTCCCGTCCATTTACGTAATGCGCCAACCAAACTGATGAAAGAGATGGGTTATGGTCAGGAGTATCGCTATGCTCATGACGAACCCAATGCCTATGCGGCTGGCGAGTCTTATTTCCCCGAAGAGTTAGCACAAACACGCTATTATCATCCGACAAACAGAGGCCTTGAAGGCAAGATTGGCGAAAAGCTCGCCTGGCTCGCTGAACAGGATCATAAAAGCCCCACAAAACGCTATCGCTGAGAGTGGCGTTGCGGTAATGTTGTCGGTGTATCTCTGTGGCCGCAGGCTGCGGTCACTTTCTCATTTTTTCAATTCGATAAGCACAGGATAAGCATGCTCGATCCCAATCTGCTGCGTACCGAGCCAGACGCAGTCGCAGAAAAACTGGCACGCCGGGGCTTTAAGCTGGATGTAGATAAATTGCGCGCTCTTGAAGAACGTCGCAAAGTTTTGCAGGTAAACACCGAAAACCTGCAGGCAGAGCGTAACTCGCGATCGAAATCCATCGGCCAGGCGAAAGCGCGCGGGGAAGACATTGAGCCATTACGCCTGGAAGTGAACAAACTGGGTGAACAACTGGACGCGGCGAAAGCCGAGCTGGAAACGCTGCTGGCGGAAATCCGTGATATCGCCCTGGCAATCCCCAACATTCCGGATGACAGCGTTCCGGTTGGTAAAGATGAAAACGACAACGTTGAAGTGAAACGCTGGGGTACGCCGCGTCAGTTCGACTTTGAAATTCGTGACCATGTCTCGCTCGGCGAAATGCACGCAGGGCTGGATTTTGCTGCAGCGGTTAAACTGACCGGCTCCCGTTTTGTGGTGATGAAAGGTCAAATCGCTCACCTGCATCGTGCACTGGCACAGTTTATGCTCGACCTGCATACCGAGCAGCACGGCTATAGCGAGACCTATGTTCCGTATCTGGTTAACCAGGATACGCTGTACGGTACGGGGCAATTGCCGAAGTTTGCGGGTGATCTGTTCCACACGCGTCCGCTGGAGGAAGAAGCTGACAGCAGTAACTATGCGCTGATTCCGACCGCAGAAGTGCCGCTGACTAACCTTGTTCGCGATGAAATCATCGACGAAGACGACTTGCCGATTAAGCTGACGGCGCATTCACCATGCTTCCGTTCAGAAGCCGGTTCTTATGGTCGTGATACGCGCGGTCTGATCCGTATGCACCAGTTCGACAAAGTCGAGATGGTACAGATTGTTCGTCCGGAAGACTCTATGGCCGCACTCGAAGAGATGACCGGTCACGCGGAAAAAGTGCTGGAGCTGCTCGGCCTGCCGTACCGTCGTGTTGCACTCTGCACGGGTGACATGGGTTTTGGTGCCTGCAAAACATTCGACCTGGAAGTGTGGGTACCGGCGCAAAATACCTATCGCGAAATCTCCTCCTGCTCCAACGTCTGGGACTTCCAGGCGCGCCGTATGCAGGCTCGTTGCCGTAGCAAATCCGATAAAAAAACACGCCTGGTACATACCCTGAACGGGTCCGGTCTGGCGGTCGGTCGTACGCTGGTTGCGGTGCTGGAAAACTATCAGCAAGCCGACGGTCGGATTGAGATCCCGGAAGTCTTGCGTCCTTATATGCGTGGGCTTGAGTATATCGGCTAGCACTCCCGTCTTATAAAAAGCGCCTGCGGGCGCTTTTTTTTTGCCCACCTTGATTCCCGACAATAACCTTACTTTTAATGAGATTAATATTCACTTTGCCGAATCAGAATAAATCACTAAAAAGTTGAGATTTCGTTATATAGAAAATTATATATCGGACTCGCATTTTAATTTTGTAAGCAAAGTGAGTACATATGAAAACTAAGACCCCCGATACACTACTCGGTGTGGAGGTGAGTCGACGTGGGCTGATGAGAACAACCGCTATTGGCGGGCTCGCGGCGGCAGGAAGCGCCTTCACCTTACCTTTTTCCCGACTCGTTAGCGCCGCTGACGCCATTTCTCCACCTTCCACCAGTGAAAAAGTTGTCTGGAGTGCCTGTACGGTCAACTGCGGTAGCCGATGCCCGCTGCGCATGCATGTCGTGGATGGCGAGATTAAATACGTCGAAACTGATAATACAGGCGATGATAACTACGATGGATTGCATCAGGTTCGCGCCTGCCTTCGTGGCCGCTCAATGCGCCGTCGTGTCTACAATCCCGATCGTCTGAAATATCCGATGAAGCGCGTTGGCAAACGCGGCGAAGGTAAATTCGAGCGAATCAGTTGGGAGGAAGCATACGACACAATCGCGCAGAATATGACGCGTCTTATTAAAGACTACGGTAACGAATCCATCTATCTGAATTATGGTACCGGTACGCTGGGCGGCACAATGACGCGTTCGTGGCCACCGGGAAAAACGTTGGTGGCACGCCTGATGAACTGTTGTGGCGGTTACCTTAACCATTATGGCGACTACTCCTCGGCACAAATTGCCGCGGGGCTTAATTACACTTACGGTGGCTGGGCGGCGGGTAACAGTCCGTCAGATATCGAAAACAGCAAACTGGTCGTGCTATTTGGTAACAACCCTGGCGAAACGCGTATGAGCGGTGGTGGGGTGACCTATTATCTTGAACAGGCGAGGGCAAAATCGAATGCCCGAATGATTATCGTCGATCCGCGTTATACCGATACCGGCGCAGGGCGTGAAGATGAGTGGATCCCCATTCGTCCCGGTACAGACGCCGCACTGGTAAATGGCATTGCATGGGTGCTGATTACGGAAAACCTTGTTGATCAGCCATTCCTCGATAAGTACTGCGTTGGTTACGACGAAAAAACGTTGCCAGCCAGTGCACCTGCCAATGGTCATTACAAAGCCTATATTCTTGGGCAGGGGAAAGACGGTGTGGCCAAAACGCCTGAGTGGGCGTCGACAATTACCGGTGTGCCTGCTGAGCGCATTGTGAAGCTGGCACGAGAAATCGGTAGCACCAAACCCGCGTTTATCAGCCAGGGATGGGGGCCACAGCGCCATGCCAACGGTGAGATTGCGACCCGTGCAATTTCAATGCTGGCTATCCTGACAGGCAATGTCGGGATCCATGGCGGCAACACAGGGGCGCGCGAGGGGTCTTACGCCCTGCCATTCGAACGAATGCCGACGCTGGACAACCCGGTACAAACCAGTATTTCCATGTTCTTATGGACGGATGCCATTGAGCGCGGGCCTGAGATGACGGCGCTGCGTGATGGTGTGCGCGGCAAAGAGAAGCTGGACGTGCCGATTAAGATGATCTGGAACTATGCTGGTAACTGCCTCATCAACCAGCATTCAGATATCAACCGTACGCATAACATCCTGCAGGATGATAAAAAATGCGAGCTGATTGTGGTGATTGATTGCCATATGACGTCATCAGCAAAATATGCCGATATTTTGCTACCAGATTGCACGGCGTCTGAGCAGATGGACTTCGCGCTTGATGCCTCCTGCGGCAATATGTCTTACGTCATTTTTAATGATCAGGTCATCAAGCCGCGTTTCGAGTGTAAAACCATCTACGACATGATGTCCGGGCTGGCAAAACGTCTTGGCGTTGAGCAGCAGTTTACCGAAGGTCGCACGCAGGAAGAGTGGATGCGTCACCTGCACGCGCTTTCACGCAAAGCGATCCCGGATTTGCCGGATTTTGACACCTTCCGTCAGCAGGGAATGTTCAAACAGCGCGATCCGGATGGGCACTACGTCGCCTATAAAGGGTTCCGCGACGATCCACAGGCCAACCCGCTGACCACACCGTCAGGTAAGATCGAGATCTATTCAGAAGCGCTAGCAACGATCGCGGCAACCTGGGAATTACCGGAAGGGGATGTTATCGACCCGCTGCCGATATATACCCCAGGGTTTGAGAGTTACAACGATCCGCTGAACAAAACATTCCCCTTACAGCTTACTGGTTTCCACTATAAGTCCCGTACGCACTCAACCTATGGCAACGTTGAGGTATTGAAAGCGGCCTGTCGACAGGAGATGTGGATCAACCCGCTTGATGCGCGCAAACGTGGGATAAGCAACGGTGATCGCGTACGCATTTTTAACGATCGTGGCGAAGTTCATATTGAAGCGAAGGTGACACCGCGCATGATGCCGGGCGTCGTCGCGTTGAGTGAAGGCGCCTGGTATGCGCCGGATGCGAAAGGCATAGACCAGGCGGGTAGTATCAACGTCCTGACGACTCAGCGTCCTTCACCGTTGGCGAAGGGTAACCCATCGCACACTAACCTTGTTCAGGTCGAGAAGGCGTAAGGAGTAAAAGATGGCTACGCAATATGGATTTTATATCGACTCCGCACGCTGCACCGGCTGCAAAACCTGTGAGCTTGCGTGTAAGGATTACAAGAACTTAACCCCGGATGTCAGCTTCCGCCGCATTTACGAATACGCGGGGGGAGACTGGCAAGAGGATAACGGTGTCTGGCACCAGAACGTTTTCGCCTATTACCTCTCCATCGCCTGTAACCACTGCGAGGATCCGGCCTGTACCAAAGTCTGCCCCAGCGGGGCGATGCACAAACGCGAAGATGGCTTTGTGGTGGTGGACGAAGATATCTGCATCGGCTGTCGTTACTGCCACATGGCCTGCCCGTACGGTGCGCCTCAGTTCAACGCCGAAAAAGGCCATATGACCAAATGCGACGGCTGCTACAGTCGTGTCGCCGAGGGCCATAAGCCGATTTGCGTGGAATCCTGCCCGCTGCGTGCGCTGGACTTCGGCCCCATTGAGGAGTTGCGTAAGAAATACGGTGAGCTGTCGGCTGTCGCCCCGCTCCCGGCGTCGCACTTCACGAAGCCGTGCATCGTGATTAAACCTAACGCCAACAGCCGCCCGACAGGGGATACCACCGGCTATCTGGCAAACCCGCTGGAGGTGTGAGATGGGTAACGGATGGCATGAATGGCCGCTAATGATCTTCACTGTCTTTGGCCAGTGTGTGGTGGGTGGCTTCATTGTACTGGCTGTGGCGCTCCTGAAAGGCGATGCTCACTCCGAAACGCAGCAACGTATTATCCGCGTGATGTTCGGTCTGTGGGTGCTTATGGGTATTGGCTTTATCGCATCAATGCTGCATCTCGGTACGCCAATGCGGGCGCTGAATTCCCTTAACCGGATCGGCTCCTCAGCGTTAAGCAATGAAATTGCCTCAGGATCGTTGTTTTTTGCTGTTGGTGGTATCGGTTGGCTGCTGGCGATGGCGGGAAAACTGTCGCTGGGAGGGCGCCAGTTGTGGCTCATTGTGACGGCGGTGCTGGGCGTGGTGTTTGTCTGGATGATGGTGCGAGTATACAACACCATTGATACGGTACCGACCTGGTACACGCTCTGGACACCGCTCAGTTTCTTCCTGACGCTGTTCATTGGCGGCCCGCTACTCGGCTATTTGTTGCTGCGCATAGTGGGCGTTGAAGGTTGGGCAATGCGACTGCTGCCAGTGATTACTTTGCTTGCACTGGTTGCCAGTATGGTTGTCGTGCTGATACAGGGAAGTGAACTTGCGTCTGTTCATAGCTCCGTCCAGCAGGCGTCTGCGCTGGTACCGGATTACGGCGCATTAATGGCATGGCGCGTCGTTGCACTGGTCCTGGCTGTAGTATGTTGGGTGGCGCCACAACTGAAAGGCCACTACCCGGCGGTCCCGTTACTGAGCCTGGCATTTGTCCTGGCGCTGGTGGGGGAAATGATTGGTCGTGGTGTATTTTACGGCCTGCACATGACCGTGGGTATGGCGGTGGCAGGGTAACGTTGTAACAGCCGGGGCGGAAGTCCCGGCTTTTCAGGGCTGTTTTGACAAGAAATCATCATGAATTTTTTCAACTGAACCCTGTCGATGCCATTCTGATATAAGCCAGTCTAATCAATCACGTAATGAAACTTTTAATCCTACGGAAACTTCGCTGGATTAGTTTTATATATCGTCCTGCCGTAAAACGTACCGATGGATAAAAGTGGTAGATTGACAATGTTTTTGCCAGTGGCATGATGCGCACGAATCTTGAACTTCCTCACGGTTTTTACCCATGCCCTCTTATACTCGCCCAGTGCTTTTGCTGCTCTGTGGCTTGCTGCTGTTGACGCTGGCGATTGCGGTGCTGAACACGCTCGTCCCGCTTTGGCTCGCCCATGAAAACATGCCTACCTGGCAGGTTGGTATGGTCGGTTCATCCTATTTTACCGGCAACTTATTGGGGACACTGCTGACCGGGCGTGTGATCCAGCGGCTTGGGTTTAACCGCAGTTATTACATTGCATCCATCATCTTTGCGGTTGGCTGCGCAGGGCTGGGGCTGAATGTGGGTTTCTGGAGCTGGCTTAGCTGGCGTTTCGTCGCGGGTATCGGTTGCGCAATGATTTGGGTTGTGGTGGAAAGCGCATTGATGTGCAGCGGAACATCCCGTAATCGCGGGCGCTTACTGGCGGCCTATATGATGGTCTATTACGTGGGCACGGTGCTGGGGCAGTTGATGGTGAGCAAACTGTCCACTGAACTGATGCATGTGCTGCCCTGGGCGGTGGGGTTAATACTGGCGGGGATTTTACCGTTACTCTTCACGCGCATTATGGAGCAGCGCGATGAATCTCACGGTACTACGGCAATCTGGCCTATGCTTCGCCTGCGTCAGGCGCGGCTTGGCGTTAATGGCTGCATTATTTCCGGGATCATTCTGGGCTCCTTGTATGGACTGATGCCGCTTTATCTGAACCATAAGGGCATCAGTGATGCGGGTATTGGGTTCTGGATGGCGTTAATGGTGAGCTCCGGTATCATTGGGCAATGGCCAATTGGCCGCCTGGCAGATCGTTTTGGACGACTGCTGGTGCTGCGTGTTCAGGTCTTTGTTGTGATCCTTGGTTGTTTCGCAATGCTCAGCAACGCGGCGATGGCCCCGGCGTTGTTTGTATTGGGGACTGCCGGTTTCACGCTCTATCCGGTGGCGATGGCGTGGGCCTGCGAAAAAGTCGAATACCATCAACTGGTGGCGATGAACCAGGCTTTGCTGTTGAGCTATACCGTTGGCAGCCTCTCAGGACCAACGCTGACCGCAATGCTGATGCAGAGCTATTCCGACAGTCTGCTGTTTATCATGATTGCCAGCGTGTCCTTTATCTATCTGCTAATGCTGATGCGTAAAGCTGGTCAGCATCCAACGCCAGTGGCGCATGCCTGATTTTAAGCCTGCATACGCAGGCTTTTTCTCTTTACAGACGAAAATTCTCCATTATGGGAGTTCTCCCTATTGTGACCCGTTGAATATCTCAGATATTCTGCGCCTGGACTCACTTTAAGAAGGCCTCCATCATGATGTCTTTACGTCGTTTCAATACTGCCGCATTGGCTGTCTTTCTCGCGTGTTCCCTCGTATCCATACCTGCTATGGCTAATCCCGGTAATGGGAATGGTAATGGCGGAGGGCAGGGCAATAGCGGCAACCATGGTAATTCCGGCTCACATGGTGATAACGGAAATCATTCGGCAAATAATCAACACAAATCCGCTAAACAAAAAGACGGTAATGATGTTTCAGTGAATGTCAGCTATGACCGTGCGCGTACGCTGGCTGTGAATTATGGCTTGACGGGCTATGACTCTTTGCCGCCGGGAATCGCAAAAAACGTTGCGCGCGGTAAAGCACTACCGCCAGGTATTGCGAAGAAAACGGTACCTGCGTCTATGCTGGGGCAGTTACCATCCTATCCGGGATATGAATGGCGAATTGTAGGCGACGACTTAGTTTTGGTGGCGCTGAGTACTGCCGTTGTGACGGCAATTATTAATGGTGTATTCAAATAAAATAATAACGCCCGGGAAACCGGGCGTTTTAATTGTCACCCCTAAACCACCTCCTGGGGAGGTGGTGATTGATCCTGTAAGGCTATAGCCTGAAGAATGCCCATGCCGGAATATCTCTGCTTACTCACCACAAGTAAAAGGAGACAAACCGACATGGGGCTTTACAGGAGTTCATCACATGTATATTGGCGTTGCAAATACCACATAGTATGGACGCCAAAGTACCGTTTCAGGATCCTGAAAGATAATCTGAGCAAGGAACTTTACAGGACAATCTACATCCTATGCGGAATAAAAGATTGTGAGGTTCTGGAGTTAAATGTTCAGCCAGATCATGTACATCTGGTTGTAATAGTCCCGCCGAAAATCTCGATATCAACCCTGATGGGGCATCTGAAAGGCCGCAGTGCAATCAGGCTCTACAATCGTTTTCCACATATAAGAAAGAAACTATGGGGTAACCATTTTTGGTCCCGTGGCTACTTTGTCGATACGGTGGGAGTGAATGAAGAAATTATCAGGAGATATGTGAGGCATCAGGAGAAAAAGGAACAAATGCATGAACAGCAGATGGAATTGCTAGAGTAGTAACAGGAATGAGACAGTAGCCCCCCTTATAGGGGGCATTCTAAAAAGCCACCTTCTAAGAAGGTGGTCTTTTACTAATACATTACTTTGTGACCATACTGTTCCAGGATGCCTTTCACGCGCTCCATGGTCTCTTTCTTCGGCGGATGAACGCCATCCAGTTTGTACTCTTCACCCATCGCTACCCATTTGTGTTTACCCAGCTCGTGGTAAGGCAGCAGTTCGATTTTCTCGACATTGCCCATATCGCGGGTAAATTCACCGAGGCGATGCGCGGAGTCGTCATCGTCAGACCAGCCCGGTACAACAACGTAGCGGATCCAGACCTTAATGTTTTTATTCGCCAGGTATTTCGCGAATTCCAGCGTACGGTGATTAGAAACGCCCACCAGATCCTGATGAATTTCATCATTCATCTGTTTGAGATCGAGCATCACCAGGTCAGTCACTTCCAGCAGCTCATCAATCACCGGATCGTAACGGCGAACAAAGCCATTAGTATCAAGACAGGTATGAATGCCCTCTTTTTTGCAGGCGCGGAACCAGTCGCGGACAAACTCTGCCTGCAAAATGGCTTCTCCGCCAGAGGCAGTCACGCCGCCGCCGGACGCATTCATAAAGTGACGATAGGTCACCACGTCTTTCATCAGATCTTCGACGGTGATTTCTTTGCCGCCATGGGTGTCCCAGGTATCGCGGTTATGGCAATACAGGCAACGCATCAGGCAGCCCTGGAAGAAGGTGATAAAGCGGATACCCGGGCCATCAACGGTGCCACAGGATTCAAAGGAGTGGATGCGACCAATAACTGACATTGCGGTGTTTTCTCCAGATGTGGCCCATCCGGGGCCTGTATTGATGCACAGCTCACCGGCTGTGTTTAAGTCTATTTTGGCTGATATCCATCGTTTTGGCATAGATATCTGGCAAAGCAGACTGGAGAGGGTGTTAAAAAGGCCCCACTTGTGTGGAGCCTTTATTGTACGCTTTTTAAATCGCGATTTCAGTCACTACCCGTCGTCTTTCAGGCTGCATATTTGTTGGCTTCGTTTACTCACCCGAATCACTTACGTGAGTAAGCTCATCGGGATTCGCGCACTTGCCGCTTTGATGCAACCCGAAATCCATCGGGTTACACCAATTACATGGTCTGAGTGAAAGTACGGGTAATAACGTCCTGCTGTTGTTCTTTAGTCAGGGAGTTAAAACGTACTGCGTAGCCAGATACACGGATGGTCAGCTGCGGATATTTTTCCGGGTTTTCCATCGCGTCGAGCAGCATTTCGCGGTTCATTACGTTCACGTTCAGGTGCTGACCACCTTCGATGGACGCTTCGTGGTGGAAGTAACCATCCATCAGACCAGCCAGGTTGGTCTTACGAACTTCGTCGTCTTTACCCAGTGCGTTCGGAACGATAGAGAAGGTGTAGGAGATACCATCTTTAGCGTAAGCAAACGGCAGTTTAGCAACGGAAGTCAGAGAGGCTACTGCACCTTTCTGGTCACGACCGTGCATCGGGTTAGCACCCGGTCCGAACGGCGCGCCAGCACGACGACCGTCTGGGGTGTTACCTGTTTTCTTACCATACACAACGTTAGAAGTGATGGTCAGAACAGACTGAGTCGGGATAGCGTCACGGTAGGTGTGCAGTTTCTGAATTTTCTTCATGAAACGTTCTACCAGGTCAACAGCCAGGTCATCTACACGCGCATCGTTGTTACCAAACTGCGGGTATTCGCCTTCGATTTCGAAGTCAACAGCCAGACCGTCTTCGTCACGAATCGGTTTAACTTTCGCATATTTGATAGCAGACAGGGAGTCAGCAGCAACGGACAGACCAGCGATACCACACGCCATGGTGCGGATAACGTCACGGTCGTGCAGCGCCATCAGAGAGGCTTCGTAGCTGTACTTGTCGTGCATGTAGTGGATGATGTTCAGTGCAGTGATGTACTGTTTAGCCAGCCAGTCCATGAAGTGATCCATGCGCTCCATCACTTCATCGTAGTTCAGGAGATCGCCTTTGATCGGTTCAGACTTCGGACCAACCTGCATTTTCAGTTTTTCGTCAACGCCGCCGTTGATTGCGTACAGCATGGTTTTCGCCAGGTTTGCACGCGCACCGAAGAACTGCATTTGTTTACCAACGATCATCGGGCTTACGCAGCAAGCGATAGCGTAGTCATCGTTGTTGAAGTCCGGACGCATCAGGTCATCGTTCTCATACTGCAGAGAAGAGGTGTCGATGGACACTTTAGCGGCGAATTTCTTGAAGTTCAGCGGCAGTTTTTCAGACCACAGAATGGTCATGTTCGGTTCCGGAGACGGACCCATGGTGTACAGGGTGTTCAGGAAACGGAAGCTGTTTTTGGTAACCAGGGTACGACCGTCGAGGCCCATACCACCGATAGATTCGGTTGCCCAGATCGGGTCGCCAGAGAACAGTTCATCGTATTCCGGAGTACGCAGGAAGCGAACCATACGCAGTTTCATGACCAGGTGGTCAACCATTTCCTGCGCTTCTTGTTCGGTGATTTTGCCTGCTTTCAGGTCGCGTTCGATGAACACGTCCAGGAAGGTAGCGGTACGACCGAAGGACATTGCTGCGCCGTTCTGGGATTTAACAGCAGCCAGATAGCCGAAGTAAGTCCACTGGATAGCTTCCTGAGCGGTAGTAGCCGGACCAGAGATATCGCAACCGTATTTAGCGGCCATCTCTTTGATCTGACCCAGAGCACGGTGCTGTTCAGCGATTTCTTCACGCAGACGGATAGTCGCTTCCAGGTTTACGCCGTTTTCCATGTCAGACTGCAGAGACAGGAACTGAGCGTATTTGTCTTTCATCAGGAAGTCGATACCGTACAGCGCAACGCGACGGTAGTCACCGATGATACGGCCACGGCCATAGGCATCCGGCAGACCGGTCAGCACGCCAGATTTACGGCAGTTCAGGATGTCTTTGGTGTAAACGTCAAAAACGCCCTGGTTATGAGTTTTGCGGTATTCAGTGAAGATTTTTTTCAGGGCCGGGTCCAGCTCGCGGTTGTACGCTTTGCAGGAACCTTCAACCATTTTGATACCACCGAACGGGATAATCGCACGTTTCAGCGGTGCTTCAGTCTGCAGACCAACGATTTTCTCAAGCGCTTTGTTGATGTAGCCAGCGTCGTGAGAGGTGATGGTAGAAGCAACGGAGGTGTCGAAGTCAACAGGCGCGTGAGTGCGGTTTTCCTGTTTAACGCCTTCCATTACTTTGTCCCACAGCGTGGTGGTCGCATCAGTTGCGCCAGCCAGGAAGGACTCGTCACCCTCGTAAGGGGTATAGTTTTTCTGGATAAAGTCGCGTACGTTGACTTCTTTCTGCCAGTCACCTTTCGCAAAACCTTCCCAGGCTGTGGCTAACTTTTCATTAAGCTCGGACATGTAACACCTACCTTCTTAAGTGGATTTTTTATTTACTGCCTGAAACAAGCATCAATTAATGATGATTATCGCCACGCAGGTAAATGACCCAGTATGTCAACCCAACTAACAATCCTCCACCAATGATATTCCCAATTGTTACCGGAATCAGATTATCGGTGATGAAATTTGCAATAGTCAGGTGAGAAAAACTTTCCGGGCTGGAGCCGATAGCGGTCCAGAACTCCGGGCTCGCAAAGTGACGGATTACGATACCCATCGGAATCATAAACATGTTTGCGATACTGTGCTCAAAACCGCTGGCAACAAACATGGCCACCGGCAGCACCATAATCAACGCTTTATCGGTCAGACTGCGACCTGAGTAGCTCATCCATACGGCCAGACAGACCATCAGGTTCGCCAGAATACCCAGTGCGACAGCTTCAATAAAGGTATGGTGCAGTTTGTGGTCGGCTGTTTGCAGGACATTCAGGCCCCAGCCGCCATTTGCTACCATATACTCCCCGGATAACCACATCAGCAGCACGAACAACAATGCGCCAATCAGGTTACCGATATAAACGTTTACCCAGTTACGAGCCAATTGGCCCCAGGTGATACGCCCACTGGCTTTCGCCACCACGATCAACACCGTTGATGTGAAAAGGTCTGCGCCGCAGATGACGCAAAGAATTAACCCTAATGAGAAGCATATCCCACCAACCAGTTTAGCCATGCCGTACGGCATTGATGCTGTCCCTGTGGTGGCAGTAATATAAAAAACAAACGCGATGGAGATAAAGACACCTGCTGTAATCGCCAAAAAGAACGTTGTCAGCGGTTTCTTAGTTGCTTTATAGACACCTGCTTCTTCGGCAACTTTGGCCATCGCAGCTGGAAGTATTAGATCAAAAGGGTTGTCAGCTTTCACACTAACTCTCTCTTTATTTAAGTCGGCGACGAGATACTAACAAAGCATTATAGAAGAGAATTTGATATGGATCATATCTCGCCTGGCTTATAGGACTGCAAAGTGCATGGTTTTTCAGCAAATGCAGAGTAACGTGTTGATTATCCAAGTAAAAATAAAGTTTAAAATTTGCAAATACAGTTGAATTTTTTTATGCGGCCTCCCAAACAACAGTTAATTAAAATGGGGTAATTGCCATAAAGAGTAACAATCATCCCTGGGTTTATATAAATATATTCACCTAAGGTTAACTTAATTATTACAATTGGCACTCATTGCCGAAATATAAATAAAAAGGGGCAATGAAATTGCCCCGTAATATAACGTAGACCTGTGATTAAGCCTACAGATTGTCGTGTTACTTGTCGTTAATTCGACCAAAAGGCACGTTTGGCCCGTTGTAATTTTTCGTAAGCCGCTAACAAGCCCTGATGCGCCGGAAACGCCGTCAGTGAACCATCCGCTGCCTGCAGACCATAGAAAGGCGCTTCTCCGCTTAGCGCCGCGCTGGCCGCTTCAACCGCATCTGCACCGTACATGCGCACAAAAGCATTCAGATATTGCAGCGGCTGACGCTCTTCTTCCTGAGACAGTTGCAACAGCGTTTGCAAGCAGCGGTAATAATTGATGCGCTCAGCGCTAAAGACCGAACCGTTGAATTCAATTGTCCATTCCGTCCACGAGAGCGCCTGATCAAGGTCGCCACCCGCCAGCGCGAGCATCGCTTTCAGTTCGCCAATACGCAGCGTAAACCAGCCATTGTCTTTACCGGTCGCCACACCTAGCAGCTCCCGGACGCGGGTGAAATCGTCATGACCTTCTTCATCAAGCTGATCGATAAGATTCAGGTAGTCTTCTTTTTCCCACTCGCTGCCTGGCAGAGAGAGGATTGTTTCACGCAGATGGCTGCCCATGCTGTTGTTTGCCAGCCAGAGATCTTCCGCCGGATAAATATCTGACATGCCCGGAACCAGGATGCGGCAGGCGTAAACGCCCAAATGCTCGTAGTCGGCGATGTACACTTCTTTATCTTCTGCATTGAAGATGGCCATCAGGGTGGCAAACTCTTCTTCGGTTGTTCCGGCAAAGCTCCAGTCAGCAAACGGGTAGTCTGCATCCTGCTTGAACAGATCCCAGGAGATCGAACCGCTGGAGTCGATAAAGTGCGTTTCGAGGTTGGTATGCTCTGCGACTTCTTCATCATCAAACGTCGGCGGGGTAAAGACATCCAGATCTTTCAGGCTGCGGCCCTGTAGCAGTTCGGTCACGGTACGTTCGAGTGCCACGCCAAAATCCGGGTGTGCGCCGAATGAGGCAAAGCAGGTGCCGTTAGCCGGGTTAAACAGGACAACGCAAATCACCGGATATTGACCGCCCAGCGAGCCATCATAGGCAAAAATCGGGAAACCTTCGGCTTCCAGTTTCTCAATAGATGCCACAACGCCAGGATAGCGTGCAAGAACCTCGGCAGGAATTTCAGGCAGGCTGATACGTTCGCTGATGATACGGTTTTTAATATGACGCTCGAAAACCTCGGACAAACCCTGGACGCGAGCTTCATTACGGGTATTGCCCGCTGACATGCCATTGGAGACATACAGGTTACCGACGATATTCATCGGAATATAGACGGTTTGTTCATCTGACTGGCGGGTAAAGGGCAGGGCGCAAATCCCGCGTTCTTCATTGCCGGACTGCAGATCGATCAACATGCCTGCCGTCAGTTCGTTTTCCGGATCGTAAAATGCGCGCAGACGCGGATCGAGAATGCCTTCCGGCAGTGTGTCGTCTTCGGTCAGCGGGAACCATTTCTCATTTGGATAATGGACGAATGGGCCATTAGCCACTTCATCACCCAGCCAGAAATCGGCAAAGAAATAGTTAGTGGACAGACGCTCAAAATATTCACCCAGCGCAGATGCCAGTGCCGCCTTTTTGGTTGCGCCTTTACCGTTAGTAAAGCACAGCGCGCAGTCTTTATCGCGAATGTGCACGGACCAGACGTTCGGTACCGGGTTTAGCCAGGAAGCTTCTTCAATATTGAAGCCGAGGTCGAGCAGTTTTTGCTGGAAGCGAGCGATGGAATCTTCCAGTGCGGCGTCTTTGCCGGGGATATAGGTTTGCGTCATAGCAGTCACTTTTTTGTACGTAAAGCGGGCAATCATACGGGTTTTACGTGACTGACGCTATCTTCGGCGCCCGGTCTGCGAAAATAAAACTTTTGACTATCATTAATGAACCTAACTCGTTGTTCGGACATAAAAAAATGAAAGCGTTTGATCTCCACCGCATGGCGTTGGATAAAGTTCCTCTGGAGTTTCTTGGCGAAGTGGCGCTTCGCAGCCTCTATACCTTTGTTTTGGTCTTTATATTTCTCAAAATCACGGGGCGGCGCGGCGTGCGTCAGATGTCGCTCTTTGAAGTATTAATCATCCTGACATTAGGCTCAGCGGCAGGCGACGTTGCGTTTTATGACGATGTGCCCATGCTTCCGGTACTGGTGGTATTTGTTACTCTGGCCGTACTGTACCGCTTAGTAATGTGGTTCATGACGCACAGCGAGAAACTGGAGGATCTGCTGGAAGGTAAGCCTGCCATCATTATCCACGAAGGGGAATTTGTCTGGGAGAAATTAGATAAGCAAAACATGACGGAATTTGAATTCTTTATGGAACTACGCATCCGTGGCGTTGATCATCTTGGGCAGGTGAGGCTGGCTATCCTGGAGACCAATGGTCAATTGAGTGTTTTTTACTATACGGATGAGGATGTAAAACCGGGTCTTTGTATTTTGCCTAAAGCATTTTCTGAACGTTTCACTACCATACCGGAAGCAGGAGACTACGCCTGCGTTCAATGCAGTAAAATCATTGCCATGCCTGCGGGCTGCCATCAATTATGTCCGCGTTGTGCAAATCCAGAATGGTCGAAGGCAAGCCGGGGAATTCGGGTAACCTGAATAGCCATTATGTCGGTTTTATGACGATTCAGCGGAAGAATGTTTTGTGTGACATCGACCGCATATTTGGGGTCATAAGTTTTAGACATTGCGGCGCGTGTCACTGAATGATAAAACCGATATCCACTGTTATAACTTATTGCTTTTAGCGTGGTGAGGGGAAATGGCTCAGGTCTTTAATTTCAGTTCAGGTCCGGCAATGTTACCGGCGGATGTGCTTAAACAGGCTCAACAGGAGCTTTGTGACTGGCATGGTCTTGGTACATCGGTGATGGAAATCAGCCACCGTGGTAAAGAATTTATTCAGGTGGCTGAGGAAGCAGAAAAGGATTTTCGCGATCTGCTGAATATTCCCTCGAACTACAAAGTTTTGTTCTGCCATGGCGGCGGCCGTGGTCAGTTTGCCGGTATTCCGTTGAACATCCTCGGTGATAAAACCACTGCAGATTATGTTGACGCAGGTTACTGGGCGGCGAGTGCAATCAAAGAAGCAAAAAAATACTGCTCCCCGAATGTTATCGACGCAAAAATCTCTGTTGAGGGGCTGCGTGGTGTGAAGCCAATGAGCGAGTGGCAACTGAGTGATAACAGCGCCTATTTGCACTTCTGCCCGAACGAAACCATTGACGGTATTGCCATCAATGAAACGCCGAACTTTGCGTCCGATGTGGTTGTCACGGCGGATCTCTCTTCCACTATTCTGTCAACTCCGCTGGATGTTTCCCGCTACGGTGTGATTTATGCCGGTGCGCAGAAAAATATCGGCCCGGCAGGCTTAACGCTGGTGATCGTTCGTGAGGATTTGCTGGGTAAAGCGCATCAATCTTGCCCTTCAATTCTGGATTACACCATCCTGGCGGAAAATGACTCCATGTTTAACACGCCGCCGACGTTTGCCTGGTATCTTGCTGGCCTCGTCTTCAAATGGCTGAAAAACAACGGCGGCGTTGCAGCCATGGACCGTATTAATCAGCAAAAAGCTGATCTGCTCTATGGTGTCATTGATAAAAGCGATTTCTACCGTAACGATGTTGCCAAAGCGAACCGTTCTCGCATGAACGTTCCGTTCCAGTTGGCTGACAACGCGCTCGACAAAGTTTTTCTGGAAGAGTCGCTGGCGGCAGGGCTGCATGCACTGAAAGGCCACCGTGTGGTTGGGGGTATGCGTGCCTCTATCTATAATGCGATGCCGCTGGAAGGCGTAAAAGCGCTGACCGACTTTATGGCTGACTTCGAACGTCGCCACGGCTAAATTTGGCTTGCCCCGTACCCCCGTAGCCTGGCTGCGGGGGTTTTTATTCTGTTTGTTGAGAGTTGAGTTTCATGGAATCCCTGACGTTACAACCCATCGCGCGGGTAGATGGCACCATTAATCTGCCTGGTTCAAAAAGTGTTTCCAACCGCGCCTTGTTGCTGGCCGCCTTCGCACAGGGCACCACCGTTCTGACCAATCTTCTGGACAGCGACGATGTGCGCCATATGCTCAATGCGCTCAGTGCGTTGGGAGTTTCCTTCACGCTGTCTGCGGATCGTACCCGCTGTGAAGTAACCGGCGTTGGTGGACCGTTAACGGCAGAAAAACCGCTGGAATTATTCCTGGGTAATGCAGGTACGGCAATGCGACCGTTGGCAGCAGCGCTTTGCCTTGGCAGCAATGACATTGTCCTGACCGGCGAACCGCGCATGAAAGAACGTCCGATTGGCCATCTGGTGGATGCGCTACGGCAGGGCGGCGCGCAGATTGATTATCTGGAACAGGAAAATTATCCGCCTCTGCGTCTGCGCGGCGGGTTCAGCGGCGGCGGCGTCGAGGTTGACGGCAGTGTATCGAGCCAGTTTTTGACTGCATTGCTGATGACCGCTCCGCTTGCAACGCAGGATACCGTTATCTCCATTAAAGGAGACCTGGTTTCCAAGCCCTATATCGACATTACGTTGCATCTGATGAACACTTTCGGTGTCGAGGTTGAAAATCAGCAGTATCAGCGCTTTGTCGTGCGTGGTAAGCAGCAGTACATCTCTCCGGGGCACTATCTGGTAGAAGGTGATGCTTCCTCTGCCTCCTATTTCCTGGCGGCCGGCGCGATTAAAGGCGGCACGGTGAAAGTCACCGGTATTGGGCGCAACAGCGTGCAGGGCGATATTCGTTTTGCCGACGTACTGGAAAAAATGGGTGCGCAGGTTGTCTGGGGTGATGATTTTATTTCTTGTACCCACGGTGAACTGAACGCCATTGATATGGATATGAACCATATTCCTGATGCGGCGATGACCATTGCGACGGCGGCGTTATTTGCCCGCGGTACTACCACGATGCGTAACATCTATAACTGGCGCGTTAAAGAAACCGACCGTCTTTTTGCCATGGCGACAGAACTGCGTAAAGTCGGCGCCGAGGTGGAGGAGGGTGAAGATTATATTCGCGTAACCCCACCTGCCCACATTCAGTATGCGGAAATAGGCACCTATAATGACCACCGTATGGCAATGTGTTTCTCGCTGGTGGCGTTGTCGGATACACCTGTCACGATCCTCGATCCGAAATGTACCGCCAAAACATTCCCTGACTATTTCGAGCAACTGGCGCGGATCAGTACGCTTGCCTGATTCTGTTCCTGTTGCTTTGCTTCTGACGCCGACTTCTGTCGGCGTTGTTGTTTTCTCCGCCTTGCTGCCTTCCCCATTGAATGCTATTTTTGCGCATCATCTTAATATAAGATGATGATTTATATATATTTTATATGTTTAATCAACGGATGATTCACATGACAAATACAAAGAAACTTCTGGCATTAGCCGTGGCAGCGGTAGTGCTGGTAGGTTGCAAAAATATGAATGCTAATATGCTTGCCAGCTCGGGTGTCTCTGCCTTCAAAGCGGCAACATTATCGGATGCTGATGTCAAAGCGCTGTCGAACGATGCCTGTAAGCAGATGGATGCCACCAACAAAGTGGCGGGCGCATCAAGTAAATATACAAAACGCCTGAATACAATAGCGAAAGCATTGGGCAACAATGCCGACGGTACGCCTGTTAATTATAAAGTCTATTTAACGTCGGATGTGAATGCCTGGGCAATGGCGAACGGCTGCGTCCGTGTTTACAGTGGCCTGATGGACATGATGACAGATAACGAAGTCGAGGCGGTTCTGGGTCATGAGCTTGGGCATGTGGCGCTGGGCCATTCGAAGAAAGCCATGCAGGCTGAATACGCGACGATTGCCGCCCGTGATGCGATTTCTGCGACCAGCGGCGTTGCGGCGCAGTTGTCCCGCTCACAGCTGGGGGATTTGGCAAATGGCGTTATCAATTCCGCATTTTCTCGCAGTCAGGAGTCGGATTCGGATGATTTTTCCTATGATTTGCTGAAAAAACGCGGCATTAAAACACAAGGGCTGGTGACCAGTTTTGAAAAACTGGCGAAAATGGACTCCGGCCACGCGAAGTCACTGTTCGATTCTCACCCGCCATCAGCGGAGCGCGCGCAGCACATTCGTGATCGTATCGCCGCAGATAAAAAGTAAATAATTGTCACTTTCGGGCTGGTAATCCTCCAGCCCCTCTATAATTGCGCAAACCTTCTTCACTCAGCACGATTCATCCCGTTATTTATACCTGGTAGTAACGGTCATTGACGTTGCAGCGTATAATGCGCGGCGTTTACGTTAACGGTATGCCTTTATGAAGGAGAAAAAGATGGCGGCAATTGCCCCGGTAATCACCATTGATGGGCCTAGCGGTGCGGGGAAAGGCACTCTGTGCAAGGCAATGGCGGAAGCGTTGCAATGGCATCTACTGGATTCAGGCGCAATCTATCGTGTGCTGGCGCTGGCGGCGCTGCACCACCATGTTGATGTCACCTCAGAAGACGTACTGGTTCCGCTGGCAGCGCATCTCGACGTACGTTTTGTCTCGACTGACGGCAACCTTGAAGTGATTCTTGAAGGTGAGGACGTGAGCGGTGAAATTCGTACGCAGGAAGTCGCTAATGCAGCATCGCAGGTTGCGGCTTTTCCACGCGTGCGTGAGGCTCTGTTACGTCGTCAGCGCGCTTTTCGTGAAGCGCCGGGCCTTATCGCCGACGGGCGCGATATGGGAACCGTCGTATTCCCCGATGCGCCAGTGAAAATTTTTCTTGACGCCTCCTCCGAAGAGCGTGCGCACCGCCGCATGCTACAGTTGCAGGAAAAGGGGTTTAGTGTTAATTTTGATCGCCTTTTATCCGAGATAAAAGAGCGCGATGACCGCGATCGTAACCGCGCCGTCGCTCCACTTGTTCCCGCGCAAGACGCATTAGTGCTGGATTCAACCAGTTTAACTATTGAGCAAGTGATTGAAAAAGCGCTACAATATGCGCGCCAAAAACTGGCACTCGCGTAAACGCGACCGATTTAGCAGTACCCCCGCTGCAATGGATTGACGGCGGGTATGTGAAACAACCCCATCCGGCACGGAGCCAGGTGGACGTTAATATTAACCTGAAGATTAAACATGACTGAATCTTTTGCTCAACTGTTTGAAGAATCCTTAAAAGAAATCGAAACCCGTCCGGGTTCCATCGTTCGTGGTGTTGTTGTTGCTATCGACAAAGACGTAGTACTGGTTGACGCCGGTCTGAAATCTGAGTCCGCCATCCCGGCTGAGCAGTTCAAAAACGCCCAGGGCGAGCTGGAAATCCAGGTTGGTGACGAAGTTGACGTTGCTCTGGATGCAGTAGAAGACGGCTTCGGTGAAACTCTGCTGTCCCGTGAGAAAGCTAAACGTCACGAAGCTTGGATCACGCTGGAAAAAGCGTACGAAGAAGCTGAAACTGTTACCGGTGTTATCAACGGCAAAGTCAAAGGCGGCTTCACTGTTGAGCTGAACGGTATTCGCGCGTTCCTGCCAGGTTCTCTGGTAGACGTTCGTCCGGTTCGCGACACGCTGCACCTGGAAGGCAAAGAGCTTGAATTCAAAGTCATCAAGCTGGACCAGAAGCGTAACAACGTTGTTGTTTCTCGTCGTGCCGTTATCGAATCCGAAAACAGCGCAGAGCGCGATCAGCTGCTGGAAAACCTGCAGGAAGGCATGGAAGTCAAAGGTATCGTTAAGAACCTCACTGACTACGGTGCATTCGTTGATCTGGGCGGCGTTGACGGCCTGCTGCACATCACTGACATGGCCTGGAAACGCGTTAAGCATCCGAGCGAAATCGTCAACGTTGGCGATGAAATCACTGTTAAAGTGCTGAAGTTCGACCGCGAACGTACCCGTGTATCCCTGGGCCTGAAACAGCTGGGCGAAGATCCGTGGGTAGCTATCGCTAAACGTTATCCGGAAGGTACCAAACTGACCGGTCGCGTGACCAACCTGACCGACTACGGCTGCTTCGTTGAAATCGAAGAGGGCGTTGAAGGCCTGGTGCACGTTTCCGAAATGGACTGGACCAACAAAAACATCCACCCATCCAAAGTTGTTAACGTTGGTGACGTAGTGGAAGTTATGGTTCTGGATATCGACGAAGAACGTCGTCGTATCTCCCTGGGCCTGAAACAGTGCAAAGCTAACCCGTGGCAGCAGTTCGCGGAAACCCACAACAAGGGTGACCGTGTTGAAGGTAAAATCAAGTCTATCACTGACTTCGGTATCTTCATCGGCCTGGACGGCGGCATCGACGGCCTGGTTCACCTGTCTGACATCTCCTGGAACGTTGCAGGCGAAGAAGCAGTTCGTGAATACAAAAAAGGCGACGAAATCGCTGCAGTTGTTCTGCAGGTTGACGCAGAGCGTGAGCGTATCTCTCTGGGCGTTAAACAGCTCGCAGAAGATCCGTTCAACAACTACGTTGCTCTGAACAAGAAAGGCGCTATCGTTGTTGGTAAAGTGACTGCAGTTGACGCTAAAGGCGCAACCGTAGAACTGGCTGACGGCGTTGAAGGTTACCTGCGTGCTTCTGAAGCATCCCGTGACCGCGTTGAAGACGCAACTCTGGTTCTGAACGTAGGCGACGACGTTGAAGCTAAATTCACCGGCGTTGATCGTAAAAACCGTGTAGTTAGCCTGTCTGTTCGTGCTAAAGACGAAGCTGACGAGAAAGATGCTATCGCAACTGTTAACAACAAACAGGAAGACGGCAACTTCTCCAACGCTATGGCAGAAGCCTTCAAAGCAGCTAAAGGCGAGTAATATTTCGCCATACTTTGGACTGCCAGACGGCTGTTAGTACATCGCCTCGGTAAATTGCCGAGGCGATATTGCGAAGCAATGGTGTCTGACACGCGAAGTATGATGAGTATACTTGACAGATTACAGATTTCGTCCTGTAATCAAGCACAAAGGGCGGCTACGGCCGCCCTTGTTCAAGCTGTTAAGCTAATTTGCCCTGAAGGAAACCGGAGGAATCATGACCAAGTCAGAATTGATTGAAAGACTTGCCAGCCAGCAATCGCACATTCCCGCGAAAGCGGTGGAAGACGCGGTGAAAGAGATGCTGGAGCATATGGCCTCTACTCTTGCCCAGGGTGAGCGTATTGAGATCCGCGGTTTCGGCAGTTTTTCTCTGCACTATCGTGCACCCCGCACCGGACGTAATCCGAAAACGGGCGATAAAGTGGATCTGGAAGGGAAATACGTTCCGCACTTTAAGCCGGGTAAAGAATTACGTGACCGCGCCAATATTTATGAAGGTTAAGTTTTAATCTGTATTGAAACCTAATCATCGTGAAAAGCACCGACAGGTGCTTTTTTCATTTCTGGTCCCTGCATCCTGGAAAGCTGCTCGCAAAATGCGTGTTTTTAGATGCAAGCGCGTTTAAATCTGCCCACCCTCGCCGCAAAATAAGAAAATCATGCCAGACGGCATACGTAACGCTGGTCACACTTCCCGTAACAAGGAGGTGGGCATGCCATTACCTGCATTAGCACTTTGTGTGAACTTAGGCATATTGCCACTATTATTTCTCCCGACACTGCCTGAAATTGAACATGTCTGGATGATAGCTGTGACAGGATTACTGCTCGCCAGCAGGCATCAGCGCTACATTCGCTATGCAGGTTTTACGGTTCTGTTTTTCGCCTGGGGATTACTGGCGGCATTGCAGGTCCTGTGGCCTACACAACATTTGCCGGGTGCGAATCGGCAGGTGAGGGTAGTGATTACCGGCACCGATCATGCAACAACGCACTATGCTGACATCACCCACCTGGATGGTAAGCGCGTCATTCCCGCGGCAGGCATTACTCTCTACGGCGAATATTTGCCGCAATCTGTGTGCGTTGGTCAGCAGTGGGATATGACCATAAGAGCACGGCCTGTACATGGGCAACTCAATGATGGGGGATTCGATACTCAGCGCCATGCGTTGTCGTCGCATTTGCCGCTGACCGGTCGCTTTGTGAAGGCAAATATTGTAAATGGCCAGTGTAGTTGGCGTGGTCGATATCTGAATTCGCTGAGTACGCATCTGGAAGCGTACCCCTGGCGGCAGGTCATCATGGCGCTGGGGCTTGGTGAACGTGCGGCGCTGGATAGCGACGTAAAAGATATCATGCGCCAGACGGGCACAGCCCACCTGATGGCCATATCGGGGCTGCACATTGCACTGACAGCGATGATGGGTGCGCTACTGACCAGAGGCGTGCAGCGCTTTTTCCCCGCAAGACGAATCAACTGGCATTTACCGCTACTGATAGGTGTGGTCTGTGCTGTCTGCTATGCCAGTTTAACGGGGATGCAGCCACCCGCCTTTCGAACCAGTCTCTCTATTGGCATATGGGCTGCATTACGTCTCTCTGGACGCTTGTGGACACCATGGCAGGTCTGGGTGTGCTGCATTGCCGGTATACTTTTTATCGACCCTATTGCTGTGTTGTCGCAAAGTTTATGGCTGTCTGCTTTCGCCGTCGCGGCACTGATTTTTTGGTATCAGTGGCTCCCGTTACGGATTCAGAACCTGTGCTGGTGGCGCCGGATCCTCATCGATCTGCTGTATATCCAGGCGGGAATGACATTATTGCTGATGCCGCTGCAGGTTTTGTCTTTTCACGGCCTTAGCCTGAGTTCAATGGTAGCGAATTTAATCGCAGTACCGCTGGTTACCTTTGTCACGGTCCCACTCGTCCTCTTCGGTATGCTGCTGCATCTTATCGGCCCGCAAAGTATTGAATCATGTGTCTGGTATCTGGCTGATGGTTCTCTTGCGATTTTATTCTGGTTTCTGCAGAGTTTGCCGCTCGGCTGGATTGATGTCGATGCACGCTGGCTTGGGCTAGCCTGGCTTCCCTGGTTTTTTCTTATCATGGGAAAATTACGCTGCTGGCGCACCTTTCCTGCTGCCAGTTGTACGGCAGTTCTTCTCCTGCTATTCCCTTTTTGGCAGACCCATCGCGACGGTGACTGGGCTGTACATATGCTTGATGTAGGCCAGGGGCTGGCGATGGTTATTGAACGCAACGGTAAAGCAATTTTGTACGACACCGGGCTTGCCTGGCCGGGTGGGGATAGCGCGCAGCAACTGATTACCCCGTGGTTGCGTTGGCATCATCTGCAACCGGAAGGCATTATTCTCAGCCATGAGCATCTCGATCATCGGGGAGGGCTTAATACTCTTCTCGCCGACTGGCCATCACTGTGGGTTAAAAGCCCGTTGGGCTGGGCCGGCCATCAGCCCTGTTTTCGCGGTGAACGCTGGCAATGGCAGGGGCTTACTTTCACGGCGCACTGGCCACTCAACGGCGTGCAAATGAAGGGAAACAATCGCTCGTGCGTGGTCAAAGTCGATGACGGGCAACAAAGCATACTGCTTACGGGAGATATTGAAAGCGCAGGGGAAATGGCGATGATGAGCCATTACTGGCAGCATCTCCAGGCTACACTTATCCAGGTGCCTCATCATGGCAGCAACACCTCTTCCACGCTCCCTTTTATTCAGAGAGTGAATGGAAAGGTGGCGCTGGCCTCGGCATCGCGTTACAACAACTGGCGTTTGCCGTCGGCAAAAGTGCAAAAGCGCTATCGGCAACAGGCTTACCAGTGGTTTGATACGCCGCATCATGGACAAATATCAGTCTTATTCTCGCGGCAAGGTTGGAAAATCTTAAGCTTACGCGAGCAAATTTTCCCACGTTGGTATCATCAGTGGTTTGGCGTACCTGGAGATAACGGGTAGAATATGCGGCTATTTCAACAAGTGCTGGTTTTTTGAATGCATAACGACAAAGATCTCTCTACATGGCAGACATTCCGCCGACTTTGGCCCATCATTGCGCCGTTTAAAACGGGTTTGATCGTGTCGGGAGTAGCGTTAATCCTCAACGCAGCCAGCGATACATTCATGTTATCGCTCCTCAAACCATTACTGGATGATGGTTTTGGTAAAACGGACCGCTCAGTGTTGCTGTGGATGCCACTGGTGGTTATCGGGCTGATGATTTTACGCGGCGTCACCAGCTATATATCCAGCTACTGTATTTCATGGGTTTCTGGCAAGGTGGTGATGACCATGCGCCGCCGCCTGTTTGGTCATATGATGGGGATGCCCGTATCCTTCTTCGACAAACAATCTACCGGGACGCTCCTGTCCCGCATTACCTATGACTCTGAACAGGTCGCTTCTTCCTCTTCCAGTGCGCTGATCACTGTGGTTCGTGAAGGGGCATCTATCATCGGTCTGTTTGTGATGATGTTCTATTACAGTTGGCAACTGTCGGCAATCCTCATTGTACTTGCGCCGATCGTCTCTTTTGCTATTCGCGTTGTGTCAAAGCGCTTTCGCAATATCAGCAAAAACATGCAGAACACGATGGGGCAGGTGACCACCAGCGCCGAGCAGATGCTGAAAGGGCATAAAGAAGTGCTGATGTTTGGCGGTCAGGAAGTAGAGACCAGCCGCTTTGAGAAAGTCAGTAACAAGATGCGTCTGCAGGGCATGAAAATGGTCTCTGCATCATCCATTTCTGACCCGATCATTCAGCTTATTGCCTCACTGGCGCTGGCATTTGTGCTTTATGCCGCAAGTTTCCCAAGCGTGATGGATACCCTGACGGCAGGGACCATTACCGTGGTGTTCTCGTCAATGATTGCTCTGATGCGCCCGCTTAAATCGCTGACCAACGTCAACGCACAGTTTCAGCGCGGGATGGCTGCCTGCCAGACGCTGTTCGCGATTCTGGATAGCGAGCAGGAAAAAGACGAAGGTACGCTGGTGATTGAACGTGCAAAAGGCGACGTTGAGTTCCGTGATGTGACCTTTACTTATCCGGGGCGCGAGACGCCTGCGCTGCGTAATATCAACCTGAGCATTCCTGCAGGAAAAACGGTGGCACTGGTTGGCCGTTCTGGTTCGGGTAAATCGACCATGGCGAGCCTTATCACGCGCTTCTATGACATTGATAAGGGCCAGATCCTGATGGATGGTCATGATCTGCGTGAATATAAGCTGACGTCATTGCGTAACCAGGTCGCACTGGTCTCGCAAAATGTGCACCTCTTCAACGATACCGTGGCAAATAACATTGCCTATGCCCGTACGGAAGAGTACAGCCGTGAGCAGATCGAACAGGCGGCGAAAATGGCCTATGCTATGGATTTCATCAATAAGATGGACAATGGTCTGGACACCATTATCGGTGAAAACGGTGTACTGCTTTCCGGCGGCCAACGTCAGCGTATTGCGATTGCCCGTGCGCTGTTGCGTGACAGCCCCATTCTTATCCTGGATGAGGCAACATCGGCACTGGATACGGAATCCGAGCGTGCGATTCAGGCGGCGCTTAATGAATTGCAGAAAAACCGTACCTCATTGGTGATTGCACACCGCCTTTCTACGATCGAGCAGGCAGATGAAATCGTGGTGGTAGAAGATGGGCGTATCGTTGAGCGTGGAAGCCATAGCGAGCTTCTGGCGCAACGTGGTGTCTATGCGCAGTTGCATAAAATGCAGTTTGGCGAATGATTGCGCGCATCTGGTCCGGTGAATCACCGCTGTGGCTGTTGTTATTGCCGCTGTCCTGGCTCTATGGCCTGGTCAGCGGCATTATTCGTTTGTGCTGGCGGCTGGGGTTGAAAAAAGCCTGGCAGGCACCCGTTCCCGTTGTCGTGGTCGGTAATCTGACTGCGGGCGGCAATGGTAAAACGCCGGTAGTTGTCTGGCTGGTTGAACAGTTACAGCAGCGCGGTATCCGGGTAGGGGTGGTTTCCAGAGGGTATGGCGGTAAAGCCGCGCACTACCCGCTGTTGCTTACCCCTGACACTACGACCACCGAGGCGGGTGATGAGCCAGTGCTTATTTTCCAGCGTACGGGCGCGCCTGTCGCTGTGTCTCCCGCCAGAGTCGATGCCGTTAAAGCACTTCTGGCGGACTCACCTGTGCAACTGATCGTCACCGACGACGGCTTGCAGCACTATCGTCTGCACCGCGATAAAGAAATTGTCGTTATTGATGGCGTGCGACGTTTTGGTAACGGCTGGTGGCTTCCCGCAGGGCCGATGCGTGAGCGGGCATCGCGTCTTAAAACCGTTGACGCAGTGATCACCAATGGTGGCATTGCGCAGCCTGGCGAGATAGCCATGCGATTGCAGCCAGGGTTGGCCGTGAATTTACTTACCGGTGAGCGCCGTAATGTCAATGCGTTGCAAAATCTGGTTGCAATGGCCGGAATTGGTCATCCTCCGCGTTTTTTTGCTACGCTGCATGAAAGCGGTGCGCGTCCGGTGAAAACCGTTGCGTTGGCCGACCATCAGGCACTTTCCCGGCAGGATGTTGCGGCACTGCTTGAACCAGAGCAGACGCTTATCATGACGGAAAAAGATGCCGTGAAGTGTCGCGCCTTTGCGGAAAATAACTGGTGGTATCTGCCCGTGGATGCGCATCTTGAGGATAAGCAAGCAGAGAAGTTGTTGCAGGAACTCATAAATCTGGTGCGCTGACGCTCTTGTCGTGGCGCGCCGTGTTCTACAACCGGGAAGCCTATGTCTGTGCCACAAATCACGCTGCAAACGGCCCGTCATCTTCATCTTGCCGCTCAGGGCTTACTGAGAAAACCATCCCGTCGCGCCACCCCTGGCGACATCCTGACGACGATTCAACGTATGTCGTTGCTACAAATTGATACCATCAATATTGTGGCGCGTAGTCCCTATCTGGTACTTTTCAGCCGTCTTGGCAAATACCCTACCCAGTGGCTTGATGACGCGCTGAAAAATGGCGAACTGATGGAGTACTGGGCGCACGAAGCCTGCTTTTTACCTCGTAGCGATTTTGCCTTATTCCGCCATCGTATGCTTGCCCCGGATAAGATGGGCTGGAAGTATCGCGAGGCATGGATGCAAGAGCATGCGCAGGAAATTGAGTCGCTCATCGCACACATTCAGCAAAACGGCCCCGTTCGTTCGGCTGATTTTGAACATCCGCGTAAAGGGGCCAACGGCTGGTGGGAATGGAAGCCACATAAGCGCCATCTGGAAGGGTTGTTTACCGCAGGGAAGGTGATGGTTATCGAACGCCGCAATTTCCAGCGCGTTTATGATCTTACTCATCGGGTGATGCCACACTGGAATGACGAGCGTGACTTATTGACGCAGGCTGAGGCCGAACACCTTATGCTTGCGAAGAGTGCGCGCAGCCTGGGCCTCTTTCGTGCTGAATGGCTCGCGGATTATTACCGTCTGCGCCAGCCTGCGTTACCTCTGTTGCTTGAGCGTCTCCAGGAAGAGGGCAACATTGTCCCGGTGGATGTCGAAAAGCTTGGCCCCGCCTGGCTACATACTGATTTATTGCCGCAGCTTGAACTCGCGGCAGCCGGAAAACTGACGGCAACCCATAGCGCTGTGCTCTCACCTTTCGACCCGGTTGTGTGGGATCGCAAACGGGCGGAACAACTGTTTGATTTTAGCTATCGGCTGGAGTGCTATACGCCTGCACCAAAACGTCAGTACGGTTATTTTGTGCTGCCGCTATTGCATCGTGGCCGTCTGGTCGGGCGAATGGATGCCAAAATGCATCGCAAAGAAGCGGTGCTGGAGGTCATTGCGCTCTACCTGGAAAACGGTGTAAAACCGGGGCGCATGCTTGAAAATGGGCTTATAACCGCTATCGGTGATTTTGCCCGCTGGCAAGGCGCGCAGCGTGTTACCTTTGGAAAACTGCCGGAAGGGCTTTTTATTGAGCATCGTCAGGGGCTGGAAGTCGACGCAGCCTGACCAATGAATATGGTAAAATTTACGGATCATGCGTCAGGTCCGCCAGGAGGAAATATGGATCATCGGTTACTGGAAATCATCGCCTGTCCGGTTTGTAACGGCAAACTCTATTACAGCCAGGATAAACAAGAACTGATTTGCAAAGTGGATAGCCTCGCTTATCCCGTGCGCGAGGGCATTCCAGTGCTGCTGGAAAACGAAGCGCGCTCATTAACAGAAGAAGAGAGTCGGCCATGAGTTTCGTTGTCATTATTCCAGCGCGTTACGCGTCCACCCGTTTACCGGGGAAACCTTTGGTTGATATCAATGGGAAACCCATGGTGGTGCATGTGCTGGAACGTGCGCGTGAGTCAGGGGCGGCGCGCGTTATTGTTGCGACCGACCATGCTGATGTTGCGCATGCGGTAGAAGCGGCGGGTGGAGAGGTTTGCATGACCCGCGCCGATCATCAGTCCGGAACGGAGCGTCTGGCCGAAGTTGTCGAAAAATGTGGTTTCAGTGATGACACCGTGATCGTCAATGTGCAAGGCGACGAACCGATGATCCCGCCGGCCATTATTCGTCAGGTGGCAGAAAACCTGGCCGCTCGCGACATTGGCATGGCTACGCTGGCAGTGCCGATTCATCATGCCGATGAAGCATTTAATCCGAACGCGGTGAAAGTGGTAACCGACGCGCAAGGCTATGCGCTCTATTTCTCGCGGGCGACCATTCCGTGGGATCGTGACCGTTTTGCTGTTTCTCGTGAGACAATTGGTGATACCTTCCTGCGTCATATCGGTATTTACGGTTATCGTGCCGGCTTTATCCGCCGTTATGTAAACTGGGAAGCCAGTCCGCTGGAAAATATCGAAATGCTGGAGCAGCTACGCGTACTGTGGTACGGCGAAAAAATTCACGTCGCTGTTGCGACGGAAGTTCCGGGTACAGGGGTTGATACGCAGGAAGATCTGGTGCGCGTGCGCGCTGAAATGCGTTAATTTTCCCTTCTCAATCCCCTCACTCTGAGGGGATTTGCTTTTTTCCAGCAAATTCTCGTATTGATTTGATCTCATCAGGTGACATCCCGTCATCCGGCGCTCATTATAAAAGCAGTAGTCTTCATGAGGGCAATCTGATATGGAACAACTGCGCGCTGAATTAAGCCACCTGCTGGGTGAAAAGCTGAGCCGCATGGAATGTGTCAGCGAGAGACCTGATACAACCTTATGGTCCTTGTATGACAGCCAGGGAAATCCGATGCCGTTACTGGCGAGGAGTTTTTCCACCCCTGGCCTTGCACGTCAACTGGCATGGAAAATCTCAATGCTGGCACGCAGTGGCACGGTACGTATGCCTGTCGTGTATGGCGTAATGACCCATGAAGAACATCCAGGGCCAGATGTCCTGCTTATGGAACGCCTGCGCGGCGTGCCGGTTGAAGCGCCTGCACGTACTCCAGAACGCTGGGAACATCTGAAAGATCAAATCGTGGAAGGGTTATTGTCCTGGCACAGACAGGACAGCCACGGCTGTGTGGGAATGGTGGACAATACTCAGGAGAACATCTGGCCCTCCTGGTATCGCCAGCGGGTAGAAGTACTATGGACCACGCTGAATCAGTACCACAATACGGGGCTCACGATGCAGGATAAACGTATCCTCTTCCGCACCAGAGAGTGCCTGCCGTCGCTGTTCGAAGGGTTCAACGACAATTGTGTACTGGTGCATGGCAATTTCAATTTGCGCAGTATGTTGAAAGATGCCCGGAGCGACCAGCTTCTGGCGATGGTCGGGCCGGGTATTATGCTCTGGGCGCCGCGAGAATATGAGTTGTTCCGCCTGGCGGATGGCCCGCTGGCCGAAGGGCTGTTCTGGCATTATCTCCAGCGCGCACCGGTCGCAGAATCCTTTATGTGGCGGCGCTGGCTCTATTTGCTGTGGGATGAAGTGGCGAAACTGGTGAATACCGGCCACTTCAGTCGCCCCAGTTTTGATTTGGCGTCTAAGTCACTCCTTCCCTGGCTTTCCTGAGTCACCTTTCAACCACTGCCAGATCCGCCCTAGTGTTTCATACCCGACCCGGTCGCTGTGCATAAGCCAGACCGGGGACGGGATGGCGCGTTCCCACGGATTGAGAGGGGAAACGATAGCCATCTGATTCGCGGGAGCGGGCAAGGGATGGAGCCCCGCATTACGGAAGAAAACCATTGCCCTTGGCATATGTGATGCGGACGTCACCAGTAAAAAAGGCACATCGCCAATAGCCTGTTTGACGGCGGCAGCTTCCTCTTCGGTATCTTTCGGTGAATCCAGGGTGATGATATCGCTGCGCGGTATGCCCAGGCTCTCCGCCACTCTGGCTCCGGCTTCTGCTGTGCTGACCGGGTTCGTTTTTGCCGCCGCGCCGGTAAAGATTAATTTCGCACCAGGATTCTGATGTAACAGGCGAATGCCTTCATTCAAACGTGGCAGGCTGTTATTAATGAGATTTGAGCTTGGTGCCCAGGCGTCATTCCAGGTGTAGCCGCCGCCCAGTACCACGATATATTTGACCGTCTCTGCGCCGCGCCAGGTAGGATAGCTGTCCTCGATGGGTTTGAGCATTTTGTCCGCAACGGGTTGCAGACTCAGCAGCAGAAGGATCAACCAGCTTGCGCTAATGATGCCTTTGCCCGTTTTTTGCCAGCGACTGAACCAGACAAGCAACAGCCCAATCCCAATCAATATGAGCAATGCCGGCAGGGGCAGCATCAGGCCGCCAATGTATTTCTTGAGCGTAAAAAGCACGCGTCCGTCTCCTTTTTAACCATACAGCAGGCGTTTTGCGTGGATCTTACACCAGATGGGTTCATTCTGAGCACGGCTGTGACAAAATAGCGGTTTTGTCAGGATCGCGGAGCGGCCATGCAGGATCGTAATTTCGATGACATCGCGGAAAAATTCTCCCGCAATATCTATGGCACGACCAAAGGTCAACTGCGTCAGGCGATCCTCTGGCAGGATTTGGATAGGGTTCTCGCCGAAATGGGCGATCGCACGCTTCGTGTACTGGATGCGGGCGGCGGAGAAGGCCAGACAGCGATTCGTGTGGCAGAACGGGGTCATCATGTGACGCTGTGTGATGTGTCGCAGGAGATGATTGCGCGTGCTACCGCAGCCGCAGAAGAGAAAGGTGTGAGCGGTAACATGCATTTTGTACAATGCCCCGCTCAGGACATTGCGCAACATTTGGAATCGCCCGTCGATCTGATATTGTTCCATGCTGTGCTCGAATGGGTCGCTGAGCCGGTGGACGTTTTGCGAACGCTGTGGTCGGTTTTAAAGCCCGCAGGGACATTGTCGTTGATGTTTTACAATGCTAATGGCCTGTTGATGCACAATATGGTGGCAGGTAATTTCGACTATGTGCTGGCGGGTATGCCTAAAAAGAAAAAGCGCACATTGTCCCCGGATTATCCGCGACATCCGGATGAAGTCTATAGCTGGCTGAATGCGATTGGCTGGCAGATCACGGGGAAAACGGGTGTTCGGGTGTTTCACGATTACTTACGCGAAAAACACCAACAACGTGACTGTTTTGACTCCTTGCTTGAACTTGAAACGCAATATTGTCGTCAGGAGCCGTATATCAGCCTGGGGCGTTATATCCATGTGACCGCGCTCAAGCCGCAGAGAGATGAAAGGATGAACGATGAGTGAATTTTCCCAGACAGTTCCCGAACTGGTTGCCTGGGCCAGGAAAAACGATTTCTCTATCACGCTTCCGGTAGACAGACTGTCGTTTTTGCTGGCGGTTGCCACGCTGAACGGTGAACGCCTGGATGGCGAAATGAGCGAGGGAGAGCTTGTTGATGCGTTTCGCCACGTCAGCGAAGCATTTGAACAAAGCGGCGAAACCATTGCTCAGCGTGCGAACAATGCCATAAACGATATGGTGCGTCAGCGCCTGTTAAACCGTTTTACCAGCGAACTGGCTGACGGTAATGCCATCTATCGTCTGACGCCGCTCGGCATTGGCATTACCGATTACTATATCCGCCAGCGCGAGTTTTCTACGCTGCGCCTGTCCATGCAGTTATCTATCGTGGCGGGAGAACTGAAACGCGCTGCTGATGCCGCAGATGAGGGTGGGGATGAATTCCACTGGCATCGCAACGTCTATGCGCCGTTGAAATACTCGGTGGCAGAAATTTTCGACAGCATCGATCTCACCCAGCGCGTGATGGATGAGCAGCAGCAGTTAGTCAAAGATGATATCGCTCAGTTATTGAATAAAGACTGGCGTGCGGCTATTTCAAGCTGTGAGCTGTTACTCTCCGAAACCTCCGGTACGCTGCGTGAATTACAGGATACGCTGGAGGCGGCAGGGGATAAGCTGCAGGCGAACTTATTACGTATCCAGGACGCGACGCTGGCGCATAACGATCTGGAGTTTGTCGACCGGCTGGTTTTTGATTTACAGAGCAAGCTGGACCGTATCGTCAGTTGGGGACAGCAGGCTATCGATTTGTGGATTGGCTATGATCGCCACGTACACAAGTTTATTCGTACCGCTATCGATATGGATAAAAACCGCGTATTTGCCCAGCGTTTGCGCCAGTCGGTACAGGGTTACTTTGATGCTCCCTGGGCATTGACCTATGCGAACGCCGACAGGCTGCTGGATATGCGCGATGAAGAGATTGCGTTGAGCGATGCCGAGGTTACAGGTGAGCTTCCGCCTGACCTGGAATATGAAGAGTTCAACGAAATCCGCGAACAACTTGCGGCGATGATCGAAGAACAACTGGCGATATATAAAACCAGACAAGCTCCACTGGATCTTGGGCTGGTTGTACGCGAATATCTGGCGCGGTACCCGCGCGCGCGGCATTTTGATATCGCGCGGATCGTCATTGATCAGGCGGTACGCCTCGGCGTAGCGCAAGCAGATTTCACCGGCCTGCCAGCAAAATGGCAGCCGATTAATGATTACGGAGCCAAGGTACAGGCGCATGTCATTGACAAATATTGAACAAGTGATGCCGATCAAATTGGCCCAGGCGTTGGCAAACCCACTCTTTCCGGCGCTCGACAGTGCGCTGCGCTCAGGCCGCCATATCGGCCTTGATGAGCTGGATAATCACGCCTTTTTAATGGATTTCCAGGAATTTCTGGAGGAGTTTTACGGGCGTTACAACGTTGAGTTGATCCGTGCGCCAGAGGGTTTTTTCTACCTGCGCCCGCGCTCGACAACGCTGATCCCACGCTCGGTGCTGTCTGAACTGGACATGATGGTCGGTAAAATTCTTTGTTACCTCTATCTCAGCCCGGAACGTCTGGCCAATGAAGGTATCTTCACTCAGCAGGAGCTGTATGACGAGCTGATGGCGCTGGCAGACGAAGCCAAACTGTTGAAGCTGGTGAACAACCGCTCAACCGGTTCTGATTTGGATCGCCAAAAATTACAGGAAAAAGTGCGTTCCTCCCTGAATCGCCTGCGTCGTCTTGGCATGATCTGGTTTATGGGTAACGACAGCAGCAAGTTTCGTATTACCGAGTCTGTGTTCCGCTTCGGCGCGGATGTGCGCTCTGGTGACGATGCACGCGAGGCTCAGCGGCGCTTGATCCGCGACGGTGAAGCCATGCCTGTAGAAAATCACCTGCAGCTCAATGATGAGAACGAAGACAATCAGCCGGATAGTGGAGAGGAAGAATAATGATTGATCGCGGTAAATTTCGCTCACTGACGCTGATTAACTGGAACGGTTTTTTTGCCCGTACGTTTGACCTGGACGAACTGGTGACCACGTTGTCCGGGGGAAACGGTGCTGGTAAATCCACCACCATGGCGGCGTTCGTCACCGCGCTTATCCCGGACTTAACGCTGCTGCACTTCCGTAACACCACCGAGGCAGGCGCGACGTCTGGCTCTCGTGACAAAGGCCTGCACGGTAAACTGAAAGCCGGGGTCTGCTACTCTGTTCTTGATGTGATCAACTCGCGTCATCAGCGCGTGCTGGTGGGGGTTCGCCTGCAACAGGTGGCCGGTCGCGATCGTAAAGTCGATATCAAACCGTTCGCTATTCAGGGGCTGCCAACGGCGGTTCAGCCGACACAACTGCTGACAGAAACGCTTAACGAGCGTCAGGCGCGCGTGCTGCCGTTGCAGGAAGTGAAGGAAAAGCTGGATGCGATGGAAGGGGTGCAGTTTAAGCAGTTCAACTCCATCACCGATTATCATTCTCTGATGTTCGATTTGGGCATCGTCGCACGTCGCTTGCGCTCAGCATCCGATCGCAGCAAATTCTATCGCCTGATCGAAGCGTCGCTGTATGGCGGTATCTCCAGTGCGATCACCCGTTCTCTGCGCGACTATCTCTTGCCGGAAAATAGCGGTGTACGTAAAGCCTTCCAGGATATGGAAGCGGCACTGCGCGAAAACCGCATGACGCTGGAAGCGATTCGCGTTACCCAGTCGGATCGCGATCTGTTCAAACATTTGATCAGTGAAGCGACCAACTATGTGGCGGCGGATTACATGCGCCATGCCAACGAACGACGTATTCACCTCGATCAGGCGCTGACATTCCGTCGCGATCTGTTCAGTTCACGGCAAAAGCTGGCGGCTGAGCAATACAAACATGTCGATATGGCGCGCGAACTGGCAGAACACACCGGGGCAGAAGGGGATCTTGAGGCTGACTATCAGGCCGCCAGCGATCACCTGAACCTGGTGCAGACCGCGCTGCGCCAGCAGGAAAAAATTGAGCGCTACGAGTCGGATCTGGACGAACTGCAAATCCGCCTTGAAGAACAAAATGAAGTGGTGGCCGAAGCTACCGATCATCAGGAAGAGAACGAAGCGCGCGCCGAGGCCGCTGAACTGGAAGTGGATGAGCTGAAAAACCAGCTTGCCGACTACCAACAGGCTCTGGATGTGCAGCAAACCCGTGCGATTCAGTACAATCAGGCACAACAGGCCTTACAGCGTGCAAAAGAACTTTGCCAGCTACCGAACCTGACGGCAGAAACGGCAGACGAATGGCTGGAAACCTTCCAGGCGAAAGAGCAGGAAGCTACAGAGAAACTCCTGTCGCTTGACCAACGTATGAGCGTGGCGCAAACCGCGCACAGCCAGTTTGAACAAGCTTACCAGTTGGTCGTCGCTATCAATGGTCCGCTGGCCCGTGATGAAGCCTGGGATGTCGCACGTGACCTTTTACGAGAAGGGGTAAACCAGCGCCATCTGGCAGAACAGGCGCCATCGCTGCGCGCGCGTCTGAACGAACTGGAACAGCGTCTGCGTGAGCAACAGGATGCTGAACGCATGCTGGCGGAATTCTGCAAACGGCAGAATAAACAGTACGACGCTGATGAGCTTGAGGCTCTGCATCATGAGCTGGAGGCGCAAATTGCCGCGCTTTCCGAGAATGTGGCCATGGCCGGTGAGCAGCGTATGGCGTTGCGCCAGGAGCTGGAACAGCTACAGTCACGCATCCAAATATTGACCCAGCGCGCACCGATTTGGCTGGCAGCGCAAAGCAGCCTGACCCAGTTGTGTGAGCAGAGCGGCGAGCAGTTTGAATCCGGCCAGCAAGTGACGGAATACCTGCAACAATTGCTGGAGCGTGAACGCGAAGCTATCGTTGAACGCGATGAAGTCGGGGCACGTAAGCGTGCGGTGGACGAAGAAATCGAACGTCTGAGTCAGCCGGGTGGCTCCGAAGACGGGCGTCTTAACACGCTGGCTGAACGCTTTGGCGGTGTACTGCTCTCTGAAATTTACGATGACGTTAGCCTTGACGATGCGCCCTATTTTTCCGCGTTGTATGGCCCATCACGTCACGCGATCGTGGTCCCGGACCTCTCCCTCATTTCGGAACAGCTTGAAGGGCTCGAGGATTGCCCGGAAGATCTCTATCTGATTGAAGGGGATCCGCAATCTTTCGATGACAGTGTGTTCAGCGTCGATGAGCTGGAAAAAGCGGTGGTGGTTAAGATAGCCGATCGCCAGTGGCGCTACTCCCGTTTCCCGTCGGTGCCGCTGTTTGGTCGTGCTGCACGTGAAAGCCGTATCGAAGGGCTCCACGCCGAGCGTGAAGAGCTTGCCGAGCGTTTTGCCACATTATCCTTCGACGTGCAGAAAACGCAGCGCCTGCATCAGGCCTTCAGCCGTTTTATCGGTAGCCATCTTGCCGTGGCGTTTGATCCAGACCCGGAAGCTGAAATTCGTACGCTCAGTGGCCGCCGTGGTGAACTGGAGCGCGCGCTGAGTAATCATGAGAATGACAACCAGCAGAACCGCATGCAGTTCGAGCAGGCGAAAGAGGGGGTTGCTCAGCTTAACCGCCTGCTGCCACGCCTGAGCTTGCTGGCAGATGAAACCCTGGCCGATCGCGTTGATGAAATTCAGGAGCGGCTGGACGAAGCTCAGGAAGCCGTGCGTTTTATTCAACAGTTTGGCAACCATCTGGCGAAACTGGAGCCCGTTGTTTCCGTACTGCAAAACGACCCGGAACAGTATGAACAACTGAAAGAAGATTATGCGTACTCCCAGCAAGTGCAGCGTGAGGCACGACAGCAGGCATTTGCGCTGATCGAAGTTGTACAGCGCCGGGCGCACTTTAGCTATTCCGATTCTGCGGAAATGCTCAGTGGCAATAACGATCTCAACGAGAAGCTGCGTCAGCGGCTCGAACAGGCAGAACGTGAACGTAGCCGTACACGTGAGGCGCTGCGTAGCCACGCGGCCCAGCTCAGTCAGTACAACCAGGTATTGGCATCGCTGAAAAGCTCGTTCGATACCAAAAAAGAACTGCTCAACGATCTGCAAAAAGAGCTGCAGGAAATTGGTGTGCGTGCCGACAGTGGCGCGGAGGAGCGCGCGCGTATTCGTCGCGATGAGCTGCATGCCCAGTTGTCCGGCAACCGTGCCCGTCGCAATCAACTGGAAAAAGCGCTGACCTTCTGCGAAGCGGAAATGGATAACCTGACCCGTGCGTTGCGTCGCCTTGAACGTGATTATCATGAGATGCGCGAACAGGTCGTCACGGCGAAAGCAGGCTGGTGTGCGGTGATGCGAATGGTGAAAGATAACGGCGTTGAACGTCGCTTGCATCGTCGTGAACTGGCTTACCTTTCTGGTGACGAACTGCGTTCCATGTCGGATAAGGCATTAGGTGCGTTGCGCCTCGCCGTGGCGGACAACGAACATCTGCGTGATGTGCTGCGTATGTCGGAAGATCCGAAACGTCCGGAGCGTAAGATTCAGTTCTTTGTCGCGGTTTACCAGCATCTGCGCGAGCGTATCCGGCAGGATATTATTCGTACTGACGATCCGGTTGAAGCTATCGAACAGATGGAGATTGAACTCAGCCGTCTGACGGAAGAGCTAACCTCCCGCGAGCAGAAACTGGCGATCAGCTCTCGTAGCGTGGCGAATATCATTCGCAAAACGATTCAGCGCGAACAGAACCGTATCCGTCAACTTAACCAGGGGCTGCAAAACGTCTCCTTCGGTCAGGTACACAGTGTCCGTTTGAATGTTAACGTCCGCGAGAGTCATGCAATGCTTTTGACGGTGCTTTCCGAGCAGCATGAGCAGCATCAGGACCTGTTTAACAGCAATCGCCTGACCTTCTCCGAAGCACTGGCGAAACTGTATCAACGCCTGAATCCGCAAATCGATCTTGGTCAGCGTACGCCGCAAACCATCGGCGAAGAGCTGCTTGATTACCGCAACTATCTTGAGATGGAAGTGGAGGTCAACCGTGGTTCGGATGGCTGGCTGCGTGCGGAATCCGGGGCCCTGTCGACCGGTGAGGCTATCGGTACCGGGATGTCTATCCTCGTGATGGTTGTTCAGAGCTGGGAAGACGAGGCGCGACGTCTGCGTGGTAAAGATATTTCGCCATGCCGCTTGTTGTTCCTCGACGAGGCAGCACGTCTGGATGCCCGCTCCATCGCAACCTTGTTCGAACTCTGCGAACGCCTTGAAATGCAATTGATTATTGCGGCTCCGGAGAACATCAGTCCAGAAAAAGGCACCACCTATAAACTGGTGCGTAAAGTTTTCCAGAACCACGAGCATGTTCACGTTGTGGGTCTGCGCGGCTTCGCGGCTCAGCTACCGGAGACATTACCTGGTACAGCAGACGCTTCTTAACGGTTCGCTTAAACAATGAGGGTGGCAGAGATGCCGCCCTTTTTCTTTTCTGAAACACCGCACCCGACCACGCGCTCTTCTTTAAACTTCTTTACATTTGGTAAGGCAAATGCTTTTTTGTCTTTATATACTGATAGAAAGAGCATTGTGAGTGTAATGAAGAAACAGGGGGCAAGGGATGTTGCTTAAGAAATCGTATGGTCGTCGGATGTCGACATTGAGTTTATGTCTGGCATTCGCATTTGCTCCGCTGTTTAGCGCTCAGGCCCTGGCCGATGAGCCTGAGGTGGTACCGGTTGACAGTTCCGCGACGCTTGGCGATCAACCCACGGCATTATCGCAGCCGCTGGAACAGTCGCCTGCGACGGCAATGATGGCAGGCTTGCAGCCTTATCCGGCAGCAGATGCGCCTGCTAACGCGCGTAGCGCATTGCAGGCACTCTTGCCTGCTAACTGGACACCGGTCTACATGGATTCGCTTTCCGCGTTGTATGCCGCGCGTGAAATGAAGCCGATGTGGGATAATCGTGATGCCGTTCAGGCTTTCCAGCAACAACTCGCCGAAGTCGCGATTGCCGGTTTCCAGCCGCAATTCACGACCTGGGTTGGGCTGTTGACCGATCCGAATATCTCAGGAATGGCGCGGGATTTGGTCTTATCGGACGCCATGATGGGATATCTGCATTTCGTCGCCGGTATTCCGGTGAAAGGCAACCGCTGGCTCTACAGCAGTAAACCTTACACGCTGGAAACACCGCCGCTGTCGGTAATCAATCAGTGGCAATTAGCGTTGGATAAAGGCAACCTGCCGCAATTTATCGAAACCCTTGCACCTCATCATCCGCAGTATGCTGCGATGCATCAGTCTTTACTGACGCTGGTGGCAGACAATTCACCGTGGCCGCAGTTGACCAGTACCGTTTCACTGCGTCCCGGACAGAAGAGCAGGGATGTACCCGCGCTGCGCGAAATCCTGCAACGTAGCGGCATGATGGATGATGCACCGAAAATCGCGCTGCCCGGCGATGATGCAACAAGCAGCGTCGTCAGCCCGTCTGCCATCGCGGTTGATACGGCGGGAACAACAACGGCGCAGTTGACCAAAAAAGCGAAACCAGCAAGTACGCTCAGCAGCGACTATGACCGCCAGTTAGTTGCCGCAGTCAAACGCTTCCAGGCCGCTCAGGGTCTGCATGCCGACGGCGTGATTGGGCAGTCGACCCGCGACTGGTTGAATGTAACCCCAGCCCAGCGCGCCGGGGTTCTGGCGCTGAACATTCAGCGTCTGCGTTTGCTGCCGGGTAAACTCTCCACGGGGATTATGGTTAACATCCCGGAATATTCGCTGGTCTATTATCTGAACGGCAACCAGGTGCTGGCCTCCCGCGTGATTGTCGGGCGACCGGATCGCAAAACGCCGATGATGAGCAGTGCGCTGAATAACGTGGTGGTTAACCCGCCGTGGAACGTACCACCGACGCTGGCACGCAAAGACATTCTACCGAAAGTATGGAATGACCCAGGCTATCTGGAACGGCATGGTTATACCGTGCTGCGTGGCTGGAACAGTAAAGAGGCTATTGACCCGACGATGGTGGATTGGGCAACCATCACGCCATCTAATCTGCCTTTCCGCTTCCAGCAGGCGCCGGGCGCGCAAAACTCGCTCGGCCGCTATAAGTTCAATATGCCGAGTTCTGACGCTATCTATCTTCATGACACACCCAACCATAATCTTTTCCAGAAAGATGCGCGAGCGTTGAGCTCAGGCTGTGTGAGGGTGAATAAAGCCTCTGAGCTTGCCAATATGCTATTACAGGATGCGGGATGGAACGACACGCGGATTTCCGATGCATTAAAACAAGGAGATACCCGTTACGTTAATATCCGTCAAAATATACCGGTGAATCTTTATTATTTGACCGCATTTGTTGGCGAAGATGGTCGTACCCAATATCGTACAGATATTTACAATTATGATCTGACGGCGCGATCTGGCGCACAAATCCTGGCGAAAGCCGAACAATTAATCAGGTAAATGAAGCAGTTCGGGAAATAACATTGTCGTAATAATTAGCGAAAACGGGCCGGATCTGCTGTAAGGCCCGTCTTTGCTGGGGTTTGGCTACCTTGACGCAGACGTTTTTGCCCGGTAAGGTGCCTTTCGTGCGCAATAAAAGTGCATAAATTACGATCACTTTGTTATCTTGCAGACCTGATTATCATGGACAAATTTGACGCTAATCGCCGCAAATTGTTGGCGTTAGGTGGTATTGCCCTTGGTGCAGCCATCTTACCTCAACAAGCATTTGCAACCCTTTCCACCCCACGTCCGCGTATTTTAACGCTGAATAATCTCCATACTGGAGAAACAATTAAGGCGCAGTTTTTCGATGGCCGGGGCTATATTCAGGATGAATTAGCAAAGCTCAACCATTTTTTCCGTGATTATCGCGCGAATAAAATTAAAACCATCGATCCACGACTGTTTGATCAACTTTATCGCTTGCAAGGTTTGTTAGGAACAAGCAAACCGGTGCAACTGGTCTCGGGATACCGTTCTGTCGACACGAATAACGAACTCCGGGCTCACAGTTCTGGTGTTGCCAAAAAAAGCTATCACACCAAAGGACAGGCGATGGATTTCCATATCGAAGGGATTTCTCTGAGCAATATTCGCAAAGCTGCGTTATCTATGCGTGCAGGTGGTGTAGGATATTACCCCAGCAGCAACTTTGTGCATATTGATACCGGGCCGCTACGGCACTGGTAAAACTCAGTTAAAAGAGACAGGAGCAGTATGAACTATCGTATTATTCCGGTTACCGCCTTCTCCCAGAACTGCTCGTTAGTCTGGTGTGAGCAAACCCGGCTGGCAGCAATAGTGGATCCCGGTGGCGATGCTGAACGCATCAAACAGGAAGTTGCAGCCTCCGGCGTGACGTTAACGCAAATACTGCTTACCCATGGTCATCTTGATCATGTTGGTGCGGCTGCCGAGCTGGCGCAGCACTATGGCGTGCCAGTGATTGGTCCGGAAAAAGAAGATGAGTTCTGGCTGCAAGGGCTACCCGCCCAAAGTCGTATGTTTGGTCTGGATGACTGCCAGCCGCTGACGCCGGATCGTTGGTTAAACGAAGGCGACACGGTGAGCGTAGGCAATGTGAGACTGGATGTTTTGCATTGCCCTGGGCATACGCCAGGGCACGTGGTTTTCTTTGATGCGCAATCCCGGCTGTTGGTGTCCGGCGACGTTATCTTTAAAGGCGGCGTAGGGCGCAGTGATTTCCCGAAAGGGAATCATGGGCAGTTGATTGATGCCATCAAAACCAAACTGTTGCCTCTGGGGGATGATGTGACCTTTATTCCTGGTCACGGCCCGATGTCCACGCTTGGCAACGAGCGGCTACATAACCCTTTCCTGCAGGATGAGCTGCCGGTCTGGTAAAACAAAAAAGGTCGCATTCGCGACCTTTTTTATTTGTCACCCCTAAACCACCTCCTGGGGAGGTGGTGATTGATCCTGTAAGGCTATAGCCTGAAGAATGCCCATGCCGGAATATCTCTGCTTACTCACCACAAGTAAAAGGAGACAAACCGACATGGGGCTTTACTATCTATTGTCGTTTATAACACCGCGACGATAGCTTCACACAGCGGCGACATGTTATCCGGTGTCATGCCCGCAACGTTAATACGTCCTGATGCAACCGCGTAGATAGCGAACTCTTCACGCAGACGGAGCACCTGCTCTTTGGTCAGACCGCTAAAAGAGAACATACCGTTCTGACGGGTGATAAAGCTGAAATCGCGATCCGCCCCTTTTTCTTGCAGGGTATTTACAAACAGCAGACGCATACGCTGAATGCGCTGGCGCATGTCTGTCAATTCTTGTTCCCAGATGGCACGTAGCGCATCGTTGCTCAGGATCGTTGCCACAACGGAGGCACCGTGAGCCGGCGGGTTAGAGTAGTTAGCGCGGATGGTTGACTTCATCTGGCTGAATGCACGGTCTGCTGTCTCCTGGTCCGCGGCCACCAGCGTACAGGCACCGACACGTTCATTGTACAGACCGAAGTTTTTCGAGAAGGAGCTGGCGATGATCAATTCTTTATGCAGCGCGGCAAAGGCGCGCAGACCTTCTGCGTCTTCTTCCAGACCGCGGGCGAAACCCTGATAGGCAAAATCGAACAGCGGCAGCCAGCCTTTTTCAATGGACAATTTGGCCAGTGTCTCCCACTGCTCAAGCGTCGGATCGATACCGGTCGGGTTATGACAGCAACCGTGGAACAGTACGATATCACCCGCTTGCGCGGCTTCGAGACTTGCAACCATGCCGTCGAAATCCAGCGCGTGGTTTTGCGCGTCATAATAGGCGTAATCACGCACTTCAAGGCCGGCGGAGTTAAACACGCCTTTATGGTTCGGCCAGCTTGGATTACTTACCCAAATACGTTTTGCTGAGGTGTTTTTCGCCAGGAAATCAGCGGCAACACGCAGGCCACCCGTACCGCCCGGGGTCTGCGCGGTGCGCGCACGTTTGTCATTAATAATCGCGCTGCCTTTGCCGAATAGCAGTTCCTGCGTGCAACGACCAAACTCAGGAATACCGTCGATGCCGAGGTAATTTTTTGTGTTTTCGTTTTCCAGCAGATACTGCTCCGCTTTTTTAACGCTGGTCAGTACCGGCGTTTTCCCGGTTTCGTCTTTATAGACACCAATACCAAGGTTGATTTTGCCAGGACGTTCATCGGCGCGAAACAGATCGGCCAAACCCAGAATAGGGTCAGCAGGGGCAGCGGTAATATTCTCAAACATGACGAGGTTCCATTATGATGACAGAAGGGAGATCCGCTATCAGGTTAACGGTTGATGTGACAATTGCCAACCGTTTGCGATAAAAAGCGTGCGTCTTTTTAGAAGTTAGTCTTTTTGGCGGCGAGACAATAAAAAAACAGGGCCGAAGCCCTGTTTTTCACGCATATAATAACGAGGTCTGCTGATTAGAACTGGTAAGTTACACCAACAGTAGCCTGGTCTGCAGTGCCAACCCAAGAGTAAGTCGTGTCTTCTTTATCCAGCAGGTTGATACGGTAGTCGCCGTATACGTTGAAGTTTTTGTTGAAGTAGTAGTACGCGCCAACAGTAACGTATTTAGCCAGGTCGTTTTTCACGCCAGCGCCCAGCTCTTTGCCTTTGGACTGAACGTAAGAAACGGACGGACGCAGACCGAAGTCGAACTGGTACTGAGCGATAACTTCGAAGTTCTGAGTTTTGTTAGCAACGTTGTAACCGGTAGCGATAGTCGTTGCGTCGCCGTCCAGAATGCTCATGTTACGGGTTTCAGCGTAAACAGTTGCCAGGTAGATGTTGTTTGCATCGTATTTAGCGCCAACTGCCCATGCTTCGGCTTTGTCGCCTTTACCGTCAACTTTTTGACCAACAGTACGGTTTGCGTTGCTGTATGCAGCAGTTGCGCCGAAACCAGAACCGAAGTCGTAACCCAGGGAGTAACCAACACCGTCGCCATTAGCCTGGTTCAGGTTAGTACGATCGTTTTTACCCTGATATTGAACAGCGAAGCTCAGGCCATCAACCAGACCGAAGAAGTTGCTGTTACGATAGGTCAGCAGGCCAGTAGAACGGCTGGTCATGTAGTTGTCGGTGTAACCACCACCCCAAGTTTCGCCAGAGAAGGACGGAGCCATATCGGTGTAGGATTCTACATCGTAAACCACGCCGTAGTTACGGCCGTAGTCCAGAGAACCAGCGTTAGCAACTTTGATACCAGCGAAAGCCAGACGAGTTACGTTAGTCTGGTTGCCTTCTGCTTCGCCCGCTTTAGCACGGTATTCCCACTGGCCGTAACCGGTAACATCGCTGTTTACCTGAGTCTCGCCTTTGAAGCCGATCTGGCCGTAGGAAGAATCTTTGTTAGAGGTGTTATCGCCAGAAGTGGTGAAGCCGTGCTCACCAACAACTTTACCGTACAGGTCCAGTTTGTTGCCGTTTTTGTTGTAAACTTCTGCAGCGTTAGCTGCACCAGCTACCAGCAGGGCAGGGATAACCACTGCCAGGATATTGCGCTTCATCATTATTTATTACCCTCATTGGTTTTTTTGTACACCTGCCACTGCCGCCAATAAATTCCGTCAATAAAAATTTACGGAACTATTGATGAGAGTTTGGTGTCTTTCTGTGTCTGAGAGGCATCTTTCCATTCATATAATCGTTTCGCTAGCCTGAAAGTGCTACAAATGTCTTAAAGAGGTTACAAAAAGCAATTATGTGTAAGAATTTATGTATTTTAAGGAACTTTGTGAACCACCTCAAAGTTCGGGAGCGATCGTCGTCAAAAACAACGACCTCATAACTATATATATGAATTGCTTATGTTTAATTGAGATAAGGGTGAATCTTGTACAGGAACCATTCTCATCTTGCTTTTTCTCACCGACCTTTTTAGCCGTCTGGAAAGCTGTGCGATTTTTATCCAGACGTGCTAACAGATGAGATAAAACTAACCCGCAATATAAGTGTGCTTTATTTTTTGTTCAGAAGTATTTCACAGATATATCGTCGATAAAGATAGGGAAGCGTTAACCGGTCCACGATGTCCCGGTTAGGGTGAAGGAATAATGAAGAGCAAAAAAAGCCAGCATATGCTGGCTTTTATCATTAAAACGTGGCGCTACGAGGTGTGCGTGGGAACGGGATAACATCACGTACGTTTTGCACGCCGGTGACATAAGCGATCAGACGCTCAAAGCCCAGGCCGAAACCTGAATGCGGTACGGTGCCATAACGGCGCAGATCGCGATACCACCAGTAGTCTTCTTTATTAAGACCCATTTCAGCCATACGTGCATCCAGCACATCCAGACGTTCTTCACGCTGCGAGCCGCCGATGATTTCACCAATGCCCGGCGCCAGAACATCCATTGCTGCTACGGTTTTACCGTCATCGTTAAGGCGCATATAGAAAGCCTTAATGTCTTTCGGGTAGTTTTTCACAACGACCGGTGCTTTAAAGTGTTTCTCGGCCAGGTAGCGTTCATGCTCGGAAGAGAGGTCAACGCCCCAGTAAACCGGGTTTTCAAACTTCTCACCGCAGTTTTCAAGAATGGTCACGGCGTCGGTGTAGTCCACTTGTGCGAAATCAGCCGCAACAAAACGCTCCAGACGGGCAATTGCATCTTTATCAACGCGTTCAGCGAAGAACTTCATGTCATCCATACGCTCAGTCAGAACTGCGTTGAAGGCATATTTCAGCATCGCTTCCGCCAGACGGGCGTTATCTTCCAGATCGGCAAATGCCACTTCCGGCTCCAGCATCCAGAATTCCGCCAGGTGACGGCTGGTGTTGGAGTTTTCAGCACGGAAAGTCGGGCCGAAGGTATAAATTTTGGACAATGCGCAAGCGTAGGTTTCGCCGTTCAACTGGCCAGATACGGTCAGGAAAGACTCTTTACCAAAGAAGTCTTTGTCGAAATCCACTTTGCCCTGATCGTTACGCGGCAGGTTTTCCAGATCCAGCGTAGAAACGCGGAACATTTCGCCAGCCCCTTCGGTATCAGACGCAGTAATCAGTGGCGTTGAAACCCAGAAGAATCCCTGCTCGTTAAAGAAGCGATGCAGCGCCTGCGCCAGCGTATGGCGAACGCGCGCGACGGCACCAATCAGGTTTGTGCGCGGACGCAGGTGAGCGACTTCACGCAGATACTCAATGCTGTGGCGTTTTGCCGCCATCGGGTAAGTGTCTGGATCTTCAACCCAACCAGCAACTTCAACCTTGCTGGCCTGAATTTCAAATTGTTGCCCCTGGCCCGGCGATGCCACGACTTTACCCGTCACAATGACCGAGCAACCGGTGGTCAGACGCAGGACGTCTTCATTGTAATTGGGCAGAGAATTATTGATGACAGCCTGTACAGGATCAAAGCAGGAACCGTCATAAACGGCGAGGAAGGAGATGCCAGCTTTTGAATCTCGGCGGGTACGTACCCATCCGCGCACGGTGACTTCTTGGTCAACGGTAACGCGGCCCTGGAGTACGTCGGCTACAGGCACAACGCTCATAATATTCTCTCTGTTAATTGTCTGGAAAAGATCATCGTTTGTCCGCCCACAAAGGGGGGATACCTATGTTACCTGGCGAGCGCCATCAGACAAGTAGAATTCGCAGCGAAAAGGGGGATTTCGGAAATTAATCTTTTGCTAACGCTGAGATACTGAGCGGAGAAGTGAAAATAGCGCGCGGTATTGCTTTTTATATTGGCCATATCGCGAATGTTCGCCACGAAAAAAAGCGTCCCGATAAGGACGCTTATTAACAGGGGTTAGCTGGCTTTCTTCACCTGCGGCAGGTCAAACGCTTTGCGTAACGCACGCACAAACGCTTTGTCGTGACAAATCGTTTTTCCGGGGCTGTCAGACAACTTCGCCACCGGTTTGCCGTTACACTCAACCAGCTTGATGACGATATTCAATGGCTTCACATGTGGAATGTCGCAGGTCAGCCGCGTGCCAATACCGAAGCCCAGTTTGATGCGGGAGGCGAAGTGGCGGTAGAGATCCAGTGCTTTATTCAGATCAAGATTGTCTGAGAAAATCAGCGTCTTCGATAACGGATCGATGCCGAGCTTTTCATAATGGGCGATGGCTTTTTCACCCCATTCCACCGGGTCGCCTGAGTCATGGCGCAGCCCCTGGTAACGTTGTGCAAACACCGGCCCGAAATCACGCAGGAAGGCATCCATGGTAATGCAGTCTGTCAGGGCAATACCAAGTTGCTCCGGGTACTCTTCCAGCCACGCGGCCAGCGCAGCACGCTGACTGGTAGCCAGATCCGGGCTGATTTGCTGATGCGCCTGAAACCATTCGTGCGCCTGAGTTCCCATTGGCGTAAGCGACAGACGGCGCGCCAGATCGTAATTACTGGTGCCAATAAACCACGGTTCTTGTTTGAGACGTTCCACGATAGCGTACTGTACATCGCGCGAGAAACGGCGGCGCGTGCCGAAATCCATCAGACGGAAGCCTGACATATCCAGCTCTGCGGTGCGGTTAGCAAAATCTGCCAGTTTCGTTTCAAGATGTAGCAGGGCCTGCTGAACACCCACTTGTGGAGAGCGGCAGCGATGCACCAGTTCACTAATCACCGCCAGTAGCGGCACTTCCCACATGATGACTTCACGCCATGGCCCGGACATACGAATGTTCAACTTGCCATTATCATTAATGACAGTCACTTGTGACGGGTCATAACGGAAATTACGTAACCACTGCAGGTAATCCGCTTTGAAGAAGGGGAGGCCGGACAGCCACTGGTATTCGTCTTCCTGTAGGCGCAGATGTTGCATCGCGTCAATTTCTTCGCGAATTGCGCTGGCATAAATGCCCAGAAGGTCGTCGCCGCGGCAGCGAAACTCCGCTGTGACATGCACATCGTAATAGTGATGGAACACCGCCTGTTGCATATGCAATTTGTAGGCATCAGTATCCAGCAGCGTCTGCAGAGCAGGGGGAGCGAGTCGTGTCATGGTGCGCCGTAGCATCCTCTCACAGGAGCGTTTAGTACAATAAACAAAGCAGGTGGAAACCGCTGGAGTATACCTTGTTTATTGATTTATTGAACCCCGATCACACCATAAGGCGCAAAACGGGTCGAGGGCATTTCGTGCCGCGTGTTACTAAAATGTATAACATGTCGCGCTAACTACTTGAATTTGAAATACGTTACTAACCGCATACAGCCCCTTGGGGCATGGATGGGGCAAACTCTGACAACTTCTGGTTTAGTATAGACACTTGCTCAGCACTGCTTTCTGACATCCATTTTCCGTAGACCTTAAAGACCATCTGAGCGTTAGCGTGTCCCATTTGGGTTGCTATAAAGCTTGGGTTGGCTCCGGCAGACAACGACCAGCATGCATAGGTATGTCGTGACTGGTATGCATTACGGTAACGGATCCCCGCACGTTTAATGACCGAGGCCCAGATTTTATTAATGGAGTTCACCGCATAGTGATATCCTGTATGAACACCACGCCGGGTACACTGAGGACTGAAAACAAAGGTGCAGGGGTGAATGACTGACCGGCCATATTCCCGTAACTTCACTTCAATCTCATACTGTCTGCCCAGGCGTGTTAGTTCGGCCTGACTTTTAAGGGCTTCGATTGCTGGTTTGATGAGAAAAATCACCCTGTCAGTTCCCGCCTCGGTTTTTGGCAGGGTGAACTCATCAGTTTGGGTGTGATTGCGCTTGACCGTTAACGTACCAGCTTTCAAATCAATGTCCTCCCACGCAAGCCCGCACAGCTCCCCATGCCTCATGCCTGTATAAATCGCCAGCGACCATAAATTCTTCAATTGCTGGTGTCGGCATGCCTCTATAAACCTGATAAATTCATCTCGGCTGAGTGGATCTGGATCGGCTTTCGCCTTCTTTAGCCGGTTAATTCCACTAAACGGGTTTTGCTTTATATATCCGTTATCCTGCGCAAACTGAAAAATTCCAGACATAAGAGTCATGTAGTTGTTTACGGAAGGCGCTTTTCTTCCCTTAACCGGTGTGCGATATCCCTTCTTCATGACCTGGTAACCAGTCAGTAGATCTTTCCGGATGAACAGCAAATCTTCGGTTGTTACCGCTGATACAAGTTTTCTCCCCCCCAGGCGGGGGAGCATATTCTTGATAATTGACTCGTAGCGACTCATGGTATTTGTGCTGATCTCCATTCTTTTCAGCTCCACCCACTTATCGGCGAGTTCTTTCACCGTGATTTCCTTTCCGGATTGCCCGAAGCGGGCAAGGTTGGGTGAATCCGGAAACTGCTTTGCATAGTCAAACTTTCCCATGCGAATAGAGAAGCAGACCGACGTTCGCAGATCTCCGGCAACCTTCCGGTTTTTAGCGGTATCAGGAACGCCAAGGTTTTCTCTGACTCGCTTACCATTATATTTGAACCATATGCGGAGTGAACCGCCATGATTCTCAACGCCCGTTGGATATGAGGTTTTACTCATAATTTCCTCCTGACGTCCAGGAGCCATACAAGCTTACCTTTTTCATCGAACCCGATCACCATATTGGTTGTTTTTGTGCTGCAACCCATGCGTCAACCGCTTTACGGTTGTACATGCATTCGCTAGTGGGCTTTGGTTCCCCGTCTGGTGAAACGTGCTTATATTCCCGGCCAAGAAGCCAGGAGTTTTTTCGCGCTCGAGCGATAGTGCCGGGCTTCAAGCCGGTAACGGCAATCAGTAGTTGCTCGGTAACCCATTCGTTCGGTTCCACCTGAATAATCGTCTGCATATCCACCTCAAACTGTTTTTGTGAAACCAGCCCTGATCACGCTTTTTGCAATGGCGGCCGGATCTGCTTCATGCAGTTCATCGTCTCCGCCCAGCACCGCTTTCATCAGCTCATTTTGCAGAACACTGTCATAATCTCGCGGCCAGAAGTCTGTCGGCATCTCAAGCGAGTTACAGTACAAAAAGACGCTAATCGTTATCTTTGCGGCTTCTTCTGCAGTCCGTTCCGGCTGGCGATAGCCAGCCTCCCAAATGGAGTCAGTAATGGATGATGGATCACCGTTAGCTGCCTTAATCAGTTTCACAAGTTCGAATACATTTGATTCACTCACCGGAAGCCTCCAATTTGTCGGTTGCATAACGGACGCAGCGAGCGAAAGAAGAGGGCGTAACAATCTCCCGAAGCTCAGCAATGAGATATTCATTGTGTTGCTGGCGATTCTCTTCGTTCTTTTCTTTTTCTTGCTGACGGAGGACTGCAAGTTGTGCAGTAATAAGGCGACGCTTCGCTTTCACCGCGCGCAAGGCCTTTTCCGCACTTTTCCTCCATGAACTAAATTCAGCGCTGCTGGTTGATTGATCGAGCTGATGCTCAATACTCAACTGTGCACGCTCAGCGTTGACCAATTGCTCCAGGCAAACGGCAATGGTGCTCAGATTGCTGGTATCAATAAGGACTTTCTGCATCATTCTGATGTCTCCTGTTCAGCGGCAATAATCGCATCCACCATTCCCAACATCGTGGCAGTCATGTCGTCGTAATCCTCCCAGTCAACATCATTCAAAAAGTGCTTTACACATACCGGAGTAATCTGTGCCAGCAGATGCTGGCGATATGTCATACCGAGCGCCGTTGCATTGCTAGGGCATGGTAATGCCGTGCGCTTTTCCGTCAGGCTGGCAATCTCTTTACTGCTCATCGTTGGCTGCCGGCTGGCATTGTTCATTTCAGTTTTCATAGCCATCATTTTTCCTTAATGCGTAATGGATTTAACTGGCAGGTCTTCACCCGCACGAAGACGAACAGCAACATCGGTGAATATTTCATCCAGAAATTCGTTAAACCATGAATGACTACTCTCGTTCAGGCGCTGGTCATTGGCGTGGTAGAACTGGTAAACAGCGATATAGCGATCCGCTGGTTTGTACCGGATAAGGTCTTCCTCCACGTACTTAATCAAAACGTTCTCGATAAGTTCTCTCGTAAGACCCAGGGCTGTCCCGCCCTCCCGGAATACATAGTCACCTTCACGAAACCCAAAGCGTTTACCACATTCAATGAGGTACAGAAGCGCTACGGAACCGCGCATGTGAGCACAAACGGATTCAGCCCATTCCTGCTGTTCTGCGGTGGTCAGCGAGCTATTACCGTAACGATTTTCATCCAGCATCCATGACGGAACGCTGCAGCCATCCCGTTCGCTCAGATCTTTTAGCCGGGCAACCAGGCGTTTAATTTTTGCTTTTTCGATATCGTTCATTTTCTGTCCTTAACTTTTGAGTAGCGCTCATGACTCATTACTTCCCAGCTTTGGCCGCCGTCGCGTGACAGCAGCCGCCAGCGTCGGTTAACCCGAAGGCTCAGATTTCCTGAGCGATGCATGCGGCAAGGGTGAACCCGTCTGTTTCTGTACTGGCGTAGAACGAAAACCGCCTGTTCATGCACCCACTCAGGAATGCGTATTGCTGTCAGTGCCACAGGTACCGTCCTTTAATTCCCGCTGGATGGGGTAACAGTCCATCCGAACTTACGGGCCAGTTCGATAAACCCGTCCAGGGTGAGAATCATCTCGGCGTCAGTAAGGCGACGTTCAGAGACCAGCCCGTTTTGCAGATACACCAGTACACGACCGGAGAAGTCCGGGGAGACGTGCAGGTCAACTGTCCGCACTGGCAACGGAATTGAAACGCCGTCGCGCACAAACGTTTTCTGGTTAGCATGCATTCTGGAGCCTCCGTTTTTTCATCGCTTCTTCGGCCAGGGTTTCAATTAACGCATCCATGAAATACACGGCATCAGGCGTTAATTTGCTTCTGCCGATGCAGTCGGCGTAATGTCCCGAAATAATGGTTTCCGCTTCGGCGCGTCTATGCGTGTCGTAAATCATTCCTTCGAAGAGCTTTATTAACGCTTTCGTTAATACTTCTTCGGATAACTCAACCGGGAATAAAGCTCCGTTATCCAGTTTTGCCATCTGAATATTGCCGCCCGTTCTGCGCATAACAGAATCCAGCTTTGCTTGTACAAGTCGGCGGCGACGGGTTTCAATCAGGCTTTTTTTATCCATTTCGATTATCTTCTTCTAATTTCATAACGATTTCTTCTTCGCGTTCTATCCAAGTATTAATTTGAGAAGAAAGGTCATATACCAGAGCGCATAAAGTTTTTAACTGAAAGTGGTCTAGTTTTTCGTGGTATTCAAAAAGTGTTTGTGATAACCCTGCAAGGTTTTCAGCAGTGATGTTTATTTGCTGAATATCTTGACGCTTTAATTCATGCATTATTACCTCCCATACGCTTTACGAAGGAAAATCACTGCTATGCTCCAATATCCAGCCGCTGCCATTAATTTGGCAGTGTGAAATGATTTCTTATCTTTTATGCAAGTCATTTATCATATGCCTGATTATCTGTTTCATTTGCATAGACAAGCCCGTTATTGGCTTTAGAAATTTGCTCGGCTTCATCAATATTAAAGTGCACGTTGCTATTTTTAATTAAGGTAAACAAAATTTCTTCAATAACCGAAAAGAATCCCGCCGCCTGACCGTTAATTGAATCATTTGCACCTATCGATATCATTTCTATGACCACTCTTGACAGCGTTGATGGCCCGATATCATTTCCAGATCTTGACTCTTCCTCTAAGTGCTTAATCCAGATTTTTGCAAGCGCACATCCAGTTGTACATCCACCTCCATAACCTCCCTCAGATGGTACATTCCAAAAACTATAGCCAAGCAATAATTTTGATTTCCCACCAATAAATGGAAGTCTATGTAAAGGAATCGAAGCTTTTTTGTTGAGCTTTAACATTGCTTAATCCTCAGGATGATACAATCCACAACTTACAAGTCGTTTTTTGTGATTAATTATTTAAAATAACTTAATGCTCGAACATCTTTTTAATATCTTTGTGAGTATCTAAAATTGCTTTAGCTTCGTCACAAGCTTCATTGTAAGAATTAAAAAAATCCAAAAGGACAAATTTATTTCCTTGCCGTTTGTAGAGGGCAAATTCAATTTCATCAGCAAGAATAGTTTCTAATTGAAAATCGAAACCATCCTGATACGCCTGTGCGGGCTTCGAGTAAGCCCAGTGTGTAGAACTGGCATTAAGTTTTTCACAAACGTTAAACTTCTTGTTATTTGCTTTTGGTGGGAGGATAGATCTCATTTCATTGGCTCCGTTGTTTGCCGTTGAAATGAATATAACCGCTAGTTCTTTTAATGTAAACACCGCAGGTTCTAATAAAATAGAATTTGCGGTTATGTTAATGATATATATAGTGATATTTTTACAGGCCAGCCACTTGATGTGTGGCTTAGGGTAAAAAAAAGCCCGGATTTACCGGGCTTGATATCAAATGACAGTTTTCATTAGACGAGCATCATTTTTGTTTGTATAGCTACACCTATAATGCGGCAATTACCATTAACTGACACAAGCGGCCATTGCGGATTAAGGCCTTTGAGATACCGCTGTCCACCATCGATCACAAGCTTTTTGAATGTGGCCTCGTTTGAATCTTCAAGCTTGGCGATAACTAAGCTCCCGTTAACTGCTTCCCGGCCTGTATCAAACAGGACATAAGTTCCTTCCGGGATACTTAATCCCAGAGGCGCTGTCATTGAATCCCCTTCCACATAAAGCCAAAAACCATCACCTTGAATGTGCGCATCTGATTCTAGCCAGAGCTCTACATCTTTGAGGGAATAAGCTTCTACAGCCTCACTCCAGGCCCCTGCCTGGACACTGCTCAATACTGGATATTTATTTCCAGGCCGATAAATACCCGCATAGGTAACGTTCGATTTTGTCAGTTGCTTTGCTTCATTGGCTAATGCCGGACTAAAATCCTCAACCTTCACATTTAGTATTTCTGCCAACTCTATAGCTCGTTTTAGGTTCAGGGCATTTTTCCCTGACAGAATCTGCGCCACGGCGCTCTGGCTAATTCCGAGCTTGTCAGCTAGCAACTCCTGAGAAAGCCCCAGATCTTTTTTCTTGCTTTCATAAATCGTCTTAAGGCGTTCAGCAGCTAGCAGTTGTTCTGCAGTTAATGGTTTTTTTTTCATCAAAATCTCCTCTCAAAATAAAATTATCACCGCAAGGAATATTAATCAATAACCGCTAGTGTTGCAATAAAAAGAACTAGCGGTTATATTTGGTTCAGGAGGAGATTATGAAAAAACTTACGCTAAGAGAATTTGCAGAGCAGGTAGGTCAGGTTAAAGCCGCCAGCAAGCTGGGAATCCGTCAAAGCGCCATAAGTAAGGCGCTGAGATTGAAAAGAAATATTTTTGTGGAGGTTAATCCAGATGGGACGGTAAAAGCTGAGGAAGTTAAGCCATTCCCCACACAGAAGGCAGCCATTTAACCGGAGGTTTTATGTACCCGGATTATGTGCAGATTGAAATGCCCGCTCGATACAGCCAGGCAGATGCGGAGTGGATTCAGGAACAGTTGCTCCGGCTGCCACCTTCGCTTAGGCGGAAATTCGCTCAGCGATACGCGGAAGTATATGAAGTTAAATTTGAGGCTGAGCCTGTTTCTTTCCGGCAGGAGAACCGGGCAAGGCATGAGGCCAATACACGGCTTCGCAAATTTGTAAGAACGCACGGGCGTGCAATTCAGGGGTACACGGCTGAGCCGCCCCTGGCAGGAACGCAGTAAGCGGGACTGAGGATAACCGGACTTAAAGGCGTCTGGTTGCATGTCGGCTTAAAGATGCCGGGTGCTGGTGGCTGATTCTTCGATTGTCTGTTTTTTATCTTTGTACCAGCTTGCGAGTACATGAGATGGGGAAGAGGGAAGAGGGGGGTAAGGGGGGAGATGGGTGTTAGGGAAGGGAAGGCATCCTTTTCCAACAGACAACTCCATGGGTTAGGTGGGTACCGATCTAAGAGACAGGCTTTAAAACGGCGTTGTACTAGTTATCTGATACACACCCATAGCCAAATCAGATCGGGAATCGTTCTTCCTGGAATAGCGGATTTAGAAGGTGGTGGTGATGCTGAATATCAAACCCAATTTCGCACAGGAACGCGGACTGAGCATGCTGCGCCTTGGCTGGAAGGCATACAACTCTTTCATGGTCTACGCGCCAACTGGTAGCGGTAAAACCGGGCTGGCAGCATTCATCACTGCGGGTCATGTCAGTCGTGGTAAACGTGTTCTGTTCGTCGCTCCATATACCGTCTTATTACGTCAGACTGCCAGCCGTTTTGTCAGTTATGGACTCGATGCTGCTGATATCGGGCTCGTATGGGCTGAGGCTGAGAAAAGCGAGATTGACCCGGATCGCCTGATTCAGATCGCCAGCGCGGACACATTGATCCGTCGGGATTTTCCTCAGAATATTGATCTGCTGATTATCGATGAAGCACACCTGCGCAAACGTCGAATCCTGAAAGAAATTGAGCGCCTGACCTCCGAGACGAGGGTCAAGGTTATCGGTTTATCCGGGACGCCATTCTCTCCCTGGCTGGGACGCTATTACCAACACCTGATTAAACCTACAACTATCAGCGAACTGATCCAGCGGGGAGATCTGAGTCAGTTTGAGTTCTATGCACCGACAAAGCCCGATCTGAAAGGCGTAAAAACGTCCTCATCAGAGGAGTACGGCAGCGACTACAACGAAAGCCAGTTGTCAGAAATCATGTGCGGATCAGACCTTGTGGGCGACATCGTGGACAACTGGCTGCGTAATGGTCGCGACCTCCCAACCGTGGCGTTCTGTGTCGATAAGGATCACGCCAACTTCGTTACCATGCAGTTTGTAAGAGCGGGCATTAACGCAGAAGTCATGGTAGCAGAGACCCCTCACGATGAACGGCAGGTGATGATCCACCGTTTCGAAACGGGCGCCACAAAAATTATCGTCAGCGTCGGTGTGCTGGTGGCCGGGTTCGACAGTGACGTGCGCTGCGTTATCTACGCCCGCCCGACAAAGAGCGAGATCCGCTGGCTACAGGCAATTGGTCGCGGACTTCGCACAGCACCTGGAAAAAGTGCCTGCCTGATATTTGATCACAGCGGAACGGTTCACCGCCTCGGCTTCCCGGATGCTATCGAATATGACGAACTGCCATCTAAAAGCGACGGCATGAAAGAGTCAGCAGCCCGCGCAATCGAAGAGCGGGAAGAGAAGCAACCGAAAGAATGCCCGGATTGCCATTTCATGAAGCCTGCCGGGGTATACGTCTGCCCTAAATGCGGGTTCAAACCTCTGGTAGGCGAAGACGTGCAGACCGACACACAGCGCAATATCAAAAAGCTCAAAAAGGGCGAAAAGGTTTACACCAAATCCGATAAACAGTCCTGGTGGAGTCAGATCAAGTTCTACCAGCGCCAGCGCGCATCGATGGGTAAGCCCGTGAGCGATGGCTGGTGTGCCCATACCTTCCGCGACAAATTCAACGAGTGGCCGAACGGTCTTAGTGACTTTCCTATGGAGATCACGCCAGACGTCAGCAACTACATAAAACACAAACGTATCGCCTTTGCTAAAGGCCGGGAGAAATCCGCACAGAATGCAGCCGGGTCGCCTGCCGACTGCGCAGAGGAAACACAAAAAATCATCAGAGCAAAACATCAGATGGCAGATATCCGCAGCATGTTGGGGAGAAAAAGCGCGTGAAAACATCAGAAGCAGCAAAAGGCCGGTGGTCAGAGATTTTTGAATATTACGGGCTTCCGCCTGTTACGGGTAAAAACCATTTCAAGGGTGAATGCCCGGTGTGCGGTGCGCGTGGAAAATACCGCGTCGATGACAGAGACGGATCGGGTTCATGGATTTGTGTCTGTGGTAGTGGTGATGGTATGTCACTGCTGGTTAAAACTCAGGGGAAGAGTTTCAGCGCAATCAGCACGGAAGTGGATCAGATCATTGGTAACGATTACCGCCACGAAAAGATTCCGGTACACAGCTCAGCCGCCAGATTACGCCAGCGTACCATCAGTAAGTTTGCAAAGCTGGCGCCGTTACGAGGCACTGCGGGTGCTGGTTATCTGCAACACCGTGGAATTACCAGACTCCCCGCAGATGCCATCAGGTTCTGCGATAAGCAGCGTCACGCAGGTAAGGTCTATCAGGCGCTTTATGCGCTTGCCACGGATGACAAGGGTGAACTGTGTTACCTGCACCGCACGTTACTGGAGGGCGAACATAAGGCACCCCTCGGAGAAAGTGCCAAACGCCAGAAATCCATGCAGGAAGAGAACTATCTTGAATACGCCCGCTCTGTGGCTATCCGCATGTTCCCTGTATCCTCGACTCTCGGTATTGCTGAGGGTATCGAGACGGCACTCTCCTGCTATCAGATTTATGGCGTGAATACCTGGGCGGTAATGAACAGTAACTTCATGAAGAAATTTCGCGCACCGGCCGGGGTAAAACACCTTGTCGTTTTTGCTGATATGGACAGGCATTCGGCGACGGGCCAGGCAGCCGCATTCGAGTGCGCCCATGCCAATTTGCTCGCAAAAAACGACCTTTTGAAAGTCAGCGTGCGCTGGCCCGATAACGGAGATTTCAACGACATGCTCCAGAACGGCGATCAGGTACGAGAACTGGTATTCACCAAAAAACAGCAGGTGGCCGCATGAAGATGGAATCAGGTCTCAAACATTTCAGCCCTCAGGGAATGCTCATCAATGATGATACGAAGAGCACCTCACCCGACCGACTTAACGGCACTGATATCATGTATGCGTTTGGAGCCACCAGCAGCCGCGCACGGTTCGGCCTGGCAGCATTCCTCGGAAAAGCTGGGGTCAGCAGGTCTGATGAGCAACTGGCGGTTCAGGCGCTGGCACGATACGCAATGGAGGCTGCGCCGAAGAACGTTCGCAAAGCTGCTGGTGGGCAATTCGGAAACTGTATGATGCTGCTCGCGCAATTCGCTTTCGCAGAATACTCACGCTCGGCGGCCAGCACAGCAACCTGCCTCCGTTGCAACGGCACAGGGAAAACCACCGCGACGCAGGTCACGCGTAAAGTATCCTACCCATGGGGGAAAGCGCCTTACTGGGCCAGTCGCTCCCGCGCTGTTCATCCGTCAGACTGGGAGCAATGGACAGAGGTAACGGAGATTGTCCCGGCCAAATGTGAAGCTTGCGACGGCAAGGGCCAGTTAAGCGCACGCTGCCGCTGTGGCGGAAAAGGCGAGGTGCTCGACCGCAAGGCGACAAAAGAAAAGGGGGCGCCGGTATTCAAGGTCTGTGAGCGTTGTAGTGGTAATGGTTTTACGGTCACGCCGTCCACAGTGGCTCACAAAGCAATCCTCAAATTCGTGCCTGACCTCCATGTCAGAACGTGGACAAGGAACTGGAAGCCATTCTATGAAGCGCTGGTGGATGTGTGCAACGCGGGCGAGAACAATGCAGCGCGAGAATTTGAACGTGTCACACGATAGCGAGCATATTTAGCATTTTCGAAACGTAGGGCTTGATTTTGTCCGAAGTTGTCTAGTATGCTTCTAATTATGGGTTCGTGCGTCTGAAACGAATAACCACCAAATTTAAGGCTCGCTTCGGCGGGCCTTTTTTCGTATTCAGGCCTCACTGACGGCGGCTCATTACCCAACCGTCAGGCGCTTGCGCAGAGGCCGCCTTCTTTGGTCGCTGGACCGTTCCCTCTACTGGTCTGGTTGTGATTGCTCCGGCGGCCGAAGCCATCCCGCGTCTGTGCCGACGCAAACATCAAACCGCAGAGCCTTTACAGAGGTGAGCCACAGGGAGTCTGACTCTCTGCGTACTCTCCCTGGGCACTGGCTCACCCCTTAAAGGAAAGTCCCATGAAGAAATCATTCACCGCTATTGCGGCGGTTCTCCTGTTTTCCAGTTTTGGAGCAACAGCCGCTGACATCACGATCACCACCGGGCAGCAGGGCTTAACGTACAACGCTGTGTATGGTGTGAACCTCGCCAGTGCGCTAAGCGAATATGGCTATAAATCGACAGTAGTCCCGAGCAAAGGCTCACTGGACAACCTTGATAAAGTCGCCAGCGGCGAAGCGCAGATCGGTTTCACCCAGGCTGATGCATTTCAGTTCTGGCGCAGCCGACACGGTAACGAAGCTCAGAAGGTCGACATCATCGGCGAGCTGGGCGATGAATGCGTGTTTGTGGCCGTGAAAGACGGCGGGAAGGTCGGCAGCGAAAGCGATCTGAAAGAAGGCATTAAAATCGCCGTGGGTGAACCTGCCAGCGGTTCTTATGCATCCTGGCAATATCTCCAGTCCCTCGAAAAGGATTACGCGAAAGTAGAGACCTACGCAAAAGGCGGCGTTCGTTCGCTGGCAAAAGTCACTACCGGGGAATATGACGCGTTCCTGTGGGTGTCAGCACCAGACCGCACGAATAAGTTTCTGGAGTCGGTAAACCAGAAGGGCAGCGGCCTGACGATGATCAGCATGAATGGCTGGAGCGTCGACGATAAGTTGCCAAACGGCAAAGCGGTTTATGAGCTGAAAAAGGCGGTCACTGAATCTGGCTGGCTCAGTGATTCAAAAGTGAAAGTGCCGTGTACTAAAACGCTGGTGGTCGCAAACACTGATGCCGGTGATGACATGCTGGAAACCGCATCAACTGTGCTGCTCAAAAACCTGTCCCGCGTGCTGGGCAGCAAATGATTAAGCGCGTTGGCTGGTGGACTCTTTTTATCGTGTCTCTGTTTATTGCCTGGCGGCTGGCTGGCGTACTGATGGATTTTGCTCTGCTGGGCATTTCCATCGTCATGCTGGTGGTCTGCTGGTACCGACCTTATAAAGCTAAAAAATAATACTGCACAAAAATCCCCTGTTGTATGGGGGGAGTGTGGAATGTTATGAAAAAAAACAGGAAGTGACGACACCGTACACTACCTGTGAAATACAGCAACACGTCTGGTTATATGTCTGTTAACGCCCGATAAATGTGGATCAGATCACGAAAATGTACAAAGCTAAATTTTGGTGAAATGCTTTTATACCCGTGGTAATGTATTTCTGTAATAAATCCAGATTTGCGGGGTGTGTAAGACAGGTTGCTGTTTCTGTAACTTACACCAACGGTACGCAACAGTCCTGCACCTTCGGAATACTTGGAATTATGCATAACAAATATAGAGATAACCCTGATTTATGACCTGTCCCGTGGCAGGTCTTTTTTTATGGCTAAGGCTGTTGCTTTGTTTGGACGATGAGTTTAACTCATTGACGAATTGGTATTGGCAATTTTACATTGTTGAGGTGGTGAATCCCCCTGTGCGGAGGGGCGTAAACAGTACCGGTTTTCCACTACGGTCTCATTAGCTAACGCGAGTCACGGTGGCTGACCAAAGACTCACCGGGAGGCACCCGGCACCACAGTATTCTCTGTTTTGTTATTTTTCTCTTTAGGCCTGCTCCCTGCGAGTGGGCCTTTTTTATTTCTCCCTCTTCCACACAGCACTTCCCAAAAGCGGAGGTGGAGTATGTATCGAATGGACAAAATCACAACTGGTGTGAGCTACGGTTTTGCCGGAGCAAACGGAGGGTTCTGGGTGCTCCAGCTACTGGATAAAGTCTCGCCCTCACAATGGGCGGCTATTGGTGTTCTCGCGAGCGTCCTGTTTGGTCTGCTGACGTATCTGACCAATCTGTATTTCAAAATCAAAGAAGATCGGCGCAAAGCCGCCAGGGGTGAGTGATGGCAAACAGGGCAAAGCTTAGCGCGGCAATGTTGTCTCTCATCGCCGCGGGGGCATCAGCGCCGGTACTGTTTGATCAGTTCATCAGCGAGAAAGAAGGTAACGCACTTGTAGCCGTTGTTGACCCGGGTGGCGTCTGGTCACTGTGTCACGGCGTAACGGTCATTGACGGTAAGCCAGTAGTTAAAGGCCAGCGTGCAACAGAAGCACAGTGCAAGAAGGTAAACGCCATCGAGCGTGACAAGGCGCTTGCATGGGTAGACCGAAATATCAAAGCGCCACTAACTGAACCGCAGAAAGTAGGTATTGCGTCATTCTGCCCGTACAACATCGGCCCCTCTAAGTGTTTCCCCTCGACGTTCTACCAGCGCATCAATGCTGGTGACCGTAAAGGTGCGTGTGAAGCTATTCGCTGGTGGATTAAAGATGGTGGTCGCGACTGCCGGTTAACCAAAGGCCAGGCGAATGGCTGTTATGGACAGGTAGAGCGACGGGATCAGGAAAGCGCACTGACGTGCTGGGAGCTGGATAAATGACGCCAAAAGCCTGGTTGATAATCGGTGCTGAGTTACTGCTGTCGCTTCTGCTGATTTATATCCTGTTTGATCAAATTAGCACTGAGAAAAAGCGGGCCGACGATGCCACATCGCTGGCTAAACAGCGTCAGGAAACCATTGACGATATGACAGTACGTCAGCGTGATGTCGCCACGCTTGATGCAAAATACACCGGAGAACTTGCAGATGCTAAAAAACAGCTTGAAAATCTGCAGCGTTGCGTTAGCACTGGTAAGTGTGGGCTGCACATCAACGCCAAATGTCCAGCGAACGGTACGACCAGCGCCACCGGCATGGATGATGCAACCGGCCCCCGACTTACTGACGCCGCTGAACGGGATTATTTCACCCTCAGAGAGCGAATCGAAACCATCACCAAACAACTGACGGGCCTGCAACAGTATGTGCGTGAGCAGTGTCTTAAATAACTGGAGAGGAAAATATGGCAGTAGTTCTCACAGCCAGGCAGATTGAAGAGCTGGCAGTTTTCGCGAAAGAAGATGGACAGCCTCAATACACCATCACTACCGTAACAATTCCGGCGTTTGAATCCGATGATGGTGAAACCATCCCGGAATACACGGGGCTGATCGCTTACTCCGATTCGCTGGAACATGGTGTGCTGCAACTCGACGACTAGGCATTACAGCAGGCATTCACTGAGTGCCTGATAATGTTCCACACTCCGTATTGTGATAATTTGTAGTATCGGGAGGTGTTATGAAAAAAAAAGAGGCCACTAACAAGGCCCCTTCAAAGTCAGATAAATCTATTCAGCGCAGTGCAGAAGCACTCATTGCTAACTCTCAGGCGCTGCTGAGGCAATTTCAAGAGCGACCTGACGTACCACCGCATTAATCTGCACTGTTTCTTCTGGCTGCAATCTCTCGACGTCAACAAAAACTTGCTCTAGGTTAGCCCTGAAAGTCTTCGCTTGTTGTGCATCTAATGTAGCGAGCAGGCTACGCACAACTACTTCCAGCACATTGGATCTCACATTAGTTTCGTGAACAGAAAATGGTTCAATTCCCATGTTAAAACCCTCTTGTTAAGGAGAGGGAAGGATACCACCAAGCCTCGCAATAGCGGGGCTTTTTTATGCGCCTCGCACGCGCAGCCTAACGATAACTTTCAGTCGTGAGCCTGGGGTATTCCGCGTTATCGGGCGGTCTTCCCGTGCGACAGGCTCACATCTAAAAGGAAACAAACATGAACTGCCAGATTAAAAAAGTGATCGTCAGCATTTCATCGCTTGGCTCTAAGCTTTCCGGTGAGCACCTTACTGTTCACGTGTACGCCAGCAATGAAGCTGAAAAGTTGTTGGTTGGCCGCCTGGATTTTGTGGGCAAAACAGATTCAGTTTTCAAACGTTCTCTGAATGTGATTTGTCCTGATGGGTTTGAACTCTCGGCCATTGCCGTGGATGAACTCGGCGTGCCACATCCATTTAACGATAGTTGGGGCATTACTGTCGCTGATGATTTGCATTATCCGCGTGGTGGGTTTCTTACGCCTGAAAAGGCTATGAGCAAAGAACTATCCGGTGATGCTGACGCCAGCATTAGTACTATCCACTTAGCTACCTCTTGTACTGGAATTAACCCGTTATCAACTGCGATTAAACTTTCTGATGAGATGCGAGATGCTGTTATTGCCGCCGTTCGTGACAGCGGCCAGTTCGTTGAGAAACCAACTGGCGACGAGCAGCAGTCAGTGGTGTTCAGGGCTGACCGTTTCAAAGTGACGGTTGAGGTAAATGACAGCGGTGAACCCACCATCCAGCGGCAAATCCAGCAGGCTGCTAACGCTGTTATTGAAGCGACAAAAGCAGCACTAACCAGACAAGATGCGGCGATGGCGGATCTGGCTTCCGCTCAGGCTGCTATTACGGAACACATTAACCAGGTTGTGAATAATGCCCTTGCCAATGCTCTTAAGCCTGGTGGTGTGCTGTATGGGCTGCGCTGATGCCCGCGCTAATACCGCGAGCGTGCCGAAAGCGTGGATGCCCAGGCACTACCACGGACCGCTCAGGCTACTGCGATAAGCACCGCAACGAAGGCTGGGAGCAGCACCAGCAGGGCAGGAGCAGACATCAGCGAGGATATGGCAGCAAGTGGGAGATTCGCCGCACTCGCATCCTGAGCCGCGATAACCACCTGTGCCAGTCATGCCTCAAAGAGGGTCGCGCTGTGGCTGCTGTGACCGTCGACCATATCAAGCCGAAGGCACAAGGGGGTACCGATGATGACGCCAACCTGCAAAGCCTTTGCTGGCCTTGCCACCGCAGGAAAACGGCCACCGAAAAGCAATAGTGAAATCATTTCAAATGCAATCATTTCGATGTTAATGATAACGATTATCATCATGGTGGGGGGGGGATCAAATCCCTACAGCCGCGCGCCCCAGGGACCGACGCCTGACCTTTCTTCACATCGCCGCAGGTTACAAAACTTTTTTTGGGGATCCCCAGCCGATCATTAATAGGAGTTTTCGATTATGTCTGGACCACCGAAAACCCCGAGCCATCTGCGTTTGGTGAGGGGTAACCCATCCAAGCGCCCGATCAACAAAGATGAGCCAAAACCCCCAAAAGGGGTTCCCCCAACTCCGAAGCATTTCGATAAACAGGCGAAGTACTGGTTTAAGAGAATGGCCGAGGAACTGGATGCTGTCGGCGTCATTTCTCAACTCGACGCACGGGCGCTTGAACTGCTGGTGGAGGCATATACCGAATACCGCCACCACTGCGACGCTCTGGAGATCGAGGGATATACGTACCGGACTGAAACACAAACTGGAGATGTGCTAATTAAGGCTCACCCGGCGGCAATTATGAAAGCGGACGCATGGAAACGGCTTCGCGCCATGCTTGCTGAGTTTGGTATGACCCCCGCCAGCCGTTCAAAAGTCAGCATTAATAAGCCTGATGCGGTTGACCCGCTGGCAGAGTTCATGAAAGCGAGGGATTAATGGCTAAGGTTGCAGAAGGCATACGCTACGCCGAACGGGTTGTAGCGCGGGAAATTGTTGCCTGTGAATATGTGCGCCTGGCCTGTCAGCGTTTTCTTGATGATCTGGCGCATGGTGAGGAGCGGGGCATTTTTTTCAGCGAGGCGCGCGCGCAGCACATCCTCAATTTTTATAAATTTGTGCCTCACGTTAAGGGGGCACTGGCAGGCCAGCCGATAGAATTAATGGACTGGCATGTTTTCATTCTGATTAACATCTTCGGCTTTGTTATTCCCCTGGTGAATGAAGCGACCGGGGAAGTGGTTCTGCGTAACGATGGCAGCGGACGCCCGGTAATGGTTCGCCGCTTCCGGACCGCTTATAACGAAGTGGCCCGAAAAAACGCAAAATCTACGCTTTCCTCTGGTGTTGGCCTCTATATGGCCGGGGCTGATGGCGAAGGGGGCGCAGAGGTCTATTCAGCGGCGACCACCCGCGATCAGGCTCGTATTGTTTTCGAAGACGCCAAAAACATGGTGAAAAAGGCGAAAGCGACACTGGGCCGACTGTTCGAATTCAATAAGCTGGCGATTTACCAGGAGCAAAGCTCATCCAAGTTTGAACCGTTATCGTCTGACGCCAACAATCTCGACGGCCTGAATATTCACTGCGGCATTGTCGATGAGTTGCACGCACACAAAACGCGTGATGTGTGGGACGTTCTGGAGACAGCAACAGGTGCGCGCCTGCAGTCGCTTTTGTTTGGCATCACAACCGCCGGATTTAATAAAGAGGGCATCTGTTACGAGCTGCGCGACTACGCCATAAAGGTTCTGCAGGGCTACAACAGCAAGGTTGAAGGTGCTGTTAAAGATGACAGCTTTTTTGCCATCATTTTCACTCTTGATAAAGGCGATGATCCGTTTGATGAAACGGTCTGGCAAAAAGCCAATCCCGGCCTGGGCATCTGTAAACGGTGGGATGATCTGCGCCGCCTGGCGAAAAAAGCGAAAGAGCAGGTTTCCGCGCGCGTTAATTTCTTCACAAAGCATATGAATATCTGGGTGACCGCTGAATCAGCCTGGATGGACATGATGAAGTGGGAGGCTTGTGAAGACATCGCGCCCGTTCATGAGCTGAAAACCTACCCGATGTGGGTTGGCGTGGATTTGGCCCATAAAATCGATATCTGCGCAGCCGCGAAGATATGGCGTGCCGATAACGGCCACCTGCATGCGGACTTTAAATTCTGGCTACCCGAAGGGCGTTTAGAAAAATGCTCTGAACAAATGGCGCAGATGTACCGGGGGTGGGCCATGCTCGGAAAGTTAGAACTGACCGACGGTGACGTAATCGACCACCATCAGATTAAAGCTGATTTGCTCGACTGGATAGGCGGGCAAAGCCTGAAAGAGGTCGGTTTTGACCCCTGGAGTGCCACACAATTCAGCCTGGCGCTGGCCGAAGAAGGGATCCCGCTGGTGGAGGTGCCTCAGACGGTTCGCAACTTCTCGGAAGCCATGAAAGAGGTGGAAGCGCTGGTGTACGGGGGAAGATTCCACCATTCCAATCATCCGGTGATGAACTGGATGATGTCGAACGTGACCGTTAAGCCCGACAAAAACGACAACATTTTCCCTAACAAATCCACTCCGGAAGCAAAAATCGATGGCCCTGCAGCGCTGTTTACCGGGATGAGCCGCGTGCTTGTGAACGGTGGCGATGCTCCCGACTTCCTTTCCACTCTCGACCCGGATGACGACCTGCTAATCCTATGAAATCTCTGATTATCGATATTATCGGGCTGTCCGGTTTCGGGCTGCTCACGGGCGGGGTTTACCTGCAATTTGGGCTGGCCCCTGCGTTGATGTTTTCTGGTGGGTTGCTGCTTACAGGGGCGCTGCTGACAGCAAAAGGGGGCAAGCGTGTTACTTGATGCCATTTTCCGCAGTGAACCGCTCGAAAACCCCGCCACGCCGCTGACAGGTGAGACCGCCGACGCTGACAGCAGCCTGGGGCGTGATATTTACGTCAGCCCGGTGACCGCAATGAAGCTGGCAGCGGTGTATTCCTGTATTTATGTGATCGCATCCAATCTTGCGCAAATGCCGTTACACGTCATGCGAAAGAACGGGAATGCGGTTGCCCCGGCGCGCGACCATCCGGTGTTTTACCTGCTGCATGATGAGCCAAACATCTGGCAGACCAGCTATAAATGGCGCGAACTCACGCAGCGGCATGTGCTGGGCTGGGGGAATGGTTATGGCTGGGTGAAGCGCTCCCGTCGCGGAGAGGTACAGTCGATTGAAAACCCGATGCCCTGGGAAACCACCTTACTGAATACCGGCGGTCGCTACACCTACGGGGTTTATAACGAAGAAGGATCATTTGCTATCAGTCCCGACGACATGATTCATGTTCGCGCACTGGGTAACAACCAGAAAATGGGCCTGTCACCGATCATGCAACACGCAGAAACCATCGGTATGGGGATGAGTGGTCAGCAGTACACCAGTTCATTTTTTAACGGCAACGCACGACCTGCCGGGATCATCTCCGTGAAAAGCGACCTGAATGAAGAAAGCTGGTCGCGGCTTAAAAAGGTGTGGCAAAAAGCGGTAGCGGCTTTACGCAGCCAGGAAAACAAAACGATGTTGCTCCCGGCGCAACTGGATTACAAAGCGTTGACGGTTTCCCCGGTCGATGCACAGATCATCGATATGTCCAAACTGAACCGTTCAATGATTGCCGGGATTTTCAACGTCCCGGCACACATGATTAACGACCTGGAAAAAGCCACGTTCAGCAATATCACTCAGCAGGCCATTCAGTTTGTCCGCTATACGATGATGCCGTGGGTGACTAACTGGGAGCAGGAGTTAAACCGACGCCTGTTTACCCGCGCCGAACGTGCCGCCGGGTATTACGTCCGCTTCAATCTTACGGGGCTGTTGCGCGGTACGCCGCAGGAGCGAGCCCAGTTCTATCACTTTGCCATCACCGATGGCTGGATGAGCCGCAATGAGGCGCGCGCCTTTGAGGATATGAACCCGGTTGACGGGCTGGATGAAATGCTGGTCAGCGTGAATGCCGCAAATCCTGCCGGCGATTTTAAACCCGATAAAACAACAGAGGATAAAACCGATGAATGACCGTGAATTACGGTGTTACAGCGGCGAGGTTCGGGCAGAACAGCAGAGCGATCAGCCCACGCGGATCATCGGTTACGGTTCCGTGTTCAATTCCCGTTCCGAGCCACTCTGGGGCTTTCGCGAAATCATCAAGCCCGGTGCGTTTGATGACGTTCTGACAAACGACGTTCGCGGACTGTTTAACCATGACCCGAATTTCATTCTTGGGCGCAGCGCGGCGGGTACGTTATCGCTGAGCGTGGATGAACGCGGCCTGCAATACAACATTCTGGCACCGGATACGCAAACCATTCGCGATCTGGTCATTGCGCCGATGGTACGGGGTGATATCAGCCAGTCTTCGTTTGCGTTCCAGGTGGCCCGTGATGGTGACGACTGGTACGAGGATGACGAAGGCATTGTTATCCGTGAAATCAGCAAGTTTTCCCGTCTGTACGATGTCTCGCCGGTGACGTATCCGGCATATCAGGATGCTGATTCCGGCGTCCGCTCTATGAAAGCCTGGCAGGAGGCGCGCAACAGCGGTGCGCTAAAGAACGCCATTAACCAACGAATGGCGCGCGAGCGCCTGCTGACCCTTCTTAACGCGTAAGGAAATTATTCTATGGCACTTCATGAACTTAAACAGAAACGTAACACTATCGCAGCAGATATGCGCGCGCTCCACGAAAAGATTGGCGATACCGCCTGGACTGACGAGCAGCGCACGCAGTGGGGCGCGATGAAATCTGAGCTTGACGCGCTGGACGCCCAGATTGCTCGCGAAGAAGAACTTCGCCGCCAGGATCAGACTTATATTGAAGATCAGGAAGGAGAGCAGCGCCAGCAGCAGGGTAACCATGGCGATCCACAGCAACAGGCCAGTGAACGCCGGGCCGCCGCATTTAATGGCTTCCTGCGCCGTGGCGTGGCTGAACTGAGCGCAGAGGAACGTCAGGCATTACGTGAACTGCGTGCGCAGGGCACCAGTCCTGATGAGCAGGGCGGTTATACCGTTCCGACCCAGTTCCAGAACCGCATTGTTGAATCCATGCGGGCCTATGGTGGCATTGCCAGCATTTCGCAAATCCTCACGACGGCCACCGGGCAGGATATCGCCTGGTCAACGTCCGACGGTACGACAGAAGAAGGTGAACTTCTTGCTGAAAATACCGCAGCCAGTGAGGGTGATACCACGTTCGGTACCGCCATTCTGGGTGCAAAAAAACTCTCCTCCAAAATCATCCGTGTGTCCAATGAACTGCTGCAGGATAGCGGTGTGGATATTGAGGCATTTCTTGCGTCACGCATTGCATCCCGTATTGGACGCGGTGAGGCGAAATACCTTGTGCTGGGTACGGGGGCTGGTACGCCGCTGCAGCCGAAGGGGCTGGCAGCATCAGTGACCAATACGGTCAGCACAGCAGCCGCCGCAACTTTTAAATGGACTGAGCTGAACTCCCTTAAACACGCCGTTGATCCGGCATATCGCAATGGTCCTAATGTGCGCTTTGCCTTTAATGATGCGACGCTGCAGGTCATTGAAGAGATGGTGGACGCGCAAAACCGTCCGCTGTGGTTGCCCAGCATCATCGGCGGTGCGCCGGCTACGGTTCTCCAGACGCCATATGTTATCGACCCGGCCATTCCGAATGTTGCAGCGGGCGCTAAGTTCGCTTATTTCGGTGATTTTAACCGCTTCATCATTCGCCGCGTGTCGTATATGACCCTCAAACGCCTGGTGGAGCGTTACGCTGAGTATGACCAGACCGCATTCCTGGCCTTCCATCGCTTTGACTGTGTGCTGGAAGATACCGCAGCGATTAAAGCGCTGGCGGGTAAAGCCGCGTAATCGAACCCCGGAAATGCCTCCACCGCTTCGGCGGTTTTTTTATGCCCGCAGTTCGCTGCGGGCTAAGGAAAATCATGGTTCCTTCACTCAAACAACTGCGGATGCAGTGCCGTATTGATGACGATGACACATCAGGCGACGCTCTTTTAACGCTGATGGCGGCGGCGGCACGAAAGCGTGCGGAAAACTTTATCAACCGTAAGCTGTATGACGTGGTCGTACCTGACACCGATCCTGACGGTCTGGTTATCAGCGAGGACATTTGCCTCGCGCTGATGCTGCTGGTGGGCCACTGGAATGAGAGCCGGGAAGAAGCCACCGAAGTGGCGAAGATGAGCATCCCCTGGGGCTTCGCTTCACTGCTGGAGCCTTATCGCTATATTCCACTTTAGGGGGTTTTATGCAGGCTGGTCGAAATCGTCACCGTGTCACCATACAGAATTCAGTAACAGTCAGATCACCTTCGGGTCAGCCTAAACAGGACTGGCAGGATGGGAAAACTGTATGGGCTGAGGTGAAGGGCATCAGCGGGCGCGAGCTGATGGCCTCCGGTGCAGAAAAAGCCGAAGCCACTGTGCGTGTGTGGCTTCGGTATCGTCAGGATGTTTCTGCAGCGTCTCGCCTTAAAGTGCTGACTGGCCCGTTTCGTGGGCAGTTGCTTGAAGTCTCCGGTCCGCCTGTCCCTGATGAACGAGCCACGCGGCTGGAAGTTCTCTGTAAGCAGGGGGTAAAAGCGTGATTGACCATAAACTGGATTTTTCCGGCCTGCTGGATATCTCCCGTGATATGGAGTTGCTCAGCAAGGCGGAGAACAAAAAGGTTTTGCGTGACGGCACACGCGCAGCCGCAGAAGTGCTGAAAACGGCAATTGTTGAGCGTGCACCTGAACGTACCGGGAAACTGAAACGAAACGTTGTGGTGGTCACGATGCGGGGCCGCAGAAATGCGATCTCATCCGGTGTTCATATCCGCGGTGTTAACCCTGAAACGGGAAACAGCGACAACACCATGAAAGCCAGCAACCGGCGCAACGCGTTTTACTGGCGTTTCGTTGAGTTAGGCACGTCGAACATGCCTGCACATCCCTTTGTGCGGCCTGCGTTTGATACACGTCAGGAAGAGGCGACACGCGCGGCGATCGCCAGGATGAATCAGGCTATAGATGAGGTGCTGTCAAAATGACTGAGGCGACGATTTATGCGCTGATCGGTGCACTGGCAGACGGTCAGGTTTATCCGTATGTGGTACCGCTGAATGCACAGGGTGAGCCTGCCGTCAGTCCACCCTGGGTTGTCTTCTCGCTGCCGACTGACGCAATGGCCGATGTGCTCTGCGGGCAGGCTGAATCCACTGTTTCGTTTCAGGTGGATGTGTATTCGCTCGATCTGGATGAGGCCCGCGAAATTCGTGATCAGGCGCTTGCCAGCCTGTCTGTACTTGGGCTGGAAAACATCAATAAGTTTCCACTGTATGAACCGGAGACCCGTCTTCACCGCGCCTCGCTTGAGGCATCTGTGATTGTCTGACCCGTCACGCATCATAAATCCAATAACCCGCTCCGGCGGGTTTTTTTACATCTGGAGCAAACATGACCAGTAAGTATGAAAAAACAAAGGGCACGCAGATCGGTATCTCGAACGCCCCCGTCACAGAAGACGATTTTAAGGCTGCAGGTTTCCCGACGGCAGGCGTGACGTTCCTTGAAGCTGAATGTGCCACGAAGGAGATCAGCTACACAGGCGGCCAGAAAAGTGACATCGATGTCACCACGCTTTGCTCCACCGAGCAGGAGCAGACCAACGGCCTCGCGGCGCCGGCAGAAATGTCCATTTCCCGTAACTGGGTGGGTGATGAAGCCGCGCAACTGGCGCTGCAGACGGCATATGAAAATGACGAGCTGCGGGCGCTTAAAGTCGTTTTCCCCTCCGGTAACGGTTTTTATGTACTGGTTGAGGTCCGTCAGAGTAGCTGGTCTGCAGCGACATCCCAGGTCGTTGGCGCAACCTATTCGCTTCGCGTGAAAGGCAAGCCGAAACGCATTGTAGCCTCCGGTTCTTAAGCGCCTGCGGGCGCTTTTCCCCTCCATTTGATAACACAGAGAGTATAAAAATGTCCTTACGCGAACTGGCTCTGACACCTAATCTGGCGTTCCGTACAAAAAGCATCACCGTTCCTGAATGGAATAACGCAAAAGTCATTCTTCGTGAGCCGTCAGGTGATGCCTGGGTTAAGTTTCGTGAATTTATCGCCCCGCCGGAACTGGGGGAGGGTGAGGAAGCTCCGAAGCTGACTGCTGCGCAGGAATTTATCCGCAATAAAAAAGCGGACACGATCCTCTTCGTTGATGTTCTTCGCGATGAAGCAGGCGAACGTGTTTTTTCTGATGATGATATCGGTACCGTCGCAGAAGTTTATGGACAGGTGCATAAACGTCTCCTGAATGTGGCTCTGGCGCTGGGCGTGGATCAGGATCAGGCCGAAAAAAAGTAAAGCAACCCCTTACATTCTTTCTCATGACGCTGGCGCTCCGGCTGGGGCGCACGCTCCACGAACTGCGCAGTACCCTGACGGCCAGTGAGCTGAAAATGTGGATTGCGTATGACCGGATAAGCCCTGTTGGTGACTGGCGCGGTGATGTTCAGGCCGCCCAGATATCGGCGGCAGCATTCAATGCCCAGGGCGGCAAAGCGAATATGGCTGACCTGCTGCTTAAATGGGGTAGTGAGGGGGACGGCGGAGAAGAAGCCGCTGAGCTTGAAGAATGGATGTCGAAACTCTGATACGATTATTCATGTTTATCCAAAAGGGAAATTGACATGAAAATCTGGTTGAGGGTTATTTGCGGCTTGTTTGTGTTGATAACTTTTATTGTGGCGCTGCGTCAGCCGATCTCTATTATTATTTTGATTGGTGCGCTGTGTATTGCAATAAAGATAAGTAGTAGCTTTAGTGAATCAGCAACAATTGTTTTGATATTAGTTGTGTGTGTGGGTTTTGGGCTTTATCTGAATTCTGTAAGTCCGCTCTTTAACCAAAAGATAGAAACTTCTGGATTCAATCACTCTTACCTAACCGTAACAAAAAAAGATGAGAGTTCAATAAATAGAGAGGTGATAAATGTCCCAAGTGATAAAAATGCGAAATATTATCTGCTCGATAAAAATAATAACGGGTCATTAACCGATATTACGATAGAGCGACATGGTAGTTCAGGTGTAACTTTCTCAAAAAGGTCTTATTCATGTCACACTAATGAAGTTATGTATGTTGGAACAGGTGATACTTTAGATGATATGAAAAATTCAAAGCCTGATAAAGGGATGTCAAAAATAGTCCCTGATTCGATTGCTTATTATATAGGGTTGGCGGCATGTAATTAAGTCTCCAGCTCATAAAGAAGCCTTGCGTGAGCGAGGCTTTTTTTATTGAGGATACGAGATGGCAACTCTACGAGAATTAATAATTAAGGTTTCGGCTGACTCCGGCTCATTTCAGCGAGAAATTGCTCGCGCCTCACGGATGGGGCAGGACTATTACAAAACAATGGAGCAAGGCGGCAAACAGGCTGCCGCCGTCACCCGTGAAACACAACGCTCAATTGCGGCGCTGAATGCTGAGCTGGTCAGCGTTAAATCTACCGCTACGGGCCTTGCTGGGGCGTTTGCAGGGGCATTTGCCACGCATCAACTTATCCAGTATGCCGACACGTGGAACCAGTTAAGCGGGCGTCTGCGCCTGGCTTCCACTGGCGCGGAGGATTTTGCAGCAGCGCAACGCTCGTTAATGGCAATCAGCCAGCGCACAGGCACCTCGTTTGAGGCTAACGCAACCCTTTACGCTCGTATTGCATCTTCCCTACGTGATGCTGGCTACGCGTCAGCCGATGTGGCAAAAGTCACGGAAACGGTCGCCACGTCACTGAAATTGTCCGGCGCGAGCACGGAGGAGGCAAGCTCCGTTATCACGCAGTTGAGTCAGGCACTGGGCTCCGGCGTACTGCGCGGCGAAGAATTCAATGCAATTATGGAGAACGGCGGCCGCCTGGCGAAACTGCTAGCTGACGGTATGAAAACGACCGTTGGCGGGCTGCGCAATATGGCGCAGAACGGGCAACTGACAACGGATAAAATTGTCCCGTTACTGACCAATGTCGAATTACTGCGCAAAGAATTTGAAACGCTACCAGCCTCCATCAGTGGCTCAGCACAGAAAGTCCAGAACAGCTTTATGGCCTGGGTTGGTGGCGCGAATGACGCCCTTGGCGCGTCCACGGCGCTGGCTGGTGCTCTCGATAGTCTGGCGTCAAACCTCGATACAGTGGCTAGCGGGGCGGCAGTTCTGGCCGCTGCCGGTGGTTCTCGCCTGCTTGGTGGTATTCTGTCCGGCGTGACTTCATCCGCAGGTAAGGTGCTGGACGCCAGAAAAGAACAGATTGCCTTAGCTGATGCGCAGGCTTACGCCGCAACACAGGCACAACGCAAAGCACTGGCGAACGCCGGTGCCGCAACGTCTGCCTATAACCTTGCCGTCGCCGAGGCGAATGTAGCCAAAGGCTCTAATGCGTCAGTACTGGCGGCTGATAACGTCATCAAAAAACGCAGCGAAATGATCGCCGCGAATGCTGAGCTTGTTCTCTCAAACCGTGCGGTTACCGCGTCTCAGGAGGCATTAAACCGCGCGACATCCGCTGTGGGCTTACTGCGCAGTGGTGCTAGCGGCTTATTGTCACTGGTCGGTGGCATTCCCGGCGCGTTATTGCTGGGGGCTGGTGCCTGGTACACTATGTACCAGCAGCAGGAACAAGCCCGCCAGTCAGCGCAGGATTATGCGCAGCAAATTGACCTGATTCGACAAAAAACGACCTCAATGTCGCTGGGCGATGCAGACAGTAACAGGGGAAAAACTGTCGATGCGCTGGTTGAGCAAAACCGGCTGATTGATGAGCAGGCCGGGAAAGTGACTGCACTGAAAACGCAGATCGATGATCTGAATTCAGCGCGGAACAAACCAGGCATTACCAGCGAAAATGATGCAAATATCGTTAAGTCGCTCGGAATTCTGACTGACCAGCTAACGGTTGAAGAAAACAAGCTGAACCAGATGCGTGAACGGTCACGCACCATTCAACAGGCACTCAATGATATTGATGTCCGGCGCAATGATCTGATCCGGGAGCAGGCCTGGCGCCAGAACGAAGCGTATCAGTCCCTTATAAGGATGAACGGGGAGCATTCTGAATTTAACCGCCTGCTGAGTCTCGGTAATACCCTGCTGTCTGCCCGTAACGGTCTTGTTCAGGTGCCTCTGGCATTACCGCAGGCACCAGTATCCGATAAGGATGCGAAAGCCCTTCTGAATAAACAGCGTCAGGCTGAACTGGCCGGGTTGACGGGCATTGCTAAGGTCAATCGGCAGGTTGATTTTGATCTGCAGGATATGGGCCGAGACGGTCCGAATAATTCAACCTTTGCGTCTCAATATCGGGCAGCGGCAGAAAAAGACTATAACAACACGCAGAACGTGGCAGCGGCACAAAAAGCAAAAGCAGACGCCACCAGGGAAGCTGAAAAGGCTGACCGTGCTGCGGCGTCTCAGGCTGAACAGTACAGCCGAAAAATGGCTGATCTTTCCGTAGCTATCGAGGTGCAGAAAGTCCGCGCGACTGATGGCGAGAAAGCGGCAGATCTCTACGCCGCCGCGAATCAGGCAGGTACGAAATGGACGGATGAGCAGCGCAAAGCGATCCGTGAGTCCTCAGCAGAGTTAGCCCGCTGGACACAGCGAGCAGAAGAGAACGTGAAGAAACAGCGCGATCAGGCCGAAGCGCTGAAACAACTCACCGAAGCCGCGCGGAAATTTAAGGATGAGGCAACGGCGGCGACGGATACCGCCGGACTGAGCGACAGGCAGCGGCAACGTTTCGACGAGACCCAGCAGGTTGAACGTCAGTTCGATAAAACCGACAAAGGAACAGCCGCTGTCGCAGCACGCTCGGCAGCGTTAACCGAGCTTGATAATAAGTATCGGGCTATTGCCGAATCTGAGGCAGACTGGCGTAATGGTGTATCGCGTGGTTATGAAAACTGGCTACAGAACACGATGGACATCGCCGGGACCGTTTCACAGGGAGTTACTACCACAATGGATAGCGCCATGGATAATGTGGCATCTATGCTGGTTCGTGGTAAAGCGGACTGGAGGTCATGGGGGCTGTCGGCGCTGGAAATGATTTCTAAAGTAGCTTTGCAAATGGCTGTTGTCAGCGCCATGAGTAAATCGTCTGGTACATCAGGCCTGCTTGGCTCTCTTATCGGCGGTATTACCGGGCTAATCGGTGGTGGCGGCACATCTTCGGTTATGTCTTCAACATCTGGCACGGTTGTCACCGGACAAAGTTTCTCCGTACCTACACCTCATCTCGCAAATGCCCTGGGTGGTGTTTACGACTCACCTTCACTCAGTGCATACAGCAATGGTGTTTACAGCACCCCGAAAACATTTGCATTTGCCAAAGGCGCGGGAATTTTCGGAGAAGCAGGCCCAGAAGCCATTATGCCGCTGACTCGTGCTGCTGATGGTTCTCTGGGTGTTCGTGCTGTCAATTCAGGTGTAAATAACGTTCAGACAGCTAGCGGTTCGCCGCAGGTTTATATCACCATCGAAGGTAATGGCAATACCAGCGTTCAGACGGATGGCGGTATGACAGAACAATTCGGCAAGGAGATTGGGAGCTATGTTGAGCGACGTTATCGCGAACTGATGGCGCGTGATATTTCCCCAGGCGGTGCCGTATGGAATCTGGCTAAAGGAGGTCGTTAATGGCTATCGAAACATTTACCTGGTGCCCGCGCATCAACCCGGAGCAGGAAGTCAGTTTCCGAACACGCAAAGCACAGTTTGGCGATGGTTATGCGCAGGTTTCCGGCGATGGACTCAATCCGCGCTCGCAAAAGTGGACTCTGGAGTTTACGGGGAACGAAACCTATATCACTGCGATAAAAGCCTTTCTGGACAGGCATGGTGGGGTGAAAGCATTTCAGTGGACGCCGCCGCTTGAACCGTTGGGCTTATACCGTTGTGCAGGCTATAAGCCCACGCCACTGGGCAACAAAAAATATAACCTTTCCGTGACTTTTGAGCAGGCGTTTGCACCATGAGTTTAAACAACGATTATCAGAAACTGGAACCGGGTAACGCCGTTCGGTTGTTTGAGGTGGACGGTACCGCGTTTGGCGTTGGCGGGGTTTTGAGGTTTCATAATCACAATATTCCCCATACAGAAGCGGAAATAACCACTGCTGGTGGGGATGAGTCAAAACTTCCGGCAAAATCCATCTGGTGGCAGGGCTTTGAGTATTCGGCATGGCCCTGCCAGATTGATGGCCTTGAAAAATCGACTACCGGCAGTGGTGCCACGCCAAAACTGACCGTGGCGAACCTTGACGGCTCCATCACGGCGCTTTGCCTTGCATACGATGATCTGTTGAAAGCGACGGTCACGATACACGACACGCTGGCGCAGTATCTGGATGCGCGTAATTTCCCTTCCGGCAATGCCACTGCAGATCCCACTCAGGAAACATTGCAGGTCTGGTATATCGACGGGAAAAATACAGAAACGTCAGAGGCTATCGAGTTTCGGTTAACCAGCCCGATGGACCTGCAGGGTTTACTGATCCCGACCCGTCAGCTTCATTCGCTTTGCTCCTGGTGTATTCGTGGTAAGTACCGCAGCGGTGATGGCTGTGACTATGCAGGCACGAACTACTTCGATAAAAACAACAACCCGGTGGCAGATCCTTCACTGGACCAGTGCAACGGCACCCTGACCGCCTGCAAACTTCGGTTCGGGGAAAATAACGAACTTTCCTTTGGTGGATTCCCCGGCACGTCACTCATCAGGAGCTGATATGCGTCAGAAAACCATAAATGCCATCATGGCGCATGCCGCTAGTGAATATCCCCGTGAGTGTTGTGGTGTCGTGTCGCAAAAAAGTCGAGTGGAGAGATATTTTCCTTGCCGTAATCAGGCTAACGAACCCACTGAACATTTTGTTCTGTCGCCGGAGGATTATGCTGCCGCCGAGGACTGGGGGACGGTGATCGCTATTGTGCACAGCCACCCTGATGCGACAACACAGCCCAGCGAACTGGATAAGGCGCAATGCGATTTGATGGCTATCCCCTGGCATATTGTCAGTTGGCCGGAAGGTGATCTGCGTACAATCAACCCGCGCGGTGAATTGCCACTGCTGGAGCGGCCTTTTGTGCTGGGGGTTTACGACTGCTGGGGGCTGGTAATGTCCTATTATCGGCAAACGTACGGCATTGAGCTGCCGGATTACCGCGTCGATTATCCGTGGTGGGAGGACAAGTACCCCGATAATTTATATCAGGATAACTGGTATGAATGCGGATTCCGTGAAGTGTCTGGAGACCCGCAACCGGGTGATGTAGTGATTATGCAAGTGCAGGCCAACAAATGGAATCATGCAGGGTTGCTACTGGAAGGCAACATGTTGATGCATCACCTTTACGGTAGGCTAAGCAACCGTGTTCCGTATGGTGGCTACTGGATGGAACGAACAATGAAAGTACTACGTTATAAGGACATGTGTTAACCTTCAATAAAAATGAAGGGGAACAATTGATGAAAAAGCTATTATTTTTATCCATTGCATTAATAACCTGGAATTCTTCTGCAAGACCTCTGACAGAGCCTGAAAGGGAGGCCGTAGAAAAGACCATTAGAGAGGAAATGAAGGATCCTGATGCTGCAAAATTTTATCATCAGGATTATCCATATCCCGACTCTACTTATATGTATTGTGGATATGTGAATGGTAAGAATTCTTATGGGGCATATGCAGGAAAACAATTATTTGCTGCTTTTATTTTTCCTAAAACAGATAAACAAGAATTAACTGTAGCGTCTTTTGATATTAATTCATCAACAGGCGAGCCTACCGATCCTGATGTCCTTGCCTCTATGTGTGCTGGCGCGGGATACGATTTGCCTGTAAAAAAAATCCTTTTCAAAGGGGTTAATGATGACCGGAAAAAGAAAAACATACCGCCACTTGAAAAAAGATACATCAGGAATTAATTAAACCCGCTTCGGCGGGTTTTTACTTGAGGTTGCTATGAAAGAAATAATGATTATGATTGAGCTTGGTGGCATACTCGGTAAAACCTTCGGTAAAGTTCACCGACGCTTGATCAGTACAACCCACGAAGCCACGCGCGCACTGGCAGCAACAATTCCCGGCTTTGAAAAATTCATGATATCCAGTCAGCGGCGCGGACTTACCTACGCGGTATTCAAAGGTAAAAAAAATATCGGAATAGATGATCTGGGATTTCCGGTTACTGGTGAAGTCATTCGGGTCGTACCGGTTATCATCGGCAGTAAGCGTGGAGGATTGCTCCAGACTATTCTCGGTGTTGCCCTTGTTACCGTTGCTGCAATTGCGACTAACGGTGCAGCGCTTGGCTTTGGTGGTACTTCCTTTGCGGGTGGATGGGGGGCTGCTGCTGCAATGGGGATATCGATGTCACTCGGTGGCATTGTACAACTCCTTTCACCACAGACTACCGGGCTGGCAAAAACGCAATCAGCAGACAATAAACCGTCATATGCATTCGGTAGCGTCACGAATACCACATCGCAGGGATACCCGGTGCCTCTGTTGTACGGCAAGCGCCGTATCGGTGGTGCAATTATTTCTGCCGGGATCTATGTCGAAGACCAGCAATAAAAACACCTCAATTTAATAACCGCCTCCGGGCGGTTTTTTTATGGGCGAAATATGGCAAATAAGAAAATTCAGGGGCGAAAGGGCGGCTCCTCATCTTCCCGTACGCCGACAGAACAGCCCGACGATCTCCAGTCGGTCGCGAAAGCAAAAATCCTGCTGGCGCTGGGTGAGGGTGAATTTTCCGGCGGCCTCACCGGGCAGTCTATTTTTCTGGATGGTACGCCGCTGCTGAATGCTGACGGTTCGTCAAATTTCAGCGGTGTGGCCTGGGAATTCCGCTCTGGTACGCAGGCACAGACCTATATTCAGGGGATGCCCGGTAGTGAAAATGAAATCAGCCTGGGCGGTGTGGTTGTTTCCAGCGCTTCGCCGTGGACCCGAACACTGACCAATACACTGCTTTCTGCCGTTCGCCTGCGTATCAAATGGCCGTCCATTTTCCGGCAGGAAGATGACGGAGACTTAGTCGGGTATCCCATAAGTTATGCGATTGATCTGCAGACAAACGGTGGCGCATTTCAGACGGTAATCAGCGCCTCAGTTAACGGGAAAAATACATCAGGTTACGAGCGTAGCCACCGTATTAATCTTCCAGCTGGTGCCACAACGTGGACGATTCGACTACGCAAAATTACGGCAGATGCAAACAGCGCAAAAATCGGCGACACGATGACGCTCCAGAGTTATACGGAGGTTATCGATGCCAAGCTTCGCTATCCCAATACAGCACTGCTCTATATCGAGTTCGACTCCAGCCAGTTTAATGGTTCTGTCCCGCAGATTTCATGCGAGCCTCGTGGTCGCGTTATTCGTGTCCCTGATACCTACGATCCTGAAACACGCACCTACAGCGGTACATGGACAGGCGCGTTTCGGTGGGCGTGGACCGACAACCCGGCATGGGTTTTTTATGATCTGGTGGTGAGTGATCGCTTTGGTCTGGGCGACAGGCTGACGGCAGCTAACATCGATAAATGGATGCTGTACCAGGTTGCACAGTACTGCGATCAACTGGTCCCTGACGGGAAAGGCGGTGATGGTCTGGAGCCTCGCTACACCTGCAATGTTTATGTGCAGGACCGTAACGACGCATACACAGTTATGAGGGATTTTGCGGCTATTTTCCGGGGTATGACATACTGGGGCGGCAATCAGATTGTTGCCCTGGCTGATATGCCGCGTGACGTTGATTACAGCTACACGAACGCAAATACCCTTGACGGTAAATTCACGTACAGCAGCAGCACCTCTAAAACCCGCTATACCTCTGCACTGGTTTCATACTCCGACCCGGCGAATGCGTATTCCGACGCAATGGAGCCTGTATTCGAGCAGGATCTGGTGCGTCGCTTTGGTTTTAACCAGCTTGAACTGACGGCTATTGGCTGCACCCGACAATCGGAGGCAAACCGCAAAGGTCGCTGGGGCATTCTGACCAATAACAAAGACCGCGTGGTGACCTTCTCTGTCGGGCTCGACGGGAATATTCCGCAGCCGGGATACATCATTGCAGTCAGTGACAGGGACCTGGCCGGAAAAGTGACAGGCGGCCGCATCAGCGCGGTAAGCGGTCGGGTACTGACGCTCGACCGTGTACCGGATGCCGTAGCGGGTGATCGCATCATGGTGAACCTCCCGACAGGCGCATCACAGAGCCGCACTATTCAGGCTGTCAGCGGTAATAAAGTCACCGTTTCGACGGTGTTCACTACAACGCCAGAAGCTCAGGCGGTGTGGGTGGTTGAGTCAGATTCGCTTTATGCTCAGCAATATCGTGTTGTCAGCGTTACGGAAAATGACGACGGCACATTCACCATCGTAGGTGCCGCACATGATCCGGATAAATATGCCCGTATCGATACGGGTGCGATTATCGATCAGCGTCCGGTAAGCGTGATCCCGCCAGGTAATCAGTCAGCACCTTCGAATATCGTCATTTCCAGCTACGCCGTTGTGAATCAGGGGATCAGCCTGGAGACAATGCGTGTCAGTTGGGACCAGGCACCAAACGCTATTTCGTACGAGGCCCAGTGGCGGCGTAACGATGGCGACTGGGTGAACGTACCCCGCAGTTCTACCGCGTCGTTTGAGGTGCCGGCCATTTACACCGGACGTTATCTTGCACGTGTACGGGCTATTAACGCGGCTGAAATTTCCTCCGGCTGGGGATATTCAACCGAAACAACACTGACCGGGAAAACGGGAAATCCGCCGAAGCCCGTCGGTTTTATGGCATCAGATAATGTGGTTTTCGGCATTGAACTGAACTGGGGATTCCCTGCGAACACGGACGACACGCTGAAAACCGAAATTCAGTACAGCGCCACGGGGACGACTGATGATGCGGTTTTGCTGGCTGATGTGCCGTATCCGCTGCGCAAATATCAGCAGATGGGCCTCAAGGCGGGGCAGATTTTCTGGTACCGCGCGCAACTGGTGGACAGGACCGGGAACGAGTCGGGTTACACCGACTGGGTGAGGGGGCAGGCCAGTGTTGATGTGTCTGATATCACTGATGCCGTGCTTGAGCAGATCAAGGACACCGAACTGTTCAAAGATCTGATAGAAGATGCCGTGGAGAGCAGTGAAAAAGTTGCTGAACTGGCAGAGGCGGTCCGTCAAAACGCCGACCAACTTGCGGCGGCAGTGGGCGCGAACCGGCAGACGGCAGAAAGTATTATCAGTAACGCACTGGCTATCGCTGACGTAGTTGTCAGGCAGTCTGTACAGAACGGCGCAAACTCAGCAACGTTCACCCAGCTACGGGAGGTGATTGCCACCGAAACACAGGCCCGCGTTACGGACGTGACGCGTCTGGAGGCGAAAACCGACCAGAACGCTGCACAGGTAACGCAGCTCACGCAGGCGCTGGCTGACGAGACTCAGGCCCGCGCGACGGCGGTTGATACGCTGACGGCGCAGACGGAGGACAATACCGCTAACGTAACGCAGCTTACACAGGCGGTGTCCACCCTCGACAGCGCTAGCGCGTCCCGTTTCGACGAACTGTCAGGGAAAACAACTAATGCTGCTGGTGGGGTGCAAAACACGGCGGTGGCGTTGATTCAGGAAACGCTGGCGCAGGTCAACACCCGAATGACGCTCAGTGTTCAGTACGGTGCAAACAGTGCAGGCATCCAGCGCGTTGATAACGTGATGGTGGATGCGAGCAAAGCTGTCGCTGAGTCGCTGAAAACCCTGGATGTCACGGCTGGCGGCAATGCCAATATCACGGACTTCGCAAAAACGATGTCTGATTTTACGCAGACCTCCGCGACGCGAATCAACTCACTGAGCGTCACGGTAAACGGCCAGTCTGCGGCCATCACCACTAACGCCCAGGCAGTTGCGGATATCAACGGCAACCTGAACGCGATGTACAGCGTCAAAGTTGGCGTGGATGTGAACGGCGTGCAGTACGCGGCAGGGATGGGGCTGGGTGTGCAGAACACGCCGAGTGGCATGCAGAGTCAGGTTATTTTCCTGGCCGACCGTTTCGCAGTTATGTCTCAGGCAGGTGGCGCGGTCTCACTGCCATTTTTTATTCAGAACGGTCAGACTTTCATTAACGATGCGTTTTTCCGCGATGCCAGCATTCAGTTCGCGAAAATCACCGATTCATTGAAGTCGAATAATTTCGTTTCTGGTCCGAATGGTGTCGGGTGGAATTTGCCAAAAAGTGGCAATGCTGAACTCAACAACGTAACGGTTCGTGGGGCACTTTACGCCACGTCGGGCGCTTTCAGCTTTAACGGTGTGAACAATGCTGTAGTGATTGACGGTACCGGTGTGCTGATAAACCTGCCCGGTGGTGGTTCTATAAAGCTGGGGACGTGGTAATGCCGAGTGGATTACGCATTGATTTGAATGACGGCGGACCGGTAATGGAAATCACGGCGGGGCTGCGCGCCCCGTTTTTCTGCCGCACAACCGTCCAGGGGTATAACGGAAAGTCTGTGCCGGTCGACGGGTACGGTGCGGGGGATGTGGCTGTTTTTATCCCGACTGAAAGCGTCAGAATCTTTTTTTTCGACACCGGGCTTTTCCCCTTCACGCAGCGCCTGGCTTCTATAGTGCAAAGCGGCGGGACACTGACGATGAATACTCAGGGAGACAGAGCGGGGGCACCTGATACCTATCAGTGGCCCGGCCAGGTATGGCGCATCACACCCGCCAGCCAGGCAGGAAAAAGCGGCCTGCTGATTTCTGACTCGACTGATTTCACCGTCCTGACCACTAACGGGAATCTGGGCAGTTGCACCTGGTACGGCACGGTGACAATTAACGACTCCTGGACGCCCCCTGTTTCAGGGATAGTCTTTGCTTCATGGGACAGCCCGAGCGCGGTACTTGAGAATATCGGCGGAACGATATTCTGTTCGTCAGATTCGGGTAACTATGGTGATGCACCCGCATCGGTTACAGCCCGCATCGCGATATTTTCCAATAACGCACCTGTACCGGGGACGGGTCTGACGTTCCTCAACCCACAGGGGCAGTGCACGTTCTCCACGACCCGGAAGCCATTTGTAATCAGGTCGTTTTTCACACCCTCTCTTTCATGGCAGTCAGTCGGTGGAATGGTACCGATAGGCAGGTATGGATGGGACGTCGGCAGAGCTGAAGACTCAACATCCTGGAATATCGGCAGGGGGCGCGGCCTGATGATGAGTGGGGGAAATGTCAAAGGTGGACGGGGACGCATTGTTACCAGAAATGATCGGGCGGGCTGGAATTTTGACAGCAGCGGGATGAGCGCAATCAGTCTTCCGGTAATTCCCGCCATGTATTAATCAAATTAATAAACCGCTTCGGCGGTTTTTTTATGCCTGGAGAAAACATGATTTACACAACTGGCACCATAGCCATCAGCGGCAATACCCTGACGGGTACTGGCACGAACTTTACAGCAGCAGGCTCACTTATCCGCGTTGGGTGCTCGTTGCTTTCCCTGACTACACCGACACAGGTGTTCCAGATAACGGCAATCAACAGCGCAACCCAACTCACCATAACGCCAGCGGCAAACCCGGCAATTGCAGCCGGTACCGCTTACGCCATCCTCCTGAGCGACAGTCTGAGCGTTGACGGACTGGCTCAAAACATCGCTGAGACGCTGACGCTGTATCAAAAAAATATGAGCGGTTTCGCCGACGTGATGAACGGGGCGGGTGACGTCACTATCACAACAAACGGTGTGGCCGTCACGGTTCCCGGCCAGAAATCGCTGGCAAAAAAAGGGGCCAATTCCGATATCACCAGTCTGTCAGGGCTAACAACACCGCTCAGCAAGGGGCAGGGCGGGACGGGATTAACAAGCCCGTTTGGCACCGTCGCCGGGTCATTTTGCCAGGGCAATGATTCACGGCTGAATTCGCTGGATCGGAAAACTGGCGGAACCGTACTGAGCACAACACGACTAACAAATGAATCCGCTGGTAGTGTAAACCAGGAGACTCCACATATGGAATGGGGGTATGGCGGATCATTAACGCCGCATAAATCCGTTGCATATCACTATGTTTCTTCGACGTTCTCTGGGTTTTATTTGAACGTTATCGCGGGGCCGACGTCGTCATTTTTTGGGTTTAACTCTACAGGCTCGGCAACAGCGCCGGGGTCGTGGATTTCAAACTCTGATATCCGTGTGAAATACGACGTGGCAAGGATAGAGAATCCCCTGGAGAAAATGCGGGCCATTCGCGGCGTTTCGTGGAAACGTCTGGATGGCATCTCGCCTGGCATCGGGTTCATTGCTCAGGAGGTTCAGTCTGTATTCCCGGATAACGTTTTTGTCACTGGCAACAGAGAACTGGACGACGGTACCGTAATTAAAGATGTGCTCAGTCCTGACACTGCTGGGGTTGCAGCAGCGCTGCACCATGAGGCCATTCTGGCTCTGATGGCGCAGATAGACGCACTGACCGCACGCATTGCTGAGCTGGAGACAAAAAAATCCGAGGTACCAGCGGCAGAATAATCAACGCGTTATTCAGTGCAAAAAATAAATGTTCAAAATGGCGTTGATCTGCCAGGTTATATAATCTTTTTCGCTATAGTCGGTTTAAGTTTAGGGAAGGAAAAAGAAAAGTTTTCGTTTAGTTCGCTTCTGATTGTTGAAGGTTATTCAAACTCGCAGCATAGAAAATTCGCCGTTGTTTTAATGGCGGATTGGAAAGAAAAAATCCTAAACGAAGATAAGCGTGTCGCTACTTAAACAGTTTTTGAATGTTAGTATATTCGAAGGGGTTTTAAATTTTCGGTTCATATCGTATCAATGATTTTTTTAAAAAGCAGACAGAAAGTGGAAATTCGTTTTACAACCATAAATCTTCCTTTAAATATATACTAAAAAAGTAACTCATTGTTTTGACTAGCAGTGATTTATTCTATGCAGCTTTATGTATTATATTTTGTACTCTTCGCGCACTGTTACTGCTGATGTTTTTATCGGTGACATACTTGGCACTATCACGCAACGCTTGGTTAAATGCAACCACTGTCACCGGTTTCGCTATGGATTTGACTCTATTAGAATGGCTTTGAAATATAAATTCGTCATTAGGGTATAATGAACGGCGTTTCTGGATAATATGCCTTACAGGATTCTCAGCCAGTAATTGAATAATTTCATGTTTTTTTAATGGTAAGTCTGACTCCGTAACATCTTCAAAGCGTAACACCAGCAATTTCCCAACACTTATCTTAGTGTAATAGATAGTAATCCACAAATCAGCCCAAGTATCGCTAACTTGCCTAAGCCTGCTGTTGATCGATGAAAACTCCGTAAAGGTTAACTCATCAGCTTTAGCCATAAAATAACCACCCCTTATCCTAACACTAATACCGCTCTCCATGACGATAAAATACACAAAAGAAATAAAGAGGTAAACCTGCGGCTTATAAAAAATCCTTTACTAACTCGCGAATCAGATAACAGATTTCCATGTGGAGGTTCATTGAGATTTCTATTGTCAGCGAAATAAACAGTCATCCGCCGATTCCCACGTTTCCAGTAATACACCCTGCACCTATTCGTTATCGCCTTCCTTGTCCTTCAAACGAGCCACATATCTGCTTCTTCAAACATCTCCTCGATCATGCGGTTGAGTCGCTCCTTCTCAGTTTTCGTACAATCGCTGTTCAGCGCGTTCGCCTGCATTGGTTTAACTCTCACATCTGCACCTGGGAAAATCTTGTGAACTCTCTTTGTCAGTTCAGCCAGAATGATTTCTTTTGCGCTTGGTAAATCCTCAACGTTTCTCTTGTCGTAAACGAGTTCAACGAACATACTTACCTCAGTTAAATTACTGGTTGGATATACAGCTATTATTAGCTGGATATTTATACAGTGTCAAGTGGTCGCTCATCTAGCAGCGAATCTGTGGGGTATTTTCGACCAGAGTTTTAGCGCGAGGCCTTTATCCGTCTGGGCTGCAGAGAATTGTCTATGGGGCACCAATGGGGCATTTACCATCGATGAAAATCGCTAAAGTTCGCAAATGTGAAATTCGTTTAATCAGTCCAACCGTGATTTACGGCGCTCCTGGACGATATTTGTCGATTTTTAAAATTACTGTTTCATGTTACTAAAATGTAGCATAGTGAGCTTTTCTCCCTGAAAAGATGAACATTCTGCGTGGCGGGATTTACGCAACAGGAATAGACTGGAGACGTAACCAAACAGAAGATGCTAAAGGTTTTTTATGACACAACAGCCACAAGCCAAATACCGCCACGACTACCGTGCGCCGGATTACCTGATTAGCGATATTGACTTGACCTTTGACCTGGATGCCGCAAAAACCGTTGTCACTGCGCTGAGCACTATTTCGCGTCATAGCGCCTCTCCAGTGCCATTGCGTCTGAATGGCGAAGACCTGACGTTAGTGTCAATCCATGTTAACGACCAGCCATGGACACAATATAAAGAAGAAGACAATCACCTGGTCATTGACGGCCTGCCTGAACGATTCACATTGCGTATCGTGAATGAAATCAGCCCGGCTGCGAATACTGCGCTTGAAGGCCTCTATCAGTCTGGCGAAGCGCTCTGTACCCAATGCGAGGCAGAAGGTTTCCGCCATATTACCTGGTACTTGGATCGCCCTGATGTTCTGGCGCGGTTTACCACTAAAATCATCGCCGACAAAGCTGCCTATCCTTACCTGCTCTCTAACGGTAACCGCGTGGACCAGGGCGAGCTGGATAATGGCCGTCACTGGGTGCAATGGCAGGATCCGTTCCCGAAACCGTGTTACCTGTTTGCGCTGGTGGCGGGTGATTTTGATGTGCTGCGCGATACCTTTACAACCCGCTCCGGGCGTGAAGTTGCACTGGAACTTTTCGTTGACCGTGGCAACCTTGACCGCGCGCCGTGGGCAATGACCTCGCTCAAGAACTCCATGAAATGGGACGAGACCCGTTTTGGCCTCGAATATGACCTCGACATCTATATGATTGTCGCCGTGGACTTCTTTAATATGGGCGCGATGGAGAATAAAGGCCTCAACGTCTTTAACTCCAAATATGTGCTCGCCCGTACCGATACCGCGACCGACAAAGACTATCTTGATATCGAACGGGTGATTGGTCATGAATATTTCCACAACTGGACCGGTAACCGCGTGACCTGTCGCGACTGGTTCCAGCTCAGCCTGAAAGAAGGGCTGACTGTGTTTCGCGACCAGGAGTTTAGCTCGGACCTGGGTTCCCGTGCGGTAAACCGTATCAATAATGTCCGTACCATGCGCGGGCTGCAATTCGCCGAAGACGCCAGCCCGATGGCGCATCCTATTCGCCCGGATAAAGTGATTGAAATGAACAACTTCTACACCCTGACGGTGTATGAGAAAGGTTCAGAAATCATCCGCATGATCCACACCCTGCTGGGTGAAGAGAATTTCCAGAAAGGGATGCAGCTCTATTTTGAGCGTCACGATGGTAGCGCCGCAACCTGTGATGATTTCGTCCAGGCAATGGAAGATGCCTCAAATATCGATTTGTCGCATTTCCGTCGCTGGTATAGCCAGGCGGGGACGCCGATTGTCACGGTACATGACGATTACAACCCGGCGACCGAGCAGTACACGCTCACCATCAGCCAGCGTACGCCGCCTACAGCGGAACAGCAGGAGAAACACCCGCTACACATCCCGTTTGATATTGAACTTTATGATAATGAAGGCAAGGTTATCCCGCTGCAGAAAGACGGTCACCCGGTGCATCATGTGCTGAATGTCACCCAGCCAGAACAGACTTTTGTCTTTGATAACGTCTACTTCCAGCCCGTGCCGTCGCTGCTGCGTGAGTTTTCCGCGCCGGTGAAACTGGAATATAAATGGAGCGATCAGCAACTGACGTTCCTGATGCGCCACGCCAGCAATGATTTCTCTCGTTGGGATGCCGCACAGAGTCTGCTGGCGACGCACATTAAGCTCAACGTTGCCCGCCATCAGCAGGGGCAGGCGCTGTCTTTGCCACTGCACGTTGCCGATGCGTTCCGCGCGATCCTGCTGGACGAACACATCGATCCGGCGCTGGCTGCGGAAATTCTGACGCTGCCGTCAGCAAATGAGATTGCCGAATTGTTTGACGTTATCGATCCGGTAGCCATCGTGGCGGTACGTGAAGCGCTGACCCGCACCCTGGCCACCGAACTGGCAGATGAAGTGCTGGCCGTTTATAACGCCAATAAGCTTGATACCTACCGCGTGGAACATGCGGATATCGGTAAGCGTGCCTTACGTAATACCTGTCTGCGTTATCTGGCCTTCGGCGACGCGCAACTGGCCGATAAGCTGGTAAGCGAGCAGTATCACAATGCTGATAACATGACGGATGCGCTTGCGGCGCTGTCTGCCGCGGTTGCCGCCCAACTGCCGTGCCGTGATGCGCTGATGCAGGAATACGATGACAAATGGCACCAGGATGGTCTGGTGATGGACAAGTGGCTAATTCTGCAGGCCACCAGCCCGGCACAAAATGTGCTGGAAACCGTGCGCGGTCTGCTTAAACACCGTTCGTTTACGATGAGCAACCCGAACCGTGTGCGTTCACTGATTGGCGCATTTGCCAGCAGCAACCCGGCAGCATTCCATGCGCAAGACGGTAGCGGCTATCAGTTCATGGTCGAAATGCTGACAGAACTGAACAGCCGTAACCCGCAGGTGGCTTCCCGCCTGATTGAACCGCTGATTCGTTTAAAACGTTACGATGCGAAACGTCAGGAAAAAATGCGTGCGGCGCTTGAGCAACTCAAAGCATTGCCGAATCTGTCAGGCGATCTGTTTGAGAAAATCAGTAAAGCGCTGGCATAACATTCAGCGGGCAGGCCCTGCGTGATAACAAGCCGGGTTAGCGTCTACAGCGCGACCCGGTTTTTTTATTACGAGGCTCTGGCAACACCCGGTATATGAGCACCGAAGGTGGGGACTTGCGTGTCACGGCGGTGTAAGGCCTGCCAGAATGTTTCCAAGGCACTGTCCAGACGCGTCTGCAAATTCGCGGTGAAGCGGGGCTTATGCTGATAATCCTCCACCTGGCTGTCATCGGCGAAGACGCCATGCAACACTTCCTGGGCTTTCAATGCGCTCAGAACTGGTTTGAGCGCATAATCCACGGCCAGCATATGTGCAATGGTACCGCCAGTGGCGACCGGAAGGACCACTTTGCCTTCCAGCGCTCGTTCGGGGAACAGATCAAGCAGGGTTTTTAGCGCGCCGGAAAAGGAGGCCTTATACACTGGGGTAGCGATGATCAGCCCATCGGCCTCATGTAATTGTTCGAGCAGTGTTTGCAGCGCCGGGCTATCGAAGCGGGCGTAGAGCAAATCTTCCGGGACAAAGTTATGCAAATGCCAGTGACACACTTCAACATCAAGGGCCGTCAGGCGTTCGCGCGCGTATTCCAGCAGGGCGCTTGAGCGGGAAGGGTAACGCGGGCTTCCCGCCAGGGTAACAACTCGCATATTCACTCCTTATAACCATTTGCTTCGTTTTATCAAACATCGATAACTATTTTCTCAGTGTCGCAGAGGTTTTATATTCCGCTAAATGATTTTTTTAGTGAAAACACGTTAAAAAACGAATATGCAGAAAAGGATAAGGAAACGATTGCGTTCAGTTCACCTTTTTTTGCCCAAGGTCAATTCCATTTCTTCGGCTAATCAAAGATAATACGCCCCCGGTTTGCACACCGGGAATCCAGGAGAGTTCATGTACTACCCCTTCGTTCGTAAAGCCCTTTTCCAGCTCGACCCCGAGCGCGCTCATGAATTTACTTTTCAACAATTACGCCGCATTACGGGTACGCCGCTAGAGGCACTGGTGCGTCAGCGTGTGCCGGAAAAACCGGTACAGTGCATGGGGCTAACGTTTAAAAACCCACTGGGACTTGCCGCTGGCCTCGATAAGAATGGAGAATGTATCGATGCGCTGGGTGCTATGGGGTTTGGCGCGATCGAGATCGGTACCGTGACGCCGCGCCCGCAGCCGGGCAATGACAAGCCGCGCCTCTTCCGCCTGGTCGACGCAGAAGGGTTGATCAACCGTATGGGCTTCAACAATCTGGGCGTTGATAACCTGGTTGAGAATGTGAAAAAAGCGCATTTTGACGGCGTGCTGGGTATTAATATTGGCAAAAATAAAGATACGCCTGTTGAAAACGGCAAAGATGACTATCTGATTTGTATGGAAAAAATCTATGCCTATGCCGGTTATATTGCGATTAATATTTCCTCGCCAAACACGCCGGGCCTGCGAACATTACAATATGGCGAAGCGCTGGATGACCTTCTGGGTGCCATTAAAAATAAGCAGAATGAGCTTCATCAGACCCACCATAAATATGTTCCTGTTGCTGTGAAGATCGCCCCGGATCTTTCCGAGGAAGAATTGATCCAGGTGGCCGACAGTTTAGTTCGCCATAATATTGATGGCGTCATTGCCACCAATACAACGCTGGACAGAAAACTGGTTCGCGGAATGAAAAATTGTGATGAAGCGGGTGGGTTAAGTGGCCGTCCGCTGCAATTAAAAAGCACCGAAATTATTCGTCGCCTGTCCCTGGAATTAAATGGCCGCTTACCGATTATCGGCGTGGGTGGCATCGACTCCGTGATTGCCGCGCGCGAGAAGATGGACGCGGGAGCATCACTGGTACAAATTTATTCCGGCTTTATATTTAAAGGACCGCAACTGATTAAAGAAATCGTTACCCATATCTAATCTTTTGCTCACTATCGGACAACCAGGGCTTTATTTCCGGCCCTGGTTGTTTTATATTCCGTGATTGTTGCTAATTTGTACATTTTAGTCTTTGCTTATTTAGCGTAATAAGCGAAACGGCAAAGGATGAAAAAGGCAAAGGGATGTTTACGGAGAGAGGGGAACGAAATGCGAATTAAACCTGACGATAATTGGCGCTGGTATTTTGATGACGAGCACGATCGTATGATGCTCGATCTGGCCAATGGCATGTTATTTCGCTCACGTTTTGCCCGTAAAATGCTTACCCCGGATGCGTTTTCCCCCTGCGGATTTTGCGTAGACGATGCCGCCTTATACTTCTCCTTTGATGAAAAATGCCGCGATCTGATGCTCTCTAACGAACAACGTGCCGAGCTGGTGCTTAACGCACTGGTGGCCATTCGTTTTTTGAAGCCGCAAATGCCAAAAAGCTGGCACTTTACCAGCTACAATCAGCCGTGGTCTCCCTGTGCGGGAGAAGCTGCGAGCGTCGTGATGAGCGACAGCGGCGAAGAGGTGAGTTTACTGGTCGTTGAACCGGGTGAAAATGCCGCACTTTGTCTGCTGGCCCAGCCGGGTGTGGTTATCGCCGGGCGCACGATGCAATTAGGCGATCCCATTAAGATCATGAATGACAGGCTGAAACCGCAGCTCAGTGCTGCCAGTTTCAGCTTTGAACAGGCCGTTTAACTTTCCAGGCGAACGGAGGTTTTTGGTACACAGCTACAACTCAGGATAGAACCATCTCGCGCAATAGCTGATTTTTTCAACGGGCTGACCTCACCCTCAATCAGGCGAATGCGACAGCAGCCGCAAATGCCCGCCCGACAGGAATAGGGCACGCGTATCCCCTGATTTTCCAGTTGCTCAAGCAAGATTTGCTGATTGTTACCGCGAAAGCTTTGCCCCTGCCAGACAATATCCACCACGTCCTCTGTTTTCTGTTCTTGTTCTACAGACTCAACAGCCTGTCCTGCGCCATAGGGTTTAGCGGGTGCACTGGAAAGAACCATGACCTCATCACCTACCCGGACGACACCACTATTGCGGGCAATTAGGTTCTGACCGAAATCAACATTGCCATTATCTTGCGCAGTGCGAAAACGGGTGAGGGTTGCCAGGGGTTCGCCAGCGGGATGTTTTTGCCCGCGTTCGGGACTGACGGTGGTAAAAACGCAACGGCTGCACGGTTTCACCACGTCAAAGACGACATCACCGATGCGTATTACTTTCCACGTGTCCTCTTCCCATGCACTGGCACCGGTGACCACCAGGTTAGGGCGAAACTGCTCCATTTGCACACTCGCCGGGCAGCGGTTTTGTAAATCACGTAATGAGGCTTCGTTGGTCAATAAAAACGGAAAGCCATCGGCAAATGAGAGCGGAACATCCTCGTAACGTTTTACCCGGCGCGTGGTTTGCGGCCCCACCCAGCGAAGCTGAACATCTCGAGCAAAAAAACCGCTGAGCCACTGGTTGATGTGTTCGGGTGCAACCCGGGCAGTAAAATGATTCCCCCATACTTCCGTTGGCTCATTCTGAGGCGCAAAATCATTAAAACGCACCACGGCGCTGCTGCCATCAGGTGCGGTTAAATGCAGGCCATCCGTCAGCGGAGAAGGAATAAAACGGACCATCTGCGGGAACTGTCGTGCAGTAATAAAGGTGCCATCCGCTTCGGTCACCATAAAAATGCGATCAAAGGATAACCCGCTGGTGTCTGCCAGGGCATGCGTCAGGCCGATACCGCGCATGGATTTCACTGGATGGATAAAAAGACGCGAAAGGGTAGCCACGTCATTTCCTCTGTGAACGAAAATAAGCCCTCAACTTTATGACATGAACGCCAGATTGGCTATAATGCGCAACAATTTTCTTCATCGATAAGTGATTTTATGATTTCTCTGTTTGCCAGTACGGCCCGTGGGCTGGAAGAGCTATTAAAAACTGAACTGGAAAACCTGGGCGGGCAAGAGTGCCGGGTGGTTCAGGGGGGCGTCCATTTCCATGGTGACACACGGCTGATTTACCAAAGCCTGATGTGGAGTCGTCTGGCCTCGCGCATCATGATGCCGCTCAGTGAGTGTAAGGTTTACAGCGATCTGGACCTTTATCTCGGCGTGCAGGCGATTCCGTGGACGGAGATTTTCAGCCCGAACGCCACCTTTGCGGTGCATTTTAGTGGCCTGAATGAAGAAATTCGTAACAGTCAGTATGGCGCGCTGAAAGTAAAAGACGCCATTGTCGATAGCTTTACGCGCAAAAATCTGCCGCGTCCGAATGTTGATCGTGAATCACCGGATTTACGCATCAACGTCTGGCTGAACAAAGAGACAGCCAGCATTGCGCTCGACCTGAGTGGTGAAGGGCTGCATTTGCGTGGCTACCGTGATGGCACCGGTATGGCACCAATCAAAGAAAACCTCGCCTCGGCGATTGTGATGCGCTCTGGCTGGCAGCCGGGCACGCCGCTGCTTGATCCGATGTGTGGTTCCGGCACTTTGTTGATCGAAGCGGCCATGTGGGCTACCGACCGTGCACCAGGTCTACACCGCGGCCGCTGGGGCTTTGGCGGCTGGGCTCAACATGATGAGGCAATCTGGCAGGAAGTGAAAGCCGAGGCGCAGACCCGCGCGCGGGCTGGGCTGGCTAATTACACATCGCATTTTTATGGCTCCGATAACGATCCTCGCGTTATTGAGCGCGCGCAGCGTAACGCCCGCCGTGCTGGCGTTGGCGAGCTGGTCACTTTCGACGTAAAAGACGTGGCGCAGTTAAGCAACCCGCTGCCAAAAGGGCCGTATGGCACGGTTATCAGCAACCCCCCGTACGGTGAGCGTCTGGAGAGCGAACCGGCGCTGATTGCCCTGCATAGCCTGCTTGGTCGGACGTTAAAATCGCAGTTTGGCGGCTGGAATCTGTCGTTGTTCAGCGCTTCTGTCGATTTGCTTAACTGCCTGCAATTGCGTGCTGACCGTCAGTTCAAGGCTAAAAATGGCCCGCTGGATTGCGTGCAGAAAAACTACCACCTGGCGGAAAACACCGGCGAAGCAAAAGCGCCGGTAATGGCTGAGGATTATGCCAACCGTCTGCGTAAAAATCTTAAGAAACTGGAAAAATGGGCGCGTCAGGAAGGCATCGAATGCTACCGACTGTACGATGCCGATCTACCGGATTATAACGTGGCTGTCGATCGCTACGGTGACTGGGTGGTAGTGCAGGAGTATGCGCCGCCCAAAACCATTGATGCGCAAAAAGCGCGTCAGCGTCTGTTTGACATCATTGCCGCTACCATCGCCGTGCTGGGTATTGCGCCGAACAAGCTGGTGCTGAAAACCCGTGAGCGGCAGAAAGGCAATAACCAGTATCAGAAGATGAATGAAAAGGGTGAATTTATCCAGGTTAGCGAATACAACGCCAAACTGTGGGTGAACCTGACGGACTATCTTGATACGGGCCTGTTCCTCGACCACCGTATCGCACGCCGTATGCTTGGCCAGATGAGTAAGGGCAAAGATTTCCTGAATCTCTTCTCTTACACCGGCAGCGCGAGTGTACACGCTGGGCTTGGCGGCGCGCGCAGCACCACGACCGTGGATATGTCGCGTACCTATCTGGAGTGGGCGGAGCGCAATTTGCGTCTCAACGGCCTGACAGGTCGTCCGCACCGCCTGCTACAGGCCGATGTACTGGCATGGTTACGCGAAAGTGACGAGCAGTTCGATCTGATTTTTATCGATCCCCCTACATTCTCGAACTCAAAACGTATGGAGGACTCTTTCGACGTCCAGCGCGATCACCTGGCACTGATGAAAGATCTTAAACGTTTGCTGCGTAAAGGCGGCACGATAATGTTCTCAAACAACAAACGCGGTTTCCGTATGGATACTGAAGGGCTGGCTACGCTTGGGCTCAAAGCACAAGAAATTACCCAAAAAACGCAGTCGCAAGATTTCGCCCGTAACCGTCAGATCCACAACTGCTGGCTGATTACCGCAGCCTGAAAGGATAAATAGATGTCATTAATTAGTATGCATGGCGCCTGGCTGTCGTTTAGCGATGCGCCCCTCCTCGATAATGCCGAACTGCATATCGAGGATAACGAACGTGTCTGTCTGGTAGGACGTAACGGCGCGGGCAAATCGACGCTGATGAAAATCCTCAACCGCGAACAGGGGCTGGATGATGGCCGCATCGTGTACGAACAGGATTTGATCGTGGCACGTTTGCAACAGGATCCGCCGCGTAATGTCGCGGGCAGCGTCTACGACTTTGTGGCCGAAGGGATTGAAGAGCAGGCGGAGTACCTCAAGCGTTATCACGAAATTTCGCATCTGGTGATGACCGATCCAAGCGATAAAAACCTGAACGAGATGGCGCGCTTACAGGAACTGCTGGACCACCACGGTCTCTGGCAGCTCGAAAATCGTATCAATGAAGTGCTGGCACAATTGGGTCTGGAAGCCGACATGCCGCTGGCGTCGCTCTCGGGCGGCTGGTTGCGTAAGGCGGCGCTGGGCCGAGCGCTGGTCAGCGGACCGAAAGTACTGCTGCTCGATGAACCAACAAACCACCTTGATATCGAAACCATCGACTGGCTGGAAGGGTTCCTGAAAACCTTCAGCGGTACCATTATTTTTATCTCGCATGACCGTTCCTTTATCCGCAATATGGCGACCCGTATTGTCGATCTGGATCGTGGCAAACTGGTGACCTATCCCGGCGATTACGACACTTATTTGCTTGAAAAAGAAGAAAACCTGCGCGTTGAAGAACTGCAAAATGCGGAGTTTGACCGCAAGCTGGCGCAGGAAGAAGTCTGGATCCGCCAGGGCATCAAGGCTCGCCGTACCCGTAATGAAGGCCGCGTGCGCGCATTGAAAGCCATGCGTCGCGAACGCAGCGAACGCCGCGAGGTGATGGGCAGCGCGAAGATGCAGGTGGAAGAGGCAAGCCGCTCGGGCAAAATCGTCTTTGAGATGGAAAATGTCGACTATCAGGTGGACGGCAAAGTGCTGGTCAAAGATTTCTCTGCTCAGGTTCAGCGCGGCGACAAGATTGCCCTGATCGGACCGAATGGCTGTGGTAAAACCACGCTGCTCAAATTGATGCTGGGTCAGTTGCAGGCCGACAGTGGGCGCATCCATTGCGGTACCAAGCTGGAAGTGGCTTACTTTGACCAGCACCGCGCGGAGCTCGATCCGGACAGAACGGTGATGGATAACCTGGCGGAAGGTAAACAGGAAGTGTTGGTGAACGGTAAGCCACGCCATGTGCTGGGCTACCTGCAGGACTTTCTCTTCCATCCGAAACGGGCGATGACACCGGTTCGCGCGCTCTCTGGCGGTGAACGTAACCGACTTTTGCTGGCACGTTTGTTCCTGAAACCCAGTAACTTATTGATTCTCGACGAACCTACCAACGATTTGGATGTCGAAACGCTGGAACTGCTTGAAGAGCTTATCGACAGCTACCAGGGCACTGTTATGCTGGTCAGCCACGATCGTCAGTTTGTCGATAACACCGTTACGGAGTGCTGGATCTTCGAAGGCGCGGGACGGATTGGTCAATACGTTGGCGGTTATCATGATGCGCGTGGTCAGCAAGCGGCATCGCAGGCATACAAAGCCGCATCCGAGAAGAAAGTTGCCGAAGTTTCGGTTAACAAAACAGAAAGTGTTAAACGAACCAGTAACAAACTAAGCTATAACCTGCAACGTGAGTTGGAACAACTGCCGCAAAAGCTGGAAAAACTGGAGGCGGAACTGGAAACATTGCAGGCGCAGGTGGCAGATGCCAGCTTTTTCAGCCAGCCTCACGACCACACGCAGAAAGTATTAGCCGAACTGGCTTCGGCGGAACAGGCGCTGGAAGAAGCGTTTGAACGCTGGGAGTATCTGGAGGCTCTAAAAAACGGCGCATAACTCAGGAAGTCAGTATGTGTGAACATCACCACGCCACACGGCATATTTTATGTACCCAGTGCGATTTACTGGTGGCTTTGCCCCCATTACAGCATGGTCATAAAGCGGCTTGCCCTCGCTGTGGCGCCACATTAACCACGCAATGGGATGAGCCCAGACAACGGCCCACCGCGTATGCGCTGGTGGCGCTGTTCATGCTACTGCTTTCCAATCTGTTCCCCTTTGTGAATATGAAAGTAGCAGGCGTCACCAGTGAGGTGACGCTACTGGAGATCCCGGGCGTAATGTTCTCGGAAGATTACGCCAGTCTTGGGACGCTCTTTTTACTTTTCGTTCAGATGGTCCCGGCATTTTGCCTGGTGACCATACTGCTGCTGGTCAATCGCGTGCCGATGTCGCAGCAGACCAAAACGTTTCTGGCGCGTATCCTTTTCCAGCTTAAAACCTGGGGTATGGCAGAGATTTTTCTGGCCGGCGTGCTGGTGAGCTTTGTCAAACTGATGGCCTATGGTGATGTGGGCATCGGCAGCAGCTTTATTCCATGGTGTCTGTTTTGCCTGCTACAACTGCGTACCATGCAGTGTGTGGATCGTCACTGGCTGTGGGATGATATCGCCCCTGCGCCAGTGCCGGTCGCGCCGTTGCGCGTTGGTGTGCCGGGCATTCATCAGGGATTACGCAGTTGCCCATGTTGCACCGCCATTGTGGCGGCGGATGAACCCGTCTGCCCGCGTTGTCATACCAAAGGCTATGTCAGGCGCAGAAACAGTCTGCAGTGGACGATGGCGCTACTGGTGACGTCGATCCTGCTGTATCTGCCCGCCAATATTTTGCCGATCATGATTACCGATCTATTGGGCGATCAGATGCCATCGACGATCCTTGCCGGGGTGATTTTACTCTGGAGCGAGGGGTCGTATCCGGTTGCGCTGGTAATTTTCATCGCCAGTATCATGGTGCCCACCTTGAAAATGATCGCCATCGCCTGGTTATGCTGGGATGCGAAAGGCCACGGCCGACGAGACAGTGAACGTATGCACTTTATTTATGAAATCGTTGAGTTTGTTGGGCGCTGGTCGATGATTGATGTGTTTGTCATCGCCGTGCTCTCCGCGTTGGTGCGCATGGGAGGATTAATGAATATTTATCCGGCCATGGGGGCGCTGATGTTTGCGCTGGTCGTCATCATCACAATGTTTGCGGCAATGACGTTCGATCCCCGCCTGAGTTGGGATCGCGAGCCTGAATCGAGCCATGAGGAGTCGTAAGAACATGGAGAAAACCAGTGGGGAGGCGAAAGTGCAGAAAGTTAAAAACTGGTCGCCGGTATGGATATTCCCGATCGTCACGGCCCTCATCGGTGCGTGGATCCTCTTTTACCATTACAGCCACCAGGGGCCGGAAGTCACCCTCATTACCACCAATGCCGAAGGCATCATCGGGGGTAAAACGACCATCAAAAGCCGCAGCGTGGATGTCGGCGTGGTAGAGAGCACGACGCTGACGGACGATCTCACCCATGTTGAGATTAAAGCGCGCCTGAATACCGGGATGGAAAAGTTGCTCTACAACGACTCCGTTTTTTGGGTGGTTAAACCGCAGGTTGGACGTGAGGGGATCAGCGGGCTCGGGACATTACTTTCTGGCGCCTACATCGAGCTCCAGCCAGGGAAAAAGGGCAATCAGCCGGAGAGATATAACCTGCTTGATTCGCCGCCGCTGGCACCACCGGATGCAAAAGGGATTCGGATTATCCTGGACAGCAAAAAAGCGGGGCAACTCTCTCCGGGCGATCCGGTACTTTTCCGTGGTTACCGCGTCGGCTCTGTCGAGACAAGCACTTTCGACACGCAGAAACGTACGATCACCTATCAGCTTTTTATTAATGCGCCAAACGATCGCCTGGTCACCAGCAACGTGCGTTTCTGGAAAGACAGCGGTATCGCCGTTGATTTAACCTCTGCCGGAATGCGGGTTGAAATGGGATCGCTCAGTACCCTGTTTGGTGGTGGCGTGAGCTTTGACGTGCCGGAAGGGAATGAACTGGGCGAACCTGTTGCTGAAAAAACGGCGTTTATGCTGTATGACGACCAGCGCAGTATTCAGGAGTCCCTGTATACCGAACATATCGATTATCTGATGTTCTTCAAAGATTCGATTCGCGGTCTGCAACCCGGCGCGCCTGTCGAGTTTCGCGGTATTCGCCTGGGGACCGTGGCGAAAGTCCCGTTCTTCACGCCAGAAATGCGTCAGAAATTGAATGATGATTACCGGATACCTATTCTGATTCGTATTGAGCCTCAGCGTCTGATTAGCCAGTTTGGCGGCGATCCTAACGTGGATGAGCATATTACCGAGTTAATGAAACGTGGCCTGCGTGCGGCGCTGAAAACCGGCAATATTGTGACGGGCGCCCTGTATGTCGACCTGGATTTTTATCCTAAGGCACCACCTGTCACCGATATGCCGGAATTTGGTGGTTATCGCATCATCCCGACGGTCAGCGGCGGTCTGGCGCAGATTCAGCAAAAACTGATGGATACGCTGGATAAAATTAACAATCTGCCACTTAACCCAATGATCGAGCAGGCGACCAATACATTAACGGCGAGCCAGCAGACGATGCGCCGTCTGCAGACGACACTCGATAATCTGAATAAGCTGACAGCCAGTCAGTCTATGCAGCAGTTGCCAGCAGATATGCAAAATACGCTGCGTGAGCTCAATCGCAGTATGCAGGGCTTCCAGCCGGGGTCGGCCGCGTACAACAAGATGGTGGCGGATATGCAGCGTCTTGATCAGGTGTTGCGTGAGCTACAGCCGGTGCTCAAAACGCTGAACGATAAGAGTAATGCGCTCGTATTTGAAGCGAAGGGTAAAGACGATCCGCAGCCGAAGAGGGCGAAAGAATGAAAAAAGGAATGATAGCGCTTCTGGCCATGCTTCTGACGGCGTGCAGCGCGAGCGGTGATAAGAAGAGCTATTATCAGTTACCATCACCGCCGCAATCAACGGTGACGCAAAGTGACGCGCGTGGGCAACACCTGCTGTGGGTTGAGCAGGTGACGGTGCCGGATTATCTCGCAGGAAATGGCGTGGTCTATCAGACAACCGATGTGCAATACGTTATTGCCAATAATAACCTGTGGGCGAGCCCGCTGGACCAACAGCTTCGCACGACGCTGGTGGCGAATTTAAGTAACGCTCTTCCCGGCTGGGTTGTGGCTTCGCAACCGCTTGGCAGTGAGCAGGACACGCTCAACGTCACCGTGACCGGCTTTCATGGTCGTTATGACGGGCGGGTTATCGTGAGCGGCGAATGGCTGGTTAATCATCGTGGGCAACTGATTAAGCGTCCTTTCCACATTGAGCTTAAGCAGCAGCAAGAGGGCTATGACGAGATGGTGAAAATGTTGGCCCAGGCCTGGCAACAGGAATCGGCAAGTATCGCCAGCGAGCTTAAACGTCTGCCATAGTAAAATTGACTGTATTATCTACGCCGTCAGGTCATTTTTGTCTGACGGCTTTTTTTATTTTGTGCTCAATTCATTACCTGTGCTGGTTCACAGTTTTTGTACAAATGAACTTCTGTTTAGGTCACATTTATGACACTGGCGTGAATTTTGCGCATTGACGACAAACCGTATCCAGGGTATTCGTAGCCTGTGGTTGCATACTTAGTAACCACTGTTTTCTTTTCCACCAGACCAAAAAATGAGGGAAACGAGGCATGAAGAGACAAAAGCGAGATCGCCTGGAACGGGCACATCAACGTGGGTATCAGGCCGGAATCACCGGACGGCCAAAAGAAATGTGTCCTTATCAGACGCTGAATCAGAGATCCGAATGGATGGGAGGCTGGCGAGAAGCCATGGAGGACAGGGCCGTCATTGCCTGATTCTGTCTCTTTAACAAGAAACCTCCGCATTGCGGAGGTTTCGCCTTTTTTGCCCTACGCCATTTTGTGGCGCGTTACACGGCAATCAGCATCAGAATGCAGAGGTGTCCTGGAACAGGCCCACTTTCAGGTCGGTCGCAGTGTAGATAACACGGCCATCAACCAGCACTTCACCATCGGCCAGGCCCATCACCAGACGACGGTTGATGACGCGTTTGAAGTGGATACGGTAGGTTACTTTTTTCGCGGTCGGCAGAATCTGACCGGTGAATTTCACTTCGCCTACGCCCAGCGCACGGCCTTTGCCTTCGCCACCGAGCCAGCCCAGGTAGAAACCAACGAGCTGCCACATAGCGTCCAGACCGAGGCACCCTGGCATTACCGGGTCGCCGATAAAGTGGCAACCAAAGAACCACAGATCCGGATTAATATCTAATTCAGCTTCAACATATCCTTTGTCGAAATTCCCACCGTTTTCGGTCATTGACACCACACGGTCCATCATCAGCATGCTTGGGGCTGGTAATTGTGGGCCTTTTTCGCCAAACAGCTCTCCGCGACCAGAGGCAAGAAGATCTTCTTTTGTATAGGATTCGCGTTTATCTACCATGTTCTATGTAAGCCTTATTGTGAGTTTCGGACGCAGGATAGCTAACACGTGTACGCTGAACAAGTCCGATCAGTTGGGACTGAACCAGCTAAGCCAACGAAGCGGCCACGGATAACGGTGACGAGCGTCTTGTTGCGTCGCCTGGGCGATACGCTCCAGGATGGTCTGCTTCAGTGTAGTTTGTCCTTCTGCATCCCAGACCAGTCTGGTCAATAAGGGGAGTGCATCCATGACATCTTCTATGGCCCAGATAGAGAATTGACCTGCCTTGACGGCATCCAGCAACTCCTGGCGCAGACAAAGATGGCGCACATTGGCAACGGGTATGATCACCCCCTGGTTGCCGTCCAGACCACGAGTCTGACAGATAGCAAAGAATCCTTCGATCTTTTCATTGAGCCCACCCACAGGCTGGGCGCGACCAAATTGATCCACCGAACCGGTGATAGCGATACTCTGGCTGACAGGGACATCCGCCAGGGCGCTGATCAAGGCACACAGTTCAGCCATCGAGGCGCTGTCACCGTCCACTTCACTGTAAGATTGCTCAAAGGTCAGCGATGCGGAGAACGGGATCTGTTGCTCAAGTTCCAGTTCAGCCATCAGGAAAGACTGCATAATCATCATGCCTTTCGCATGAATGTTGCCGCCGAGTTCCGCTTTACGTTCAATGTCGTTAAATTCGCCATCGCCGATGTGCACAACGCAGCTTATACGTGAAGGTTCGCCAAATGCACGTGGATGTCCCGGAAACTCAACCACTGACAGGGCATTGATTTGACCGACCTGTTCACCTTCAGTCTCAATGAGGATCTGCTCTAACAGAATTTCATCTTGCATGCGCTCCGCCAGATAGCCTTCTCGCCATTCACGCTGAGTAAGCATGGTGGTAAGCTGCTCAGCATCAAATGTCCGGGCGTCGGTCATAGCGGACACTTCGCCTAACTGGCGGGTTAACCATAGCGGGCAGAGCGGGAGCGTCTCTTGATCGCCGGTATAACGAACGGCTTCCCGAATCAGTACCGGCCACGCATCTGCAGACGGTGAAGGCAATTCTGCCTCCCGGGCGACCAGTTGAACCCACTGACACCATTGCGCCAGTGTTTCCGCATCGCTAATCTGCAGATTGTCTTCGTATTCGCTATAGATAGCTTGTTCGGCAAGCTCTGGTTCCATCTCCTGGAAATCAGCCAGAGAATCGCGTTCACCCACGAGGATAACCCGAAGATCGAGCGGCAATGACGGAACTGACACGGGCAGGGGACGAGACTCATCAAATGCAACCCAGTCAAAACGACGGCGCGTCACCATGGTTTTTAAACGCATCCACAGTAAAGGTTGCGCCAGAAGGGTGCGCAGAGAGATAACCAGCGTGCCACCGTTGGCCTGATGTACCAGTCCGGGCTGCAGGGTAATCTCGTTATTGAACTGGCGCAGGCAACCAAACAACTGCTCAGCTTCAACCCAATCGGCAATGACTACCTGGTTTTTACCGGCAAAATTGGCTTCTGCGTTTTGTGCGGGGGTAAGCGTAACTGTCGCACCATTAACCTGATAGTCGCCACCTACGACGTCGATCTCCTCGGGCTGCAGCGCTGACACAGCCCCGGCGAGGATCGTCAGATACTCTTCTTCTTCTGGCGCTTTGGCCAGCATAAAGCGTGACGTCGCCGCAGGATGAAGCAACTGTTCCAGCGCATAGTGTAATCGGGGTTGGGTATCGCCCAGGAAGAAGACCGTCTCGTCAGTGAGTGCGGACTGCTTAAACACATCCTGATAGCTCTCGGTATCCGGAGTCAGTTCATTCCATTCAAGTTTTGTAATGGTCAAAGTCGTTTTTTTAGTCTGATGTAAAAGGCGGGATTATACCGTAAACGCATGGGCAGCACACACGGAATACACGTTTTCCCGTTGCAGATATGTTGTTGGGATAGACAGAATGTGATTTCTTTTCAGCAGAGCAGAAAAAAACTGATATTCTGAACAGAGTTACACGGTAACGTTGAGATCGCAATGAAATATCAACAACTGGAAAATCTTGAAAGCGGCTGGAAATGGAAGTATCTGGTGAAAAAGCACCGGGAAGGTGAGCTTATTACAAGATATATTGAAGCCAGCGCGGCCAAAGAGGCCGTCGATTTATTGCTAACCCTCGAAAATGAACCCGTGCAGGTGAATGCCTGGATTGAGCAGCATATTAATCCGTCTCTCATGAACCGCATGAAACAGACTATTCGGGCGCGGCGCAAACGCCATTTTAATGCCGAGCATCAGCATACTCGCAAGAAATCAATCGACCTGGAGTTTGTTGTCTGGCAACGTTTGGCCGCTCTGGCACAGCGTCGGGGCAAAACCCTTTCGGAGACCATTGTGCAGTTAATTGAAGATGCCGAGCATAAAGAAAAATACGCCACCACCATGTCGTCACTGAAACAGGATTTGCAGGCGCTATTAGGCAAAGAGTGATTTTTTGTACAATAGGTTTTGTTCAGGCAATAAAAAACCCCGCATCGCGGGGTTTTTTTACAGCACGTGAACTTAAGCCTGAGGCTGAGTTACAACGTCTTTGCTGCCACGAACTTCGATTTCTACACGACGGTCCGGCGCCAGGCAATCGATCAGCGCAGGGCGCGCTTTCACGTTGTCACAGGTGCTGCCAGTAACCGGCTGGGATTTGCCCATGCCACGTGCAGAGATTTTGTTCGCCGGGATACCTTTAGAAACCAGGTAATCAACAACGGACTGAGCACGTTTCTCAGACAGACCCTGGTTGTAAGCGTCAGAACCGATACGGTCGGTGAAGCCCAGAACCACTACGGAACCGTCTTTCGGATCCAGGTTGCTCAGCTGACCATACAGCTGATCCAGTGCCTGCTGACCTTCCGGTTTCAGAGTCGCTTTGTTGAAGTTGAACAGGACGTCAGACTTCAGAGTGAAGTGTTTGGTCTGTACTTCCGGAGCCGGAGCCGGAGCCGGCGCAACTACCGGCGCTGCTTCTTCCTGCTGGCCGAAACGGTAGGAAACACCTACGCTCAGCATGCCGTTGTCCGGACGGGTACCAACGGTGTTTGCATCACCGATGTTGTTAACCCACTGGTATTCCAGACGGGTAGCGATATCACGGGTAACTGCCCACTCAACACCACCAGCGAATACCGGGGAAACACCAGTGTCGTGGTCTTTGAAGCCGCTGTTGTCTTTAGCGTCTGCACGCCATACCATGCCGCCCAGACGGGTGTAGATATCCAGATCGTCAGTGATCGGGTAACCCAGTTTAGCGGTCAACTGTACGCCTTGAGCTTTGAACGCACCGTTTACGTTGTCGCCTTTGTATGGCATACGACCTAACCAGTCGTAACCCATTTCAAAACCAACGTACGGGTTAACCTGATAGCCACCGAACGCACCTGCACCAAGCTGGCTTGAATGGGTCGGGCCGTCGTTCGCAATGAAGCCGGTGTCGTGGAACTGAGACCAGCCCAGTTTGCCACCTGCATACCAGGTATTATCTTTCGGAGCGGCCTGCGCTACGGTAGCGAAACCAGCCAGTGCCACTGCAATCGCGATAGCTGTCTTTTTCATTTTTTGCGCCTCGTTATCATCCAAAATACGCCATGAATATCTCCAACGAGATAACACGGTTAAATCCTTCACCGGGGATCTGCTCAATATTAACTCTACCGATATCTTCGGCTTATGCCGAGCACCCCTGGCGATGTAAAGTCTACAACGTAGTTGAAAACTTACAAGTGTGAAGTCCGTCAGGCATATGAAAAAAAAGGCTTTGTATACACAATATTTAACACTTTTGCGGAACTATTCGCCAGTTCAGTTGCCTTACAAGTCGCCTGAACCGGGCGCTGGCGGCGTATTTCGCTGATTACACGGTAAACCTTGTCAGACAGAAAAATAATGCCAGGATTTATCCTAATTTTACTCAATGATACAAATTTGAGTGAATTTTTATCCCGGAATGCTGTCTCGCAGCGAGAGGATTACATTGTACTGGACGCATAACGAAGCCTATTGCATTCCCTTCTTCGGCTGCAATCGCCAGACGGCGGTGTTCTTCTTCGGTCAATTCTTCGGCATGCCAGCCAATCACAACGCTATAGTTGCCGGTACGTAACGCACGAATCATTGATTCCAGCGTAAGGCAGGGGGAGAGCTGACTGATCTGCATAACTTTAGTCAGCGGCAGGCCTGCCGACAACACCCATTCACGGCTTAATTTTTGTTGCGGCGTTAACCAGAGCTGCCAGCGCGATTGTTGACCCAGTTGCTGTAATAACGGCAACAGCAGCAATTGTGTCATGCCGGGCTGATCTTCGCGATAAACAACCTCACTGATCAGACCCGTAGAAGCCTCAATGGCCTCTGCGCTGTGTGCGGAAAGAAATTGTGTTGAACGATTTGCACGGCTTAATGAATGGTACATGATCAACCCAGCCCTGTTAGTTACTGTATAAACATACAGTAACCCCTGGACGTTCAAAGATCAACCTCATTTTCTGAAAGCATCTCGCAATTTTGTCTTGTATTGCGATGAAGGCGCAAAATTTTCTTGCTGAGTTGCGCGCACTTGCCTATGTTCCTCAGTAGCGGATCGGTTAACAGAATTAATGTTTTTACTCCATGATTTACAAGGGAATAATCATGAAAAACATATCCTATCAAAGGATCTATCAGTCCCGGGAATACCTCGCACCTTTGGGGAAAATTCGCTTTCGCGCGCATTTTGGTGGCTACAGCTTATCGATAGACAACACCGTGTTTGCGATGATTTCAGAAGGAGAGTTATACCTGCGTGCCTGTGAGGAGAGCGCGCAATATCGGGTAACGCGAAGTTCACCTCTTCTGACAATCCAGAAGCGTGGCCGCGCTGTTTCACTTAACTACTACTTTGTTGATGAGCATCTCTGGCGTGACTTGCCAACATTGTTGCGGCTTTCATCACAATCGCTCGCGGCGGCCCGGGAGGAAAAAGCGGCGCGAGATACGCCTCATCGCCTTAAGGACCTTCCAAACATAAGCTTTCAACTTGAGATGATGCTTTTTGACGCAGGTATACCAGACGAACGTATGCTGCGGCATCTGGGCGCCAAAGCGTGTTGGTTGCGTTTGAAGGCGTTAAACAAACACATGGGCATCAAGGTGCTGCTGGGTCTGGAAGGCGCGATCATTGGGCTGCATGAAGCCGCGCTCCCGGCGTTGAGACGCCAGGAGTTAATCGACTGGTACCACGAGGTGGGTCAGAAAAAAAACCAGGATCATTAAGTCATGATCTGCCGCTGTAAACGGCACATTTCTGGCAAAAGGGCGATAAGCAGACCTATTTGTTGCAATACAAGGGGTTCTTTGCTGTCAGGTCGCGGCTCAAGATGCTTAATTCGTCGCGACAAATCTGCCAGTGTCAACTGTACGCGCTCTTCATCAGCAGGCTGGTGATGAAGGGCGTCATCAACATAACAGACTGCATCATCCAGTAAGCGAAGAATGGCCGGATGAGTAAGCTGTTCGCGATGTGCGCCAAGAGCAGAGATATAACTGGTACAGGTATGATTCAGGCAAAGTAATCGAAATGCCACTTCACGCATTTCAGGTGTCGCACCTGGTTCCGATGCCATATTCGAGACCACCGACGCCAGTTCGGCATCTCTGTTATAGGCGTTTCTGCGGGCAATACGGTAGGCCAGACGGTTATCACGACCCTGGTGATATTGTTCGAGAATTGCGTCCAGATAACGGCAGTTGGCATTGAATGCCTGCTCGGTCACGCGTGCCAAATTGCGAAAACGCCAGTCTGGCCAGATAAAACTTACCGCGGCCCAGGCGATGGCGCATCCGATGATTGTGTCAATAACTCGCGGCATGGCGACTTCAAAACCTTCGCCGAGCAAATTAAAGCAGAGCAGCACCAGTAAGGTGATGAACATGGTGGCCTGCGCGTATTGTACAAGACGAAAGGCGAAAAAAAGCACACCGGTAACAACAATCAGTATCAGTTGCCCCTCCTGGGAGGGAACAAAATAAAGGACGGGGAGGCCGAGGGCGATACCTGCAATAGTTCCAGCGATACGCAGCGTGAGACGGTGGCGCGTAGCGTTGTAGTTAGGCTGGCAGACAAACAGGCTGGTGAGCAGTATCCAGTATCCGTGGTGCAGACCGGTAATTTGGATGATGGCGTAGCCCGCACACAGCACAACAGACATCCGCACGGCATGGCGAAACAGTGCTGATTCCGGTGTAAGGTTGTTGCGTAAACGCAGCCAGATATCGCTCAATCCATGCAGGCTGTCATCTGCCAGTAAGTTTTCCGTTTCGTTTTTCTGCGCAGTTTGCGGTTGTCCGGACTCGATACTCGCCAGTTGTGCGTCGATGGCGCGGAGATTATCGAGTAAGAAACCCAGCGCTTTCAGTTGATCAGACGACGTTGTACCGCTGGCTCGAATGCGATCTAGCGCGGCATCAAGATGTATAAATGCGCGTTCGAAGCGGTGATCATGCTGGTAAGGTGTGCGAAGCAGGATGGCGTTAGCGAGCCTGGAGCAGGCCTGGGATTGCAGAGTAATCAACCGCTGAAAACGGAACATCACGTCGCTGTAGCGAAAATGTTCCCGCAGTGTCTGGTACTGTATATGCGAAGAGCTGGCACGTTCATGAATATCCTGTGCGGCAAAATAGTAGTGCAGCGTACGCCGCGTTCCTCGCTGTCCGCGATCGCCCCGCAGGCGGGTCAATAATGACGCCTTGGTCTGGTTTAGTGTTGACACCAACTGCCCGTTGGCCAGCGCCAGCTCATAAAGCGGGGCCTGGCTTTCCTCCTCTATATCCGGATCGAACAGTCGCGCTTTGAGCTCCAGATATTGGGATAACTGCTCGTAGCAGCGCGCCAGATTATCCTGCAGCGGACGGATGGGAAAAACGAGGTGCCCGACCAGCGTCAGCACGTTAAACCAGATGGCGCCTGCCAGCAGTAAAAGTGGCTGCTGATACCATGCGGTATATAACGTGGTGCCAAGCATGGTGTAGATGGCGATAAGCAATGCGCCGAACGCAATGGTGGCGTAGCGTTGCCCCAGACCTCCCAACAAAATAAACCCAATGGTCGACGTGATAAGCCCAATGGCAAATAACCAGGGCCAGGGAAACAGAAGCTCGACCGATGCCGAGGCGATAAAAAAAGAAATCAGGGTAATGATTAAATTACGTAGACGGCCGGTCAGACGATCATCGAGATCCGCCAGCGCTGCGGCAACAACGCCCAGTGTTAAAGGGATCGTTAGTTTCGCGTCGCCAAGCAGCCACGGCAATGCCGCCGTTCCGCTTAGCGCAAGAAAGATACGGATGTTATAAAGCCAGGCACTATTCCAGGTGTACCGGCGAAGGAGGGGGCTTAGCATAGTATTCGTGACTCGTTTACGGGAAACGACGGCGAGCATTGGCTTCGCGCGCGGCACGGGCCACTTCAACCGACACAACACGGCGGCCAACCGGCCATAAGGCGATTGCCGCAATTTTAAAATTGGCGATACCGACCGGGATGCCGATGATGGTCATGCACTGGGCAATACCGGCCATAATGTGCATCACGCAGAGCCACCAGCCAAACAGCACAAACCAGAGAACGTTGAGCACGGTCCCACCAGCATTCATGAGGGTATTTTTACTGTCAGGGTTCAGCTCATCGACATGTACAGCTTCGTTGCCCCAGGGGATCAGCGACAATTTAGTGATTTCCCAACAGGAGCGCGTAAGCGGCAGGGTAATAACCAATGCAACACTCAAAACCGTTGTTAATAGCCAGCCGAGTGTGGTGGCAAAACCGCCAAGGACAAAGTTCAATATATTCAGAACGGTACGCATATTACCTCAATGCTATTCTGTCAGGGAATTGACCTGACAATTGTAACGATTTTTTTGGCTGGAGCACGTATTCTCTGGCGGTTAAACTGGCAATCACAGTCATAAGCTGAAAAAGGATGTGTGATGGAACTAAAAGCGACTTCATTGGGAAAGCGGCTGGCGCAGCATCCATATGATCGAGTAGTCATCCTCAATGCGGGCGTGAAGGTTTCAGGTGATCGACATGAATACCTTATTCCTTTTAATCAGTTGCTGGCAATCGAGTGCAAACGTGGCCTGGTATGGGGCGAGCTGGAATTTGTTCTGGCAGATAATAAAGTCGTTCGTTTGCACGGGACTGAATGGAATGAAACACAGCGCTTTTATCAGCATCTGAATGAACGCTGGGTGGCGTGGAGCACCGAGATGAGCGAGGTGGCAGCGGGGGTACTCTCCGAACAACTCGCGGACATTTCCGGACGTATGGATCAGGAAAAATGGCTCACTCGCGCGCAGCTTAAAGGTGTTCAGCAACAGCTTCACAAGGCGTTCGATGCGTTGCCTGTTCCCACCAGCCGCCTTGAATCTTTTGCTAACTGTCGGGACCTGTGGCGGCAATGTCAGGCCTGGTTAAAAGATACAGAGGCTGGACGCGCCAAACACAATCAGGACTGGACCGACAAAATGCTGGTCCAGTACGAGGCCTTTTTTAAAAACATCGAAAGTTCTCCGCTCAACCCGGCGCAGGCAAGGGCGGTGGTCAATGGTGAAAACGCGCTGTTGGTGCTCGCCGGGGCAGGCAGTGGAAAAACCTCGGTTTTGGTGGCTCGCGCAGGCTGGCTGCTGCTGCGCGGCGAAGCATCAGCGGATCAGATCCTGCTGTTGGCCTTTGGTCGAAAAGCCGCGCAAGAGATGGATGAGCGTATTCGTGATCGGTTGCATACGGATGACATCACTGCACGTACGTTTCATGCGCTGGCGTTATACATCATCCAGCAGGGTGGAAAAAAAGCGCCGGAAATTAGCAAACTTGAGAGCGACACCAGCGCACGACAAACGTTATTGCTTAAAGCCTGGCAAACTCAGTGCGCAGAGAAAAAGGCACAGGCCAAAGGCTGGCGACAGTGGCTGGAAGAGGAGCTGCAATGGCAGGTTCCGGAAGGCAACTTCTGGGACGATGAGAAACTGCGGCGTCGGATGGGGCCCCGGTTGGATCGCTGGGTCAGCCTGATGCGTATGCATGGTGGCAGTCAGACTGAAATGATTGATACGGCGCCGGAAGAGGTACGCACGCTGTTCAGCAAGCGGGTCAAACTGATGGCACCCCTGCTGAAAGCCTGGAAAACCGCGCTCAAAGCGGAAAACGCCGTCGATTTTTCCGGATTGATTCATCAGGCGATTAACGTGCTGGATAAAGGGCGTTTTGTCAGCCCCTGGAAGCATATCCTGGTGGATGAGTTTCAGGACATCTCGCCGCAACGCGCCGCGCTGCTGGCTGCATTACGGCGGCAGAATTCACAAACAACTTTGTTTGCGGTAGGTGATGACTGGCAGGCTATTTACCGTTTCAGCGGCGCGCAACTCTCGCTGACCACGGCGTTTCATGACTATTTTGGCGAAGGCGATCTGTGCGCGCTGGATACGACCTATCGTTTCAACACGCGCATTGGTGAAGTCGCCAATGGATTTATCCAGCAGAATCCGCACCAGCTCAATAAACCTCTTAACAGCCTGAGCGCCGGCGATAAAAACGCGGTGACATTATTGGCGGCGGACCAACTGGATGCGCTTCTCGATAAGCTCAGCGGTTATGCCACCCAGGAGGATCGTATTCTGGTGCTGGCGCGTTATCACCATGGTAAGCCCGCCAGCCTTGAGAAAGCCGCCACGCGCTGGCCAAAACTGCAGCTCGATTTTATGACCATTCATGCCAGTAAAGGTCAGCAGGCGGAATATGTCATTGTTCTGGGGTTACACGAAGGGCAGGACGGTTTCCCGGCCCCCGCCCGTGAGTCCATTATGGAGGAGGCGCTGTTGCCGGTACCGGAAGATTTTCCTGATGCCGAAGAGCGCCGCTTGTTGTATGTCGCTATCACTCGAGCACGTAAACGCGTCTGGCTGCTGTTTGATAAAGACAACCCGTCGCGATTCGTTGATGCGCTCAGGCAGCTTAATGTGCCGGTGGCGAGGAAACCCTGAGAGCAGGCGGCATCAGCCGCCCGCACAGACTATTTCAGACGTTCAGCGAGGTAGCGCTGGTAATCCGGGATCAGAATTTCGACGCTTTCTGCGAAACCGGGAGACTGGATGATGAAATCAGCGGTGGAAAGGTTGGTGGCGACCGGAATATTCCACACGGTCGCCAGACGCAGCAACGCCTTAACATCCGGGTCGTGCGGCACTGCGTTCAGCGGATCCCAAAAGAAAATCAGCACATCAATTTTGCCTTCCGAAATGAGCGCCCCAACCTGCTGATCACCCCCCATCGGGCCGCTCAGCATGGCATTCACTTCAAGACCGGTAGCCCGCTGAATCAGGTTCCCGGTTGTCCCGGTGGCATAGAGAATGTGGTTAGCCAGTTTTGGTTGATGGCGTTCAACCCATGTCATCAGCATCTGCTTGCAATGGTCATGCGCAACCAGTGCGATGTGCTTACGCACGGGTAAGGAGCGTGTTGTGAGTTCCATAATCCGATTCCGTCAAAGTATTTTCGCTACAGATTACTGGAAGCGCCTGATGCTGCAAGAGAATGGCGTAAAAAATTATGCGCGAATGCGCGTAATGTTAACTCGCGCGGATCATGACGGGGGTTGTTGCTTAATCCATTGCATAAAACGGTCACGGGTTTGCGGGTCGGCCTGTTGGTACCAGAACCTCAGGCGCTGTTCTGTGAGGGTTTGCGATTGTGTCTGTGGGCTATCCAGTTCTGAAACGCCAGAGAGTAAGGTGCTGTCATCGGCCATCATCGTCGCAAATTTGGGTAGCGATGCATATTTCCCCGCTTTGTTGTAATGCTCTGTCTCACGTTCATAGTCAATGATTTTCCCGTTTGCACTGATCTCAAGGATATCGAGTTTTACCGGAATCGGTGTGGCGTTGCCATCCAGTAAAGCCAGATGAGGCGTGGCGTTAAACGCCTCGGCTGCCTTTTGCGTGTCGATAGGGGGAAGGTTGAAGTTGACCTGGCTGATGCGCTGCGTATCGAAGGTGGCAATCAGCGGTACGGAAATAAATAGCCGGGATTCGTGATTGCCAGGCTCCATATTTTTTTCAACCCGGAAAACCACCTGATGAACGCCGTTTTCCAGTTCTATACTTTCCGCGCCGCGAAGCAGTGAGCTGGACACCTTTTTGCCATCAAGAACCAACAGGTCGATATCGCCGGACAGGCGAAGCGACGTAGCCAGTACATTAACCGGTATCAAACACGTGATAATGAATACTGTCCACCCGCACTTCATTGCGCGCTCCTGGGGGCTCATTGCCAATTCACATTTCAATTTATTTATTAACTTATAGACATATAACCTGTTCTCGCACTCATACTTCTGTATGGGATGCATGGTTGTAGCGCAATGTTTGACATACACTTTGGAAAACCGCTGGAGGAAACCATGAAAGAGACCGATATCGCCGAGATCCTGAAATCGACACGTACCATCGCGTTGGTGGGGGCGAGTGACAAACCTGACCGGCCGAGTTACCGGGTCATGAAGTATTTGCTTGACCAGGGTTACCACGTTATTCCGGTATCACCGAAAGTTGCCGGTGCAACGCTTCTGGGGCAGCAAGGATATGCCACGCTGGCTGATGTGCCGGAAAAAGTGGATATGGTTGACGTATTTCGTAATTCCGAAGCGGCATGGGGCGTTGCCCAGGAAGCTATTGCCATCGGCGCGAAAACATTATGGATGCAGCTTGGCGTAATCAACGAACAGGCCGCCGTGCTGGCCAGTGAGGCGGGATTGAAGGTCGTGATGGACAGATGTCCGGCTATTGAAATCCCGCGGTTAGGACTCGCAAAATAAAAACACCCCGCATTGCGGGGTGTTGTCAGTTACGCAGGCGGGGTGCCTGCAGTTGCCTGCGGATCGTCCGCGCCAGCTCATCCATCGAAGGTTGTTCAGGATGTTCTTGCTGAATCTCACTGGTCAGTTGTGCTTCGGCCAGATAGGTATGCACTGGCTGACCGTCATCATCTTCCATCACCACGTGGTACCAGGGCGCAGCCCGGAGTTCATCGTTAACCGCCAGCTCGTCGACTGACGGTTCGTCGAGTGAATACTCAGGGTCAATATCCACCACTACGCCAAGATAGCCCAGCAGCGAGTGGCGAACCTGCTGACCAATACCGTATTTGCTGGCAATCATTGTCACCTCCCGGGAACCTGTACATGACCCAGATATGCGGGCAAGGCTCCAAAAATCAAGTTACATGACGCGACAGGCAAACCCTTTAAGGTACAGTCCTTCCGGGTAGGGAGCGATCACCGGGTGATCGGCGGCCTGACGGAACTGCTCTATAAATTGTACATCACGGCCAGCATCTATTGCGGCGTCGGCGATGATTTTCTGAAATAAATCTGTGGTCATCAGGCCGGAGCAGGAGAAAGTCAGTAACACGCCGCCGGGGTTCAACAGTTGGATAGCGAGCATGTTGATATCCTTATAGCCACGACATGCGCCCTGAAGCTGCCCCTTATTTTCTACGAATTTTGGCGGATCCATGACGATGACATCAAATGTCTCGCCCTGATCGCGATATTTGCGTAACAGTTTGAAGACGTCATCACGAATGAACTCAGCCTTGCTGAGGTCAAGCTTGTTTAACTCAACGTTCTTTTTGGCAACGTCCAGCGCTTCCTGGGAGGTATCCACACTCACCACCTGACGGCAATTGCCCATCAGAGCGGACACGGCGAAACCACCCGTATAAGAGAAACAGTTAAGGACGCGTTTGTCGGCAACGTAACGGCGGGTTGCCAGGCGGCTGTCGCGTTGATCGAGGTAATAGCCGGTTTTGTGGCCGGCCTTAATGTCGACATACAACTTCATGCCATTTTCCTGGATTGGCAGCAGATCAGGCGGCAACTCACCCACAACCGGACCCTGCGCGAGCGCCAGCCCCTCTTTTTTACGTACCGCAACATCGCTGCGATCGTAGATGGAGCATTGCGGGTAGAGTGTCTGCAGCGCAGAGATAATGGCAGCGCGCTGATATTCAGCACCAGCGCTAAGCAATTGCAGTACCAGGAAATTACCGAAGCGGTCAATGGTAACGCCCGGTAAACCATCGGATTCACCTGCGATCAGACGGTAACTGTCCAGCCCGTCGCGCTCTGCCAGCCAGTCACGCCATTGCTGTGCCTGCTGCAGGCGGCGGGTAAAAAACGCGATGTCGATGAGCTCGTCTTTGTCGAAGGTCCAGACGCGAGCGCGAATTTGCGATTCCGGCGAAAAGGCGCCGCGCGCCAGCCATTTACCCTGTGCATCGACAATGTCGATAGTCTCACCGGGACGGGCTTTTCCTTCCATACGGCTTACGGCGCCGGAGAACACCCAGGGATGGCGGCGCAGCAAGGACTTCTCGCGCCCTTTGGCTAACACTAAACGGGGAAACCTTGCACTTGTAGATTCGGTCATACCGGGGAACCTCTGACGAACGTCAATATTAACCGGGGGATATCGGCCCGGCTCTTGATAATTAAACGGCGCGTAGGGTAGCACACATGCCCGGGCCAGGCACCCGCCTGATGGGGTGAGCGTTTCGGCACAAAAACAAAACGTTCAGGCACAACGTCTGCGCACGCTAAATCTTAAATTGTATTTCTCAACATCAAAGAGGAAATACAATGAAAAAAATCACCTTCACCATCTTAATTTTTTTGGCCGCCGGGAGCGTTAATGCCTTCGCGGCTGAGACGTTTAGCCTCAGCAGTGCGGATATTCAGAACCATCGTTTAACAGAACAACAGGTTTTTGCGGGATTTGGTTGTCATGGCGGCAATACATCTCCGCAACTGGGCTGGCATAATCCACCCGCAGGAACCAAAAGTTTTGCGATAACCGTTTATGATCCCTCAGCCCCGACGGGAAGCGGCTGGTGGCACTGGACGGTGGTGAACATACCGGTGAAAACACAAACACTCCCAACGGGCGCGGGAGATGAAAAGAGCCCTACGTTGCCTGACGGGGCAGTTCAGGGGCGAAACGATTATGGCTATGCGGGCTTTGGGGGGGCGTGTCCTCCCGTCGGCGATAAACCGCATCCGTATCAATTCACCGTATGGGCGCTGAGTACTGATAAACTGCCCATTGATAGCAATGCAAGTGGTGCTCTGGTTGGCTATATGCTCAACAGTAATGTCATTGCAAAAGCGAGTTTCACAGCAACCTACGGAAGATAAAGGTGACACGGTGCAGAAAGTCCAGTTTCAGCATAAAACGTTAACGGCGGCAGAAGTCCGTTCGAACCATCTGCATCGTCTGCATCGTGTAAAGCTTTTCAGTGCTGCCATTTGCCATATTACGCAGGGAAGCAAGGTTATTATTCAGGAAGAGAATCGGGTTGTCGCGACACCTGATGAGCTTATTATCGTTCCGGCAAATACCTCTCTCGAAATCATTAATCAGCCAGTACATGGCCAGTTTCACTCCGATTTATTAGTATTATCGCCCGATCTGCTCACAGAGTTTAAGTCACAATATGTACGGGATTTTCCAGCCGCCAGGCCTGCGTCCGTATGCGCCCCTCTAAGTCATGATCTGGCCTTTATGTGGGACAATTTATTACATGCGGTTCGCCATGATTTACCGGAAAAATTGCAAAAACATCAGGCGATGGGGCTCTTGTTAGCACTGCTTGAAGAGGGGGTGGCGGGTCCGCTTCTGATTGAGCGTCGTTATAGTCTGACCGAGCAGGTGCGACAAATTGTCATGTTGTCTCCCGCAAAAAACTGGAGTGTGCAAGAGATAGCAGGGCAACTTGCTATTGGCGAATCCACTTTACGCAGACGGCTTAAAGATGAGTCTCAAAGTTACCGACTAATTGTCGAGGAGGTTCGCATGTCGCTTGCATTGTCACAGCTACAATCCACTACCTTGCCTATTGGCGAAATAGCCTCTCGCTGTGGGTATCTTTCGGGTTCGCGTTTCACTGCCAGGTTCCGTGAGCATTATGGATGTTTACCTAAAACTGTACGCTGATGATTAACGTTTCTACTATTAACAGAGAGACTGATTCTGCGTGAGAGGAGGTGGTTATGGCGAACGAGACAACATCGAATTGCGTAATATGCTGGGTTCATGGCATGGTCCAGGGCGTCGGGTTTCGTTATAGCACGCAACGTGAGGCGCAGCGTCTGGGGTTAACCGGTTACGCGCGCAATATGGACGACGGCAGTGTAGAGGTTGTCGCTTGTGGCGATAACGAGAAAGTGGAGCAACTCATTACCTGGCTGAAAGCAGGTGGGCCGCGCAGCGCCAGGGTTGAAAAAGTCTTAACAGAGCCTCATCAACCCGGCAGAGAATGGACGAATTTTGGGATTCGCTATTAAATGCACTTTACCGGTTTTGGCAGGCCGGCAATTTTTGTTGCCTGCTTTGCCGGTCCTTTCGGGAAGAGGCGATACAGATAACGACTGTTGCCTTTTTCTTCACCAAATTTGTTAGCCATCGCTTTTACCAGCATGCGAATGGCGGGCGACGTATTGAATTCCAGATAAAACTCGCGCACAAAGCGCACCACTTCCCAGTGTTCTTCTGCGAGGGTGATACCTTCATTTTCGGCAATCGCCGATGCCAGTGCTTCATTCCACAGAGTCGTGTCTTTCAGATAGCCTTCGCTATCGGTTTCAATTTCTTTACCGTCAAAGATCATGGTCGTTCGCAAGGTGAGTCAATAACGCGGGGAGTGTAGCAAAAAACAAAGCCCCGCATAAGCGGGGCCCTGGTAATGCACGGTGACGCGATTAGTCGCGGCTGGCGAAGCCCAGAATGCTCAGCAGGCTTACAAAGATGTTGTACAGCGACACATACAGGCTCACGGTTGCGCGAATATAGTTGGTTTCGCCGCCGTGAATGATGTTGCTGGTTTCAAACAGTATTGCGCCTGAGGAAATCAGGATGAACACTGCGCTAATAGCTAAATGCAGCGCCGGAAGTTGCAGGAAGATATTGGCAACCATCCCGACCAGCACAATCACAATACCTGCCATCAGCATACCGCCGAGGAAGGACATGTCTTTGCGCGTTGTCAGCACATACGCTGAGCAGCAGAAGAACACCAGTGCGGTACCCCCGAGCGCCAGGCCGATGATATCGCCCATGCCCGCAGACAGGTAAGCGTTCAGGATTGGGCCCAGGATGTAACCCAGGAAGCCGGTAAAAGCGAAGGCCGAAAAAATACCCGCCGGTGAGTTCGCCGTTTTATAGGTCAGGAACATCAGGCCGTACATCCCAACCAGCGTCAGAATCAAACCCGGAGAGGGCAGCATCAGCACGGTGCTTGCGGTTGCCGTGATGGCGGAAAAGGCCAGCGTCAGGCTCAGTAAGAAATAGGTATTGCGCAGCACCTTATGGGTGCTAAGCAACGATGAACGGTCGCGCGAGGAGGTAATAATACGATCCATGAGGCACTCTCTTTTAACATAACAGATGTCATTAAATGTCGAGGATAGGAAATCCCCGTTTCCTTACAAAGTTGTTTTACCCATCTTTACTCAAAAAGCAAGCAAATCCATTTGGTTAAATATGCTTCAAATGCTCAAAAATTAAGCATAAGTGCGCATTTGAAGAAAATAACCATACCAGTGTCTTATATGTCACTGAAAAATATTGCCCTGATGACTTGAGCGCGCTAAGAAAGAAGTCGCGTCGTCATCAGGAATATAATCAGGGCGAAAAAGATGAAATTACGATATTTTACCCGTATTACCCTAAGCGCCTTAGCGTTAGGCATTATGAGCGCCTCCGCGTCGTTAAACGCGGCGACAGTTCCCACAGGAACTGAGCTGGCGGCCCAGCAGGAGCTGGTGCGTAACAATGGCAGCGAACCTGCGTCTCTCGATCCGCATAAAGTAGAAAGCGATGTCGAATTCGGGATTATCAGAGATTTATTCGATGGGCTTGTTGCGGTAAAAAAAGATGGCACTGTTGAGCCTCGTCTCGCGCAATCATGGGAAAACAAAGACAACACGGTATGGGTGTTTCATTTGCGCCCTAACGTGACATGGTCTGATGGCACGGCCATTACGGCAAAAGATTTCGTCTGGAGCTGGCAGCGACTCGTCGATCCGAAAACCGTGTCACCCTATGCCAGCTACCCCGGCAACATGCATATAGAAAATGCCGCCGACATTGCTCTTGGAAAAAAAGCGCCCGAGACACTGGGTGTTAAGGCGCTGGATGATAATACCCTGGAGGTTCGCCTGACGCAGCCGACGGCGGCTTTCCTCGCTATGCTGGGGCATCCGGCAATGGTGCCGGTCGATAAGATTCTCATCAACCGCTTTGGCGAAAAATGGACCAAGCCTGAACATATTGTTACCAGCGGCGCCTACAAACTTAGCGACTGGGTAGTCAATGAGCGTATCGTCGCGGTACGCAATACGCGCTACTGGGATAATAGCGCGACGGTCGTCAATAAAGTGACGTACCTGCCCATCTCTTCTGAAACCGCCGATGTAAACCGCTATAAAGCCGGTGAGATAGATATCACCTATACCGTGCCGGTAAATCAATTCGCCCAGTTGAAAAAGACGCTCGGCGATCAGGTCAACGTTTCGCCGCTGCTGGCGACCTATTACTACGAATTCAATACCACTAAAGCACCGTTCAACGATCCGCGCGTACGTCGGGCGCTCAATATGGCGCTGGATAAAGATATTATTGCCGATAAGGTGATGGGGCAGGGGCAGCGTCCGGCCTGGTTAATCAGCCAGCCAGAAATCGGCGGAGTAACCTTGTCCGCACCGGATTACGCCGCCTGGCCACAGGAAAAACGGATTGCAGAAGCGAAACGATTGCTTAATGAAGCCGGGTTTAATGAGGCGCATCCACTGTCGTTTAATCTGCTTTATAACACCATGGAGACCCATCAGCGCATCGCGATTGCCGTTAGTTCTATGTGGAAGAAAAACCTGGGAGTAGAGGCAAAGCTGCAAAACCAGGAGTGGAAAACGATGCTTGATGCCATGCACACCGGTCACTTCGATCTGGTTCGCTATGCCTGGAATGCCGACTATGATGATGCCGCAACCTTTTTGAACAACTTCCGTACGGGCGATAGCGAGAATACCTCGCAGTACAGTAATCCGGCTTACGATGACGCATTACGAAATGCTGCCAAAGCAAGCAATCTCGCCGAGCGAAGCAAATATTACCAGCAGGCGGAAGATTTACTGGGGCAAGATGTCCCGGCGATCCCTGTTTACCATTATGTCCGCGTGCATCTTGTGAAGCCGTGGGTCGGCGGGTTTGACCCGGACAGGCTCGGGTATTATTTAACGAAGGATATGTACATCAAAAAACATTGAGGTGCTGTTGCCATAAAAAAACGGCTGTAAAATGGTCAGTGTGTTGTTATTTCAGGCGATTAACACACATTTGGCTGTTTTTCAGGCATATGAACATTTCAGGGCTTTACAGATGCATCGGGGATGTTTATAGTGCGCCTCATTCCGGAAGTGTGGCCGAGCGGTTGAAGGCACCGGTCTTGAAAACCGGCGACCCGAAAGGGTTCCAGAGTTCGAATCTCTGCGCTTCCGCCAGATTAAACAAGGGCTTACCATTAGGTAAGCCCTTTGTTTTTGGCTCTTAGAAATCTCATCAAATTTGAACACTTCAACGTTGGCAGTTCGCTCGTCGGCGCGACCTGAATTTTTCGGTCATACACCCCACATGCCTCTCCGTTTTAAATCCGCTGGATAGTTCCTTTCCGGCTTCCCGCTTTGTTCTGTTCCAGCAATGGATTAGCGTTTTGGCGTTGCGCTTTCCTCTCTCAGATCTGCCCGTTTTGCAGGCTCAGTTTGGGAAATGAGTTACACGGTAAATCACACCTGAGCAAATTTGTGAATCTGCTCAGGCATGTGTCGGCTACCATGATCCTCAATGCCATCGACACATCGCCTGGAATATAAGCAGGCTTTCCTGCGCGTGGTCTTTGCCGCAGGGTTAAAGCCCTGCGAGAGCGATAAACAGAAGATCTCAGTAAATGCTCAAATCAAGGTTATTTACGGAGGGATTTAATCGCTTGTTCCACCAGCGCGGCATGTCTTTTCATATCGGCTACCATTTTTTTATCCCTATCCCCGGTAGACTTCGATGGGTTGGTGATTTTGCAGATTATTTCTGCTCTCCTGACGATTTCATCGCTGATCTGAATCAATCTTTCGGACTCGGTAATTGCCATGACTTCTCCCTGTTTGAATTAAACATTTAACAACGGCAGTTTCAGAAAAGTCTTAAATTTATTCTTCTCTCTCTTCCAGTGCAAGTGGGATTTTCTTTCTGAAGTCAAAGAGCAGCGTCTGGTTTTACCGGCTGACACAGATCTTTCGCAAATCTACGGCAATAAACTCAGGTTTTGTCGGAGCAAAATGAGAACGCCGGATGCCCCGGCTACTGGATAAAGGCTACATCTATGAGCAGGTTAGGTGAGTTGCTATTCCAGGTAACGAGCGAGCTGGCGTTAGCAAATAACACCCACTAAAAATGGTAGGGCTGACGATAACGGGTGTCATGATGAATAAACGAAATATTTGAGGATATATATTATATCGTCAACGCTACTGAAGGCTATTTCGTCACCGTCATTCCAGCTAAGTGATATAATCAATACCCATACAGATTTTCCACTTATTAAACACTATGCCGCTTTGATAGTTCTGTATTTTTTAACGTCTATGTAGTACGGCTTAATTTTCTAAAAATTGGCACGGAGGCAAGGGGAATGTCAGGAAAACAGCGCTCTTTTTTTTCTACAGTCTTACATACTTCATTGGGAAGAAGTATGGCTTTGTTTCTTTTTATCATCAGCGTAGCCGTCGCAGCGATAAACAGTTGGACTATGTGGCAGTCCTGGCAAAATGAACTCGCGGAAAGTGAAAACGATGCACGAAACCTTTCTGTGTCGCTGGCTCGCCAGGCAGAAGATACCTTTTTACAGGTAGATATCACGCTTTCTGAGGTGGTGCGGCAATTAAATTTTTATGGTATAGACTACGCAAATACGCCCCCCTTTGCCCGGCACCTGAAAGAACTACACGATAAACTTACACAACTGCATGGCCTGTTTATATACGACGCCAGGGGGAATTGGGTCGTCACCACAGGGAATTATATACCCGCAAAAGCTAACAATGCCGATCGTGAATATTTTATATGGCATCAGCAGCATACTGAGCAAGGCATTCATATTGGTCACGTGATACGAAGTCGTTCCACTGGCGATCTGGTGATTCCGGTGTCAATGCGACTGAATGATACGAATGGTGATTTTGCGGGAGTAGCGCTGGCTACAATCAAAGTCGATTATTTCAGACACTTCTATAGTTATTTTATTATCGGTCCAAAAGATGCCCTCGGGCTTATTCTGGCTGATAGTTCTACTCTCTATGTTCGCCCTTTACCGGACTCGGCTATCAATAAAAATTTGTCTAACAGTCCTCTTTTTACTTTCGCACTTAAAGCGTCTGAAAGTGGAAGTGCCACCTGGGTTTCATTACTCGACGGCGTGGAGCGGATTTTTGGATATGCTCGCCTGGAACGGTATCCATTAATTGTGACCGCCGGTTATGACAAGGACCGAATTCGTACGACCTGGCTGCAAGAAAACATAGCCGATGCACTGCTTAATATCGCCATGCTCTTCATGATGCTTATTCTTGGCTTGTTTGTGCTGCGTCAGATTAACACAAATGCGCGAAATCAGGCTGAGCTGGCCTTAGTGCGGGACGAACTGACGACCATTAATCATACCCTCCAGTTGCTGGCACTGCTTGATGGGCTGACTGGCCTTGCCAATCGCAGACAATTTGATGAATTTCTGGAAAGAAGCCTGATTCACTCGCAAAAAAGCAGGCTGCCTGTTTCTCTTATCATGATAGATATCGATTTTTTTAAACGTTATAACGACACCTATGGTCATGTGGCAGGTGATGCTTGCCTCAAAAAAGTCGGCAGCATACTGGGTTCTCTCGTTCATCGGCAGGGTGATCTGGTTGCCCGCTACGGTGGTGAGGAATTTGCCATCATTTTGTCTGAGGCTGATGCCTCGCAAGTAAAACAATTTGCTGATCATGTGGTTGTGAGTATCAGAGCGGCGGCAATTGCGCACATCTCGACAGACCTCCCGGAAAAAGTCGTCACCATCAGCGCAGGTTGCGCAACCATCGTCTCTGATGGTCAGAAGTGGGAAGCCGAAATGCTTAAAAAAAGTGCCGACAAAGCACTGTATGAAGCGAAGCTAGCAGGACGAAACCGTGCGCAAGCAGAAGAGAGTTAATTGCCGAATTGCGGGGGCGGGAATTCCCCTGGATTGCAGAAATTTCAGTTTCACTATGATGATATTGCCCTCATGTCAGGGCTTACTGAGTGGTTTTACACTTTCCGAAAATGAAACATACTGCTCGTTACGGGCGTATCACCTGCCGTCGATCCGCAAGGGATCAGCGTTTGAGTTTCTGCGCTTTCGCCGAAAAACGCCTGCTCATATACCTCACTTCCTCTTCGTCTCCTTTCCCCTGAACCTCCGCTTCTGTTTACAGCCCTCCGCGTAATCCAAATTACCTGCCTCATGTGCTTTCGCCAGTCAAACCCAATCCCGGTCTCCTATAGAAAAAGTCTGCATTAGGCTAGCAATATTAAATCGTAGTTCCCCTGGTATCGAAGTGCTATCACTCAGCAAATGACTGAATGCATTGACACAAAAGGATAACGACGATGTCACTTTCTTCGATTTCGCCCATTACACCGTCCGAAAGGGCAGAGCAGGGGCTTGCCGCGCTGGAAGCCCGAATCAAACAGGATTTGGAATGGCTGGCGTTGCCTGCAAAACGCTGGTTGCCACAACAATCTGACGCACAGGCGCAGAACGTGGTGATCATTGGCGCAGGCATGGCGGGCCTGGCGGCGGCGTTCGCACTGCGCCTGCAGGGTATTGACGCCGTGCTGTATGACAAAGCGCCCAAAGATTTCGAAGGTCCCTGGGCAACAACCGCGCGCATGGAAACGCTGCGCTCGCCTAAACACCTTACCGGGCCGGCGCTTGATATTCCCTCTCTGACCTTTCGCGCCTGGTATGAAGCACAATTTGGCCTTGAGGCCTGGAATACGCTGGACAAGATCCCCCGTCTGCAATGGGCCGCGTATCTGCGCTGGTACCGCCAGGTGCTGGCGCTGGATGTGCGTAACGATCACGCCCTGACAGGTCTGAATCTGCACGACCCACAGCGTGTAGAACTGACCTTTTCGCACCAGGGTGAGATCCGGCGGGTGAGCGCGCGCAAAGTGATCCTGGCCATCGGAATGGATGCGTTTGGCGGACCTGCTATTCCTGATTTTGTCAGTGATGTACCAAAGCAGTATTGGGCACACTCAGAAGAGGCGATTGATTTTGCCGCTCTTGCAGGTCGTCGGGTTGCGGTGGTTGGCGGTAGCGCCACCGCGATGGATGTTTCGGCCACGGCGCTGGAAGCGGGTGCTGCGGGGGTTGAACTGCTGATCCGTCGTCCTGATTTTCCCCGCGTGAACCTGTCAAAAGGGGCTGGCAACCCGGGTTTTGAATCAGGCTATTTTAATCTGCCGGATGAGTGGAAATGGCGGCTGGCCCAGCATATCGCGACCGTCCAGACGCCGCCGCCGCACGGCAGCACGCTGCGCGTGTCGCGTCATCCCAACGCCTGGTTCAATTTTAACTCCCCGGTTGAGCGGGTCGAAACCCGCCAGGTGGGCATCGTTGTTCATACCCCGCAGGGCGAAGTGCCGGTAGATTTCCTGATCCTTGCCACCGGGTATGCTCTGGACTGGCATGCCCGTCCGGAATTTCATGCGCTGGTGGATCAGGTGAAAACCTGGGGCGATGCCTGGCAGCCTCCTGCTGATAAGCAGAACGCGCAACTGGCGAGTTATCCCTATCTGGGGGCTGATTTCGCGTTTCAGGCAAAACACAGTGACAGCCCCTCTTCGCTGGCGAGGGTGCACTGTTTTAGCCACCCGGCGCTGTTAAGCAACGGTCATGTCGTTGGTCTTATTCCTGGAATCAGCCAGGGCGCACGTACCCTGGCACAACATATTTCCGGGCAGCTTTATTTTGAAGATCGTGAACACCATTATCAGGCCATTATCCATTACGATGATCCCGAATTGCTGGGTGATGAGTGGCAGCCTGCCGTGCCCTATGCCTGGCGAGAACGCTAATTTTCTGGAGGCGCAGGCTGGGGCACTGTTGGCATTTTCCCGCCACCAGGTTGCCCCAGCCTGCGCCTTGCCGCCTGATAGCGATTGCCCTTTATTTGCTGAATCCAGTCTGGCCTGGACTCTGCGCTGCTGCCGATTTGGTGTCACATCTCGCTAACAAATTTACGCATATTCATTATCAGTATTGTTCTTTGCGGTTTACCCATCGCTGTGAAAATATCAAATCAGGTTTCGGACGGCTAGCCGCCTGTATGGGGGCATCCGGCCGCGCTCAGCACGACGCTTAAACGATAACTACAGGAAAAATAACAATGTCGATTTTGCTCTCCACATACCGATTTCGCCTTTTTGCCACGATGGCCCTGGCAGGGATCAGCGCCGCTTCAGTGGCCGCAGAAAACGCGCCCAAAAACGGCGGCACGCTAATCTATCTGGAACAACAGGCGCACACTAACCTCTATCCGCCTGCGGGCGGGTTTTACCCTAACGGCGGAATTCTCAACCAGATAACCGACAAGCTGACCTGGCAAAACCCGAAAACCCTGCAAATTGAACCGTGGATTGCGCAATCCTGGACCACCAACGCGGATTACACCGAGTACACCTTTAAACTTCGTCCTGGCGTCACCTTTTCGGACGGCACTCCGCTTGATGCCAACGCCGTAGCGAAAAATTTCGATACCTATGGTCTGGGCAATAAAGCCCTCAACCAGCCGGTGTCCGAGGTCATCAACAACTACCTGAAAAGCGAAGTGATCGATCCGCTAACGGTGAAGTTCTTTTTCAAATCTCCGTCGCCGGGTTTCCTGCAGGGCACCTCCGCCATTGGCTCCGGGCTGGTCTCGCTCTCGACCCTGGAGAAAAACTTTAACCAGCTCGGCAGTGCGCGCAGCATTATTGGATCCGGTCCGTTTGTGGTGGAGAGCGACCGTCCGGGCCGCGAAGTGAAACTGGTGGCGCGTAAGGACTATAACTGGGCGCCGCCGAGTTTTGCCCATCAGGGGCGTCCTTATCTGGACGGCATTAACGTGCTGGTGACGCCGGAAGATAGCGTCCGCATTGGCGCGTTACTCTCCGGCCAGGCCGATGCGATTCGCCAGATTCAGGCCTACGACGAGAAGCGCGTCTCCGACAAAGGCTTTGCCGTTTATGCCTCCCCGACGCGTGGGGTGAACAACAGTGTTAACTTCCGCCCTGATAACCCGCTGGTGGCGGATCAAAAGGTGCGTGAGGCGCTGCTGCATGCCACCAATACCAAAGAGATTGTCCAGACGCTCTTCTCCGCAAATTACCCGCAGGCCACATCAGTATTAGCCAAAACGGCGGTGGGCTATGTGGATCTTTCCGACAAGCTGAAATTTGACCCGGCCCAGGCGGCGCGTCTGCTCGATGAGGCAGGCTGGAAAAGCGGCCCGGACGGCGTGCGACAGAAAGACGGGCAATCCCTGACGCTGACGGCGTACGAATCGCCGCCACAGCCGCAGAACAAAGAGACACTGCAACTGGTGGCGCAGCAGTGGGCCAAAGTGGGCGTCAAACTCAACGTCCTGGCGGGGGATGCGGGCAGTAAAACCCTCGATAACCTTGACCCGGCTAAAACGGGCGTATATCCGAGCATGGTGGGCCGCGCGGATCCGGATGTCCTGAAAAGCCAGTACTTCCCGACGCTGCGCAATGTGCTGCTGCAAAAAGGGGGCGCCAGCGACAAAGTGAAGCAGTTTGAGGACGGCCATCTGAACGCGTTGCTCAGTGGTATCGCCTCCGCCACCTCACAGGATAAGCGTATTGCGCTGGTCAATGAGGTGCAGCAATACCTCATCGATAAAGCCTACGTCATCCCCATCTTTGAAGAGCCGCAGGTCTATGCCGGTGCGCCGTCCACCAAAGGGCTGAGCTTCGAAGCCGTAGGGCGCCCGAGTTTTTACAACACCTGGTTAGATAAATAACGCACGGGTTTCCCCTCGTCAGCGGGCGAGGGGCACCGTGAAAGAGGACAAGCCATGGGCAGATATCTGACGGTACGTTTTGGTCAGGCGCTGATAGTGTTATGGGCCGCCTTTACGCTCTCATTTGTGCTGTTACAGGCACTCCCGGGCGACGCAATATTGATCAAGTTCCAGAATCCGGATCTCGGGCTGAGTGCCGATCAAATTGCCCAGTTGCGCCTGAGCTATGGTGCTGACACACCGGTGCTGACGCAATATGTCCACGCCGTGGTCAGCCTGTTACATGGGGATTTCGGCCTTTCCGTCCAGACCGGCCTACCGGTCAGTGATTTACTAAGTGAGAATCTCCCTTCCACGCTCCTGCTGGCGCTGTTAGGGCTGATCGTCGCCACGATCCTGGCCTTTGTGCTGGCGGCACTCTCATTTCTGTCGCCGTTTAGCGGGCTGCGTGCGGCGCTGCAATCGCTGCCATCACTGTTTATTTCGGTGCCGACTTTCTGGCTCGGTATCGTGTTAATCCAGATTTTTTCTTTCCAGTTGGGGTGGATCCCGGTTATTAACCCAGGCCCATGGCAGGGCCTGATCCTGCCCACATTGACGCTGGCGTTACCGATTTCCGCGCCGCTGGCGCAAATTTTGATGCGCAGTATTGACCAGGTACAAACCCAGCCGTTTGTCGCCGTGGCACGCGCGAAAGGGGCCAGCCGGGCGGGGGTATTGTGGCGCCATGTGTTGGGCAATGCGCTATTGCCCACGCTGACCGTGGCGGGGCTGTTATTGGGCGAACTTATCGCCGGCGCGTTGATAACCGAAACCGTATTTGGTCGCAGTGGCCTGGGGCAACTCACCCAGGAAGCGGTCAACACCCAGGACAGTAGCGTGTTACAGGCCATCGTGGTGATTTCCGCCAGCGCTTTTGTGGTGATTAACCTCGCCATCGATCTGCTGTATCCCTTGCTCGATCCCCGCCTGAAAAACAGTACAGGAGTCACCTCATGACGGTCGTTCCTCAGGGGAAGCTCAGCTTCCCGTCATTATACAAACGCGCTCGCGTGCCCCGTATGACGCTGCGTCCGGGCTTGCTTGCCGCCTGGTTGGTTTTGCTGACGGTTGTGCTCTGGGCGCTGTTTCCCGCCTGGTTTACCCATTTCAGCCCGACAGACGGCGTGGCGGGCGCACAGCGTCTTGCCCCCGGCAACGGCTATCTGCTTGGCACCGACCAGTTGGGCCGCGACCTGTATACCCGCATTGTCTATGGTGCCGTGCATTCACTTTCCGGCGCGCTTATTGCGGTTGGTCTTGGGCTGGCGCTCGGTAGCCTGCTGGGGTTATTGGCCGGGGCGATTGGGGGCTGGTTCGATAGCCTGATCATGCGCGTTATCGATATCCTGCTCGCTATTCCCGGGCTGCTGCTGGCGCTGAGCGTCATCATTCTGCTGGGCTTCGGCACGGTGAATGCCGCCATCGCGGTGGGGATCACCTCGATTGCCAGTTTTACGCGGCTGGTGCGGGGTGAAACTCTGCGCGTGCGCCACAGCGATTTCGTCGAAGCGGCATGGGGCAGCGGCGGCACTTTTTTCAGTGTTCTATTACGCCATATCGTGCCTAACGCCCTGAGTACCGTCTTTGCCTTTGCCGCCCTGCAATTCGGCAGCGCGATTCTGGCTATTTCCACCCTCAGTTTCCTGGGGTATGGCGCACCGCCGCCCACGCCAGAGTGGGGATTGCTGATCGCCGAAGGCCGGAATTACCTTTCAACGGCCTGGTGGCTGACGGCCTTCCCGGGGATTGTTGTCGTGCTGGTGGTGCTGGCGGCTAACCGCGTCAGCCAGTCATTACGCAGGGGGCAATCATGAGCCTGAACCTGAGCCTGCAACAGAGCAGCGCCACCGTACCGGTACTGGAGCTGGAGGATGTCACCATCCGTTACCGCACCGCCGAAGGCGATCGCACGGTGGTTGAAGGGGTGTCATTTCAGATCAATCCCGGTGAAGTGGTGGCGCTGGTCGGGGAGTCCGGTTCCGGCAAGACCACCACGGCACAGGCGGTCATTGGCTTGCTCAGTGAAAACGGTCGTCTGACCCGGGGGGCGATTCGCCTGAACGGCACCGATATCAGCCGCTGGTCGCAAAAGCAACTGGACGGCATTCGCGGTGCGCGTATCAGTCTGATTCCCCAGGATCCCACCAGCTCGCTCAATCCGGTCAAAACCATCGGCGCGCAGGTTGATGAGATCCTGCGTTTGCACCAGCGCGCGCCCCGTCAGGTGATTCGCCAGCAAACTCTGGCGCTACTGGCCCGCGTTGGGCTGACGCAACCCGAGCTACGTGCGCAGCAATATCCGTATCAGCTTTCGGGCGGTATGAAGCAGCGGGTCTTGATTGCGATTGCCATTGCATTGAAACCTGCGCTGATTGTTGCCGATGAGCCGACCAGCGCGCTGGACGTGACAGTACAAAAGCGCGTGCTCGATTTACTGGATGAACTGCGGCGTGAAAGTGGCACGGCTGTGCTGTTTGTGACCCATGATTTAGGCGTGGCGGCAGAACGCGCCGACAGGCTTGTGGTCTTCCAGCGCGGACATGTGCAGGAGCAAGGCCCCATTCAGGCGGTGTTGCAGGCACCCCGCAGCCAGTACGCGAGAGCGCTGCTGGCGGATGTGCCGTCGCTCAATCCCACGCCGCGCGCGCCACGGACAAGCGGCGGTGACACAGTGATTCGGGTGGATAATCTGGTCCAGACTTATCCGCTCTCCACCGACAACAAAACGCTGTTCCGTGCGGTGGATAATTTATCGTTTAGCGTTGAACGCGGCACCACACATGCCATCGTGGGGGAGTCGGGGTCGGGGAAAACCACAACGGCGCGCAGCCTGCTTGGCTTTCATCGCCCCACCAGCGGACAGATTCTGATCGAGGGGACAGACATCACCCGCCTGAAAGGAGAGCCGCTGCGTCAGTTCCGGCAAAAAATTCAACTGGTCTATCAGAACCCGTTCAGTTCACTCGATCCAGCGCAGCGTCTGTTCGACATTGTGGAGGAGCCTCTGCGCAACTTTGGCCGCTTCGATCGGGCAACGCGCGCGCAGAAAGTCCATGAGATGTTTGAACGCGTGGCGCTACCGCACGAGCTACTGACCCGTAAACCGCATGAACTCTCCGGCGGCCAGCGCCAGCGCGTGGCCATTGCGCGAGCGCTCATTCTGGAACCCCAGGTGCTGGTACTCGACGAAGCGGTTTCCGCCCTTGATGTGACGGTACAGGCGCAAATCCTGCGCCTGCTCGACACGCTCCAGCGCGAGCTCGGCCTGACCTATCTGTTTATCTCCCACGATCTCTCCGTGGTGCGGCAAATTGCCGACACCGTGAGCGTGCTCCACCACGGAAAGCAGGTGGAGTCCGGCCCGGTAGAACACATTTTTAGCCACTCCCGTGATCCTTACACGCGGGAGCTGATCGACGCCATTCCCGGCATGACGCACCGTACTCAACAACAGGAGATTTTATGACGTTGCATGACCCTTTGATTCCGGAAAAAGAGACGGCGTTACACGCTCACGACCTGCTCGACAGCCTGGCCGGGATTGCGCCGGACAGTGAACTGGCCGCCGCTCGCCAGACGCGGGAAGCGGCAACGCGCCATACCCAGGGTAGCTATGAGGCGCTTTTTTCCTCCCGGGCTGTACAGGGAAAGCTGACGCTCGCCGTGCGATTCTGGCTGGCGGCGCAGATTAGTAACTGGCTGCGGGACAGCGTACTGCGCCGCTATTACGAGCAACGCGGCAAAGACGTTACTGTCCCGAACGTGACCCCGGCGCTGAACGTGGCGCTGGCCCATGCCAGGACACTCACGCTACATCCCGTAAGCGCGCAGGCGACTGACTTACAGACCTTACTGAACGCCGGATGGTCAGAGGACGATATTGTGACCCTGTCGCAATTAACCGCCTTTATCAGTTTCCAGAGCCGCTTATTGCGTGGTTATCGTCTACTGGCAGGCCATGAGGTGGACATTCCACAGCCACAAGCCGTAACGGCAGGGGAGTGGCATACGCAGGCACAGACGCTTACGGGCAAACGGGCGCCGGTTGCCTTTACCCAGGCGGAGCTCGGCTGGGAGCCGTGGATTGCGGCAAAAGCGCTGCCTGATTTTAACGCCGACGAGCAGGCGACCCTGGCCCGTTTCGGCCATAGCGAGTCGGACTATTTCCGTCTGCTGGGGCGTAATCTTCCCGTGCTTGAGCAGCGTACGCTGACGGATAAAGGGATTTTCTATACCGCGTCGGGACTGCCACGCGCCGAGCGTGAACTGGCGGCAACCGTCGTCAGTAAGGTCAACGGCTGCATTTATTGCGCCTCGGTACATGCCCGTAAAGCAAGCCAGCTTTCTAAACAGCAGGAGGCGGTGCAACGTCTGTTGGATGTCGCCCCCGGTGGCGATTTGGCACAAGGACAGTCGCCACGCTGGCAGGCGCAGATCAATTTCGTTGCACGTCTCTCCAGCACGCCCGCGCAGGCCAGCGCGCAGGATGTGACGCAACTGCGTGAACAGGGGCTGAGTACCCTGGAGATTGTGGATCTTGTGCAATCAGCCGCGTTTTTCGCATGGGCCAATCGCCTGATGCTGACGCTTGGCGAACCTTACTGGCCGCAGGCGTGAGCCGTTAAAGAGAATATAAAGGATGATCCGCGACGATAAAGAGCGGATCATCCTTTCCCCCACCTTTATTTCCCGTTAATAGTTTAAATAGGTCAATTTCCGCAAATACTCCCTTTCGGAAATGTGTTTTTCAACTTTGCATATGTATTTTTCTTGTTTGTCTTTATAGACCCACCGGCAATATAGTTTTTTTAAAGAAATAGATGCCGCCGTTGTGCATTTATCAGGGATAGCCCGCTGCGAAAATATAATGATGATTGCCATTGAGAAAATCAGTAAAAGTTTTACTGGCGAAAAAATACTAAAAGAGGTTTCGCTTTCCATTAACGCAGGGGAAATTATCTGCATTATTGGCCCAAGCGGCTCGGGTAAAACGACACTGTTGCGCACGCTGAATTTTCTGGAACCCGCCGACAGCGGACAAATAAAAATTGACGACGCCATTGTTGATTGCGCCAAAGCAGGAAAAAAAGAGATTGAAAAAATACGCGCGAAAACCGCGATGGTCTTTCAATCCTGGAATCTGTTTCATAATCTCACCGCCTTGCAAAATATTACCGAAGGCTTGATCTATGCGCAAAAGCGCCCGCGTCAGGAGGCGGTCGCGACGGCTGAACGCCTGCTAAAACAGGTCGGATTGTTACATAAAAAAGATCACTATCCGAACAGCCTTTCTGGCGGGCAAAAACAGCGTATTGGCATTGCCCGTGCGCTGGCGATTAACCCGGCGGTGCTGTTGCTGGATGAACCCACATCGGCGCTGGATCCGGAGAAAGTCGGCGAGGTTCTGACACTCATTCAGGAGATTGCCGCGAACGGGCAAACGATGATTATCGTGACTCATGAAATGGAATTCGCCCGCCAGGTCGCTTCCAGAGTGGTGTTTATGGAAAACGGCGAAATCGTGGAGCAGGGGCCGCCGGAGCAGATTTTTGGCGCGGCGTTACACACGCGCACACAGGCGTTTCTTGCCCGACTCCGTTTCCACGCCTGAGGCTAATGTAATGAATCCACAACCGTTGTTGCGTTCCGACGATCTGCTATTGATTGTGCCGAAATTACTGGAAAACCTGCCGATCACCCTGGGGATCACGCTGGCCTCTTTATTGCTCGGTCTGGCACTTGGTCTGGTCGCTACTGTCTTGCAGTTTAGTCGCTCATCGTTATTGAGATGGCTGGCAAAAGCATACACCGATGTGCTGCGCGGTGCGCCGCTGGCGCTGTTAATCCTGCTCTTTTTCTTCGGCGGGAAACTGATTCTCTCAGCGCTGGAACTTCCTGCGTTATTGATCAGCGATATGACTTTTGCCATCTTGTCTATTTCCGTCGGCATCAGCCCTTATTTTGCCGAAATGATGCGCTCGGCATGGAATGCCGTGGATATCGGACAAAAAGAGGCGATACGCAGTTTGAATATTCCCTGGCACATGGGTATTGCGCGCGTTATTTTTCCGCAGGGGCTCATTATCGCTATTCCCAATTTCGGCAACCTTTTAATCAATCTGGTGAAGATGACATCACTGGTAAACATTATTGGTATTGTCGATATTTTTGGTCGAGCACAAAAAATCTCGCAAAACAGTTATGGTGCAAAGCAGGTCGCGGCGTTTATTAGCGTCATTCTCATCTACTGGTTGCTTAACATGATTATCTTTTATCTCACAAATCGTATTGAGAAAAAGTATCAATATTTACTGGAGTAAAAGACGACTATGTTTAGCCTCGATTTTATGCGGGATAATTTCACGTTTATATTAAGCGCGCTACCGGTCACGTTACTGATCACTTTTTTATCGTTACTATTTTCAACGTTATTAGGCGGTGTTTTTGCCTGGGTGATGATTGGTAATGTGCCTTACGTGAAATATCTGGTGCAGGTGTTTATCTCTTTCGGGCGCTCTATCCCCATGCTGGTAATGCTCTATTTTGTCTTTTATGTCTGGCCGTGGATTGCCAGCGGGCTTTGGGGCGGGCCGCAGGATACGCCGTTTAGTTACAAACTCTCACCGCTGGTGGCCGCCGTAACTGCTTTTTCCGTGGTGTTTAGCGCCTACTTTGCCGAGACTTTTCGCTCCGCGTGGAATGCCGTGGAAAAAGGGCAACGCGAGGCGGCATGGTCGATAGGGCTGAGCGGCTTTACCCAGTTTCGACGCATCATATTTCCGCAGGCGGCGGTATCCGCGCTACCTAACTACACCAGCGTCCTGATTGATCTGATCAAGGATACGTCACTGGTTTACACCATTACGGTGGTGGATGTGATGGCTAAGGCGAATATCGCCGCAGCGCGAGGTTTTCATTATGTGGAGGCCTATTGCATCGTTCTGCTTATTTATATTGCGCTCTGTCTGGTCCTTACCTGGATATTGCGACATATCGAGGTGTATCTCAGTAACCGGTGGAAAAGCCATGCACGTAAAGTGGTTCCATCTCACTCATTTTGGGGAAAGAAATATGTTCAAAAATAAGCTGTTGTTGGTAAGTTCACTGCTCCTGGCAATGAATATAACGGTGGCGCAAGCGGTCGAAAAAAGCCCTGATGCGCAAACTGTTGAAGTGGTGGTGAATGCCAACGGGTTCCCGTTTAGCTTTGTAGACGATAACAATAATATTACCGGTTACGACGGTGAGTTATTAAAAATCATTGATCAGAAGCTCACCGACTATAAGTTCCATTTTAATGCGGTCTCCCGCGATGCGATGATTGTCGGTCTGTCCACCGGCGCATACACCCTTGCGGCTGACCATTTTTATCTGACAAAAGAGCGTGCGGCGCAATACGCTTACTCCGGCCAGCCTTCGGGCATCAGCGACCTGCGTTTAATTGTGCGTAACAATGAAAACGACATTCATACGCTGGCCGATCTGGCGAGCGGCAAGAAGAAACTGGTACCGATTCATACATCCGATGCGCGTTATACCGTGATTGATAACTACAACAAAAAGCACCCTGGCCAGCAAATCAATCTACAGCCGAACGGTGAGCAGTCTGCGGCGGACATTTTCAAAGCCGTTGCTTCTGGTGAATATGATGCGGCTATCTATCCGATTGGTGCCTTACTGGCGTTAAACAAAGCGCTGAATCTGAACCTGAAAGCCTCCGAGTCTGTCGGCCTGTTCCCTAACGTCTATCTCTACAAAAAGAGTGCTGACCCGAAACTGATCAAAGCCATCGACACTGAGCTGGAAGCCCTCAAAAAAGATGGCACGCTCGCCGCGTTGTCTCGCAAGTGGTATGACGAAGACGTTTACGGCCTGCCGGGTGCAGAGAACGTCAAAGTGAACACCGACTGGGAATAATCATTCAAGGGGGGCTTCATGACCACATTAAAATGGGACCATGCCGTGCAGTTTGTTAACCAGCCGCAAGAGGCCATTGCCATCTTTACGGGGCAGAGGCTCAACGCGCTTGCCGGTGGGCGTCACCCTGGCTGGGGAACCTGGAATGCACTCAGCTATTTTGGGCTGACCTATATTGAATTTCTCGCCATCGTTGATCAGGCTGAGCTGGCGTCGGCACAGACCGATTTTTTGCTCTCCCGCGATGCGGCGCACCTGTTGCCGGAAAACCAGGCGCTGCATCGGGTGGCGCTGCGCACGGATGATATTGACCAGACGCATGCGCAATTGCGCAGCAAAGGATTACAGGTCTCGCCGATAGTCGATGGCCAGCGTAACGACCCGCAGGGCAATGTGATTAGCTGGCGCATCTTCACCATCGATGGGGATTTTAACGGCCTGCCTTATCCCTTTATTTTGCAATGGGGTGAGGACGATAATGCCCGGCTGGCGCGGCTACGTGCTCAGGGGCTCGACAGGCCACATCCCGCAGGCGAAGTGACATTACAGAGTGCCATTTTTGACGTGCAGGATCCGCAGGCTGTGCGAGCACACTGGCATAAGTTGTTCGGTTTCAACGAATCGCCGGAGGGGCTGGCGGTGGGCGAACAGCGCTTTATCTTTCGCCAGAGTACGGCTAATCGGTTAGTTGAACTGGTCTTTAACGTCTCTGACCCGGCGCTGAAAGGCTACCGTTTTCATGTAGGTAACGGCGAATATCGCTTTCAATAAGGAGAGGCGGCTCATGGCAAAAGTCCATTTTATTGGTGCCGGGCAAATGGCGGAGGCGATTATTCGTGCCTCTCTGTCGGCGGGAACACTCCGTTCGCAGGATATTTCGCTGGAGGATATCGACCCAAACCGTATTGCACTGCTCACTGAACGTTATGGTCTGGCGCCGGAGCGGCAGAACGGGCAACGGCTACACGAGGCTGCGCTGGTGGTACTTGGGATCCGCCCGCAGGATGATTTAGCAAGTGTCGCTGCGCGTATTCAGCCTCATCTTTCTGCCACAACGACGGTGGTCTCTCTGATTGCCGGGGTGACATTGCACCAACTGGAAGCGGCGTTGGGGACGGGAAAACCCATTGCCCGCGTTATCCCCAATACGCTTACTGACACCGGGTTTGGCTACAGCGGGGTGGTTCTGAATGCGCTGGCGAGCGCCGAACAGGTGGAACCTTTTCTCAACGGCTTTGGCAAAGTGCTCTATCTGCCGGAACGGCTTATCGACATCTTTACCGGCTTCGGTGTTGCCGGGCCGAACTACATTTATTACTTTATCGAGTCGTTTACCGATGCGGGCGTTCTGGCCGGTCTGTCGCGTGCGCAGGCAAGCGAAGTGGTGCTCGAAAATCTGCAGGGAGCGGTAGAGATGCTGCGCCGAAGCCAGAAACATCCAAGACAGCTTCTGGATATTAACAATTCGCCGGCAGGCGTCGGGATCCATGGGTTGTATGAACTTAACAACAGCGATTTTGCCGCAGGCCTGCAACGCAGCGTGCTGGCGGCGGTGAAACGTACCCGAGAGCTGGGTGAGGCACATTAAACGTAATCAGGAGCGATCGCTATGAAGAAAAAAAACACATTAATCCTCGCCGGGCTGCTCTGCGTGATGGGGGCATTGAGCACATCTGCGACCTGGGCTGTTACGCCTAAGTCCCCGCCTGCCTGGGAGGAGCGCTGGAAAAAATTACCGCGAACGCCTGCTCCTGTTGCCGCGCTGAAACCGGCATATGCCAGCGTCAACGGTATACAACTCTATTACGCAACGACCGGAGAGGGGAAGCCGGTGGTGTTACTCCACGGCGGTCTGGCTAATTCCGATTACTGGGGCCTGCAAGTCGCCGCGCTGGCAAAAGATCATAAGGTTATCGTGGTCGACAGTCGGGGGCATGGGCGCAGTACGCGCGACGAACGGCCTTACAGCTACGACTTAATGAGTGATGATGTGGTGGCGTTGCTCGATCACCTGAATATTCAGAAAGCGGATATTGTCGGCTGGAGCGACGGGGGGATTATTGGTATCGATCTGGCTATTCGCCACCCCACACGAGTGAACCGTATTTTTTCCTTTGCCCCTAACACCAAAACCAGCGGTGTGAAACCGGATACCGAGAAGAACCCGGTCTTTGCCAGCTATATCGAGCGGGCGGGCAATGAATATCGCAAGCTTTCCAAAACCCCGGACCAGTATGATGCCTTTGTCGATCAGATAAGCCATATGTGGGCAACGCAGCCCAACTGGAGCGATGAGGATCTTAAGAAAATCTCCAACCGGGTACTGATTGTCGACGGCGATCATGACGAAGCCATTGTGCGTGAGCACCTGGAATATATCGCCAATACGATTCCGAAAGCCGGATTGCTGATATTGCCGAACACCAGCCACTTCGCCTTTATTCAGGCACCGAAGGAGTTCAACGAGGCCATCCTGAACTTTATCGATTACAAGTGATATTCAGGCCGGGTAACCGGCCTTATTTTTTTCCCTTCTGAGTATGACCTTCCACTGCGGCCTGTTGAGCCCACTGAACAAAAAACTATGGTTTAACAAACCGTTGCCGATAACAGTTTCACTGAAACTCTATGAACAGGGAAAAGGTATAAATGAATCTGGCAACCTTTCTTGGTAAACAGGTGCTCGGCATATTGGCGGGTTACCAGCAGGACAACGTGGTTATTCATGTTTGTGGTGTTTTTATTCAGTCGGATAACAGCCTGCGGGTTTACTTCCCAAAAGGACATACGTTTTCGGCAGGGGATTTCGTTACCCTGCATCTGGATAACCGTTCGGGCGTTGATGAGTTCGATGCGGAAATCAGTGTATATCGCGCCTCGTATAAAGGCCGCGTTATTAGTCAGGAAGAAGACTGGGTGGTTGTCGCGCCACGGGAATGTCAGTTGATTCACGGAATGAGCGTCGTGCTTGAGATCCGGGAAGAGGGATATCAATTCCCGGCTGACAACAGGCCCGAACTGCCTGTGCCATTCACCACGCTGCGCAATATGCCTGAACCTGAATCAAAAGATGCGGTGAATAAAGTTGGCGTATTGATTACCATGGCCAACGAGCAGCCGCACACCACGGTGCTGGCGTTTTTATCGTCCGTCGATGATGATATTTTCCTTATTACCTTCCCGCAGATGTTCAAATCCAGGCTGCTAAAACGTAATCCACATTGTTTTTTTGCCATGGATGAACGTGCTCACTATACGTTTGAGCGGGCGATTGAATGGAACTACACCATTGTGGAAGGCGAGGCCTCTCTGGTGCCACCAGATAGCCCACTTTATGAGACCATTCGGGAAGCATTTATCCGCAAAAATCCCTGGGAAATGGGCTTCTTCCTGCAATCGGATGTTGAGATGTACCACATCAAACGTCGACAACTGGTGTGCTCAGGTTCAAGAGGAACGTTGCGCTAGTTTTGCGATGTTGTCATCGGGGTCTGAAAGCGCGAACACTTTCAGGCCTGTCCGGGGAAGAGAAGGGCTTTTGCGTTATGTGCTAAGGGCGTACTGCGGTACAAAAACGACGGTATACTCACCGGACGCGTCGATATTCCCTTCTGATAGCAGGGTGCCATGACCCCGATAAAAACGCTTTGTTTGTGTATTCTTTGCATCATTCTGCTCTCTCTTATTGCCAGTCTCATTCAGGCGATGCACCAACGTGAATCGCGGGTGCAGGAAGGATGGTGGGCCGCCAGGCGTGATTCTTCTGGCATGGCACCCGATGCCCGGCAAAATGCCCAACTGGCGATTGTTCAGGTTTATGCCGCGCCGACATGGGGCTGGAAAGGCGTGGTGGCCGTGCATCCATGGATTGTGTTTAAGCGTGCGGGTGACACGGAATACAACCGCTACGAGGTTGTCAGTTGGGGTGGCGGCGAAAAAGTGCGACGTAACCGCAATGCGCCGGATGGCTACTGGTACGGGGCGAAACCCCGTCTGCTTGTTGAACACCGTGGCGCTCAAGCCGAGGCGATGATCCCGCAGATTGAGGCGGCCATCGCCTCATACCCGTGGCCGGATACCTATCACGCCTGGCCCGGACCAAACAGCAATACGTTTGTTGCTCATATCGGACGTGCCGTGCCTGCTCTGAAACTGGATATGCCTGCTAATGCGGTGGGCAAAGATTTTCGCTCGCTGCGTAACCTCATCGGTTTACCCCCGTCCGGGCGCGGTATACAGGTGTCGCTGCTGGGTATCGCGGGCATGACCCTGGGGGCTGAAGAGGGATTTGAGCTTAACGTCCTTGGCCTGAGCATGGGGCTGGATTTCACGCCTTTGCGGTTGCGGCTGCCGTTTATTGGCGGGGTGGGGCGCGATAATCTGCAAAACAGTGAGCCGTGAGGCGCCAGGTAACTCACTGTCCTGGACGAATGGTGCGAATTGAAACCTTGCGCTATCGCCCGTAATCGGTGCGATGGGTAGACGCTTGCCGTCTACGGGAGTCGACCATAATTCCCGCTCTCAATATTGCATTGCCGCTTACACGCTGTTTAAAAATAGTTACAACATACTATCGTTTCGGGTTACCTCGCCATCCGTTGACCCCTTATCCGGGAAATGCCGTTTCTGCAGACGATTGCCGTCACGTTTGTTTAGAGATTACTACGCTTATTAAGAGTGATCTGCTTCTCAGGAAAGCTTCAAAAATTTATGTTTTGTTTAATGTGGGGACAGTAGTGTTTACCACCATTAAATAAAGACCTGACAGTAGACAGTGACGTTTATTTCAGGATGGCAAATGTATTATGAGGTGGTAGATGTTAAGGCTATTCATTGTGTGCTGGGCTATTGGGTGGGCAGCTTTCGTCCCGACTGATGCAGAGGCGGCCATTTACGGCGAACAGCGGATAGCGCAATGGTGGGACGGGTTTAAACAAGATGTGACCGAAACCTGGGACCATCCACAGAGTTATGATCTCTATTTACCTTTTCTCACCTGGCATAACCGCTTCACCTACGACAAAGAAAAAACGGACCGCTATAACGAGAGGCCGTGGGGCGGCGGTTTCGGTGTGTCCCGCTATAACGCCGATGGAAACTGGAGCTCATTGTATGCCATGGCGTTTAAGGACTCCCACAACAAATGGGAACCCATTATCGGCTACGGCTGGGAAAAGGGCTGGTATCTGGACCAAAACCGTGATTTTCGTCTGGGGCTTGGTTTGACGGCAGCGGTGACCGCGCGACAAGATTTCGCCAATTATGTTCCTTTGCCTGTCGTGCTGCCGCTGCTTTCTGCAAGTTATAAACAGGCCAGCGTACAATTTACCTATATTCCAGGCACTTATAATAATGGCAATGTCCTCTTCGCCTGGTTCCGCTACGGTTTTTAACCGCAGGCAGATTACGCAAAAGGATGAGAGTCGTGTATGTGAGCACTGCGACTCGTGGGAGAAAGCGCCGGTGTTTATCGGTATGGCGATAAACACGGGCTTTGACGCATAACCGATTGCTGCGCAAATTTCGACACATTGTTGACGTTGCATTGCGCTATGGAATGTTATTTTATAACAGTTAATGGCGGTTGCGGGCAGCCCGCATGTAGCGACTTATCAAAATGACGTCTTCCTTTTGAGGGCAATACCCTATGAAAATCAGTCAGATTTTAGCGATTTCGTTGTCGGTTGTTTCTGGTAGTGCGATGGCGTTTCAGGCGAAAGATAAAGATCCCGCTGAATTTTCCCGCCAGCAGATCCGTGGGGCAGAATTTGCTATCTATGATCAGGCCATCACTACGCAGGGAATGCCTGGCTTAAGCCTGGGGAGTTGCGCTGCCACACCGGTGAGCGGCTGTAATTGCCCGTTCTGCACCATGTTGCGCAGCCAGCGTGTCTGAGCCTTTAAGGTGAATGCAGTAGGTTCAGGCGAGTCTGTCGCGTCTGAACCCTCAGCCTTAGGCTGTCACAATACCCTTCCTGCCAGGCAGCCGTTATCTTCAACACATACATGTGTGGAAATATCGTCACCGTCTCATTTTGCGAGAACTCATTTCCGCGCTTTTACTACACAGCACATTGCGTTAAGCGTAATAAAATCGAGCCCCCTGTATTGCGCGAGGGCATCGCTAAAATGGGAATTATCACTGACAAAGTTTTGATTTGAGATTGCCTGTTTTACGCTTAGCGGTCTCTTTAAATCGCCAGAGCCCTGTTCCGCCTCACCCGGTTTGTTGAAGTAATATTTAAGACAGACCCTGTTCAATACGCTAAAAGGGAATGCCCGAAATGCTCACGGACGCTGGAATGAATATGGAGTGGTTGAACAGCTTGCTTGCCCATTTTGCATCGCACCCGATGCAGATGTTCGCGCTGCTGTTTATGGTGGCGTTTAGCAAATCCACGGTGCTCATCTCCACCGTGCTTCCCCCGGCGTCGGTGATGCTGGTCGCGGCGCTCTCCGCAAGTCACTTAAGCCTGCCGCCGATCATGGCGTGGCTGGCGGTCAGCGCAGGGGCAACGCTCGGTTCGTTGGTGAGTTACCATCTGGGCTTACTGATGACCCATAGCGACCGTTTTCATCGCGTGATGTCCCGGCATGAGGAGACATTGCTGCGCGTTCGCAGCAAGTTACAGCGCAATGGCGCCGTGGTGCTGTTTACGTCCCGTTTTATCGCCTTGCTGCGCTATCTCGTTCCGCTTGCGGCAGGAATGCTGCGCCTGAATCCGGGCAAAGTTTATGGCATCTGTCTGCTTTCGTCTGCCATATGGGCCGCGCTGTTTGTCGGGGTAAGTGCAGGTGTTAGTCTGTTCCTGCCGCTACTGTTTTGATGCGAAGCGAAAGAGGTTCCGCTCCGCTCAGATTTACAAAATCCAGGTGCCGCCATTCCCACCGTTCTGTGCTGAGGGTATCGCTGGATACAACGGCGTGAAGTAGCGTGAAGCGTTCGCCAGTGGCGGTTGCAACTGGCGATCCGGATATCAAACTATCGGGTAGCGAGAGGCGGGCGTACCGTTACGTGATGCGCTGAACAGCGCCAGACGCGCCTCTTCCCAACGCTGCCACAACTCAAGGTCTTCTACGGGGGGAATGGTCACCAGTTCCCCCTGATCCAGGCCTGCCAGCGCCGCGTCCACCAGATTTTCGGTGGTCATTACCGACCCCGCGGGCAATGAGTCCAGCGTCACGCCGGAGTGTCCCCAAATTTCTGTCGCCGTCGCGGCAGGCAAAACTGCCTGAATACGCACTGCGCTTTCGGCAAACTCCTCCTGCAAGCCACGGGTGAAATTCAGCACCCAGGCTTTGGTGGCGCTGTATACGGCGCTACCTGCCCGGGCGTGAAAGGCCAGTACAGACGCGATGTTGATGATGGTCCCGCGGTTTTGTTCAACAAAGCGTGGCAGGGCCGCCAGCGTCAGGCGCATCAGCGCCGTGGTGTTGAGTGTATTGAGCGCTTCATGTGAATCGGCATCTGAGGAGAGAAACGGCGCGAGATTGGCGGCCCCGGCATTGTTCACCAGCAGCTCGATGGCACTGTTTTGCCGTAACGTCTCTTCAATACGCTCAATGCCCTCTGTTTTGCTGAGGTCGGCAACCAGTGTCGTCACGTTGACGCCGTAGCGTTTTTCCAGCGCACTGGACAGCGCCTCCAGGCGGTCAGCGCGTCGTGCCACCAGCACCAAATCGTAATTGCGGGCCGCCAGTCTGTCGGCATAAACCGCACCAATGCCTGATGATGCGCCAGTGATAAGCGCGCTAATGCGTTGCGTAGCCATTCTCATACCTCGTTAAAACGAAAGGGGGATAAAAGGTTTTATAATGAAACCAAATCCAGCATGAGATATTTGGTTTTATAATGCAACCATTTAGCATGGCAAAATGTGCGATCCGGCGACGTGGGTTATTAACGCGTTGATTTATCGATATCAGGATAGCGGGGCGCGATCTCGTCGGGTTGCAGGACGCGGCCATCTTCTGCCAGCAGTTGTAATTTTTGCAACGGCTGGCGGTGCCGGGCATCAACGAGCACCGTACCCTGCTCATCCCCGGCAAAAAGATGCTCATTGCCCCATTGCGACAGGGCAACCAGCACGGTTTGCAGAGCGCGGCCTTTTGCGGTCAACACATATTCCTGCCACGCGCTGCCATCGGAGGCGGGCTGCAATTGCAGAATATCTTGATCGACCAGCAACTTAAGGCGCGTGGTGAGCATATTTTTGGCGATACCCAGACTTTTTTGAAATTCACCGAAGCGTGTCATGCCACGCAGCGCATCACGCACGATCAATAACGACCACCAGTCCCCAACCACATCCAGGGAACGGGCGACGGGGCAGGTGCTGGCTTCAAGACGGGTACGTTTCATATTCACTCTCCGGTTAATGGTTTTATTATAAAACTACTGAGCCCCGTGGGAAAGCGATGTTGTGGCAGGCCACTTCTGTGCCCTAATTCACTGCAAAGCGTTACAAATGTGTCACACTTTCTGTTCACCACTATCAGGATGAGGAAGTCAGGATGAAACAGTCTCTATGGACACTCGCGCTTGCCGCGCTGCTACCGTTCACCACAACCGCGCAGGCAGACACTGTTCCGCAGGGTTATCAGCTTGAACAAGTGCTGATTATGAGCCGCCATAACTTACGTGCGCCGTTGGCGAACAACGGTAGCGTGTTGGAACAATCCACCCCCAACAAGTGGCCGGAATGGGAAGTTCCGGGCGGGCAATTGACTACCAAAGGTGGCGTGCTTGAGGTCTATATGGGCCACTACATGCGTGAGTGGCTGGCCGGGCAAAAACTGGTGACCTCTGGCGAATGCCCGGCACCGGGAACCGTTTATGCCTATGCAAACAGCCTGCAACGTACGGTCGCGACCGCGCAATTCTTTATCACCGGCGCGTTTCCAGGGTGCGATATTCCTGTTCACCATCAGGAAAAAATGGGGGCGATGGACCCGACATTTAACCCGGTTATAACGGATGGATCCGCCGAGTTTGGCGAGCAGGCGATTAAAGCGATGGAGGCGCAACATCAGCACGATGCGCTGGGTGAAAGCTATAAATTACTGGAAAAAATTGTCCGCTATGACCAGTCACCTTCTTGTAAAGAGAAGCAGAACTGTTCACTGGCGACGGCCACCGATACCTTTAGCGCGTCGGTACAACAGGAGCCTGGGGTTTCCGGGCCGCTGAAAATCGGCAATTCACTGGTAGATGCTTTCACGTTGCAGTATTACGAAGGCTTTCCGTTGGATCAGGTAGCGTGGGGCGAGATCAAAACCGAGCAGCAATGGCGTTTGCTCTCGAAGATCAAAAATAGCTATCAGGATGCCCTGTTTACGTCACCTGATGTGGCGCGCAATGTGGCGAAACCACTGGTGAAATACATCGATAAAGCGCTAGTGACCGATGCGGCAAACACGCCGAAAGTGACCGTGCTGGTAGGCCATGATTCCAACATCGCATCGCTGCTGACCGCGCTTGATTTTGCGCCATATCAGCTTCATGACCAGTATGAACGCACACCGATTGGCGGCAAGATCGTCTTCCAGCGCTGGTATGACAGCGAGCGCAAACGCGAGTTGATGAAAATCGAGTATGTCTACCAGAGCAGCATCCAGTTGCGTAATGCGGAGGTGCTGACCCTGAAAGCCCCGGCGCAACGCGTGACGCTATCGCTGAAAGGCTGTCCGATTGACCGTGAGGGATTTTGCCCGCTGGAGAAATTCAATGCGGTTGTGAGCGCGGCGGCGAAATAAAAGAATCCCCCGCGCAGGCGGGGGAGAGTCTTATCAAACGTTTTGACGCTCAATCGTTTGTTCACCCCAGAAGAGCGAATCTTTGTCGGTTTTTTCGAAGGCGCGAATCAGAACCTCATCGCTGCCTTCTTCCCAAATTTTTTCGGCCAGCGCCTCGTCGTAACCTGCAACCTCGAAGATCGCTTCGGCAATTTCCGGTGAGGTGTTGCGTAAGCTGGCCCATTCCCCAACGTGATGGGCTTTTGTATCTTGATTAGGCATTCATCTCCTCCTGTGGAAGTTTAGCCGTTCAGTTTGACTGCCAGACCGGCAACATATTCACCCTGGTAACGGGCAATCGCCAGTTCTTCGGGGCTTGGCTGACGCGAACCGTCGCCCCCGGCGATGGTCGTTGCGCCGTAGGGAGTGCCACCGTGTACCTGAGAAACATCAAATAGCTCTTGCGCAGCGTAACCGATGGGCACAATGACCATGCCATGATGTGCAAGCGTAGTCCATGTTGAGGAAATGGTGTGCTCCTGGCCGCCGCCGGTTCCGGTAGAGCTAAAGACGCTAGCCAGTTTGCCGTAAAGCGCGCCGGAGGCCCACAGCCCGCCCGTCTGGTCAAGGAAAGTGCGCATCTGGCCGGACATATTGCCAAAGCGGGTCGGGGTACCAAAGATAATGGCGTCGTACTCGGCCAGCTCCTGCGGTGTGGCGACTGGCGCATTCTGTGTTTTCCCGCCGGCTTTCAAGAACAGTTCTGCGGGCATGGTTTCGGGTACACGCTTGATAACCACCTCTGCGCCTGACACTTTCTCTGCACCTTCTGCTATTGCATGGGCCATGGTTTCGATGTGTCCATACATGGAATAATAAAGCACCAGCACTTTAGCCATTTTCATCACTCCTCGTTTCGATGTTACCAGACGGCATTTTGCCGCGTTCTCTTAAGCGTATGCCCTGGTGGGCAGAGTGCAAATTTGAACGTCATTTCCTTGATTGATAACAATTTGCCCATGGGCGGGTAGCGGTTGCGGTTAACGGCATTTAAAACGCTGCCTAATTCTTTGCCGATGCTGCTCCCGGAAATAAAAAAGCCCCAACACCGGGGGATGAAGGGGCGAACACAATGTCAAGTTAGTTTACTTACCGCCACCGCGCAGGTTTCCCACCTTTGCGGTTTCGATGTGTTAATTCTACTTAAAGTGTTTATCAAGTCAATTAGCTATCATTGATTTGTCATTGTAAAGTCATGGATGGAATCTTTTTGATGACTTTTTTACTGCTTAGGCATCTGAAATTCGAACTTGTCTAAGGTGAGATCGCCTGCTTTCTGAATGGCTTGTGAAAGCTCGGCATAGAATTTTTCGAGACCGTACTCTTTGATTTGCAATAAGGTGGTTTGAATGGGTGCGCAAAAAACGTCAGCGTGACCAGCCGCAACTTTTTTATTGTTCGGCGGTAACTCACCCGTAATCGCTTTAAACCAGGTTCTTGTTGCCCCTTTAAGCGGCGTCGGTGCTTTACTGATGTCATCCTGGCCGATTAACACTTGCATGGTCGGGAATTGATTAGCGAGGACGGCATCCGAGAGATGTGAAAAGAACTGGCTGAACATTTCAAAAGAATTAAGGTCATGCACTTTTGGCTGAGTCGATAACCTGTTTTTATTGCCGATTCTACTTGCGGGGGGTTGAGTGTTAACGGCCGGCGTTGTGGTGTTAATGGTACCCAGTTGGAGATTAAACAGCAGGTCACAGTGAACTCTACGCTCGTTGACATCGGTAAATCTTTCGAGGAACTCTTTAATAAACTGCACAATCGTCTGGTCGTGCATTTCTTTGTTTTTAAGCCATGTTTCACGCATAAACTCACCTGGCTCCGGGTACCAGTCAGGCGTCTTCGTGAGAGGGGGCTTAATCTTGCCTTTGCCATCAAATTCGATGAACTCTTTACCATCACCAAACGCAAAACAGCAGTTTTTGAAATCGGGCATTAACTGACCATCGCGAAAAGCAATGGCGCCTTTAATCCAGTGAACCAACTCAGGGGTGATTGAGTAGGTTGTCTCTTTTGAATCACGCAAAACATGACTAAGATCGGCTGGTGTTTTTAAGCCTGGGTCAATACCCGAAATTTCAAGAAAGATGTGTGCCATTTTATAAGTTCCTTGTAGGTTTACCAGGCCACTATAACAAAGATGTTACTTTTCGACCAGTGAAGGGTAAGCCTGGAAATTGTGAAAAAAGATTACGTCTCGTTTTCCACAAAAAAGTGATGAGCCAAGATTAAAGAAAGTCACCACAATGGAACTCAAACAAACGTCTTTTCATTACACATTTTTACTGCCACTTTTGGCTGGCAGCTTCGTTGTAAGCGCTGGCTGCTTCCTCAATGGTGTCAAAGGTGCCCAGCGCTTTTAATTTGCCATTAACCTGAATATGCGCCCGAAAACGAGAACCTCGCTGAGTTACCCCTTTCACACCTAATTTGTTTCTTTTTCGATGCTGGCGGTAAGCCTGACTGGCTGCGCCAGTAGACTCGCGCAGATTGGCTATCCGGTTATCTCTTTCGCCACGCTCATTTAATATTGCACAACAGTGGTCAATCAAATCAGGTAATACGCCTTTCTCCAGCCACCATATCAGGCGATGCGTGCGATATAGGTTCTTCTGGAATCGAAAGCGTCGATAGCCGTTATGTACCAATACGCCTATTTCATCGCCGATTTTTACGCGTTTACCCGGGCTGACGGCCCAAAATACGCGGCCTTGTTCAGCATCGTATCGGATTAGCGGTTTGAGTTTAATGAAGGCTGCAATCTCATTCGCGATTTTCTGTTTCACACATTCATCCCTGTTAGCAGACATCTATAAAGTCAGGATAACCAGCTCAGAACAACCAATATGGCGATGATGACGCAAAAGGCTTTAAATGTCTTACGTGACTCGGCGTAAGCGGGATTCGTCACTGTGGTTCTGGTTTTGCCGCGCATTCTTCAATACTCTGAATGGATAAATGCCGGTAAATTTTTTTGCGCATTCCGACAAATAAAAAGGCTGCAAAAAAGCAGCCTCCAGGTACAGGGAACGATTTAATGCAAATATCCCTGAACCACACGATTTTTCAGAAGGGCAACCTTACCCGATTTGTACAACACCACCTGATAAAACCCCTGAGAATAAACATCACTTGTTTCGCCATGTTCATCCCGTGCTGCGGGTTTATCATCAATATAAACTTGCTGACCATCGATCCTGACGGTGACGCCATATCCTTTAACGGTCCGAGTCGCAGGTGCGGTATTGATATGGCAGTTGGGGATCTGTTTTTGCTGACCGGGGGTGAGGGCTATGCCTGCGTCGATAAATCGCCGCAGATCGTCGCAGGAAATAGTGTCCCGGTTTTTATGTGCCGCCTGGGCGAATTGCGTTGAATCATGATGATGTTTATATCCCGCCGCCGGTTCGACAGGGTAGAGCGCCTGAGCATTACGCATCGCCTGCGCTTGCGCCTGGGCGTTGATGCCGTTTTGACGGTTCTGTTCAGCGACATAGCATGCATCGCGTGAAATGCCCTGGGCCTCGCAATCATTCATACGTTGCGCAGCGCTTGTGCATCCTGCCAGAAAGGCCACCGGAACAAGTAAAAATAACTTTTTATTCATTATAATCAATAACCTTGCTAATCATATTAAAGGGTGGCGGTGTTCATTTTTGTGTTGCGATATCCGCCAGGGCTTTGTCGCAGCACTATCACGGAGTGCCTGCGTCTGTAATCGTTCAGCATGCGCAACGTTCAGTACTGGCGCCGCGAAGAAAGTCAGCGAAATGGCGCTTACCGGCAGTTGAATGTTTGCTCATGAGAAAGTAGTTTTACGTTTTTAAAGTCATTAATATGTCTTTTTATGTCGTGCATTTTAGACTTGTCTTTTATTTGGTCAAGTCTTTTTGATGCTTATTTTTATTGTCATTGAAAGACTTGATTAAGTCATTGAGTTGAAAGGGTGTGCTTAGTCTGCGGTATCACCGGAACGTTTGCTGTCTGTACCACGCTCTGGATGGCTGAACAGTATCGGTTGGCGCGGCATTGCGTTTATATCTGCGGGAGACAGCGGAGGGGATGTATATCGTTGATTATTATCACATTAATTAAAGATACTTTGCCTGTTGCAATTTGACACATTTTAAACGCAGCCGTTTTTTTAAAGCATAAGAGCGGCTTATCATTATGCTGCTTAAAAAATCAACGATTTGCCCGATTTCCTGTTGCAGGATATTACGATTCACTGGCTGATTAACCTTGCTCTACTAAGCTTAGTTTCACGTGGCGAAGACATCGGTACATTGGTGTCGCCGCGCGGTGAAAGAATCCTCTTTTACTGAATGCAGTATGATGTCTAATGTTTCACACAACCGGAGGTCAGAAATGGCAAACCATCGTGGTGGTTCAGGTAATTTCGCTGAAGACCGTGAAAGAGCATCAGAAGCAGGTCGTAAAGGTGGCCAGCATAGTGGGGGTAATTTTAAAAATGACCCACAACGTGCCTCGGAAGCTGGTAAGAAAGGGGGCAAAAGCAGTCACGGTAGCCGCAGCAGCTAGTACTCAGGTGTTGTGGTAACGGTTAATCCTTTTGACTGTTGCCGTCTGCTCGCCGCCGGGTTTTGCCCGGCGGTTTTTTTTTGAGTTGAAGAAACAGGCTGCAGGTCGCAAACTAGGCGGTTTCCGTTAACCGGTTTGTAACATGCGTACCTCGCGATTCCAGTTCTCCGTTAAACCTCAGGAAGCGCTCCTGATCCTCATCACCATGTTCTGGGGTGGGACATTCCTTGCTGTGCAATATGCGGTCACAATGAGCGGCCCGTTCTTTTTTGTCGGCCTGCGTTTCGCGACGGCCGCGCTGGCGGTGGCGTTACTCTCCTTTAATGTCCTCAAAGGTATCACCTGGCTTGAAGTTAAGGCCGGTGTCGCCATCGGTGTGGCGATTGCGCTGGGCTACAGCCTGCAAACCTGGGGGCTACAGTCTATTCCCAGTAGTAAATCGGCGTTTATTACCGCCATGTACGTCCCGCTTGTGCCGCTGTTGCAGTGGTTATGTCTGGGACGTATACCGGGGCTGATGTCCTGCATTGGCATTCTGCTCGCTTTTATTGGTCTGATTTTGTTGGCCGGGCCGGACGGCAACATGCTGGCGTTGGGGAAAGGCGAAATCATTACGCTGGTGGGCGCGGTGGCGATTGCCGCTGAGATCATTTTGATTAGCGCCTGGGCCGGGAAAGTGGATGTGCGTCGCGTCACCGTTGTGCAACTGCTGACAGCTTCGCTGGTGGCGTTCGCGGCCATGGCGCCGGCCGGAGAATCCCTTCCGGATATCTCGCCTGCGCTACTGGGGCTGGCAGCGGGGCTGGGCATTTTCAGCGCGATTATTCAGGTCACCATGAACTGGGCACAGCGCAGCGTCTCGCCAACCCGCGCTACGGTTATTTATACCGGGGAACCGGTGTGGGCGGGTATATTTGGCCGTATGGCGGGAGAGCGCTTGCCGCTACTGGCTATTCTGGGGGGCGTGTTTATTGTCGTCGGCGTGTTAGTCAGCGAGCTGAAATTAAAAAAGAAAACGGCGCCGATGAAAGCGCCGGAAACGACGGCTGAACCGGAGTCCTGATCAGCAGGCCGGGCGCATCAGCGTATGGTAATGACGATTAAACCACACCAGGCCCTCCGGGGCAGGGTGGTGGATGATAGCTTTAATCTCGCAAAAAAGAATATCGTGCGTCCCCACACTCACCACCTGATTGATATGGCAGTCAAATGAGGCCAGCGCCCCCTCCAGCCGTGGGCAGCCCGTTTCACCGGTTTGCCATTGCGCTGCGGCAAAGCGCTCCGCCATCGCCGTCTTCCCGCCAAATAAGTTCGACAGTCCCTCCTGACCTGCTGCCAGCGTATTTACGCACAGCGCCCGGTTATGATTAAACACCGGCCAGACCGATGCCGCGCGATTCAGGCAGACCAGAAGCGTAGGCGGTGAATCGGTGACGCTGCACACGGCACTGGCGGTAAACCCCGCCTGGCCGGCTTCGCCATCGGTGGTGATAATATTGACCGCTGCCCCTACACAGGCCATGGCGTCGCGGAATGTCTGTTGATTAATCGCCATCATCACCTCTCAAATAAGCTGGCAAGCGTCGTTGAACGCCAGTCGCGGCAGGCGGCCATACAGCTTGCTGGCATCGCCATAACCAATATTGACCAGCAGATTACTGCGCCAGGGGGTATCGCTGAAAAATGTCTTATCCACCAGCGCGCGGTCGAAGCCGGACATCGGTCCGGTATCCAGCCCTAAGGCCCGACAGGCAGCGATAAGATAAGCGGCCTGCATGCTGCTGTTACGAAACGCGGTCTCTTCTGCCAGTTGCGGGCTTGACGTAAACCAGCTTCGCGCGTCGCCATGAGGAAAGAGTTCCGGCAGTCGCTCATAGAATTCGGCGTCCCAGGCGACAATCGCGGTTACGGGCGCGCTGAGCGTTTTGGCCAGATTCCCACTCGATAATGCCGGACGCAGCCGCTCTTTGCCTTCCTCGCTGCGGATAAACACAAAACGCGCCGGGCTACAGTTGGCTGACGTTGGCCCCATTTTGACCAGTTCATAAATTTCGGCGAGTGTCGCATCGCTTACCGGTCTGTCCTGCCAGCCGTTGTGGGTGCGGGCGTCATAAAACAGGGTATTCAGCGCGCTTTGGCTCACGGCTTCACTCATAACAACTCCTTTTCGGCAATGGGCAGTAAGGTTTCCAGCCCGCTGAGTAACAGGGTATTAAAGGCGTCACTGTCGGTGACATTACAGGCGTGCCCACCGCGTTCCATCAGCCGGATTTCACTATGGGGTAACGCGTCGTGCAGCGTTTGCGAACAGGTCCAGGGCACCAGCAGATCGTCCCGTGAACAGATAATCAATACAGGGCAGCGGATCTGCGCTGCCGTGGCGCTAAAATCGGCGCGTTTCAGGGCGTTCAGGCGCCGCAGCAGGTTATGCTCGCCCTGAAAATGGGCCAGGGCGAGGGCTTCTTCTGCCTCCATGCGCGGCGCGTGCTCCTCCAGCCAGTCAGCGGGGTAAAGAAACAGCGGCTGCGCCTCAATCCATGCCTGTGCGCCGCCGGCCTGCAATAAGCGCTCGCGGACGTGAAAACAGCGGCGGGTGTGATCGCTCAGTTGTAGCCAGCCATTGACCAGGACCAGCGCGCTGATGCTATGCGGGTAATCCTGCGCCATTTGTAACCCGACCAGTGCTCCCAGCGCGTGGCCAACCACGCAAAAACGGTCAATGCCCGCCTGTTGCAGGGCGCTCAGCAGTTCTGCGGCCATATCGGCGATACGGTAGCCATCCGGCAGTGTCGCCGGGTTATTGCCGGTGCCGCATTGATCGTAGCTGACCACCTGATACCGGGTTTGCAGGGCCGCCGTTTGCGCCAGCCAGTAGCTGGCATTGCCGCCAAGTCCGGCAATCAACACCACCACGGGTGCGCCCGCAAAGGGCGGTTCACTGAGGATCAGTTTCATGCAAACCTCACTTTGCGATATGCGCGACGGTGGCGATTTCGACCAGTGCCTCCGGCTTGACCAACCCGCACTGGATACAAAAACGGGCGGGTTTATCGCCGGGGAAGAACTCCGCATAAACTTCATTAATCGCGGCGTAATTTTTCCAGTCGGTGATAAAAATACTGTTGAACGTCACGTCCTCCATCGAGCCGCCCGCCGTTTCGATAACGGTGCGGATCGTCTCCAGCACGTGACGGGTTTGCGCCTTTGGGTCGCCGGGGTAGACCACATTATTTTGCTTATCAAAGGGTAGCGTCCCGGAGACATAGACCACGCCATCTGCCAGCGTACCTGGCACAAACGGCGCAATCGGGGTGGTGGTTCCGGGAGGAATAATGACCTGTTTTGGCATGGTGTTCTCCTTAAGCAATTTTGACCCGAGGCTGAGGGGAAAGGGCGTTGCAGAATGTCCCGACATCGCTGACCCAGCCAAAGAACGTTTCGATGTTAAAAAGCGCGGCCTGTTGTGCGAAAGCGGGGCCAGCCTGGTGGGTGGCGTCTTCCAGAACCACGCCGAAATATTCGAGGAAAAAGCCGTCGCGCAGTGTCGACTCCACGCAAACATTGGTGGCTATACCGGTAAACACCAGATGGCGGATGCCACGGCTGCGCAAAATGCTATCCAGCGGGGTGTTGAAAAAGCCGCTGTAGCGGGACTTCGGCAGCACAATATCGCCGTCCTGCGGCACCAGCTCATCCACTAACTGGTAATCCCAACCGCCTTTCGCCAGCAGTTTGCCCTGTAACTCAGGACGTTTGCGCATGGTCTTAAGCGCGTTGGACTTGTGCCAGTTCGGCGAGCCCGGACCGCCGGCTTCCACATACTGCTCATCCCAGCCATTCTGGAACCAAATAATGAGCATGCCCGCTTCGCGCGCGGCGGCAACGGCGGTTTGAATCTTCTCTATCACCGGCGCGGTGGCGGAGACATCAAACCCCGCCAGGTCGAGGTATCCCCCTTTTGTGGCATAGGCGTTTTGCATATCTACCACAATCAGCGCGCTCTGCGCCGGGTCGAAGCGCAGCGAATCGGGACGGGCGTCAAGCGTTATCATCAGGCGACCTCACGGGTAGGGGCAGGGATCTGGCTGCGGCAGTTCATCAGTGGCTGGATACGCTCACCGAAGGCCTCAATGCCAGTCAGAAAATCATCAAATGTCAGCAGCACGCCATCGGTACCTGGAACAGTTGCCACCTCATCAAGCAGACGCGCGACGGTGGCATACGAGCCAACCAGCGTCCCCATATTGATATTGACGGCGGAGGTGGGGTCAGCCATCTGGCGCACGTTGGTATCGCTGCCGGAGCGGGTATCTTTCTGGCTTTGCTCGGTCAGCCACGCCAGCGCTTCGTCATCAGCCCCTGCCTTGTAGTGTTCCCATTTAGCGCGTGCGGCTTCATCGGTTTCATCGGCGATAACCATAAACAGCACGTACGAGCCCACGTCGCGTCCGGTTTTTTGTGCCGCCTCGCGCATCCTTTCAGCGGTAGGCGCAAATGCCGTTGGGGTGTTGACCCCTTTGCCGAAGCAGAAGTTGTAATCAGCGTATTGCGCTGAAAACGCCATCCCGGCATCGCTTTGCCCGGCGCAAATCACTTTCATGGGTTGCGACGGCTGCGGGCTGACGCGACAGTCATTCATGGTGAAAAACTCACCTTTGAAATCGCTTTTCCCGGTGCCCCATAAATCGCGCAGTACCTGGACATATTCGGTCAGGTAGTCATAACGGCGCGAAAAGTACTCATCGCCGGGCCAGATGCCCATCTGGTCGTATTCCGGCTTTTGCCAGCCGGTGACCAGGTTGACGCCGAAACGACCGCCGGAAATGGAGTCGATGGTGGAGGCCATGCGCGCCACGATGGCGGGCGGCAGCGTTAAGGTAGCGGCGGTGGCGTAGATCTGAATCCGCGATGTCACCGCAGCCAGTCCGGCCATCAGGGTGAAGGATTCCAGATTGTGATCCCAGAATTCTGTTTTGCCGCCAAAACCCCGCAGCTTGATCATCGACAGAGCAAAGTCGAAGTGATAATGCTCGGCCTTTTGCACAATCGCCTTATTGAGTTCAAAGGTCGGTTTGTATTGCGGCGCATGGGTAGAAATCAGCCAGCCGTTGTTGCCAATCGGAACGAAAACACCAATTTTCATCTCGTACCTCGCGTTGTCGGTTGAACGTCGGGCGTGGCGTTGCATCCTGCACTCTCCTGTGAGCCTCGCATCAACGATTTAGCAAAGGAGATGCCAGTTTTGAAAACTGCATTGTTATTAGTGTGTTAAGCAAAAGTTGACGAAATGCAGATTAAAAAAGTGGACTAAATGGTCAAAAACAGTGCACAAAAAACAGGCGCTCTTGCGCCATGGCTGTGCAGGGGTCGAGTCGGCTCGCGCCATTTGATATGCTGAGAAAAATCAATAAGGAGAAAAAGATGGCGCAGGATACGGCGAAAAAAGCGGGCAAGCGGACGCAGGCGGTGAACGAGAAAAAAGAGGCCATTCTGGCTGCGGCGCTTGAGACCTTTTCCCTGTATGGCATTCACGGTACGCGCATTGAAAAGGTGGCGGAGCGAGCGGGGGTGTCAAAAACCAATCTTCTCTACTATTACCCTTCCAAAGAGGCGCTCTACCTTGCCGTGTTGCGCCACATCCTTGCTATCTGGCTGGCGCCGTTAAAAGCGTTTCGTGAGGACCTGACCCCGCTGGTGGCGATTGGGGAGTACATTCGCTTAAAGCTTGAAGTTTCGCGTGATAATCCGCAGGCGTCACGGTTGTTCTGCATGGAGATGCTGCAAGGCGCGCCGGTGCTGAAAGAAGAGCTGGAAGGATCGCTGAAAGCGCTGGTGGAAGAGAAATCGGCCATTATTGCCGGTTGGGTAGCCAGCGGCAAACTGGCACCGGTCGACCCGCATCATCTTATTTTTATGATTTGGGCCTCAACCCAGCATTATGCCGATTTCGCCACGCAGGTAGAGGCGGTGACCGGCACAACGTTACAGGATGAGGCCTTTTTTCAGCGCACGGTAGAAAACGTGCAGCGGATGGTGACCGAAGGCATCCGCGTGCGTTAGTTGGCGGTCGGGAAAGGGCAGCTCAGATCACCCTCACCGCACTGCAGGAGAGACGAAAGCCAGGCTTCGCGCTCGTTCGTTTTATCGGTCATGCACTGGTTGATGACCATAGGCTGCGCGCTGCCTTGTTCGGAGCCGGAGCCGATAAACGCACAGTCGGCATCGCGCAGGGCAATCCAGTTTTTCTGCGCTTTTTTCAGTAAGTCACGCTGTTGTGGCGTGGCGCGTTTGAGTGCCGTCTGCCAGGTCTGGTTGAGCTTTTTGTCCGCCTTGTCGTATTGATCGGCGCTACACATGTTCATTTCTGTCTGCGAGATAGCGTTGTCGCAGTCCTCCGCCAGTGCGCTGGCGCTGACCAGCAAAACCACCCCTGCAATCAATAAACGTTTCATATTTTCTCCGTATAAAAAAATGCCGGATAGCATTGTGCATATCCGGCATACGGTACTACGGCTTCGCGCTGAATTGTAGCCCCGACATTCAGTACATTATCAGCGAGTTTTGCGCCCTTAGCCGATGGTCATCAGGCTGGCATTGCCGCCTGCGGCCGCGGTGTTGATACTCAGCGAACGCTCCAGCCATAAACGCTCCAGCAAAATGTTGCTCTCACCACGGGCAAAACCCTGTACCGAGATGATGGCGCCATCGCGCGTCGCGATATGTCCGCACAGTTCACGTAGCTGATCGGAGTCACCGTGATAGATAACCGCATCAAATGGCTGTGAAAGCAGGTTATCGAGCGTGGCCAGCGTGATCCTGGCGCTGACACTCTCCGGTAATGCGTTATGCAGGGTGCGGTGAAGCTCATCATCTGGCCACAATACCCGACAGCCGCTGGCGAGGGCTGCCGCAAGCTGTGTCAGGCTATCTTCTGCGTTGTCGGCCATGCAAAGAACCGACTCGCGGGGCAGCAGCGTCCAGGTATTGCGTTCACCGGTAGGGCCGGGGAGTACGCGCTGGATCCCGGTCTGGGCCAGTTCGCCAAACCGCTGGCAAATAGCCTGCAATGCCGGTTTATCCTCTGCCCATTGTGTCAGCGCATCCAGCGGCTGGATCAGGCTCGGTTTAAGCTGTGCATCAAGCGGGAAGCGGGCATCGTGACGCGACAGCGTCTGCTTGATGGCCGTTTCCGGGCGGCTGGCGAGCAGGCGATAAAGGTACAGCGGTCCGCCAGCCTTAGGCCCGGTGCCAGATAGCCCCTCGCCGCCGAAGGGCTGTACGCCCACGACCGCGCCGACCATGTTGCGGTTCACGTACAGGTTGCCGACATGCGCGCTGCCGGTCACCTGAGCGATAGTCTCATCAATGCGGGTGTGAACACCCAGCGTCAGGCCATAACCTGCGGCATTAATCTGACTTACCAGTTTGTCGAGATCGTTGCGGCGGTAGCGCACCACGTGCAGCACCGGACCAAAGACCTCTTTTTTCAGCTCGTCCACACTCTCCAGCTCAATCAGCGTTGGCATTACAAAGGTGCCGGTTCGCCATTCACGGGCATCAAGGGTGTTTTCATGGGCCGTCTGGAACACCGGGCGACCTTTCTCGCGCATTGCCTGAATATGTTTCTCAATATTCTCTTTGGCTTCGCGGTCAATCACCGGACCGATATCCGTTGTCAGGCGTCCTGGATTCCCCATGCGACATTCCGCCATCGCGCCGCGCAGCATGGTGAGGGTATGTTCGGCAATCTCTTCCTGCAGGCAGAGTACGCGCAGTGCCGAACAGCGCTGTCCGGCGCTATCAAAGGCCGAGGCGAGCACATCGACCACCACCTGCTCGGTCAACGCAGAAGAGTCGACAATCATTGCATTCAGCCCGCCTGTTTCGGCGATAAGCGGCGTCGGACGCCCTTGTGCATCCAGTCTTGTGGCAATATTGCGTTGCAACAGGCTTGCCACTTCCGTAGAACCGGTGAACATCACGCCGCGTACGCGGTTATCTGACGTCAACTGCGCGCCTACGGTTTCGCCCCGGCCTGGTAGCAGTTGCAGCACGCCCGACGGGACGCCCGCTTCTCGCAGAATAGCGACGCCCTGTGCGGCAATCAGCGGTGTCTGCTCTGCCGGTTTTGCCAGCACGGTGTTACCGGCCGCCAGCGCCGCCGCGATTTGCCCGGTGAAAATCGCCAGTGGGAAGTTCCACGGGCTGATACAGACCACCGGACCCAGCGGGCGGTGGGTTTCGTTAGCAAAATCTTCCCGTACCTGGCCTGCGTAATAGCGCAGGAAATCGACCGCTTCACGGACTTCAGCAATCGCATTGCTGAATGTTTTGCCTGCTTCGCGTACCAGGATGCCGAGCAGTGTCTGCATCTGATCTTCCATCAGTACCGCCGCACGTTCGAGGATCGCCGCGCGCTCCTGGGGCGGGGTGGCAAACCAGATAGGCGCGTTATTCACCGCACTTTCCAGCGCGCGCGCCACTTCACTGCCGGAGGCTTCCCGAACATAGCCAACAACATCTTTCGGCTCTGCCGGGTTGAGCACGGGCTCCATTTCACCTTCCGCTACCGGGGTTTCCAGTAACGGTTTGGCCTGCCATTTCTGCGTCGTGCTGTTGAGCAGGGAAGAGGAGAGGGAGGCCAGTCGATGTTCATTGGCCAGATCCAGCCCTGCTGAGTTGATACGCCCCTGTCCGTACAGCCAGCGTGGCAGCGGGATTTTCGGATGCGGCAGGCCAACATGGCCTTCTTGTGTCGCCAGTTTCTCTACCGCCAGCACCGGGTCGGCCACCAGTTCATCGATCGGCAGCGATGTATCGGCAATACGGTTCACAAAGGAGGTATTGGCGCCGTTTTCCAGCAGGCGACGCACCAGATAAGCCAGCAAGGTTTCGTGGGTGCCCACCGGAGCGTAGATGCGGCAAGGGCGGTTCAGCTTGCCGTCAGAGATTTTACCGACCACCTGCTCGTAGAGCGGCTCGCCCATGCCGTGCAGACACTGGAACTCGTATTGACCCGGATAGTAATTTTGCCCCGCCAGTTGATAGATAGCGGCCAGAGTATGGGCGTTGTGGGTGGCGAACTGCGGGTAAATCAAATTCGGCACGGCGAGCAATTTTTTCGCGCAGGCCAGGTAGGAGACGTCGGTATAGACTTTGCGCGTATAGACCGGATACCCCTCCAGCCCTTCCATCTGCGCGCGTTTGATCTCGCTATCCCAGTACGCGCCTTTCACCAGACGGATCATCAGACGACGGCGACTACGTGAGGCCAGATCCGTCAGGTAATCGATGACGAACGGACAGCGTTTCTGGTAGGCCTGAATGACAAAACCGATGCCGTTCCAGCCCGCCAGTTCTGGTTCGAAACAGAGCTTTTCCAGCAGATCGAGAGAGATTTCCAGCCGGTCGGCCTCTTCGGCGTCGATATTGATGCCGATGTCATACTGGCAGGCCAGCAGCGCCAGTGATTTCAGGCGCGGGTAGAGCTCGTCCATCATTCTGTCGTACTGGGCGCGGTTGTAGCGCGGGTGCAGCGCAGAGAGCTTAATGGAGATCCCCGGCCCTTCATAAATGCCGCGGCCATTAGAGGCTTTCCCAATCGCGTGGATCGCCTGCTGGTAAGAGACCATGTAGGCCTCAGCATCGGCAGCGGTCAGCGCGGCCTCACCCAGCATATCGTAGGAGTAGCGGAACCCTTTTTCTTCCAGTTTGCGGGCGTTAGCCAGCGCTTCGGCAATGGTTTCCCCGGTGACGAACTGCTCGCCCATCAGGCGCATCGCCATGTCCACCCCTTTGCGGATCAGCGGTTCGCCGCTCTTGCCGATAATGCGGTTAAGCGAGTGCGACAGGCTGGCTTCGTTGTGGGTAGAGACCAGTTTGCCGGTAAAGAGCAGGCCCCAGGTGGCGGCATTGACGAACAGCGAGGCGCTACGGCCAATATGCGATTGCCAGTTACCATTGCTGATTTTGTCGCGGATCAGCGCATCGCGGGTGGCCTTATCAGGAATGCGCAACAGCGCCTCTGCCAGGCACATCAGGGCCACCCCTTCTTGCGAAGAAAGTGAAAATTCTTGCAACAAACTCTGTACCATACCCGCCCGGCCGGACGCGGTCTTTTGGTTACGCAGCTTCGCCGCCAGTTGGCTGGCTAACTGCTGGGTATTTTCGGCAATCGGCGGCGCAAGACGCGCCTGCTCAAGCAGCATGGGAACCGCATCCGTTTCCGGGCGACGCCAGGCGGCGGTGATAGCGGCACGTGAAACCGACTGCGGCAAAATGTTTTCGGCGAATTCGAGGAAAGGCTGGGCACTTTCATCAGCGCTGCTATCGGCTTCATCGCTTTCGGTGTACTGACCCGCATGGGTCGCAGGCAATTCTGGAATTATTTCGTTATTTTCGAGTTTTTCCAGGTAGCTAAAGATGGCCTGCTTAATCAGCCAGTGTGGTGTGCGGTCAATCGATGCAGCAGCGGCTTTCAGTCGCTCACGCGTCGCATCATCAAGTTTAACGCCCATGGTGGTGGTACCCATGTTTTTCTCCTGCAATTTTTGTTGTGTGCAGACTATCCGTCATGTTGCAACTTTGTGCAACCTTGTTAAATGTGACTGGGTTAACAAGGTCAATATTGAACGATAAGTTAATTGTATGTAACTGGAATTGGCATACTGAATTACGGTTAAAGGCGAGTGAATTTGCGGTAGATAACACTTTTTTAAGGTGCAACCTTTGAAAGTGTGACATGGTGCAACCTGGTGGAAAATAATGACGGTTTCGGGATGAAATTAATGTAAATGCTGTGTTAAATCATTTGTGAATAACCGGGGCTTCCGGCAGGATACGGTCGCTTCATAACAACAATCACATCGCTACCCCGTTCCGGTGGTGAAGATAACGGGTAAATCCTGGAGACTTTTATTGATGGCAATTAGCACACCGCTGCTGGTGACCTTTTTCATTTATATCTTTGGCATGATTCTCATCGGGTTCTTTGCCTGGCGTTCAACGAAAAACTTTGATGACTATATCTTAGGTGGTCGTAGTCTGGGCCCGTTAGTGACTGCGTTATCCGCAGGGGCATCGGATATGAGCGGCTGGTTGCTGATGGGGCTGCCCGGCGCCATTTTTATCTCGGGTATTTCAGAAAGCTGGATCGCCATTGGCCTGACGCTTGGCGCGTGGGTCAACTGGAAGCTGGTCGCAGGCCGTCTGCGCGTGCATACCGAGGTCAACAATAATGCCCTGACGCTGCCGGACTATTTTACCGGCCGTTTTGAAGATAAAAGCCGCCTGCTGCGTATTATCTCGGCGGTCGTCATTCTGGTGTTCTTCACTATTTACTGTGCCTCCGGCATCGTGGCGGGCGCGCGTCTGTTTGAAAGTACCTTCGGCATGACATACGAGCACGCGCTATGGGCGGGTGCGGCGGCAACCATCATCTATACCTTTATCGGCGGTTTCCTGGCGGTAAGCTGGACCGATACCGTACAGGCGAGCCTGATGATTTTCGCCCTGATCCTGACCCCGGTGATTGTGATCCTCTCCGTAGGTGGCCTTGCGGACTCGCTGGAAGTTATCAAGCAGAAAAGCATCGAAAATATCGACATGCTGAAAGGGCTGAACTTCGTTGCCATTATTTCGTTGATGGGCTGGGGGCTGGGATATTTCGGTCAGCCGCATATCCTGGCGCGCTTTATGGCGGCGGATTCCCACCACAGCATCGTCCACGCCCGCCGTATCAGCATGACCTGGATGGTCCTGTGCCTTGCCGGGGCCGTTGCCGTGGGCTTCTTCGGGATTGCCTATTTTAATAACCACCCTGAACAGGCTGGCGCGGTCAATCAGAACGCAGAACGCGTGTTCATTGAACTGGCACAGATTCTGTTTAATCCGTGGATTGCCGGGGTGCTGCTGTCAGCGATTCTGGCGGCGGTAATGTCCACCCTGAGCTGCCAGTTGCTGGTGTGCTCCAGCGCACTGACAGAAGATTTCTACAAAGCGTTCCTGCGTAAAAATGCCGGGCAGACAGAGCTGGTCTGGGTTGGCCGCGTGATGGTGCTGCTGGTGGCGCTGGTGTCCATTGCGCTGGCGGCGAACCCGGAAAACCGCGTGCTGGGCCTGGTCAGCTACGCATGGGCAGGCTTTGGCGCGGCGTTTGGCCCGGTGGTGCTGTTCTCGGTCATGTGGTCAAAAATGACCCGCAACGGCGCACTGGCCGGGATGGTTATCGGTGCGGTCACCGTTATCGTCTGGAAGCAGTTCGCCTGGCTGGGGCTGTATGAAATCATTCCGGGCTTTGTGTTCGGTAGTCTTGGCATTGTGGTGTTCAGCCTGCTGGGTAAAGCACCGTCTCGCGCGATGCAAGACCGCTTCGCCGAAGCAGACGCACATTATCACTCTGCGCCACCGACACGCTTGCAGGCCGACTGATCCCTCTTGCTAAACCCGCTTCGGCGGGTTTTTTCTTGATATAACAGTGCATTTACGCTCTTATCACATTGCTTATAACAATGAGGATAGCAAGATGAAGATAAAGACAGGGGTTACTGCACTGGCGTTCGCGGGTTTACTGGCAGGCTGCGTCGCACAGCCGGCAAAACAGGCGCAGCAGCCCGCCCAGAGCTGCAAAGCAGACAATCAGATGCAACAAACCACGCTCTATTTCGGCTTAAGCCGCCCGGCAGGGAAAGATGTCACCGCACAGGAGTGGCAGCAGTTTGTCGATACGGACGTGACACCGCGCTTTCGTGATGGCCTGACGGTGTTTGACGCGCGCGGACAATGGCTGGGTAACGACGGCAAAGTGGCGAAGGAAGCGAGCAAAGCGTTAATGCTGATTCACGGGAAAGATGCCGGAAGTGAAAACAATATCGAAACGCTGCGCACGCTCTACAAAACCCGTTTCGGGCAGGAGTCTGTGATGCGGGTTGATCAGCCGGTTTGCGTACAGTTCTGATAAAAAAAACGGCGGGTGTGAAGCCCGCCGTGAGAATTAAAGCACAACGCCTGCAAAAGCGGCGGAAAGCAGACTCACCAGCGTTGCACCATAGACCAGGCGCAAACCAAAGCGTGAGACGACATTCCCCTGCTGCTCGTTAAGTCCTTTAATGGCGCCCGCCACGATGCCGATAGAGGCGAAGTTGGCGAACGACACCAGGAAGACGGAGAGGATCCCAAGCCCGCGCGGCGTCATTTCAGCGGCAACTTTCTGCAGTTCGATCATCGCCACAAACTCGTTAGCCACCAGTTTGGTCGCCATAATGCTGCCCGCATGCAGGGCATCGGAAAGCGGAATGCCGACCAGCCACGCCAGCGGGTAGAACACATAGCCAAGAATTTGCTGGAAGCTGATGCCAAACAGGGCAGAGAAGAGGGCATTGACCGCGCTAATCAAGGCAATAAAGCCAATCAGCATGGCCAGGATAATCATCGCCACTTTGAAACCGGCCAGAATATATTCCCCCAGCATCTCAAAGAAACTTTGTGATTCGTGGAGTTTTTCCAGCTTAATTTCCGGTTCGGCTTCCGGGCGCGTCGGGTTAATGACTGACAGAATAATAAAGGTGCTGAACATATTAAGGATTAACGCCGCCACCACATATTTGGCATCCAGCATCGTCATATAGGCGCCGACAATCGACAGCGATACCGTCGACATCGCGGTTGCGGCCATAGTGAACAGACGACGTGAGGACAGGTCGGCCAGAATCCCTTTGTAGGCAATGAAGTTTTCCGACTGGCCAAGGATCAGCGAGCTGACCGCGTTAAACGACTCCAGCTTGCCCATGCCGTTGAGTTTTGACAGCAGCGTGCCGATAAGACGAATAAAAATCGGCAGAATACGCCAGTGCTGCAAAATACCGATCAGCGCGGAAATAAAGACGATAGGGCACAGAACGCCGAGGAAAATAAACGCCAGCCCTTTTTCACTCATCCCACCAAAGACAAAGTTGGTGCCTTCACCTGCAAATTTGAGCAGTGTTTCAAAAAAGCCAGAGACATATTTAATTAGCGTCAGTCCGCTTTGCGCATGCAAAAAGAACCATGCCAGCGCCAGTTCAATAACCACTAATTGCAGAATAAAGCGCACGCGAACTTTGCGGCGGTCAAAGCTGGTGAGCCATGCCAGAGCCAGAATGACGACCAGCGCCAGCAGAAAATGTAGGAAGTTGATCATGTCGAAAATTGTGCAGGTAATTGGGGCGCTCATTTAGCCACAGCCCGTATACTCAGTAAACAAAAAGTTAATGATTTGTAAGCTAACTTTTTGCCATATACCTTCTGATTCTGCATAACAGCCGTTTCGCTGAGCCTTAGTTTGCGACCCGGTTACATCCTTTCATTATTCAGATTAATTTTCGCTTGAGTTTCTTTTTTCCGTAATGATAATCACTATCAAAGAAATTTACTTTTCTTTTCAGCAATTGACCATTGATGACAGCAGAGGCGTCCGCATGTTTGTTCCATTTCTCATTATGTTACGTGAAGGCCTCGAAGCGGCACTGATCGTAAGTTTGATTGCCAGTTACCTCAAGCGCACTCAGCGCGGACGCTGGATTGGCGTGATGTGGATTGGTGTCTTCCTCGCCGCGGCGCTATGTCTGGCGCTCGGCATCATCATTAACGAAACCACTGGTGAGTTCCCGCAGAAAGAGCAGGAGCTGTTTGAAGGCATTGTCGCGGTGATTGCCGTGGTGATACTGACATGGATGGTCTTCTGGATGCGCAAAGTCTCCCGCAACGTCAAAGTGCAACTGGAGCAGGCGGTGGATAACGCCCTCGCCAGCCGAAACAACCATGGCTGGGCGCTGATCATGATGGTCTTCTTCGCGGTGGCGCGCGAAGGGCTGGAATCGGTCTTCTTTCTGCTGGCGGCATTCCAGCAAGATGTGGGGATCTGGCCGCCTGTGGGCGCGGTGCTTGGGCTGGTTGCGGCCGTGGTACTCGGCTTCCTGCTCTACTGGGGCGGCATTCGTCTGAACCTCGGTGCGTTCTTCAAATGGACCAGCCTGTTTATATTGCTGGTTGCGGCAGGTCTGGCGGCAGGGGCGATTCGCGCCTTTCATGAGGCCGGACTGTGGAACCACTTCCAGGATGTGGCGTTCGATCTGAGCAACGTGCTGACTACGCACTCTCTGACGGGCACGCTGTTGGAAGGTATTTTCGGCTATCAGGAGACACCGAGCGTCAGCGAAGTTGGCGTCTGGTTCCTCTACTTAATTCCTGCGCTGGTGCTGTATGTCATGCCATCGCGCTCAGGCTCGCAGCCTTCCAGAGCTGCACAATAATCGCTGTACCGGGTGAATTATAGTTACAACATACTTTAAGAAGGGAAGGGGTCATGGCAATTCATTTTCGTCGTAGTGCGTTACAGGCAGGGATCGCAACGCTGCTTTCTTGCGCGTTTGCTGCCCATGCAGCGGATGTCCCTCAGGTAAAAGTGACCGTCACGGACAAGCAGTGTGAGCCGATGAATCTGACGGTAAACGCGGGTAAAACGCAGTTCCTCATCGTCAACCAGAGTCAGAAGGCGCTGGAGTGGGAAATCCTCAAAGGGGTGCTGGTGGTTGAAGAGCGCGAAAACATTGCGCCGGGCTTTAGCCAGAAGCTGACCGCTAACCTGCAGCCGGGTGAATATGACATGACCTGCGGCCTGCTTACCAACCCGAAAGGCAAACTCATCGTTAAAGGCCAGGCGACGGCGGATGCGGCAAAAAGCGAAGCGCTGCTGAGCCTTGGCACTGCTATCACCGACTATAAAGCCTACGTGACGGCCGAGACAGCCGAATTGGTAAAAGGGACAAAAGCCTTTACCGATGCGGTGAAAGCGGGCGATATCGAAAAAGCGAAATCGCTGTATGCGCCGACGCGCCAGCACTATGAGCGTATTGAACCGATCGCTGAGCTGTTCTCCGACCTGGACGGCAGTATTGATGCCCGCGAAGATGACTACGAGAAGAAGGCAGACGATCCGAAATTCACCGGTTTCCACCGTCTGGAAAAAGCCCTGTTTGGCGACAACTCGGTGAAAGGCATGGACACCTATGCTGACCAGCTTTACACCGACGTGCAGGAGCTGCAAAAACGCATCAGCGAGCTGGCATTCCCGCCGTCAAAAGTGGTGGGGGGCGCTGCGGGTCTGATTGAAGAGGTCGCGGCGACCAAAATCAGCGGTGAAGAAGACCGCTACAGCCATACCGATCTGTGGGATTTCCAGGCTAACGTCGATGGCGCGCAGAAAATTGTCAACCTGCTGCGTCCGCAGTTGCAGAAAAACAACGCCGAACTGCTCGGTAAAGTGGATGCGAACTTTAAGAAAGTCGACGCTATTCTGGCGAAATACCGTACCAAAGACGGCTATGAGACCTATGACAAGCTGACGGATGCCGACCGTAACGCGCTTAAAGGGCCGATCACGACGCTGGCGGAAGATCTCGCTCAACTGCGCGGTGTGCTCGGTCTGGACTAACTATCATGAATGACAAAGAAGAGTACGGCGTTAGCGAACCTTCGCGTCGCCGTTTATTAAAAGGTATGGGCGCGCTGGGAGGCGCCCTTGCCCTGGCCGGAGGATGTCCGGTGGCGCATGCGGCCAAACCGCAAAGTGCGCCAGGCACACTCTCCCCGAATGCGCGCATGGAAAAGCAGCCCTTTTATGGTGAGCATCAGGCCGGGATTTTGACGCCGCAACAGGCGTCGATGATGCTGGTGGCGTTTGATGTGCTGGCGTCCGACAAAGCCGATTTGCAGCGTCTGTTTCGTATGTTAACGCAACGTATCGCTTTTCTGACCGAAGGGGGGCCGGCGCCGGAAACCCCTAATCCGCGCCTGCCGCCGATGGATTCCGGTATTCTCGGGCCGTTTATCGCACCGGATAATCTGACCATCACGGTTTCGTTGGGTGATTCTCTGTTCGATGACCGCTTTGGCCTGCGTGCGCAAAAGCCGAAAAAATTGCAAAAGATGGAGCGCTTTCCCAACGATGCGCTGGTCTCTTCATTAAGCCATGGTGACCTGCTGGTGCAAATCTGCGCCAATACCCAGGACACGGTGATTCATGCCCTGCGCGATTTGATTAAACACACGCCTGATTTACTGAGCGTTCGCTGGAAGCGAGAGGGGTTTATCTCCGATCACGCTGCGCGCAGTAAAGGAAAGGAGACGCCGGTAAACCTGCTGGGCTTTAAGGATGGTACGGCAAACCCGGACAGCAGTGATAACGCGCTGATGGACAAGGTTGTGTGGGTAACAAGCGATCAGGCGGAGCCTGCGTGGGCCGTGGGCGGTAGCTATCAGGCTGTGCGTATCATTCAGTTTCACGTGGAGTTCTGGGATCGTACGCCACTCAAAGAGCAGCAGACTATCTTTGGTCGCGATAAGCAAACCGGCGCGCCGCTGGGGATGCACAACGAGCATGATGTCCCCGATTATGCCAGCGACCCCGGTGGCGATGTGATTGCCCTGGACAGCCATATTCGTCTGGCAAATCCACGTACGCCAGAGACGCAGTCGAGCCTGATGATGCGCCGGGGTTATAGCTATTCCCTGGGTGTCACCAATGCCGGGCAGCTTGATATGGGACTCCTGTTTGTCTGCTATCAGCACGACCTGGAGAAGGGTTTTCTGACCGTGCAAAAACGTCTCAATGGCGAAGCGCTGGAGGAGTATATTAAGCCCATCGGCGGCGGCTACTTCTTCGTGCTGCCAGGGGTTAAAGACCAAAACCAGTATCTCGGGCAAGCACTGCTCGAAGCCTGAAAAAAGAATCCTGCCTGAAGCCAGGCAGGATAATCTCTTATCTGTAGCATCCGTTCACACTTTTTCTGCCATCAAACTATCGATTTTTCGTATGAGAAAGTATCTGTTATTTTTCTGTAATATTCTTCGTAGACACTCTTTTCCATAGCGCAGGGTAAACGCTCGTTACCTTTCGGTGAAAATAATGTTGCGTTTATGCTAATTCCTGATGTACTTATTACATAGAATTACTGCCCTGCGGTGATGTCGTCACCTGGAGATCGCGGATGGTAAAGTCCACAACTGGACGTAACACCAACAAACAGCGCAACACCCGGCTCGGGGATGCACACTCCGGCAGTAAACGCTTCACCTCTGAATTTCTCTCCTTTATTCCTGTTTCTGATTTAACCGACATGGCAAGCGCTGATGACGGCTGCTTTGTTATGTCAATTTCAAAGGCAAGACATGGCTTAAAAGGAAGCCAAACCTCAGACGTTCGTGCGCATAATCGTGCCGATTTTGGTGCGTGTGATGTAAACCAACAACTCAAGGTGCTATCCATGGGAAGACAGAAAGCAGTGATCAAAGCTCGTCGTGAAGCTAAACGTGTGCTGAGACGCGATTCGCGCAGTCACAAACAGCGTGAAGAAGAGTCGGTCACCTCGCTTGTGCAGATGAGTGGCGTTGAAGCAATTGGAATGGCAAGGGATAGCCGTGATAATTCACCGATTGTTGCGCGTAATGAAGCTCAGGCGCAGTACCTGAATGCTATCGAGAGTAAACAACTGATATTCGCGACCGGGGAAGCCGGCTGCGGTAAAACATGGATCAGCGCGGCGAAAGCGGCGGAAGCCCTGATTCATAAGGATGTGGACAGGATTATTGTAACCCGACCGGTTCTGCAGGCCGACGAAGATCTCGGCTTCTTACCTGGTGATATTTCGGAGAAGTTCGCCCCTTATTTCCGGCCCGTCTATGATGTGCTGGTGAAAAGGCTGGGTGCGTCCTTCATGCAATACTGCCTGCGACCAGAGATTGGTAAGGTAGAGATCGCGCCGTTCGCCTATATGCGCGGACGTACCTTTGAAAATGCGGTTGTCATTCTTGACGAGGCTCAGAATGTGACCGCTGCGCAAATGAAAATGTTCTTAACGCGCCTCGGGGAAAATGTGACGGTAATCGTCAACGGTGATGTGACTCAGTGTGATTTGCCCCGCGGGGTGCAGTCTGGTCTGAGCGATGCGCTGTCGCGTTTTGAGGAAGATGAGATGGTAGGGGTGGTGCGTTTCACCACAGACGATTGCGTCCGCTCCGCACTCTGCCAGAGAACGCTGAAAGCCTACTACTAAGCTTTTTAGCGCATGATAAGAGCCCGGGAAACCGGGCTTTTTTTTGCTTTAAATAAAATCACTCACAGGTTTTTCATGTACTAAAACAGGTGGGTACATGTCGTCTGATAATCCTGTTAGTGTTATGCGCCGCTTTTTAATTATCAACATTGCCGTTGGCTATTTCGCCTTAGCTGTATGTGACAACTTCTACGGATCGGGCGCTGCCACTGATTGTTTTTAGGTGATGCTGGTAAATGCGGAACATAAAGTAAAAGTGTCATTATTTAAGAGGGAATTATGCGCGGGATTGTATGTATTTTAGGGCTGTCAGTCGTATTGGTTGGCTGCGATAAAGCGGTTGAAGATAAAAAAATTTCTGAACTGACAAGCGAAGAAGCTCAGACTTTATGTAAGTCGCCGCAGGCAATTGAGCAATTAACGAACAACTTCAAAGCGGGCACCAGTGAGTTTTTAACCCAACATCCCTTTAACTATTATCCTTTTAGCGATCGTAACGTTGACTCGACCAAAAGCATTACTGATTCGGAGCTGAGAAGAAAAAGTCGTATTGATGACAGTTTTCTCTATTCCGCTGATACCTTTAACAAAGGCTTTAGCCAGACTGACGTTCTGAAAATAAGTAACCCGACGCTTTCTGCAACAGGCCAGGACAGCCTGACCTGTAGTGCCCAGGCTGATTTCAGCAGTGATGAGATTTACGGTAAAGCCTTCTCAACGCCGGTCTCCTATACCATCACTAAGGCTGATAAGAAAATTATCACCGAAGGGAAATTCGCGCTGGCCGACATGAAGCAAAGCAAAGTCGAGCCGACGGCGGGCCAAAAGGCGTGGCGTGATAAATATGAAGCAGAATTAAATGCAAAAGATCAGGCGCTGAAAAACGTTGCCGACAGCGAATACCAGCCGATTTCTACAAAAGATCTCTTTTATATCTATTTTGCCCAAACTCCGCGCCAGTTTAACGATGATGAGCTGATGGGACTCTTTAGCAACAAATGGAACAACACCAGTGATTCATTTGCGAAAGAAGACATCAAAAAAGAAGAACTGCCGCAAATTAAAGCAAAAATTGCGCAATATAAAGACATCAAAAATATCGTCATTTATTCCACCACCGATGGTTCTTATCATGATGAGGACTTCCTGAAGCTGAAAACAGCGTCGGGTGAAAACGCTATCAAAATTAACGATATGGGGATCTTTACCCTTACCGATAGCAGCTATGACTTTGCAAAGAAAGGCTATGAATATCATAACTTCCTTTGCAACATGAACGGGGGCATCACCGTCAATGAACGGGGTGTATCGTTATCTGTCGATAAGACCGTCCGTGGCTGCACAGTGCTGGTTCCTGACGATCAGGCCCGTGAGATCTCTGCGAAGTTCGCCGATTTCAAAGGCAAAGGCAAAAATGTCAGCACCTCAGCGAAATATTTCATCCATATCGACAGCATTAATGGCGATCGTAATACCATTGAGGCAACGCTGGTAAAAGATGATGTACAGCTTATCGACCCTGACACTAAAGCGGTGATTTTGCATACGGTCATCAATTAAAAGGCCGTTCAGCGCAACGAAAAATTGACGCCAGAATCCTGATTATAAATAGCCGGGTTTGTCCCGGCTTTTTTACGCTTATCGTTTCTGTGATACCCTTCTTTTTTATCCCTTATGCCATCAGGAGAGTCGTAAATGACCGAAGGCCCGTTAAATGAAAATGAATTGCAGTGGCTGGAAGAGACATTGGTCGCTTATGGCCACAGCGATGAGTCCGTACTCGATGTGGCGGAGCTGGATGGTATGTTGACCGCCGTATTGTCCGGCCCGGTGGTTGTCGAGCCGGATCGCTGGCTGGTTGCTGTATGGGGCGGCGAAAAGAACATTCCGCGCTGGAAAAACGATCGTGAAATGAATCGTTTTATCGATCTCTGCTTTAAGCATTTGAACGATATTGCCGAGCGCCTGAGTGATTACCCGGATCAGTTTGAACCCGTCTTTGGTTACAACGAAGTGGACGGTAAGAGCTACACGGTGGTTGAAGAGTGGTGTTTTGGCTATATGCGCGGCGTGGCGCTAACCGACTGGTCAGGCTTGCCGGAGGAGCGTAAGGCCGATCTGGATATTATTGCCTTGCACGGGCTGGAAGAAAACTTTGAGCGTCTGGATGAATTCACCGAAGAGGAATTCAATGAAAGCGTAGAGGCTATCAGGCCTGCCGCTCTGCGTCTGTATGAGTACTGGTCGGCGAATCCACAACAGCCTGTTGCTCAGAAACCGCAGGTGAATGGTGTAAAAGTCGGGCGTAACGATCCTTGCCCGTGTGGCAGCGGTAAGAAATTAAAAAGCTGCTGCCTGCACTAAAAAAATCGGGCTCCTGATGAGCCCGATTTATTATCCCACTTCCGGCAGCAAGCCTGCTGAAATCGCAAACTGTACGGCAATAATAGTTACGCCGCAGGCCATCACCAGGCAGAGCATAGGTCTCCCGCCCAGAACACGATATTGCGCTTGTCCATGCGCCTTACGGCTTTGCCACGCGAGCAGGGCGGGGATCAGCAGGGCCAGCACCGCAAGCGCCACGCCAGCATAACCGAGCGCCATCACAAAACCGCGCGGATAGAAGAGGGCGAAGGCCAGCGGGGGCAAAAAGGTTATCGCGCCGGTTTGCAGACGCCCGACAGCCGTGTTGCGGCGCTGGAACAGGTCGGCCAGGTAATCAAATAGACCAAGCGACACACCTAAAAATGAGGTCGCCAGCGCCAGGTCGGCAAACAGATGAACAGCCAGTTCCACATGCGCGGAGGCAACCACTTCGCGCAGCGCCTCAAGAAGTCCATTCAGTCCGGCATGGTTAGCCAGCATTCCCATAAAGGTTGAAGACTCAATACTGCCAAGGGTCGCCAGTTGCCAGAAAATATAGGCGACCAGCGGGATCGCGCTGCCGGTGATAAATATCCCGCGTAGCTTGCGAACGTTACCGCCCATATAACTGACAATGCTCGGCACGCTGCCATGAAAGCCAAAAGAGGTAAAAATCACCGGCATGGCGGAGAGGGCCAGCCCTTTTTCCAGCGGCAGGGTGAGTAAATTCACCTGATGAACATGTGGCAGGAGCAGCGCGAGCATTACCACCAGGAAAATAATCTTGGCGCTAAACAGGAAACGGTTGAATAAATCGACCAGTGATGTGCCAATACAGACCACGCCACCGGCGACAAAGGTAAACAAAAATACCCCGCTTGATGACGATACATTGATGCCAGTCCATACGCTGAGGCTGGACGCCAGCAGCTCACCGGCGCCGCTGATATAAGCCGCCGTCAGGGCATACATCAAAAACATCATGCTAAAACCGGTGATCCACTGCCCGTAACGCCCCAGGTAACGTCGCGCCAGGCTACCGAGCCCTGTGTCGGCGGGCACGTGCTGATAAACTTCGAGCAATAACAGCGCGGTATAACACATCAGTCCCCACAGGGCGAAGAGTAAAACCAGCGTTACACTAAATCCGACCCCGGCGGCGGCCAGCGGCATCGCCAGCATCCCTGCGCCAATAGTGGTACCAGCCACAATAAAAACACTGCCAAGTGCTCGATTTTTCACACTTTCCTCTGGATTTAAACCGCATTCTTTATCAAATATGCGGCGCAGAGTATGTGAAAAACCGATCTGCGTCAAACGAGGATTACAAACAGTGTAAATAAATAATTACATGAAAAGAGACGCTTACCTTTGATCGTTTGGCTGGCGGTCTACAGGCTGTGCGCAATGCAGGTAAACCTGTCTCAGCGCAATAAACCCTTATAAAGATGTGTCTATGATGCATCTTTTAAGCGGAGGGTGTATGGCGTCAATTCATGGTCATGAAGTACTTAATATGATGCTGGAGTCAGGGGAGCGTTATTCAGAGCAAAGTCTGGAAGCGGCAATCTGTATGCGCTTTGGTAAGGATGCCCGTTTTCATACCTGTTCAGCAGAGGATATGACGGCAGCGGAGCTGGTGGCGTTTCTGGCATCGCGTGGGAAATTTATTCCTGCGGAAAATGGGTTTTCTACCCACGAAAGTAAAATCTGCCAGCACTAAAAAATAATGCGGTAATGTAGAGTCATTACCGCATTTTGCTTAATTTGCGGTGTCGAGAGTAGATAGTTCTTTATCGATAAAATAAAGACCTTCGCCGCTTTTACCCGCCAGCGTCAGTTTATCAATAACGGATTTAAACAGTTTTTCTTCTTCATGTTGTTCCGCTACATACCACTGCAGGAAATTAAACGTCGGATAATCCTGCGAGGTCATTGCGACGTGCGCCAGTTCGTTAATTTTCTGGGTGATCAACTGCTCGTGTTCGTAAGTCGCACGGAACAATTCATCCAGCGAAGCGTATTCGGCAAACGGCGACTGAATAGTGTTAATGCGCGGTAAGCTGCCGGTATCTGCCAGATAATCAAACAGACGCTGCATGTGCGTCATCTCTTCCTGCGCATGGCGGCGCAGAAATGCGGCGGCACCTTCAAAGCTGTTATAGCTGCACCAGGCGCTCATTTGTTGATAAAGCAGCGACGAAAAAAGTTCGAGGTTCATCTGCTCATTGAGTTTTTCAATCATTTCAGCTTTAAGCATGGCGCCACTCCGAAAAATAATAAAAGAGGTAAAGAGCGGCCACTATAATTTGTTATTTAATTATTTGCAAAAGGTAAAATAAAAAATAATTTTTATTAAAAATGAGAATGGGAATAACACGCATTGCAGGAAAATAAGCGGGGAAATGATAATTATTCTTTTATTTAAATAAAGAGTAATGCCAGCGGTGGAGCACTGGCATTAATTGTTACCAGGCTCTGGCGGCCGGCACGTTGTTGAGCGCCATACCACGGCACTGGTACTGAATGGTGATGGTCGTGTTCATACAGACGGAACCACTGATCAGGCTACAGGTCGAAATGGGCTGACCATAGGCCACCGCGGTCGCATAGCCCATTTGTTGACACTGCTTGTTGGCGGTTCCCTGGGTGGTGTATTCGTCATAGTGTGCGTTTTGCATCATCGCCTGATTAAAGCTAAGACGGATCAGACCATTGGTCGTATCAACATTGCTGACTTTGGGTTCTTTGGTTATTGAGCACCCGGCGAGCAGTAGCAGCGAGGCGGCAACAAGGATTTTGTTCATGAAAGCGCTCTGATTCATATGGGCATTGTTGCATCTTACCGACTTATTACGCGGGCAATCGGCAGAATAGCCTGCTTAACTGACCTTTTTACGTGCAACGACGGGGCAATCAGGTCCATTTCAGGCAAAACTGTGAACGCAATTTACTTTTTTAAAACTATTTTTCATTAAATTTGAAAGTATGTTTATCAGGTAGTAAGGTTGATCCAATTTGGCAACTTAATGCATTAACCAGGAGATAAAGATGAAGATTGCACTGATGATGGAAAACAGCCAGGCAGGGAAAAACGCCGTCATCCTTAAAGAACTGAAAGCGGTTGCGGATGAAAAAGATTTTCCGGTCTTCAATGTGGGTATGAGTGACGAAAACGATCATGACCTGACCTATATCCACCTTGGTATTATGGCCAGTATTCTGCTGAATGCTAAAGCGGTCGACTTTGTAGTGACGGGTTGCGGTACAGGGCAGGGGGCGCTGATGTCCCTGAATATTCATCCTGGCGTTATTTGTGGTTACTGTATTGATCCGGCCGACGCTTTCCTGTTTGCCCAGATTAACAACGGCAACGCGCTCTCATTGCCGTTCGCCAAAGGGTTTGGCTGGGGCGCGGAGCTGAATGTGCGCTTTATCTTTGAAAAAGCGTTCACGGGCCGTAAAGGTGAAGGCTACCCGCCGGAACGTAAAGAGCCGCAGGTGCGTAATGCCGGTATCCTCAACCAGGTAAAAGCGGCGGTAGTCAAAGAGAACTACCTTGATACTTTACGCGCCATCGATCCGGAACTGGTGAAAACCGCCGTTTCCGGCCCGCGTTTCCAGCAGTGCTTCTTTGAAAACTGCCAGGATAAAGCCATCGAAGCTTTCGTGCGTGAGATCCTCGCCTGATACCCCTGAGGTCAGCACACGCTGGCCTCTGCTTTCCCTTCCGTGTTCACCCGCCACTGTTTCCTTAACTTATCCAATTATTTTTTAAAAATACAAAAAATTTTAGATTTTAAGTCGCAGATTTTACACGAATTTTTAACAAAAACTGTTTTTCTTTAAAAATAAAACGTGATTTCTATCACGTAAATATTGCTTTTTGTGACGGAGGTCATATTATATGCACATCAACCGATAACACCTGCATAACAAATCGCCGGAGCAAAACATGAAACTGCGCAAAATCCTGAAAAGCATTTTTGAAACCTACTGCAAAACCTTCAAAGATGTCCCCCCGGGTGCCATGTTCTGATGATAAAAAAACCTGCCGAGGCAGGTTTTTTTATGTCCGCAACAAAAGGCGGAAGGGTGATAAAAGCGGCGATCTTCGCCGCTTTTTGCTATCAGAAGAAAGCCGAGACCAACATGTAGCTGGCAGCACAGGCGCAACTCACGCCAATCAGACCCGGAATGATAAAGCTGTGGTTAATGATAAATTTGCCGATACGCGTGGTGCCTGAGCGGTCAAAGCCGATACAGGCCAGGTCACTCGGGTAGGTCGGCAGAACAAAATAGCCGTACGAGGCCGGGAAGAAGGCGATCAACATTTTGGGTTCAACGCCCAGCATCAGACCCATTGGCGCAACGGCGGTCAGTGCGGCGGCCTGGCTGTTTACCAGTTTCGAGACGAGGAACAGCACGATAGCGTAGGTCCACGGATGGCTTTTCACGACCCCTTCCAGCGCCATTTTCAGTTCGTTCAGATGTGCCTGGAAAAAAGTATCACTCATCCATGCAACACCAAACACCGAGAAAATAGCCACCATTCCCGCTTTGAATACCGCACCGCCTGATATAGCAGAAGCGTTGACCTTACAGACCATCAGCATCACGGCACCGGCAATCAGCATCATCATCTGAATGACCAGGTTCATGGAGAGGGGGGAAAGTTTACCTTTTACGTCGAAAGCCGGGCGCAATTGCGGGAGTGCGCCGAGTAATACCACGACCAGGATACCGGCAAAAAAGATCCACGTTGACCAGTAGGCCTCTTTGGGGAAGCGCTGATTCATCAGCGTTTCGCTACTGCCATAAATGAATTCACGCTGTTTCGGATCTTTTAATTTTTCCTGGAATTCTTTGTCGTCTGCCAGATCTTTACCACGGCGCAGGCTCCACAGCGCGGCGATAGCGACCCCGAACAGCGAGGCCGGAACAGAGACGGCCAGTATTTCAAGGATACTCCAGGCATGACCAATGCCGTGCTGCGCGGCAAGAATGGAGACCAGCGACACGACGGCAACGGAGACCGGCGATGCGGTAATCGCCATCTGCGAGGCAATAGAAGCCACGGCCATCGGACGTTCCGGGCGGATATTTTTCTTAAGCGCAATGTCGGCGATGATAGGAAACATGGTGTAGACCACATGCCCGGTACCGCAGAGAAACGTCAATGTCCATGTGGTGAACGGTGCCAGCAACGTAATATGTTGGGGATGGCGACGTAATAACCGCTCCGCAAATTGCATCATCACGTTCAGACCGCCTGCGGTTTGCAGCGTAGCTGCGCAACCAATAACGGCAAGAATCGTGAGCATAACATCAACCGGCGGCTTGCCCGGCTCCAGACCAAATACAAAACTCAGCAGAAAAAGGCCAATACCGCTGATTAAACCCAGCCCCATCCCGCCAAAACGTGTCCCTATTAATAAACAGAGAATTATAATGATAAATTCAATGGTAATCATGACTCACCTTGTCCTGGACATTAATACATTGAATAGATCATTACATTTTGTAACGTCTCTCAATGAGAGCCAGATCCAATTTGAGCAAAATTAATAAAAGCAATAACTTATATACTTTTCATTAACAAATAATTCATACCCTGGCAAAGTAATGGGTCAGTCGGTGGGGGGATTAAACATCGACTGACGACAGGAAGGGGTAACGCGGAAAAATTAACAGGCAATGGAAGCGGAATACTGAATAGTGAGAATGTTTTTTAATTCTTCGTTATTGTTTTGATATTCTGCGCGAATGTTGTTTATGAGTTCGAGAGTGGCCATATTAGTGTCCAATGCGATCTCTTCGGCCAGACATTCCAGTGCACAGATACGCAGGGCCTGGTTTTCCATGAGTTGCTTTAGAACATCCTCAACAGAGACAAAATTATTGTCCACCATATCAACCGCCTTAATAACCGGCCAGGTCCCTGACGCCTTAATATATTCGAACAGTTGCATCATTCGCGTCACACTTTTTTGCGCCTGAATGCGCAGAAACACCCCCATAGCAGGAAGGTTACGCGTCATACACCCGTTGCCAAGAGAGATATAAAGATGTGACGCATGAAACTCAAGATTCATCTGAGTATTCAATTTCTGCGTCATTACAGAGGTCATCATAATAATATCCTTATTACAGAGTAAGTTTTTGCACGTGTTAAATTAATACGGCAAACCATTCAGGTATTCATCTGCCTCAACGTGAGTTGCATAAGGATTACAGAGGAAGAAGCGTATCCTAAGTTATATTACGTTATTGTTCATTTCGCCCATATGACATGTGGATGATAGTTTTATTCAGTCATAAATATTCGTTTTCTCTTACAGAGGGTGCACTTATTCCGACAGGCAAATAAACCTATCTTTCAAAAGCCTGCGGTTTCTCTGGTTACCTGAAAAGTGACGGCTTGCGCTCGCCTGGCGGCAAGAATGTGACTTAAGAACGATTTTGAAACACCGTTTTGATTTAATGTATGGACAATTGATGACAACAACAGGGTGAGGAGTAGGCAATGAAAAAAGTGGCGGTGTTGTTAGCGCCAGGGTTTGAAGAGGCAGAGGCGATTATTACCATCGACATTCTGCGTCGCCTGAATATCGAGGTTGAAACGCTGGCCTGCGCACAATCACGTGCGGTAGTGAGCTATCACAATATTCCGATGGTGGCAGACAGCACGCTGAGCGAGCGTGCTGACACACTTTACGACGCCGTGGTGCTTCCGGGTGGCCCGCAGGGCAGTGTTAACCTTGCCGCGAACACAGAAGTTATCGCATTTGTTAAGCATCACGACGCGCAGAACAGGCTGATTTGCCCGATTTGCTCCGCGGCCGCAAGAGTGCTCGGCGGCAATGACCTGCTGGATGGCCGCCGCTACGTCTGCTCCGGCGATTTGTGGCAAGGGGTTCGAAACGGCGAGTACGTTGATGCCCCGGTGGTGGAAGACCGCAATCTGTTAAGCGGCAAAGGTCTTGGCCACGCGTTTGATTTTGCGTTTGCCCTGTCGGCACGCTTGCTGGGCGATGAAACCCCCGTGCGCGATCACGCAGATCATATTTATTACCATTGGTAACTTGTACACCCCGATACACCTTGTATCGGGGGACAAGGATAACCGAGCTGGAGCTATGGATTATCCTGCTAATACCCTTCTGATTTGTACGACAAATACGCCCATTTTTATGTCTTAATCCGCTGAATTTATGTACGGAATTACTGTAATTCTGCGGTGTGATATTGCTCTCCTATGGAGAATCAATTTCCCGCTAAAACTACTGCCAGCACAGGTATCCAGGGAAGCACGGATCCTAATGCCTTGTTTTATGACCTTTTAAGTTAACCGGTAGTTATTTTTCCCTACGTAAAAGAAAGTCAAAGCTGGAGTTAACCATGCACAAATTCACTAAAGCGTTAGCAGCCATTGGCCTTGCCGCCGTTATGTCACAATCCGCTATTGCTGAAACAATGAAACTGGGTTTTTTGGTAAAACAACCTGAAGAACCCTGGTTCCAGACTGAATGGAAATTCGCCGATAAGGCGGGCAAGGATTTAGGGTTTGAGGTGATTAAAATCGCCGTTCCGGATGGCGAAAAAACACTGAACGCCATCGACAGTCTGGCAGCGAGCGGCGCAAAAGGCTTCGTTATCTGTACGCCGGACCCGAAATTGGGTTCCGCGATTGTTGCTAAAGCGCGCGGTTATGACATGAAAGTCATTACCGTGGATGATCAGTTCGTTAACGCCAAAGGCGAACCGATGACCTCCGTTCCTCTGGTCATGATGGCCGCCAGCGAAATCGGCGCGCGTCAGGGTCAGGAATTGTACAAAGAGATGCAAAAACGCGGCTGGGATGTGAAAACGACCGGCGTTATGGCGATCACGGCCAATGAACTGGATACCGCACGTCGCCGTACCACCGGTTCAATGGATGCGCTGAAAGCCGCGGGCTTCCCGGAAAAACAAATTTACCAGGTACCGACAAAATCAAACGATATCCCCGGTGCGTTTGATGCCGGTAACTCTCTGCTGGTGCAACATCCGGAAGTGAAACACTGGCTGGTGCTGGGTATGAACGATAACACCGTCCTGGGCGGCGTGCGTGCAACCGAAGGCCAGGGCTTTAAAGCTGCGGATGTGATTGGCATTGGTATTAACGGTGTGGACGCGGTGAGCGAGCTGTCGAAAGCGCAGGCGACCGGCTTCTACGGTTCTCTGCTGCCAAGCCCGGATGTGCATGGCTATAAAACCAGCGAGCTGCTCTACAACTGGGTGACCAAAGGTGTTGAGCCGCCGAAATTCACTGCGGTTACCGATGTGGTGCTGATCACTCGCGATAACTTCAAAGAAGAGCTGGCGAAAAAAGGGTTAGGCGTGAAGTAAATCTCTGATGGTTGTGCCCTCCCTTATCAGGGAGGGCCAGAAGTACACTGAACTGATTCACGGAGACGTTATGCAAGACTCTACTCCTTATCTTTCCTTCCGCGGCATCGGCAAGACGTTCCCCGGCGTCAAGGCCCTGAGCGATATCAGCTTTGACTGTCATGCCGGTCAGGTCCACGCGTTGATGGGGGAGAATGGCGCGGGTAAGTCGACCCTGTTGAAAATTCTCAGCGGTAATTACGCACCGACGACCGGTACGCTGGCAATTAAAGGACAGGAAGTTAGCTTCGCGGATACCACGGCGGCGCTCAATGCCGGTGTGGCTATCATCTACCAGGAACTGCATCTGGTACCGGAAATGACGGTGGCGGAGAATATCTATCTCGGCCAGTTACCCCATAAAAGCGGGATCGTTAACCGCTCACTCCTTAATTATGAAGCGGGTCTGCAACTCAAGCATCTGGGGCTGGATATTGATCCACAGACGCCGCTCAAATATCTCTCCATCGGCCAGTGGCAGATGGTCGAAATCGCGAAGGCGCTGGCACGTAACGCCAAAGTTATTGCCTTTGATGAACCGACAAGCTCACTGTCGGCGCGCGAAATCGAAAACCTGTTCAGGGTTATTCGTGAGCTGCGCAAAGAAGGGCGCGTGATTTTGTATGTCTCGCACCGCATGGAAGAGATCTTCGCCCTCAGCGATGCCATTACCGTGTTTAAAGATGGACGTTATGTCCGTACGTTCACGGACATGCAGCAGGTTAACCATGACCAGCTAGTACAGGCGATGGTTGGCCGTGACCTGGGCGACATCTACGGCTGGCAGCCGCGCGACTATGGCGATGAACGGCTACGCCTCGATCAGGTTAAAGCGCCCGGTGTTCGCACACCGATTAGCCTGACGGTACGCAGCGGCGAGATTGTTGGTCTGTTCGGTCTGGTAGGGGCAGGGCGCAGCGAGTTAATGAAAGGTTTGTTCGGCGGTACGCGAATTACCGAAGGGAAAGTCTTTATTGACGGTGCTGAGGTTAATATCCAGAAACCATCCCATGCCATTCGCGCCGGTATGATGCTCTGCCCGGAAGACCGTAAAGCAGAAGGGATTATTCCCGTCCACTCCGTACAGGAGAATATCAATATCAGCGCCCGGCGTAAGTTTATCCATGCAGGGTGTTTGATCAATAACGGCTGGGAGGCGCAGAACGCCGAGCATCATATTCGTAGCCTGAATATCAAAACGCCCAGTGCCGACCAGTTAATTATGAATCTTTCCGGTGGTAATCAGCAGAAGGCCATTCTGGGACGTTGGTTATCGGAAGAGATGAAGGTCATTTTGCTCGATGAACCCACTCGCGGGATTGATGTGGGGGCCAAGCATGAAATCTATAACGTTATCTATGCGCTGGCAGCCCGTGGTGTAGCGGTGTTGTTTGCCTCAAGCGACCTGCCGGAAGTCCTTGGCGTCGCCGACCGCATCGTGGTGATGCGCGAAGGCGAAATTGCCGGTGAATTGCTTCATGGTCAGGCCGATGAACAGCGAGCGCTCAGCCTCGCGATGCCTAAAGTTAGCCAGGCTGTCGCCTGAGCAAGGAGAATATGATGTCATCTGTAACTTCTTCTGGCGCACCGAAGTCGCCATCGGCCTTTAGCCTGGGCCGCATCTGGGATCAGTTCGGTATGCTGGTGGTGTTTGCCGCACTGTTTATCGGCTGCGCCGTTTTTGTGCCAAACTTCGCCTCGTTTGTGAACATGAAAGGGCTGGGGCTTGCAATCTCCATGTCCGGTATGGTGGCCTGCGGGATGTTGTTCTGTCTGGCCTCCGGTGACTTCGACCTTTCGGTTGCATCCGTCATCGCCTGTGCTGGTGTTACCACCGCTGTGGTGATCAACATGTCAGGTAGCCTGTGGCTGGGCGTATTTGCTGGCCTGATGCTGGGCGTGGTGAGCGGGTTTATTAACGGTTTCGTGATTGCCCGGCTGAAAATTAACGCCCTGATCACGACCCTTGCCACGATGCAAATTGTGCGCGGGCTGGCTTATATCATTTCTGATGGTAAAGCGGTCGGTATTGAAGACGAGAGCTTCTTTACGCTTGGTTATGCCAACTGGCTGGGGCTGCCGGCGCCAATCTGGCTGACTGTCGCCTGCCTTATCGTGTTTGGCTTCCTGCTAAACAAAACGACGTTCGGTCGAAACACGCTGGCCATTGGCGGCAATGAAGAAGCGGCGCGTCTGGCGGGCGTACCCGTGGTGCGCACGAAAATCATTATCTTTGTTCTGTCCGGGCTGGTATCCGCGGCGGCAGGGATTATCCTGGCCTCGCGTATGACAAGCGGTCAGCCGATGACCTCTATCGGTTATGAGCTGATTGTGATTTCGGCCTGCGTGCTGGGTGGGGTTTCGCTGAAAGGCGGTATCGGTAAAATCTCTTACGTGGTCGCCGGGATCCTGATTCTGGGGACGGTAGAGAATGCGATGAACCTGCTGAACATCTCGCCGTTTGCCCAGTATGTGGTGCGTGGTTTGATCTTGCTGGCTGCGGTGATTTTTGACCGCTACAAACAGAAGGCTAAAAGAACTGTGTAATCCTCCTGTCATCGCTATGATGATTGATCTTTAAGCATACCTCCAGTAACCCATCAACCGCCAGAGTGGTTGATGGGTTATGCATAAAATGGCGAGCAGCGTCACACTGTCTATACTTACATGGCTAATGATAATGAAAGGTTATCGTATGAGACCTTTCACCGTTGACCATTAAGGAGGAAACCAGGGTGGCTGACCTGTTATCTGAACCGCCTGTCTTTTCCGGAAATTTTGCTTTTTTCTTCGATCTTGACGGAACCCTCGCTGAAATCAAACCTCACCCTGACCAGGTTTTTGTTCCGCCGGATGTTCTCAAGCGGCTCGCACGCCTTGCTGAAATGAATGATGGCGCGGTGGCATTGATCTCAGGGCGCTCAATGGCAGAGCTGGACAAGCTTGCCAGGCCTTACCGTTTTCCCCTTGCCGGGGTTCATGGGGCAGAGCGCCGCGATATCAACGGTCAAACTCACCGGGTCACGTTGCCAGATGAGATCATCCAGCCGCTGGAACAGGCACTGACTACGGGAATGGCCGCACTTAAGGGTGCCGAGCTTGAAAGCAAGGGGATGGCGTTCGCTCTGCATTATCGGCAGGCACCGGAGCATGAAGAGGCAATCTTCGCTCTGGCACGCAAAATGGTGGAGACCTGGGGCCAACTGGCGATGCAGCCAGGCAAATGTGTGATCGAACTTAAACCGTCTGGCATCAACAAGGGTGCCGCTATAGACGCGTTTTTACAGGAGTCGCCGTTTAGGGGCAGAAAACCGGTATTTATCGGCGATGATCTGACGGATGAGCACGGCTTTGAGGTCGTGAACGCGAAATCAGGTATTTCGGTGAAAGTAGGGGCTGGTGCAACTCACGCGCAATGGCGTTTGGGTTGTGTGAATGACGTCCATCAGTGGCTTAAACGTATAACTGACCATCAAGAACAAGAAAAAAAGGCGCTAACAAACAGGAGAGATGGCTATGAGTCGCTTAGTCGTAGTATCTAATCGCATTGCTCCGCCTGACGATAAAAAGTCCAGCGCAGGTGGGCTGGCCGTAGGGATTCTGGGAGCTTTAAAAGCCACGGGCGGATTATGGTTCGGCTGGAGTGGTGAAATTGGTGATGAAGATGCACCGCTGAAAAAGGTCTCGCGTGGAAATATCACATGGGCTTCCTTTAACCTCAGCGAAGAGAATTACGAGCAATATTATTCTCAATTTTCCAACGCCGTGTTATGGCCGGCTTTCCATTATCGCCTGGACCTGGTGAAGTTCCAGCGTGAGGCATGGGAGGGCTATCAGCGGGTAAATTCCCTGTTGGCGGATAAGTTATTACCGCTGGTAGAAGATGACGACAATCTGTGGATCCACGATTACCATCTGCTGCCTTTTGCCAGTGAATTGCGCAAGCGTGGGGTGAATAACCGTATTGGTTTCTTCCTGCATATTCCTTTCCCGACCCCGGAAATCTTCAACGCGCTGCCGCCGAATGCCGAACTGCTTGAGCAGTTGTGTGACTATGATCTGCTGGGTTTCCAGACCGAGAGCGATCGTCTGGCGTTCCTTGACTGTCTGTCTACCCAAACGCGTCTGACAACACGTGGCGGTACGCACCATACCGCATGGGGCAAAACGTTCCAGACCGAGGTTTACCCTATCGGTATCGAACCGAAAGAGATTGCCCAGCAGGCTTCGGGGCCGTTGCCACCCAAACTGGCGCAACTGAAAAACGAGCTGAAAAACGTCAAGAATATCTTCTCCGTTGAGCGTCTGGATTACTCCAAGGGGTTGCCGGAGCGTTTTCTCGCCTATGAAACGCTGCTGGAGAAGTATCCGCAGCATCACGGCAAGATTCGCTACACGCAAATCGCACCGACCTCGCGTGGCGAAGTACAGGCCTATCAGGACATTCGTCATCAACTGGAAACGGAAGCGGGGCGCATTAACGGGAAATATGGTCAGCTTGGCTGGACGCCGCTCTATTATCTGAACCAGCACTTTGATCGCAAAGTGCTAATGAAAGTCTTTAGATACGCGGAAGTCGGGTTGGTCACACCACTGCGAGACGGGATGAACCTGGTCGCGAAAGAGTATGTTGCCGCGCAGGATCCTGCGAACCCGGGCGTACTGGTGCTGTCGCAATTTGCCGGTGCGGCAAACGAGCTAACCTCGGCGCTGATTGTTAACCCTTACGACCGGGATGATGTGGCTGCCGCGATGGACAGGGCACTGACGATGCCGCTGGCTGAGCGTATCGCGCGCCATGCTGAAATGCTTAAGGTGATTGAGCAAAATGATATCAACCACTGGCAAGAACGGTTTATAAGCGATTTAAAGCGCATCACGCCACGTAGTGCTCACAGTAGCCTGCAAAACAAAGTGGCGACCTTCCCGAAAATGGCTTGACAAGAGCCCCTTCCGTTACGCGGGAGGGGTTATTCGCTTAATGGCACCAGTAAGACATCCACTTTACACGAACCGACTATCGCTTTAGCGGAGCAGGCTGCTCGCGCAAAAAAACTCTGATTGTGATTCCCACAGATAACCAGGTCGACGCCCTGTGTACGACAGGTATGCAGCACGTGCTCGCTGAGCTCACCAGAGGTAATAATCACCTGTTCAATGGGGTAATCAGCGCGGCTGACCAGGTCATTCATAAACTGTTGCGTCTCTTCCTGCAGAATCTCGCGCACATTCTCCATCATCGGTGCCGCAAGCTGGTTATACATTTCGGGATCGGACGTTAGTGTGATGAGGGTTAAGCGGGAGTGAAACGGACGTGCTATTGACACCGCTTTTGCCACCAGGGCGTGGCTTTCCGGAGAGGCCGATACCGCAACCAACAGATGCGTGTAGCCCATGACTGGCTCCTTATCTATGAGGTTCACATATCACCATTACTCCGTTTGCGCCAACGTAGCAATAGACCAATATGACAAACTTGTGAAGAAACTCATAAATATTCATTAATTAATCTTATGAAATGGACAGTTTGAAGTTTAATCATCTTAATTAGAATTAGGTGCTTAAGCGAAATTTTAAGAATTTAAAGTTAAATCCCTAAATTATTAATCGTCCTGATTAACAAATTTAAAATGATCCCGCGCGGCAATTAATAAGCGTGGCTGTATTTCTAATTTATTGTTTTATAAAGCTATTTATTATTGTTTCTTTATTAGAGACGAATTGCGTATTTTAAACGCCTAAAGATAGTACACATCTGACCACTGCGCCGTATTTCGATATGTCATATGAATGAGTATTCGCATTAAAAGAATAGAAAAATGGATTGTTAGAACAAAAAATAATCAATTCAGAAGCAGGACTGATAGATTTCTTACCAGGAAATGCGTAAATTATGTGACGTGGATCACATTTTTTCCAAAATTTCACTCTGGTCACATTGTATGTCTCAGCACCTACGAGTACAGTTGCGTCGAATTAGGAAAAATCTTAGTTCTTTGTAAGAAATGATTAAGAGTGTGGCAAGGTAAAAACATTTGAGCGAGAGACCTGCCGCACGAGATCCTAAGTCTGTTATGCATTTAGCCTTTCTTTTTATACCGGGTTTTTTCCCGGCGACATCACGGGGTGCGGTTTGTCCGCATAAGATACAAGTTGGTTATTCGGGATGGGAAAAATGCATACATCCGAGTTGCTGAAACACATTTATGACATCAATCTGTCATATCTGCTCCTTGCTCAGCGTTTAATTAGTCAGGACAAAGCGTCCGCCATGTTCCGCTTAGGTGTTAACGAAGAAATGGCGAATACGCTGGGAGAGTTAACTCTTCCACAGATGGTTAAGCTCGCTGAAACAAATCAAGTTATTTGTCAGTTCCGCTTTGACAACCATCAGACCATTACGCGTCTGACTCAGGAATCCCGTGTGGATGATTTACAGCAAATCCATACCGGCATTCTGCTCTCTACTCGTCTGCTGAATGAATCTACCCAAGCAGGTGAACCAGCCCGGAAGAAAAGGGCGTAATCATGAGCGAGAAAAGTATTGTTCAAGAAGCCCGCGACATTCAGTTAGCAATGGAACTGATCACGCTGGGCGCACGTTTGCAAATGTTGGAGAGTGAGACGCAACTGAGCCGTGGTCGTCTCATCAAGCTTTATAAAGAGCTGCGTGGTAGCCCGCCGCCGAAAGGTATGCTGCCATTCTCCACCGACTGGTTTATGACGTGGGAGCAAAATATTCATGCTTCAATGTTCTGTAATGCCTGGCAATTCTTACTAAAAACCGGGTTATGCAGCGGCGTTGATGCGGTAATTAAAGCCTATCGACTCTATCTCGAACAATGCCCTCAGCCTGAGGAAGGGCCACTGCTGGCTCTGACCCGTGCCTGGACTTTGGTACGTTTCGTGGAAAGCGGAATGCTGGAGTTGTCTCGCTGTAACTGCTGTGGTGGTAACTTTATCACCCACGCGCATCAGCCTGTTGGCAGTTTCGCCTGTAGTTTATGCCAGCCGCCTTCTCGTGCGGTAAAAAGACGTAAACTTTCCCGGGATGCTGCCGATATTATTCCACAACTGCTGGAAGAACAGATCGATCAGGCTGTTTGACCGAACAAGGTGTGGGACAAACTCCAGCAGCGGTGAAGTTATACCGCTGCTTTTTTTTTCCCTGCCTTTCGTGAAAACCCTGCGATTTGTCTTCCTTGCCATAGTCATTAGCGGAAGGATGATGTCGTGCTTATCGTATTAGGTTACATAGTGGTTGTGGGTGCTGTCCTTGGCGGGTATATGATGACCGGCGGGCACCTTGGCGCACTTTATCAACCGTCCGAGCTTATCATCATTGGCGGCGCTGGCATCGGTGCGTTTATCGTCGGCAACAATGGTAAAGCCATCAAGGGCACCATCAAGGCGTTACCTTTGCTGTTTCGCCGCTCCAAATACACAAAAAGTATGTACATGGATTTGCTGGCGCTGCTCTATCGGCTGATGGCGAAGTCTCGCCAGCAGGGGATGTTCTCCCTTGAACGGGATATCGAAAACCCGAAAGAGAGCGAGATTTTTGCCAGCTATCCGCGCATCCTTGCCGATGCCACCATGCTCGAATTTATTGTTGATTATCTGCGTCTTATCATCAGCGGCAATATGAACACCTTCGAAATTGAAGCGCTGATGGACGAAGAGATCGAAACCCACGAAAGTGAAGCGGAAGTCCCGGCCAACGCCCTGGCGGCGGTAGGGGATTCGTTGCCCGCATTTGGTATCGTTGCGGCGGTTATGGGCGTGGTTCACGCACTGGCCTCGGCGGACCGTCCGGCGGCGGAGCTTGGTGCGCTCATTGCTCACGCGATGGTGGGAACCTTCCTTGGTATTTTGTTGGCGTACGGCTTTATTTCTCCGCTGGCCAGCGTGTTGCGTCAGAAAAGCGCCGAAACCACCAAAATGATGCAGTGCGTCAAGATCACACTGTTGTCGAATCTGAACGGCTACGCGCCGCCAATTGCCGTCGAGTTTGGGCGTAAAACGCTGTACTCAACCGAACGTCCGTCGTTTGTCGAACTCGATGAACACGTGCGCGCGGTAAGAAACCCTAACCAACAGACAACGACTGAGGACGCATGAAAAATCAGTCCCATCCTATCGTCGTCGTAAGACGCAAGAAACATAAAGGACATGGCGGGGGAGCGCACGGCTCCTGGAAGATAGCCTATGCCGACTTTATGACGGCGATGATGGCTTTTTTCCTGGTTATGTGGCTTATCTCAATTTCTAGCCCTAAAGAACTGATTCAGATTGCCGAATACTTTCGTACACCCCTTGCAACAGCGGTAACGGGTGGACCAAGAATTTCGAATAGCGACAGTCCGATTCCGGGCGGTGGCGATGACTACACACAGCAGCAGGGTGAAGTTAAAAAACAGCCGAACATTGATGATCTCAAGCAACGCATGGAGCAAGCAAGGCTGAAAAAATTGCGCGGCGATCTGGACCAACTGATCGAAGCCGATCCGAAATTGCGTGCTTTACGCCCGCACCTCAAGATCGATCTTGTTCAGGAAGGTTTGCGTATTCAGATTATCGATAGCCAGAACCGCCCGATGTTTAAAACCGGCCGGGCAGAAGTGGAGCCCTATATGCGTGACATTTTGCGGGCTATAGCACCGGTACTGAATGGTATTCCGAACAAAATTAGCATTTCCGGACACACCGATGACTATCCCTACGCCAACGGTGAGAAAGGATACAGCAACTGGGAGCTTTCAGCGGATCGTGCAAACGCCTCGCGACGAGAACTGGTTGTTGGGGGTCTCGACGATGGAAAAATGCTTCGAGTCATTGGCATGGCAGCCACAATGAGGCTGGCAGAGCGCGGACCGAATGAGGCGATCAACCGCCGTATCAGCCTGTTGGTGCTAAACAAACAAGCAGAAGAAGCCATTCTGCATGAGAACGCCGAAAGCCAGAATGTGCCAATAAGCGTCATTACACAGCCGGAGGCAGAAGCGGCGCCAGCGCCAGCATCCGCGCCTGCGGCGGCAGTTACAACATCGCCACAACCCGAGTCGAGGTGATTGCGTGAGCATGGATATTAGCGATTTTTATCAGACGTTCTTTGATGAAGCTGACGAGTTGTTGGCCGACATGGAGCAGCATTTGTTAGATCTGGTGCCAGAAGCGCCGGACTCTGAACAACTCAATGCCATCTTTCGTGCCGCCCACTCTATTAAAGGCGGTGCGGGCACGTTTGGCTTCACCATTTTGCAGGAAACCACGCACCTGATGGAAAACCTGCTTGATGAAGCCCGCCGTGGGGAAATGCAGCTCAACACTGACATCATTAACCTGTTTTTGGAAACCAAAGATATTATGCAGGAACAGCTCGATGCCTATAAAAGCTCTACGGAGCCAGATGCCGCCAGCTTTGAATATATCTGCAATGCGTTGCGTCAATTAGCGTTGGAAGCCAAAGGGCAAGCTGTTCCGGCTGCAGCCAATAGCGCCAAATTGTCCGTTGTTGAAAGCGCCGCACAGGACGCTGAGGCTGCCGCTCCGGCGAGCCCAGCCGATGACGGAAAGCTGCGTATTGTGCTGTCGCGTCTAAAAGAAAACGAAGTCAGCCTTCTGGAAGAAGAGTTGGGTAACCTCGGTACGCTCACCGACGTTGTAAAAGGGACGGATACCTTACGCGTCACGCTGGATGGCGGTGTAAGCCAGGATGATATCATTGCGGTGCTGTGCTTCGTTATAGAAGCAGACCAGATCGCCTTTGAAAACGCCAGCGTACCTGCGGAAACCGCGTCTGCGGAAGCTGCAACGGTTGAAGCCGTTGAAGAGGCCGCACCAGAAGCAGCAGCGGCCCCGGTTTCAGCCCCGGCCCCGGTTGTCCAGGCTGTACCTGTCGCGGCGCTGAAAGCGGTCGCCAAAGAGCAACCCGCAGGTCGTGAAAAACCGGCCCGCGCCAGTGAGTCAACCAGTATCCGTGTTGCGGTAGAGAAAGTTGACCAGTTGATTAACCTCGTCGGCGAGCTTGTTATTACGCAGTCGATGCTGGCTCAGCGCTCGAACGAACTTGACCCGGTCACCCACGGCGACCTGATTACCAGCATGACGCAGTTGCAGCGTAACGCACGCGATCTGCAAGAATCGGTTATGTCTATCCGTATGATGCCGATGGAATATGTATTCAGCCGCTTCCCGCGTCTGGTGCGTGACCTCGCGAGCAAGTTGGATAAACAGGTTGAACTGACCCTGCAAGGTAGCTCTACGGAACTGGATAAGAGCCTGATTGAGCGCATCATTGACCCGTTAACGCACCTGGTGCGTAACAGCCTTGACCACGGGATTGAAGTTCCGGAAAAACGCGTTGCAGCGGGTAAATCACCGATTGGCAACCTGACCCTTTCCGCAGAACATCAGGGCGGCAATATCTGCATCGAAGTCACCGACGATGGTGCAGGCCTGAACCGTGAACGTATCCTGGCAAAAGCCATATCGCAGGGTATGCCAGTGCACGAAAACATGAGCGACGAAGAAGTCGGCATGCTGATCTTCGCACCGGGCTTCTCTACCGCTGAGCAGGTGACCGATGTCTCCGGGCGTGGCGTGGGCATGGACGTGGTGAAACGTAATATCCAGGAGATGGGCGGCCACGTTGAGATCAAATCACGTCAGGGCGCAGGTACCACAATCCGCATTCTGCTGCCGTTGACGCTGGCAATCCTTGACGGCATGTCCGTTAAAGTGAGCGATGAAGTGTTCATTCTGCCGCTGAACGCGGTGATGGAATCGCTGCAGCCGCGCGAAGAAGATTTGCACCCACTGGCCGGTGGCGAGCGCGTACTCGAAGTGCGTGGCGAGTACCTGCCGCTGGTAGAGTTGTGGAAAGTATTTGATGTTAATGGCGCGAAAACCGAAGCTACGCAGGGGATTGTCGTTATCCTGCAAAGTGCCGGTCGTCGCTATGCATTGCTGGTTGATCAATTGATTGGTCAGCATCAGGTAGTAGTGAAAAACCTTGAAAGCAATTACCGCAAAGTGCCGGGAATTTCTGCGGCAACCATCCTTGGTGATGGTAGCGTTGCGCTGATTGTTGATGTTTCGGCACTACAGGGATTAAACCGTGAACAACGTGTGGCGCACACTGCCGCCTGACTGAGTTAAAAGAAGGTAAAAACATGACCGGTATGAGCAATGTAACAAAACTGGCTGGCGAGCCATCGGGCCAGGAATTCCTGGTATTTACCCTGGGCGATGAAGAATACGGTATCGATATTCTGAAAGTGCAGGAGATTCGTGGCTATGACCAGGTCACCCGTATCGCCAACACGCCTGACTTTATCAAGGGTGTCACTAACTTACGTGGTGTCATCGTGCCCATCGTCGACCTGCGCGTGAAGTTCTGCCAGGTTGACGTTGAATACAACGATAACACGGTGGTCATCGTCCTGAACTTTGGTCAGCGCGTGGTTGGGATTGTTGTCGATGGCGTATCTGACGTGCTGTCGCTGGCTGCGGATCAAATCCGCCCGGCACCGGAATTCGCGGTTACCCTGTCCACCGAGTACCTGACAGGTCTTGGCGCGCTGGGTGAGCGTATGCTGATTCTGGTCAACATCGAAAAACTGCTGAACAGCGACGAGATGGCACTGCTGGATATCGCAGCTACCCACGTCGCCTAATCGCGCGTCCTTAAACCCCTGCGCCATCGCGTGGGGGTTTTCTTTCCTTTCCTGCCATTCACTCGCGCTTTTTGTTTTTTATTCATCTGTCCTGATTCCTGTATTTATCACCGTAAATATAGCGACGCAAAGAAATACTTGACGATAAATGATGTGAATGTCCGTTATGTTGCGTGTTAATACACACGGCACATTGTATTTACTGAATAATGACGCATTACGTATATGGGGTTTCTTTAAAAGAGACAGATAGCAGCATAGCGTTGAATTTGTTTTAGTGTGCGTAAATAATGTTTTCTTTCGGCTTAACTTCCTATATTATAGAATCTGTTACGCAACTGAATTATTTGAATTCTAACTTACGTCAAATTGTAAGAAACTTTCATTAATTTGTTGAATAGCATAGATATTTATAATTTTTATTTGTCAGTGACATGCAATTTTAGGAATGCCCGATGTTATGCAGCGATGGAAGTGCAATTTTTTAATTGTTACTGCGTGATGAATAAACTGCGCTTTTTCCGGAACTGTACTATGAAAAAATATCTGTTTCTGTTGGCCTGCATATTGCCGCTGGCGTTACCGGTTAAGGTTTCGGCAAGCAGCAGTGGCACCCTTGGCGTATCCCTGACGCTGACGAACGGCTGCCTGGTTAATGGTTCCGCCAGCCAGAATGGTATTTCCTTCGGTACGCTCAATTTTGGCGACCATTCCGCCACCTTTTCCGAACTCTCCACGCAACTGTCGAACAGCGGGCCAGGTGGGAATGCATTTGGGATCCAGTGCACCACCAATAGCTACAGTGTACAGATAACCGGTAATACCAACACCACGGCGCCCACGTCGCTTGTTGGTATCCCCGGAACTACGGCACGCTATCTGCGAAGCGCCAGTAATAGCACCCAGGGCGTTGCCTACAGTCTCTATAGCGACAGTAGTTTTAATAACGAGATTGCCAATAACACAGCGCTTCCTCGTCTGTCGACAGTTGACGGTGTGGATTATTACACGCTGTATGGCCGCATTCGCGGCGGTGGTAAAAATACTGCGATTGCACCGGGTAACTATTCAGATACTATTTATGTCAGTGTGAATTATTAAATTTAGCTGGTTGAAGTCATTTTTTAAGGCCTGCATTTGTTATGGGCTTTTTATTTTTAAAAAATGGTCGAGCATCATAATAAAGTTAATAAAGAATAAACTTGTTTTTTAAAGTTTAAGCACTGCTTAATTTTAGTGGTTTCACCAGTGCGAATAAGCATTTTAAATATGCTAATGGTGAATTTACGTTATACCATATATTGTGATATTCATCACATTATTGCTAATATATCCTTTTCATATATCTTTCTTGTTAAGCTTCATTATAATTAACTTGTTGAAAAACAATCAAAATATATACTAACACACCCTTTAGGGGCGTTGGGCATATTCAGTGGTCGAAGCGTTGGACATCAACTAAATTTTTCTTATTACTCCTATTGAGTTACGCAGATCCGTTTTTAATGACGTTGCTCTTTTATATTGGATGAACGCTCGCCTTTCCCGGAGATATAATATGAAGAAAATACGGCTTATCCTGTTAACTGGATTGGTGACGCTGTCGGTAAATAATGCCGATGCGGTTACCAGTAACGGTATTATTGGGGCGACGTTGACATTATCAAACGGATGTTTAATTAATGGTTCTCCCTCTCAAAGCGGTATCGACTTCGGTACACTGGACTTCGGTACAAATCCCGCCACATTTTCTCAATTGACCACTCAACTTTCTAACACGGGCGCTGGCGGCAGTTCGTTCACTATCCAATGCACGACCGCCAGCTATACCGTCCAGATAACCGGCAACACCAATACTGCAACACCAGGCACCACAGTGGGAACGCCGGGTACAGTGGCACGGTATTTGCGTTCCGCAACGCCAACGAACACGCAAGGGGTGGCGTACAGCGTTTTTAGCGACAGCGCGTTCAGTAATGAGATCGTTAACGGTGCCGCCATCCCGCGAACCACCACCAGCGGTGGAGTGGATTCTTACACGTTGTATGGGCGCATTACTGGCGGGGGTAACAGCGTAACGGTATTGCCCGGGACCTATACGGACACCCTAAACGTGAGCGTGACCTACTAGCGTCAATATGATGCAACCAGAAGGAAAGTGCGCTTCTCTCGCGAGAAGTCACGGGGTGTTGCGCGCCATTTTTGGGCTATCGCTGAGCATGAGTGTACTGCCAGGGCCTGCGGTTGCCGTCACGGTGACGCAACAAACTTTTACCGTTGGCGCGACCATTACACCCGGATGTTCTGTAACGAGAGGCGTCGGTGGGGTTTTGGGCGCACTTGATTTTGGTACTCATACGGGGGTGGAGAGCGGCCAGATCTCCACCAGCTTTGTACCGAATGCCGGAATGTCACTCGCCTGCACGCCGGGTGTTGCCTTAACCATGAGCATCAATGGTGGGATGTATTACTCAACGGTACGCAATATGCAGCTAAACGGTGGAACACAGCGGGTTCCGTATCGCATTTACCGCAGTAGCTCGTTGGCGGCAAACACAGAAATTGGTGTTAATCAGTCGGTGTCAGTCACCTATAGCGATGCCAATAATATCGCGCTCAGCATCTTTGGCGCCGCGCAACTGTCCCCGTTCGGCACAGCGGGGACATATTCTGATCAATTGACTGTGACATTGACATGGTAAAGGGAGAAGGGAAATGAGCGTCACCTCCGGCGCCGCAAGGGCGGCAGGTTTAATGATGATGCTGTGTACTGCGATGGGAGACGCCAATGCGGCAGCCACAATCTTACTCTGGCCGATTGATCCCTGGTTAGGATCAGAGAATAAAGCCACCGAGTTGTGGATCCAGAACCAGGGCAACACGCCAGCAACCATGCAGGTGCGTATCGTCCGTTGGCGCCAGGAGCGTGGCGATGAGCGCTATCAACCGCAGACGGATGTGGTTGCCAGCCCGCCTATTGTCACCATACAAAAAGGGACTAAGCAGCTTATCCGCCTGATAAAACAGACGGAGATACCCGCAGGCACAGAACAGGCATACCGAATCATTGTTGATGAAATCCCTCCAGCCGGCTCATCTCAGGGACAGATGGGTATCAAATTGCAAATGCGTTACTCCATCCCGCTCTTTATTTATGGCAAGGGGATTATTACTTATCCTGAGAGTGCAAACCATGCGCTGGTGGATCCGCGCGAACTCAGTTGGCAAGTCGTACGAGAAAATGGAAAACCTGTGCTGCAGATACGTAACCAGGGTGATGTGCATGTTCGATTGACGGCTGTCTCCGCCCGACAAGGTGGGCAAACACGGGTCATTGCTGACGGACTGCTGGGGTATGTCCTGCCAGGGGAAACGCGTTCCTGGCCGCTCCCTGCCGGGGTGCCTGCCCCTGTAGAGCTTAAAGCGACAATCAATGCCAGAGAAAGTGAATGGCAGTCTCCCGCCAGGTAATTTTCCCGGCGATGATCATGCTGCTAGGCAATTCGGCTAATGTCAGAGCACAGCAGGGCGATGACACACTTCCACCGCCGCCGGATGCACAAGTAGTGAATGAACAGGTGGTGTTTCATCTAAACCTGGTCATAAATCATTATGATACGCAACAGGTTGTACCGGTGACGCGACGTGGCAGTGCTTATTTTGTCGCCAGCGCCGATCTGCAGCGTTGCGGAATATCCGCAGATTATATTCCTCAGGGAGAGGTAAATGTGTCAGCGTTACCCAACGTGCGCACTGACTACGATAGCGAACGTCAGCGGCTATTGCTGTTTGTTCCTGATGGGTGGTTGCCGGAGCGGTTTACCGCGTTCAATGGCGGACAGCAGCGTAGCCCCTTACCCGATGGGCGTGGCGCGCTGCTGAATTATGATGTCTACACCAATAACACGGAAAATATCGGTACGCGTGCTTCTCTTTGGCATGAGTTTCGCTATTTCTCCGGAAATATGACGTTTTCCTCGACCGGGACAGCCATCTCCCGCCTTTCGGGTCAACCTGCGCAACAGGATGGTTATACCCGTTATGACACCACCCTCCATTTGACTGATGAAGACAATGCTATCCAGTGGAGTGTGGGGGATGTGATTTCCGACTCGCTAAGTTGGAGTAACAGCGTACGCGTAGGAGGGATCAGTTATGGGCGTGACTTTTCACTGCGTCCTGATCTGGTGACCTGGCCCATTCCGTCATTTTCCGGCGAGGCGGCGGTTCCGACCTCGGTTGATGTATTCATTAATGGCTACCGCGCCGGGTCGAAACAAATTGAGCCAGGCCCTTTTACCCTGACCAATTTGCCTTATATAAACGGTGCAGGGAATGCAGTACTGGTCACCACCGATGCGCTAGGGCGCAAGGTCAGTACCACCATGCCGTTTTATGTCGCCAGCGAGTTGCTTAAAGAGGGGCTCAGTGATGGTGCGACAACGCTGGGGGGGCTGCGGCGTAATTACGGTATCGACAGTTTCGACTATGGCTCCATGGTGGGAAGTGCGTCTTATCGCTACGGCCTGACAGATTATTTGACGCTGGAGGCTCATGGGGAAGGGGCGCAGAAACTGGCGCTGGGCGGCGTGGGTGCTGTCGCGAAGTTATGGCGTCTTGGGGTGGTGCATTCGTCATGGACGCAAAGTCAGATGCGGGGCGACAGTGGTAGTCAATTGAACTGGGGATATCAGTACAGTACCGGTATGTTCAGCATTGCCACGCAGCATATCCGTCGCGATCGCGGTTTCGGCAACCTGGCGCTGTATGAACAAAACTACTATTACGACCATCCCAATGACAATAACACGCCGCCAATAGCTAGTTTGAGTCGTAAAACGGACCAATACTCACTCTCTTTTAATCTCGGCGATTTTGGCAATATTGGCGCGGCATGGATTGGCGTTCGCAATTTTGACAACAGCAAGACTGAATTGCTTAACCTCTCATGGAGCCGCAATCTGTGGGGAGACAGCAATATTTATGTTTCGGCAAGCCGTGACAATGGGCGCGGTGACTGGAACGCCGCAGTCTCGGTACAAATTCCGCTCGGCGATCGGGACAGCGTGTCTCTGAGCGTGGATAACACTGCAGATGCGGGCACGGCGCAGCGGATTAACTACGGTCATTCGATGCCCTCTTACGGTGGTTTGAGCTGGAATATGGCGCTGGCGCGACAGACCAAAGGCGACAGTTATCAACAAGGAACGCTCGGCTGGCGCAATAACAACGTTGAATTGCAGGGGGGCATGTACGGCTACAGCGACATGCGGACATGGTGGGGGGAGGCGATGGGATCGCTGGTACTGATGGATAACGAATTCTTCTTCGCCAAAAGAATCAATGATGCCTTTGTGGTCGTGAGTACGGGGGGAGAGCCGGAAATTCCGGTAAATTATGAAAATCAACTCATTGGAAAAACGAATAAAAATGGCTACCTGCTCATAAGCGGCGTGTCCTCGTATTATCCGGCCAATTACAGCATTGACACCCTGAATTTACCCGCCGACACGCAGATCATTGAGACCGAGCGGCGGCTTGCTCTGCGTCGTTACTCAGGCTATCTGGTGGAATTTCCGATGGTGCGCGAGCGGGTGGCGAGTGTGATCCTGCATGATGAGCAAAACAATCCGTTACCGCTCACCAGTGAAGTGAGTCGCCAGGGCAAACCGACGGCTATTGTGGGTTATGACGGTATTGCCTGGCTGGAAAATCTGGATGAAGTCAGTGTGCTTAATGTCCGGTTACCCGATGACACACGCTGCACCGCTAACCTGACCCTGAATGCCAACCCAGAGCATAAGCTGGAAACGTACGGCCCGCTTATGTGTAAGAGGAGCAACTGATGCGTCGTATCCTGTTAATGCTGTTATTACTGTCGGGAACGAGCGCACAGGTTTGGGCTGCCTGTACCGCCAGTTTATCCAATAACAGCCCGTCATTTGGCACGTCAGTGACATCTTTTACCCTCAATAGCGCCGAGCAACCGGTGTCTACCAATATCTATCTTGATTGCGACTCCGCGCTGTCGCTTCTGACAAATGACTACGCAACACTCACTATGACAGGTGCCTCAACGCTGGTTGCCAGTCGTGGGGCGATGAAGCGTACCGATGATTTAACAGTGACGGATTCCATCCCGGTGAAATTATGCGGTGTGTCTGGCTGTTCGTCGGGCGAAGTCACGAACGGTGGGGCTGGCTATACCTGGAATGGCACTTTTCTTTTGACGGTACTGGGATCGAAGCGCTATACGCTGCCACTCTTTCTACGCACTGTGACCGGTCAAAGCGTTTCGGCCGGCCCCTATGCGGGGACGTTAAACCTGAATCTCTACTACAACATATGCGCGGTGGGGACCATTTTAACCGGTTGTACGCAGTTGCAAAGCGGTAACCTGGCGCTGAATCTTACGGTAAGCATGACAGTGACCAACGATTGCACTGCGATTTCAGCACCTAATGTCAATTTCGGCAGTGCGCCAATCGCGAAGGCGTTCCCCGCCATTTCACAATCGATTAGCGTGACCTGCACTAAAGGGTATGCCTATACCATTGGTATCAATAATGGCAACAATGCCAATGGGACGGTACGGCAGATGGCAAACGGTTCAAATCGGCTGAGTTATGAAATCTATAAAGGCAGCACATCATCCCGTTGGGGGGCTGCGGGGGCGGAGCGCTGGTCCAGTGGGACGTCTTCATCGATCAGCACCGATGGCACGTTACGCACCTATAACTATACGGCGCAGGTCATGCCGAATCAGACGACCCCACCGGGAGGAACATACAGTGACACATTACTTATCGATCTCGCTTTTTAGTTGAGTTATCGCTTTTTAACATTCCAGACGAAGGAAATTTCTACGGTTAATATTGAGACGGTTTAATTCCCTTTCGCAAATGTAAAGTTCTATAGCCCCTTGCCGATAACACCGTTAACAAGTTTTCAGGAAGGTGTAGCATGTTGAACCGTATTCGCGTTGTCACAATGCTGATGAGTGTACTGGTAGTGTTTGCGCTGCTGCAGTTGCTCTCGGGCGGGCTTTTATTCTCTTCTCTTAATCAAAATCAGCAAAGCTTTGCGGTTTCCAACGATCTGCGCATGCAACAGACCGAACTGACGAAAACCTGGGAACTGATGCTGCAAACACGTATCAACCTGAGCCGTTCATCTGCGCGTATGATGATGGATCCGAACAACCAACAAAGTAGCGCTAAAACTGATTTATTAAAAAGCGCGAAATCCAGCCTGGCTGATGCGGCAAAACACTACGATGCCTTCCGTGCCATGCCATCGGTACCCGCGATGGAAGAGGCGCGTCAGGTGCTGGATGAAAAGTATAAAACCTATGCGGCCGGACTGACAGAACTGGTGCAGTTTCTGGAAGGCGGCAACATGGATGGCTACTTTGCGCAGCCAACGCAGGGTATGCAAAACGGTCTCGGTGATGCGATGGGCAAATATGCCCAGTTAAGCGAATCGCTGTATCGCAAAGCCTATGACGAAAGCGTGAGTGATTATAACTTTGCAAAATGGCAGATGGCGGCCCTCGCGCTGGCCCTGGTCGTTGTGCTGGCGTTGGTCTGGTACGGCATTCGCCGCATTCTGCTGGCGCCGTTGACCGCCGTCATTAAACACATTCGTGAAATCGCCAGCGGCAATTTGACCGATACGCTGGTGGTTGAAGGGCGCAGTGAGATTACCGATCTGGCCCAAAGCGTTGACCATATGCAGCGCTCGTTGATTGATACGGTAACCAATGTGCGTGCCGGTTCTGATGCTATTCACTCTGGTACCAGCGAAATCGCCGCGGGCAACAATGACCTGTCATCCCGTACCGAAGAACAAGCCTCGGCGCTGGAAGAGACGGCGGCCAGTATGGAAGAACTGACCGCAACGGTGAAACAGAACGCCGAAAACGCCCGTCAGGCATCGCTGCTGGCGAAGAGCGCCTCCGAAACCGCTGAACGCGGCGGTAAAGTGGTGGATGGCGTGGTGAAAACCATGCATGACATTGCCGCCAGTTCGCAAAAAATTGCCGATATTACCGGCGTCATCGACGGTATAGCCTTCCAGACCAATATCCTCGCCCTCAACGCGGCGGTGGAAGCCGCCCGCGCCGGTGAGCAGGGCCGTGGCTTTGCGGTGGTTGCTGGCGAAGTGCGTAACCTTGCCAGCCGTAGCGCCCAGGCGGCAAAAGAAATCAAAGCGCTGATTGAAGACTCTGTCTCCCGCGTGGATACCGGTTCGGTACTGGTTGAAAGCGCCGGTGAGACGATGGGCGATATCGTTAGTGCAGTAACCCGTGTAAACGACATTATGGGTGAGATTGCTTCGGCCTCTGATGAACAGAGCCGTGGCATCGACCAGGTTGCGCTGGCGGTATCCGAAATGGATCGCGTCACGCAGCAAAACGCCTCGCTGGTACAACAATCTGCCGCCGCTGCGGCTGCATTAGAAGAACAAGCCAGCAGGTTGACGCAAGCGGTTTCTACTTTCCGTCTCTCTTCTGTCCCTACAAAAACCGCGCAAGGAGCGCTTAATCCGGCGGCAGCCATTACTTCGGCTCCTTCCAGAGCCCGTCAGCTAACGTCCGGACAAAACGATAACTGGGAAACTTTTTAACTGCTTTAACCCGCGGCACTTTGCCGCCTGATGGGAGCGTTGATGTTAAACCGTATTCGAATTTCTACGACACTTTTTTTGATCTTGATTGTTTGTGGCATTTTGCAGGTAGGGAGCAACGGATTGTCGTTTTGGGCGTTTCGTCAAAGTACCGCCCATTTATCAGAAGTTGAAAAAAGTAACATCCAGCGCAACGCATTGATGCAAACCCGCGCCTGGTTATTACAAGCCAGTACATCATTAAATAAAGCCGGTACGTTAACGGCGCTGAGTTATCCGCCGGACGATATCAAAGCGCTAATGAAACAGGCGAAAGATAATCTGAAAGATGCCGATAACAGTATTAATGAGTTTCTGAGTATCCCGGCGCTGACCGATGAAGGTAAGCGTCTGCAGGACGGAACGAAAGTGGCTTATACGGCATGGCATGGCGATCTGGAACACCAGGCCGCGTGGCTTGAAAGCAACCAGCTATCCGACTTTATGTCGGCGCCGATTCAGCAGTCGCAGGATGTATTTGATAAAAACTTTACGGCCTGGCAGCAGCATATTAACCACTTTGTGGAGACCGCTAAGGCAGAGGGTCAAAGCAATTACCAGCGCTCAGCGGTGATTTTTGCCGTGGTGGTCGTTCTGGCGGCGTTGCTGACGTCGGCGGCGCTGTGGTGGTCGCGGAAGATGATTGTTCAGCCGCTGGCCATTGTTAGTAGTCACTTTGACAGTATTTCCGAGGGCAATCTGGCTCGACCGATTGCGGTATTTGGTAAAAATGAAATTTCGGCCATTTTTGCCAGCCTCAAAAAGATGCAGACCGCGCTGCGTTCTACTGTGACCGAAGTGCGTCACGGCAGCTACGCGATGCATACCGGTATCTCGGAGATTGCCGAAGGCAACAACGATCTGTCGGCGCGTACCGAACAACAGGCGGCGTCGCTGGCGCAAACGGCGGCCAGCATGGAACAGTTAACGGCGACCGTGGGACAAAACGCTGATAACGCCCGTCAGGCATCTGGTCTGGCACAGAGCGCGGCGGAAACGGCGCGTAAAGGCGGGCAGCAGGCGTCGAATGTGGCAAGCACTATGCATGAGATCGCCGCCAGTTCGCAAAAGATTGGCGATATTATCAGCGTGATTGACGGTATCGCTTTCCAGACCAATATTCTGGCGTTGAACGCGGCGGTAGAAGCGGCGCGGGCAGGTGAGCAGGGACGTGGTTTCGCTGTGGTGGCCGGGGAGGTGCGTAACCTCGCCAGCCGAAGCGCGCAGGCTGCCAAAGAGATCAAAGGTCTGATCGAAGAGTCAGTTTCACGTGTTGAGCAGGGATCTGTGCTGGTGGATACCTCTGCGAAAACCATGATGGAGATCGTCCACTCTGTCACCCAGGTGAACGATATTATGGGCGAAATTGCCTCTGCTTCGGATGAACAGCGCCGGGGTATTGAGCAGGTCGCACTGGCAGTAAGCCAGATGGATCAGGTGACCCAACAGAATGCTGCGCTCGTTGAAGAAGCCGCCGCGGGAACCGATCAGTTAGCGCATCAGGCAGATCATCTGACCTCCCTGGTGGCTGTGTTTAAGTTAGAAGAACATGTCGTTACATCAGACGCGGTACTCCCCAAAGGAGTGCCGGTTGTATCCTAAATCAGAATGAGAAGGCGCTATGACATCATCAATGCCTACTGGGCAAACGTCATCACTCATGCAACAGATGACTCAGCGTCTTGCGCTGTCTGACGCGCATTTTCGTCGAATATGTCAGTTGATTTATCAACGCGCAGGGATCGTGCTCGCCGACCACAAGCGGGACATGGTCTATAACCGCCTTGTTCGTCGTTTACGCACCCTTGGGCTGGATGATTTTGGTCGTTACCTGAGCATGCTGGAAGCGAACCAAAATAGCGCCGAGTGGCAGGCTTTTATAAACTCGCTGACCACTAACCTCACGGCATTTTTCCGGGAAGCTCACCACTTCCCGGTCCTTGCGGAGCATGCCCGTAAGCGTACCGGCGAGTATCGCGTCTGGAGTGCCGCGGCGTCGACTGGTGAAGAGCCGTATTCCATTGCGATTACGTTGGCAGATGCACTCGGTATGGCGCCGGGTCGTTTCAAGGTAATTGCCAGCGATATTGATACCGAAGTGCTGGAAAAAGCCCGTAACGGTGTCTATCGCCAGGATGAATTGAAAACGCTGTCGCCGCAACAGCTACAGCGTTACTTCATGCGCGGAACCGGGCCCCATGCCGGTCTGGTGCGCGTGCGTCAGGAACTGTCGAATTATGTGGATTTCACCTCGGTGAATTTGCTCGATAAACAATATAACGTCCCTGGACCGTTTGACGCGATTTTTTGCCGTAACGTAATGATTTATTTTGATAAAACGACGCAGCAGGATATCTTGCATCGTTTTGCACCATTGCTTAAGCCTGACGGACTACTTTTTGCCGGGCATTCGGAGAATTTCAGCAACCTTGTGCGTGAGTTTAGCCTGCGTGGTCAAACCGTTTACGCGCTGAGTAAGGATAAAGCATGAGTAAAATCAGGGTAATGTCCGTCGATGATTCTGCATTGATGCGCCAAATCATGACCGAAATTATCAATAGCCACAGCGATATGGAAATGGTGGCGACGGCGCCGGATCCGTTGGTTGCACGGGATTTAATTAAAAAATTTAACCCTGATGTGCTGACGCTTGATGTGGAAATGCCGCGGATGGACGGTCTGGATTTCCTGGAAAAACTGATGCGCCTGCGTCCGATGCCGGTGGTGATGGTTTCTTCCCTGACGGGAAAAGGCTCAGAAGTGACGCTGCGTGCGCTGGAGTTAGGGGCGATTGATTTCGTCACTAAACCCCAGCTCGGTATTCGCGAAGGGATGCTGGCCTACAGCGAAATGATCGCCGAAAAAGTGCGTACCGCCTCGCGCGCGCGTCTTGCGGCACATAAACCCATGTCGGCAGCCCCGGCAGCGTTGAAGTCTGGTCCGTTGTTAAGTTCGGAAAAATTGCTGGCCATTGGCGCTTCAACCGGAGGAACAGAGGCAATTCGTCATGTACTCCAGCCATTGCCGCTGTCAAGTCCGGGTATTCTTATTACGCAGCACATGCCGCCAGGGTTCACCCGTTCGTTTGCCGAACGCCTGAATAAGCTGTGCCAGATTACCGTGAAAGAGGCGGAAGATGGTGAGCGTGTCCTGCCAGGACATGCGTATATTGCGCCGGGCGACAAGCATATGGAGCTGGCGCGTAGCGGGGCAAACTATCAGATTAAGATCCACGATGGGCCGCCGGTGAACCGTCACCGTCCCGCTGTGGACGTACTGTTTCATTCGGTCGCGAAATACGCCGGGCGCAATGCCGTGGGGGTTATCCTCACCGGTATGGGCAATGACGGTGCGGCCGGAATGTTAGCGATGCACCAGGCTGGAGCCTGGACCATTGCACAAAATGAGGCAAGTTGTGTGGTGTTCGGCATGCCGCGCGAAGCTATCAATATGGGTGGCGTCAGCGAAGTGGTCGATCTTAGCCAGGTAAGCCAGCAGATGTTGGCAAAAATTAGTGCCGGACAGGCAATACGTATTTAACGAGGAGTGATGTTTTATGGCGGATAAAGAGCTCAAATTTCTGGTTGTCGACGACTTTTCCACGATGCGTCGTATCGTGCGCAACCTGTTAAAAGAGCTGGGGTTCAACAACGTCGAGGAAGCCGAAGACGGCGTTGACGCGCTGAACAAACTCCAGACCGGTGGTTTTGGTTTCGTCATTTCCGACTGGAACATGCCGAACATGGACGGACTGGAACTGCTTAAGACAATTCGTGCTGACGGCAACATGTCTTCGCTGCCGGTACTGATGGTCACGGCAGAAGCGAAAAAAGAAAACATTATCGCGGCGGCTCAGGCTGGCGCGAGCGGCTATGTAGTGAAACCTTTCACTGCTGCAACCCTGGAAGAGAAACTCGGTAAGATTTTCGAGAAACTCGGCATGTGAGGACTGGACGATGATTCAACCTTCAATTAAACCTACGGAAGAACATTCAGCCAGCGATATCATTGCCCGTATCGGTAGCCTGACACGTATGCTGCGTGACAGTTTACGTGAATTGGGATTGGATCAGGCGATTGCTGAAGCGGCGGAAGCCATTCCTGATGCCCGTGATCGTCTTGATTACGTGGTGCAGATGACCGCGCAGGCAGCTGAACGCGCACTCAATAGCGTCGAGGCGTCGCAACCGCATCAGGATGCGATGGAAAAAGGGGCCAAATCCCTGTCCAAGCGTTGGGATGAGTGGTTTGAAAATCCTATCGAGCTGAAAGATGCCCGTGAACTGGTGACCGACACCCGTAAATTCCTCGGGGATGTGCCGGGCCACACCAGCTTCACCAACGCGCAACTGTTAGACATCATGATGGCGCAGGATTTCCAGGACCTTACCGGTCAGGTTATCAAGCGTATGATGGATGTGATTCAGGAAATTGAACGACAGCTTCTGATGGTGCTGATCGAAAACATTCCCGATCAGTCTGCGCGTCCGAAACGTGAAAACGAAAGTCTGCTCAATGGGCCGCAACTTGATGCGACGAAAGCGGGCGTGGTGGCAAGCCAGGATCAGGTTGACGATCTGCTCGACAGTCTCGGTTTCTGATGCTCTTGCACTGAGCCATACTGATAAAACGGGAAGCAGCAATGCTTCCCGTTTTTTTAGCTCATCGTGGACAAGGAAAATGAGGCGGTGTTATTGAGCATATGCAGCAGCATTGGCAGTAGTAGCCCACCGGATGACATTCTTACCACGCAAAGCAGAGCCGAAAAAGTAAACAGCCAGATAAAGGTGGCTGGCGCGTGGTATTGCGTATGCATAAGCGCAAAGGCTACCGAAGTCACCACGATGCTCTGCTGCCTGGTAAAGCGTCCCCAGCGCAGAAAGGCGTTGAGTAAGAAGCCGCGAAAAATCACCTCTTCACAAAACGGGGCAATAAAACAAATGGCGAACGCCAGACCCCAACGCGCAGAAACCGAGTAGCTCTTTAGCGATGCAACCCACTCTTCTTCGATCCCCAAAAACTGCCAGACAATATTGAGTGCGATAATAGCCAGTAAGCCCAATGCGAAATAACCGGGGTTAAATTGCCCCAACGGCATAAAAGGGTAGTGATGGTTGTAGTATCGCCAGAGCAGGAGTGTGCACGGCAAGCTCACGGCCAGGCCGACAAATAGCGCAGCAAAACCTGAATGATAGAGCGCGGCATAATTGGGCAGCAGTGCCACAATAAAGAAAAAACAATGATAAATCAGTACTGCTGCGAGACACATCATTGTGTGATGACGTCTCTGCTCCTGATTGAACAGCATGGTTATCATCCCTGTGTTAATTACGTTTTATATCTTTTTTATAGGCATACGCTGCAAAAGCAGCTTTTCTGACCCACGCGGTAGTATATCGTTGGCGGATAAGTACATGCACTTTTCCTTTTCTCAAATCGCGAAAACCCCGTGTTTTTATGCCTTACTCTGCCCATTAGACCGACTTGACTCTGGCATTATGTCATCAAACATCTACCCGTGGATTTGAGCCGTGGCAGACGATAGCGACGACAAAACAGAAGCCCCCACACCCCACCGAAAAGAGAAGGCCCGTGAGGAAGGGCAAGTTCCCCGATCGAAAGAGCTGACATCAATTTTGATGCTCTTTGTTGGGGTGGGCGTGCTCTGGATGGGTGGGGACGCGTTTGCCCGCAAACTGTCGGGCATCATGTCGTCGGGATTACGTTTTGATCATGGCATTATCAATGACCAAAAAATGATCCTTGGGCATCTGATCGCGTTGCTCAAAAATACTGCGCTGGCGCTGTTACCGCTGGTGGCAGGTGTGGTGCTGGTGGCGCTGGCAGCTCCCCCGGCACTGGGTGGCCTGGTGTTAAGCGGAAAATCGATACAGTTCAATTTTTCTAAAATTAACCCGTTGAGTGGAATTAAGCGCCTGTTTTCGGCGCAGGTCGTGGCAGAGCTGGTCAAGGCCATCATGAAAACGGCCCTGATGGGCAGCGTGGCCGCCTTTTATCTGTGGTATAAATGGCCGGAAATCATGCGCCTGATGATGGAGGCACCGGTCACTGCGATGGCCAGCGCGCTGAATCTGGCCGGGATGTGTTGCCTGTTGGTCGTGCTATCGATAATCCCGATGGTGGGATTTGACGTCTTCTGGCAGATCTACAGCCACCTGAAAAAATTGCGCATGTCCAAACAGGATATCCGTGATGAATTTAAACAGCAGGAGGGTGACCCGCATGTTAAGGGGCGTATCCGCCAGCTACAACGTGCCGCGGCGCGCCGTCGTATGATGGCAGATGTGCCGAAAGCCGATGTGATTGTAACGAACCCGACGCACTACTCCGTCGCACTGCAATATGACGAGAATAAAATGAGTGCGCCAAAGGTGATTGCGAAGGGTTCTGGTTTGATTGCGCTGCGTATTCGTGAAATTGGCAGCGAAAACCGTATTCCGATCCTTGAGGCGCCGCCGCTGGCGCGCGCCCTGTACCGCCATGCTGAAATCGGTCAGCAGATCCCTGGCCAGCTTTACTCGGCCGTGGCTGAGGTTTTAGCCTGGGTATGGCAATTGAAACGCTGGAAGCTTGCCGGGGGCAAACGCCCGGCAAGACCTGAAAATCTCCCAGTGCCAGAGTCGCTGGATTTTATGAACGAGAAGGACACTGATGGCTAATCTGGTGGCAATGTTGCGTCTGCCTGGCAACCTGAAATCAACACAATGGCAAATTCTGGCGGGACCCCTGCTGATTTTGTTGATTCTGTCGATGATGGTTTTGCCGTTGCCGGCATTCGTGCTCGACCTGCTTTTTACCTTCAACATTGCGCTCTCGATTATGGTGCTTCTGGTGGCGATGTTCACCCAGAAAACCCTCGAGTTCGCGGCATTTCCCACCGTATTGCTGTTTACCACGTTGCTGCGCCTGGCGCTGAACGTTGCCTCTACCCGTATCATTCTGTTGGAAGGCCATACCGGCACGGCGGCGGCGGGTAGGGTGGTTGAAGCCTTTGGTCACTTCCTTGTTGGCGGTAACTTTGCCATCGGTATCGTGGTGTTCATCATCCTCGTTATCATCAACTTTATGGTTATCACCAAAGGTGCGGGGCGTATCGCGGAAGTGGGCGCACGTTTTGTACTGGACGGGATGCCGGGTAAACAGATGGCTATCGACGCCGACCTTAACGCCGGGCTTATCGGTGAAGATGAGGCGAAACGTCGTCGTTCCGATGTGACCCAGGAAGCTGACTTCTACGGCTCCATGGACGGTGCGAGTAAGTTTGTGCGCGGTGACGCCATCGCGGGCATCCTGATCATGGTTATCAACGTCATCGGCGGCCTGCTGGTGGGGGTGTTGCAGCATGGCCTGTCGATGGGCGATGCGGCGCAAAGTTATACCCTGTTGACCATCGGTGATGGTCTGGTGGCACAGATCCCGGCGCTGGTTATCTCCACCGCAGCGGGTGTTATTGTGACACGCGTGGCAAACGATGAAGACGTCGGTCAGCAGATTGTTAGCCAGTTGTTTACTAACCCACGCGTAATGGTGCTCAGTGCCGCGGTACTGGGTCTGTTTGGCCTGGTCCCAGGTATGCCGAACTTTGTCTTCCTGCTTTTCACCGTGGGTCTGCTGGCGCTGGCCTGGTGGCTGCGCGGTAAAGAAGAGAAGGCGCCGGCGGAAGCGACGCCAATCAAGATGCCAGAAAATAACCAGGCGGTGGAAGCCACCTGGAATGATGTGCAACTTGAAGATTCACTGGGCATGGAAGTGGGCTATCGCCTGATTCCGATGGTGGATTTCCAGCAGGATGGCGAACTGTTGGGGCGTATCCGCAGTATTCGTAAAAAATTCGCCCAGGACATGGGGTTCCTGCCGCCGGTGGTGCATATTCGTGACAACATGGACTTGCCGCCAGCCCGTTACCGCATCCTGATGAAAGGGGTGGAAGTGGGGAGCGGTGATGCCTATCCGGGGCGCTGGCTGGCGATTAACCCGGGGACCGCAGCAGGTTCGTTACCAGGGGAACAGACTGTCGATCCGGCCTTTGGCCTGGCGGCTATCTGGATTGAGAGCGCCCTCAAAGAGCAGGCGCAGATCCAGGGCTTCACCGTGGTGGAGGCCAGTACGGTTGTCGCAACGCACCTGAACCACGTGATCGGCCAGTTTGCCCCGGAGCTGTTTGGGCGTCAGGAAGCGCAACAACTGCTTGACCGCGTGACTCAGGAAATGCCGAAACTCACCGAAGATCTGGTGCCGGGAGTTGTTACGCTGACAACACTGCATAAAGTGCTGCAAAACCTGCTGGCAGAAAAAGTGCCGATCCGCGATATGCGCACCATTCTGGAGACGCTGGCAGAACACGCTCCGCTGCAAACCGATCCCTACGAACTGACCACGGTTGTTCGCGTGGCGCTGGGCCGTGCGATTACCCAGCAATGGTTCCCTGGCAGTGGCGAAGTGCAGGTTATTGGCCTTGATACGCCGCTCGAACGCCTGCTGTTGCAAGCATTGCAAGGCGGCGGTGGGCTGGAGCCGGGCCTTGCCGATCGTTTACTTGAGCAAACCCAGGAAGCATTGCAGCGTCAGGAGATGCTTGGCGCGCCGCCGGTACTGCTGGTCAACCATGCGTTGCGTCCGTTGCTGTCTCGCTTCTTGCGTCGCAGCCTGCCGCAACTGGTGGTGTTGTCGAACATGGAAATGTCAGATAACCGTCCGATTCGGATGACGGCGACCATCGGAGGCAAATAATGCGTAAGCTTGCCGGGTTACTTCTTGCGTTGCCTTTGTTTGTCCATGCCGCCGGAAACGGCGCATGGCAGGCAAGCAATATCGGGGTCATTCTCAGCAATCGTGGGCAGGCCATGTCATCGCGTGTTCTTGCCCCTTCGCAGCCGGTCAATGGCCTGATGACGGTAGTTTCGTGGCGTTATGAGCTAATCGGCCCGACGCCTGCGGGGTTAAATACACGTTTGTGTAGCCAGACACGCTGTGTGCAACTCGACGCCCAGAGCGGAACCACTGTCGCCTTCGCCGATGTGCCCGCGATTGAGCCGTTACGCTTTATCTGGGAAGTCCCCGGCGGTGGAAGATTGATTCCTGCCCTCAATGTTAGCAGTATCCAGGTTATCGTTAACTACCGCTAGCCGCTCGTCTTTTCACCAGCCAACATCGTTCTTCTCAGGAATCTGATGGCTGGCTCGCAAATTATGACCCTGCCTTTTGAACCAAAAGAAACACTGTTTTATAAATCAGTGAAGCGCGTTGCGGCACTCTTTGTATTTTTGCCATTTGCCTTCCGGTCGTGGCAGAAACAGAAAGGTATCCCAAAGCACATACTCTTACTTTAGCCGTGTAAGCATTACCTTTGGCGAAGCCGGATTGCCAGAGGTCCCTCACTAATAAACAGGGTTAACGGCAATGAAAACACGTAAAATTGGATTGGTTAACTACCTCGCCTATGGTTCGGGCGACTTCCTGGGGGCGGGCACGACAGCACTTACCGCCGCATGGCTACTCTATTTCTACACCACGTTCTGTGGCCTGACGCCTATCGAAGCGACGTTTATTTTTGCGGCTGCCAGGGTACTGGATGCGGTGGTAAGTCCATTGATGGGCTTTTTAACCGATAACTTCGGCTCGACCTGGCTGGGTAAACGCTTTGGTCGCCGTAAGTTCTTTATCCTGTTAGGTATCCCCTGTGTGTTCAGCTACTCCATTATGTGGGTAGGGGACATGAGCTTCTGGTATTACCTGCTGACATATCTGCTGTTTGATGTGGTCTATACCATGATCCTAGTGCCGTACGAAACGCTGGTGCCGGAAATGACCGATGATTTCAAACAGAAAACCAAATTCTCCGGCGCGCGTATCTCGATGGCGCAGATGTCCGCTATTCTCGCCTCGTTCCTGCCGGGTCTGCTGCTGGCCCACTTCGGTAAAGACAACCCAATCTCTTTCTTCTACGCAAGCCTGGTGTTCTCTGTACTGTGCGCGCTGATGCTGACTTTTGTCTGGTGCTTTACCTGGGAGCGTCCGCGTGAAGCGTGGACCGAAGCGGCGCTGCGCGCCGAAGCTGAGAAAAAACACCTGACGCTGGGGCAGAGCCTGCGTCGCCTGTTTGTTGAACTGAGCTCAACGCTGCGCATCAAGATTTTCCGCCAGCACCTGGGGATGTACCTGGGCGGCTATATCGCACAGGACGTCTTTAACGCCGTCTTTACCTACTATGTTGTTTTCGTTCTGATGCAGGAAGCGTCTGTCGCGTCTAACTTGCTGGGCACTATGGCTATCTTCCAGTTTATCGCCGTTATCGCCATGATCCCGCTGTGCATCCGTTTTGGACCGGCGCCGTCTTATCGCATGGTGGTGGTGCTGTTTGGTCTGAGCGCGGCATCTTTCGCCATCCTCTACTGGGCGGGCCTGAGCGACATCTACGCCTTGCTGCTGTTGGTGTCTGCCGTTGCCGGTCTGGGCCGTGGGGGTATCAACTACGTACCGTGGAACACCTATACCTATATCGCGGATATCGATGAAGTGGTTACCGGCCAGCGCCGGGAAGGGATCTTCGCGGGCATCATGACCCTGACCCGGAAAGCCTCTCAGGCCGGTGCGGTCATGCTGGTGGGGATTGTGATGCAGGCATCCGGGTTTGTCTCCGGCCAGAAAACGCAGGTGCCGGAAGTGAGCCATACCATCCTGATGATCATGTGCTTCGGTACGTTGCTGGTGCTGGCCTGCGGTTTCCTGGTCTCTCTGCGTTTCAAACTGAACCTGAAAACTCACAGCGTTCTGCGTGAAGAGACGGCCAAAATGCGTGAGTCCGGTCGTGTTATTCCGGAAAGCGCAACGCCGCAAGCGCGCGCCACCGTTGAGATGCTGGCCGGCATGCCGTTTGAGTCCCTGTGGGGCAACAACAATATCGGCTATCTGAATCGTAATAAACCTGCCGCGCCTTCCCTGAAAGAAAACGCGTCACTGAAATCGACTTACAACTGAGGTTAAGAATATGAAGGTTTGGCCTGTCAAACATAGCCCGTTACTTTGTCAGCCAGAGCGTTTTATCGCCCGCGACGAGCTGAAATCATTGATTCAGAAGATCACGCATAATCTGGTCAATATTCACGACACCACCGGCGAGTTTTTACTGCGGCTTGACGACGGGCGTGTGATTGACACCAAAGGTTGGGCGGGCTGGGAATGGACCCACGGCGTCGGTCTGTACGGTATGTATCAGTATTACCAGCAGACGGGTGACCAGACGGTGCGTGACGTGATTGATAGCTGGTTCGCTGACCGTTTTGCCGAAGGCGCGACGACCAAGAACGTAAACACCATGGCACCGTTTCTGACGCTGGCGTATCGCTATGAAGAGACCCGGAATCCAGCTTTCCTGCCGTGGCTGGAGACCTGGGCTGAGTGGGCGATGAATGAGATGCCGCGTACGGATCACGGCGGTATGCAACACATCACTCTGGCAGAAGAGAACCATCAGCAGATGTGGGATGACACCCTGATGATGACTGTTCTGCCGCTGGCGAAAATCGGTAAACTGCTTAACCGTCCTGAGTATGTGGAAGAGGCGACCTATCAGTTCCTGCTGCATGTGCAGAACCTGATGGATAGGGAGACAGGCCTGTGGTTCCACGGCTGGAACTACGAAGGTTGCCATAACTTCGCGCATGCCCGTTGGGCGCGCGGCAATAGCTGGCTGACCATCGTCATCCCGGATTTCCTGGAGCTGGTGGATTTACCGGCAAACAATGCGGTACGCCGTTATCTGGTACAGGTGTTGAACGCACAAATCGCTGCGCTGGCGAAATGCCAGGACGACAGCGGGCTGTGGCATACGCTGCTCGACGATCCGACATCCTATCTTGAGGCGTCGGCAACCGCCGGTTTTGCCTACGGTATTCTGAAAGCGGTACGTAAGCGTTATGTTGGCCAGGAATATGCGCAGGTTGCTGAGAAAGCGATCAAAGCGGTGGTGAAGAATATCTCACCTGAAGGCGAATTGCTGCAGGTCTCATTCGGTACCGGTATGGGCAGCAATCTCGATTTCTACCGCCAGATCCCGCTGACTTCTATGCCGTATGGTCAGGCCATGGCGATGCTGTGTCTGACCGAGTATCTGCGTAAGTATTTCTAAGCTTCCCCGCGGCGCGAAGCTTGCCGGGGCTACCTTTGGTGCGGGCGGTAGATGCTGTGAACGTTTTCGACCTTTTTAGCCAGGGCTGACCCTTTTTCCCGACCGCAGGCAGCGGGGCGGGAGGCGAACACAGCGCGAAGCACCGCTTTCTTCGCGGGGCCGTGGGGATTATAAAGGGGAACGCGGTGTTCCCCTTTACCCGTTCACGGGTTCTGTCGCGACAGAAAAGCAAGGAACATAAGGTGAACGGAATGACCATCAGAGCCGCATTTTCCCCTCACCCTGGCCCTCTCCCCAAAGAGGAGAGGGGACCGTTCGTGCTCGAATTTTTGTGGCGACTCCTCAGCCTTGGGGGCTGAGGGGGTCTTTATCATGCATGGCGATATAAAAACAAAACCCGGCATTTGCCGGGTTTTTTTACAGACCGTCGATTTACATACGTTCGATGGTTTCGATACCGAGCGTATCCAGACCCAGTTTCAGGGTCTTCGCGGTCAGTAGCGCCAGTTTCAGACGGCTGTTGCGGACTTCTTCATTCCCGGCGCTCAGAATCGGACAATGTTCATAGAAGCCAGAGAACAGGCCCGCCAAATCGTACAGATAGGCACACATCACGTGCGGTGTCCCTTCACGGGCAACCACATTCAACGTCTCTTCAAACTGCATCAGGCGTGCGGCCAACTGGGCTTCGCGATCTTCGCTGATCACCACCTTCGCGGCGAGAAGGGCGCTTTCGTCGACCTCTGCTTTACGGAACACCGACAGCACGCGGGTATAGGCGTATTGCATATATGGCGCGGTGTTACCTTCAAACGCCAGCATATTGTCCCAGTCGAAGACATAATCGGTGGTACGGCTTTTGGAAAGATCCGCGTATTTCACCGCGCCGATACCTACGGCATTAGCCAGTTTTTCCAGCTCGTCTGCTGGCATATCCGGGTTCTTCTCGGCCACCAGACGACGGGCACGCTCCAGCGCCTCATCAAGCAGATCAGCCAGTTTCACCGTGCCGCCCGCACGGGTTTTGAACGGCTTGCCGTCTTTACCCAGCATCATGCCGAACATATGGTGTTCGAGAGACACAGACTCCGGTATATAACCGGCCTTACGCACGATAGTCCAGGCCTGCATCAGGTGTTGATGCTGGCGGGAGTCGATGTAGTACAGCACACGGTCTGCATGCAGCGTTTCATAACGGTATTTGGCACAGGCAATGTCGGTGGTGGTATAGAGGTAGCCGCCATCTTTCTTCTGGATGATCACACCCATCGGCTCGCCTTCTTTGTTCTTGAACTCGTCCAGGAACACCACGGTTGCGCCTTCGCTCTCCACTGCCAGCCCTTTGGCTTTCAGATCGGCCACGATCCCCGGCAGCATTGAGTTATAGAGGCTTTCGCCCATCACGTCTTTACGCGTCAGGGTAACGTTCAGGCGGTCATAGGTCATCTGGTTCTGGGTCATGGTAATGTCGACCAGTTTGCGCCACATCTGCAGGAAATATTCATCGCCACCTTGCAGTTTCACGACGTAGCTACGGGCGCGCTCGGCGAAAGCTTCATCTTCGTCGTAATGCTTTTTGGCTTCGCGGTAGAAACCTTCAAGATCCGCCAGCGCCATTTCACCCGCGTTTTGCTGCTGTTGCAGCTCCAGCCAGGCAATCAGCATACCGAACTGGGTACCCCAGTCACCCACGTGGTTCGCGCGGATCACGTTATGACCGAGGAACTCCAGGGTTCGCACGGATGCATCGCCGATGATGGTTGAGCGCAGGTGGCCAACATGCATCTCTTTCGCCACGTTCGGCGCTGAATAATCGACAACGATGGTTTGTGCCTGCGGCTTCGTGATGCCCAGACGGTCGGACTGCAACGCCAGGCTTACCTGGTCTGCCAGAAACTCCGGGGCCAGGAAGATATTGATAAAACCAGGCCCGGCGATTTCCACTTTGCTGGCGATCCCGCTGAGATCGAGATGAGTCAGTACCTTCTCGGCCAGTTGTCGCGGTGCCATGCCCAATTTTTTGGCAATTGCCATCACGCCATTAGCCTGATAATCGCCGAACTGGACTTTTGCAGACTGGCGGACCTGCGGTTCGCAATCCGCATCCGCACCTGCGGCAATGAGCGCCTGACCGACTTTTTCTGAGAGTAGAGCCTGAATATTCACCGGGATACCTTACATTGATGACGCGGCACATAAGGGCAGGCCGCGTCCGGGTGTTGATTATGAAAGGCGGGAGTATACTGCAAATGCCCGCAGGCGTCAGCACCGTAACCCGGTGGTTAACGTCAAAAAGCGTGGCCTGTTAGCGCCCGGATGAACGCTTAACACATTCGATCATGGACGTGTTTTCAGCCCCCTCATCCGAAACGCCAGGCGCCTGATCTTACTCGCTATCCTGCGAGGGGGATTTATCCGTAGTATAGTAAGAAGAGTTTATTTCTTTGAGCGTACTATGACTTATTCCATTGGCGAATTTGCCCGGCTTTGCGGGATAACGGCGACCACACTACGCGCCTGGCAGCGCCGCTACGGTCTGCTCAAACCGATGCGCACGGAAGGTGGGCACCGGCTTTACAATGATGACGACGTGCAACAGGCGCTTAAAATTCTCGACTGGGTGAAAAAAGGGGTACCTGTTAGCCAGGTTAAACCGCTGCTGGCAAGGCCAGAGATGCGGCGAACGAACAACTGGGTCACCCTGCAAGAGAACATGCTTTCACGGCTGAAAGAGGGGAAGATTGACTCTCTGCGGCAGCTTATTTACGACTCCGGACGCGAATATCCTCGCCCGGAACTGGTCACGGAAGTGTTGCGCCCGTTGCGCAGTAAAATGTCCGCCAATATTGCGGCAATGATGACGCTACGTGAAATCCTCGACGGCATTATTATCTCCTACACCTCGTTTTGCCTTGAAGGGGATAAGCGCGCGCCAGGCGATAATTATCTTATCACCGGCTGGCATCTGACCGACCCTTGTGAAATCTGGCTTGAAGCGCTTCGGCTGACCGGGCAGGGGCATCGCATCGATATCCTTCCGGTTCCGCCAGCCATGCTGGCGCCGGAGATTTTGCCGACAAGAAAATGGTTGCTGGTCACCAGCGGTAAGTTATCGGCCGCGCGTAAAAAACAGATTGAACTGTGGCAATCGCAGGTCAATTCCCTCGACGTTATTACCCTCTAGATCCTCTCTTCTGCTTGTGTTCATGGTCGCTGCATAGCGGCCTGGACGCTTACGCCTTTTTCTCAAATGAAGCATAAAAATTAATCACATTTAATCTGTTGATATTTAAGGTTTATAAAATATTTACGCAACAAAACTTGGACAAATATAATTAATTGTGTAAGTTTTAGATCAAGCGATAGCCGCGTTTTGTCAACGGAAAGGGTAAGACCCATGAGCACCATGCAGTCCGTCATTGATCGGTTTGTTCATTACTACGCTGAACTGGACAGCCAGCCGCCTTCAGCGCTGAGCGCGCTCTATCATCCCGATGCTGTGTTGCAGGATCCGTTTGGCGAGCATCACGGATTCGTTGCTATCCATCGTTACTTCACCCATCTGCTGGCGAACGTTGAACAGTGCCGTTTCGCTATTGATCCCCCGCTTTGTGATGGTCAGCGTTTTGCGGTGACCTGGACCATGCACTGGTCGCATCCGCATATCCGTGGCAACGAACCCCTCACGCTGCCAGGCTGCTCGGTCGTGGAAGTGCAGGGGGAGCATGTCTTACATCAGCGTGATTATTACGACGCCGGGGAGATGCTGTATGAGCATCTTCCCGTACTGGGCTGGGCGGTCCGCGGTGTGAAAAAGAGGGTCCGCGCATGAAAACGGTGCTTATCACGGGTGCCAGTTCGGGTATTGGCGAGGGGCTTGCTAAATCCTTCGCCGCCGATGGCTACCTCGTCATTGCCTGCGGGCGCGATCCATCGCGTCTGGAGGCGCTACAGCAGCATAGCTCTAACATTCGTCTGCGCCTGTTCGATATGACAGACAGGGACGCCTGTCGCCAGGCGCTGGAAGGGTGTTCTGCCGATCTGGTTATTCTTTGTGCGGGCACCTGCGAATATCTGGATCACGGGGTGGTGGATGCCGCTCTTGTCGAACGGGTGATGAGCACCAATTTTCTTGGCCCGGTGAACTGTCTTGCCGCGCTCCAGACACAGCTTAAACCCGGAAGTCGCGTTGTGCTGGTCAGTTCGATGGCGCACTGGCTGCCATTTCCCCGTGCCGAAGCCTATGGCGCGTCAAAAGCTGCGCTCAGTTGGTTTGCTGACAGTTTGCGCCTGGACTGGGAGCCGAAAGGGATCGCTGTCACCGTGGTTTCGCCGGGCTTTGTCGACACCCCGCTGACCCGTAAAAACGACTTTTCTATGCCTGGTCAGGTGAGCGTTGGGCAGGCGGTAACGGCGATTCGTCGCGGTCTCGCAAAGGGCAAAACACATATCGCATTTCCGGGCGCTTTTGGGTTGCTGTTGCGCTCGCTCTCCTCTCTTCCCGCCGTTGTGCAGCGGGCATTCTTACGCAGGATGGTACGGCCATGAACATTGCAATTATTGGTAGCGGCATTGCCGGGCTGACCTGTGCATGGCGGCTGGCCGGTCATCACAAGGTGACGCTATTTGAAGCACAAGCCACGCCCGGCGGGCATACGGCTACAGTGGATGTCGCCACCCCACAGGGGAGATGGGCCATTGATACCGGTTTTATCGTCTACAACGATCGCACCTACCCGCGTTTTATGGGGCTGCTCAGCGAACTGGGTATCGTCGGGCAGAAGACGCAAATGAGTTTTTCCGTCCACAATCCGCAAAGTGGGCTGGAGTATAACGGTCACACCCTTGCTTCGCTGTTTGCCCAGCGCCGAAATCTCGTTAACCCATCTTTCTGGCATCTGCTCAGTGACATCGTGCGTTTTAACCGGCAGGCAAAACAGGCTCTCGCGGGCAAGGTAGATGAGAAAGCCACACTGCAAAGCTTTCTCGATGAGCACCGGTTCAGCGCCTTTTTTGCCCGCCATTACATTCTGCCGATGGGGGCGGCCATCTGGTCATCGTCCCTGCAAGAGATGCGGCGTTTCCCGTTGCCGCTGTTTTTGCGCTTCTTTGAGAATCATGGACTGCTGGATGTGACCCATCGCCCGCAGTGGTATGTGGTACCCGGCGGTTCGCGTGAGTATATCCGTGCCATGCTCGCCAAACTCGGCGACCGCCTGACGCTGCATCTCAATACGCCGGTGCAGAGCGTTACCCGCCACGATAAGGGGGTGGAAATCCAACTTGCCGATGCAACCTCTACGTTTGACCACGTTATTTTTGCCTGCCACTCCGCACAGGCGCTGGCGATGCTTGCCGATCCCACGGTTGCGGAAACAGAGATTCTCGGCGGTATCGGCTGGCAGCGTAACGAGGTGGTCTTGCACAGTGACCGACGCTGGCTCCCGCAACGTGAGCGTGCCTGGGCAAGCTGGAACTACCGCCTGAGTGAGCAGGATCAGGCAAGCGCGTGCGTGACCTACAACATGAATATCCTGCAAGGGCTGCCAAAGGAAGCGCCTTTATTCTGCGTAACGTTGAACCCGGACACGCCCGTTGATGAACTCTACGTCTGGAAACGCTTTGTTTATGAGCACCCGCTGTTTAACCCGCAAAGCTGGCAGGCACAGGCGCGGCGCGGTGAGATTAATGGCCGTCAGCGTAGCTGGTTCTGCGGCGCTTACTGGTACAACGGCTTTCATGAGGATGGTGTTCGCAGCGCGCTCGATGTGGTGCAGGGCATCGCCCATGGGGAGGGCCAGTAATATGAACAGTTGTCTTTATGAAGGTGTTTTACGCCATCGGCGTCTTCTGCCCCGTGAGCACCATTTCAACTATCGCGTATTTATGGCCTGGCTCGATCTGGATGAGCTGGACGCACTCCCGATGTCAGGCATTCGTCGTAACCGTTTTGCTGCCGCTGCCTTTTATGACGAGGATTATCCGCTGGGATCGCCGCTTAAGGCAAAAGTTCTCGAACGGCTGGAAAATCTGACCGGCGAGCGTCCGCAGGGGCGGGTGATGTTGCTCACTCAACTGCGCTATTTCGGCTTTCATTTTAACCCGGTCAACTTCTATTACTGCTACGACCAGCAAGACGTTCTGTGTTGGGTGCTGGCCGAGGTGCGCAATACGCCCTGGAATGAACGACATTACTATGCCGTTGACGGACAGAATACCCGCCCGCTGGAAAAAGCGTTCCACGTTTCCCCGTTTAATCCGATGGATATGGTCTATCACTGGCGCTTTAACCGTCCTGGAAAAACGTTGCATATGCATATCGAAAACCATCAGGAGGCGAAGGTCTTCGACGCCACGTTGCGTCTGACCCGGCGTCCATTAACGCGCGCTGCACTCACATGCTTGCTGTTGCGTATTCCGCTCATGACGCTCAAGACCGTGATGGCCATTTATTGGCAGGCGCTGCGTCTGTGGCTTAAGCGCGTACCCCTTTATAACCATCCCGTCAGCAGGAGTGAACGCTCATGACCGATCCCGTCTTTGCGCTTGAACCCGATATGCCGCGTAATGCTCGCGTCGCGCGCTGGTTGCTCTTTCGCCTTCTGAACGGTTTACGCGTGGGGTCTCTCACGCTTCGTGAGGGGGGGCAAACTTACCATTTTGGCGACATTGCCGCCGCGTTGCGCGCAGAGGTGCAGATCCTTTCCCCGGTCGTTTACTGGCGTTTACTGACTGGCGGTAGCCTTGCGGCGGCGGAAGCCTGGATGGATGGCGAGTGGGAGACGCATCAGCTTACCCCGCTGTTGCAGATTTTAGCGCTCAACAGCCAGGTTTTAGGAAAACTGGAAAGCGGCTTTCGCCTGCTCGGGCGTCCGATTGAGCGGCTACGCCACTGGACACGGCGTAACGACCGTCTGCAGGCGCGGGAAAACATTGCCGCGCACTATGACCTGGGGAATCTTTTTTACGCCCAATTCCTGGATGAACAGTTGCTCTACTCCAGCGCGCTGTTCACCGCGCCCGATCAGGATCTCGCCAGTGCGCAGCAGGCAAAAATGGCGCGATTGTGCGAACAACTGGCGCTAACGCCGGACGATCACCTGCTGGAGATCGGCACCGGATGGGGGGCCATGGCGGAGTATGCCGCACGTCATTACGGTTGTCGGGTGACCACCACCACGCTATCACGCGAGCAGTACACGTGGGCTCAGGCACGCATTCTCCAGGCAGGCTTGCAGGATAAGGTTCAGGTATTGCTGTGCGACTATCGCGACCTGACCGGACAGTTCGACAAACTGGTTTCGATTGAGATGATTGAAGCGGTAGGAAAACGCTATCTCCCGACCTTCTTTCGAACCTGTCAGGCGCGCCTGCGCGCAGGTGGGAAAATGGCAATTCAGGCCATCACCATTCAGGACCAGCGCTACAGCGATTACAGCAAAAGCGTCGATTTTATCCAGCGTTACATCTTTCCCGGCGGTTTCTTGCCGAGCATAACGGCAATGAACAACCTGATGACCCGCCATACCGATTTTGTGGTGCGCAATGTGTTCGATATGGGGCCCGATTATGCCCGTACCCTCGCACACTGGCGTCAGCGTTTCGTTCAGACCTGGCAAGAGATTGAAAAGCTGGGGTTTGATGAGCGTTTTCGCCGCATGTGGCTTTACTATTTTGGCTACTGCGAAGCGGGTTTCAATGCACGCACCATCAGCGTGGTGCAACTGACTGCGGAACGTGTATGAACCGCCATCTGCAGGTTTTCTTCATGGCCGTGGCGTTCGATCTTTACTGGACGCTGGTGGTGCTGTTTCGTGAGCGCGGCATTATCGTCTGGCTCGCACTGGCGATGCTCGCCTGCGTTATGCTTGCGCCAGCGCTGCGCATATATGCCCTGGTGCTGGCCGTGGCTGGCGGCTCGCTGGATGCCCTCTGGGCGCTTACCGGATTGATCCGCTTTAGCGGAGATGGCGTGCTGCCATTGTGGATGGTGGCGCTGTGGCTGATGTTTGCCGTCGTCTGGACCCGACTCACCCACACCAGTGCCTTGCCGGGCTGGACGCTGGCGTTGCTGGCGACGCTGGGCGGGCCAGTTGCTTACTATGTCGGTGAACGGCTGGGGGCGATTACATTCCTGCAACCGAACTTTATTGTGCTGAGCTGGCTCGGACTCGGATGGCTGGTACTGGCGCTTTTTTTCCATTTATTGATGGGGAGGCGGCAATGAAAGCTCTGCGCTTTGCGCTGCTATTACTGATAGCCGCCGCTCCCTTAGTGAGCGCCTCTGACTGGCTAAACTGGCGCAAAACCGGTGACGCAACATTAACCTGGGGGCCCTTTACCGTTTATACCTCGCAACTGCGCACGCCGCAGGGGCGTTATATCGCAGCGGATCAGGACCAGGCGTTAATCATTACCTACGCGCGGGACATCACGCGTGATGAACTGGTCGATGCGACTCGCGAACAGTGGCAGGCGCTGGGCATTCTGACGCGGGAAGCGCAGAGTCAGGCCTGGCTACGCACCCTGGCAACGCTCTGGCCGGATGTCCGTTCGGGCACGCAACTGGCGTTTGTTCTGCACGATAAACAAGGGCAGTTCTGGTATCGCGCTTCGGCGGCGCAAAAAGCCTTTACCCCGCTGGGGCCACCGCAATCCCTGGCGTTCAGCATCAGCTTTCTGGCTATCTGGCTCGATCCCCATACGCAATACCCCAGGCTGCGTCAGCAGCTCATTGGAGGTGAACAATGAAACGCATTCTGGCACTTGGACTGACACTTCTCTTAATGCTGACGGGCTGCAGTAGCGAGATAAATGACTATCAACGCCAACAGCCGCCACTCGATATATTTCACTATTTTCAGGGCAAGACCGAAGCCTGGGGCATGGTGCAGGACTATAGTGGTAAACAATTGCGCCGCTTCCACGTTGAGATAGAGGGCGACGTGGTGGGCGACACGCTGACACTCAACGAATATTTTGTGTACGACGATGGCGAAAAACAGCAGCGGGTGTGGCATATCCGGCGTACCGGTAACGGCCGCTATGAAGGGACTGCTGGCGATATCGAAGGTGTCGCACGGGGTCAGGCGGCAGGCAATGCCTTTAACTGGCGTTACAGCATGAACGTGACGGCTGACGGGAAAACCTGGCTGCTACACTTTGATGACTGGCTGTATCTGCAGGACGATACACACCTTTTCAACAAAACCGCCATGAAGAAATTCGGCATTACCGTTGCAACGGTCACGCTCTTTTTCACCCGAAAAACACAATAAAAGGAGAGGGGTATGAAAACTCAACCGACGATTGGTATCAGCGGCTGTTTGACCGGCTCGGCCGTGCGTTTCGATGGCGGGCATAAGCGCATGGGGTTTGTGATGGACGAACTTGCCCAGTGGGTGACCTTTAGCCCTGTCTGCCCGGAGATGGCTATGGGGCTGCCCGTTCCCCGCCCGGCGTTGCGTCTGGTTCAGACCGCCAGTGGCGAGACCCGGATGCGCTTTAGCCAGGCGCCGAATGAGGATGTCACCCAGAAAATAGATGACTTCACCACGGCGTATCTACCCCGCGTTGCCGAACTGGCCGGTTTTATCGTCTGTGCGAAATCACCGAGTTGCGGAATGGAGCGCGTGCGACTGTATGATGAAAAAGGCGGGAGAGGGCGGAAAGAGGGGGTGGGGCGTTTCACCGGCGCGTTACTCTCGGCGTACCCGTGGCTGCCGGTGGAAGAAGACGGTCGCCTGCACGACCCGGTATTGCGCGAGAACTTTGTGGAGCGCGTATTCGCATTATATGAGCTCAATACCCTGCGGGCACGCGGTCTGACCCGTCATAGCCTGCTCGATTTTCACAGCCGCTACAAACTCCAGTTGCTGGCACATCATCAGGCGGGATACCGGGAGATCGGGCCGTTTGTCGCGTCACTTTCCCAGTGGGACAACCTGGAGGCGTTTTTCGAGGCTTACCGGGAAAAGCTGATGGCGATCCTCAAACACCCGGCCTCCCGCAAGAATCACACTAACGTATTGATGCACATTCAGGGGTATTTTCACGGCAAACTTACGCCTCGTCAGCGCGGTGAGCTTCGGGAGGTGATTCTTCACTATCGCGCCGGGCTGCTGCCGATACTTGCCCCCTTAACGTTGCTCAAACATTACCTTGGCGAATACCCTGACCACTATCTGCTGGCACAAAACTATTTCAACCCCTATCCCAACGATCTGGGGCTTCGCCTGAACCTCAAATAACCGGGTGGCAGTGACGTCAGACGCGGGCGACGTCACTGCATAACCTGAGTTGGTGACATGCGCAGAACAGGGTAAAGTATCGCCCGAATTCATCGCATGGGAATAAACAATGGCTGGTTGGCAACATATTGACGAACTGCAGGATATCGCTGCAGATCTCCCGCGTTTCATTGAGGATCTGACACACCTTGTCACCCGCCTGGGGCTGGATATCCGTGACCTCAATGCTGACCATATCTCCTTGCGCTGTCACCAGAACGCGACGGCCGAACGCTGGCGTCGCGGCTTTGAACAGTGCGGTGAGCTGCTCTCAGAAAACCTTATTAATGGCCGACCTATCTGTCTGTTCAGGTTATCGCAACCGGTGCAGGTCGCGCACTGGGCATTTAGCGTGGTCGAACTGCCGTGGCCGGGGGAAAAACGTTACCCGCACGAGGGGTGGGAGCATATCGAAATTGTACTGCCGGGTGAGCCGGAAACCCTCAATGCCCGCGCGCTGGCGCTGCTTTCGGATGAGGGGTTGAGCCAGCCAGGCATTTTTGTGAAGACCAGTTCGCCAAAAGGTGAACGAGAGCGTCTGCCGAACCCCACGCTTGCCGTGACCGATGGTAAAGTCACCGTCAAATTTCACCCCTGGTCGATAGAAGAGATAGTCGCCAGCGAGCAATAGAATCTCACTGTGTGAGGGCGCTCAGCACGCAGGTTGTCAAATAATGCCATGCTGAGCATGCTGCATCTTAAAGGGAGAAGAGATGACGTTACTGGAAATATGTTGCTATAGCGCAACCTGTGCGGAGATCGCGCAGCAAAACGGGGCGGACCGCATTGAGCTGTGCGCCGCGCCGAAAGAAGGCGGGCTTACCCCCTCACTGGGGACGCTTAAAGCCGCCCGTCAGCGGGTCGCCATCCCTGTGCACCCGATAGTGCGCCCGCGCGGGGGCGATTTTTGCTACAGCGACGATGAATTCGCCGCCATGCTGGAGGATATCCAGGCCATCCGCGAACTGGGTTTTCCGGGAATGGTAACCGGCGTGCTGGATGAGGACGGCAATGTCGATATGCCGCGTATGCAACAAATTATTGAGGCCGCAGGGGGGATGGCGGTCACTTTTCATCGCGCTTTTGATATGTGTGCAAAACCGCGTGAAGCCGCTGAAAAATTGAGAGATTTAGGGGTTGCCCGCATTCTGACGTCAGGTCAACAGGCGAGCGCAGAAAAAGGTCTTTCATTAATTATGGAACTAAATACCCATTCAGGTGTTCCAATCATTATGGCTGGCGCGGGTGTCCGTGCAGCGAACCTGATGCGTTTTCTTGACGCAGGCGTGAAAGAAGTTCACAGCTCAGCGGGTATCTGGACACCATCGCCCATGCGTTATCGTAATACAGGATTGTCCATGTCGTCGGACGCCGCCGCGGATGAGTATTCGCGCTATGGTGTGGACGGCGAGGCAGTGGCGGTGATGAAGACAATGATTGTTCAGCATCGCCCATAACCGGTTTTTACCGCGCATCATGTCGCCCAATATGATGCTTGCTCGTACCAGGCCCCTGCCATTAACAGGGGCCTTTTTTTATCTTTCGCCTGCACATTTCGGCCTGCAACGGCGTTGGCTTTCCTCGCTCACCCTGGTCACCTGGTTATCTACGCTCCCGGGGATGCGCCGCGTCGCCGCTTTGTTGCAAACCGAACTATTCTGGCGAAAAGGCTTCGTCACTCATCACGGTTTACGTGCAATTAACACGGCGCGCACCGGGGCCGGGTAGCCTTCAATGGTCCTGGTGTGGTCATTCGGATCAAGGAAGTCAGCCAGTGATTCCGTCACCATCCATGACGTACCGCGCTGCTCCCCGGTGGTGGTCGCACAGACATCGGCGATACGGACATCAACAAAGCCGCACTTCTCAAGCCAGTTTTTCAGCGCCGCCGCCGAGGGAATAAAATAGACGTTACGCATCTGGGCATAGCGATCACCCGGCACCAGAACGGTATGCTCATCACCGTCGACAACCAGCGTTTCCAGTACCAGTTCACCGTCTTTCACCAGTTGGTCTTTCAACTGCCACAGGTGCTCCAGCGGTGAGCGACGGTGATACAGCACGCCCATTGAAAAGACGGTATTGAAGGCATTCAGCGCCGGAAGTTGCTCAATACCCAGCGGCAATAAATGGGCGCGACGATCATCCCCCAACAGCTTACGCACTGCTTCAAACTGACACAGGAAAAGTTGCGTCGGGTCGATGCCCACGGCCAGCTTTGCCCCCGCGCCAATCATGCGCCACATGTGATAACCACTGCCACAGCCTACATCGAGAATAGTCCGGCCCTTCAAGTCAGACAGGTGCGGCAGCACGCGATCCCATTTCCAGTCGGAACGCCATTCCGTGTCGATATTGATGCCATACAGAGAGTAAGGCCCTTTACGCCACGGCATCAGATTGCGCAGCAGGGTCTCCATGCGCGTCAGTTGCCCTGCGCTTAATGGCGTTTCGCTTTCGGCGGTGACGCTATTAAGCAAGTCGAGATGCGAAGGCGTCAGTTCGGGTAAGAAATTCACCGCATTGGTCCACTGTTTGAACTGACCATGAAGCTGGTCACGTTGCCAGGCGGCAATCTGCGCCGGCAGGGTTTCTAACCAGTGAGACAGGGGGCTGACGGCGATTTGCTGATAAAAACGCTCGAAGGTGATCATGCCTGGTCACCCGCTTTCAGGGCAATCAGCGAACCAAAGTTAAAACACTGGAACCAGACTTCGCTATGTTCAAACCCGGCCTGTTGCAGGCGGGATTTATGCTTTTCGACCGAATCCGTCAGCATCACATTTTCCAGCATGCTGCGTTTCTGGCTGATTTCCAGCTCGCTGTAGCCATTGGCACGTTTAAAGTCGTGATGCATGTTGAATAACAACTCGCCGACATTGGCATCTTCAAAACTGAATTTCTCGGACAGCACCAGCGCGCCGCCAGGATTCAACCCCTGATAAATCTTATCCAGCAGCGCCTGACGTTCTTCTGGCACAAGGAACTGCAGGGTAAAATTCAGCACCACCATTGAGGCGTTTTCAATGCTGATATCACGAATATCGCCTTCAATAACCTCGACCGGCGTAGGCGCTTTATACGCATCAATATGACGGCGGCAGCGTTCAACCATTGCCGGCGAGTTATCAACGGCAATGATTTTGCAGCCATCGTGATGAATATTACGGCGCACGGAAAGCGTCGCGGCGCCTAAAGAGCAGCCCAGGTCGTAAATCTGCGTCTGTGGCTGAACGAAACGCTCCGCCAGCATGCCGATCATCGAGATAATATTGGAGTAACCCGGGACGGAGCGCTGGATCATATCCGGGAAGACTTCAGCAACCCGTTCATCAAAGGTCCAGTCGCCCAGGCTGGCGATAGGCGCGGAAAAAAGCATGTCGCGGTTAGACATAATGTAAACATCCGGGAAAACAAAGTGGCGTATTGTGCGCTAACGCAGGGAGAAAACCAACTCCCACGGCATATACCACAGGTTTGCGACCACCATCAGTAGCAGCGAACTCCAGGTCGCGCTCATTCCGGAACGACGCCAGCTTAGCTGTCGGTGATGAAGCCCGTAGTAATGCATTAAACGTCCGGCAATAAGCAGGATGCCGCACACGTGAACCATCCAGGTTTCAGCGCCGTTCATCTCCATAAATAACAACAGCACCAACGCCAGCGGAATGTATTCCACCGCGTTGCCGTGAATACGGATGGCGCTTTGCAACTCGCTGAACCCACCGTCGCCATAGCTGACGCGGTATTGCATGCGCAGACGCACAACATCAAATGAAAACTTAATGAGCAGTAACGCACCCAGCACGGCATACAGCGCGCTTACCATACAAACTCCCTTTATACGCGGATGGCTTTACAATGATAGGTAATCCATTCAGAAAAGAGAAGATTGCTGAGGAATGGACGGAGGAGTGCCAATAGAGGGCAGCGCCTGCTGAAGATCTTTCCACAATACGTCCACGAGTTCCGGCGACTGGCCGTTATCAGGGGTGTGCAAAAACAGATATGGCGTGCTCTGCTTCTCCCATTGCGGCAGCTTCTCCAGCCAGACGCTGAATAATTGACGGTTCTGTTCCATATCGTCACTACCGATAAAGCGGATCAATGGGTTTTGTGCGGTCACCAGGGCATGAACCGGCAGCTTAGGCTTCTTGCGCTGCGCATCCCTCACCGCTTCGCTGTGGGGGATGGCGCTGTGAATAGGGCGGCTATCCAGAATCACCCGGTTGACGCCGCGCTGATGCAGACCGCGGTTAAGTGACAACTCCGTCTCGCCTTTGGCAAAAAACTCCGGGTGGCGCACTTCAACACCGTAGGTGAAATCCGCCGGAAGCGCATCCAGGAAAGCCCACAGTGCCGGAAGATCGCGCGGACCAAACGTGGCGGGCAGTTGTAGCCAGTACTGGCCGATACGCGTTTCCAGCGGCGCAAGACGGGTGAAAAATTCCTGCGTCAAATCGCTGCACTGGCGCAGCGAGGCCTGATGGGAAATGGTCGCCGGAAACTTAAAGCAAAAGCGAAAATCATCGTGGGTTTGATCGTACCAGCGCTGGACAATTTCGGCTTTCGGTAGGGCATAGAGCGTGGTGTTGCCCTCCACGCAGTTAAAGTGGCGGGCATACTCTTCAAGACTGGTGA